>Ga0070730_10000021_pt1 | contig 197105 bp, 204 predicted proteins | sample Coa_R1_3_FD_66447 | JGI IMG/M metagenome (GOLD analysis project Ga0070730, IMG submission 66447) | Surface soil microbial communities from Centralia Pennsylvania, which are recovering from an underground coalmine fire - Coalmine... | ecosystem: Environmental > Terrestrial > Soil >... | reverse complement strand
GGCCTGGATTTCCGGCGACTGGAGAGGAAGGGTCATGGCGGGCGGCTCCGGTGGGCGGCCCTCCTCGATAGCACGTCGCGGCGCCGCAACAACGGGCGGGCGCGCGACCTAGTCCGCGTCGGCCTGCGCCCGCTCGGCCCGGCGCCGCGCGCTGGCCCGGACCTTCTCGCTCTCGCTCTTCAGCTGGCCGCAGGCGGCGAGGATGTCGCGGCCGCGCGGCGTGCGGATCGGGCTTGCGTAGCCGCCGCGGTTGAGGATCGCGGCGAAGGCCTCGATGGTCCCCCAGTCGGAGCATTCGTAGGGGCTGCCCGGCCAGGGATTGAACGGGATCAGGTTGATCTTGGCCGGAATGCCCTTGAGCAACTGGACGAGCGCCTTGGCCTCGGCCGGGCTGTCGTTGACGCCCTTCAGCATGACGTATTCGAAGGTCACTCGCTTGGCGTTCGAAAGCCCCGGGAACGCCCGGATGCCGGCCATCAGCTGCGCCAGCGGATACTTCTTGTTGAGCGGCACCAGCTCTTCGCGCAGCGCGTCATTCGTTGCGTGTAGAGATATGGCCAACATGGCCTGGGTCCGCTCGCCCAAGGCCTGCAACTCGGGCACGACGCCGGAGGTCGAAACCGTGATCCGCCGGCGCGAGATGGCGATGCCTTCGTTGTCGGCGATGATGTCGATGGCGCCGGCGACGCTGTCGAGATTGTAGAGCGGCTCGCCCATGCCCATGAAGACGATGTTGGAGAGGCGGCGATCCTCCTTGGGCGAGGGCCATTCCCCCAGGTCGTCGCGGGCCACCTGCACCTGGGCCACGATCTCGGCGGCCGTCAGGTTGCGGACCAGCGCCTGGGTGCCGGTGTGGCAGAAGGTGCAGTTCAGCGTGCAGCCCACTTGCGACGAGACGCACAGGGCGCCGGCGCGGCCGACGTCGGGGATGTAGACGGTCTCGATCTCGATGCCCGGCGCGGTGCGGATCAGCCACTTGCGCGTGCCGTCCTTGGAGACCTGTCGCTCGACGATCTCGGGCCGGGCGATGGTGAAGGCCTCAGTCAGGCTGGCGCGCATCTCCTTGGCTACGTCGGTCATCTGACCGAAGTCGGTGACCCCGTAGTGGTGGATCCAGCGCCACAGCTGGCTCGCCCGCATCCTGGCCTTTTCCGGCCGCACCACGTCGGCGGCGACCAGAGCGTCGGCCAGCTCGGCCCGCGTCAGCCCCGAGAGGTTCGGGACGGCGGCCGGGCGCGGGCGGGCCTGCGCGTGCGAAAGGTCGAGGGTCACGCCCACGGGGACAACATCCTGTCTGGAGATCCCGCTATATAGGCGAGACCCGCACGCGGGCCAAATCGACCGCTTGCCGCAGGCGCTTCGCGCCCGGCGTTGGCGGGTCTATAAACGCAAATAAGTTTGCATTAAGGAGTGCTTTTGCCTGCGAGAACCCGTCCCGGCGGCCGCAGCGCGCGCACCAAGGCCGCGGTCTTCGAGGCCGCCGCCGCCTTGGTCGCCGAGCAGGGTTGCGAGGCCATCGCCATGACCGACATCGCGGCGCGCGCCGGCGTCGCGGCGACCAGCCTCTACCGCCGCTGGGGCGACGTGCGGACCCTGCTGCTGGAGGTGGCTGAGGCGCGGCTGACGGCGGAGGCGGCGCTGCCGGACACCGGCTCGCTGCGCAGCGACCTGCGCGCCTGGGCGCGGCGGATCGCGGCCGGCCTGCGCGCGCCCGGCGGCTCGCCGTTCTTCCGCGCGATGATCGCGACCCGTCCGCCGCCTGGGCGGGACGACCTGCAGCAGGTCGCAGCGTTCGGGCCCCGGGCGCAGCAGATCGCCACCATGCTCGACCGCGCCGCAGCCCGCGGCGAGGCCGTCCCGCCCTTGATGGACGTTATCGACCACCTGCTGGCGCCGCTCTACATGCGCGCCCTGTTCGGCGGCCCGATCAGCGCGGCCATCGCTCACGACCTGGCCGATCGCCTGCTGGCCTGAGCATCGAACAGCCACGCCGGCTTCCCAGAATTAATCGGTTCTTGACCGGCGCGGTTTTGAACAAGGCCATGCGAACCGTTCTCCTCTCCGTCCTCGCCCTGCTGGCCGCCGGCGCCACGCAAGCTCAAACCCAGGCGCCGGCGCCGGCGGCGCCCGCCGCCTCGGCGGACGCGCCCTCCGACGGCCGCGACTTCTGCGCCCAGCGCCCCGGCCGCGTCACACCGCCCTGCGTCATCGACGCCGGCCGCCTGCAGATCGAGACCGGCCTCGTCGACGCGGTCTTCCAGCACAGCGACGGCGTGCATTCCGACCTCTACGCCGTGGGCGCCACCGAACTGCGGCTTGGCGTCGCCAAGCGCGTCGAACTCGAGGCGTCCTGGACGCCGGTGGTCGTCAACCAGACCCGCGGCCAGCCGCACGAGAGCGGGACCGGCGACGCCAGCCTCGCCGTCCTCGTCGCGCTCACCGATCCCGACAAGATGGGGGTCGCGGTCTCGGCCCAGCCCTTCGTCACCTTGCCGACCGCCACCCATGGCCTGGGCGCCGGCGGCTGGACGGGCGGTGCGCGCCTGCCGATCGCCGTGCCCCTCAACGACGGCTTCGCCCTGGGCCTGACGCCGGAGGTCGACGTGCTGCGCAACGCCGGCGGCGGCGGAACACACGCCGCCTGGATCGGCGCCGCCAGTCTCAGCCGCGGCTTCGGGCCCCTGACGCTCGGCGCCGAACTCTGGGGCCAGGTCGAGGACGATCCCGCCGGGACCGTGCGTCGCGCCACCGCCGACCTGATCGGCGCCCTGATGGTCGGCAAGACCCTGCAGTTCGACGCCGGCGCCAACTTCGGCCTCAACCGGCAGACGCCCGCCGCCGAGGTCTATTTCGGCATCTCAAAGCGGTTCTGACCGCCCAAACCTGACGATTTCAAACGTCCGTTAGGTTTCCGCCTTCCGCCTCCGGAGCCGCTGGGCTAGCGTCCCGCAACTTCGAAGAGACGACACCGGGAGAGCGGACATGAAGGCGCTGTTGAGCAAGGTCGTTGGCGGGCCCGACAGCCTCGTCCTGGAGGACGTGCCTTCGCCCGTGGCCAAGCCCGGCCACGCGGTGATTTCGGTCAAGGCGATTGGCGTCAATTTCCCCGACGTGCTGATCATCGAGGACAAGTACCAGTTCAAGCCGGAGCGGCCGTTCGCGCCGGGCGGCGAACTCTCCGGCGTGGTGAAGTCGGTGGGCGAGGGCGTGACCAACGTCAAACCGGGCGACCGCATTCTCGCCAACACCGGCTGGGGCGCCATGGCCGAAGAGGTGGCGCTGCCGGCCAACCGGCTGTGGAAAATCCCGGACGCCATGCCGCACGACGTGGCCGCGGCCTTCATCCTGACCTACGGCACCTCCTATCACGCCCTGCATGACCGGGGTCACCTGAAGGCCGGCGAGACCCTGCTGGTGCTGGGCGCGGCGGGCGGCGTCGGCCTCTCGGCGGTCGAGCTCGGCAAGGCGGTCGGCGCTCGCGTCATCGCCGCCTGCTCCACGCAGGAGAAGGTCGACCTAGCGATCGCGCACGGCGCGGATTCCGGCGTGGTCTATGGCCGCGGCCCCTTCGACAAGGAGGGCCAGCGGGCGCTGAGCGCGCTGTTCAAGGAAGCCTGCGGGCCAGGCGGCGCGGACGTGATCTATGACGCCGTCGGCGGCGACTACGCCGAGCCGGCGCTACGGGCCATCGCCTGGGAAGGCCGCTATCTGGTGATCGGCTTCGCGGCGGGCGAGATCCCGAAGATTCCGCTGAACCTCGCCCTGATGAAGGGCTGCGACATCGTCGGCGTGTTCTGGGGGACTTGGACGCAAAAGAACCCGGCCGCCTTCGCCGCCAGCATCGACGACCTCCTGGCGCTCTACGCCTCGGGCAAGATCAAGCCGCATGTCTCGGCCCACTTCCCGCTGGAGAAGGGCGCCGACGCCATCGCCCACCTGGGCGGACGCCACGCCATGGGCAAGGTCGTCATCACCGTCGACTGACCCAGCGGCGCCGGGCCCTGGGGCCTCGCTTCCAAGTACTGAGGAGAGCATGCATGGCGGGACGTCTGGACGGCAAGGTCGCCGTCATCACCGGCGGCGTGTCCGGAATTGGCCTGGGAACTGTCGAGCTGTTCGTCGCCGAGGGCGCCAAGGTCATCGCCGCCGACATCCAGGACGAGAAAGGCCGCATGCTCGAGCAGCGGTTTGCGGGCGCGGTCCGCTACGCCCGCTGCGACGTCACGGTGGAGGCCGACATCGCCGCCGCCGTCGGGCTGGCCAAGGACGAGTTCGGCGGGCTGGACGTGCTGTTCAACAACGCCGGCATCTCCGACATGATGCGCGAGATCGCCGACATCCAGGCCGAGACCTGGAGCTGGATCTTCGATGTCCTGGTGCGTGGCCCGGCGCTCGGCATGAAGTACGCCGCCCCGCTGATGGTCGAGCGCGGCGGCGGTTCGATCGTCAACACCGCCTCGATCGCGGGCCTGCAGGCCGGCTGGGGCCCGATCGCCTATTCGTCGGCCAAGGCCTCGGTGATCCACATGAGCCGCTGCGCCGCCGCCCAGCTCTCGCCGCAGAAGATCCGCGTCAACGCCATCTGCCCGGGCCTGATCGCCACCTCGATCTTCGGGGCGTCGCTGGGCCTGCCGCGCGCGGTCGCCGACCAGATGGCCGCCCGCGTCGCCGAGACCGGCGCCAAGGTCCAGCCGATCCCCAAGGCCGGCGCGCCCGACGACATCGCCAAGGCCGCCCTCTATCTGGCCAGCGACGATTCCGTCTTCGTCACCGGAACCCACATCGTCGTCGACGGGGGCATCACCATCGGCAGCCGGCACAGCTGGGACACGTCGGGCCCGTCGCCGTTCGCCGAGCTGTTCAGCGAGTTCGGCGCTCCGGAGGGCTGAGCCCAAGTTTCCGTTTACGTAAGGTGACGCTTTTTCGCGCCCGCGCTTGGGGCTAAAGGCTCGCCCAAGGACACACACCTCAGAACCGGGAGCGCTACGCCATGCAACTCAATTCCTCCGTCGCCGCGGTCGTCACCGGCGGCGCCTCGGGCCTGGGCGGCGCCACGGTGCGCGCGCTGGCCGCCCAGGGCGTCAAGGTCGCCATCTTCGACATGAACGAAGAGAAGGGCGAAGCCATGGCCAAGGAGGTCGGCGGCGTCTTCTGCAAATGCAACGTCACCAGCGAGGAAGAGGTCGACGCGGCCTTCGCCAAGGCCCGCGCGGCCAACGGCCAGGAGCGCATCCTGGTGAACTGCGCCGGCACCGGCAACGCCATCAAGACCGCCAGCCGCGACAAGCAGACCGGCGAGACCAAGCACTTCCCGCTCGACGCCTTCAACCTGATCATCCAGATCAACCTGGTCGGCACCTTCCGCTGCATCGCCAAGTCGGCGAAGGGCATGCTGGACCTGGAGCCGATCGACGGCGAGCGCGGGGCCATCGTCAACACCGCCAGCGTCGCGGCCGAGGACGGCCAGATGGGCCAGGCGGCCTATTCGGCGTCCAAGGGCGGCGTGGTCGGCATGACGCTGCCCATCGCCCGTGACCTGGCCGGCGACGGCATCCGGGTGAACACCATCCTGCCCGGCATCTTCAACACCCCCTTGATGCAGTTCGCCCCGCCGCAGGTGAAGGACGCGCTCGCCGCTTCGGTGCCGTTCCCCAAGCGCCTCGGCAACGCCGAGGAATACGCCCAGCTGGCGCTGACCATGATCACCAACGGCTACTTCAACGGCGAGGACGTCCGCCTCGACGGCGCCATCCGCATGGCGCCGCGCTAGGAGCCCAGCGTCGTCCGGAAGAACCGGACGACGTCTGAGTTGAAGGTCTTGTGGAAGGCCGTGCGGTCGATGTTGTCGACGCAGATCGACGGCGCGACCTTCGCGAGGTTGGCGCTGCACGGCGCCATGAAGTCGAAGTGCTCGGCGGCGGGGACCACATGGTACTCCGCCTTGGGCAGCAGGCCGTGGACCGCCTGCGCGTAATAGGGCTGCGGCAGGACCGTGTCCCATTCGGCGCGCCAGAGCTGCACGGGGATCGCCACCCTGGAGAGGCCGTTTGGCGCGAAGGCGAAGCCAAGGGCCGGGGCTGCGACCACCGCGGCCTTGATGCGCGGATCGTGCGCCACCGCCGCGGGATTGGCCGGCGTGGCCGCGGCGCCGCCCAATTGGCGTTGCAGGGCGCAGTCATAGAAGTGCGGATGCTCGGCGCAGTGCCGTGCGAGCGTCGTCAAGTCCGGCTCGCCGCCGATGGCCGCCAGCACCGTGAAGCCGCCCGACGAGAAGCCGAAGGCGCCGATCTTCGCCGGATCGACCGCGTCATGGCCGCGCCAGTCGCGGGTCACATAGTCGATCACCCGCGACAGCTCCGCCGGGCGCTCGGTGATCCGCATGGAGCGGCTGCGGTCGCCCTGGGTGTCGCCGGTGTGGGTAAGCGCGGCCACCACGAAGCCCGCCGCGGCCAGGGCGCGGGCCGTGTCGTAGTGGTCTGCGTTGGCGCCGCCGGTGCCGTGCGAGATCACCACCAGGGGATGGCCGTGGCCCGCGGGCGCCGCGCCGGTGGCGACGGACTGGACGTAGAGCGAAAGCGGGACGGCGCGCTCCGGCGCGTCGGTGGGATACCAGATCGTCAGCGCCAACGGCTTGTCGCTGGCGACAGGCGCGCTCGCCGTCTCGAACCCCACATTCGCCGCGCGCGCCTGGCCCGCAAGAGCCAGGATCGCCGCCATCGCCGCGAGAGCTTTCATGGTCGCCTCCTATGTAAGCGGCACTTACATTGCGACTCGATGTTAGCTGTGTCAACATTCCGGCATGGCGAAGCGTGGCGGCTATCATCATGGCGACCTGCGGGCGGCCCTCGTCGCCGCGGCGCAGGCAGCTATCGAGACCGGCGGGCCGGACGCGGTCTCGCTGCGCGACCTGGCGCAGTCGCTTGGCGTCTCGACCGCCGCGCCCTACCGGCATTTCCCCGACCGCCGCGCCCTGCTCTCGGAGGTCGCGGCCCGCGGCTTCGCCGACCTGGGCGAGGCCTACGCCCGCGCCCAGGCCGCGGCGCCCGATCCCCTGACCGCGCTCCGCGAAACCGCCCGCGCCTACCTCACCCTGGCCTTCGGGCGGCCCGGCCTTTTTCGGCTGATGTTCGCCAGCGACCTGGTCGACGCCGCCGACGCGCCCGCCAGCCTGCTGCAGCCGGCGGCGGCGGCCTGGGAGGGCCTCTACCGCGCGGTGGCCGCCGCCGATCCCGGCGCGGACCTGGCGACCGTGAAGCGGCGCGCGATCACCGGCTGGTCGACGCTGCACGGCTTCATCACCCTGGTGCAGGGCGCCCGTCTGAAGGGTTTCATGACCGAGCCCCTGACCGAGGCCGAGCTGCTGGAGGCCGTCCTCGACAAGACCCTGAAGCCGGACTGAAGCGCGCCTCAAGCGTAACCGGGCCCCAAGCCTCTCCCCTTCGCGGTCGAAGCGAGGTAGGGATCGCGGACGCGAAAGCTCCGCATGACCGCCTCTCCATCCCCGCCCGAGCCCACGGTCGCCCGCAACGCCCAGGTCGTCCTGGCCGTGCTCGGGGGCGGCACCGCGCTCTACTATCTGGCCGGCATCCTGACGCCGCTGGCGCTCGCCATGTTCCTGGCGGTGATGATCGACGGATTCGCGCGGGTGCTGGAGCATCGCCTGCCGCACGTCTCGCGCAAGGCGGCCCTGCCGCTGGCGATCCTGCTGTCGCTCCTCTTGTTCGGCGGCACGGCGATGTTCGTGACCATGAACGGCGCGGGCTTCGTGACCCAGCTGGTGACCTATGGCCCCAAGCTCGACGGGATCATCGCCCAGGTCGCCACCATGGCCCACATCAAGGACCCGCCGACGGTGGTCTCGATCGTGCGCGGCCTCGACGTCAGCAAGTACCTGGGCCTGGCCGCCCGCGCCCTGCAGGACTTCGCCTCCACCGCGCTCTTCGTGATCGTCTACCTGGCCTTCATCATCGCTTCCCGCCGCGGCTGGGAGCGCAAGCTCGTGGGCCTGTTCCCGCAGCGCGAGGAGCGGCAGGAGGCGATGGTCGCCTTCCTGCGCATCCGCGACGGGGTGGAGCAGTATCTGTTCGTCCAGACCATCACCGGCCTGATGGTCGCGGTGCTGTCCTGGATCGCCATGGCCGCCGTCGGCCTGCACGACTCGCTGTTCTGGGCCTTCCTGATCTTCCTTGCGGTCTACATCCCGGTGGCCGGCGGCGTCTTCGCCGGCGTCGCCCCGCCGATCTTCGCGCTCGTCCAGTTCGACGGCTATGGCCACGCGCTCGTGCTCTTCATCCTCCTGCAGCTGATCGGCGTGATCATCGGCAATGTGGTCTATCCGCGGATGCAGGGCCGCAGCCTGAATATCGACCCGGTGATGATCCTGCTGTCGCTGGCCTTCTGGAGCGGCATCTGGGGCCTGACCGGCGCCTTTCTTTCGACGCCGCTCACCGTCATGGCCATGGTCATCCTGGCGCAGTTCGACGGCAGCCGCTGGATCTCCGTCATCCTCTCGGCCGACGGCGATCCCCAGCAGCTGAAAAACAAGCGCCCCAACGAGCCGCCCGACCAGAAGCTGCCGCCGACCTCCAAGTCGGCTCTGGCCCGGCGGCGGCTAGCCAAACTCATGGGCCGCCGCGCCAAACAATCCTGATCCGCCTAACCTCAGCTGAGGGTCTTCAAGTTGCGAAATCTGTTCCTATCTATGTTTGGCCCCGGGCGCTTTCAGTCCGGCGGCTGGGTCCGCAACCCCCCAAGCCAGCGGGCCCGGCGAGCAGAGAGCGTTCCGCCGCCCCCCCACGGCGGAACCACACGGCGCCGGACACTCTCCTCCGGCGCCGTCCTCGTATCTGAAGCCTCCGCGTCCGACATCTGGGGAGCCGCCCGATGACCCGCGTGCTCAACCCTTCGCTGCAGAAAGCCATTCTCTCCTCCCTGAAGGGCGACCTCGCGGCGAAGGCCGCGAGAAGCTTCGCCGACCAGTCCGCCGCCGACGCCGCGCCGGACGAACTGCCCGACGTGTCACCGGCCCAGTTGGCGGCCAACCTCGCCGACTTCTGGCGCTTCGGGGAACGCCGCCGCGGCCGTGGCGCCACCATTCGGGTGACCCCGGTGATCGGCCACGAGAAGCGGCTCGACCGGCTGGAGATCATCCAGGACGACGCGCCCTTCCTGGTCGACTCGATCATGGGCGAGATCGCCGATCAGGGCCTGTCCGTCCGCGCGCTCTTCCATCCGATCGTCGAGGTGCAGCGCGACCGGGCGGGCCTGCGCGGATCCACCGGCGCGCCGCAGCGCGAGTCGATGATTCAGGTCATCCTGGATTCCGTCGGCGGCGACCGCGAAGGCGCGCTGGTCGCCGGCGTCGGCGAGACGCTGAAGGACGTTCGCGCCGCCGTCGAAGACTTCCCGGCCATGCTCGAACTGATGGCCAAGACGCTGGCGGAGCTGAAGCTGAGCGGCGAGAAGGCGCGGCCCGAGGAGATCGACTTCCTCACCTGGCTGCAGGCCGAGCAGTTCGTCTTCCTGGGCGGCCGCGTCTACGAATATCCACGCACCAAGAAGGGCGACTACGCCGCCGAGGAGCCGCTCTATCAGCCGAAAGACGGCCTGGGCGTGCTGCGCGACCCGAGCCGCCACGTCCTGCGCCGCGCCAACGAGCCGGCGATCCTGCTGGCCGACGTCAAGGACCGGCTGCTGTCGGACCCGGCCCTCACGGTCGCCAAGTCCAACGTCAAGAGCCGGGTCCACCGCCGCGGCTACATGGATTACGTGGGGATCAAACGCTACGACCAGCACGGTCGGCCCTGCGGCGAGGTCCGCTTCGTCGGCCTGTTCACAGCCGAGGCCTACGACGAGCCGGCCACGCTCGTGCCGCTGATCCGCGAGAAGGTGGCCAACGTCCTGGCGCGGGCCGAGACGGCGCCGGGCAGCCACAACGAAAAGCGGCTGCGCAACATCGTCGAGAACTATCCGCGCGACGAACTCTTCCAGATGAGCGAGGACGAGCTGCTGAGTCAGGCGCTCGGCATCCTGCACCTTTACGACCGGCCGCGCGTGCGGCTGTTCGAGCGCAAGGACCCCTTCGAGCGGTTCGCCTCGATCCTGCTGTTCCTGCCGCGCGACCATTACGACTCGGAGCTGGCGGCGCGCGCCGGCCGCATCCTGGCGAGCGCCTACCGCGGCCGGGTCTCGGCCAGCTATCCTAGCTTCACCGACGCGCCGCTCGCGCGCATCCACTACATCATCGGCTTCGCGCCGCGGGACCACGAAACCCCCGACCTGAAGGCGCTGGAAGCGGCGATCGCGGAGGCGGCGCGCACCTGGGAAGACCGCTTCGAGGACGCCGTTCGCGCCTCGGGCCGCGCGCCCGGCGACGTCGCCGAGACGTTGGGCCGCTACCGCGAGGCCTTCCCCGCCGGCTACCGCGACCGCTTCTCGCCCGCCGAGGCGCTGGCGGACCTCGCGGTGATCGACAGCATGGCGCCGGACCAGCAGATCTGCGTTCGCGCCTATCGCCTGCCCAGCGATTCGAAGCTGCAGTTCCGCTTCAAGCTCTATCGCCAGGGGCCGCCGGCGCCGCTCTCCGACGTCCTGCCGATCCTCGACAACATGGGGCTCAAGGCGATCGCCGAGGCCGGTTTCCCGGTCTGCCGCCCACGCACGCCGGCGGTCTGGGTGCACGACTTTGAGATCGAGGACCCCAACGGCGCGCGCCTGGTCTTCGCCGACCTGAAGGCCGCCTTTGAGGACGCGGTGGTCGCCGTCTGGACCGGCAAGACCGAGAACGACGGCTTCAACCGCCTGGTGCTCGAACTCGCGCTCCCCTGGCGCGAGGCGGCGCTGATCCGCGCGCTCGCCAGGCACCGCCAGCAATCGGGCCTCGACCCCAGCCAGCGGGTGCAGGAAGAGGCGCTGGCCGCCCATCCCGAGGTCGCCCGACTGATCCTCGACCTCTTCCGGGCCAAGTTCGATCCGGCCACCAGGGTCAGCCTGGACACGCGGCGGCGCGACGCCGACGCCCTGATGGTCAGGATCGTCGAAGCCCTGCAGGAGGTCGAAAGCCTCGACGAAGACCGCGTCCTGCGCCGCCTCGCCCTACTGGTCCAGGCGACCCAGCGGACCAATTTCTACCAGCCGGGCGCGGACGGGAATCCCAAACCCTACATCTCCTTCAAGGTCGCCTCGGGCGAGCTGGCCGACCTGCCGGCGCCCAAGCCCTACCGCGAGATCTTCGTCTGGGGGGTCAATGTCGAGGGCGTCCACCTGCGCTTCGGCCCGGTCGCGCGCGGCGGCCTGCGCTGGAGCGACCGGCGCGACGACTTCCGCACCGAGGTGCTGGGCCTGGTGAAGGCGCAGCAGGTCAAGAACGCGGTCATCGTGCCGGTCGGCTCCAAGGGCGGCTTCTATCCCAAGCAATTGCCCAAGGGCGGGTCCCGCACCGAAGTGCAGGCCGAGGGGATCAACGCCTACAAGACCTTCCTCTCCGGCCTCCTGGACATCACCGACAACCTGTCGCCCGACGGCAAGGTGATCCCGCCCAAGGACGTGGTTGTCCATGACGGCGACGACCCCTATCTGGTGGTGGCCGCCGACAAGGGCACGGCGACCTTCTCCGACATCGCCAATTCCATGGCCGAGGCCTACGGCTTCTGGCTGGGCGACGCCTTCGCGTCCGGCGGCTCGGCCGGTTACGACCACAAGGTCATGGGCATCACCGCCCGCGGCGCCTGGGAGGCGGTGAAGCGCCATTTCCGCGAGCTCGGCAAGGACATCCAGACCGAGCCCTTCACCGTCGTCGGCTGCGGCGACATGTCGGGCGACGTGTTCGGCAACGGCATGCTGCTGTCGCAACAGACCAGGCTGCTCGCCGCCTTCGACCACCGCCACATCTTCTTCGATCCGGACCCCGATCCGGCCACCTCGTGGGCCGAGCGGGCGCGGATGTTCGCCCTGCCGTCGTCCTCCTGGGACGATTACAACAGGAAGCTGATCTCCAAGGGCGGCGGCGTCTTCGCCCGCACCCTCAAATCGATCCCGCTGACCCCGCAGGTCCGCGCCATGCTGGGCGTCACCGCCGAGGCCATGGCGCCCACCGACCTGATCCACGCCATCCTCAAGGCGCAGGCCGAACTGCTCTACCTGGGCGGCATCGGCACCTATGTGAAGGCTGAGGGCGAGGCCAACGCCGACGTGGGCGACAAGGCCAATGACGCGGTGCGCATCAACGGCAAGGAGCTACGGGTCAAGGTGGTGGGCGAGGGCGCGAACCTGGGCCTGACCCAGGCCGGGCGCATCGAATACGCGCTCGCCGGCGGCCGTATCGACACCGACGCCATCGACAACTCCGCCGGCGTCGACACCTCCGACCACGAGGTGAACATCAAGATCCTCACCGGCATGCTGGAGCGCACCGGCGAACTCACCCGCAAGAAGCGCGACACCCTGCTGCAATCGATGACCGACGACGTGGCGCGCCACGTGCTGGCGCACAACTACGACCAGACGCTGGCGCTTTCGCTGATGGACATGGACGCGGCGGGCGAGCTTCTGCCCTACGCCCTGTTCATGGCCGACCTGGAGGCCAAGGGCCGGCTCGACCGGGTGGTCGAGGGCCTGCCGGACGGCAATCAGATCGCGGAGAGGGCCCAGGCCGGCAAGGGCCTGACCCGGCCGGAACACGCCGTGCTGCTGGCCTACGGCAAGCTGGAGCTGAAGCGCGAGATCGTCGCCAGCGACGCGCCGGACGATCCGTTCTTCGAGCGCCTGCTGGAGGCCTATTTCCCCAAGCCGATGCGGAAGTGGGCCGAGCCCATGCGCCGCCACCGGCTGCGCCGCGACATCATCGCCACCGTCGTCGCCAACGACATCATCAACCGCTGCGGGCCAAGCTTCCCCAGCCGGTTGATGCCGGCGGCGGGCGCCGACGCCCAGGCCTTCACGGCGGGCTATGAGGCGGCCAAGGCGGTGCTGGGCATCCCGGCGCTGTGGGACAGCGTCGCCGCCCTGGACGGCAAGGCGCCGGCGGCGGGGCAGATGGCGCTGTTCCGGCGGATCGCCGCGGCGCTGCGCGGCTCGACCTTCTGGCTGACCCGGCGGGCCGCCCGGGACAAGCTGGATGTCGATGCCCTGGTGACGGCCTACGGGTCCGCCTTCCAGGGGCTGCTGAAGCTGATGCCCGGCATATTGTCGCCGATCGAACAGGCCTCGGTCGAGGCGCGCATCCGCCAGCTGACCGAAGCCGGGGCGCCGGCCGACAAGGCCCGCGCCGTCGCCATCCTGCAACCCATGACCATCGCCGGCGACCTGGTCGACCTGGCCGAAGCCTCGAGCTGGCCGCTGGCGAATGTGGCCCGGCTCTACCACGCGGTCGGCGAGGCCTTCGGCTTCGACCGGGTGCGCCAGGCGGCCGGCGCCTATGCCGTGGGCGACAACTTCGAGCGGATGGCGCTGCGCCGGCTAATCGAGGACCTGCTGTCCCAGCAGGCGGACCTGACCCGCACGGTGATGGCCTTCGCCGGCGGCCCGCAGGCCGGCGATGACGCCGCGCACGCCCGCGACGCCGCCCAGTCCTGGACGACGCTGCGCCGCGACAAGGCCGAGGTCGCGCGCCGCACGGTGGACGACATCGAAGCCTCCGGCGGCGCCTGGACCTTCGCCAAGCTCACCATCGCCAACGCGGCGCTCCGCGAACTGGCCACGGAGGGCGCCAAGCGGAAGCGTTAATGCCGGAACACCCGCACGCCGGTGAAGACCATGGCCATGCCGCGTTCGTCGGCGGCCTCGATCACCGCCTTGTCGCCGATGGAGCCGCCAGGCTGGATCACCGCGGTGCAGCCGGCGTCGGCCGCCTGGATCAAGCCGTCGGGGAAGGGGAAGAAAGCCTCGGACGCGCAGGCTGAGCCCTTCAGGTCCAGGCCGAAGTCGGCGGCGCGCAGGGCCGCGATGCGGGCGCTGTCCTTGCGGTTCATCTGCCCCGCGCCGACGCCCAGGGTCTGGCCGTTCTTGGCGTAGACGATGGCGTTCGACTTCACGTGCTTGGCGACAGTGAAGGCGAACAGCATGTCGCGCACCTCCTCGTCGGTGGGCGCGCGCTTGGTCACCACCTGCAGATCGGCCGGCGTCAGGCGCGCGTTGTCGCGGCCCTGGATCAGGAAGCCGCCGGCCACCGACTTGAAGGTCAGGCCCGAGGCCATCGGGTCGGGCAGGCCGCCGGTGGTGAGCAGCCGCACGTTCTTCTTTTTCTTGAACATCGCCACGGCGTCGTCATCGGCCTCGGGCGCGATCACCACCTCGGTGAGCAGCTTCAGGATCTCTTCCGCCGTCGCCGCGTCCAGCTTGCCGTTCAGGGCGATGATGCCGCCGAAAGCGCTCACCGGATCGCAGGCCAGCGCCCGCTCATAGGCCTCCAGCATGGTCTTGCCGGTGGCCAGGCCGCAGGGATTGGCGTGCTTGATGATCGCGCAGGCCGGGCCCGCCTTGGGATCGAACTCGGCGATCAGCTCGAAGGCGGCGTCGGTGTCGTTGATGTTGTTGTAGCTGAGCGCCTTGCCCTGCAACTGGGTGGCGGTGGCCACGCCGACGCGGGGGTTGGCGAACCTGTAGAAGGCCGCCTTCTGATGCGGGTTTTCGCCATAGCGCATGGTCTGGACGAGCTCGCCGGCGAAGGCGCGCCGTTTGGGCGCCTCATCGCCCAGAGCCTCGGCGAACCAGGCGCTGATCGCGGCATCATAGGAGGCGGTCCGGGCATAGGCCCGCGCCGCCAGCGTCTTGCGAAGGTCCAGGCTCGTCGTCCCATCCGCTTGCAGCTCGGCCAACACCTCTTCCAGATCGGCGATCTCGGTGCAGACGGCGACGTAGCCGTGGTTTTTGGCCGCCGAGCGGATCATCGCCGGGCCGCCGATGTCGATGTTCTCGACGCAGGTCGCGAAATCGGCGCCCGACGCCACCGTCGACTCGAAGGGGTAGAGGTTCACATAGACCAGATCGATGCCGCCGATGGCGTGCTCAGCCATGGCCTTGGCGTGCTCCGGCGCGTCGCGCACGCCGAGCAGACCGCCGTGCACCACCGGGTGCAGGGTCTTCACCCGACCGTCCATCATCTCCGGGAAGCCGGTAAGCTCGGAGATGTCCTTCACCGGCAGGCCGGCATCGGCGATCGCCTTGCGCGTGCCGCCGGTGGAGACCAATTCGACACCGAGGCCGGCCAGCACGCGGGCGGCGTCGATGAGGCCGGTCTTGTCGGAGACGGAGATCAGCGCGCGTTTGACAGGCGCGCGGTCGGGAGCGGCGGGGAAATCTGGAGCGGCGGGCACGGCATTCTCCTCATAGGGTTTGAGAGAAATGCCCAGGCGAGCGGCGTAGACTATGGTTCCGCGCTCCCCGGTGGTCGCCCACCTGTAGTTTCGCCAGTCACGCGGAATGGGCCCGCTTAGGCCGACCCCGGCGCTTCGTCAACGTTCGCGGGCTCAGTACGATCCTGTGACGCAGCCGACAACTTCCAGCGCAGCTTGGCGCCGGTGTCGAGGCGGGCCTGGCCGCGCAGCACGAGCTGCTGGCCGTGGCGGATCACGCCATCCTGGTGCTGGGTCGAGGGCGCGAGCGTCACCTCCAGCGCGTCGGTGCGCAGCCACCAGCCGGCGCCCTCGCCCTCGGCCTTCAGCAGGGCGCTCTTGCGGTCCTGGGCGATCAGGGCGCTGACCTTGGGCGGTAGGTGGAAGCGCACGACGAACGGCACGAAGCGGCGGCCGTCCCGCCGGCCTTTCGGGCCCACCGGGGTCAGGGCATCCTCGCCACGCAGCTCGTCGCCCTCGACGTCGAGGAACAGCTTGCGGTCGTGGCGCAGGCCGAAACGCCGCGCCCAGCCATCGTGACTGGCTTCCAGCCATGTTGCGCCGCGGGAGTCGTCCTGGCGGTGGACATCGCTGACGGCGTAGGCGTCGCGCAGCCGCGGGCCGAGCGCACGCGCCGCGAACCCGCTCAGGGGCGCGCCGCAGGACGCCTCGGACACCGACGCCGTCGACGCGGCATCCACCAGGCGCAGCGCCTGCGGCCCGTGCGCCTCGGGCGACCAGCCGGCTCCGACGATCAGCGGCTCTCCACCGGCCAGGACGGTGATCGCCAGCGGCTGAGCGCAGGCCGTGACGCTCCAGGGTCCCGGCGCCGGCGAGGCGGCATCGGCCATCACCTGCAGCGAGCGGCCTTCCATCCGGTGATAGCCGCCCCGGGTGACCGGTGCGGCCCGTTCGCCCGCCTCGTCCATCACCCGCGCCGCGGCGACGTAGGGCGCGGCCTGTGACGCGCCGCCCTGGAAGCCCGCGAGGCGCCCATCGCGCAGGGTGAAGAACCGCACGGCCCCGGCCAGCCGATCGAGCGCGCGGGCCATCTCCTCCGGCGCGGCGACGCCGAGCTGGGCAAGCGCGTCGTCCAGCGCGGTCAGGTCGAAGAACAGCTCCAGCGCCGCCTGCGGGCTGCGGCTCGCGTGGCCGCCGTCCGGCGTCACCGTTTGCTCGAGCGCGGACGACAGGTGGCCGAGCGCCCGCTCCAACAGGCCCTCGCCCGCCACGCCGCCCAGCGCCGCGCCCGCCACCGCCGCGGCGGCCGCCCGCTCCGCGGCCCGGGCCGGACCCTCGTCCATCGCCAGCAGGCAGCGGGCCTGCAGCGCCAGGTCGCCGGCGATCTGGTCGGCCTCGGCGTCGGACGCCGGCCCGGAGATAGCCGAGATGGCACAGGCCAGGTTGAACACCCGGCGCTCCAGCACCGGGGGGCTCCAGGAAAAGCTGTTCCAGCGCCCGAAGAGCCTGCGCCACGCGAGCGTCAGCCGCAGCCCTTCCCAGGCGCCGGCGTCGCCATGCGCCGTCAGGTCCTTCAACCAGGAAAAGCCGTGCAGTTGCTCGGCGAACCGGCGGCTGGGGCTGGCCCGGTCCCAGGGATCGCCGCGCGGACCCATGGCCAGGCTCTCACCGGCGAACACGAAGCCACCCGCCAGGATGCGCCGGCCGGCCTCGGGATCGGCGGGCCGCAGGTCCCTTGGCGTCGCGGCGAGGCCATCGGGCGGCGGCTGGCTGTAGAGCAGGCGGTTGAGGCGGGAAGCGCGCCACTCGATGGCGGGACGGCGCACCGCCGTCCGCACCGCCGCGAACAGGGGCCAGGCGCCGGGGATATTGTCGAGAGCCGAACCCGGCATCGGCGCCCCGCTTTTGCCGCTCAGACGCCGCGCAGGGCGGCGATGTTGGCGGCGTAGGCGCTGGGTCCGCCTCGGAACACCGCGGTGCCGGCCACCAGCGCCGTGGCGCCTGCCGCCACGCAGAGCTTCGCCGTCTCCGGGTTTACCCCGCCATCGACTTCCAGCGAAATGTCACGCCCGCTGGCGTCGATCATCTTGCGGAGCGCGGTGATCTTGGCGAGCTGCGAGGGCATGAAGCTCTGGCCGCCGAAACCGGGGTTGATGGTCATCACCAGCACATGGTCGACGTCGTCCATCATCCACTGGATGACGCTGGGATCGGTCGAGGGATCGAACACCACCCCGGCCTTCGCCCCGATCGAGCGGATGTGCTTCAGCGACCGGTTGAGATGCGGCCCGGCCTCGGGATGGATGCTGATCATGTCGGCGCCCGCATTGCGGAAGGCGTCGAGGTAGGGGTCGGCCGGCGCGATCATCAGGTGCACATCCATCGGGATCGAGACGTGCGGCCGCAGCGCCTTGACCACGTCCGGCCCGATGGTGATGTTCGGCACGAAGTGGCCGTCCATCACATCGACGTGCAGCCAGTCGGCGCCGGCGTCCTGCACCGCGCGCGCCTCCTCGCCCAGCCTGGCGAAGTCCGCCGACAGGATCGAGGGCGCGATGATCGGGGTCGTGCGGGCGGCCATGGCGTCCGCATAACGTGATGCGGCCTTTCGGGCCAGAGGGTGGGTCTCAGGCCTTCCTGAACCGCGCCACGTAGAACCCGTCCGTCCCGCCCTCGATATGATGCGGCAGGATGCGAAGCGTCCCGTCCCGCCGCACGCTGGCGTCCGGCGCGCCGCCTTCGCCCGCGGCGATCGGATCGAGCGTCATCCCGGGCGTCCGGCCCAGGAAGGCCGCGACCTGGCCCTCGCCCTCTTCCGGCTCCAGGGAGCAGACGCAATAAACCAGCCGCCCGCCCGCCTTGGTGCGGCGCGCCGCGGCGTCGAGCAGCTTGGACTGCACCGCGGCCATGCCCGCCACATCGCTGGGCTTGGCGGCCCAGAGCACGTCGGGATGGCGGCGGAAGGTGCCTGTCGCCGAGCAGGGCGCGTCCAGCAGGACAGCGTCGAAGCTGCGCTTGTCCGGCCAGGTCGCCGCGTCGGTCGCCGCCACCTCGGCGGTGAGTTCCATACGCGCCAGGTTCTCGGCCACCCGTTTCAACCGCACGGCGGAGCGGTCCAGCGCCACGGTCTTCGCGCCCGCCGCCGCCAGCTGCAGGGTCTTGCCGCCGGGCGCGGCGCACATGTCGAGGGCGGTCTCGCCGGCCCGCACGCCCAGCAGCCGCGCGGGAATCGCGGCGGACGCGTCCTGCACCCACCATGCGCCCTCGGCGAACTCCGGCCATGTGGCGAGGTCGCCGCGCCGTTCGGTCCGCAGGGTCCCGCCGGGCAACACCTTGGCCTCCAGCTTGGCGGCGAGCGCCTCGCCGCGCGCGGGGTCCTTCAGCGACAGATCGGTGGCCGGCTCTTGGGCGATCACCGCGGCGATCTTGCGCGCCTCGTCCGGGCCGAACGCCGAGCGCCAGCGGGCGTAGAGCCAGCTCGGCGCCATCGACTCCGGGTCATCAAGTTGCGGCGGCTCGCGCAGCAAGCCGCGCAGGACTGCGTTCACCAGTCCCTTGAACATCTGCAAGGATCGGTCCTGCGCCACCAGGTCGACCGAGGTCGTCACCGCCGCATGCGCAGGGGTCTTCAGCACGAAGGCCTGGGCGACGCCGAGCCGCAGGATCTGCACCACCTTGTCCGGCGGCGGCTTCTTGACGCGCGCCTGCAGGGCGGAATCGATCGGCCCCAGATGGCGCAGCGTCGCCATGACCAGCGCGCGGGCGAAGGCGCGGTCGCGGCCGTCGAGAGCGGCCAGCGCCGGATGGCTCAGGCCCTCGTCCATGCCGGCGCGGCCGCTGAGCGCGGCGGTCAGGAGGTCGAGGGCGGCGGCGCGGGCCGGCAGGCCGCCTACATCACGAAGGGGCGCGTCGTTGGGGGTCGCTTGGGAGGAAATATCGGTCACGCGGCGGGGCGTGCCCTTATCGGAGACCCGACGCAAGCAGTTTGCAGGGTCCGCGGCGGCGGCCTACATCAGGGTCATGGACGATCTCCCGCCCAACGCCGCGCCTGATAAGCCGCTGACGCCCGCCGCCCGCCGCGCCCTGGAAGAGGCCGCCCAGCGGCATGCGCAGGAGGCCCAGGACGCCCAGCGTCCGCCCGAGCAGGGCGGTCCCAAAGGCCTCGAACCCACCCGCTTCGGCGACTGGGAACGCAAGGGCATCGCCAGCGACTTCTAGCCGGCTCCTAGCCGGCCTGCGCCATCTCCGCCGCCACGCGCAGGGCCGCGGCGTGGGGATCGTTGGCGGCGGTGATCGGCCGCCCGCAGACGATGTGCGAAGCGCCGGCCTTCAGCGCGTCGAGCGGAGTCGCGGCGCGGGCCTGATCGTTCTTCGCCGACCAGTCCGGCCGCACGCCAGGTGTCACCACCAGGAAGTCCTTGCCGCCGAGCGCGCGCGCCAGGGCCGCCTCGTGCGGGCTCGCCACCACCCCGTCGCAGCCGGCGGCGATCGCCTGGTGGATGCGTCGTTCGACGAGCGCGCGGGCCGTTTCGGCGTAACCCATCTCTTCCAGATCGGCGTCGGTCAGGCTGGTGAGCACCGTGACGCCCAGAATCTTCATCGACGAGGCGCCGCGCCCGCGCACGGCGGCGGCCATCACCTGGGGCTCGGCGTGGACTGTGATGAAGTCGCAGCCGGCCTGGGAGATGGCGGCAGCCGCCCGCTGCACGGTGGTCCCGATGTCGTGCAACTTCCAATCGAGGAAGACTTGCTTGCCCTGGCCTTTAAGCTCGCGGGCCAACGCCATGCCGTCCGTGGCGAAGAGTTCCAGGCCCACCTTGTAGAAGCTGACCGCGTCGCCCAGCCCCGCAACCACCGCGCGGGCTTCGTCGGCGGTGGGGAAGTCCAGTGGCACGATCAGGCGGCGATCGGCCTTGGTCTCGGGTTCGGCGAGCACAGCTTCAGCCATGGCGAAGACTCCGGGCAGGCGGTCGCGCAAAGCCGGGGGGTCGGCTGGCGCAGCGATTTGGGCTAAGGCCCGTGGATGATCCATTGGGACTTCGCGGTCAACTTCTTCGTGGCGCTGTTCGCCCTGCTCGATCCCATTGGGAACGTGCCGGTGTTCGTCGCCTCGACGGCGGGCGCCAAGAGCGGCGAACGCGCGCAGATCGCGCTGGTGATCTCGCTGTTCGTCATGGGCTTCCTGACCTTCTTCTATTTCTCGGGTCTGAGCCTGCTGACCTTCTTCGGCATCTCGCTGCCGGCCTTCCGCATCGCCGGCGGGGTGATCCTGTTCGTGCTGGGCCTGAAGATGCTGGGCGACGACTTCACCGCCGGTTTCGCCGACGCCGCCGAGAACGCCGACGACAAGCGCACCTATGTGCGCCGCCGCGTCGAGCAGATGATCGTGCCCTTCGCCATGCCGCTCCTGATCGGCCCGGGCGCGATCTCGACGGTGATCATCTACGCGAGCCAGGCCAAGGAGTACGGCCTGCCCGGCGCGGCGCTCGGCATCGGGGCCATCGCGGCGGTGTCTGTGGCGACCCTCTTGTCATTCCTGGCCACGCCGATCATCGGCAAGCTCTTGGGCAAGATCGGGCTGTCGATCATCGTGCGCGTCCTGGGCCTGATCCTCTGCGCCATGGCCGTGCAGTTCCTGCTGGCCGGCATCGCCGATTCCACCCACGGGCTGATCCGGCCCGAGGCCGCCTGGCCTTACGCCAAGTGAGCGCGTAGCGACCCATCCCCGCGAAGGCGGGGATCGGCCTACAGCTTACGAAACCGCGGCCCCTGTGACGCCATCAGCGCCAGCGCCCAGTCGTCCGGGATCAGCTTGACGGCCGCGGCGATGGCCTTGTTGGGCGCGCCCGGTACGCAAATCGGGCGGTTCGCCTCGACAGCCTCGTAGCCGGCGGCGGCCACTTCGTCGGCGCCGAGCCACAGCCAGGGCGGCGTCGACTGGGTGATCTGGGCCCGCGTGCCAGCCACGTCGTGGAACTCCGAGAAGGTGAAGCCGGGGCAGAGCGCGCTCACATGGACGCCCTGGCCCTGCGTCTCCAGGTGCAGGCTCTGCGAGAACCGCACCAGGAAGGCCTTCACCGCCCCATAGAGGGTGTGGCCCGCCGCGCCCGGCACCAGACCCGCCAGCGAGGCCACATTGACGATCCGCCCGAAGCGGCGGTGCAGCATCCCCGGCAGCACCCGGTGCGCCAGCTCGGCCGGCGCGGTCATCATCACCTGGATCACCGCGCGCTGATCCTCCCAGCGGGTGTCGGCATAGGCGCCGGGCAGGCCGTAGCCGGCGTTGTTGACCAGCGCATCGACCGTGCGGCCATGCGCGGTGAGGAAGTCGAGGATCTGGCCCGGCGCCTCTGGTTCGGCCAGGTCGGCGGTGACGCTCAACGCCTCGACGCCGTAGCGCAGGGAAATCTCCTCGGCGAGCTGGTCCAGCCGCTCGGCGCGGCGCGCGGTGAGCGCCACATCGTAGCCGTGGCTCGCCAGGATGCGGGCGAACGCCGCTCCGATGCCGGCCGAGGCGCCTGTCACCAGCGCCAGTCTGCGGTCCATGCAAGGCCTCCACGTCGTCCCGGTGAAACTAGGGCCGACGCCCAGCCATTCAAGGAAAAGCGTGGCTGCGGCCACAACGCCTAAGGTGGCGTGCTGTTGAATGGGGTATTGATTGGGTGTATCGCCGCCGCCGCGAGACGGCATCGGGCCGGCAAAGGCGCCAGTGTTGATGTCGCCGGAGAGATTGGATGGCTGATACGGCCGGCGGCGCCCCCGAGGCGTCCGAGGAGTCGCATCACTCCCCGCATTCCGAGAGTTTCTGGGCCCTGGCCCTGGGATCCATGGGCGTTGTGTTCGGCGATATCGGCACCAGCCCGCTTTACGCCATGCGCGAGGCGCTGCGTCACACGCGCGCGACGGTCTCGCCGGAGCTCGCGGTGCTGGGCGTCGTCAGTCTCGTGGCCTGGGCGCTGATCCTCATCGTCACCGTCAAGTACGTCGTCTTCCTGATGCGGGCGGACAACAAGGGCGAGGGCGGCACCCTGGCGCTCATGGCGCTCGCCCAGCGGTTCGTGCCGCGCAGGTCCGGCTGGGTGCTGCTCTTGGGCATGGCCGGCGCGGCCCTGTTCTACGGCGACGGCATCATCACGCCGTCGATGACCGTGCTCTCGGCGGTCGAGGGCGTGCGCGACGCGCCCGGCGTGCCGCACGAGATGGCGAGCCTCACCGTGCCGATCTCGGCCGGGATCCTGATCGCGCTCTTCCTGGCGCAGGCGCGGGGCACCGCCAGCGTCGCCAGGCTGTTCGGGCCGGTCTGCGCGGTCTGGTTTCTCGTCCTGGCGGGGTTGGGCGTCTATCATATCGCCGAGGACCCGACGATCTTTCGGGCGCTCTCGCCGCACTACGGGATCGTCTTCCTGTGGGACAACGGCTTCCTGGGGTTCGTGATCCTGGGCAGCGTCTTCCTGGCGGTCACCGGGGCGGAAGCGCTCTATGCCGACATGGGCCACTTCGGCCGCAATCCGATCCGCGCGGCCTGGCTGATCTTCGTGCTGCCGGCGCTGCTGCTCAACTACCTGGGCCAGGGCGCGCTGGTGATCCACCACCCGGCGGCGCGCGGCAATCCGTTCTTCGAGATGATCCCGCAGGCGGTCTATTGGCCGGTGCTGATCCTGGCCACCCTGGCGGCCATCATCGCCAGCCAGGCGGTGATCACCGGCGCCTTCTCGCTGACTCAGCAGGCGGTGCAGCTCGGCCTCTTCCCGCGCATCGCGATCCTTCGGACGTCGGAGACCCAGGCTGGCCAGATCTATGTGCCGCAGGTGAACCGCGCCCTGATGATCGGGGTGCTGGTGCTGCTGTTCGTGTTCCGCAAGTCCGACAACCTGGCCGCCGCCTACGGCATCGCGGTGACCGGGGCGATGTTCGTCGACACCCTGCTGTTCTTCGTCATCGTGCGCTGGATGTGGAAGCGGCCGCTATGGCAGGCGATCGGCGCGGCCAGCGGGTTCGCCATCCTCGACATCACCTTCATCTCCTCGAACCTCTTGAAGATTCCGGACGGCGCCTGGATGCCGCTGGCGCTGGGCGCAACGATCGTGGTGATCATGTGGACCTGGACCCGCGGCGCGCAGATCCTCACCGACAAGACGCGGCGGGATTCAGTGCCGCTGATCGAGCTGTCGGAGATCCTCAAGGCCCGCGCACCATACCGCGCGCCGGGCACCGCGATCTTCCTGACCTCGGACGCGTCGATGGCGCCGGTGGCCTTGATGCACAACCTCAAGCACAACAAGGTCCTGCACGAGAAGAACATCATCCTGACCCTGGAGACCACCGAGACCCCGCGCGTCCCCGACAGCCAGCGGGTGCGGATCGAGCCGGTGAACGACGACTTCAAGAAGATCATCGTCTCCTACGGCTTCATGGAGAGCCCGAATCTGCCCAAGGCGCTGGGGCTGTGCCGCAAGCTGGGCCTGAAGTTCGACATCATGGCGACGAGCTTCTTCCTCGGCCGCCGCTCCGTGGTGCCGTCCGCCCAGTCCGGCATGCCGCTTTGGCAGGACAAGCTGTTCATCTTCCTGATGAAGAACGCCGCCAACCCCACCGACTTCTACAAGATCCCGCCGGGCCGGGTTGTGGAGCTCGGCACTCAGGTGACCATCTAGCGTGCTCGACAGCGTCTCCTGGCCGACGATCTTCGCCTATGTGGGCGACGCCATGTGGGTGATCGCGCTGGCCATCATGTTCGGCGCCTCGCGGCAGGCCTGGGGCCAGACGGAGGGCCGCGAAAAGCTGCCGTTCCTGGGCGGGCGGATGTCGCGGCCGGTCGCCTTGTGGTTCCTGCCGGTGACCGCCTTCATCGCCAGCCTCTGGCTCGCCTTGCAGGCCCGCGACGGCGACCCCGACACCTCGATGATCGTCTTCGGCGTGCGCGCCGTCAGCGCGCCGCTGCTGGCGCTTCTGCACCTGCGATGGCTCAAGGACGCGCTCAGGCACTAGGCCGCGCGACGCTAGACTTGAAACTGTCGCCCGTTCGCCCTTAAAGGCGCGAACCTTTTCTCCTCCAACTTCGTCAGGACGCTTTGCGCCATGGCCGACAAGCCCATCAAGAAGGTCGTGCTCGCCTATTCCGGCGGCCTGGACTCTTCGACCATCGTCAAGTGGCTGCAGACCGAGCTCGGCGCCGAGGTGGTGACCTTCACCGCGGACCTCGGCCAAGGCGAGGAGATCGAGCCGGCCCGCCAGAAGGCCATGACGCTGGGCGTGAAGCCCGAGAACGCCTTCGTCGAGGACGTGCGCGAGGAGTTCGTCCGCGACTACGTCTTCCCCATGTTCCGCGCCAACACGGTCTATGAGGGGCAGTACCTGCTCGGCACCTCGATCGCCCGGCCGCTGATCGCCAAGAAGCAGATCGAGATCGCGCGCAGGACCGGCGCCGACGCCGTCGCTCACGGCGCCACCGGCAAGGGCAACGACCAGGTCCGCTTCGAGGTCGCCTACTATGCGCTCGAGCCCGACATCCGGGTCGTGGCGCCCTGGCGCGAATGGAGCTTCAAGAGCCGCGAGGCCCTGCTGGAGTTCGCCGAAAAGCACCAGATCCCGATCACCAAGGACAAGCGCGGCGAGGCGCCGTTCAGCGTCGACGCCAACCTGCTGCACTCCTCCTCGGAGGGGAAGGTGCTGGAAGACCCCGCGGTCGAGGCGCCGGAGTTCGTCCACCAGCGCACGATCTCGCCGCAGGACGCCCCGGACAAGCCGACCGTCTTCACCATGGACTTCGAACAGGGCGACCCGGTCGCCATCGACGGCGTCAGGCTGACGCCCGCCGCGCTCCTGACCAAACTCAACCAGCTCGGCCACGACAACGGCGTCGGCCGCCTCGACCTGGTGGAGAACCGCTTCGTCGGCATGAAGTCGCGCGGGGTCTACGAGACCCCCGGCGGCACGATCCTGTTGGCCGCGCACCGGGGCATCGAGAGCATCACGCTCGACCGCGGCGCCATGCACCTGAAGGACGAGCTGATGCCGAAATACGCGCAGCTCATCTACAACGGCTTCTGGTTCTCGCCGGAGCGCGAGATGCTGCAGGCGGCCATCGACCTCTCCCAGAAGATGGTCACCGGCCAGGTGCGGGTGAAGCTCTACAAGGGCAACGTCACCGTCATCGGCCGCACCAGTCCCTACTCGCTCTACGACCAGGAACTGGTGACCTTCGAGGAAGGCGCGGTCGCCTACGACCATCGCGACGCCGCCGGCTTCATCAAGCTGAACGCGCTGCGCCTGCGCGTGGCCGCGCAACGGGACAAGCGGGTCAAATAGCTAGCCGTCGAGGCGGTTGAACGGATAGCGGTTGCGGATTTCCGCCTGGAAGAAGCGGCCTTTCGAGTCCGCTTCGACGAAGGAGCGGTGGACCTCGCCCGGCACGCCCACATAGACGTAGCGTTCGCCACTGACGAAGCGCACCAGCAACTTCGTGCGCTCGGCGTCGTAGTCGATGTCGCTGATCGCGGTGGAGTCCACGTCCATGGGCGTCTCCCGAAGTCTGCGCACCCGGTCTCGCCGCTCTTAACGTGCGTCCGCGCATAGGCGGTTCCCGGCGAACCCCGATACGTGGCAAGCTCACCCCCAAGGCGAAGCTTCGTTCGCCACTGAGGGGAAACTCACATGATGATGGAACATCGCTGGACCGCGGTGGTCAGCCTTCTGGCGCTGCTGGCCTATTTCTGGATGGGCCTCAACGTCGGCCGCGCGCGCGGCAAGACCGGCATCGCCGCGCCGGCCATGACCGGCGATCCGATCCTGGAGCGCGCCGTGCGCGTGCAGTCCAACACCCTGGAATGGCTGCCGATTTTCCTGGTGAGCCTGTGGCTGTTCGCGATCTACTGGAGCGAGCTGGTCGCGGCCGCGGTGGGCGTGGTCTGGATCGTCGGGCGCCTGGTCTACGCCACAGGCTACATGGCCGATCCCGGCAAGCGCAGCACCGGCTTCCTGATCCAGCTGGCGGCCGTCGCGGTCCTGCTGTTCGGAGCGCTCGGCAAGATCGTCTGGAGCCTGGCAACTGGCGGGACGTGACCTTGCCTTTGCCCGGCTTCGCACCTCAAAGGCCGGGCAACCACATTTCAGGCCATGTGTTGTGCGGACTGGGAGGGGAGCCCCGGGCGGGCCGCCCCTATGAGACCGCACGATGAGCAAGCTTGCCTTTGCCGCCGCCGCCGTGGTTCTCGCCGCCGGGATCTCGGGCTGCGTTTCGCCGACGCCCTACCAGCCGCTGACCCGCGGCCACGCCGCGCAGGGCGGCTATTCCGAGATCCGCATCGAGCCGGACCGCTGGCGCGTGACCTTCGCAGGCAACGCGGTGACGTCGCGCGAGACCGTGGAGGGCTACCTGCTCTACCGCGCCGCCGAACTGACGCTGCAGAACGGCGGCGACTGGTTCGCCATGGTCGACCGCCAGACCGACCGCGACGCGCGCACCTACGTCGACCCTGACCCCTTCTATCGTCCCTGGTATGGGGCCCGGTTCACCTACTGGCGGCCGGCCTGGCGCTATCGCGGCCGGGGTTTCGGCTGGCGCACCTGGGACCCGTTCTTCGGCGATCCGTTCTTCGCCGACACCGTCGACGTCCACACCATCGAGACCTTCGAAGCCTCCGCCGAGATCGTCACCCACAAGGGCGCCAAGCCGGCCGACGACCCGCGCGCCTTCGACGCCCACGCCGTGGCCGAGACCCTGAAGCCGAAGATCCTCTATCCGGCCAGCCGATAGGCCCTAGAGGACGAAGCCGACCGCGGCGACCACGAGCCCCACTGCGCCCAGGCCCATCGAGCCCAGCCAGAAGGCCTTGCGCCGCGTGATGATCGCCACGGTGCAGATGGCGATGCCGATCTCCAGCAGGGTTGCGCCGGCGGTCAGCCAGTGGTGGTGGTGCTCGTGCGAGCGGCTGGCGGCCAAGAGCTTGTCGCGCTCGGCCTCATTCTCCGTCGCCTGCTTCTTGACCTCCGCCTGCTTGGCGACCTGCTCCTTGGCGGTGTCGGCGTATTTCTGGGCCTTGGGACCGCCCGCGTCGGCGGCGATGCCGTAGATGTGCTTCTTCAGGCTGTCGGCCTGGTACTCGTCCCAGGCGTCGGTGGCCTTGTCCTGGCTCAGCACAGCCTCGCTGGACGAGGTGATGGCGCCGCCCGCCTCGATGGTCTCCAGACTGCCCACCGCCGCCGCCAGCACCGCCAGCACCGCGATGGTGATCGAGACCCGGTTGATGAACGGGTCGTGCTCGTGGGCCGCGTGTTCGGCGTGCTCGGCATGTTCGTGGGCTTCGAGCGCTGGATCGTGGGTCATGAGAGTTCCCTTGGGCGGCCTCTGCAAGCTGTCGGCGGCTGGTGTAGCCGACCCGCGCGGTTCGAAAAACACCCAAGAAAAAACCCTGGCCGCTCGCGCGGACCAGGGTTCGTTCTCATCGCGAGGGCCCGAGTGCCCCGGCGCGCGGTCTAGGCGGTGAGCGCCAGACGGCGCTTGCCGCGCAGCATGGCGCCCGCCGCGCCGAAGCCCACGATCATCAGGGCCCAGGTCGCCGGCTCCGGAACGGAGATCCCGGCTAGGTTGTCGAACTCGAACGATCTGCTGGTTGAAGCGAACGTCAGCGAATGAACCGTGTTCGGCGCGAACTGGTAGGTCACGAGAAAGCCAGTGCTCTGATCACCGTGGAACTCGCCGCCGCCCCAGATATCGGTTCCGTTGAGGACGATAGGGTTGAGGCCGCCGTTAATTGTCAGGGCTACTTGGTTATAGTCGTCGGGGGAGCCCATATAGAAACTGATCGCCGTCAAGGCGCCGTGGGTGTCGATCACCGTGAACGGATTGTTGCTGTCTTCCACGGACTCAAAACTCGTCGTGTCGCCGGGCGGCTCCGCGTCGCAGCAGCTGGCGCCGGGGGCGGGGATTATATTTCCACCCGAAACCAGGAAACCGGCCGCAGCCGGCGAGTCAAAGTCGTCGATCATCGTAAAGCCGGCGGGCATGAGTTCGGACGCGAAGCCCGCAAAAGGCGGGTTCGGCTGCAACTGCACAGAGCTGATCGTCACGGACTCGGTGTTGTCCGAATTATAGATGGTGGTGGACGCTAGCGCCGAGCTGGCGCTCAGAGCCATCGCCCCGAAAGCCGCGGCTGTAACAAGCTTGGTCTTCATCACAATCCCCCATTGGACAGCACTCTCCAAATGCGAGCGCCGACGTCAGACTAAGCATTAACCTTTATGGGAACGCTATGGGGAGTCGATTCGCCTGTTACGCGAATCTTATTTACGCCGTCAGGCCAACCTCGGCCGCCGCCGGCCAAAGCCGGGGCGCCTAGTGTCTGGAATCGTGCGGAAATTTGGAGCGGGCGAAGAGATTCGAACTCTCGACCCCAACCTTGGCAAGGTTGTGCTCTACCACTGAGCTACGCCCGCGCTCCTCGAGGCCGAAAGACGCCCCGAAAATTCGAGAGGCGGCTTATGGCAGACGCCCCACCCCTTTGCAATGGGGCATCGCAACGCGCTTCAGCGCCTGAATCTCGGTTCCTTCAGGCGGCGCTTGTTGACGTGGTCTTCGCGCGCGGGCGCGATCTCCTCCGGATACTCGCCCTTGAAGTAGTAGCGCTGCCAGGCCTCCTTGGTGGCCTCCGGATCCTGGCGGAAAATCCGCTGGTTGAACTCGGTGCGGTGCTTCTCCCAGACCCCGTACTGGTGGGCGAGCTCGGGGTTGGAATCGAGCTGTTTGATCACCGGCTGGATGTCGTGCAGGAACTTGTCCTGGATCAGCGTGATGAAGCAGAAGGGCTCGCCCTTCTCGAAGCGCACCTTGCCCGGACGGGTGAACAGCCAGTTCATCGTGAAGGGAAACGGCAGCCAGTCGGTCTCCACCACCCCCGACAGCGCCTGGATGCCGTCCTTGATGTGGTTAGGCGACCCCATAGCCATCATCGACCAGCCCGGCGGCGTCTTGAACATGTAGCCGGTGTGCATGGTCACCACGCCATGGCTGAAGTGGCTCTTGGCGAAGCGGCTGAAGTGCGGGTGCGGCGTGTCGGTGGAGAGCTTGATGTCGTCCTGGTGGATGCCGCCGTTCCATTCGGCGGTGAAGGCCATCGGGCAGAGGATTTCCCAGCCCGAGGTGTTGGCCATGTTCATCGGCAGGCAGCGGTAGGCGTGGCGGGCGTGGAAGGCGTCCATCCAGGCGCGCGGCTGGCGGCCCGGCACGATCTCCGGCGGCGTCACGCCCGGCTCGACCGTCGGATAACACTCCAGTTCCAGGGGCGGCATGGTTCGGTTCGACCTCGTCGGGGCAGGCTCGCCAAGACCTAAAGCAGCGGCCCGCCGCAAAGAAAAGCCCCGGCCGCACGTGGCGGCCGGGGCATGAGGTCTTCCGTCTAACCGTTCGTGGCCGAAGAGGCCTTAGGCGGCGATGGTGCCCGCCATGCGCCGGCGGCCGCGCAGAGCCGCGCCGGCCCCGCCGAAGCCGATGATCATCAGGGCCCAGGAGGCCGGTTCCGGCACGCCGCCGGCCAGCTTGTCGAACTCGAAGGCGTTCTGATTGCCCGAGGTGAAGTTCACCGTCTTCACCGCGTCGTTGAAGTGGTAGCTGACGGTGAAGCCTTGCGACTGGTCGCCGTTGCCGTCGGGGTTGCCGCCCCAGATCGCCTTGCCCTGCAGGGTCAGCGGCGTGGCGCCGTCGGCGAAGGTGAAGACGACGCGGTTATAGTCGTCGGGCGAGCCCATATAGAACTGGAAGTTGTAGATGCCGGTGTCGGCGGTCAGGGTCGCCGAACCGCCGTTGCCCAGCACGGTCTCGTAGAAGGCGCCGGGAACGAGGTTGTCGGCGGGCGGCGGGGCGCTGACGCCAGAGGCCAGGCCCAGGCCGCCGTCGCGGGTGAACGCCAGGCCCTCGGGGCCCTGGTCGAAGGAATAGCCGGGCGCGAGCGCAAGCCCGCCGCCGTCGGCGCTGTTGAAGTCGGTGATCAGCGGCTGGCTGATGTGCACGCCGGCCAGGGTGCTGATCGAATAGGTAGCCGCCGAAGCGCCGCTCGCCACGAGGGCGGTCGCAGCGGTCGCGGCCAGGGCCAGGAGGCGAAGCTTCATAGGTCCAGACTCTCGAATTGGGCCGGGCAGGGCGAAACCGTCCCGCCTTGATGCAAAACGGCGCAGGGGTTTGCCGCCGTGGCCCAAGCTGTGCAATCGAGGGGCCATGAAGAGCCGCGCCGACCTGATGGCCCTGCTGGCGAGCCTGGGCGCCGAAACCACCACCGTCGAGCACCCGGCGGTCTTCCGGGTCGGCGAGGGCGAAGAGATCAAGGCGGCGATCGCCGGCGCCCACACCAAGAACCTGTTCCTGAAGGACGCGAAGGGGCAGCTGTGGCTGATCTCGGCCGCCGACCGCACGGCCATCGACCTCAAGCGCCTGCATCATGTGATCGGCTCGGCCAGGCTGTCGTTCGGCTCGGCCGAGCTGATGGAAGAGACGCTGGGCGTCACTCCCGGCTCGGTCACCGCGTTTGCGCTGGTCAACGACCAGGCCGGCCACCGCGTGCGCTTCGTGCTGGACCAGGTGCTGGCGCAGGCCGGGCGGGTCAACTTCCATCCCCTGACCAACACCGCGACCACCGGCATCGGTCAGGCGGACTTCCGCAAGTTCCTCGCCGCGGTCGGCGTGACGCCGCTGGTGGTGGATTTCTCGGCTATGGCGGTCGTCGGTTAGCCGCCGGACGTTGAAGCCGTCGCGCGACGGGACCATCTTGGCGCGCAACACGTTGTTTGACTGCAGTTCGAGGACTTGGACGCCATGAGCCTGATCGGGGAAACCGCCGGACCGCCGGCCGGCGACATCATCAAGGACGCCACCGACGCCAGCTTCATGGCCGACGTGGTCGAGGCGTCGCGCGAGACGCCGGTGATCGTCGATTTCTGGGCGACCTGGTGCGGCCCCTGCCGGCAGCTCGGCCCCGCGCTGGAAAAGGCGGTCGCCGCGGCCAAGGGCAAGGTCAAGCTGGTCAAGGTCGATATCGACAAGAACCCGGCCTACGCCGGGCAGCTGCGCGTGCAGTCGATCCCCGCGGTCTTCGCCTTCATCGATGGCAAGCCGGTGGACGGCTTCATGGGCGCGCTCCCCGACAGCCAGGTGCGCGACTTCGTCGACAAGCTCGCCAAGGCCGGCGCGGGCGGGCCCTCGCCGATCGACGAGATGCTGCAGATGGCCAAGGAGTCGCTGGAGTTGGGCGACATGGGCGGCGCGGCCCAGGCCTACGCCCAGGTGCTGCAGGCCGATCCGCAGAACGCCAAGGCGCTGGGTGGGCTCGCCAAGGTCTACATGGCCTCCGGCGACGCCGAGCGGGCCGGGGAGGTTGTCGCCATGGCCGCGCCGGACGCCAAGGACGCCGACCTCGACAGTGTCCGCGCGGCCCTGGCGCTGGCCGCCGAGGCGCCCTCGGAGACCGCCGCGTTCGAAAAGCGCCTGGCCGCCGACCACGACGACCACGAGGCTCGCTTCGAGCTCGCCAAGGCGCTGGCCGGCAGCCACCGGCTGGCCGACGCCGCCGATCAGCTGCTGACCATCATCGAGAAGGACCGCGCCTGGAACGACGAGGCGGCCCGCAAACAGCTGCTCACCGTCTTCGAGGCCGCCGGCCAGATGTCGGAAATCTCCCGCAACGGCCGCCGTCGCCTCTCCGCCATCCTGTTCAGCTAAGGTCGCCACATGGCGCCCTACCGCCGCATCGCCGATCTGCCGCAGATGATCCCGGTGTTTCCGCTGGACGGCGCCCTGCTGCTGCCGGGCGGCGACCTGCCGCTGCAGATCTTCGAGCCGCGCTATCTCAACATGATCGACGATGTCATGGCCGGCGACCGGATCATCGGCATGATCCAGACCCGGCCCGGCGGCGACCGCGAGCGGCCGAAGCTCTCCGACGTCGGCTGCGCGGGCCGGGTCACCAGCTACGCCGAGACCTCGGACGGGCGCTACCTGATCACGCTGACCGGCGTCTGCCGCTTCGACGCCGGCGCTGAGCTGACGATCCTCACGCCCTACCGGCAACTCCGCGCCCGGTATGACCGGTTCGAGGCCGACCTCGCCGAGGACGAAGCCGCCCAGGCGCCGGCCGCGGCGCGCAGCCGCTTCGCCAAGGCGCTCAAGCGCTACCTCAACCGCCGCGAACTCGACATCGACTGGGAGACCGCCCAGTCCGCCCCGCTGGAGGCGCTGGTCAATTCGCTGGCCATGGGCTTGCCCTTCGAGCCGGCGGAGAAACAGGCCCTGCTGGAGGCCCCCGACCTCGCGGGCCGCTTCGAGACGCTCTCGACCCTGCTGGAGATCGACGGCGAGGACGGCGATGACGAAGGCCATTCCTTGCAGTAGCTCTTGGCCGTGCAGTAGGACTGCGCCCCATGAGTGAGCCCGTCGCGCCAGCCGCCCCCGACAGCCCCGATGTCGATCCGCGCCTGCTGGAAATCCTGGTCTGTCCGGTGACCCACGGGCCGCTGGAGTACGACCGCGCCAAGGCCGAGCTCGTCAGCCGCGGCGCGCGCCTGGCCTATCCGATCCGCGACGGCGTGCCGATCATGCTGCCGGAAGAGGCGCGAGAGCTGGGCGATGGCGAATAGGCCGCGCGACCGGGACCCGCGGGACCTGAAGGGCAAGGCCGGCTTCAGCATGGTGCATGTGGTCAGCGCCGTGGTGGTGCTGACCGCCGGCGCGGGCCTGATCACCTTCCAATTGATCAAGGACCGCCAGTCCTCCGTAGCGATCGCCAAGGCCTGGGAGGTCAAGGGCGCGCCCTGCCCGGCTTTAAGCGAGGCCGACTTCCAGGCCAAGCGCGAGACGGCGCCCAAGACCTTCGACTATGACGGGACCACCATCGGCCGCTACGCCGGCGACGCGAACTGCCAGGACGTCAAGTCCGGCGGCGGCAAGGGCTTTTCCACCGACAAGGTCTGCCAGTTCACCAGCCCCGCGACGCTCACCGTCAGGTCCAAGGCCGGCATGTATTATTTCGTGCCGGGCGTCGGCCAGCCGGCGAGCCTCTACATCCACCACGATGTGCCGCGCTGCATCATGGCCTCGAACTTCACCCTGCAGACCGAATAGGGCGGCGGCAGAGGCGCGGCTTCGATAGCCGTTCCCTCCCCCTCGCGGGAGGGGTCAGGAGCGGGGACGTCAGATGACCAGATAGGAGGGGCCTGGCGCTACAGCGCCTCGCCCCGCAGCAGCCGCGGCAAATCCCCCACCGCGCCGCCCGCCTCCTGCATGAAGAACCGCCGCGCCGGCCCGATCCGGTTCACCGCCGCCATGCCGGCGCCTCGCGCCAGGCGCAGGAGCGGATGGTCGTTGGAGAACAGGCGGACGAAGGCGTCGGCGGCCAGCGAGATGCTGACGGTGTCCAGCCGCCGCCAGGCCGCGTAGCGCTCCAGCACCACCTCCGAGCCGATGTCTTCGCCCAGCCGCAACGCCTCGACCAGGGTCTCCGCCAGCGCCGCGGCGCCCTTCAAGCCAAGGTTCAGCCCCTGGCCGGCGATCGGGTGGATGCCGTGGGCGGCGTCGCCCAGCAGGGCCGCGCGGGGCGCCGTGAAGCGCTCGGCGAGCTGCAGGCTGAGCGGATAGGTGAACACCGGTCCCTCGACGCGGACCTGCCCTAAGAAATCGCCGAACCGCCGGTCCAGGTGCGCCTGGAAGATCTCCGGCCGGGCGGATTTCAGGGCGGCGCCCCGCGCGCGGCTCTCGGTCCAGACCAGGCTCGCGCGGTTGTCGGTCAAGGGCAGGATGGCGAAGGGGCCGCCGGGGAGGAAATATTCGTGCGCCACGCCCTCGTGCGGCCGCTCGAGGCGCACGGTCGCCACCACGCCGGTCTGCGGATAGTCCCAGCCGACCGCGCCGATCCCCGCCTCGCTGCGGATCACCGAACCCCGGCCCTCCGCGCCCACCGCCACCGGCGCGCTCAAGGTCCGGCCGTCGGCCAGCGTCACCACCGCCTCGCGCGACCCGAACGCGGCGCGCGCCACCTTGGCCGGCGCCAGGACCGTGATGCCCGCGTCGATCACGCCCTTGGCCAAGGCGGCGCGGATATGGCGGTTCTCCAGCAGGTAGCCGAGCGGTTCGCCATCGGAGCTGTCGGCGATCTCACCTGAGTCGAAGCGCAGGAAGAACGGTCCGGTCCCGTGGCTCGCCGCGCCCGGCGTCTGGCCGTCGGTCACCAGGATCTGCTCGATCCGCTGGGCGTGCGGCTCCAGCGCCGCGCCGACGCCCAGCGCCTTCCACTGCCGAAAGGCGGCGTAGGCGATGGCCGAGGCGCGGCCGTCGAAGGTCGGCGCCACCTGGGCGTCGAAGACGATCGGGTCGATCAGAACCGGCTTGAGGCCGGCCTGGTGCAGGGCGAGCGCCAAGGTCGCCCCGGGGATGCCGGCCCCGGCGATGATGACGTCGATGTCTTTCGGGATGTCTTTCGGGACCTCGCCGGCCGCCATGCGTCTAGCCCTCCGCCGCCTCGTCCTCGCGGAAGCCCATGATGTGGAAGCCCGCGTCCACGTGCACCACCTCGCCGGTGGTCGAGAGGCCGAGGTCCGACAGCAGCCAGAGCGCCGCGCCGGCGACGCCCTCCATGGAGGTGTCCTCCTGCATGGCGCTGAGCGCGCGGCCCTTGGCCAGCATGCCGCGGCCGCCGGAGATGCCTGCCAGCGAGAGCGTCTTCATGGCCCCGGGCGACAGCGCGTTCACCCGGATGCCCTTGGGCCCCAGGTCGCGGGCCGCGTAGCGCACGGCGGCCTCCAGCGCGGCCTTGGCCACGCCCATGGTGTTGTAGTTCGGGATCGCCCGCTCCGAGCCCATGTAGGTCAGGGTCAGGATCGAGCCGCCGGTCTCCGGCATCATCGCCGCGGCGCGGCGGGCGCAGTCGACGAAGCTGAAGGCCGAGATTTCCATGGCCCGCAGGAAGCTCTCGCGGCTGGTGTTGTCGACGAAGGAGCCTTTCAGCTCGTCCTTGTTGGCGAAGGCGATGGCGTGGACGAAGAAGTCGATGGTCCCGAACGCCTTCTCGACCACCCCGAACGCCTGATCCATGGCCGCGTCGTCGGTCACGTCGACCGGGGCCAGAACCTTCACCCCGATGCTGTCGGCCAGCGGCTGCACGCGCCGCTCCATGCCCGGCAGGTGCAGGAAGGCCATCTCCGCGCCCTGGGCGGCCAGCTGGCTGGCGATGCCCCAGGCGATCGACTGGTGGTTGGCGACGCCGGTGACGATCCCGCGCTTGCCGCGCATGAGCTCGCCCTTGGGCATCTGGTAATCTTCGGCCACGTCAGCGTCTCCCTCGCCGTTTTCGCCATCCGGGAGAGGGTTGTGGCCGCCCGTCTCGCCTTAGGCAAGCCGCCATCCGGCCCTTCATTTTTGGCGCAGGCGCGCTCATACCGGTCGCCGGAGCCTGGATGATCGACGTTTCCCTCCTTGCGCCGCCCAGGCGGTGGCCAGTGCGGCTGCTGAGCGCGCTTCGCCGGCGGCTGAGGACCAGCGAGCTGTGGCTGATCCTGCTGTCGGTGGCGGTGGGGGCCGCGGCCGGCCTGCTGGCGGTCTTCCAGAGCCGCATCGCGCATGCCATGCAGAGCGCCCTCTACCATATCGGCCCGAACGACCACTTGAGCGCGGTCGCGGCCATTTCGCCCATGCGCGCGCTTTGGCTGGCGGTCGGGGGCCTGGCGCTCGGGCTCTTCACCTGGGCGGTGAGCCGGCGGCGTTCCACCCGCCTGGTGGACGTGGTCGAGGCCAACGCCCTGCACGGCGGCGTCTTAGGGCTCGCCGACAGCGTCATCGTCTGCATCCAGACCATCATCTCCAACGGCTTTGGCGCCTCGGTGGGGCTGGAGGCGGCCTACGCCCAGGCCGGCGGCGCGGCGGCCTCCTACGCCGGCGGGCGGCTGAAACTGCGCCGCCACGACATGCGCATTCTGGTGGGCGCGGGCGCGGGCGCCGCCATTGGCGCGGCGTTTGGGGCCCCGCTCACCGGCGCCTTCTACGCCTTCGAGATCGTCATCGGCTCCTATACGCCCTCCGCAATCGCCCCGGTGGCGGCGGCCTGCCTGACCAGCGTCATGGTCGCCAAGGGGGTCGGGGGCCTCCCCTATTCCATCGAGATCAAGGCGCAGCATTCGCCCGACGCCATCGGCTATGCGCTCTACTCGGGTCTCGGCCTGATCTGCGCCCTGGCGGGCGTGGCGATCATGCAGCTGGTGGCCGGCGCCGAGCGGCTGGTGCGCCGTTCGCCGATTTCGCAGGCGATGCGCCCGGCGGTCGGCGGGCTTTTACTGGGCGGCCTGGCGCTCGTCTCGCCGCAGACGCTCTCGGCCGGTCACGGGGCGCTGCACCTGGACCTGGCGGTCGGCATGCCGGTCGCCCTCCTGGCCGTCGTGCTGTTGCTGAAGACCAGCGCCTCGATCGTCTCGCTCGGCTTCGGCTTCCGGGGCGGCCTGTTCTTCGCCTCGCTGTTCCTGGGCTCGCTGCTGGGCCAGATCTATGCGGGCCTGTTGGACCTGACGCCGCTCACCGAGAAGCTGACGCCGGAGAACGCCGCCTTGGTCGGCATGGGCGCGCTGGCGGTCTCCATCGTCGGCGGGCCGCTGACCATGAGCTTCCTGGTGCTGGAAACCACCAGCGACTTCGGCGTCGCCGCGGCGACCTTGGCCGCCGCCCTGATCGCCTCGACCGTGGTGCGCGAGCGGTTCGGCTATTCCTTTTCCACCTGGCGGCTGCACCTGCGCGGCGAGACGATCCGCAGCGCCCGCGACATCGGCTGGATGCGCGCGCTGACCGCCGGGCGGATGATGCGGCCCGACCCGCAGACCGTGGCGGCGGCGACCCGGGTCGAAGCCTTCCGCCAGCGTTTCCCGCTGGGCTCCACCTCGCGGGTGATCCTGCTGGACGCCGACGCCCGCTATCAGGGAATCCTGGTCACCTCCGACGTCTTCGCCGAGGGCGTCGACCCGCAGGCCGAGGTGGCGACCCTGGCCATCAGCAAGGACCTGGCGCTATCGCCGGAGACCGATGTCGCGGCGGTGATGAAGATCTTCGAGGCCAGCGGCACGGACGAACTCGCCGTCATCGACGCCGAGCGCCACGTTCTGGGCCTGCTGGCCGAAGCCTATGTGGTGCGCCGCTACGCCGGCGAACTCGAACGCCAGCAGCTCGAATTCTACGGCGAAAGCCGGGAGTAAACCGGCGAAGCGGCAATTTCCGACTTCGACACGAAGGACACGAAGACCACAAAGATCACGAAGACGCTCGCCCTGCCGCGCCGCGGCTCGACCGGTCCCTTCGTGATCTTCGTGTCCTTGGTGGTCTTCGTGTCAAAGATCGAGCCTCCGCCACGCGAAGTCTCGAAAAATGGCTCAGACCCGCGCCATCACCAGGCAGCCGTTCGTGCCGCCGAAGCCGAAGCTGTTGGACATCACCGTTTCCAGCGGCCTGTCCGACCGCTCCAGCAGGATCGGCAGGTCGGCGAATTCGGGGTCGAGGTTTTCGATATTGGCGCTCTTGGCCGCGAAGCCGTTGTTGAGCATCAAGAGGCAATAGATCGCCTCCTGCGCGCCCGCCGCGCCCAGGCTGTGGCCGGTCAGCGACTTGGTCGACGAGATCAGCGGCGGCTTGCCGCCAAAGACGCCGCGCACCGCCTCCATCTCGCGAGAGTCACCCACCGGCGTCGAGGTGCCGTGCGGGTTCAGGTAATCGATGGTCCGCCCGCCGATCGTCGACATGGCGAGCTTCATGCAGCGCACCGCGCCCTCGCCGGACGGGGCCACCATGTCGTAGCCGTCGGAATTGGCCGCATAGCCGATGATCTCGCCATAGATCTTGGCCCCGCGGGCCTTGGCGCGTTCGTATTCTTCCAGCACCACGATCGCGCCGCCGCCGGCGATCACGAAGCCGTCGCGGTCCTTGTCGTAGGCGCGGCTGGCGACCGCCGGGGTGGCGTTGAAGTTGGAGCTCATGGCGCCCATCGCGTCGAACATGACGCTCAAGGTCCAGTCCAGCTCCTCGACGCCGCCGGCGAAGACCACGTCCTGCTTGCCCATCAGGATCTGCTCGTAGCCGACCCCGATGCAGTGGGCGGAGGTGGCGCAGGCCGAGCTGATCGAGAAGTTCAGGCCCTTGATCTTGAACCAGGTGGCCAGCACCGCGCTCGCGCCCGAGCTCATCGCCTTGGGGACGGCGAACGGGCCGACCCGCTTGGGGCCCTTGGTGCGGGTGATCTCGGCGGCCTCGACGATGGCGCGGGTGGAGGGGCCGCCGGAGCCGACGATCAGGCCGGTGCGCTCGTTGGAGACCTCGGCCTCGTCCAGGCCGGAATCGGCGATCGCCTGCTCCATGGCCAGATGCCCAAACGCGGTGCCCTGCGCCAGGAACCGCGCGGCGCGGCGGTCGACCATCGACTCCCAGTCGATCTGCGGCGGCGCGTGCACCTGGCAACGGAAGCCGAGCTCGGCGTATTCCGGCGCGGCCACCACACCCGAGCGGGCGTCGCGCAGGGAGGCCAGCACTTCATTGGCGTTATTGCCGATCGAGGAGACGACACCCATCCCGGTGACGACGACGCGACGCATGGTTTCCTTCCGAATACGCGGCCGTCTCAGGACCGCTGAAAGAGGCCGACGCGGAGATCGAGCGCCGTATAGATGGGGGTTCCGTCGGCTTCCAGAACCCCGTCGCCGATTCCCATCACCAGACGTCGGTTTATGACGCGCTTCATGTCGATCTTGTAGGTGACCTTTTTTATGGCCGTGGTCACCTCGCCGCCGAACCTGGCTTCACCGCAGCCGAGCGCCCGGCCGCGGCCCTTGCCGCCGATCCAGCCCAGGTAGAAGCCGACCAGTTGCCAGAGGGCGTCGAGGCCCAGACTGCCCGGCATGACCGGATCGCCGATGAAGTGGCAGTGGAAGAACCAGAGGTCGGGATTGATGTCGAACTCGGCTTCGATGTAGCCCTTGCCGTGGGCGCCGCCGTCGTCGTTGATCTGGGTGATGCGGTCGAACAGCAGCATCGGCGGTGACGGCAGCTGGGCGTTGCCCAGGCCGTACATCTCGCCACGCGCGCAGGTCATCAGCTCATCGAAGCTGAACTGGTGCTGGGCCTTGGGGTCGCTCATCTGCGGTTCCGATTCTTCTTGAGGTTGGCCCTAGCAGAGCCGCTCCCGCCGCTCAATGGCGACCGCCGGCCCGCGTTCAAGACCCGCCCTGGCGGCATTGCGGGCCGTCCGTGGTTCCCCAGAGCGCGCCTTCGCGCACCCAGCCGGAAGCGTGGTCCGCCTTGACCTTGCACCAGCCCTTGTCGCAGCGGTCCAACGTGGCCAGCGCCTTGGGGTTCAAATAGGCCGCCGCCTTGAAGCCTTCCTTGGGCCGTTTCAACAGCTCGACCGGTCGAGTGGACATGTTGATCGTGGTGCGTCGTCCGTCGGTCACCCGCTTGTGCACCCAGGCGAGCGCGCCCTCCGGATCGCAGACCCGGCGCCACTCGCTGGTCTCGGCGATCACCTGCAGCGGCAGGCCGCGCACGCGGTAGACGAACAACAGCTTGTGGTCGTCGCCGGGCCCGGCCCGGGCATTCACCTTGTCGAACTTCAGCGAGACATAGCGTGGCACCGGCATGCCTGACGGCGTCTGGCGCTCGGCGGCCTTATCCGGCGCCTTGGGCCCCGCTTCGGCCTGCGCCGCCAGCATCACGACGACCGTCAGACCCAGCGCCGCGTTTTTTAGCAAACCACGCTCCACCCCTGCCAATTGCCGCGCCTCGCTTGGCCGTACCTGACGCCTTTGCTAGAGGTTCTAGCAACACGGAAGCGCCGGTGAAGCGGCGTTTGGAAACGCGCCCTCTTCACGGCCCCCAATCTCAAGTCACACATGGCCGCCCGCAAGCCGAAAGTCATCGTCACCCGCAAACTCCCCGATCCGGTGGAGACGAGGATGCGCGAGCTGTTCGACACCGAGCTCAACCATACCGACGAGCCGATGAGCCGCGCCCAACTGGCCGACGCCGTCTCCCGCGCCGACGTGCTCGCGCCCACCATCACCGACAAGATCGACGAGGCCCTGCTGGAAAAGGCCGGGCCGAAGCTGAAGCTGATCGCCAGCTTCGGAGTTGGCGTCGACCACATCGACGTCCCCGCCGCGAACGCCCGCGGGATCACCGTCACCAACACGCCGGGCGTGCTGACCGAGGACACCGCCGACCTGACCATGGCGCTGATCATGGCGGTGGCGCGCCGCATCGTCGAAGGCGCCAACGTCGCCGAGGCCGGCGATTTCCACGGCTGGACGCCCACCTGGATGATGGGCCACCGGATCACCGGCAAGCGGCTGGGGATCATCGGCATGGGCCGGATCGGCCAGGCGGTCGCCCGCCGCGCCCGCGCCTTTGGCCTGCAGATCCACTATCACAACCGAAAGCCGGTCTCCTCGCGCATCGCCGACGAGCTCGAGGCCACCTACTGGGAAAGCCTCGACCAGATGCTGGCCCGGATGGACATCGTCTCGGTCCATTCGCCGCACACCCCGGCCACCTATCACCTGCTGTCGGCCAGGCGCCTGAAGCTGCTGCAGCCGCACGCGCTGCTGATCAACACCGCCCGCGGCGAGATCATCGACGAGACGGCGCTGGCCGACCTGTTGCGCTCTGGGGCCATCGCGGGCGCCGGCCTCGACGTCTTTGAGTTCGAGCCGAAGATCAATCCCAAGCTGCTCGGTCTGAACAACGCTGTCCTGCTGCCTCACCTCGGCTCGGCCACCATCGAGGGCCGCATCGACATGGGCGAAAAGGTGATCATCAACATCCGCACCTGGATGGACGGCCACAAACCGCCGGACCGCGTCATCCCGTCGATGATGTGAGCGCCTAGCGACCGATAGCGGCGGCGGCCGGAGCCAGCCCGTTGACGCCTGAGGCTGTCACGGACACAACAATCGCATTGGTTGCAGCATTGGGGGCGAGGGTGCGACTGACACGCCGGATTCTGCTGGCTGCCGGCGCGTGCGCGCCGTTGACGGCCCCGGTCTTGGCCTACGCCGAGAGCACCGAGGCGGCGACGCCTAGCGTCGACGAGCTGTTGGGCGAACCCGACGTGCTGGATGTGGACTTGTCGCCGAACGGGCGGCAGCTGGCGATCCTGCGCCAGGACATCAAGGACAAGACCCGCACCGCCTACGTGACCCTGGCCAAGGTCGACGATCTGAGCGCCACGCCGGCGGTGGTCTCGCTGGGCGACCGTCAGGTCGACGGCGTCAAATGGGCCAACGATGAGCGTCTGCTGGCTTGGCTGACTTTCTGGAAGGATGAGAAGGGCCGCCCGAACGGCTATTGGATAGGCGACTATTTCGTCCACCTGCCGGTGAAGCGGGTTCTGTCGATCGGGGTCGACGGCAAGAACGCCATCGTCCTGTTCGGCCAGAACAAGGCGATCACCAACGCCGATTTCGACACCTCGCTCGTCGTCGACTACCTGACTGATGAGCCGGGCCATATCCTGATGCAGGTCTGGGACGCGCGGCACAACGCCTTCGCCCTGCACAAGGTGGATGTCTACACCGGTGCTTCGACCCTGGTCGAAGTGGGCGTGCCCGCGACCGACTTCTGGCTCACCCAGCGGGGCGTGCCTGTGCTGCGGATGGATTCCAATAGCCGTGGCACGGTTGGCTCGGTCTACGGCCGCGCGCCCGGCGCGACGGAATGGAAGCTGATCCGCCAGTCCCGCCTCAACGAGATGAAGAAGCTGCCGGACTTCGACATTGTCGCCATGACGGCCAAGGCCGGTGTCTTCCTGGTCTCCACCCGCGCCGACGGCCTCGACGCCAAGGCGATCCGCGCCTTCGACATCGCCAGCATGCAGTTTGGCGAAACCCTGGGCGAGCAGCCGGGCCACGACATGGATGGCGCCTTCGTGGATCAGGACAACAAGCTCGTGGCCACCGCCTTCTATGGCGATCGGCTGGAATACAAATTCACCGAGCCGGCGCTGGCGGCCCACTTCAAAGGCGTGAACACCTACTTCCGCAACGAGTGCAATGTCCAGATCGTCAACATCGACACCGGCCACAACCGCTTCGTCTTCAAGGCGAGCGGCCCGCGCGACCCGGGCTCGTACCACCTCTACCACCGCGAGGCGGCGCGGCTGGAGCAGGTGGCGGCTCGCTATCCTTCGCTGACCTCCGATCGCCTCGCTCCGATGTCGGCGATCAAGATAAAGACCCGCGACGGCGGCGAAATCGGCGCGTACCTGACGCGCCCCAGGGGTGTCGAGCCGAGCACGATGACCCCTCTTGTGGTCTATCCGCATGGCGGCCCGGAAGTGCGCGACCAGTTGGATTTCGATCCCCACATCCAGGCCATGGCCGCGCGCGGCTGGTCGGTGCTGCAGCCTAACTTCCGCGGCTCAGGCGGCTACGGCAAGGCCTTCGCCGACGCAGGCCGCCGCCACTGGGGGGACCGGATGCAGGAAGACGTCGAGGATGCCGTGGCGCAACTCATCGCGTCGGGACGGGCCGATCCGAAACGCATCGCGATCTGCGGCGGGAGCTATGGCGGCTATGCGGCCTTGATGGGCGCGGTGCGTCAGCCCGGCCTCTACAAGGCGGTCGTCGCCATCGCCGGCGACTGCGATCTCGTCGAGACCCTGGCCTTCGCCAAGCGCGAGGAAGGCGACGACTCGCCGGCCTATGCCTATTGGTTGGCCTCGATCGGCGACCCCAAGAGCGACCAGGCCATGCTGGCCGCGGCCTCTCCGGCAAAACGCGCCCGAGAAATCGCCGCGCCGGTCCTGCTGATCCACGGTACGCGCGACATCATTGTCGACCCCCAACAATCCAAGATCATGGCGAAGGCCCTGAAGGACGCGGGCAAGCCCTTCCAATACCTCGAACTCAAGGGCGAAGGTCACCGCAACTGGGCGAAGGAGACCTGGAAGACGGTGATCGAAACCTCAAACGACTTCATCGGCCAGCACATCTAGCCGCCGCCACACACCGGACACTCCGGATCGGCCCCGACCTTCACGGTCCGCGTCTCCGCCGCCAGCGCGTCGTAGATCAAGAGCCGCCCGGCCAGCGGCTCCCCCGCGCCGACGAGCAGCTTGACGGCCTCGACCGCCATCATCGAGCCCACCACGCCGGCCAGCGCGCCGACCACGCCGACCGCCACGCAGGTCTCGGCGTCGGGCGGTATCTCGGGCACCAGGCAGCGGTAGCAGGGCTTGGACCCGAACACGCCGACCTGGCCCGTCCAGCGGCCGATGGCGCCGGAGACGAGTGGCTTGCCGTGCCGCACGCAGGCGGCGTTGACCTCATAGCGGACGGCGAAGTCGTCGGTGCCGTCGAGGACGAGGTCGACGCCCTCGCACAGTTCGTCAGCGGTCGAAGCGTCGAAGGTGCCGCTATAGCCGGCCACGAAGATGTGCGGATTGAGCGCCGCCAGCCGGTCGGCGCCCGCCTCGGCCTTGGGCCGGCCGAGGTCGTCCTCGGTGTAGAGCACCTGGCGCTGCAGGTTGGAGAGCTCGACGCTGTCCGGGTCGACGAGGATCAGGGTTCCGACGCCGGCCGCCGCCAGGTAGAGCGCGGCGGGCGAGCCCAGGCCGCCGGCGCCGACGATCAGCGCGCTGGCGGCTTTGAGCTTCTGCTGCCCCGGACCGCCGACCTCGCGCAGCACCAGATGGCGGGCGTAGCGCTCGATTTCCGTGTCGTTGAACAGCATGGCCGGCATCTTGGCCTTAAGCGGCCTCGTCGCAAGGGGGCGGCTGTTCGTCGCTCTGGATCGCAGGGGGCTGGATCGCGACGGCCTGGCTGGGTTAGGCCATAGGCAGCCGAGATGCCGTCGGGGTAAAGCCGTGCCGAAGATGATCTGGGCGTTCGCCGCCCTTAGCCTGTTCGCCATCCCGGTTCAGGCCGCGCCCGCGAACCGCGCCGATCCGGCCCCGGTGATCGCCGCGGAGCGGGCCTTCGCCGCCCGCGCCGGCGTCGTCGGCGTCGCGCCGAGCTTCCTGGAATACATGACCGACGACGCCATCGTCTTCTCGCCCGACCCCCTGCTGGCCAAGGCGGTCTACAGCGTGCGTCCGCCGCCGAAACTGCCGAAGGACGGTGGGACACTGCTCAACTGGTGGCCGGTCTTCGCCGGCGTTTCGCGCTCCGGCGACCTCGCCTTCACCACGGGACCGGCGACCGTCAACGGCGGCAAGCCCGGGATCTTCTATTTCACCGTCTGGAGCCGCCAGAAGGACGGCGGCTGGAAATGGGTCTTCGACGGCGGCGTCGATGCCGATGGCGCTTCAGCGCCCGGTCCAGAGGTCACGCCGCTCGCCCTGCCGCCGGGGGACGCCAAGCCGCTAGCGCCCGACGTCGCCATGAACCAGGTGCGCGCCGCGGAGATCGCGCTCGCCGCGCAAGCCAAGACCGGGACGGCCGCCGCCTACAGGACCGTGCTGGCCAAGGACGCCCGCGTTCAGGGCTCGCCCGCCGCGCCGGCCGCGAGCCCAGACGCCGTGGACCGGGAACTCGCCACCCGCGCCAGGACCATCGCCTTTGGCCCGCTCGGCGGCAGCGCGTCCAAAGCCGGCGACCTCGCCTGGACCTACGGCGACGCGCGCTGGGAGGGCGGCCGCGGCCACTATGTGCGCATCTGGCAGCGCCGGGCCGGCAAATGGGCGCTGGTCTTCGATCAGATCGTCGCGGTGGAGAAACCGGGCTAGCCCCGCTCGCGCCGGGCTTCCCAGATCGCCTTTTCCAGCGCCTTGGCGAACTCGCCCCGTTCGCGCGGCGAGAGCGCCTGGGCGACCGACACCTCCTTGCCGGAGAGCGCCAGGCGCAGGCCGACCGTGCGGTCCTCCTCGCGCACCACCGCGACGCGGGTGAAGGCGGTCGGGCTTTCCCAGACGGTGCGCGTCCAGTTGGGCGCCTCGTGGGTCACCACGACCTCGCGCGCGGTGATGGTCACCCGCTCGATGCGGCGCGCGGCCCGGTAGCTGACGATGAAGGCCACCAGGATCGCGGCGACGTCGATGCCGAGGAAGAACGGCACATAGATCGCGCCCATGTGCACGAACACCGCCGCCGAGCAGCAGTTGGCGAGCGTCACCACGGTGATCAGGATGATGAACCCGCGCTCGGACAGCGAGCGGTGCGGGGTGATCACCGCGTCCATGTAGGTCTGGCCGAGCATGCGGGCTGAACCATAGGCCCAGAAAGCGCTTCGATGAAACCGCCTTGGCGGAAGGGGCCTCGACCGCCATCTTGCGCACCGCATGGCCAAGCCTCCCGTCCGCAAGAAACCCAGCCCCCGCAAGAAGCGCCTCGCGCCCGCCGAACAGGCGCGGATCGCCGAGATCTTCCGACGCTTCGAGGATCAGGAGAGCGACCCGCGCACCGAGCTCGACTACGCCAGCCCCTATGAGCTGGTGACCGCCGTCGCGCTCTCCGCCCAGGCGACCGACGTCTCGGTGAACAAGGCGACGGCGAAGCTCTTCAAGGTCGCCGACACACCGCAGAAGATGCTGGCGCTGGGCGAGGCCGGGCTGAAGCCGTTCATCTCGTCCATCGGCCTCTACAACATGAAGGCCAAGAACGTCATCGCCGCCGCCCGCATCCTGGTGGAGCAGTACGGCGGCGAGGTGCCGCTGGACCGCGAGAAGCTGCAGGCCCTGCCCGGCGTCGGGCGCAAGACCGCCTCGGTGGTGCTGAACGAACTGCGCATCGAGCCCGCCATCGCCGTCGACACCCACGTCTTCCGGGTTTCCCATCGCCTGGGCCTGGCGAGCGGCAAGACCCCGGACCAGGTCGAGGCCGAACTGATGGCCATCGTCCCCGACCCCTTGAAGACCCGCGCCCACCACTGGCTGATCCTGCACGGGCGCTATGTCTGCGTCGCGCGACGGCCGAAGTGCGAAGAGTGCGTGGTGGCGGACCTTTGCCCCAGCCGCCATCTGTTCATCGGGCGCTAGCGAAGACGCTGGTATTTCGCTAAGCCCCCTTCGCCCAACTGGGCCTCACCGTCGCCGCCTGAAAGCCCAGCAATGCCAGACCTCTACGACGTCGCCGCGATCGGCAACGCCATCGTCGACGTGATCGCCCCGGCCGACGACGCCTTCCTGATCGCCAACGGCCTCGACAAGGGCGCGATGATGCTGGTCGACGCCGAGCGCTCGGCGGCGCTCTACGGCAAGATGGCCAAGGGCGTGGAAGCCTCCGGCGGCTCGGCCGGCAACACCATCGCAGGCGTCGCCTCCTTCGGCGGCAAGGCGGCCTATCTGGGCAAGGTGGCCGAGGACCGGCTGGGCGCGACCTTCACCAAGGAGATGCGCGCCATCGGCGCCCATTTTGAGCCGATCCCGCTGGTCGGCGGCCCGGCGACGGCGGTCTCGATGATCAACGTCACGCCGGACGGCCAGCGCACCATGTGCACCTTCCTCGGCGCCTCGGTGGAATTCACCGACGCCGATGTGACGCCCGCCGTCATCGAGGGCGCCAGAATCGTCTACCTGGAAGGCTACCTGTTCGACGCCGAACCGGCGCGGAAGGCCTTCGCCAAGGCCGCGGCCCTGGCGCGCGGCTCTGGCCGGATGCTGGCGATCACGCTGTCGGACGGCTTCGTGGTCGACCGCCACCGCGCGGGCCTCTTGGCCTTCATCGAAAGCCAGGTCGACCTGGTGTTCGCCAACGAGGTGGAGATCTGCTCGCTGTTCGAGACCGACAGCTTCGAAGCCGCCATGGGCGAGATCACCCTGCGCGCCAAGCTGGCGGCGGTGACCCGCGGCGAGCAGGGCTCGGTCATCGCCACCAACGCCGAGACCTATGCCGTCCCGGCCTATCCGGTGGAGAAAGTCGTGGACACCACCGGCGCCGGCGACCAATACGCAGCCGGGTTCATGTTCGGCCTCGCCCGCGGCCGGCCGCTGCCGGATTGCGCGCGGCTGGGATCGCTGGCGGCGTCGGAGGTGATCTCGCACTATGGGCCGCGCCCGCAGGTGTCGCTGCAGGCCCTGGCCGGGGAAAAGGGACTTTAGATGAGCCGCAAGGCGGAGGTTGTCCGCAACACCAAGGAGACCCAGATCCGGATCGTGCTCGATCTGGACGGGACGGGTGAATCCAAGGTCTCCACCGGCATCGGCTTCTACGACCACATGCTGGAGAGCTTCATCCGCCACGGCGGGTTCGACGCGACGATCGAGACCAAGGGCGACCTGCACATCGACATGCACCACACGGTGGAGGACACCGGCATCGTGCTCGGCCAGGCGTTCAACCAGGCGCTGGACGGCTTCAAGGGCGTGCGCCGCTTCGGCCACGCCTATATCCCGATGGACGAGACCCTGACGCGCTGCGCCATCGATCTCTCCAACCGGCCCTACCTGATCCACAACGTGGCCTACAAGACGCCGAAGGTCGGCGACATGGACACCGAGCTCTTCAAGGAGTTCCACCACGCCTTCGCCATGAACTGCGGCGCCTGCGTGCACCTGGAGACGCTCTACGGGGTGAACTCGCACCACATCGCCGAGAGCGGATTCAAGGCCCTGGCGCGGGCGCTGCGCCACGCGGTCGAGCTCGACCCCAAGACGGGCGGCCATGCCCCGTCCACCAAGGGCGTGCTCTAGGGTTTTCCCATGCAGAGCGTCGCCCTGATCAATTACGGGTCGGGCAACCTTCGCTCGGCCGAAAAGGCCCTGATCCGCGCCGCGGACGGGAAGAGCGAGATCGTGGTCACCGACGACCCCGACGTCATCGCCAACGCCGACCGCATCGTGCTGCCGGGCGTCGGCGCCTTTGCCGCCTGCATGGCCGCCTTCGAGGCCCGGCCCGGCGTGTCGGAGGCGCTGACCGAGGCGGTGCTGGGCAAGGGCGCGCCGTTCCTGGGCATCTGCGTCGGCATGCAGCTGCTCGCCTCGCGCGGCCTGGAGTTCGGCGAGACGCCGGGGCTCGACTGGATCGCCGGCGATGTGCGCAAGCTGAGCGACGGCGGCGACCCGGCCATCAAAATCCCGCACATGGGCTGGAACAGCCTCACCGACGTGGCCGACCATCCGGTGTTCGGGGGCCTGAGAAACGGGCAGCCGATCTATTTCACCCACTCCTTCGCCTTTTTCCCCAAGGACGAAGGCGACGTGGCGGCCTATGTGGAGCACGGCGAGCGGTTCCCCGCGGCCGTGGCGCGGGGCAATGTGGCCGGCGTACAGTTCCACCCGGAGAAATCGCAGGCCGTGGGCCTCGACCTCCTCGCGCGCTTCCTGGAGTGGCGACCTTGATCCTCTATCCCGCCATCGATCTGAAGGACGGCCAGTGCGTGAGGGTGGTCCACGGGGACCTCTCCACCGCGACGGTGTTCAACACCTCGCCTGGCGCCCAGGCCCGCGCCTGGGCCGACGGCGGCTTCCACTGGATCCATGTGGTCGACCTGAACGGCGCGGTCGCCGGCGCGGCGGTGAACCAGGCCGCCGTCGAGGAGATCCTCAACGCCGTCTCGGTGCCGGTGCAGCTGGGCGGCGGCATCCGGACCCTGGCCGACATCGAAGGCTGGATCGAGGCCGGCGTTTCGCGGGTGATCCTGGGCACGGTGGCCGTGCGCGACCCGAAGATCGTACTGGAGGCCGCCAAGGCCTGGCCCGAGCAGATCGCGGTCAGCGTCGACGTGCGCAAGGGCAAGGTCGCCGTGCAGGGCTGGACCGAGGACAGCGACCTGGAGGCGATCACCGTGGCCAAGCGGTTCGAGGACGCCGGCGTCAGCGCGCTGATCATCACCGACATCGACCGCGACGGCACGACCATGGGCTTCAACGTCGAGGCCTTCGGGGCCATCGCCGACGCGGTGGCGATCCCGGTGATCGCCGCGGGCGGCCTCGCCACCGTCGACGACATCGTGCGGCTGAAGGCCCGCAAGGGGACCAAGATCGCCGGCGCCGTGCTGGGCCGCGCCCTCTACAATGGCGACATCGTGCCCGGCGCGGCCCTGAAGGCCGCCGCCTGATGTTGAGGGTGCGCGTCATCCCGTGCCTGGACGTCAAGGACGGCCGGGTGGTGAAGGGCGTGCAGTTCGTCAGCCTGCGCGATGCGGGCGATCCCGTGGAGCAGGCCCGCGCCTACGACGCCGCCGGCGCCGATGAGCTGATGTTCCTCGACATCACCGCCAGCCACGAGAACCGCGGCACCATCCTCGACGTCGTGGCCCGCACGGCCGACGTCTGTTTCATGCCGCTGTCGGTGGGCGGCGGCATCCGCAAGGTCGAGGACGCGCGCCGCCTGCTGCTGGCCGGGGCCGACAAGATCTCGATCAACACCGCCGCCGTCGAGAACCGCGACCTGATCGCCGCCTGCGCCGACGCCTTGGGCAGCCAGGCGACCGTGGTGGCCATCGACGCCAAGCGGGCGCCGGATGGCCAGTGGCGGGTGTTCACCTACGGCGGGCGCACCGACACCGGCCTGAACGTGGTCGACTACGCCGTCGACGCCGTGCAGCGCGGCGCGGGCGAGATCCTGCTGACCTCCATGGACCGCGACGGCGCCAAGACGGGCTATGACCTGGAGCTGTTGAAGGCGGTCAGCTCGGCAGTCTCCGTGCCGGTGATCGCGTCCGGCGGCGCCGGCAAGGCGCAGCACATGGTCGACGCCGTCACCCAGGGCGGCGCGGACGCGGTGCTGGCGGCCTCGATCTTTCACTTCGGCGAGGTGTCGATTGGCGAGGTCAAGCGCGCCTTGGCCGACGCCCGCATTCCGGTCCGCCTGACGGAGGCCGCATGAGCCGTTTTGCCGAGGTCCTGGAGCGCCTGGTTTCGACCATCGAAAGCCGTAGGGGTGGAGACCGGTCGACGTCCTATACTGCCAAGCTGCTGACAGACCCTTCGCTTGCGGCCAAGAAGCTCGGCGAGGAGGCGGTCGAGGCGGTGATCGCCGCGACGCAGGGCGACAAGGATGCGCTGGCCGCCGAGAGCGCCGACCTGATCTACCACTGGCTGGTGGTGCTGGCCGCGGCCGGGGTGTCGCTGGACGAGGTGGCAGCCAAGCTCGCGGCCCGCGAGGGGACCTCGGGCCTGGCCGAGAAGGCCTCGCGGAAGCCCTAACTCCGCGCCTTGCGCTTCAGCGCCACATAGAGCGCGCCTTCGCCGCCATGGTGACGGGCGGCGTCGGAGATGCCGGCGACGATGTGGGCGAGATGCGGAGCGGCGAGCCATTCGGGCGCCCGGCGCTTCAGGATTCCGTCGCCCTGCACGCCCTTGCCGGTGATCACCAGCACCGCGCGCCAGCCTTCGTGGAAGGCGTTGGCGAGGAAGCCTTCCAGCACCGCGCGGGCGCGGACCTGATCCATCCCGTGCAGGTCGAGGCGGGCGCCGATGTCCTCGCGCTCGCGGGCGATGCGGTGGCGGCGGTTGGGCTCGATGGCGTCGAGCTGTTCCCGCAGCCTGGCCTTGAGTTCAGAGGGCTTGGGCGGGGCGATGCGCGCGGCGGTTTCGTGCTTGGCGGCTTCCTGGCTGGCGGTTGGCGTGCCGCGCCCGGGCAGCGGGTGGACGGTCGAGGAGACCATGCCCCAGATGTGCCGCTCCTCGGGTTTCAGGGGCCGCTTCATGGCGCGGCGTCCTTGGGCACCAGGCGGTAGAGTTTGAGCGTATGGCGCACCCGCCCGGCCTCGGCGCCCGCGGCCTGGCCCTGGCCCATGAACAGGTCGGCGCGCACGTCGCCCTTGATCGCGCCGCCGGTGTCGAGCGCCAGCGCCAGGCGCCGATAGGCCGGGAAGGCGCCGGCCAGGATCGGCGACGAGGCGTCGACCCAGTAGAGCTCGCCCATCTGGTGGAAGCCCGGATCGATGGCCAGCGACCGGCCGCCGGGCAGGGGAACGTTGGCCGAGCCGACCGGGGGCTTGCCGTCGTCGAGGCCGAGGCTGAAGAAGGCGTATCGCGGATTGAGCCGCATGATGGCGTCGGCGTCCGGGCCGCGATGGGCGGCGAGCCAGGCGCGGATCGCCTCGGCGGAAATCCCGTCGGCGGGCAGCAGCCCCTTGTCGCGCATGGGATTGGCGACGCCGACGAAGGGGCGGCCGTTGTTGCCGGCGTAGAGCGCCTTCATGCGGCGGCCGTCATCGAAGGTCAGCACGCCCGAGCCCTGGATCTGCAGGAAGAACAGGTCCTCCGGCCGCATCCAGGCGAGCGGCTTGCCGGCCGGCAGCGCCTCGATCGCCGTGCGGTCGAGATAGGGCGTCTGGCTGGTGTCGCCCAGATCGGCGGGCCTGGCGCGCACCGGGGCGGTGAACTCGTCGTCGGCCTTATGGCGGGCGGGATATTCCGGGGCGAAGTAGGCGGTCAGCACGCCCTCGCCATGGGTCTGCTCGGCGCGGAAGTGGGCTTCGAAGAAGCGCTTCGACTGGTCGCGGTCGAGCGGGCCGATGGCGCGGGCGTCGCGGCAGATCTGCGCCAGCGCCGGATCGCGCGCCGCGCCGCACGCATCGCGGAAGGCGGCGAGCGCCGCGGCATGGTCCTCGCCCTCCCAGCCGCGAAGCCCGGTGAGCGGCAGGACGCGGTCGGTGGGAACCTCGGGTTCGGCGGAGCGAGGCGTGGGCGGTGGACGATAGGCCGGCGGACGAGACGCCGTCCGCTGTTCGGTACGGGGTTCACGGACCGGGGCTGGGCCCAGTGGCGGTGTCGAGGCGCAGGCGGTGACGATGAGCGCGGCGAGGCTCGCGCCAAGAACGCCCCCTCGCATCCGGCCTCTAAGCCTCCGCGGCGTCGACGTGGATCAGCAGCCAGTTCGGATCGCGGCTCTTGAGGTGGCGCTCGAAGGTCCAGAGCTCGGCGGTGCGCCGGTCCTCGACGCCCTCGCCTTCCGGGCCCTTGGTGCGGCTGCGGAACTCGGCCAGGAAGCGCACGGTCACGCGGGCGAGATCGGAGCCCACCACCTCGGCCTTTTCCAGGTCGGCGCGGGGCGGATGGTTGAATTCCACGGTCTCGGTGCGGTTTTCGGCCTCGCGGGCGGCGATGGCGGTGTCGAACCCGGCCATCACCGGCGGGGCGAGCAGGCTGCGCAGCTGGGTGCGGTCGCCGGCGGCGAAGGCCTTGACGATCATCTCGTAGGCGCCCTTCGCGCCGCCGAGGAAGCGGCTGACGTCGAAGCTGGGGTCGGTGGCCTTGACGGCGGCGAGCCCGCTCAGCGCGACGCCTTCGGCGGCTTCCGCCTGCTGACCGGTCTCGCTGGCGCGTTCGATCGGCGTGGCGGTGGCCGGCACGGCCGGGCTGTCTTCCGGCTGGCGGCCCACGCGTCGGCCCAGCACCGCATAGAGCTGGTAGAGGACGATGGCGGCGAGGCCTGCGAGGATGATCAGCTCAAGCACGGGCAACGATGGGCCTTCCAAGGTTCGGCGGACGCGCCGCGGCGGCCAATATAGGCGCAATCCCCATATAGACCGAAGCAACGCCCGCGTCAGGGGCGGCGTTGCATCGAGGGGGGCGCCATGTTAGCCCGCCGCCCGACAAGACGCGTACCCTTCGCAGTCTCACCACGGATTCAAGCCGAACTATGACCGATACCGACGCTGGCGCCGGCGCGCCCGAGACCACCGCTCCGCAAGAAGGCGGCGGCATTCGCATCCTCGCCCAGTTCATCCGCGACCTCTCTTTCGAGAACCCGCATGCGCCGGAATCCCTGCGTGGCGGCGCGGCCCAGCCGCAGATCGACCTGGGCGTCGAGATGAACGCCCGCAGCCGCGAGGACGGCTTTTTCGAAGTCGACCTGAAGCTGTCGGCCAAGGCCAACCGCGAGGAGGGCGCGATCTTCGTGGTCGAGCTGCTCTACGGCGGCGTCTTCCAGATCGCCGGCGTCGCGGCCGAGGACCTGGAGCCGGTGCTCCTGATCGAGTGCCCGCGCTATCTGTTCCCCTTCGCGCGCAAGATCATCGCCGACGTGACCTCGGACGGCGGCTACCCGCCCTTCATGCTCGATCCCATCGACTTCGCCGGCGTCTACACCGCGCGCAAGGCGCAGGAAGCCGAGCAGATCGGGCACGCCTAGGAGGCGGCGTTCCCCACCCTCCTCCCCTTGTGGGAGGAGGTGGCCTGCGAAGCAGGTCGGAGGTGGGGTCGCGCCAGCCTCTCCGACGCCGCGCAGCGGCAACGCCGATTTGGAACCACGGAAAGACACGGAAAGAGCACGGAAGGCGGGCCGATCCCCTTTCCGTATCTTTCCGTGTTTTTCTTTTCTTCCGCTTCGCGGAATCGCGCGGATGGCGGAGTGTGACCCCACCTCCGTCAGCCTTCGGCCGACACCTCCTCCCACAAGGGGAGGAGGCTGCCTAGAGCCCGGCGCCTAGACCGCGAATTTCTCCCAGAGCGCCTCGCTCTTGACCACGTCGCGGATGAAGGCGGCGTGGATCGCGCGTTCTTCCTCGGTCGAGCGCGGCGCGAGCGGTCTCGGGCGCGCGCCATATTCGTTGCGGGTCGCGGCGTGGACGGCGGCGGCCCTGGCGACCGAGCTGGTCAGCTCCAGCCGGCGCTCGCGGCCGCCCTTCAGTTCCAGATAGACCGCGGCCAACAGCTTGGCGTCGACGAGCGCGCCGTGCTTCTCGCGCTCGCTGAGCGAGATCTTGAAGCGCTTGCAGAGCGCATCGAGCGAATTGTGCATCCCCGGAAACCGCACGCGGGCCAGGCCGAGCGTATCGATCCAGCGGTCCTCGTGCAGCGGATGGCGGTTCACCACGCCCAGCTCGTGATTGATGAAGTTTCGGTCGAAGGCGGCGTTGTGGGCGATCAGCGGCGCGTCGCCGACGAACTCCAGGAAGGCGTCGACCACCTGCGGATGTTCGAACTTCGGCTTCCCTTTCAGGAAGGCGCCCGACAGCCCGTGCACCCGCTCGGCGTCCGGCGGCATGTCGCGGCAGGGGTCGATGTAGGTGTGGAAGCTGCGCCCGGTCGGGATGAAGTCGTCGATCTCCAGGCAGGCGATTTCCACCAGGCGGTGGCCTTGCGTGGGCTCGAAGCCGGTGGTTTCCGTGTCGAGAACGATCTCGCGCGCCATGACCCTTCATGTGCCCGTTCGGGCGCAGGTTTCAACCGCGCGGAGCGTCGCGGCGTCCTATTGGCGGGGAGAAGCCGGCCTTTGCTGTGGATCGCGCATGACCGCGATGATCTCGGCGACTTGCTGCCGCGCCGGCTCCAGGCCGCGCGAGGTGTCGACCACGAAGTGGGCGCGGGCGCGCTTTTCGGCGTCGGCCATCTGCTGGGCGAGGATGGCGTCGAGGCGTTCCGGGGTCATGCCGTCCCGGGCCAGCACCCGCTCGCGCTGCATCTCCGCGGGCGCGCTGGCCACCACCACGGCGTCGACATTGGCGTGGCCGCCGGTCTCGAACAGCAGCGGGATGTCCAGCACCACCATGTCGGCGCCGTCGGCCTGCGCCTTCGCGAAGAAGCCGACCCGGTCGCGGCCGACCAGCGGGTGGACGATGGCGTTCAGGCGCTTCAGTTCCTCGGGCTTGCCGAGCACCGCATTCCGCAGCGCCTCGCGGTCCACCCGGCCGGCCTTGACCACGCCCGGAAAGGCCGCGCCGACCGGTTCCACCGCCGCGCCGCCTTGGTCATAGAGATCGTGCACCGCGGCGTCGGCGTCATAGACCGGCACGCCCGCCTCGCGGAACATGGCCGCCGTCGTCGACTTCCCCATGCCGATGGAGCCGGTGAGGCCGATCAGGATCACTGGCCGAGCGCCTTCAGCGCGATGGCGCGGACGTCGAGGTCGGCCGGCGGCGGCGCGCCATAGAAGGCCTCGAACGAAGGCCGCGCCTGGCCGATCAGCATGGCCAGGCCATCGACGGTCGGGCGGCCGAGCGCCTGGGCCTGGGCCAGGAACGGGGTGATCAGCGGCTTGTAGACCATGTCCATGACGACACAGCCGTCAGGCGTCGCAGCCAGTGGCAGGTCGAGCGTCTCGCCATTCGCCACGCCCGCCGAGGTGGTGTTGATGACCGCTGTCGCGCCGAAGAAGACCGCTTCCGCGTCCCGCAACTCGTAGGCTTCACCCCCAAGTTCAGCCGCGAGCGCCTCGGCGCGAGCCGGCGTGCGGTTCATGATGCGGATTTCCGGGCAGCCGGCGTCGAGCATGGCGCCGAGTGCGCCGCGAGCCGCGCCGCCTGCGCCGACAATCACCACCGGTCCGGCCTTTGGATCGAACGCCGGCGCCTGCTCGGCGAAAGCCGCCAGGAGGCCCAGACCGTCTGTGTTGTCGGCCCGGATCACGCCGTAGTCATCGAAGGTCAGAAGGTTCGCGGCCTTCGCGCGCCGCGCCCTGGGGTCGGCGTCGTGGGCTGCGGCGAGCGCGGCTTCCTTATAGGGCAGGGTGACGTTCAGCCCAGCCAGAGAGGTGGCGCGCAGGCCGTTGATGAAGTTGGCGAAGCCCAACGCATCAACCTCCAGCGCCACATAGACCCCGTCGATGCCGGCCGCTTCCAGCCAGGCGTTGTGCAGGATCGGGCTGAGCGAGTGGGCGATCGGGCTGCCCACGACACCAGCCACGGCGGTTTTTCCGGTGATGGGGCGGCTCATGGGGTCAGGATCCCGCGCCGGCGCAGCAGATCGAGCAGGCCCATCAGCGGCAGGCCCAGGATGGTGAAATAGTCGCCCTCGATCTTGGAAAACAGCTGCACGCCCAGGCCTTCCAGGCGGTAGCACCCCACCGAGCCCAGCGCCGCCTCGCCCTCGGCGGCGAGGTAGTCCTCGAGAAAGCCGTCGGAGAAATCCCGCATTCTGAGCGTCGCGCTCTGAGTCTCGCGCCAGGTCACCGCGCCGCCCTGGGCGACCACCACCGCCGAATGCAGCATGTGCGGCTTGCCGCGCAGCAGTTTCAGCCGCTCCCGGGCGGCCTCGACGGTTTCAACCTTGTCGTAGAGCCCGCCCTGGAACTCCAGCGTCTGGTCGGCGCCGATCACCAGCTGCGGCCGCCCAACCGACACCGCCAGCGCCTTGTCCTCCGCCAGCGCCTCGGCGATCTGGCGCGGATTGGCCTTTTTCGCGAACAGCGCCGCCTTGGCGACGTCCTCGTCGACGCCGGAGCCCACGGCTTCATAGGCCACGCCCGCGCCGTCGAGCACCGCGCGCCGGGTCGCGCTCTTCGAGGCCAGGATCAGGCCAAGGCTCCCCTGTGTGGGACTCACCCCAGCACCTCGACCTGGCCATGCCCGCCATGCAGCAAATTCAGCACCGCCGCAGCGGTCTCCTCGACGGAACGGCGGGTCACGTCGATCACCGGCCAGCCCTGGCGCTCGTAAAGGCGCCGGGCCTGGACGATCTCATCGCGCACCGCGTCGACGTCGATGTAGGTCGACTCGCGGTTTTCCTTGAGGCTGAGCAGGCGGTTGCGGCGGATCTGGATCAGCCGGTCCGGCGAGATCGACAGGCCCACCACCAGGGTGCTGTTGAGGTTGAACAGCTTTTCCGGCGGCGGGCGGCCCGGCACCAGCGGCACATTGCCGGCCCGCACGCCGCGGTGCGCCAGGTAGATGCAGGTGGGCGTCTTCGAGGTCCGCGAGACGCCCACCAGGATCACGTCGGCCTGTTCCAGGTCCTGGCCGCCCTGGCCGTCGTCGTGGCCGATGGCGTAGTTGAGCGCGTCCATGCGGTTGAAATAGTCGTTGTCGAGCCGCAGGTGCGCGCCGACCCGGGTGGTCGTCGAATAGCCGAGATAGCGCGACATGGCCGAGACCAGGGGGTCGAGCGCCGGGATGCAGGGCATGTCGAGCTTGCGGCAGCCTTCCTCCAGCGCCTCGCGCAGGCCGTCGTCGACGATAGTGTGGATGACGACGCCCGGCGCCTCTTCGATGTCGCCCAGCGCGCGGTCGAGCTGGCGCTGCGAGCGGACCAGCGCATAGATGTGCTCGATCGGCAGGACATTGTCGAAGCGGGCGCAGACCGCGCGCGCCATGGCGTTCAGGGTCTCGCCGGTGGAGTCCGACACCAGGTGGACGTGGAAGTAGGTGGCGAGCCTTGGGGCGGTCGTGGTCACGGGCGGCCTTGCTGAAACGCTTGGGCTCGAAAGAAAGCCTGGGGACGATTCCTGTGGAGCAGTCTTAGCGAACACCGGCCGGAATGGGGATAGATCGCGTGCGCGGGCGGCGCGCGCACTATCCCCATGTATGGGCGGGACGAAAAGGGCCGTTAACGGAGCATTAACCCACCGGCGCGCGGACCGGTGGAAAGCGTCATCCCCGGTTGTCGACAGGATCGCGCGCGGCGTCCGCGGCGCCCCGCGTCGTCCCCGAAGGTCTTAACGAAAGCTTAATTCCCTCAAGGGGGTTTGGGCGGACATCCCCGCTATCCACACCCTTGGTATAACCCGGTAGGGCCGCGGCGGACGGCCTGGGGAGAAGGCCGGAAACGCCACGGCGCCCCGCCGGTCATCCACCGTCTCGACAGGCTCTACCGCCACCTTCGCCACCTATTTTCTAGATTCTTAGAATGAAGAAGAAGGGCAGACCGGGTGAAGGGTTGGGCCGCGCACTTGAGACTTGGGCCGAGAGGCGATTTAAGGCCTGCATGAGCGAGACCCCGCGCCTCTTGAGAGCCCTGGCCGGCGAAACCCTGGACCGTCCGCCGGTCTGGTTCATGCGCCAGGCCGGCCGTTCGCTGCCGGAATACCTGGAGCTGCGGACCCGGGCGAAGGACTTCATCTCCTTCTGCCACAATCCGGAGATGGCGGCGGAGGCGACGCTGCAGCCGATGCGGCGGTTTCCGATGGATGCGGCCATCGTCTTCGCCGACATCCTGCTGATCCCGGGCGCGCTGGGCCAAAAGGTCTGGTTCGAGGCCGGCGAGGGCCCCAGGCTCGGCGAGTTGCCCGACATCGCGCGGATGGCCGACGAGGTCGAGGCCTCCACCGGACGGCTCGCGGCGATCGGCGAAACCCTGGCCCGGGTCCGCGCCGAGCTGGAGCCGGAGCGGGCGCTGATCGGCTTCGCGGGCGGGCCTTGGACGGTGGCCACCTATATGATCGAGGGCCGCGGCTCGCAGCGCGAGGAAGCCCGCACCTTCGCCTACGAGCATCCGGAAAAGCTCGACGCCCTGCTGCAGGTGCTGGTGGATTCCACGGCCCGCTATCTGATCATGCAGGCAAGGTCGGGCGCCCAGGCGCTGAAGATCTTCGAAAGCTGGGCCGAAAGCCTGGCCGAGGACGTGTTCGAACGCCTCGTCATCGCGCCGCACCGGGCCATCGTCGAACAGGTGCGGGCGGCCGGCGTCACCGCGCCCTTCATCGGCTTCCCGCGCGGCGCCGGCGCACTGGTGGAAAACTACGCTCGCGCCGTGCCGGTGGAAGGCGTCGCGCTCGACACCCAGGCCAGCGCCGCGCTCGGCCAGCGCCTGCAGGCCGGCGGCAAGACCATCCAGGGCGCGCTCGACAACCTCTTGCTGCGCGCCGGCGGCCCGGCGCTCGACGCCCGGGTCGAGACCCTGCTCGAGCAGTGGGGCGACCGGCCTTACATCTTCAATCTCGGCCATGGGGTGATCCCCGACACGCCGATCGAGAACATCGCCCGCGTGGTGGCGCGTGTGACCGGCAAGCCGGTGAAGGCGATGGCCGCGGAGTGACCAAGCTTGCGGTGGTCCTGTTCAATCTCGGCGGGCCGGACAGTCTGAAGGCCGTAAAGCCGTTTCTTTTCAATCTGTTCCGTGATCCGGCCATCATCACCCTCCCAGCGGTGGCGCGCCTGCCGCTGGCGGCGATGATCTCGACGACGCGGGCGCGGATGGCGCAGGCCAACTACGCCATGATGGGCGGCGCCTCGCCGCTGCTGCCGGAGACGCAGGCTCAGGCGCGAGCGTTGGAAGCCGAGCTCAAGGCCATGGACCTCGACGTCGAGGCCCGCTGCTTCATCGCCATGCGCTACTGGAAACCGTTTGCGAAGGAGGCGGCGGTGCAAGTCGCGGCGTTCGGCCCCGACGAGATTGTGCTGCTGCCGCTCTATCCGCAGTATTCGACGACGACGACGGCCTCGTCGCTGAAAGACTGGCTCGCAGTCTATAAGGGGCCGGGCCGCACGCGCACGGTCTGCTGCTATCCGACGGCGATGGGCCTCATCGACGCGCACGTGGCGGCGATCCGCCGGGTTTGGGAGGACGCCGGCAGACCTGAGGGCCTACGCCTGTTGTTCTCCGCCCACGGCCTGCCGCAGCAGATCGTCGACGATGGCGACCCCTACGAAGCGCAAGTCGAGGCCACAGCGGCGGCGATCGCGCAGCGCCTGCCCGAGTTCGCCGACTGGCGGGTCTGCTACCAGAGCCGGGTCGGGCGGCTGAAGTGGCTGGGACCCTCGACCGACGACGAGATCCGCCGGGCGGGGTCCGAGAGCAGGGGCGTGCTGATCGCGCCCATCGCATTCGTCTCCGAGCACGTGGAGACGCTCGTCGAGCTCGACCACGACTACGCCAAGGTCGCCAGGGCGGCGGGTTGCGCGCCCTACCTGCGCGCGCCGACGCCCGGCGTGCAGGAGGCCTTCATCGCCGAGTTGGCCCGCGCGGCGCTCGACGCGGCCGGCCGGGACGCGGGGCCCGCGCCGCACGGGCCTTGGCGCTGTCCCGCGGGCCATGCGAAATGCGCGCTCCGGAGCGGGAGCGGGGCATGACCGGCGCCTACAATCTGCTGATTGGCCTGCACATCGTCGCGGTCATCGCCTGGATGGCCGGGCTGATGATGCTGCCGAGGCTCTTCGCCTACCATACCGAGACCGCGCCGCCCGGCAGCGAGTTCGACGCCCATTTCACCCGCTGGGAAGGTAAGGTGATCAAGATCATCCTGCTGCCGGCCATGGGGCTTGTCTGGGGCCTGGGTCTTTCGCTGATCTATGTGGATAGCCAGATAAGGGGCGTCGGCTTCCTCGCCGAGCCCTGGATGCTGACCAAGATCGCCGGCATCGTCTTCGTGACCGGCTGGCACGGCTTCATCAGCGACGCCCACAGGGGCTTCGTCGCCGGCCGCCGCGACCGGACCGCGAAGTTCTGGCGGATGACCAACGAGCTGCCGTTCCTGGTCGCCATCGTCATGGTGCTCGCCGTCACCACCAAGTTCGGCAACCACTAGGCCGCACCCGGCCATCGGGCTGGAATCCTTGACCCGAAGCGGTCTTCGTGGTTCGGATCACCTCGCGTGTTCCCGACAAGGACACGTCCCGCCTTATCTCCGGCCCTCGCGTGCGTCTCGCCGCAAGCGGTCCGGCTCCCAAAGAAGACGAACCACAACGGCGTCCGCGCCCACATCTTAAGACCAGCCCGCGCCCGGACTCCGTCCGGCTCCGTGGGCGAACACGAGTGAATGCCCATGCAAGACGAAAACGAAACCCCCACCGAAGACAACATCGGCGAAGACGCCGCGCCTGAAACCGCCGCGCCGGACCTGGAGGCCGCTGAGGCCGAGGCTGCCGAAGCCATCGCCGAGGACGAGGCCGCCCACGAGCCGGAAGAGCCCTCCGAGGTCGCCAACACCATCGCCAAGATGGGGCTGACCCGGATGAGCCTGCAGGAGCTGAAGGACAAGGCCCCGGCCGACCTCCTGGCCTTCGCCGAGCTCTTCGAGATCGAAAACGTGAACTCCATGCGCAAGCAGGACATCATGTTCGCGATCCTCAAGGTGCTGGCCGAGGAAGGCGTCGAGATCTCAGGCTCCGGCACGCTAGAAGTGGTGCAGGACGGCTTTGGCTTCCTGCGCTCGCCGGAAGCCAACTACCTGCCGGGCCCCGACGACATCTACGTCAGCCCCTCGCAGATCCGGAAGTTCGGCCTGCGCACCGGCGACTCGGTCGACGGCGCCATCCGCGCGCCCCGCGAGGGCGAGCGCTACTTCGCGCTCGTGAAGGTCGACCTGACCAACTTCGAGAACCCGGAGAACGTCCGGCACAAGGTGCTGTTCGACAACCTGACGCCGCTCTACCCGGACCAGCGCCTGAAGATGGAGATCGACGATCCCACCCTGAAGGACCGCTCCGGCCGGGTGATCGACATCGTCGCGCCGCTCGGCAAGGGCCAGCGTTGTTTGATCACCGCGCCGCCCCGCGTGGGCAAGACGGTGATGCTGCAGAACATCGCCAAGTCGATCGAGACCAACCACCCCGAGTGCTACCTGATCGTGCTGCTGATCGACGAGCGCCCCGAGGAAGTCACCGACATGCAGCGCACGGTGAAGGGCGAGGTCATCTCCTCGACCTTCGACGAGCCGGCCACGCGGCACGTGCAAGTGGCTGAAATGGTTATCGAAAAGGCCAAACGCCTGGTCGAGCACAAGCGGGACGTGGTGATCCTGCTGGACTCCGTGACCCGCCTGGGCCGCGCCTACAACACCGTGGTGCCGTCGTCCGGCAAGGTGCTGACCGGCGGCGTCGACGCCAACGCCCTGCAGCGCCCCAAGCGCTTCTTCGGCGCGGCGCGGAACATCGAGGAGGGCGGCTCGCTGACCATCATCGCCACGGCGCTGATCGACACCGGCAGCCGGATGGACGAGGTGATCTTCGAAGAGTTCAAGGGCACCGGTAACTCGGAAATCGTGCTCGACCGCAAGGTCGCCGACAAGCGCGTCTATCCGGCCATCGACGTGATCAAGTCCGGCACCCGCAAGGAAGAGCTGATCACGCCCAAGGAACACCTGACCAAGACCTACATCCTGCGCCGGATCCTGGGCCCGATGGGCGCCCAGGACGCCATCGAGTTCCTGCTCGACAAGCTGCGGTCTTCGAAGACCAACGATGAGTTCTTCCAGTCGATGAACACCTAGAGCGGGCGGCGCTACCGGCGCTACCAGTTCTACTTGTGTTTCACGTGAAACAAGCGCCGTCGCTTCAGCCGAAGCGGCGGTGCTTTTCGTTCAGGGAATGAGCAGACTGGAGCCCGTCGTGGCCCGGCTCTCCAGCGCCTCGTGCGCCTTGGCCGCGTCGGCGAGGGGGAAGGTCTGGCCGATTTCGATCGTGACCTTGCCCGAGCCGATCATCTCGAACAGCGCCGCGGCGCTGGCGTCCAGCTCCTCGGTGGTCAGCTGATAGTCGGCCATGGTCGGGCGGGTGAAGAACAAGGAGCCGTTGATCATCAGCTGGCGGCCCTCCACCGGCGGCGGCGGGCCCGAGGCGTTGCCGAAGCTCACGAAGACGCCGCGTTTGCCAAGGCTCTTCAGCGTACCCTCGAAGGTGTCCTTGCCCACCGAGTCGTAGGCCACCGGCACGCCCTTGCCTTCGGTGATCCGGCGGACCTCCGCGGCCACGTCCTGGTCGCGGTAGAGGATGACGTGGTCGGCGCCCAGCTCACGCACGCGCGCCGCCTTCTCCTCCGAACCGACGGTGGTGATCACCGTCGCGCCCAAGGCCTTCAGCCACTGGACCGCGATCTGCCCGACCCCGCCGGCGCCGGCATGCCAGAGCACCGTTTCGCCGGGCTCGACCTTGTGCAGCCGCCGCACCAGGAATTCGACCGTCATCCCCTTGAGCAGGGCGGCCGCGGCGGTCCTGAGGTCGACGCCATCGGGAACCGCCACCGCGCGCTCGGCGGCGACGACCGACTTCTCAGCGTAGGAGAAGGTGGTCCCGGCGGCCGCCACCCGGTCGCCGACCTTGAAGCGGGTGACGCCGTCGCCGAGGGCCTCGACCACCCCGGCCGCCTCGCCGCCCAGGCCGGAGGGCAGCTTCATCGGATAGAGGCCGGAGCGCAGGTAGGTCTCGATGAAGTTGATGCCGATCGCCTCGTGGCGGATCAGCAGCTGGCCAGCACGGGGCTGCGGGGCGTCGATCTCGACGAGCTTCAGGACCTCAGGCCCGCCGGTCTGTTCGAAGCGGATCGCGCGCATCAGCCCTCTTCCCCAGCTTTCAGGGTCCGTTGGAAGAAAGTGAGGGTGCGGCCGTTGGCGAGCTTGGCGGCCGCGGCGTCATAGTGCTCGCCGCCTTCGCGGGCGAAGGCGTGGTCGCAGCCCGGGTAGGTGTGGATCTCGATCTGCGGATGGTCCTTGAGTGCGGCGAGGATCACCGCCTGCGCCGGCTTGGGCACGAACTGGTCCTCCTCGGCGATGTGCATCAGCAGCGGGTGGGTCAGCTTCTCCGCCTCTGCCACCCGGTTTTCCAGGCCCACGCCATAGTAGGAAACGCTCGCGTCGGCGTCGGTGCGGGTGGCGGTCAGGAAGGCGAGCTGCCCGCCCAGGCAGTAGCCCACCGCGCCGACCTTGCCGTTGCAGCCGGCATCCTTGCGGATGTGGGCGATGGTGGCGGCGATGTCGCCGACGCCGGCCTCCACGTCGAAGGCGTTGAACAGTTCGAAGGCCCGTTTCCACTCGGCTTCCGACTTGTCGGTGATGTCGATGTCGGGCTCGATCCGCCAGAAGAGGTCGGGGCAGATCGCCAGATAGCCCTGGGCGGCCAGGCCGTCGGTGATGTCGCGCATCACCTGGTTCACGCCGAAGATTTCCTGGATCACAACGACCGCCGGCGCGTCAGGCTTGGCGGGTCTGGTGACATAGGCGCTGAAGGTCCCGTCCGTTGTCGCAATCGTCGTCCGCTCGCCCATGGTCGTCTCCGGTTTCCGTAAGCTTCGATGTCTGCGCTACTAGCGCGCGGGGCCGTCACGCGGCCATATGCAATCCGAAGCGGGAGCTTGCGGCATGAAGATGACGATCGAGGTGGACTGCACGCCCGAGGAGGCCCGCCGGTTCATGGGCCTGCCGGATGTCAGCGCGCTGAACGAGCACCTGGTCAATGAGATGAAGGGCCGGATCGAGGCCAACATGTCGATGATCTCGCCCGACGAGCTGGTGAAGAACTGGATGAGCTTCGGGGCCGGCGCCCAGGAGCAGTTCCGCAAGCTGATGGAAGTCGGGATGAGCGCCGCGACCCGCAAATGACCGACAGCATCTTCGCGCCCGCGACGGCGGCGGGCCGCGCGGCGGTGGCGGTGGTGCGGCTTTCGGGACCTGAGACACGGGCGGCGATCCGCGCGCTGGCCGGGCGGCTGCCGGCAGCGCGGCGGGCCAGCCTTCGCTGGCTGAAGGATGCGCAGGGCAGGGCGATCGACGAGGCCCTGGTGCTCTGGATGCCCGCGCCCGCGAGCTACACCGGCGAAGACAGCGCCGAATTCCACGTCCACGGCGGCCCAGCCGTGGTCGCCGCCCTGGTCGAGGCGCTCGCGGGCCTCGGCCTGCGGCTGGCCGAGCCCGGGGAATTCACGAGGCGCGCCTTCGAGCACGGCAAGCTGGACCTCGCCCAGGCCGAGGGGGTCGCCGACCTGGTGGATGCCGAGACGGAGGGCCAGAGGCGCCAGGCGCTCGCCCAGCTGGGCGGGCGGCTCTCCGGCGTCCAGGCCCGCTGGCGCGACGGGCTCGTGCGCGCCTCGGCGATGCTGGAGGCGGCGGTCGATTTCCCCGACGAGGAGCTGCCGGCCGACGTGGCGGGGCGGGCGCGGCCGATCCTGGAGATCCTGGCCGACGAACTGGAGGCCGCCGCCGCCGACGTGGCGCGGGGCGAGCAGGTGCGGGAAGGCTTCCGCATCGCGCTGCTGGGCGCGCCCAACGCCGGGAAGAGCACGCTGTTGAACGCGCTTGCCAAACGCGAGGCGGCCATCGTCTCGGCGACGCCGGGAACGACGCGGGACATCATCGAGGTCCCCATGGTGCTGGGCGGCTACAAGGCAGTCATCGCCGACACCGCGGGCCTGCGCAAAACAGACGACGAGATCGAGGCGGAGGGCGTGCGCCGCGCCGAGGCCTGGGCGGAGAGCGCCGGCCTGCGCGTCTGGCTGGTCGACGGCTACGGCGACCCCGACCCCGAGGTCCCGGCCTCGCTGCGCAAGGGCGACATCGTGCTCCTCACCAAGCGCGACCTGGGCGAGGGCCTCGACGGCCTGCCGGGCGAGCCCTTCACCGCCAGGAGCCCCAACGACGTCGCCTGGCTGGAGCGGTCCCTGACTGAAACGGTCGTCGAGTCACTCGGCGGCTCCGAATTCCCCGCGGCCACCCGCCTGCGCCATCGCGAACTGCTCACCGAGGCGGCCACTCGCCTGCGCCACGCGCTCGCCGAGGACAACGCCCTCGAACTGGCGGCGGAGGATGTCCGCCTGGCCGCCCGGGCGCTCGACCGCATCACCGGCCGGATCGACCCGGAGGAGGTGCTGGGGCGGATCTTCGCGACCTTCTGCATCGGGAAGTGAGCGCGCCTCGTTGTTTCACGTGAAACACCCAGTTCCTCACCCGCTTCAGCGGGGGAGGGGGACCACGAAGTGGCGGAGGGGGCGCTGGTCCAGGCTCTGAGCACGACCCCAGCGCCCCCTCCGTCAGGTTCGCTGCCACCTCCCCCGCACGCTGCCGCTACGGGGGAGGAACTGGAGGCCGTGACCCCAGCGCTTCGATCCCTTATATGCAGCCGCCTATGACCTGGGACGTGATCATCATCGGGGGCGGGCACGCCGGCTGCGAGGCCGCGGCGGCCGCGGCGCGGTTCGGCGCGCACACCCTGCTGCTCACCCACAAGCTCGAGACGATCGGCGAGATGAGCTGCAACCCGGCGATCGGGGGCCTGGGCAAGGGGCATCTGGTCCGCGAGATCGACGCGCTCGACGGGCTGATGGGCCGGCTGGGCGACCAGGCCGGGATCCAGTTCCGCCTGCTCAACCGCTCCAAGGGCGCCGCCGTGCGCGGGCCGCGCTCACAGATCGACCGCAAGCTCTATCGCGAGGCCATGCAGGCGGAGCTCGCCGCCACGCCGAACCTGGAGATCGTCGCGGAAGCCGTCGAAGACCTGATTCTCGACGATGGCGTCGTCGTGGGCGTGCTGGGCCAGAGCGGGACGGCCTATCGGGCCGCCCGGGTGGTGCTGACCACCGGCACCTTCTTCAAAGGGGTGATCCACCGGGGCGACGAACGGATTCCCGCCGGCCGAGTGGGCGATGCGCCCGCCATCGGGCTTTCCGACCGGCTCTATGCGTCTGGCCTGAAGATGGGCCGGCTGAAGACCGGCACGCCGGCGCGGCTGGACGGCCGCACCATCGCCTGGGACCGGCTGGAGATGCAGGCGGCGGACGCCGAACCCGTGCCGTTCTCCTTCCTGACCGAGCGCATCGACGTCCCGCAGATCGAGTGCGGCATCACCTACACCACCGCCGAGACCCACAAGATCATCGCCGAGCGCCTGGGCGAGAGCGCGGTCTATGGCGGCAAGACCACCGGCATCGGCCCACGCTACTGCCCCTCTATCGAGGACAAGGTGGTTCGCTTCGCCGACAAGACCAGCCACCAGGTGTTCCTGGAGCCCGAGGGCCTGGACGATCCGACCGTCTATCCGAACGGCGTCTCCACCTCGGTGGCCGAGGACACCCAGGACCTTTTCCTGCGCACCATGCCGGGGCTCGAAGCCGTGCAGGTGTTCCGCTACGGCTACGCCATCGAATACGACTATGTGGACCCCCGCGAGCTCTATCCGACCTTAGAGGCCAAGCGGCTGCCGGGTCTGTACCTGGCCGGCCAGATCAACGGCACCACCGGATATGAGGAGGCGGGCGCCCAGGGGTTGGTGGCGGGCCTGAACGCGGCCCGCGCGGCCTCCGGCGCCGATCCGGCCGCCTTCGCCCGCGACGAGGCCTATATCGGCGTGCTGATCGACGATCTGGTCACCCGCGGCGTCACCGAGCCCTATCGGATGTTCACCAGCCGCGCCGAGTTCCGCCTGATCCTGCGCGCCGACAACGCCGACCAGCGGCTGACCGCCAAGGGCGAGGCCCTGGGCGTGGTGGGGTCGATCCGCGCCAAGGCGTTCGGCGCGAAGGCCGCGGCCCTGGCCGAGGCTCGCGCGATGGCGATCAGCCTGACCCTGACGCCCTCGGCGGCCGAAAAGGCCGGCCTGCCGGTCAAGGCCGACGGCCAGCGGCGGAACCTGATCGAACTGCTGGCCTATCCGACGATCGGCTTCGACGATCTGGCCCGCATCTGGCCGCAGATCAGCGCCTGGGCGCCTGCGGTGCGCGAGCAGATCGAGATCGACGCCTCCTATGCCGGCTATCTCGACCGCCAGGCCGCCGACGTCGCCGCCTTCCGCCGCGACGAGGACCTGACCCTGCCGGCCGGCCTCGACTACGCGACGGTCGGCGGCCTTTCCAACGAGGCCCGCGAAAAACTCAATGCCGTCAAGCCCTTGACCTTGGGCCAAGCGGCCCGGATCGAGGGCGTGACCCCCGGCGCGCTCACCGCCCTGCTGGCCCATGTCCGCCGCCGCGCCGCCGCCTGATCTGGCGGAGAATGGGGCGCCCGCCGTCCCGCTGATGGATGCGGCCGGCTTTCAGGCCGTCAGCGGGGCTACGCCCGCCCAGATGGCCGACCTGGAGCGCTTCCGGCTGATGCTCGCCGAACGCAACGAGGTGATGAACCTGGTCGGGCCGGCGAGCCTGCCCGACTTCTGGTCGCGCCACGCCTGGGATAGCGCCCAGCTGCTCAAACTGGCCCCGCAGGCGCGCGCCTGGGCGGACCTGGGAGCCGGCGCCGGTCTGCCCGGCCTGGTGCTGGCCATACTCGGAAAAGGCGTCATCGGCTTCCACGTCGACCTCGTGGAGAGCATGACCAAGCGGTGCAAGTTCCTCTCCGAAGTGGTTGCGGAACTGCAGCTTCCGGCCACAGTCCACAACGCGCGTGCGGAAAACCTCGATCTAACTGTGGAGATCGTCACCGCGCGGGCTTGTGCGCCGCTTCACCGCCTGTTGGGGTATGCCCGGCCCTACCTTCAGGGCGGCGCCACCGGCCTGTTCCTCAAAGGACAGGATGTGGTAGCCGAGATGAAGGAAGCCGCTAGATATTGGGAATATGAGGCTGACGTCGTGCCATCCAAAAGCGACCCTCGGGGCCGCATCGTTCGCGTGAAAAGGCTCGGCCGTGCCCGCAAGGTCTGACCACCCGATGAGAGTGCTGGTCGTCGCCAACCAGAAGGGCGGCGTCGGCAAGACCACGACCGCGATCAACCTGGGGACCGCGCTGGCCGCCGTGGGCGAACGCGTGCTGCTGATCGACAGCGATCCGCAGGGCAACGCCTCGACGGGCCTGGGCATCGGCCGCGCGCTGCGCAAGCACACCCTCTACGACGTGCTGATGGGCGAAAAGACCCTGGCCGAGGGCGTGGTGAAGTCGACGGTGCCGGGCCTTGACGTCGTGCCGTCGGATCCAGACCTCTCCGGCGTCGAGATGGAATTGGCCCAGGAAGCGCGGCGTTCCTACAAGCTGCGCGATGCGCTCGACGCCGTGCGCGAGGCCCAGACCTACAGCTACGTCCTGATCGACTGCCCGCCGTCGCTGAACCTCTTGACCGTCAACGCCATGGCGGCGGCCGACGCGGTGCTGGTGCCCCTGCAGTGCGAGTTCTTCGCGCTGGAGGGCCTGACCCAGCTGATGCGCACCATCGACCTGGTCCACACCAGCCTCAATCCGAAGCTGGAGATCCAGGGGATCGTGCTGACCATGTTCGACCGCCGCAACGGTCTCTCGGCCCAGGTGGCCAACGACGTGCGCAACCACTTCGGCGAGACGGTCTATCAGACGGTGATCCCGAGGAACGTGCGGGTCTCCGAGGCGCCGTCGTTCGGCAAGCCCGCGCTGGTCTACGATCTGAAATGCGCGGGGAGCCAGGCCTACCTGCGGCTCGCCCGCGAGGTGGTGCTGCGCGAACGCGCCCGCCGCAAGCAAGCGGCGTAAGGGAGCTATCGATGGCCAGAGGTCTCGGCCGGGGGCTTTCCGCCCTGTTGGACGACGCGAGCGACGGCGACCCGCCCGGCGGCCCGGGCGAGGGTGTGCGCGAGATCCCCATCGAGCTGGTGCACCGCAATCCGGAACAGCCGCGGCGGCACTTCCCGGAGGCGGAGATCGCCGAACTCGAGGCTTCGATCCGCGACAAGGGCGTGCTGCAGCCGATTCTGGTGCGGCCCTCGCCCAAGACCCAGGGCGAATATGAGATCGTCGCCGGCGAGCGCCGCTGGCGCGCGGCGCAGAAAGCAGGCCTCAAGGCCATACCGGCGCTGGTGCGGGTGCTGGACGACGACAAGGCCTTCGAGATCGCCATCGTCGAGAACGTCCAGCGCGAAGACCTCAACGCCATGGAGGAGGCTCAGGCCTACCAGACGCTGATGCGGCGCATGGCCTACACCCAGGACAAGGCCGCCGCGGCGGTTGGCAAGTCGCGCAGCCACGTGGCCAACACCCTGCGCCTGCTGCAGCTGCCCGACAGCGTGCAGGACCACGTGCTGTTCGGCCGCCTGACCGCGGGCCACGCGCGGGCGATCCTCAGCGCCGCCTTCCCCGAGGTCCTGGCCCAAACCATTGTCGACAAAGGACTTTCCGTCCGCGACGCCGAGGCGCTCGCCAAGCGCAAGGACGGCGGGGCGGCCAAGAAGGCGTCCGGCCCGCGCCGCGCGGGCAAGAACACCGACACCGCCGCGCTGGAGGTCGATCTGGAGGATGCGCTGGGCATGAGCGTCGACATCGTCGACCGCGATGGCGCGGGGGAACTGCGGATCAAATACGCCACCCTCGAACAGCTCGACGAGCTCTGCCGCAGGCTGACCCGCCGATGATGCGCCTCTCATGATCCTGGCGAGCGGCAACCGCGTGCGTCTGCGCACCATCGGCGTGCGCGACCTGAAGGCCGCCACGGCGCACAGATATACGCTCTCGATCACCGAGCCGATGACCGATCCGGACCATGCGCGCCGCGCGCTGGACCAGACCGGCTTCTGGCAGCCCAAGGCCGGCGCCTGCGCCATCGAAAGCCTGGTCGAGGGCGACAATGGCCGCCTGATCGGCACCCTGCAGTTCTATGGCGCGGGGCCGGGCATCCATGGCCTGGAGATCGGCTATGTCCTGCACAGCGAGGACGACCGGGGTAAGGGCTATGCCTCTGAGGCGCTGCGGCTGTTCTCCGACCTGCTGTTCGCCGAGCACCCGGAGTGCCACCGCCTGCAGCTGATCATCGAGACTTGGAACGACGCTTCGGCGCGCCTGGCCGAGGCCTGCGGCTACGCGAGCGAAGGCATATTGCGCAAGGCCGGCTATTCCAGCCCCGACCAGCCATCGGATTGTTTCGTATATTCAAGGGTTAGGGACTAGCTCCCCGGTGTCATCCCGGTTTCGCGAAGCGAAGACCGGGACCCAGGATCACCGAGCCGCCGGAAGAACGCGACCGCGCCGCAGGCTCAAATCCCACGGCGGAGATCATGGGTCCCGGACAAGCGCTAGGCGCTTTCCGGGATGACCCAAGGCCGGGTGATCAGCCCTCGCCGTCGTCGTCGGCGGCCTTGGCCTTCTGGTCGATGTTGGTGGGCGCGGTCTTGTGGCCGGTGCGGTCCTCTTCGCGCGCGCCCTGCAGGATGCCGACGAGGCCGTAGTTCCCTTCGTGGCAGGCGTATTCGTAGACCTGGCCGGTGATCTTGGAGAACTCGTACTCGCCGCCCCAGGGCTGGGCGAAGACGGTGGGGTCCTCCACCCAGAACGAATAGTGCAGGCGGTCCTTGGCGGTGCGCGTGAAGCGCTCAGTGACCTTCAGGTGCTCCGACGCGCCGCGGAACACCTGTTCCGGGTTGAAGTTGGTGGTCTCGACCACCAGCGAATTGCCCTCCCAGTGGCCGATGGAGTCGCCCATCCAGGGCCGCACGGACGCCGGGATATGGGTCGAGGTGTTCAGCCGGATGTGGCGGATGTCGTGGACCATCTCCACGTCGATGGCGACCTCGTCCTTGGTCTGCACGAACTGGTAGGTGTTGTTGTAGAGCCCCGGCAGCATCACCGGGCCTGAGGAGTTGCCGAACGAGAGCAGGCAGCGCTCCCCGAGCGCGCGGGTCTCGGGATTATCGCTGGGGCCGGCGCCGGGCTTCAGCGTGCGCTGGCCGAACTGATTGACCTTCACGTCCTTGCGCATCGGCACGCGGCCGTCGGAGGTGGTGGTGATGAAGCCGTTGCGGGGCTGGCCGTTCACCCGCATGACCACGCTGCCCGGGTCGGTCCAGGCGGCGTTGTAGTTGCAGTTGGTGCCGCGGCCGCCGGAGCAGTCGGCCGGCAGGTCGGTGACCTTGGCGTTGGGATCGGTGGGCTTGTTGCCGAGATCGATCTGGGCCTTGGTCTTGCCCTCGATCTTCTGGGTCTGGGCCTCGGTCAGCACCAGGCTCGCCCCGTCGCGCGGGTTGCGCTCCAGGCGGGTGACCGTGGCGCTGGTCCAGACGCCCTGCAGGTCGGGATGGCCGTCGGCGGCCAGCGGCGCCTTGTAGCCGGTCTTCGGTGGCGTCGGCGGCTGGGCCGACGCCGGGGCCGCGGGCAGGACCAAAGTTCCCAGAACCGTCGAAAAGACTAACGCCTTCAGTCCCTTGGCCGACATGACACGCTCCCGGATGTCTTTGCAGTCATTGCTGCTTATGGGCGCAAGTATCCGGGCCTTCGGCGCTCACCGCAAGTGCGGCGCTTACAGCCCCAGCCGCCGCGCCCTGGCGGCCACCGCCAGCGCCAGCCGCTCGGCGATCAGCTGGTCCGGCGAGCCCGCGGTCTTGCACAGGCGGTCGGCGTTGAGGATCTCCGGCTGGATGCGGTCGAGCTCGTCGAGGTTCCACGACCGCGCCTGACGCAGGAACTCCCGCTCCTGCTTCCAGAAGACGCCCGCCGCCTTCGCCGCCTCCTGCATCCCGGCGCCGTTCTTGGCCAGCGTCAGCGCGCGGCGCAGGCGGCCCAGGTGCATGCCCATGGCGCGCACCGCCGCGGGCCCGCCTTCGCCCTCCTGCGCGGCGCGCCGCAGGCCCGCCTGCGCTTCGCCCAGCCGTCCGCCGAAGGCGTCGACGGCGGCGTCGGAGAGCGAGGCCTCCGGCTCGACGCCCAGGAACGGCTCCAGATCGGCCGGCGTCGCCGTCGCCCCGCTGCCGGGGCCGAGGTAGAGGGCCAGGCGCTCGATCTCCTGGCGCGCGACGCCGCGCTCCTTGGGCATCCGCGCCACGAACATCGCCAGCGCCTCGCCGGTCAGCGAGAGGTTGTCCTTGGCCAGGCTGTCCCGCACCTGGCGCGCGACATCGCCGGGTTCGTCCTCGTAGCAGGGGATGGTCGCGACGCCATTGGCCTTCTCCGCCGCCTTGCGCAGCGCCGAGTCGCGGCCAAGGGCGCCCGCCTCGATCAGCAGGAAGGCGTCGGGATTGAGCTCGCCGGCGGCATGCCTGGTCAGGGCCTCGGCGGCCAGCTTGTCGAGGGCCGCCTTCTCGGTGGCGAACCGCAGGCGCACCAGCCGCCGGCCGCCCATCAGCGACTGTGCCGCAAGTTCGCCCTCAAGGCGGCCCGCATCGGCGTCCAGGTCGCCGTCGGTGAGCTGGGCCACGTCGAAGGGATCGTTGGGGTCCTTGGCGATCTTGCCGGCCAGCTGCTGGCCGCGCTCGCGCACCACGCCGAGGTCACGGCCGTAGATCAGGGCGGCGCGGACGTCGCCGTCAGGTCGGCTCAGGAACCGCTCGATGTCCGGGCGCTTGCCGAGGATCATCTTGAGCCTCAGTCTCCGGTGGGCAGGCCCGTCGGGGTCACCGAATTGGCCGGCGGCGGGACCACCTTGGGCGCGGTCTTGGCGTGCGGCTCGCCGGTCGCCAGCCAGGCGGCGACCTCCAGCTGGATACGGCGCGCGGCCTCCTGCGCCACCCGGTCGGCGGCGTCCTGCTCCTCGGCGATCGAGCCGTAGGGCTGGTCGGGGGAATCGTAGGTGACCTCGGCCCGGACCCGGCCCTTCTTGACGATCTCGCCGGACGGCATACTGGCCAGCGTATAGTCGGCGGTCAGCACATATTCGTAGCGGCTGGCGACGTTGTCGGTGCGGATGCCGCGCGGGTAGCGCGCCTCGGACATGGCCAGGCGCATGGTGTAGGCGGCCGGCGCGTTGTGGTCCTTGGCGAAGGCGTCGTCGAGGTGCTGGCGGATCAGGAAGCCGGTGCGGCCCTGCGGCGCCACCACATTGATGCTGGCCAGCTTCGAATTGACCCCCGGCGCGGCGTAGAGCGGCGTGAAGCCGCAGCCGCCGAGCAGCAGGCTCGCGCCGAGCGCGGCGCCAACCGCCAGGAGCGTGCGGGCATGTTTGCGGACGGGGGCCACCTAGGCGGCCACGATATTGACGATGCGGTCGGGCACCACGATCACCTTGCGGATAGTCAGGCCCTCTAGGCGCCGCGCAATCTCGGGATCGTCAAGCACCATCTTCTCCACATCGGCCGCCGAGGCCCCGGCGGGCGCCGATATTTCGCCCCGCCGCTTGCCGTTCACCTGTACCGGCAGGGTGCGCATGGCGTCCTCAGTGAGCGCCGGATCGAAGGCCGGCCAGGGGGCCATGGCCGCCATGCCCTGGCCGCCGACGCGGATCCAGCACTCCTCCGCCAGGTGCGGCGTGAAGGGGGCGATCAGCCGGGCGAAGGCCGACAGCGCCTCGTGGCGGGCGGCCAGCAGGGCGGGCGAGGCGCCCGCCGCGGGGTTGGCCTTCAGCAGGTTCAGGAACTCGTACAGCCGGGCGATGCCGGAGTTGAAGCGGAAGCCGTCGATGGCCTCGGTGACCTGCTTGGTCAGCTTGTGGGTGGCGCGGCGCACGGCGGTGGCCGCGTCATCGTCGCCCCCCTTGGCGTTCTCGGCGCCGGCCTGCGCGCCCGCCGGCTGGCTCTCGAACTCTTCCCAGACGCGGTTGACGAACCGCCAGGCGCCCTGGACGCCGGCGTTGGACCACATGGCGTCGCGCTCCGGCGGGCTGTCGCTCAGCACGAAGAGGCGCGCGGCGTCGACGCCGTAGACGTCGAAGATCTCCTCCGGCGCGACGGTGTTGCGCTTGGACTTCGACATCTTCTCGACGTCGCCGATCACCACCTCGGCGCCGGTCTCGATCAACTTGGCGCGGCGCGACTTGCCCTCCGCGACGATCTCGACGTCCTTGGGCTCGACCCATTCGCCGCTCTGCTTGCGGTAGGTCTCGTGGGTGACCATCCCCTGCGTGAACAGGCCCGCGAAGGGCTCGCGCATGCTCAGCTGGCCGTCGTCGGCCAGCGCCTTGGTCACGAACCGCGCATAGAGCAGGTGCAGCACCGCGTGCTCGATGCCGCCGATGTACTGGTCGACCGGCAGCCAGTAGTCGGCCGCGGCCTTGTCGATCGGCTGGGCGAAGTCCGGATTGGCGAAGCGGGCGAAGTACCAGGACGAGTCCACGAAGGTGTCGAGCGTATCGACCTCCCGCGTCGCCGGTCCGCCGCAGGCCGGGCAGGTGGTGTGCTTCCAGGTCGGGTGGCGCGCCAGCGCATTGCCGGGCTTGCCGAACTCCAGATCGTCGGGCAGCGCGATGGGGAGCGCCGATTTCGGCAGCGGGACGACGCCGTCCCTGTCGCAATGCACCACGGGAATCGGGCAGCCCCAGGCGCGCTGGCGGGCCACGCCCCAGTCGCGCAGGCGGAAGACCGTCGCGCCGACGCCCTGGCCCTGGGCTTCCATCTGGGCGATGGCGGCGGCCTTGGCGGCCTCCACGTCCAGGCCGTCCAGGAACTGCGAGTGAAAGATGGTCCCCGGGCCCACATAGGGCTCGTCGCCGATGGCGAAGGTGGCGGGATCTTCCCCAGGCGGCAGCACCACCGGGATCACCGGCAGCTTGTATTTGTGGGCGAAATCCAGGTCGCGCTGGTCGTGCGCCGGGCAGCCGAAGAGGGCGCCCGCGCCATAGTCCATCAGCACGAAGTTGGCGATCCAGACCGGCAGCTCCCAGCTGGGATCGAAGGGGTGCTTGACCCTAACCCCGGTGTCGAAGCCCAGCTTCTCGGCGGTGTCGATCTCGGCCTGGGAGGCCCCGCCCTTGCGGCATTCCTCGATGAAGGCCTGGGCGGCGGCGTTCTTCGCCGCGACCTGCTGGGCTAGCGGGTGATCGGCGGCGATGGCCACGAAGCTCGCGCCGAACAGGGTGTCGGGCCGGGTCGTGTAGACCTCCAGGCCGTCCGCGAAGCCCACGGGCGGCTCGCCGGCGAACGCGAACGAGAACGTCAGGCCCTTGGAGCGGCCGATCCAGTTCTCCTGCATGACACGGACCTTCTCCGGCCAGCGCTCCAGGGTCTCCAGGTCGTCGGTCAGCTGGTCGGCGTAGTCGGTGATGCGGAAGAACCACTGGTTCAGCTTGCGCTTCTCGACCACGGCGCCCGACCGCCAGCCGCGGCCGTCGACCACCTGCTCGTTGGCCAGCACGGTCATGTCGACCGGGTCCCAGTTCACCATCCCCTCGCGGCGATAGACCAGGCCGCGCGCATAGAGGTCCAGGAACAGCGCCTGCTGCTGGCCGTAGTAGTCGAGGTCGCAGGTGGCGAACTCGCGGGACCAGTCGATGCTGAGGCCCAGCTCCTTCAACTCGGACCGCATGCGGGCGATGTTGTCGTAGGTCCAGCCCTTGGGATCGACGCCGCGCTCCATGGCGGCGTTTTCGGCGGGCAGGCCAAAGGCGTCCCAGCCCATGGGATGCAGGACGGAGAAGCCGCGGGCGCGCTTGAAGCGGGCGATCACGTCGCCCAGCGCATAGTTGCGCACATGGCCCATGTGCAGACGCCCCGACGGATAGGGGAACATCTCCAGCACATAGTACTTGGGCTTGTCCGGATCGATCACCGCGCGGAAGGCGTCGGCGTCCGCCCAGGCCTTGCGCCACTTGGGCTCGGTCTCTTTGGGATTGTAGCGGGCCATCGTCAGGGAGGCTTTGGACTGGAGTTGAAGGTCCGGTCAACGCCTCTTGGGAAGACGCGCCGACTCACGAAGGATCAGAGGGGCTGATTAGCCCTTGATGTTCGAAAGTCGAAGCTGGCGCGCGCGGGTCAGGATGGCGTTTTCGAGGTCCGTCTCGGTCTGGCTGGCCGAGGGGGCGTCGATCCATTGACCGTCGGGGGCCTTGTTCTGCTTGAACACCGCCACGTTCAGCCCGTCGGCGCGCAGGCGCGCGTCCAGGATGTAGACGGTGACCTTCAGACGCTCGTTCGGCGCTTCCGGGTTCGCATACCAATCGGTGATGATCACCCCGCCGTAGGGATCGGCCGAGGCCAGCGGCAGGAAGGACAGGGTGTCCAGGGTCGCCCGCCACAGATAGCCGTTCACGCCGATGGAGGCGGCCGAGTCAGGATTGGTCACCTGTTTCGGGCCGTCGCCGCCGCCGAGCGGATGCATGATGTGGGAACAACCCGCCACGCCCAACGCGGCGCAGGCCAAGGCGCTCACCGCAACGCCACGCATCCAGGTACCGCGTACAAACGGCATATGTATCCGTCTCCAAAGAATTCCGTCGCGCCCAAGCCAAGCGCTAAGGCGCCGCCCCGCGCCGGGGTCTCTATAACAACGCCGTGTCAGTCGCCAAACAGGAATCGCGTGGCCCAGCCGCCACAGGAGGCGAGGTTCTTGGCTGCATTAAGGCTTAACAGGCCCGACTTTAGTTGACCTTAACCGCGGTGGTTCTCTAATCGGCCTCCACCGTAGCGACGCCTGGGGGAATCCTGGGGGTGCGTAGGCTGCGCGCAGGGGCTATATGTTGGGCATGTCCGTCCGCGGTATCGCAATGCTGGTCGCTACGACCGCCCTCGCGGGCGGCGTGTGCGGCGTTGCGCAGGCGGCTCCGGCCACTGTGGCCGCCGTCGCCGCGACCCCGGCCGCCGCCGCCAAGCCGCTCGATTTCACGGTGCATGCCGAGAGCTCGCCGGCCATTCCGGGCGTCCAGACGCTGAAGTGGGACGCGGCAAAGGGTCACTGGGGCGTCACCTTCAACATGCGTCAGCCCGACACCCGCGAAACCACGCTCAACGACATCCAGGCCGGGGCCTACTACAAGATCACGCCGGCGCTGCGGGTCGGCGGCGCCTTCGCCTTCGGCAGCGAGCAGGTCGCGCCGGGTCCGAAGCCGAACGCCCCGGACCCCACTCAGCCGCGCGTGCAGCTCGAGACCAAGTTCAAGTTCTAGGGTTCGCAAGGCCCTCCACCGCCGCCAGACCGACCAGGCCCGTATCCTTCAGGAGGCGGGCTTTTTTGTTGCCGACGCCGCCCAGGCCGTAGACCGGACCCTTCACCCGCCGGACCAGCAAGGCCAGGCGGACCGCGCCTATCGGCCGGCCCGCCGACGCGCTGCGGCTGGCGAACACCGCCGAGGCCACCACCGCGTCCGCGCCGGCGGCCAGCCCTCGCCGCGCGGCCAGCGTCGAGTGCGCCGCGGCGGTGACGAGCCAGCGAGGGTGCGCCGCCTTCAGCCGCCGCGCCCGGTGCGCCAGCCGCTCCGGCAGATGGACGCCATCGGCGCCGATCCGCGCAGCGAGCGCCGCGTCCTGCCCGACAAGCAGGATCAGTCCGCGCGTGCGGGCGACGGCCCTCAGCCGCGCGCCCCGCTCGGCGGCGTCAGCGGCCCCGAAGGCCCGGAACACCACGCCGGCCCCGCGCGGCAGGGTGGCGGCGATGGCTTCCGGGTTGGGCGTCCGCTCGGGATCGGTGAAGAACAGCAGGGCGGGCAGGGCCTTTCGCGCGCCCGCACGGCGCCCTAGGAAGGCCGCGGTTCTCGCCAAGGTCCAGAAGCCCGAAATGGCCGTCTCTCCGTCAGCCTATGCCGATGTCGTGGCCCGGATCGGCCGTGCGGCGCAAGCCGCCGGACGCTCACCCGCTGATGTCACTCTGGTCGCGGTCTCGAAGATGCAGCCGTGGGACGCGGTCGCCCCGGTGCTCGCCGCCGGCCAGCGGGTGTTCGGCGAGAACCGCGTGCAGGAGGCCGAACAGCGCTGGGGCGGCAAGAACGCCGGCCTGACCCTGCACCTGATCGGCCCGCTGCAGACCAACAAGGCCGCCGACGCGGTGGCCTTCTTCGATGTCATCGAGACCCTGGACCGTGAAAAGCTGGCCCGCGTCCTGGCCGACGAGGTCCAGAAGCAGGGCCGATCCCCCCGCTTCTACGTCCAGGTGAACACCGGCGAGGAGCCGCAGAAGGCCGGCGTCGTCCCGGCCGACGCCGACGCCTTCATCGCGATCGTCCGCAAGACCTACGGCCTGGAGCCGGAGGGGCTGATGTGCATCCCGCCCGCCGATGAGCCCGCCGGCCCGCACTTCGCGCTGCTCGCCAGAATCGCCGCGCGCAATGGGCTGGCCAGGCTGTCCATGGGCATGAGCGACGATTTCGAGACCGCCATCGCCTTTGGCGCCACCAGCGTGCGGGTCGGCTCGGCGGTGTTCGGCGCCCGAACCTAGGCGGCCTGCGCCGGATCGAAGACCGCCAGGTCCGGCTCGATCCAGCTCCGGCGGGCCTCGACAGAAAACAGCCGGTCCTTCGACCAGAAGGCCAGCAGCCAGTCCGGGCGCCCGAGGCGCGAGGCCATCAGCGCGTCGACCACCTCGTGCAGGGGCAAGGACGCACGCGCCTCAAGGAACGCCCGCGCCGCGGCGATGGAGGCCAGCGTGATGGTCTCGTGGTAGCCGCCATCGTCGGTGTTGGCGACGCCGGTGGCCTCGTTGTAGGCGCGGATCATCGGCGGCATGCGTCGTCGCACCACCGCCTCTGGCTCGTGGCGCAACAGCCAGAGCGCGGCGGCGAAGTGGCCGGCGTGGGTCCACTCGGCCTTGGGCAGCGAGCGGTCGATCAGTCCAAAGCCCAGGCGGGCGACGGCGGCGTCATCGGGAAAGTGGCGGGTCATTTGAGGGCTCTTTCGAAGGAAAGGCCCGGCCCGGAGGAGGTCTTGGCGCATGAAAAACCCCGCCGGCCGGGCGGGGTTGGCAGCTCGTTCGAGGGGTCGAAAGACCTATCCCGGAACGCGCACGCGCACCCCCGCCGCGAAGCGACGATTCTGCTGCTGGGTGCATTTGCGGCAACGAGCCATGCGCCCTCCTAAGGGCCCCAACGCGCAGCTGTCAACGCAACCGTCGTTACGCCAGGCGGATTTCCACGGCGTCGCCGGGCTTCGCGGCGGCCAGCAATTCTTCCATGTCGGCGCGGGTCACCGCCACGCAGCCCTCGGTGGGCAGATAGCCATCGCGGGCCAGGTGCAGGAAGATGCAGGAGCCCATGGGCGCGACGGGCGGCTCGTCGTTGTGCCCTAGCACCACCACCAGATCGTAGAGGTGGTCCTCGCGCCACATCCGCTCGGCGCCGGCCGGGTGGGGCAGCTTGACGGGGCGGTTATAGGCGGGGTCGCCCGGCGCATCGCACCAGCCATCGTCCGGCGCCAGGGGCGAGCTTGGCAGAGAGGTCCTTGGCGTCGCGCCCCGGTCCGGCCGGTAGAGCAGGCGGCGGATCGGCCAAATCCCGGCCGGTGAGGCGAGGTCGCCTTCGCGCTTGTCCGCAGCCGGCCTCACGCCGTTTTTGCCGAGCGCGCAGCGCACGCGCCGGCTCCCCAGATCGAGGAAACCGTCGGCGGTGGCGATGAAGTTCACGCAGGGGCTCCCCAAATACCTTTGCTCCCATCCGGCAACACGGTGCATGTTCTAGCGGTCATGGCTCAACGCAAGACCCTCCTCATCGTCGATGACGACGCGGACCTGCGCGGGGCCGTCGCCGAGCAGCTGCAGGCCGAGGACTTCTCGACCATCGAGGCCGCCAACGCCGCGGACGGCGTGCGGCTGGCGCAGACCGAGCGGCCGGACCTGATCCTGCTCGACGTCGACCTGCCCGATTTCGACGGCCGCGAGGCCTGCCGCCGCATCCGCGCCAGCGGCGTCGCCACCCCGGTGATCATGCTCACCGCCGCGTCCGAGGACGACGACACCGTCCAGGGCCTCGACGCCGGGGCCAACGACTACGTCACCAAGCCCTACAAGTTCGCCGTCCTGCTGGCCCGCATCCGGGTGCAGCTGCGCGACTACGAGCATTCCGAGGGCGCGGTCTTTCGCCTGGGCGCCTACGAGTTCCGCCCCGCCGCCAAGATGCTGATCGATCCGCAGGCGCGAAAGATCCGCCTGACGGAGAAGGAAACCAACATCCTGAAATACCTCTACCGGGCCGGCGAAAAGCCGGTGTCGCGCGAGGAGCTGCTGGCCGAGGTCTGGGGCTACAACGCCGGGGTCACGACCCACACCCTGGAAACCCACGTCTACCGCCTGCGCCAGAAGATCGAGAGCGATCCGGCCAACGCCAAGTTGCTGCTGACCGAAGCGGGCGGGTATCGGCTGGCGCCTTAATAACTTTACAGCTTACTGCAACTTTTATAAGTTGCGTGACGCTGTGAGGATGGCCCATGGGCAAATACGATCCCCTTAAGACGTTCCTGCTGGCTCAGGCCGGCGACGCCGTGCCGATGACGTTCGTCGAAATTGAGCGGGTGTTGGGGACGACGCTGCCGCGCTCGAAACGATATCCGGCGTGGTGGAGCAACAACCCGTCGAACAACATGATGACCGACGTCTGGCTGGACGCCGGCTTCATGACCGAACAGGTGGATATTGCCGGAGAGCGGCTGGTCTTCCGCCGCAAGCCTTCCGACCTCGCGGCGTCCGGCGTGGCCGAGGCCGCCCCGGCCTTCTTGGGCGGGCGGGCGGGATGGCTAGGCCGGCTGCGGGCGCAGATGCGCGGCACCGTGCAGGTCGCGCCGGGCTGGGACCTTACGCAGCCGACCGGCGAGGTGTGGGATGCCGAGCGCGAATGACCCGGCCAATCCTGCTCGACACTTGCGCCCTCATCTGGTTCGCGAACAACGACATCCTGTCGCGCGCCGCGGAGGACGCCCTGGTCGCCGCCGACGCTAGCGGTGTCGCCGTGTCCCCGATATCGGCGTGGGAGATCGGCATGCTGGTCGCCAAGGGCCGTCTGCGGATGACGAGCAGCCCCATGGATTGGTTTCAGCGGGTGATCGATCTTGGCGTGGCGCTAGCCCCCTTGCCGCCGGCGATATTGATCGCGAGTTCATCGTTGCCCAGCGACAGGCTGCGTGATCCCGCAGACCGGATCATCGCCGCGACTGCGCGCGCCTTGAACTATCGCCTGATGACCCGCGACAAGCCCCTGCTCGACTTCGCCGCCGACGGCCACATGACCGCGATCGCCTGCTAGAGCACCAGGTCCGCGCTGACCGGCGCGTGGTCGCTGGGGCGTTCCCATTCGCGCACGTCGTCGTGGATCCGCGCTGCCGCCGCGCCCAGCCGGAAGGCGGCGTCGCGCAGGCCGGGCGTCACCAATATGTGGTCGAGCCGCAGGCCGCGGTTCGACTGGCGGAAGTCCTGGGCGCGGTAGCTCCACCAACTCGCCAGCTTCTGCGGTTCCGGATGGGCCTCGCGGACCAGGTCGGTGAACTGGCCCGCGCGGTGCAGCGCCCACATGGCCTCGACCTCCACGGGCGTGTGGCTGACGATCTTGGACATGTACTTGTGGTTCCAGACGTCGTTCTCGCCGGGCGCCACGTTCAGGTCGCCGACGATGGCCAAGGGCGCCTTGGGATCGCGCCTGGCCATCTCGGCGGTCAGCTTCTCGTAGAAGTCGAGCTTGTGGTCGAACTTGGGGTTCTCCACGCGGTCGGCCACGTCGCCGCCGGCCGGGATGTAGAAGTTCTGGATCTCCACGCCGGCCACCTTCGCGCCGACGCAGCGGGCGTGGCCTTCGCGGCAGACGTCCAGCGGCGCCGGATCCTCGATGGGCAGGCGCGAGGCGATGGCGACGCCGTGCCAGCCCTTCTGCCCGGCGATCTTCAGGTGCGGCAGGCCCATGTCGATGAAGGCCTGTTTCGGGAACTCGCCCTCGCGGCACTTGATCTCCTGCATGCACAGCACGTCGGGCGCCTGTTCGGCCACGAAACGGGCGGCCTGTTCGGCGCGCAGGCGGACGGAGTTGACGTTCCAGGTGCAGATACGAAGGCGCATGCGCTCCCTTAAGCGGCCCGGATCGCAATGGGAATTGGGGATCGGGAGGGCGGGATAAAGGAACGCCCGGGCACTGGAGAAGCCCGGGCGTTTTAGTTGTCTCTCATGCCGCCGCCGGGAGGGGATAGGTTCCGGCACGGATTCCATCGGCGCGTGCGCCGCGCCAATGGCCTAGTGGCACTGAAGACACAGGTAAGACGAAAGTCAAGAGTTTCGGAGTTAGCGCTTGCTCGTGGCGAATTCGTCACAGACGGCCCGGATCGGACGGCTTCGGGCGGGTGTCCTTGAGCACGAACAGCGCGGGATCCAGGCCCGCCGCCGGCGCGAGGCCGGTGATGCGGATATTGGTGGCGCGTCCCTGCGCGTCGGTCACCGTCCAGCCGATCAGGGCCATGGGCGCGCTGGTGAAGGTGAGCGCGATCTGGCCGGCGGTTTCCTTCTTGCCGTCGCGGGCGGTGATGGTGAAGCCGTCGGCGGCATGGGCGACGTGGATCACCTGGACGCCCTTGTCGAGCCGGATGGTCTTGGCCAGGAACAGCGACAGCGGCGTCGCGCCTAAGGGGTAGGCCGTGAAGCTGTTCAGCCGCTTGTCCTGCACGATTACCCGGCCGCCGTCGGAGACCACCAAGAGGCCGGACGGCGGATCGTAGGCGAAGCGGGCCTTGCCGGGGCGTTTGAGGAACAGCTCGCCGGTGGTGGTCGCGCCGCGGGCGTCGGTCTGAGTGAAGCGGCCGTGGGCCTCGCCAAGCCCCTGCAGATAGGCCACCGCCTTGTCGACCAGCGCCTGATCGGCGGCGGAGACGCCCGATCCTTGCTGGGCAGGCGCGGGCTGGGCGAGCGCGCCGAGCGGCGGCGCCAGGGCGATGACGGCGCAAAGGGCGATCAGGTGGCGGCGTGTGGTCATGGCGGCAGATTGCTCAGCTTTCTTGTCTGTAGAATGGCGCGGCAGGATGGCTCTAACGCGTCCGGGCCTCAGAAGGCGCCTGTGCGGCTGGGCGCCAGCGTCAGGCGGGCGCGGTCCGGCGCGCCGTTGCCGCCGGGACAGCCGGCCGGCTGGAACTTCAGATCGTAGCAGACCCGCACCTCGGAAAGCGCGTCGTCGCTGCGCCGGCTCTGGACGAAGATCTCGTCGGCGGTGAGCCAGGGATTCCTGGCGACGAAGGCGGCGCGCACCGCGCCGGCGGTCAGCTCGCCGGGCGCGATGGCCTCGATCTTCGGGATCGCGATGCGGTCGTACAGCTTCGCGGACTGGGCGAAGAAGGCCCTGGCGTCGGGCCAGGCGGCGCAGGTCCCATGCTTCTGCCATTCGTGCTGCAAGAGGACCGCGGACGGCGTGCGCCGCCACATTTCGCGCACCAGCGAAATGTCCAGCGGGCCGGTCGGCTTGCAGAAGCTCGGGTAGGGCGGATGCGCGCCGTCCGGCCACAGGCCGTGCAGGGTGAAGCCCAGCGGGCGGACGCACTCCATCTCCTTCGCGCTCGCCCCGCTGCCGCCCGATCGGCACCACTCCGGCGTCCAGCTCAGCGCCAGCACATAGTAGGCGATCGGCACGCCGGTCACGACCTCGTCGGGCCGCGGATTGAGCGCCGGCGCGGGCTTCAGATCGGCGGGCGGCGCGGCCGAGAGCGCGAACACGGCGGTCAGGACGGAAGCGGGCAGGATCATGCCGCGAGCCTATCGCGCGCCGGCTGCGATTGACAGGCAAGTAATTACTTGCATATTGACGCCATGACCGACGACACGGACAAGGTCTTCAAGGCGCTGGCGGATGCGAGCCGCCGCGCGTTGCTGGACGACCTCTTCCGGGAACCCGGCCAGACCCTGGGCGCGCTGGCCTCGCGCCTGGAGATGACCCGGCAGGGCGTCAGCCAGCACCTTAGCGTTCTGGAGGCCGCCAACCTGGTCGCCACCGTCAAACGCGGCCGCGAGAAGCTGCACTACCTCAATCCCGTGCCGATCCACGAGGTCCAGGCCCGCTGGATCGCGAAATTCGAACGGCCGCGGCTCGACGCCCTGGCCGCGCTCAAGCAACGCCTCGAAGGAGACGTAACCGATGGATAAGCCGAGCTTCGTCTATGTGACTTACATCGCCACCACCGCCCAGAAGGTCTGGGACGCGATCACCGACGCCGAACAGAGCGCCTGCTACTGGATGCGCAGCAATGTCTCCGACTGGAAGGTCGGCTCGACCTGGGCGCACAAATTCCCCGACAAGGCCGCCGACCTGATCGGCACGGTGCTGGAAAGCGATCCGCCGAAGCGGCTGGTGCTGACCTGGGCCGGTCCCGCCCACGTCGACAATCCCGAGCGGGTCAGCCGGGTCGCCTTCGATATCGACCAGATGGGCGACAAGGTGCGGCTGACCATGAGCCACACCGAGCTGACGCCGGCGGGCCTGAAGGACGTCGCCGCCGCCTGGCCCGCGGTGCTGTCGAACATGAAGACCTACCTGGAAACCGGCGGCGTCATCCCCGACGCCTTCGGCGGCATCCACGACGAATAAGAGGATGCGAGAAGAAGAACCACGAACCCACACAAACACCACGAACGCGCCCGAGAGAGCCTGCCGGCCGCAGGCCAGTCCTGAAACTTCAGAGCCAGGAGAACTTGGCTAGCGGCGATTCAGCCCGCACGGCGCGTTCGTGGTGTTCGTGTGGGTTCGTGGTTGAATCTTGAAAGCCGCTTCGCGGGGCAGGTCCTACGGCGCCGCGCTCACCAAAATCTCGCGCTTGCCGGCGTGGTTGGCGGCGCCCACGACGCCCTCCTGCTCCATGCGCTCCATCAGGGATGCGGCGCGGTTGTAGCCGATCTGCAGGCGGCGCTGGATGTAGCTGGTGGACGCCTTGCCGTCGCGGGTGACCACGGCCACGGCGCGGTCGTAGAGGTCGTTCGACTCGCCGCCCTCGCCGCCGAAACCCAAGTCGCCCATCTCGCCGTCCTCTTCCGGCGCGGCGGTGACCTCTTCCAGATATTGCGGCTGGCCCTGCTCGCGCAGGAACTTGGCCACCGCTTCCACCTCTCCATCGCTGACGAAAGGTCCGTGCAGGCGGGTGATCCGCCCGCCGCCCGCCATGTAGAGCTGGTCGCCCTGGCCGAGCAGCTGTTCCGCGCCCTGCTCGCCCAGGATGGTGCGGCTGTCGATCTTGGAGGTGACCTGGAAGCTGATCCTCGTCGGGAAGTTGGCCTTGATGGTGCCGGTGATCACATCGACCGAGGGGCGCTGGGTGGCCATGATCAGATGGATGCCGGCCGCCCGCGCCATCTGCGCCAGGCGCTGGACGGCGCCTTCGATGTCCTTGCCGGCCACCATCATCAGGTCGGCGACCTCGTCGATGATCACCACCAGCATCGGCATCGGTTCGGGGGTGATCTTCTCGCTCTCGTAGATCGCGCGGCCGGTCTCGTCGAAGCCGGTCTGGACGGTGCGCTCGAAGTGCTCGCCCTTGGCGGCGGCCTCCTTGGCGCGCTCGTTGTAGGAGGCGACGTTGCGCACGCCGATCTTCGACATGCGGCGGTAGCGGTCCTCCATCTCGCGCACGGTCCACTTCAGCGCGACGATGGCCTTCTTCGGATCGGTGACGACCGGCGCCAGCAGGTGCGGGATGCCGTCGTAGACGGAAAGCTCCAGCATCTTCGGGTCGATCATGATCATCCGGCACTGGTCCGGCGGCAGGCGGTAGAGGATCGACAGGATCATGGCGTTGACGCCCACCGACTTGCCGGAGCCGGTGGTGCCGGCGATCAAGAGGTGGGGCATGCGCGCCAGGTCGGCGATATAGGGCTCGCCGCCGATGGTTTCGCCAAGCGCCATGGGGAGCGTCTGGCCGCCGCGCTCGTATTCTGGGCTGGCCAGCAGGTCGCGCAGATAGACCGTCTCGCGCTTCTGGTTGGGGAGCTCGATGCCGATGGCGTTGCGGCCGGGCACGACCGAGACGCGGCAGGCCGCGACGCTCATGGAGCGGGCGATATCGTCGCTGAGCGCCACCACGCGGGCCGATTTCACCCCGGCGGCCGGCACCAGCTCGTAGAGGGTGACGACGGGGCCCGGGCGGATCTGGTCGATGGTCCCCTTCACGCCGAACTCGGCCAGCACGCTTTCCAGCAGCTGGGCGTTCTGGCGCAGCGCGCCCTCATCGAACTGGGCGGCGCGGGGCTTGGGTTTGGCCAGCATGGAAAGCTCAGGCAGCGCGAAGCCGCCGGGCCGCAGGAACTCGAAGGTCGATTGCGCCTCCCGCTGCTCGCGCGGGCTTTCCTTGGGCGCCGCCTTGGGCGCCTTCACCTTGGGGCCGTCCCCCGGCTCCAGCGCCGCGACAGGCGCGGCGTCGAAGGCCGTGTCCGGAATGCCTTCGCCGCGGCGGGCGGCGATGCGCGCGGCGCGCTCCGGCTTGACCGTCTTGGCGAGCGGCTTGGGCTTGGGCGTCAGCACGACCGACAGCCACTCGCCCAGCGTCCGCAGCTCCGCGCGGCGCAGGCCGATGGCGTAGCCCAGCGTCCCCAGGCCGGCCGCCAGGAAGACGCCGGCGGCGATCGGCCGGGCGATCGGCACGTGGGCGTAGGCTAAGAGGCCCGCCAGGCCCGACAGCAGCGCGTCGCCCCACAGCCCGCCCAGCCCCTTGGCCAGCGGCCAGTTGGCCGGCGGCGCGGGCCAGGCCAGCGCCGCGGCCAGCGCCAGGACGCCCAGGACGCCGACCAGGGCGCGCAGGCGCAGGTGACCGCGGCTGGCGGCCGGCTCGCTCGCCGCGGCGCGGCAGAGGCCGAGCACGATGACGGTGAGCGCCCCAAAGGCGCAGGCGAGCCCCAGCGACTGCACGCCCAGGTCGGCGAGCACGGCGCCCGGACCACCCAACGCATTGGTCGCCGCCGCGGGGCTGGCGGCGTTCAGGCTGGGGTCGGCGGCGTTGTAGGTCAGGAAGGCCACGGCCAGCGCCGCGCCAGCCGCGGCGGTGACGCCGCCCCGCAGGCGCGCGGTCGCTGGATGGCTCCAGGCGAGGTCGGCGATGTGCCAGACCAAGGCCATGCCGGTCTTCCGCGCCGTCCGCGCCATACGAGAACCACTCCAGCTTACAAATCAGCCGGCTATGTTTCGCGCGGGGATGGTTAACCGGCATTTACTTTGAAGGGGCCGCGATCGCGATTTGCGGGCGGTCCGCCCGCGCATTAGGGTCGCGCCATGCAGTGGTCCATGCCCCGTCGCGTGCTTCAGGTGGTCGCCGTCCTGATCGGCCTGATCTCCGTCTCCGCCTTCGCCGCCGGGATCATCAATGCGCCGTCGCGCGGCCGGATGCCGGGCGAGAAGGTCGCCGGCCAGGCGGGCGGCGCGGCGCTGGTCGCCACCGACGCCACGCCGCTGGGCGCCGACCGCATCGAGGGCCTGGCGCCCCGCGAGCTGACGCCCGAGGAAAAGGAAAAGCTCGAGGCCGACAAGGAAGCCAAGGAGGAGGCCGACGAGGCGGTCAAGGCGGCCGCCGCCACGGCCCCGCCCGGCGTCAGCGTCCCGGCCGCCCCGTCCTCACCGGCCGCCGTCGCCAGCGAAACCCCGCCGGCCCCGCCGCCGGACGAGGCCCCGCACTAAGCCACCCCGTTCGCCTTGAAGAAGGCCAGCATCTTGGCCCAGCCGTCCTTGGCCGCGTCGGCGTTGTAGCTGGAGCGGTAGTCGGCCAGGAAGCCGTGATCGGCGTTGGGATAGACGATGATCTCGTCGTTCTTGCCCGCGGCCTTGAGCGCCGCGCGCATGTCCTCGACATCCTTCTGGGAAATGCCCTTGTCGAGGGCGCCGTAGAGGCCGAGCACCGGGCACTTGAGGTCCTTGACCAGATCGATCGGCGGGGTGCGCGGGTAGGCCCCGGCCTTCAAGGGGCCGTACCAGGCGACGCCGGCCTTGAACTCGCCGAAGCGTTCGCAGCAGAGCCAGGTCGCGCCGCCGCCCCAGCAGAAGCCGGTGACGCCCAGACGCTTCATGTCCGCATAGGGTTGGGCGGCGAGGAAGGCCAACGAGGCCTTGGTGTCGGAGGTGACCTGGTCGCCCGGCGTCGCCTTGACGATATCCATGATCACCTTGAAGTCGGTGGTCTTCGACGGATCGCCCGCACGAACGAACAGGTCGGGGGCGAGCGCCACGTAGCCGGCCTTGGCGAGGCGGCGGCAGATGTCCTTCACCCACTCGTGCACCCCGAAGATCTCGGAATTGACGAACACCACCGGGTGTTTCCCCTTGCCGGCGGGCCTGGCGAGATAGCCGGGGATCTTGCGGTCGGCGGCCTGGATCTCGACGGTTTCGGCGACCAGGCCTTGCGTGTCGGTGGTGATCGGCTCGGCGTCGGCGGAGTAGGCGGCCACGGCGTAGCCGCCGGCCAGCGCCAGCGCGATGGTGCGGCGGGTGAGTTCCGGTTCGGCCACCCAGTTGCCGTCGGCCCGGATGTGGGGTGCGCGGGAGCGAGTGAGCAAGGGAAGCCTCCGTTAGGGTAATTGTGGTTGTTAAGCCGACACTGCGGCGCCACGACACAGGGAGTCAAAGCCGCGGCGTATGTGGATGAGCCTCTTCAAGGCCCCGCTTTCGGAGCCCGACGGGGCGTCATTTGACTCATGTGCTTGGCGCGATTGGAGACTTTCACCCTTGCGAGCGCCCGCAATTTCCCCATATCGGCTGGCGACAACGGGCTTGGCGCGAAGACATCTTCGCTGTGGGGTCCTTGTTAAGACCAGATCGAACCGGGGACGTTGCAAGACCGGGGCGCTTCACCTGAAGGCCTCCCGTAGCGTCCGCCAACAAGGAGCGAGCTAGACTCTCAATGAGCAAGATTATCGGTATTGACCTCGGCACGACCAATTCCTGCGTCGCCATCATGGATGGCAAGACGCCGAGGGTGATCGAAAACGCCGAGGGCGCGCGCACCACCCCCTCGGTGGTGGCCTTCCTGGAGGATGGCGAGCGCCTGGTGGGTCAGCCGGCCCGCCGCCAGGGCGTGACCAATCCGACCAACACCCTCTTCGCCATCAAGCGCCTGATCGGCCGCCAGATGAACGATCCGATGGTGGAGAAGGACAAGGGCATGGTGCCCTACGAGATCGTCAAGGGCCCGAACGGCGACGCCTGGGTGCGCGCCCACGGCACGGACTATTCGCCCCAGCAGGTCTCGGCCTTCATCCTGCAGAAGATGAAGGAAGCCGCCGAGCAGCATCTCGGCGAAAAGGTCGAAAAGGCGGTCATCACCGTCCCGGCCTATTTCAACGACGCCCAGCGCCAGGCGACCAAGGACGCGGGCAAGATCGCGGGCCTGGAAGTCCTGCGGATCATCAACGAGCCGACCGCCGCGGCGCTCGCCTATGGCCTGGAGAAGAACGACGGCAAGAAGATCGCCGTCTACGACCTGGGCGGCGGCACCTTCGACGTCTCGATCCTGGAGATCGGCGACGGCGTCTTCGAGGTGAAGTCGACCAACGGCGACACCTTCCTGGGCGGCGAGGACTTCGACCTGCGGATCGTCGATTTCCTGGCCGAGGAGTTCAAGAAAGAGAATTCCGTCGACCTGCGGAAAGACAAGCTGGCCCTGCAGCGCCTCAAGGAAGAGGCGGAAAAGGCCAAGAAGGAACTTTCCTTCACCACCCAGTACGAACTGAACCTGCCGTTCATCTCGATGAACGCCAACGGCCCGCTGCACCTCAACATCAAGCTCTCCCGCGCCAAGCTGGAAGCCCTGGTGGAAGACCTGGTGGCCAAGACCATCGGCCCCTGCGAGCAGGCGCTGAAGGACGCGGGCCTGAAGAAGTCCGACATCGACGAGGTGATCCTGGTCGGCGGCATGACCCGCATGCCCAAGGTCGTCGAGACCGTGAAGGCCTTCTTCGGCCGTGAGCCGCACACCGGCGTTAATCCCGACGAAGTCGTGGCCCTGGGCGCCGCGGTGCAGGCCGGCGTGCTGCAAGGCGACGTCAAGGACGTGCTGCTGCTGGACGTCACCCCGCTGACGCTGGGCATCGAGACCCTGGGCGGCGTGTTCACCCCGCTGATCGAGCGCAACACGACGATCCCAACCAAGCGGTCCCAGACCTTCTCCACGGCTGACGACAACCAGTCGGCGGTGACCATCCGGGTGTTCCAGGGCGAACGCCCGATGGCGGCGGACAACAAGATGCTGGGCCAGTTCGACCTGGTGGGCATCCCGCCGGCGCCGCGCGGCGTGCCGCAGGTCGAGGTCACCTTCGACATCGACGCCAACGGCATCGTCAACGTCCAGGCCCGCGACAAGGCGACCAACAAGGAACAGTCGATCCGCATCCAGGCCAACGGCGGCCTCTCCGACGCGGACATCGACGCCATGGTCAAGGAAGCCGAGAGCAACAAGGCCGACGACGAGAAGCGCAAGGCCGGCGTCGAGGCCAAGAACCAGGCCGACAGCGCCATCCACTCCACCGAAAAGGCTCTGGCCGAACACGGTGACAAGGTGGGCGAGGCCGACCGCACGGCGATCCAGACCGCGCTCGACGACCTCAAGGGCGTCGTGGACGGCGGCGACGCCGAGGTGATCTCGGCCAAGACCCAGGCGCTCTTGCAGGCGTCGATGAAGCTGGGCGAGGCGATGTACGCCGCGCAGCAGAACGCTTCCGGCGAAGGCCCCGCCTCCGACGAGGACGCGGCGCACGCCGGCCAGCACGGCGAAGAAGTGGTCGACGCCGAATTCGAGGAAGTCGACGGCGACGACCACAAGAAGTCGGCGTGACAACGCGCCCCATGGCGGCTCAACGCGTCATTTGCGAAGAGATCGCCACTGGGGACGTCGCCGCCGCTTCTGCGCGACTAGGGACCCCCGCCCGCTCGATGCCGCCCTACTGGGGTTTTGGGTCTTGTAGCCGGGCGGGGGTTTTCCCACCTTCCCAACAGACAGCTGCTTCCCAGGAGACCCCCTCTTCCCAAGGGACGCTGGGCGCGGCACATCTACAGTTTGGCCCTACGGCGGATTGATGCGCGACTATTACGAAATCCTCGGTGTCGAGCGCACCTGCGACGCGGACGGCCTGAAGGCCTCCTTCCGCAAGCTGGCCATGGAGCACCATCCCGACCGCAATGGCGGCTGCGAGGAGGCCTCGGGCCGGTTCAAGGAAATCAACGAAGCCTATTCGATCCTGTCGGATCCGCAGAAGCGCGCCGCCTATGACCGCTTCGGCCACGCCGGCGTGAGCGGCGCCGGCGGCGGGCCGGGCGGCGCCCAGTTCCACGACGTGGGCGACATCTTCAACGAGGTGTTCGGCGACGTCTTCGGCGACATGTTCGGCGGCGGCCGACGCGGCGGCGGACAGCGCTCCGGGCCGACCCGCGGCCAGGACCTGCGCTACGACCTGGAGATCACGCTGGAGCAGGCCTATGCGTCTGCCGAGGTGGAGATCACCGTGCCCGCCGCGCTCACCTGCGAGACCTGCACCGGCTCGGGCGCCAAGCCCGGCACGAGCCCGACCACCTGCAACGCCTGCGGCGGCGCCGGCCGGGTGCGCGCCACCCAGGGCTTCTTCTCCATCGAGCGCGCCTGCCCGCGCTGCGGCGGCTCCGGCCGCCTGGTGCTCGACCCCTGCGCCGACTGCCACGGCATGGGCCAGGTGCGGCGCGAGCGGACGCTCAGCGTGCGCATCCCCGCCGGCGTCGACGACGGCGCGCGCATCCGCCTCGCCGGCGAGGGCGACGGCGGTCAGCGGGGCGGCCCGCGCGGCGACCTCTACATCTTCATCTCGGTGAAGCCGCACGAGCTCTTCGAGCGCGATGGCCTGGACCTGCTCTGCACCGTGCCGGTGCCGATGGCGGTGGCCGCGCTCGGCGGCGAGATCGAGGCCCCCTGCCTGATGGGCGGCGAGAACTGCGACGGCAATTGCAAGCTGCCGGTCAAGGTCCCTGAGGGCGCCCAGACCGGCAAGACCGTGCGCCTGAAGGGCAAGGGCATGCCCTCGCTCCGCTCCCGCGACCGCGGCGACCTGGTGGTGGAGCTGTTCGTCGAGACGCCCAGCCGGCTGACCGCCCGCCAGAAGGAGCTGCTGCGTGAATTCGCCGGCCTCTGCGGCGACGCCCAGCATCCCAAGAACGCCAGCTTCGCCGGCAAGGCGAAGACCTTCTGGGACAGCGTCAAGGGCGCCGCCTAGCCTTTCAGGACCGTAACTTGACCGTGGCCGCGGCGCGCCGGAAGCATCGCGCCCGAGCCGCGCGTTACGGGAGTGGACGGTGAGCGACCCTTTGCAGCCTATCGAGCCCTACCGGCGCCATTGGATCGAATACGCAGCCACCCTCGTCGGGCTCGTCGTCGCCGTGATTTCCCTCTGGGTCGCCATCGCCACCGAACGTGCGAACCAGAAGATGGTCGACGCCAACTACCGGATGGTGGCCGCGGCCTCGTGGCCCTTCCTGCAGATCGACTCCGGCAACGACGACAACGGCACGAACCGCATCACCCTCGAACTACAGAACGCCGGCGTCGGACCGGCCAAGGTGCAGAGCTTCGAGGTCTTCTGGCGGGGCAAGGCCTACACGTCGTCCGCCGCGTTGCTCAGGGCCTGCTGCACGAACGACAAGACCACAACCTTTCAAACCGGCACGCTTCCGGTGCTCGGCGTCGTCCTGCGGGCGGGCGACCAGAGACAATTCTTCCGCTTCGACCTCACGCCTGACAACAAGGACATCTGGAAGGCCTTTGACCGGGTGCGCCAACGCGAGCTCAGCTATCGCGCCTGCTATTGCTCGGTCTTCGACGAATGCTGGATCAGCCCTCTCAGCAGCGCGCAGTCGCGGCACACTCTGGAGGTTCAGCCCGTGAAGGCGTGTCCGACCCCGGTGGCGCCCTGGGAGCAATAGGCGGCCATTCTCGCGCTGGCGCCATCGGCGCCTTTCCGCTAGAGGAAGCGTCCGCTGGAACAAGCACCCGTAGCTCAGCTGGATAGAGCGTTGCCCTCCGAAGGCAAAGGTCACACGTTCGAATCGTGTCGGGTGCGCCAGCGAATAGCCTGATGGTTACCCGCGTTTAACCATAAGGCGACAGGGTCTGGCGGCGCGCTTCGCGCCGGAGCGGCGACCCTTCAGATGCCCTTGAGCAGACGTCCCCAACCACACGCCGCCCAGCCGCAGGTCCAGGCCGAGGCGCTTGACCCGCTCATCTCGACCATCATGCCGCCGGTCCCGGCGCCGGCGGTGGGCCTGACCCGCCAGGGCCTGGCGCGCTATGCGGTCGGCGACTACCGCGCCGCCGAGCAGGCGTTCCGCGCCGTCGCCGAGGTCGCCGGCCACGAGCCCATGGCCTGGAACAATCTGGCGCTGGTGCTGGTGGCTCTGGGCGAACTCGACCAGGCGGCCGCGGCGCTGCGCCGCTCGCTGAACCTGGACGCGGGGCAGTTCGCGCCCTGGATGAACCTCGCCAGCGCGCTCCTGCGCCAGGGCAAGGCCGACGAGGCGGAGGCCGCCTGCGCCGCGGCGCTCGCGCTCGATCCCGCCAGCGCCGACGCCTGGCAGGTCGCCGCGCTCGCCCGCCTGAGCCGAGAGGACTTCACCGGCGCTGCCGAAGCCTTTACGCGCACCCTGGACCTCGCCGGCGAGAGCGCCGAGCTGCGCCTCAACCTGGGCGCCGCGCTCCTGAGATGCGGGCGGTTCGAGGCCGCCGCCGCGAGCCTGGCGGCCGCCGTCGCGCTCGATCCCACCTCCTTCGTCGCCCTCGAGGTCAAGCAGGCCTGCGACTTCATCGTCGCCGCCATCGACGGCGACATGGCGCGCGCCGTCGCCGCCTATCCGCCGGGCCTGCTGGCGACGCCGGCGGAAGCCGACCGGGTGTTCAAGACCGCGCTGCTCTATCTCGACTGGGCGGGCGAGCGGGCCGCCGCGGGCCGGGTCGCGCAGGCCTGGGCCTCACGCCGGCCGGACAACATCGAGGCGATCCACCTGCGCGACGCGGCGCTGGCGCACGTGACGCCGCGCCAGCCCGCCGAACTGGTCGCCAAGAGCTTCGACGACATGGCCGACGATTTCGACGACCGCCTGGTGCGCCGCCTCGCCTATCAGGGGCCGGAACGCCTGGCCGCGCTGATCGCCCAGGCCGCGCAGGCCGAGGGCGCGCTCGATGTCCTGGACCTGGGTTGCGGCACCGGCCTTTGCGCTTCGTTCCTGCGGCCCTACGCGCGCCTCCTGAGCGGGGTTGACCTCTCCGCCGGCATGCTGGCCAAGGCCGCCGCCCGCGGGCTCTACGATCACTTGGAGGCCGCCGATCTCTTGACCGTGCTGGCGCAGGCGCAGGGCGGGTGGGACCTGCTGGCAGCCGCCGACACCTTCCCCTATCTGGGCGACCTCGGCGCGGTCTTCGAGGGCGCCGGCCGGGCGCTGCGCCAGGGCGGGCTGTTCGCGTTTTCCACCGAGGCCGCCGACGGCGAGAGCTATCGGCTGAAGGGCAACGGCCGCTACGCCCACGCCGACCGCTACATCGAACGCCTCGCCGACGGCCGTTTCGAGATCGCCGCGCGCACCGCCGCCACCCTGCGCCGCGAGGCCGCGAGCCCCGTCGAGGGCGGCTTCTACCTGCTGCGGAAGATCTAGGGCCCTAGGGCGTCGCCCTAGAACTGCACGTGGCCGGTGAGCCGCAGGTCGTAGATGTTGAGTCCGTCACGGGCCTCGGCGCCGGTTTCCACCGCAAAGCCGCCCGAGCCGTTCTCGCCGCGCACCGACAGATGGACCGCCGCGCCGGAGCCGGAGATCTGGTCGGAGGTGAGCTGGAAGGGATTGCCGCCGCCGGTGAACCGCGCGGTGGTGACGCCCAGGACCTCGTTGGCGACGCCCTTGTAGCCGATCAGGGCTTCGGGGCCCCAGCTGCGATCGGGGCCGTAGAGGGCGCCCACCGCGACGCCGGCGAAGGTGGAGAGCCGGGATGAGGTGCGCGAGCCCACCGCCAGGTCCAGGACATCGCCGCCGCCGCTCTCGGTGTAGGAACCCTCGGTCAGGCGCATGTAGTCGAGGGTGGCCAGCGGGCGGAAATAGTAGTTCGCGAACCGGGCCTCGTAGCTCACCGTGCCGCGGGCGTTGAAGCCGATCGCCGACCAGGAGCCATTGGCGCTGCGGGTCACGGCCAGGCCGTCGCCGCCCAGGACCTCGATCACCCGGTCGCTGGAAATTCGCGCGTAGTCGACGCCCACCCGGGCGTTGGCCGAGAAGCCGCCCCGGGTCGTGCGCCAGTAGAGGCCGGCGTCGACCAGGTTGGCGTGCAGGTCGGCCGCCGAGTCCCGGTCGTCGGGATAGACCTCGTTGGTGCTGGCCCCGAAGGTGACGCCCAGGATGCCGAGCGGCGTGCGCGGAATCTCGTAGCCGGCGACGGCGCCGAAGCTCCACGCCTTGTACCCGGGGTCGTTGGTGCGCGCGTCGGAGAACAGGCCCGCGTTGGTCTCCTGCATCCAGAAGCCGCCGCCCACCGGGTCCTGCCGGTCGTCCAGCGGCCGGCCGAAGGCCGACACGCTGGCGGCGATGGCGTTGAAGAGGGCGCCGGAGTGGTTGGGCAGCAACTGGTTGTAGAGGTTGATGGTGCCGGCCTGGGTGGTCTGGGCAAGCAGCGCGCCCTCCAGCCCGGGGTCCTTGGCGATCACCGCGAGCAGCGGTTCATAGCCGCCGGCGGAGGTCGAAGGCAGGCCCAGCTGCGCCGCGGTCTTGCGGGTCAGGGTCGCCGAGACCGTGCCGGCCGCCAGGTTGGTGGAAAGGCTCGTGTTGTAGAGGAACGGCGTCGAGCCGAGCAGCGCGGTGTCGAGCGTGCCGGCGGTCAGCTGGTTGGCCTGGATGATGGTGTAGGTGGCGGTGCCCGGCAGGACATTGGCCAGGCGCACGCCGATGGTCGCGCCGCTGGCGATGCTGGCCGCGCCGGCGACGTTCAGGCTCGTGGCCTGGCCCAGCGACGGGTCGGCGGTGACGATCAGCGATGAGGCGCTGCCCAGCGTCAGGCTGGTGAGCTTCAACTGGCTGGCGTCGTTGATCTGCAGCGAGCCGGTCCCGATCGACATGGCGATGGTCCCGCCAGCCGCGTCGAGGTTGCCCTTAACCGCGGCGCCGTTGTCGATGGTCAGGCTGTTGGCGCCCGCGCCCAGGTCCACATTGCCGGTCAGGGTTCCGGCCAGGATCTCCACGCGGTCGGCGCCGGGGCCGAACAGCACTGAGCCGGTGATCGACGGCACGAAGGTGTCGCCCGTGGGGGCGTCCTGCAGCAGGTGGACGCCGGTGGCGTTCTTGCTCACGTCCAGCGCCACGTCGGCTCCGGTGACCGGGGTCGCGACGCTGGTCAGCCCCCGCGCCGTCGAGATCTGGCCGATATTCTCGATCTCGGAGAGCGTGCCGGACCGGTCGATGATGGCGATGGCGTTGGCCTGCTGACCGGAGACGGTGGCGCTGATGACGTTGGCGTTCTGCAGGGCGGTGATTTTCGAGCCGGCCTCGATCGACAGCGCCTGGGCCGACGCCCCCGCGGCGTCGGAGTTCATCACCGCCTGGATAGAGCCGTCGTTGCGGAAATCAGGCGCGATGACGCCGGTGAGGTGGAAGGCCGTCGCGCTGGCGGCGTAGGCGGTGGCGCTGACCGCGCCGGAAACGTGGATGCCGCCGGTGGTGTCGATCGTGCCGCCGCCGGCGACGCCCAGTTGCGCGCCGGTGGAGCTGACGCCGTCGTAGACGCCGTTGCCGACGACCGAACCCTTGATGCTCAGGCCGAAGGCCTCGGTGCCGGCGACTCCGCCGCCGCCCACGTCGACGTTGCCGAGCGTGATGTTCTTGCCGTTGGCGCCGCCGATGATCAGCGCCGGCGCCGCCGCGATGGAGCTCAGCGAGCCGGCGGCGGTGGTGACATTGCCCGAGGCGTCGGTGCTGGTCGTCGCGTCGACCAGGACGCCGCCGGTGACATTGCCGCCGATCGTGACCGTGGCGCCGCTCTGCAGCAGGTCGTCCGCCGTCAGGTGGCTCAGGAAGTTCGTGTCGGTGCTGCGCGTGGTGTAGCGGTAGCCGGTGGTCGAATAGGTGCCGTTGATCCGCACCTGGCCGGTGACGTCGCCGCCCAGGTTCGCGCCCTGGGCGCCCTGGCCCTGGGACACCAGCGTACCGCTCAGCGTCACGCCGTTGCCCACCGTGCTGGTGGTGCGGATGCCGAAGCTGTTGGTCCCGGCCACGGAGATGTTGCCGGCGTTGAGCAGAGTGCCGCTGAGCGCGGTCTCGACGGAGATGGCCGCGGAGTTGTCGCCCTTGATGGTGATGCTGGCCGCGCCGCTGTTGTCGACGTCGCCGGTGAAGACGCCGGGGCCGATCACCTGGATGCCGAAGCGGCTGGTCCCGTTGGCGAACGGGCCGTGGATGATGCCGTTGCTGTCCGTTGTCGTCGTCGAGGTGTCGTCCACCTCGATGGTGGCGTTGTTGCTGATCGTCCCCGCGAAACCGCCGTGCGCCAGGATGCCCACGACATTGTTGAGGTTCTGGAACTGGATGACCCCGCTGTTGGTCACCGAGTTGTTGCTGTCGATGGTCACCGCCGCGCCGGAAGGCGGGTGCAGCGTGGCGCCGGTGTTGATGGTGATGTCGCCCGAGGTCGAGGTGGCCAGCGGCGTGGTGCTGGAGTTGCTGAGCGTCGTCGAGGTGGTCTGGGCCAGCGCCGGAGCCGCCCAGATCAGCGCCGAGACGCTGACCATGGCCGGGCCATAGCGCAGCAGGCGGCCGAAAACCGGCCGGCGCGCCGAGACGCCAGACGCCCGCGCAAGGGCGTCCTGGGCGGCGTTCGGCGAAAAATACCCAGTCATCTAGTGCAATCCCTCACGACGGACCGATCGATCGAGCATGATTGTGTCCGGCGCATGGCTCCAGCCCTTAGATCTCGTTTCCGTGGCGGCCAAGCGCGTCTCGATCGTTTCACTCTTGCATCGGCGGCCGAAACAGTCGGCCAAACGACGAATTTCCCCGAAATTTGCAAGGCTTAGGCCGCGCGGCAAGCCCCTTACGCCTGGAGCGGGCCGCGCACTCTTGAAACCTCAAGCGAGGCTTAGATGCAAATATCTTCAACTCCAACAGCTTACGGAGGGGGTGAGGCACAACGCCTCCTGAACATGCTCCTACAGCAACAGCCGCCGCCCGCTGGGCAAGACCTGCCGGGCGGCGCCGCGACGACAACGACAACCCCCTCCACGACGGCGGCGGCGACGCCGGCGAGCACGACGAGCGCGGACCAGTTCGCCTCGGCCACGCTCTCGTCCCTGCTCTCGGCGCAGGAAGCGCCCTCCTCCGCGTCCGTGGTGGCCTCGAAGGTCATCAGCGCGGCCGACACCAACGGCGACGGCTCGCTCAGTCTCGGCGAAATCGAGACGGCCATCGGCGCCGACACCACCTCAGGTTCGAGCGCGGACGCGCTCAGCCGGGCGTTCGCCTCGATCGACACCAACGGTGACGGTCAGATCAGCGCCAGCGAACTCACCAACGCCCTGGACGCCCAGAATGCGGCGCAGGGCGCGCAAGCCGGAGGCCCGCAGGGCGCCCATCACCACCATCACCACCACGCCGAAGGCGCCGGTGGTCCTCCCTCCAGCGCGGACCTCGCCAGCCAGCTGGTGGGTTCCGCCGATACGGACGGCGATGGTGAACTGAGCGTCAGCGAGATCGAGACGGCGCTTGGCCTGACGCCGGCCTCGTCGACCTCGTCCGGTTCGCCGGCTTCGGCGCCTGCCACCGGCTCGACTCCGACATCGTCCACCACCGCCACCGCCGCCAATTCCACCCTCGCGGCGGCGATCAGCAAGTGGGACACGGACGGCGACGGCAAGCTCAGCGTTTCCGAGCTGACCACCGGCATCCAGGCGTTCCTGGACACGCACAACCGCGGCGCCGCCGGCGCCGCCTCGGCGCAAGCCGTGACCGCCTAGGCCTTGTCGGCGGCCGGAGCGTCCTTCGCGGGCCTCCGGCCGCCGCCATTCTGTTTCCGCGCGCCATTCTGTTTCCGCGCCATGTCCGGCGAGTCGCCGGTTCGGAAATTCCCCTGGCCAAGGCCTGTGGCATCAAGCCCCGGGACGAACCAGGGAACTATTCGATGACTTCGACGATCCGCCACGCCGCCCTCGCCGCGCTTGCGGCCGCCACCCTCGCCGGCTCCACGGCCTGGGCGCAGCAGGACGACCACCGCGGCCCGCCAAACGGTGCTGGGGCCGACCGCGCCCAGATGCGCGCCCGCTTCGAGGCCATGCACGAGGCGCGCGAGAAGCAACACGCTCAGGACCTGCGCACCATCCTGCGCCTGCGCCCCGACCAGGAGGGCGCGCTCACCGCCTTCCTGCAATCGCACAAGCGCCCCGACGGCCCGCCCGCGGGCGGCCGCCGCGGTCCGCCCGGCGGTCCCGGCGCCGGGCCGCGCCCGCCAATGGCCGCGCCACCCATGACAACGCCGCAGCGCCTCGATGAAATGGCCCGCCGCGAGTCCGAACATGCCGCCATGCAGCAGAAGCACGCCGAGGCCCTGCGGACCTTCTACGCCGCGCTCAGCCCCGAGCAGCGCCAGGTGTTCGACGCCCTGCAGCGTATGCACGGCGGCCACGAGCATGGGGGTTGGGGCGGCCATCGCGGCTTCGGCGGCCCGATGGGCGGCCGCTTCGGCGGACCGGGCGGCCCGCCGCGCGGCGACTGACCGCGCCCCGATCTCCAAGGGCGGGCGGCTGTAAAGACCAGCGTCTCCAAAGGATTGTGGCGTGGTGGTTGTTGCGGCGCCACAATCCTCACGGAAGGAGAAGGCCATGAACACTCAAGCTAGCGTCCTTCCCGCCCGCCACATCCTCGTCGTGGACGATGACTCGCAGCTGCGCGAGCAGGTGGTCGGCTATCTCGCCGAGCACGGCTACCAGCTGCACGCCGCCCACGACGCCGCCTCGATGGAGGCCGCGCTGGCGGCCGCGCCCATCGACCTGATCGTGCTGGACGTGATGCTGCCCGGCGAGGACGGCCTGTCGATCTGCCGCCGGCTTTCCGAGACCGGCGGGCCGGCCATCGTCATGGTCAGCGCCATGGGCGACGAGGTCGACCGGGTGCTGGGTCTGGAGCTGGGCGCCGACGACTACCTGCCCAAGCCCTGCAGCCCGCGCGAGCTGCTGGCCCGGGTCCGCGCGGTTTTCCGCCGGCTGGACGAGGTGCGCGGCGGCGCGCCCAGGCGCGGCAAGACCTATCATTTCCAGGGCTTTGTGGTGGACACCCTGCGCCGCCAGCTGCGCGCGCCCAACGGCACCACCATCCTGCTCACCGGCGGCGAGTTTTCCCTGCTCAGCGTGTTCCTGGAGAACCCGCAGCGGATCCTCTCCCGCGACCAGCTGCTGGAACAGGCGCGCGGCTCGCAGACCGAGGTCTTCGACCGGGCGGTCGATGTGCAGATCAGCCGCCTGCGCCGCAAGCTGCACGCCTGCGTCGAGGGCGAGATCATCAAGACCTACCGCGGCGCCGGCTACCTGTTCGACGCCAAGGTGACCCGAGCATGACCAAGAGGGCGGCGTGACCGAGGCGCCAGGGACGGGCTCCGGGGCGGACGCCGGCCCGGCCAGCCCCCGCAAGCGCCGCTCCTGGCCACGGGCGCCGATCAGCGTCCAGCTGGTCACCCTGCTGCTGGCCAGCCTGATCGTCGCCGAGGCGATCAGCTTCGGCATCATCCTGCTGATCCCGCCGCCGAGGCCGCCGGTCTACCGGGTGGCCGACGTCGCCGCCGCCATGCGCGGCGGCACGCTGAAGACCCGGTTTGGCCGGCCGCTGACCCGCAGCATTGCGACCGCCCTTCCGGCGGAACTGACCTCGCCGCACAGGGAGCATCAGCGGACCTTGGCGGCGCTGGCCCGCACCCTGGGCGAGCCGGAGACCCGCGTGCGGCTGGAGGAGCAGAACGCGTCCCCGCTCTGGCGCATTCGCCGCGCGCTCACCGGCGACGCCCCGCCGCGCGGCCCCGACCGCGGCGGCCCGATGGGCGCCTCGCCCTTCGAGATGGACCGCGGCCCGCCGGACCCTGGCTCCGGGTTTGGGCCCGGGCCGGGAGCCGTCGCCCAGGGCTCGCCGCTTCCGTCGGCCCCAGAGGCCACGGCGGGTCAAGGCGCGCCGGGCGATCCGCGCCGGCCCTGGATGCGGGGCGGCGGCCGCCGGCGCTTCGGCGGCGGGCCCGAATTGCCGATCTTCGGCGACTTCGCCGCGGCCTTGCAGCTCGACAACGGGACCTGGATGGTGGTCCGCTCGACCCCGGAATCCTTCCCCTCCGCCTGGCAGATGCAGGCGTCCGCCTGGCTGCTGGCGGGCTTCCTGCTGGTGGCGTCGGCGGGCTACCTGTTCTCGCGGCGGATTTCCGCGCCCCTGAGGCGGTTCGCCGAGGCCGCCGAGACCCTGGGCCGCGATCCGCACGCCCCGCAGATGACCCTCAAGGGGCCCGCCGAGGTCGGCGCGGCGGCGCACGCCTTCAACGAGATGCAGGCGCGGCTCAAGCGCTACATCAACGACCGCACGGCCATGGTCGGCGCAATCTCCCACGACCTGCGCACCCCGCTCGCCCGCATCCGCTTCAAGGTCGAGGCTGCGCCGCCGTCGCTGAAGGCCTCGGTGCTCGCCGACGTGGAGCAGATGGAGCAGATGATCGGCGGCGTGCTGGCCTTCATCCGCGACGAGGGCGCGCCGCGCCGCCGTGAAAAGCTGGACCTGCTGTCGCTGATCGAGTGCGTCGCCGACGACGCGGCCATGGTCGGCGGTCAGGTGGAGATCGTCGATGGCGCGCCGGTGACCGTGGACGGCGATCCCGTCGCCCTGCAGCGGCTGTTCTCCAACCTGGTGGACAATGCGCTGAAATATGGCGGCGAGGCGCGGATCAATGTGCGTCAGGACGGGGCCGCGGCGGTGGTGGAGATCGTCGATCCGGGCCCTGGCCTGTCGCCGGACGAGCTTGGCCGGGTGTTCCAGCCGTTCTACCGCACCGACGCCTCGCGCAATCTCGACAACGGCGGGGTGGGCCTGGGCCTGCCCATCGCGCGCTCGACCGCGCGGGCGCATGGCGGAGATGTGGAGCTGACCTCCTCGCCCGGGGCGACGACGGCGATCGTGACGCTCCCCGCGGCGGCCTGAGCCGGCTTAGCGCCCGCTGACCGGGGTGTCGGGGTAGGCCAGCTGCTCGCGGGCCCGCCATTCCTGCGTCACGTAGTTGACGATCAGCGACTTGCGCACGACCGGAATCTGGCGGGGCTCGAAGCCGTGCCAGGTGCGGTCGGAGGGCACGAAGGCCAGCGCCCCGCCGATCTCGAAGGGCGCGCGGTGCGACCAGGTCTTGGCGTCGGCGTAGACGTCGGTGCCCAGGTCCGGCTGGCCGTCGGGGCCGAGGTAGTAGAGCAGGGTGAACTTCTTGACGCCCAGATCGGTGTGCGGCTGCAGCCAGAAGCCGTCGGTGTCCTGGGCGTATTCGATCCGCAGGCAGCAGCCGTCCAGGCGCGCGCCGGTGACATCCTCGACCACGGCCACGGTTTCGCGATGCTGGAAGGCCTGCGCCAGAGCCGCGCACATCGGATGTTTGGCGATCGCGTCCGCATCGATGTATCTGCGGGTGTTGTTGTGGATTTCGCGAGAGCCGGATAGGCCGTTCAGGGCCGGGGCAGGAAACGGCAGGGCGTCCATCGCCGCGGCCATGTCGGCGGGCAGGACGTTCCGCAGCATCCAGTGCCGGTAGGGGTCGTCCTGGGCGGCGGCCGATTTCAGGGCGTGCGCGAAGCTGGCGCGGCAGGCGTCGCGCTCCGCGGCGACGGCGTCACCGGGAAGGTCGAGCAGGGCCAGTGGACTTGTACGCATTGATCTGGTCGCCTCGCCCCGGTGTTGCGGCGTCTGGGGAGTTCACGCCTGAATGACGTTGCCTACCGACAACCACCTCAGGACGGCGAATGCAAGGCGCCGGTTGGCCGCAGCCTCGGCCAGCGGGCTGGTTTTGCTGGCCGCGAGCGTGGCGCCGAACGCGGCAAAAGCCGCCGAAACGCGAGTCTTCCGCCTCCCCTCCGAACCCCTGGAGGCTGCTCTGGTTCGCTTTGCGGTGCAAGGCGGGGTCTCGGTGGGCGGTCTGCCGGCCAGGGGCTGCACGGGCGCCTCCCGCGCGATTTCAGGCGCGATGACGCCGGCGCAGGCGCTGGGCGCCCTTTTGCCGGGCGGCTGCGGCTTCGAGACGCTGGACGCGAAGAGCTTCCGTGTCGTCGGCCGCCCGATGGCGGCCACAGCCCCACCGCCGCACGCCGACGGCGAGATCACGCCGGCGCCCCGGCTGGATGAGCTGGTGGTCACCGCCGAAAAACGCCCGGAACTGCTGACCCGCAGCGCTTCGGCGGTGAGCGTGCTGTCGGCCGCCGACGTGAACGCCCTGGGCGGCCAAAGCTTCGACGATGTCGCCGCCCAGCTGGTGGGCGTCGCCGTCACCAACCTGGGGTCCGGGCGCAACAAGATCTTCGTGCGCGGCCTCTCCGACGGCTCGTTCACCGGCAAGACCCAGTCGACCGTGGGCCTCTACCTCGATGAGGTGCCGATCACCTACAACGCGCCCGACCCGGACCTGCGCCTCGCCGACATCGACCGCGTCGAGGTGCTGCGCGGGCCGCAGGGCACGCTCTATGGCTCGGGCTCGATGGGCGGCATCGTGCGCATCGTCACCGCGCGGCCCGACGTGACCGGCTATGCTGGCGCGGTTTCCGCCGAGGCCATGGCGACCCAGCACGGCGCCCCTTCGTCCGGCGTCGAAGGCATGGTCAATGCGCCGCTGGCCGACGGGCGCGCGGCGATCCGGGCGGTGGCCTATGCCGACGAGCACGGCGGCTATATCGACAACCCGGTCCTGAACCTGCGCGACGTCAACTTCAGCCGCCGGCTTGGCGGACGGATCGCGGGCCTGGCCGACCTGCCGGACGGCTGGACCGTGGAGGCCGGCGTCGCGCACCAGAAGATCGTCACCGCCGACAGCCAGTACACGCAAGGGACCGACGGCCCGCTGACCCGCGACGCGGCGGTGCGCGAGCCGCACCACAACGACTTCACCGAGGTGGGCGCGACCGCCTCGCACGCCGGGGGCCTCGCCGATCTGAAGATCTCCACCGCCTTCATCGACCACTCGCTGGACACCCGCTACGACGCCACCGGCGCCTTCCGCGCGGTGGGCGGCCTGCGCGTCCAGGCGTTCGACGAGGACAAGCACATCAAGCTCTGGGCCACCGAGGGCCTTTTGACCTCCAATGCGCCGGGCCCGCTGCGTTGGCTGGTCGGCGGCTTCGTCTCCTACACCGACGAAATGGACGCGGCCTTCCTGGTCGGCCTCAACCCCGTGGACTCGCAGTCGATCTACCGCCGCCGCGACGAGCTGTCGGAAGGCGCGGTCTATGGCGAGGTCGCCTACGACGTCACCGCCCGGATCACCGGCACCCTGGGCGGGCGCTGGTTCGCGACGCGGGTCGACACCCGGGCCGGCGATTTCGACATCGCCCAGACGGCGGTCGCGCCGATCCACGAGAAGCTGACCGACCAGGGCGTGGCGCCCAAGGCCCGGATCAGCTTCGCCGCGACGCCCGAGCTGGTGATCTACGCCCAGGTGCAGGAGGGCTACCGCGCCGGGGGTTTCAACATTCCGCCGGCGGCGGGCGGCAGCGTGACGCCGGAGACCGTGGCCGCCCAGTTCCGCCCCGATCACCTGTGGAGCTATGAGGTCGGCGCCGGCCTGCCGCTGTTCGACCATCGGCTGAACCTGCGGGGCGCGGTCTTCCACGCCGACTGGTACGGGCTGCAGACCGACCAGCGCCTGGCGTCCGGCCTGCCGATGACGGTCAACATCGGCGACGGCTCCAACACCGGCGTCGAGGCCGAGGCGGTGTGGCGGCCGGACGAGCATCTGCAGGTGCGCGCCAACATCCTGCTCGAGGATCCGCAGATCACCCGGGCGGGCGATGTCTTCCCGGCCAGGCGGGATATCGGCCTGCCGGGCGTGCCCTATGACATGGGCGCCGCCGACGTGCGCTACCGCTGGCGGATCGGCGCCTACGAGGCGGAGACCTCCGCCCAGCTCTCCTATGTCGGGCGCTCCTACCTCACCTTCGACGGCGGCCTGGGCAACGCCATGGGCGGCTACGCGTCGGGGCGGGTCGCCGCGGCGCTGAGGAGCCAGGCCTGGCAGGTCAGCGCCTATGTGGACAATGTCGCCGACGAGCGGGGCAACACCTTCGCCTTCGGCAACCCCTTCAGCCGCGCCCGCGCCACCCAGGCGACGCCGCTGCGCCCGCGCACCGTCGGATTCGGGCTCGCGCGCCGCTTCTAGCGCCACACGCCCCTAGCGCCAGACTCCGGGGGCGATCTCGTCGGGACAACCGATGATCCAGACGTCGCGCTTCGGGTCGGAGACCAGGTAGGCGGTGTAGCGCTGATTGTGCCCCAGATCCTTCGAGGCTGGTCCGCCGGCCCGCGTCAGCTCGGCGACCGGGGTCACCCGCCGAAAACAGCGCATCACGTCGAAAACCTTCATCCGCCGCGACAGGTCGACCACCAGCCCGGGCTTGGTGAAGTCCGGACGGTCCGGATCGGTCGCCCAGTAGCGGTCGCGCTCCACCACCTCCAGCAGGGGCGAGGAGCGGTGCTCGTCGTTGAGCTGTGAAAACACGCCGTAGCTTTCGGCGCCGACCCAGGCCGCGCCGCTCTTCGCGCGCACCGCCTCCACGTCCTTCGCGAACCGCGGCCAGCCGCGCAGCGCGAGCGTTGGGTCGATTCGCCCGAGCAGCGGCGTGGGCGACGCCGCCAGCACGAAACACGCGGCGGCGACCACGAAGCCCAGGGCCGGCGCCGCGAACCGCAGGCCCTTCCACTGCCGCGCCTCGCCGAGCCGTCCCGCCGCCACCGCCGCACAGAGCGCCAGCGCCCCGAACAGCGGGACCGGCCAATGCGCCTGCACCCGGTCGTGCAGGCTGTGGATCAGCAGATAGGCCGCGAACGGCGCCGAGGTGGCGACCGGCAGCATCAGCTGGACCGCGGCGGGGTCCTTCCGCTCGCGCCAGGCCTGGCGCACGCCGAGCGCCGCGAAGATCGCCAGCAAGGGGGTGAACAGCAGGAGCTGCTCGCCGATCAGCTCGGCGACGTGGCCGGGCGAGACGCCGTGCGGCGCGATCCGGCCGAACTGCTTGGCGAAGGTGATCCAGTGATGCTGGGCGTTCCAGACGATGTTGGCGGAAAAGACGCCGGCGGCGATCGCCGCCGCCGCCCACGGCCCGGGCTTGCGCAGCTCCGCCAGGCCGCCGGGGACCGCGACGAGCCAGAGCAGCACGCCCGGCGCCAGGAACAGGGCCGAGTATTTCGACATCACCGCCAGGCCCGCGGCGAGGCCGGCCGCCAGCCACCAGGCCGCGCGCCGCGTCCGCCAGAACCGGGCGAGCGTCCAGAGCGTCACCGACCAGAACAGGCTGGCCGGCGCGTCCGGGATCGCCAGCATCCCGCCCAGGCCCACGGTGAGGGTGGCGTTGTACCAAAGCGCCGCGCGGAAGGCGGTCCGGCCATCGGCGCCCAGCGCGCGCGCCAGTTCGCCGATCAGCCAGCTCGAGACCCCGCTCGCCAGCACGGCGGCGACCCGGACCCCCAGCGGGGTGTCGCCGAACAACGTCTCGCCCGCGCGGATCCACCAGGCGATCATCGGCGGGTGGTCGAGATAGCCGAGCTGCAGATGTTGCGCCCAAAGCCGGTAGTAAGCCTCGTCCTCGGTCAGGTGGATGCCGCCGGCCGCCACAAGGCGCACGGCGGTCAGCGCCAGGACCAGCAGCAGCAGGCTTCTGCGGGACGACGGCAGGCTCCCCATTGGCGAGGGGCTCACCAGACGGCCCGCGCGGTGGTGATGTAGTTCCAGACCGCCGCCACCACGGCGCCGGCGACGCCCGCCACCCACCAGGACGGGCCTCGCTCGAAGACCATGGTCGCCACGGCCACATTGGCCGCCAGCGGCACGCTGCAGAGCACCACGAACTTGAAGTAGCCGATCAGCAGGCCGACGCCGCGCTTGCGCCGGTCGCGGTAGGTGACCGCGTTGTTGATCAGGTAGTTCGAGGTCATGGCGCCCAAGGCCGCGGCGGTCTGGGCGATCGAGAAGCCGAACTGCAGCAGGGTGCGCAGGATCGCCAGGTGCACGACCACGCCACTCGCGCCCACCAGGGCGAACATGATGAAGCGCGGCGAGATCAGGTCACGGCTGAGCTTGGCCATGAGCAGGCCCAGGTACTGGACGACCACGCCCTCATCGAGCTTGGAGTCGCCGGCCGTCCGCGCGCGGAATTCGTAGGGCAGCTCCAGATAGCGCGGCGGGGTCTTCTGCGAGGCCAGGATGTCGAACAGCACCTTGAAGCCGGAGGTGGCCAGCGCCGGGGCGACGGCCTCCACCAGCTCGCGGCGGATCATGAAGAAGCCGCTCATCGGGTCGGTGACCTCGGCGCGCAGCACGCGCTTGCCGAGCCAGTTGGCGAGCCGGCTGCCGGCCTCGCGCGTCGCCCCGAGCGCCGAGGCGTCCGAGCCCGCCTGGCTGAGGTACCGGCTGCCCACCACGATATCGGCGCGGTCCTGTTCCAGGGCGGCCAGCATCTGCGGCAGCAGGGTCTCGTCGTGCTGCATGTCGCCGTCGATCACCGCGACGAAGGGCGCGGCGCTCGCCATGGCGCCTTCGATCACCGCGCCGGCCAGGCCGCGGCGGCCGATCCGGTGCAGGCACATGACCCGCGGATCGACCGCGGCGATCGCCTTGACCACCGCAGCGGTGCCGTCGGGGCTGTCGTCGTCGACGAAGATCGCCTGCCAGACCACGCCCTCGAGCGCCGCCTCCAGCTTGGCCAGCAGCGGGCGCACATTGGGCGCCTCCTTGAAGGTCGGGATGACGACGCCGAGCTGCAGCTGAGCGCTCTTCGGGGCGGTTTTCGGACGCAAGGGAACCCCGGACGGTGCGCGCATGCGCCCTCATACCCGCGGCGCCGGGGCCTGGAAACCGTCCCCTGAAAACGTCGCGCGGCCACCACCGCCTCGCGCAACCTCTTCGCATCGTCCGCGGACGCCGTGTATGGGAATGGCGCCGCCCACCTTGAATGGGCGGACGATGGGGCGGCGGCAGGGAACGGTTCGACTTGGCTGACGACGGCAGATCGCCGCTGATCGGGCTCTACCTGGAGCGCCGCACCGACCTCGTGCGGTTCTTCACCGTGCGCCTGCGCTCGTCGGCCGCGGCCGAGGACCTGGTGCAGGACATCTATGTGCGCCTTTCGGGGATCGACGAGCCGTCCGAGATCCAGAACCCCATGGCCTACCTCTACCGCCTGGGCTCGAACCTGATGCTCGACCGTCTGCGCGGCGAGCGGCGCACGGCGCACCGCGACGGCGCCTGGCTGGACACCCAGACCACCCGCGTCGGCGTCTATGAAGTCTCCTCCGAGCCGGACGCCGAGGCCGCGGTGGCGGCGCGCCAGCGGCTGGCGCTGCTCACCGAGGCCCTGAAGGAGCTCGGTCCGCAGACACAACGTGTCTTCCGGATGCACAAGTTCGAGGGTCTCAGCCATCCCGAGGTCGCCGCGCAGCTGGGCATCTCCAGAAGCGCAGTGGAGAAGCATATGATGGCGGCGCTGAAGCATCTCTTGGCGAGGCTGCCATGATCCGCCAAACACGTTATTTGGAGGAGCTGGCGGGCCCGTGGCGTCATCTCATCGACAGCAGGCGGCTTGCCGCCCTGCGGGCTAGGGTTTGATGGCAACGACCGACGACAATCTGGACGACGGTCACGCCGCTGAGGAGGCGGCGCGCTGGTTCGCGCACCTCCAGGGCGAGGCCGCGACCGACGAGGACTGGCAGGGCTTCGAACGCTGGCTGCAGGCCTCGCCGGCGCATGCGCGCGCCTATGAGCGGCTTGAGGGCCTCTGGGTCGATCTGGAGTACGCGCCGGTCTCCAAGGACCTCGGCGGCCGGCCCCTGGTCGCGGCGCGCCGACGCCTGCCCGTGCGGCCGGCGGGGCGCGCGCCAGGCCGCCGGCTGTGGATCGGCGCGGCGGCGGCCATCGCCGCCAGCCTGGCGGTGGTCGTGGGCCTGGGCCTGCAGCCGGCCGCTGTGTCCACCCAGACGTATCAGACCCCGGCCGGCCGGACCCGCGACATCACGCTCGCCGACGGCACCCATATCCGGCTGAACGCGGCCTCGAAGATCACCGTCAGGCTCGGCCGCGATGCGCGCCGGGTGGAGATGGCCGACGCCGAGGCGGTGTTCGACGTGGCCCACGACGCGCGCAGGCCCTTCCTGATCGCGGTCGGCGACCGCCAGGTGCGCGTGGTCGGCACCGAGTTCAACCTGCGCCACCGCGACGATCAGGTGGACCTGACCGTGCGCCGCGGCGTCGTCGAGGTGCGCCCGGCCGACGCGCTGGGCGCCGCGCCGACCCGGGTCTCCGTCGGCCAGGAACTGACCCACACCGAGGGCCAGGCCGGCCAGATCCTCAAGGTCGCCGACCCGATCCAGTCCTTCGCCTGGACCAACGGCCAGCTGATCTACAAGGACCAGCCGCTCTCCGACGTCGCCGCGGACCTGTCGCGCCGCTTCTCGGTGCCGGTGCGCACCGCCGACGCCAGGACCGCCGCCCTGCGCTTCTCAGGGGTGCTGGTGACCGACAACGAGCCCGACGTGCTGCGCCGGCTGGCGGCCTATGCGCCGCTGCGCATCGAGCGCACCGCCGACGCGATCATCCTGCACCACCGCTAGGGTCTAGCGCTCTCCGGACGTCTTCGGCGCGCCCACCTGCATCGCCTGCATGAGGCTGCCGGTATAGGCGGCGTGGCCGACGTGGGTCAGCCGGGCCTCGAAGTCGGCCCATATCTCCCCGCCCAGGTCGCGCCAGCGGCGGCAGAAGGCGTAGTCCTCCGACAGATATTGCCCGGTTTCCGGCTCGACCATGGTGTCGAAGACCATCACCGCCTCAGCCGCCCCGCCGCCGCTCACATCGCCCATCTTGGCGCGCAGCTCGGGATGGGCGTCGCAGATCGCCTGCATGGCGTCGCGGCGGATCATCAGGAAGCCGGTGCCGCCATAGGCCACCCTTGCGATGCCGTTCTCGACCTCCACCGAATGGTCCGGCGTGGGGATAAAGCGCACCACATAGCCGATCGAGGCGGCCATCATGTCCGGGGCGTCGGCCTTGCCGGCGAGGCGGGCGCGCTCCCAGTCGATGTGCTTCATCGGGCAGACCGCGGCGATCACCGCCTTGTCGGCGTCCAGCAGGCGGAAGACGTTTTCCGGGGCGAAGCCGATGTCGGCGTCGCAGAACAGCAGGTGCGTCGCCTCCGGGTGCGCCAGGAAGCTCGCCGCCAGGCGCGAGCGGGCGCGGGTGATCAGCGCGTCGCCGCCCATCAGCTCGATGTGCAGGCCGACGCCCCGCGCTCGGCAGGCGTCCTGCAGGGCCAGCACCGAGTGCATGAAGTACAGGTTGATCACCCCGCCGTAGCAGGGCGCGGCCAGGTAGACGAAGGGCTGGGCGTCGGGCTTGGGCGGCATGGGGGCTCCGAAAGGCCTTAGGCCGGTTGCGGGTCGGCGAGGAAGCTTTCCACCAGATCGTCATAGAGGTCGAACCGCTTGTAGGCGCGCAATTCCGGTGTCGCCGAGCGCCAGGCGTGCGCGAAGGCCGCCAGGCGCTCGGGCTGGCCGGCCAAACTGCCCAGCGGCGCGAGCCAGACGCGGATGGTGAACAGCGCTCCGCCGGTGCGCGGCAGGCGCCGCAGGGTCTGGCGCTCGACCCGCAGGCTTAACGCGGAAGCCGCCTGCGACGGACCGATCTCGCCGATCCGGGCGCGGATCGGGGCGGACGAGGGCGTGTGAAGGGCGTTTGAGTTGAGCACCGTCCAGTTGCGCCGCTCCAGGACCAGATCGGGCCGCAGACCCTCGAAGATCCGCTGCACGCGCACCAGGAACCGGTCGGCGAAGCCGGTCACCGGCCCGTGCAGCTCGCCGAGCGAGCGGCCGATCACCTCCTGCGCGGTGAAGAAGCTGCCGGCCGAGAGCGAGAGCGCGGTCAGCCGCCATTCGCCGTCGCGCTTCTCCATCAGGCAGAGGTCGTCGGGGAGGCGCCGCGCGGCCGCGTAGAGCGGCGGGAGCTCGGCTGGCGCCGGCGCGGGCCCCAGCGCCGCGGCGATCAGGTCGGCGGCCTCGGCCTGGCCTGGCCGCGATCCGTCGGCTTCCGCCCAGACGAGGCCGCGGCTGGCGGCGAACAGCGGGTCCTTGCGCGCCGCCGGATCGGCCTCGCCGCCCTCGAGCCAGTCTTCGGGCGCGATGGGCCGAAGACCGATCTGGAAGTCGGCCGCCTCTTCCCAGGGCCGGTGCCGCGGCCTCACCGCACCCAGCCCGCCCGCAGCATCAGCCGCCAGACGACCCAGGCGACCGCGATGCCGACGCTGTCGGCGGCCAAGTCATGCCAGTCGCCATCGCGCCCCAGGCCCATGGTCCCCTGCAGCACCTCGATCACCGCGCCGAAGATGAAAGCGAAGACCGGGATCACCCAACGCCGGTGCGTCGACAGCAACAGGCCCGCGCCGGTCAGCACGGCCCAGGAGATGGCGTGCTCGGCCTTGTCCCAGACCAACCCGACGCCGGGCACGTCGCGGCCGGGCGCGAGGGTGAGATAGAGCAGGATCAGGCAGGCCAGGGCATAGATCCCCACGCGAACGCGCTGGGGCAGCCTGTCGAGTCGCAAATCAATCGGACGCATCGGCCCTTACTTGCACGTCCGCGCCCGCCTCTCTAGCGTCCCCCCTCCTCAAGGATTGGCGCCTTGAAGGGTGCGGAGTTTGGAATGTCGGCGAAACCGGAGATCGAGGCGGTGATCTGGGACTTCGGCGGGGTGTTCACCTCCTCGCCGTTCGAGGCCTTCAACCGCCTGGAAGCGGAGATGGGTCTGCCCAAGGACCTGATCCGCCGGGTCAACGCCACCAACCCCGACACCAACGCCTGGGCGCTGTTCGAGCGCAACGAGATCGACCCGGCCGGTTTCGACGCGCTGTTCCTCAAGGAATCCACGGCGCTCGGCCATCCGCTGCGCGGCGCCGAGGTGCTGCCGAAGCTGGCCGGCGAGCTGCGGCCGCGGATGGTGGCGGCGCTGAAGACCTGCAAGGCGCATTTCAAGGTCGGCTGCATCACCAACAACGTCGTCTCGATGCATAGCCCCGGCCAGGACGAGGGCCAGCAGGCGGCCGGCGCCATGGGTCAGGTCATGCCGCTGTTCGACGCGATCATCGAGAGCTCCAAGGCCGGGGTCCGCAAGCCCGACCCCAGGATCTACCAGATGATGTGCGAACTCTTGGCCGTCGAGCCGGGCGCCTGCGTCTACCTCGACGACCTGGGCATCAACTGCAAGCCGGCGGCGCAGCTTGGCATGACCGCGATCAAGGTGGTCGACGTGGACCAGACGCTGGCCGACCTCGCCCGCGCCACGGGCCTCACCTTCGGCGCGGAGCCGGTCGCATGAGCCGGCCGAAGAAGCTCCCCCTGGCCGCGGTCCTGGAAAAGCTGCCGATCTGGACGGCGGCGAAAGGCGCCGAAAAAGGGGATGGGCGCGAGGCGATCTATCGCCAGGTGGTGTTCGGCGACTTCAGCCGCGCCTTCGGCTTCATGAGCCGGGTCGCCATGCAGGCCGAGAAGCTCGACCATCATCCGGAGTGGAGCAACGTCTACGCCAAGGTGGATATCGTGCTGACCACCCACGACGCCGGCGGGGTCACCGAGCTCGACTTGGAGATGGCGAAGTTCATCGACGCCGTGGCGCTGCAGTGCGGAGCGGTCGACGCGACGCCCAAGCGGCGGCCCAATCTGCCGCCAGGCCTGGCCGAACGAATTCGCAAGCGCCCGCCAAAGAAATAGCCGCCGGCCGGTGGCGGCGTAAATCTTATGGCGGCCGGCCTAGTTGGCGACCACGGCGCCCAGCAGGAGCTTCGCGCCGGGACGTTTCAGGATCAGGTCGGTCTGGCGCTGCAGGGCCTGGGCGATGAAGTCGATGTTGGGCTCTGAGCCGGAAGGCATGCCGGCGGCGTAGACCTGGATCGTCTGGACATAGGCCGCGCGCAGCCGGGGCATCGACTTGTCGGCATAGTCGCGCAGCTTGGCGTCCGGGATTTCCAGCCCGCAGTCGACGCTGAGCACGCCACGCCGGCCGCCGGCCTTGTTGGTGGTGCCGGTGATCGCATCGATCGGCAGGTAGTCCTCGCCGCCGGACTTCTTCTTTTTCCCCTTGTCGTCGCCGGCCATGGCGAAGCCGGGCGCCGAGAAGGGCGCGAGAAGCGCGAGGACGGCGATGAGGTCGCGGCGGCGCATCCCTCCATCTATCGCGATTATGGTTAGCGGCTTCTTTACGCGCGCCTGCGACAAGAGGGTGGACTGCCAGGCTTCCCGGAGCGCGCCTTGGGCCGATTTGCGCCGACCACCCTCGACCTCGACGGCAAGGTCATCCTCGTCACCGGCGGCACGGGCTCGTTCGGGCGCCGTTTTGTCGAAACGGTGCTGGCGGGCGCGGAGCCGCGCAAGCTGATCATCTATTCGCGCGACGAGCTGAAGCAGAGCGAGATGCAGCAGGACCTCGCCGAGCGGTTCGGGCCGGAGAAGCTTGGCCGCCTGCGCTTCTTCCTGGGCGACGTGCGCGACCGCGAACGGCTGATCCTGGCCCTGCGCGGCGTCGACGTGGTGATCCACGCCGCGGCCCTGAAACAGGTGCCGGCGGCCGAATACAACCCATCCGAATGCATCCACACCAACATCATGGGCGCCGAGAACGTGGTCTGGGCCTGCCTGACCAACCGGGTGAAACAGGTCGTCGCGCTCTCCACCGACAAGGCCTGCAACCCGATCAACCTCTATGGCGCGACCAAGCTCGCCTCGGACAAGACCTTCGTGGCCGCCAACAACCTGTCGGGCGACATCGGCACGCGGTTCTCGGTGGTGCGCTACGGCAATGTGGTCGGCTCCAGAGGTTCGGTCGCCCCGCTGTTCCAGCGGCTGATCGCCCGCGGCGCCACGGAGCTGCCGATCACCGACACCCGGATGACGAGGTTCTGGATCACGCTCAACGAAGGCGTCGAGTTCGTGCTGTCGTCGCTAAAGGAAATGCATGGCGGCGAGATCTTCGTCCCCAAGATCCCGTCGATGAAGATGACCGACCTGGCCGCCGCCATGGCGCCCAACCTGCCGATCAAGGTGGTCGGCATCCGGCCGGGCGAGAAGCTGCACGAGATCATGATCTCCGCCGACGACACACGGACCACCGTCGACCTCGGCGACCGCTACGCCATCGAGCCGGCCTTCGTGGAATATCCCCGCGAGCCGCTGAAGGGCGCCCGGCCCGACGAGAACTTCTGCTACGCCAGCGACACCAACACCGACTGGCTGACCGGCGAGGCCCTGCTGGCGGTGGTCAACGAGTCCAGCCCGCAACGCCGGCGGCGCGCGGTCGACTAGGATGGCCGCGCCAACCTCGACAAAGGCCATCCTTCCCTACGGTCGCCAAACCATCGAGGACGACGACATTTCGGCCGTCGTCGAAGCGCTGAAGTCGGATTTCCTGACCACCGGCCCCTTGGTCGAGGCGTTCGAGACAGCGTTTGCCGAGACGGTCGGCGCGCGCCACGCGGTCGCCTGCGCCAACGGCACCGCCGCCCTGCACCTGGCCATGCTGGCGCTGGACGTGCAGCCGGGCGAGGTCGTCATCGCGCCCTCGATTACCTTCCTGGCCACCGCCAACTGCGCCCGCTATGTGGGCGCCGAGGTGGTGTTCGCCGATGTCGACCCAGATAGCGGCCTGATGACGCCGGAGACCCTGGCGGACGCCCTGACCCGCGTGGGCGACCGCAAGCCTCGCGCCGTCCTGCCGGTCCACCTGAGGGGCGACGCCGCCGACCTGCCCGGCCTCGCAGCCCTGGCGAACGACGCCGGCGCGGTGCTGGTCGAGGACGCGCCGCATGCGCTGGGCACGGCCATGACCTACGGCAACGTCGCCGAGCGGGTCGGCGACGCCCGCCACTCGGCCATGGCCACCTTCTCGTTCCACCCGGTCAAGACCATCGCCACCGGCGAGGGCGGCATGGTCACCACCAACGACCCGGCGCTGGCCGAGCGCCTGAGGGTCATGCGCAGCCACGGCATGGTGCGGCCCGCCGGCGCCGATCCCTGGTGGTACGAGATGCCGGAACCCGGCTTCAACTACCGCCTGCCCGACATCCTCTGCGCCCTCGGCCTCTCGCAGCTGAAGAAACTCCCCAGGTTCGCCGCGCGGCGGAGAGCGCTGGCCATGGCCTACGAAGCCGCGCTCGCGCCGCTCGCCCCGATGGTCCGCATCGCCGCCCGCCCCGCCTGGAGCGACCCGGTCCTGCACCTGCTGTGCGTGCTGATCGACTTCGAGGCCGCTGGGACGACCCGCCGGCAGGTGGTCGACGCCCTTCGCGAAAGGGGCGTCGGAACCCAGGTCCACTACATCCCGGTCCACCGCCAGCCTTACTACGCCGAGCGGTATGGCGGGCTCGACCTGCCGGGCGCCGAGGCCTGGTACGACCGATGCCTCAGCCTGCCGCTCTATCCGGGGATGGCGGATGGGGATGTGGAGCGGGTGGTCGAGGCTTTGCGGGGGGTGCTTGGAGTCTAAGCCGGCGGCGCCGTCGATGAGGCTCAGTTGGGCGGCCTGCTCAAGTCCACCTGAACCGTTTCGTAGTGTAAGGTAGGGCCTGGTGAGCTGATTTCGGCTTGGCCCTCCGACCCTTGTGACCAAACCAGAAAAGATTCCACCTCATTGCGGAACGGGGCGTGCTCGGCCCCGATCGCCCAAAACGCGTCCCTAAAAGCCACTTCGTCTTTGCCCTCTCGCAGCAGAGCTTCCAAGGCATCGTAGTAGTTTTGACGCTGGGCTGCCTCCAGGCCGCGGGCATAAGCCGCGAAAAGGTCCCGCGCGGTCATCGGATCGATGTCGAAGTCCTGATGAAAATGAACAGCCATTGGGACGAGGAGGGCTATCTGCGCGGGGGTCATGGCGGCCATCCTCACTTGTCTTGGTGTTTCGCATCTCTCCGAGATGCCACCCGGCCTTAAACCTCATGGATGATGCGAGCCTTGGGGCCTCGGCTTGTCAAGGACGGCCTCTTCGGGCCGCCGCGTGGCGGCCGGGCGAAGCCCGGTCCTTGAGAAGCCGAGACCCCAAGGCAAACTGGCCGGCATGAGATTTAAGCCGCCACCTGCCGGCTAAACCCCACTTTCGTCATCCTCCGGTCGCGCGAAGACGCGATCCGGGGGACCCATGATCTCAATGGGTGCAACACGGCCCTCGGCGGCGCCGCCGCGATTCTTCCGTGATCACGGAGATCATGGGTCCCCCGGATCAGCCTGCGGCTGACCGGAGGATGACGAGGGAGTTCGGGCCGCCCTAGGCCGCCAGCGCCGCGTGCTTCAGCAGGTCGCGGATCGCGTCCACCTGGTCCGGCGCGCCGGAGAGCTCCGCGCGGGTGTCGTCGGCGCGGGCGAGCTTCATGGCTTCGGCGCGGGCGCGGTCGGCGACGGGGCCGAGCGGGCCGGATTCGCCGCAGGCCAGCTTCAGGAGCGCGGTCAGGCGGTTGAGCGCCGGCGCGGTCGCCCGCGCGGTGGTGGCGATCAGCCTGGCGTCGGCCTCGACCAGGCCGCCGATCTCGCCCAGCTTGAGCTGCAGCGGTTTGAAGGCCTCCTCGACCAGGCCGCAGCGGGCGACGGCCTTCTGCAGCTTGGCCAGCTCCACCAGCCGCATGGCCGGATGGTGCGTCTCGCGGCACTCGCGCTCGAAGCGCAGGCTAAGGATCAGCGAGCTCAGCCAGCGGCCGGCCTCGCGCTTGTTGCTGGCGCCGATGATGTTCTCGGTCAGCCAGACCAGCGCCTCGGCCTCCTCCTGCACCGTATTGCCTTCGCCCAGGTAGACTTCCACGAAGTCGCGGGCGACCAGCATCTTCGAGCGGGCGGTGACCGCGGCCTGGACGTTGTCCAGCGGCAGCAGCTTGCCCGAGGCGGCGGTGAGCGCCATGGCCAGGCCCCGGATCACGTCGATCTCGCTGACCGGGTCGGAGGGTCTGAGGCGCCGCTGGCCGCCCAGGTCGCGCAGGATGCGCTGGCCGATGGCGGCGCGGACGCCCTCGAAATCGGCGCAGGGCAACCACTTGGCCAGCCGTTGCGCGCGGGTGGAAAGCTCCGGCATCACCTTGGCGACGCTGGGTTCGGCCTTGACCAGGTGGTCGACCACGGTGGCGGCGGCCAGGCGCGTCATGGCCGCCAGGCGGGCGCCCAGGTCCAGGCCGCCGCCCAGGATGTTGTCGAGACCCTTTTCGCAGCCGACGATTTCCTCCAGCGGCTGGGCGATGACCGACAGCGCGAGCGCGCGGCCGGCCCCCTCGGGCGGCGCATTGTCGGCGAGATCGAGCAGCAGGCCGACCTTCTCGCCCCAGCTGCGGGCCGGCGACAGGTGCGTGGCCACCGCGCAGCCCAGGCGGTAGGCGCCCTCGGGGTCCCTGGCGAGCTGGGCGGCGACCTTGCCGAAGGTGTCGGGCGAGACCTGCGGCAGGCCCTTGCGGGCGTCCTTCATCAGCCGCTCGATGGCGCGTTCGCCCAGGCTCTTGAACGAGGCGGTCATCTCGCCGACCGAGGCGCCGCGGGAATGGGCCTCCGGCACGGCGATCTTCTGGATGGCGTGGGTGATCTCGACGCCGCTGGCCTCCAGCTGTTCGACGAGGTCGGGGCGGTGCAAGAGTTCGAAGGGGCAGGCCTCGTGACGCTCCAGCCAGGTCTCGAACAGGCGGCCGATCCGCTCGCGGGCGTGGCAGGTGTAGAGGTCCTGCGGCGCGACGCAGAGCGGCTCGGTGGGCTCCGGCGCCTTGACCTTGCGCGGCTTCTCCGGGACGCCGAGGTTCAGGATGGTGAGGCCGTGGAACTCGCCGCTCTCCGGATCGAGCGTCTCGCGCATCACCCGCACCGCCGCCACCGCGCCCTTGCGGATCAGTTCGTTGGCCGTGTCGAGGGCGGTGGCGCGCACGTCGGTGGCCATCTTGAGGGCCCAACCGGAGTCCGGATAGCGTCGGACGAAGACCTCGAAATGAACGTCGGCAGCGGGCATAGAGTCCCTCCAAGTGAACCGGAGACTAGCCGCGAAGCTTTAAGGTCCTATTGACCGTCGTTATTGCGCCCCATCGAGGCCGCCCCATTTAGGCCGCCCCATTGAGGCCACCGTCGGGGATAACTAGCTTGGCTGGCGCGTTACCCTCGGGCGACGCCCCGCCCTGTTTTGCAAGACTCGGGCTTCCAAGGAGACGACGACCGCAATGGCTAAGATCACCCTGGTGGACGACGACGAGAACATCGTCACCTCCGTCAGCCTCGCCCTGGAAAGCCACGGCCACACCGTGAAGGCCTACTACGATGGCGCGTCGGGCCTGGCGGCGCTGGAGAACGAGCCGCCGGACCTGGCGATCCTCGATGTGAAGATGCCGCGCATGGACGGGATGGAGGTGCTGCGGCGCCTGCGCCGGACCAGCGACATGCCGGTGATCATCCTGACCTCGAAGGACGAGGAGATCGACGAGATCCTGGGGTTCAACCTGGGCGCCGACGACTACATGCACAAACCCTTCAGCCAGCGCCTCTTGATCGAGCGGGTGAAGGCGGTGCTGCGCCGCGCCGGCGTCGAGGGCGAGGAGCCGGCGCCCGCCGCGCCCGGCGCCGAGGGGAGCCGCGCCATCAAGCGGGGCAAGCTGACGCTCGACCCGGCGCGCCACGACTGCCTGTGGGAAGGCAAGCCCGTGAAGCTGACGGTGACCGAATTCCTGCTCCTGCAATCGCTGGCGCAGCGGCCGGGCTTCGTGAAGAGCCGCGACAACCTGATGGACGCGGCCTACGACGATCAGGTCTATGTCGATGACCGCACCATCGACAGCCACATCAAGCGCATGCGCAAGAAGTTCCGCGACGTTGACCCCGAGTTCGACGCAATCGAAACCCTCTACGGCGTTGGATACCGCTACCGCGAAACCTGAGCGGGGCGGCGAAGGCTCCAATCGCGACCGCGCGCGGGAGCGGGAGCGCCGCGCGGCGACGCCATCGCGGTTCAGCTGGCTGCCGGGATCGAGCCTTGGCCGGCTGATCGTCGTCCTCAATGTGCTGGGCCTGGCGATCCTGATCGCCGGCGCCCTGGTGCTCAACGAACTGCGCCAGGGGCTGGTCAACGCCCGCATCGACAGCCTGACCACCCAGGGCGAGCTGATGGCCTCGATCATCGATCAGGCCGCCACGGTGGGCGAGCCCTTCCCGCAGATGGACCCCACCAACGCCGGCGTCGTGCTGCAGATGCTGGCCAATCCGAAGACCCAGCGGGCCCGGCTGTTCGATCCGAGCGGCCGGCCGGTGGCCGACAGCGCGCTGGTCGCCGACCGGGTGGAGGAAAAGGCCCTGCCGCCGGCGCGCAAGCGGGGCGAGACGCCGATGTCGCTGGGCCTCGGGCCCCGCCGCGGCTCCGCCGCCACCGAGGCGCAGGCGGCGCTGAAGGCCGAGGTGGCCCAGGCGCTGCGTGGCCACCCGGTGGCGGTCCTGCGGCGCAGTGAGACCGGCGAGCGGGTGGTCTCGGTCTCGATTCCCATCCAGCGGGTGCAGGCGGTGCTGGGGGTGCTGACCCTCGAAGCCAACGACGTCGACGCGATCATCGCGCGCGAGCGGATGGCGCAGGTGCCGTTCTATCTGATCGCCATCGCCGTCAGCCTGGCCTCGTCCCTGCTGCTCACCCAGTTGATCGCCCAGCCGGTGCGCCGCCTGGCGCGCGCCGCCGACCGGGTGCGGCTGGCCGGCGCACGCGCGATCTCGCTGCCGGACCTGGCGGGACGCGACGACGAGCTGGGCGACCTGACGCGCAGCCTGGAGGACATGACCCAGGCGCTGTCGGAGCGGATGGACGCCATCGAGAGCTTCGCGGCCGACGTGGCGCACGAGATCAAGAATCCGCTCACCTCCCTGCGGTCCGCCGTGGAGACCCTGGAGCTGGTCACCGAGCCGGTGGCGCGCGCGCGCCTGCTGAAGATCCTGCAGAACGACGTGCAGCGCCTGGACCGGCTGGTCACCGACATCTCCAACGCCTCGCGGCTGGATGCGGAACTGTCGCGCGATGCGCCCAAGCCCGTCGATCTGGAGCGGCTGGTGGCCGACATCGTCGCGCTCTACCAGGCGACAGCCAAGCCCGGCGACGTGCGGGTCGTCCTGCACCGCTCGGGCGCCTCCGAGCCGGTGATGGTGCAGGGCCGCGAGGGGTCGCTTGGCCAGGTGTTCCGCAACCTGATCGACAACGCCCGCTCCTTCAGCCCGCCCGGCGGCGAGGTGGTGGTGGCCATGCAGAAGGCCGCGGGCCGGGTGATCGCCACGGTCTCCGACAACGGTCCCGGCATCCCGGCGGAGAATCTGGAGACCATCTTCGAGCGGTTCTACACCTCGCGGCCCAAGGGCGCGGCGTTCGGCGGCAACTCGGGCCTGGGCCTCTCCATCGCCCGCCAGATCGTCCAGGCGCACGGCGGAACCCTGCAGGCGCAGAACCGGGTGGTGGACGGCCAGGTGGTGGGCGCGATCTTCCTGCTGTTCCTTCCGGAAGCGAAGCCATGATCCGCCACGGCGTCCTGATCGCCGCCCGGCTTGGCGGCGTCTGGCGCGGCGTGCTGATCGAGGGCCCGGCCGGGGCCGGCAAGAGTGACCTGGCGCTGCGCGCGCTCGACGCGGGGTTTTCGCTGGTCGCCGACGACCGGGTGCTGCTCTGGACCTGCGAAGGCGCCTTGTTCGGCCGGGCGCCGGACACACTCTCGGGCCTGCTGGAAATCCGCGGCCTCGACGTCGTCCGCCTGGGCGTCCTGCCGTTCGCCGAGGTGGCGCTGGTCGCCCGCTGCGGGGCGCCGGAGCGCATTCCCGAGCCGGCCTTCGCCGAGGTCCTGGGGGTTTCCCGGCCGCTGATCGCGATCGATCCCCGGCCCGCCTCGGCGCCTGCGAAACTGCGTCGCGCGCTCAGCCACTTTGACGCGGCGCACAAGAGGCGTATTTAGCACGGCTTCGCGGGACGGGTTTTAGGCCGCGCGGGTGGGGATACCCTTGGAAGAAGTACGCATGTTCGGGCCAGGCGCATGATCGGGCTCGTGATCGTCACGCACGGGCGCCTGGCGGAAGAGTTCGTCTTCGCCATGGAGCATGTGGTCGGGCCGCAGGCCGCCGTCGAGGCGATCTGCATCGGCCCGGAAGATGACATGGAGCGCCGCCGCAAGGACATCCTGGCGGCCTGCGGGCGGGTGGACACCGGCGCCGGCGTCATCCTGCTCACCGACATGTTCGGCGGCACGCCGTCCAACCTCGCCATCTCGGTGATGGAGCAGACCAAGGCCGAGGTGATCGCCGGCCTCAACCTGCCGATGCTCATCAAGCTGGCCTCGGTGCGCTCCCGCCAGAGCCTGGAGGATGCGGTCGCCTGCGCCCAGGAAGCCGGCCGCAAGTACATTTCCGTCGCGTCCTACGTCCTGGCCGGCGAAAAGTAGGCCGGTGAGCGAGGCGGCGACCCGCACCGTCGAGATCGTCAACAAGCGCGGCCTGCACGCCCGCGCGTCGGCCAAGTTCGTCAAGACCGCCTCGGGCTACGACGCCGAGGTGCGGGTGTCCAAGGACGGCCAGACCGTCGACGCCCGCTCGATCATGGGCCTGATGATGCTGGCCGCCGGCCCCGGCTGCTGCATCGAGATCGAAGCCGAGGGCGCCGAGGCCGAGGCCGTCGTCATCGCCCTGGAAGCCCTGGTCACCGCCAAGTTCGACGAGGACGAGTAGGGTCAGGTCTTCAGCCGCCAGCCGGTGCGGAAGATCCAGGTCACCGCCATCAGGCAGGCGAGCAGGAAGCCCAGCGTCATCAACAGGCTGGTGCCGACGCTGACGTCGGAGATGCCGTAGAACGCCCAGCGGAAGCCGCTGATCAGATAGACGACCGGGTTGCCGAGCGCGATCTGCCGCCAGGGCTCGGGCAGCATGGAGATCGAATAGAAGCTGCCGCCTAAGAAGGTCAGCGGGGTCACCACCATCATCGGGATGATCGACAGCTTCTCCCAGCCGTCGGCCCAGACCCCGGTCAGGAAGCCGAACAGGCTGAAGGTGACGCTGGTCAGGGCCAGGAACGCGAGCGCCACAAAGGGGTGGGCGATGTGATAGGGCACGAACAGCCTGGCGGTGATGGCGATGATGATCCCCAGCAGCACCGACTTCGACGCCGCCGCGCCCACGTAGCCCAGGATGATCTCCACCGCCGAGATCGGCGCCGAGAGCACCTCGTAGATCGTGCCGGAGAATTTCGGCATGTAGATCGAGAACGAGCCGTTGGAGATGCTCTCGGTCAGGATCGACAGCATGATCAGGCCGGGCACGATGAAGGCGCCGTAGCTGACTCCGTCCAGCGCCGGCATCCGCCGCCCGATCGCCGCGCCGAAGACGATGAAATAGAGCGAGGTGGTGATCACCGGGGCTGCGATCGACTGGACGATGGTGCGGAACGCGCGCGCCATCTCGAAGCGGTAGATGGCGGCGATGGCGTGGACGTTCATGCGGCGCCCCTGACCAGGCTCACGAAGATTTCCTCCAGCGAGCTCTGCTCGGTCTGCAGGTCCTTGAAGTCGACGCCGCGCCTGGAAAGCTCGCGCAGCAGTTCGGCGATGCCGGTGTGCTCGGCCTGGGTGTCGAAGCTGTAGACGAGGTCGGCGCCGCCGTTGGCCAGCGCCAGGTCGTAGGCGGTGAGGTCTGCGGGGACGCTCGTCAGCGGCTCCTGCAGGTGCAGGGTCAGCTGCTTCTTGCCGAGCTTGCGCATCAGCTCGGCCTTCTCCTCGACCAGGATCAGTTCGCCCTTGGAGATCACCCCGATGCGGTCGGCCATCTCCTCGGCCTCCTCGATGTAGTGGGTGGTCAGGATGATGGTGACGCCGCTTTCGCGTAAGGACCGGACCATCTCCCACATGTCGCGGCGCAGCTCCACGTCGACGCCCGCGGTGGGCTCGTCCAGGAACAGGATCTGCGGCTCGTGGGAGAGCGCCTTGGCGATCATCAGGCGCCGCTTCATGCCGCCCGAGAGCGCCATGATCTTGGCGTCCTTCTTGTCCCAGAGGCTGAGGTCCCGCAGCACCTTTTCGATGTAGGCCGGATTGGCGGGCCTGCCGAACAGGCCGCGGCTGAAGTTCACCGTCGACCAGACGGTCTCGAACATGTCGGTGGAGATTTCCTGCGGCACCAGACCGATCTTCTTCCGCGCCGCGCGGTAGTCCTTCACCACGTCGCAGCCGTCGGCGATCACCCGGCCGGCGGTCGGGTTCACCAGGCCGCAGGTGACGCCGATCAGCGTGGTCTTGCCCGCCCCGTTGGGGCCCAGAAGCGCGAAGATCTCGCCCTTCTCGATGCTCAGGCTGACGTCCTTCAGCGCCTGGAAGCCGCCGGCGTAGGTCTTCGACAGGCTCTCGATGGAGATGATCGGCTGCGGCATGCGTCCCCCGGGACCCCCGAGATAGGGCGCGCAGGACGTTTCGGCTAGGCGGGCGCCGACAGACTTGGCGTACAGGGGCCTGGAAATGCTATGGAAGCCCGCCACGACGGAGCGCGTTGGGATGTCCCCGGATCGTGAGATCGAACTGAAGTTCGCCTGCGGGCCGGAGGATCTGGCCGCGGTGCTGGCCGCCGCGCCCAAGGCGTCTTTGGCGGGCGACGACGAAACCCGCGAGCTGATCAGCGTCTATTTCGACACCCCCGACCTGGTGCTGCAGAAGGCCGGCGCGTCGCTGCGGGTGCGCGAGCACAAGGGCAAGCGCATCCAGACGCTGAAGCGCGGCCAAGGCCTGGTGCGCGAGGAGCACGAGGCGCCGATCGAGGGCCTGGCGCCCGATCCGGCGCTGGAGCCCCTGCCGGAGCTGTTGCCGCAGGGTGCGAGCCTCAAGCCCGCCTTCAACGTCCGGGTCAGCCGCCGCCAGCGCACCTTCCGCTACCAGGGCGCCGAGATCGAACTGGCGCTCGACCAGGGCGAGGTATCGGGCGGCGATCAGCGTCGGCCGATCTGCGAGGTCGAATTGGAGCTGAAGTCCGGACCGCCCGCGGCGCTGTTCGCCCTGGCTCGCGAGCTTTCGGCCGCCGCGCCGCTCTACCTCGCCTTCGACAGCAAGGCCTCGCGCGGCCAGGCCCTGGTGGCCGGCGACGCCGCGCCGTCCGCGCAGAAGAGCGGCAAGGTGGCGCTGGCCGACGGCGCCACCGTCGGCGACGCCTTCCAGGCCATCGCGCGTCTGGCCCTGGCCCAGATCGCCGCCAACGCCGCGGTGCTGCGCGAGAGTCCGCTCTCCCCGGCCGCGGCGCCCGAGGCGGTGCACCAGCTGCGGGTCGGCGCGCGGCGCCTGCGCAGCGCGCTCTCGACCTTCAAGGCGGTGCTGGAGGGCGATGGGCTGGAGACCGCCAAGGCGGACCTCAAGTGGTTGGCCGCCAACTGCGGGCGGGCGCGCAATCTCGACGTCTTCGCCGCCGAGACCCTGGCCCCCGCCGAACTCGGCGCCAACCCGCCGCCCGGCGTCGAGCGGCTGCGCGCGGCGCTGGACGTGGCGCGCGAGGCCGCCTGGGCCCAGGCCTCGCAGGCCTGCGCGTCCGAGCGGTTCCGGGCCCTGATGATCGACGCCGCCGCCTGGGTGGAGACCGGCGGCTGGCGCGCCGCCGACGGCGCGGACAAGCCCGTCGGCCCCTTCGCCCGGCGGGCGCTGAAGACGCGCCTGAAGAAACTCGGCAAGCGCGGTCGCGACGTCGAGCGCGGCGACGACACCGCGCGCCATCACCTGCGCATCGAGGCCAAGAAGCTGCGCTACGCCTGCGACGGTTTCGCGAGCCTCTACGGCGACAAGGCGGTCCACCGCTATCTGCGCCACCTGAAAGAGCTGCAGGAGGTGCTGGGCGCGCTGAACGATCTGGCGACCGCCGCGCCGCTGCTCGCCGCGCTCGCCCTGCCGTCGGAAGCCGCCTTCGCGGCCGGGGAACTGGTGGGATTGCAGGCTGCCGCCAAGCCGCGGCTGGTCGCCGGCGCCGCCAAGGCGCTTGACCGGCTGCAGGCGGCCGACCCGTTCTGGGGTTAAGAATCACATAAAGAAGTCTTTATATGATTTCTTGCATGGCCTATGGCGCGCGGCTATAGAGCCGGCCAACTCCCCCATTTCGCCGCCACATTTGCCGAAGATCGGCGCTAGAGGACAACATGACCGACTACATCGTCAGGGACATCGCGCTCGCCGATTGGGGCCGCAAGGAACTCGACATCGCCGAGACCGAGATGCCGGGCCTGATGGCCGTGCGCGCCGAGTTCGGCAAGGACCAGCCGCTGAAGGGCGCCCGCATCGCCGGCTCCCTCCACATGACCATCCAGACCGGCGTCCTGATCGAAACCTTGCAGGCGCTGGGGGCCGACGTGCGCTGGGCCTCCTGCAACATCTTCTCCACCCAGGACCACGCCGCCGCCGCCATCGCGGTGAAGGGCACGCCGGTCTTCGCCATCAAGGGCGAGACGCTGGTGGAGTACTGGGAGTACGCCCACAAGATCTTCGAATGGTCGGACGGCGGCTATCCGAACCTGATCCTCGACGACGGCGGCGACGCCACCCTGCTCTGCGTGCTGGGCCCCAAGGCCGAGAAGGACCCGAGCGTCCTCAACAACCCGCAGAACGAGGAGGAAGAAGCCCTCTACGCGGTGATGAAGCGCTACCTGAAGGAGAAGCCCGGCTTCTATTCGGCGATCCGCGACGCGATTCGGGGCGTCTCGGAAGAGACCACCACCGGGGTCCACCGCCTCTACCAGATGGCCGAGCGCGGCGAGCTGCCGTTCCCGGCGATCAACGTCAACGACAGCGTCACCAAGTCGAAGTTCGACAACCTCTACGGCTGCCGCGAGAGCCTGGTGGACGCCATCCGCCGCGGCACCGACGTGATGCTGGCCGGCAAGGTGGCCGTGGTCCTGGGCTATGGCGACGTGGGCAAGGGCTCGGCCGCCTCGCTGCGCAACGGCGGCGCCCGGGTGATCGTCACCGAGATCGACCCGATCTGCGCCCTGCAGGCGGCCATGGAGGGCTATGAGGTCCAGACCATGGAAGACGTCGCCGACAAGGCCGACATCTTCGTCACCGCCACCGGCAACAAGGACGTGCTCACCGTCGACCACATGCGGGCGATGAAGAACAACGCCATCGTCTGCAACATCGGCCACTTCGACAGCGAGATTCAGATCGCGGGCCTGCGCAACTTCAAGTGGGACGAGATCAAGCCGCAGGTCCACCACGTGGAATTCCCGGACGGCAAGAAGATCATTGTGCTGTCGGAAGGCCGCCTGGTGAACCTGGGCAACGCCACCGGCCACCCAAGCTTCGTGATGAGCGCCAGCTTCACCAACCAGACCCTGGCCCAGATCGAACTGTGGACACAGGGCGCCAAGTACCAGACCAAGGTCTACACCCTGCCCAAGCACCTCGACGAAAAGGTCGCCATGCTGCACCTGGGCAAGCTCGGCGCGAAGCTGACCAAGCTCTCGAAGGACCAGGCCGACTACATCGGCGTGCCCACCGAAGGCCCGTTCAAGCCGGACCACTACCGGTACTAGCGCGCGCCCTCGCCGCGCGAGCGGCAAAGGTCGATTTTGGAACCACGGAAGACACGGAAAGATCACGGAACGCGGGCCAATTTCCCTTCCGTGTTTTCCGTGTTTTCCGTGGTTATTCTTTCTTCCGCTTCGCGGCGCGGCTAAGCCAGTTTGATGCCGCTGGCCCTCGTCCTCTCCTCATTCGTCGCGGCCAGCCGGATCGGCGGGGCGGCGCAGCAGTATCTGCTGGCCGCGCACAAGATCGATCCCGTGCTGGTGCCGACCGTCATGCTGGGCCGCAACCCGGCGCGCGGCGCGCACGGCCAGGCGACCCCGCCGGAGGTCTTCAGCCAGATGCTGGCCGACGTGGAGGCCGACGCCCTGTTCGGCCTCGTCGACCTGGTGATCACCGGCTATTTCGCCTCGCCCGAGCAGGTGGAGATCGCCGCCGACGTCCTGGGCCGCATCAAGGTCGCGTCGGAGCGGCCGCCGGTGGTGGTGGTCGATCCGATCCTCGGCGATTTCCCCAAGGGCCTCTACGTCGAGCCGGAGGTGGCTGAGGCGGTGGCGAACCGGCTCGTGCCCTTGGCCGACTGGATCACCCCGAACCTGTGGGAGCTGGGCTTCCTCTCAGGCGCCGAGATCGAGAGCGCGGCCGGCGCGGCGGCGGCGGCGCGCGGCCTTCGCAAGCCCGCGCTGATCACCTCGGCGCCGGTGGACGAGGGCGAGATCGGCCTCTTGATCGTCGAAGCCAAGGCGGCGACCCTGTTCGCGCACCGCCGGCTCGCCTATGCGCCCAACGGGACCGGCGACCTGGTGGCGGCGAGTTTCGGCGCGGGCCTGATCGAGGGCCTCACCCCCGTCGCCGCCGCCGAGCGGGCCGCCCGCGCCGCCGCCGAGGTGGTGCAGGCCGCGCAGGACTGGCGCGCGCCGGAACTGCCGATCATCGCGCTCGGCGAGCGGCTGGTGCGCCCCACCGCGGCCTTGCGCATAGAGCCGCTCTAGCCTTCCAGGAGCTTGCCCTTGGTCGAGATCGCCGGCCTCGCCCCCATCCGCTTCGACGCCGTGAAGGACGCCTTCGCGGCCAATTTCGCGGCGGGCGAGGAACTGGGCGCGCGCTTCACCCTGGTGGAGGCCGGCGAGATCGTGCTCGACATCTGGGCCGGCCACGCCGACCGGGCCAAGACCCGCGCCTTCGACGACAGGACGCTGACGCCGATCTTCTCGACCACCAAGGCCATCGCGGCCCTGATGATCGCCAGGCTGGTCGACGCCGGAAAGCTCGACTACGCCCAGACGGTCGCCTCGCTCTGGCCGGAGTTCGCCCAGGCGGGCAAAGCTGAGATCACCGTCGAGCAGGTGATGAGCCACCAGGAAGGGCTCTCCGGCTTTCCGGAGCGGATGGAGCCCGCGGAATGGTTCGACTGGGACGCCATCTGCGCCAAGCTCGCGGCCATGGCGCCGATCTGGCCGCCGGGCAGCGCCAGCGGCTATCACCCGATCACCTTCGGCTATCTGGCGGGCGAGATCTTCCGGCGCGTCGAGGGCTGGAACATGGGGGCGGCCCTGCGGGAGGAGCTGGCCGTGCCCTTCGGCCTCGACATCTGGATTGGCCTGCCGGACGCCGAGGCCGGGCGCGTGGCCGAGCTGCAGCGGCCCAAGGCCCTGCCGGACTTCGGCCACCTCAACGCCGCCACCAAGGCCGCCTTCCTGACGCCCTGGGCCCAGCCCGGCGGCCTCGGCGCCGACGTCCTGCGCCGGTTCGAACTGCCGTCGGCCACCGGCTATGCCACCGCCCAGGCGCTGGCGCGGGTGATGGGGGCGCTGGCCAACGACGGCTGGCTGGACGGCGAGGACATTCTCTCGCCCGCCCTGATCGCCGAAGCCGCCCGCTCGCGCATCCGTGGCCCCGACCTGGTGCTGCCCTTCGAGATGAGCTGGGGCGCGGGCTTCATGCGCAACGAGACCGTGCACCCCTGGGGCCCAGGCGACGAGACCTTTGGCCACTCCGGCTGGGGCGGCTCCTGCGCCTTCGCCGACCCGGAGCGCAAGCTGGGCGGCGCCTATGTGATGAACAAGCAGTCGACGGACCTGCTGAACGACAGCAGGCCCCGGCGGCTGATCGAGGCGGCCTACGCGAGCCTTTAAGAGGCCAGATCGAGATCCTCCTCCCCTTGTGGGAGGAGGTGTCAGCCGGATGGCTGACGGAGGTGGGGTCGCGCTGAGCCATCCGCGCGAGACGAAGCCTGGTTCGAGGCTGTGAGTCTGAGAAACCCCACCTCCGACCTGCTCCGCAGGCCACCTCCTCCCACAAGGGGAGGAGAAGCATCAGCCGGTATCGGCGAGTGGGGATTTGGCGCCTGTCGCCGCCGGCCGGCCCTTCCCAGCCTTAAGTCTCATGCCGGCCAGTCTGCCTTGGGGTCTCGGCTTCTCAAGGATCGGGCTTCGCCCGGCCGCGTAGCGGCGCGCCAAAGAGCGCGTCCTTGACAAGCCGAGACCCCAAGGCTCGCATCATCCATGAGATCGAAGGGGCGCTCCGCGCGGACGCGCCGGCGGCGGACTCGGTCAGTGTCCGCAATGGGTCGGAAGTGGACATACCAATGCGGCGGGGTTGGAGTGGCTGGCGCTTTGCCTGGCGGGGCGGTGAGGCTAGTTGGCCCCAGCTATCTGGGCGAAACCATTTTCCGAAAAGAAACCAAGGCGTTCGTAGCCTTCATCATGCTTAGTACGATCTCGCCCAACTGGCTGATTTCGTAGTACGCGGCCACCACGACGTCCTCCGAGGAATCGTTAGGAACCTTTTCTTTGAGGGAAAGCGCTACGACTTGGCCACTCGGTCTGTTGGTGCCCCAAATGGCGTGAGCGAATAGATTTCTAGTCGAATACAGATCTTCTAGCCTTCCGATGAGCGTAAGGACGTTTTGCAACTCCTTAAGGGGAAGCCGTTTTTCGCAAAGCCTTCGAAGTAGGGATATCTTGTGATTGGCATCCAACCTGCCGGTGACAATCCGACCGTTGGCAATATCGAGAGACAGCAAGGCCCAGACCGCCTCTTCGATAGCCTGTTCTAGGCTGGACCATGTGTGCATGGCCCGCCCGATCATCATTTCATATTCGGGCGGCACGACCTTTTCGAAGGTATTGTTCGGATCAAGAGGCGCAATTGATCCGCGTTGCGCGCGTGTAGCCCTTGGTCTTGGCGGTGACTTAGCCATGCCTCCTTGCTCCCTACGAGGAGAGTACGACAGCGAGAGCGTCTCAGAAATACGCCGTCGCCCTACCAGCGGGTGGACCTGGAAGTCGCCGCTGCCCTCCGTGGGACCACCCCCGACGCGTTGGGCTTTCGGCCTACTCCCTCCCGCCCGCCTCCGGCCCGACCACCGCGCGGAACCGATGCACCGGCGGCGGCATGGGCGAGTCCGGGCCCTTGACGCTCTTCCAGATGATCTCGTTCAGGCGGTGCATGGGCGCGTCGTCGGCGTCGGCGAAGTTCATCTTGGCGCTTTCGCGGGCGCCGTAGGCCTTGGGCGAGTTCATCTCGTTGACGTCGTACTGCGCCGGCAGGCCCTTGAAGGGCGTCAGGTCCGGCGTGGTGCCGAACACCGCGTAGAAGGGCGTGGCGGCCGCGTCGTACTGGCTGAGCGGCGGCAGGCCGAGCAGCAGCTCGATCGAACGCACCATCGAGCTCGTCGTGTAGAGCGTGGAGTCGACGGTCCCGCGCTTGATGTAGGGGCTGATCACCAGGCAGGCGGTGCGGCGCGCGTCCACGTGGTCGGGGCCGTCCTGGGCGTCGTCCTCCATGATGAAGACGGCGGTCTCCGGCCAGTACTTGCTGTGGGTGATGCGCTCCAGCATCTGGCCGAGCGCCACGTCCTGGTTGGCGACCATGGCCCTGGGGCTGAACGACTTGGGGTCGGTGCCGTGGGTGTGGTTCTCCTGCATCGACATGACGATGTAGTTGGGCAGGCGCTTCTCGGGGTCATGTGAGTCGAAGTTCTTCTCGTACTCGCTGAACTCCTGGAGGAAGACCTTGGCGTTCTCGGTGTCGCGCACCCGGTTCTGCAGATAGTTGGGCGAGACGTGGCCGACCAGGCCGTTGGCGCCGGAGATCTGCAGCATCGGCTCACCGGTGGAGGCGCGCGTCGCATATTCGCCGTAGCTGCGGTAGGTCAGGCCCCTGCGCTTGGCCGCGTCCCACAGGTAGCCGCCGGACGGCATGTAGGCCATGGACCGCCAGGTGGACTGGCTGTGGCCGCCGTATTCGGTGGGCCAGGACTTCTCGTTCTGGTCGGTGGCGTAGGCGGCGTTGGCCCAGGAGTGGCCGTCCTTGCTGACATCGCCGTCGGCGTAGCAGTTGTCGAAGGCCGCGAACTGCTCGGCCATGGCGTGCTGGTTGGGCGTGATCTGGCGGCCGAAGATCGCCAGGCGCGGGTCGCCGTTGGTGCGCGGCAGGTCGCCGTAGACCTGATCGTAGGTCCGGTTTTCCTTGATGATGTAGATGATGTGCTTGATCGGCGAGCCTGCGCCCACCTTGCTCGGCATGATGCTGGGGGTGCGGAACGGCCGGGCCTCGGCCAGCAGCTTGTCGTTGTAGGGGGTGTCGGCGAACACCTGCTTCGTCCAGGCGGCGAGATGCGTCCGCAGGCCGGCCAAGGGCACGCGCTCGACGCTGCTGCGCTGCACGGTCTTGATCGTCTCGTCGCCGTTGAACTTCGACGCCAGCGGGCTGGTCGGGCCTTTCAGCGTCGGGTGGCCGGACTCGCCCTTGGTGGCGCCGATGTAGAGGACGTCGCCCTTCTCGCCGAGGGTCAGCGCCGAGGGGTACCAGCCGGCCGGAATGAAGCCCAGGACCTCGCTGGTCTCGCGCTTTTTCACGTCGATCACCGCCACGTCGTCGTTGTCCGCGTTGGCCACGAACAGCAGCTTGCGCTTGGCGTCGAGCGCCAGCGCGTTGGGCGTCGAGCCCAGCGGCGCCTTGGGATACAGCGCGATCGAGATCACCTGCATCACCGTTCCGGTGCGGGTGTCGATCACATAGACGGTGTTCTCGTTGGAGCAGGCGACGAACAGGCGCCCGTCGGCGCTGAGCGCCATGTCGTTGGGGTTGAAGCCCACGGGGATGGTCTTGACGACCTTCTCCGCCGCGATGTCGACCACGCTGACGCTCTTGTCGCCCCAGTCGGAGACGTAGAGCCGCTTGCCGTCGGCGCTGAGCGCCAGCTCGTAGGGGCTGACGCCGACGCGGATGCGTTTCTTCACCGCGCCGGTCTTGGCGTCGAAGGCCACGACGTCGGTGGCGTCCATCGAGGTGCCGCGGTTGGCGGCCCAGACCAGGCCGCGCTTGGCGTCGGCGTGGACGCCGGACCACCAGGTCTGGTCGGTGGGCAGCTTGTCGGTGAACTGGGCCTTGGGCGTCGGGTCCAGCCGGCCGTTGGCGTAGGCCAGGGCATAGATCGGGCCGAGGCTCGCCGCCTCCTTCTTCTCGCCGTTGGCGTTGCCGCCGGAGACGTAGAGGGTCTTGCCGTCGGCCGACCAGGACATGCCGAGCCAGGTGGTCTTCAGCGGCACTTCCTGCACCACCTTGTGGGTCTTGGCGTCGATGACCGAAAGGCCGTGCGGCGTGTAGCCGGAGTGCATGGCGACGATCACCCGCCCGTCGGGCGAGGGCAGCATCTTCAGGATCAGGTCGTTGAGGTCGGCGACGACCTTCCCGGCCGGGGTCACCCGCCAGCCGTTGGGGAGATCGAAGCCGTTCCCGGCGGGCAGGGCGCCCGGCAGAGCCGTGGTCGCCTCGCCGATCGGCCGGGGCTTGGGCGCGGGCTCGGCCGCCAGGTTCAGGGCGCCCAGGCCGATGGCCGCGGCGGCCAGCCAGAGGGCGGGGAACGGACGCATGCGCTGTACTCCGGCTCGAACCTTGACCTTGCAGGGTCCGACCATGCGCGCGGCGCCTATTCGGCGCAACGGATCAGCCGCCCCTAGATCCTGGACATATCCAGGAGGCGGCTTTGCCCCCGGTTTGCGATGGCTTGATGACAGGCCGGTCGGGCGGCCTAGAAGCTGCGCGGGGTGGGCAGCGCCGGCGCGGGCGTCCAGCTGACGGTCGAGGTCGTGGTGGTGTGGACCGGGCTCGCCGGGCGGACCTGCGGGTCGGCGGCGGGCGCGGCGGCCGGTTCATAGACCACCAGGCCCTGGCTGCGCTCGACCACCTCGGCGCGGCCTTCGGCGGCCGGGGCGTTGTCGGCCAGCTTGTAGATCAGTTGCGCGCGGGCGGTGACCTTCTGGGTCTCGCGCAGATAGACCTGCTGGGCCTGCGGGCCCTGGTCCTGCGGGGTGTCGACGCCCACCGCCCGGGCGGGCGCGGCGACGGCCGCCCCCGTGCAGATGGCGGCGCAGATGACGGTTCCGGCGATCAGCTTGCCCATGGCGCAAGGCCTCCAGCTTCCACGGTGAAACTAAGACACCCGCGGTCTGGGTCCCAGTTAAGCTTTGGTCATTCGGCCGGCTCGACCAGCTCGGTGGCCATCAGCTCGGGCCGCGAGCGGCGCAGGGCCGCGACCGCGAACACCACCGCGCCGCCCCAGATGAACACGAAGGAGGCGGCCCTGAGCGGCGTGAACGCCTCGCCCTGCGCCACGCCGATGACGAAGCCGCTGGTGGGCCCTAAGAACTGCAGGAAGGCCAGCGACGAGAGCGGGATCCGCCTGGCCGCCCAGGAGAACAGCACCAGCGGCACGGCGGTGAACGGCCCGCAGGCCAGCAGCCAGGCCGTGGCCGGCAGGCTCTTGCCGAGGTGGCCGACGCCCGAGCGCTGCAGCCAGACCACATAGGCCAGGCCGAACATCGCCAGCACCAGGCACTCGATCAAGAGGCCCGTCTGCGCCGAGGCCGCCACGCGCTTGCGCACGATGCCGTAGCCGCCGAAGCTCAGCGCCAGCGCCAGGGAGACGATCGGCAGGCCGCCGACCGCGACGGCCTGCACAGCGACGCCCACCACCGCCAGCGCGATGGCCAGATAGCCCAGCCGGTCGATCTTCTCGTTGAAGATCAGCGCGCCGGCCGCCATGCCGAGCAGCGGGTTGATGTAGTAGCCAAGCGCCGTCTCCAGCACCCGGCCGGAGTTCACCGCCCAGATGTAGATGCCCCAGTTGCCGGCGATCAGCAGCGACGACAGCGTCAGCCAGGCCAGCGTGCGCCGGTTGCGCAGCACCGCGGCCACCTCGCGCCCCTGACCCGCCAGCACGACGAACAGCGCTGCGATCGGCACGGCCCAGACCGTGCGGTTGGCGAGGATCTCCCACGGGGTCATCCCTAAGTGTCCCATGGCCTGGAACACCAGGGGCACGACCCCCCAGATGAGGTAGCAGACGATCGCCGCGGCCAGAGCCGGGCGGGAGTCGCCGCCCGGCGCCGGCTTAGTCATGGCGTCAGGCGAGGGCTTTTTGGCGGATCAGGCCGCGCTCGTGGAGCAGCTCTGCGATCTGCACGGCGTTGAGCGCGGCGCCTTTTCGCAGATTGTCCGAGACCACCCACATGTTCAGGCCGTTCTTGACGGTCGGATCGTTGCGGATGCGGCTGACGAACACCGGGAACTCGCCCTGGGCTTCCTTCGGCGTCATGTAGCCGGTGGAATCCCGCTTATCGATGACGATCACGCCGGGGCTTTCGCGCAGGATGTCGCGCGCCTCGTCCTCGTCGAGCGGCTCGTGGAACTCGATGTTCACGGCTTCCGAGTGGCCGACCATCACCGGCACGCGCACGCAGGTGACCGTCAGCGCGATGTCCGGATCGAGCATCTTGTGGGTCTCGTTCCACATCTTCTGCTCTTCGTCGGTGTAGCCGTCGTCCTTGAACTCCCCGATGAAGGGGATGACGTTGAAGGCGATCTGCTTGGGGAACTTGTTCGGCGGGGTCGCCCCCAGCACGAAGACGTTCTTCGTCTGGTCGAACAGTTCGTCCATGCCTTCCTTGCCGGCGCCCGACACCGATTGATAGGTCGAGACGACGACGCGCTTGATCCGCGCGCGGTCGTGCAGCGGCTTGAGCGCCACCACCAGCTGCACGGTCGAGCAGTTCGGGTTGGCGATGATGTTCTTGCGGTTCGCCCACATCGCGTCGTCCGGATTCACTTCCGGCACGATCAGCGGGACGTCGGGGTCCATGCGCCAGGCCGACGAATTGTCGATGACGATGGGACCGGCCGCGGCGATCTTCGGCGACCATTCCTTGGAGAAGATCCCGGACACGCTCATCAGCACGATGTCGACCTTGGCGAAGTCGAACTGGGCGATGTCCTCGCAACGGACGATCTGATCGCCGAAGGAGACTTCCACACCGATGGATTTGCGCGACGCGATCGCATGAATTTTCTCCACGGGGAAGTTCACTTCCTCGAGGATATTCAGCATTTCGCGGCCCACATTGCCCGTGGCGCCAACAACGGCCACCCGGTAACCCATCGCGGTTCTCCTTGGTCTTGAGGGAGCGGTTCGTTACGCCCTGCGCCCCCGCGACGCAAGGCGAGGGATACTGAAAGCCGGTTGCAGAAGTGCTGAGATGGTCAGGGCGTGGCGAATGCGCAACCCGCTTACCTCCCCCATTGCGGCAGCAATGGCGGGAGGGGGACCACTCGCCGCAGAGCGAGTGGTGGAGGGGGCGAGCCACAAGCTCGACATTTGAGCTGCTCGAAAGACCCGCAACGCCTGAGGCATGCCCCCTCCACCCTCGGCTCTTCGCTGCGCTTGGCCGAGGGTCCCCCTCCCGCCGCTGCGCGGGGGAGGTAAGGACAGCCGCGCGGACTGCGGCTTAAATCTCATGGCAGCCAGTTTGCCTCTGGGTCCGAGCAACTCAAGGACGCGCCAAAGGCGCGCCGCGAGGCGGGCGGCCAAAGAGCCGCTCCTTGACTTGCTCGGACCCAGAGGCTCGCATCATCCATGAGATCTAAGGCGGGGTGGCATCTTGAAAGATGCGCCCTCGGGGAGCGCGAAGATGACCACCGGCATGCCCTTCTCCGACCTGATGGGCGTCGAGATCGTCGAGCGCGAGAAGACCCGCGTCGTCGGGCGGATGACGGTGCGCGACGACCTCTGCACGTCCGGCGGCATCCTGCACGGCGGCGCCTACATGGCGTTTGCCGACGCGCTGGGCGCCATCGGCGGGGTGCTGAACCTTGCGCCCGGCGCGCGGACCGCGACGCTGGAGAGCAAGACCAACTTCCTGCGCGGCGCGCCGGTGGGCTCGACCGTCACCGGCGAGGCGACGCCGCTGCACATCGGCCGCCGCTCCAGCGTCTGGCAGACCCGCATCACCAACGACGAGGGCAAGCTGATGGCGCTGGTCACCCAGACCCAGATGACCGTCGAGGGTTAGGGCGCCTTGGCCACGAGAGCGGCCAGCACCGCGCGGGCGGCGTCTCGCGGTTCGCCGCGCTCATCGCTGCTGTTCTGGAAGACGCCGGCGAACAGCCGCCGCGCCGGAACCCAGAAATCGTAGGCCATGAAGCCGATCGAGCTGCCGCCGTGGTGCAGCACCCGCTCGCCGCCGATCTGGGAGACATACCAGCCGAGGCCATAGCCGGTGGGCTTGCCGTCGAGGGTGCGGACTGCCTCGCCGGCCAGATTGAGCATCCGGCGGCCGACGATCTCGCCCCGGCCAAGCGCGGCGTACCAGCGGGCCATGTCCGCAGGCGTCGAGAGGAACCCGCCGGCCGCGTAGCCGATGGTCTGGCTGAAAGCGCGCGCGTTGCGCCAGGGGCCGCCGCCTTCGCGTTCGTAGCCGAGCGCCCGCCCCGGGATCACCGCGCCCACGTCGCCGTAGCGCGTGCGCGTCATGCCGGGCGCCAGCACATGGCGGACGATGTGGTCGGCGTAGGGCTCGCCGGTGGTGGTCTCGATGATCTTGCCGAGCAGCCAATAGTTGAGATTGCTGTAGCCCCAGCGCGCGCCGGGCGGCGCGGTCAGCGGCCGGTCGCGGAAGGGCGCCAGCAGCTCGCCCGGCGAGCGGTCGACGAGCGGCTGCGCGAAGATCGCCGCCATGTCGCCGGTAAGCCCCGAGGTCTGGCTGAGCAGGTTGCGCAGGGTGATCGGCCGCCAGGCCGTTGGGCAATCGGCGAGCCGCAGCGCCAGGCTGTCGTCCAGGGAAAGCCCGCCCGCCTCGATGAGCCTGAGGGTGGCGACCGCGGTGAACTGCTTGGTCAGCGAGGCGATGCGCACGACGCTGTCCGCGCCCATGGGAACGCCCAGCTCCAGCTCGGCGAGGCCGAAGCCCCGGGCGTAGGCGATCCGCTCGCCGCGCGCGGCGATGGCCACCGCGCCGGGCCCATCGGCGGGATAGTCGGCGGCGAGGCGCCGCGTTACGGCGGCCCAGGGCCTCGCGGCAAGGGCGGCGCCAGGCGCGAGTGCGCAGGCCGCTGCCCCGCCCAGCAAATGTCTGCGGCCAGGGATCATCGGGCGTAGCTGGCGGCGGCGCGGTCGAGACCCCGCGCCAGGTCCGCGCGCGAGAGCCAATGGCCGTTGATCATCACGCCCATCGGGGCCCGTAAGGCTGTCAGGTCCTTGAGCGGATTGCCCTCGACCAGCACCGCGTTCGCGGTCTTGCCGGGCGCCAGTTCGCCGAGATCCGCGAAGCCGGGAACGACCCGCGCCGGGACCGCGGTGGCGGTGCGCAGCGCCTGGTAGGGGGTGACCCCGCTCTCGACCATCGCCTCCAGCTCCTCGTGCAAGCTTTCGCCGGGCGTGATCATCGGGTTCAAGGCGTCGGTGCCCGCCACCACCGGCACGCCGGCGGCGACGAAGGCGCGCAGCAGGACGCCGTCTTGCCGGTAGAGTTCGCGGAAGAAGGCGGGGTCGGCCTTGCCGTCGGCGTAGCCGTTGTTGGGCTTCGACCAGAAGGCCTTCACCGCCAGCGGCGGGACATATTTCACGCTCGGCCGCGAAATCATCCCCTCGTAGTCGGCGATCTGGCGCAGCGCATTGGTCTCCACCTGCAGGGTCGAGGAGACGAAGCAGCCGCAGGCGAGGAGTTCCTGGACGTAGGTCTGGGCGTCGCTGTCGCGCTTCATGGCCAGCGCGAAATTGTCGAGGTGGGCGACGGCGTGCTGGCCGGCGGCGAGCACATCGGCGACGCTCAGGCCCTGGCCCTGCGAGATGTGGCCGTCGACATAGAGCCCGCGGACCTTGGCCTGCGCCAGGATCGCGCGGAACACCTCGGGCCTCAGGTTGTCGCGCACCTTGATGAAGTCGTAGCCGGCCGTGGCGTATTCATCGACCGCCGCCCGGCCGGCGTCCGGTGTCGTCACGACCCGGGTGATCGGCTCGGGGATCACCGGCGGGGCGCCGGACAGCATGGGGCTGGCTGTCACCAGGCGCGGAAAGGCTGAGCGCAGGCCCTTCTGGCTGTCGCGGAAGGCCAGGATGTCCGGCCCGCCCGACATGACCCGCACGCCGGTGACGCCATTGGCGAGGTAGAGGGCGAAGCCGGCCGGGAAATCGACCGGCGGCGCGCCCCTGATCCCGAAGGCCTGGGCGAAGCCGGCGGTGTCCAGATGGACGTGGAGGTCGTTCAGGCCCGGCAGCAGATAGCGCCCGTGGCCCTCGACGGTCACGCGGCAGGCAAGCGGCGAAGCGCCCGCCTTGACGATGGCGACGATGCGCCCACCCTGCACCTGGACGGTGCGGTCGGGCAGGACGGTCTCGCGGCTCATCGGCACGACGTTGACGTGAGCGATGGCGAGGTCGCAGCGCGCCGCGGCCCTGCCAGGTCCGGCGAGGGCGAGGAGAAGGAGCGCGGGGATCAGGCGGCGGAGCAACATGCGGGGTCCTTGGACGACGACGCCCCGGCCTAGGCGCAATGCGCCCGCCGCGCGCGGCCGCGCAGGTCCGCAAATGCGTTCGAGGTCCGTTTCGTGGGCGTGGTGACCGCGTCCGGCCTGGCGGCCATCGCGCTCGAGGCGGCGGCCGGCGTGCTGCTCGCGCTCTACGCCGCGGTTCTGGCGACCGCGCCCAGCGACCGTTCGCGGGCCGGCCTGTTCCTGTCGGCGCTCTGCGCGGTGGTGGCCCTGATGCTGGGGGCGAACCTGGCGCAGCAGATCGCCCACTGGCCGCGCCTGGGCGATCTGGTGCTGTTCCTCGACCTCATGGCGCCGGCGCTGGTGCTGCAGCTGGTGCGCCAGGCGAGGAGCCCGCCGCCCCGCCTTTCGGCCCTGGATCTTCTGCACCTCGCCCCAGCGCTGGCGGGGCTCGCGCTCTGGGAGAGCGGGCGGGCGCCGGCGATGGACGCCTATGTCATCGGCGTCTGGAGCCTCTACCTCGCCGCCGCCGTGCGCGGCTTCCTGGTGGGCCGTAACGCCTATGGGTCGGCGGCGACCTGGCGGCTGCTGGCCGGCGTGCTGATCGCGGCGGGGCTGGTGCTTGGGCTGCGCCTGGTGATCGTGGCCCAGGCCTCGGCGAGCGGCTCGTTCCTGGGCGCGCCCGGCTACCTGGCGGTGCTGGCGGTGTCGCTGGCGGCGGCCTGCCTGGCGCTCTTCTGGGCGCTGCGCCGCGCCTTGCGCCGCGCGCCGCTGATCGCCGCCTACGCCGCCGAGGGCGAGCCGGACTTCGACAGCCTGGACGCGCGGCTGGCGGCGGTGATGGCGGGACAGCCCTTCCTCGACCCGGCGCTCGGCCTGGACGGTCTCGCCCGCGCCCTGGGCGCCGCGCCGCGGCAGGTCTCGCGCCTGATCAACGAGCGCCACGGCGGCAACGTGGCCGCCTTCCTCAACCGCCACCGCGTGGAGGCCGCGGCCGCTCGCCTGCTGGCCGAGCCCGGGGCGCCGATCAAGACGGTGATGTACGACGCGGGCTTCACCTCGAAGAGCCTGTTCAACGCCGAGTTCCAGCGCCGCCTGGGGATGAGCCCCAGCGCGTACCGACAGCGCCGCGCCGGCGAGACGCCGGCGAAGCCGCCTACGCGCCCGCCATCTTCAGGATCGCGGACCATTCGGCGGGCCTGACCGGCGAGACCGACAGCCGGCCCTGGCGGATCATCTCCAGGGCGGCGAGCGCCGGATTGGCCTTCATCGCCTGCAGGCTGACGGGCTTGGGCAGGGCGCGGACCGGCGCCAGCTCGACGGCCACGAAGCGGCCTGCCGGATCGCTGGGATCGAGGAACGACTCCTTCACGACCTTGGCCACGCCCACCACCTCAAGTCCCTCCTGGGAGTGGTAGTAGAGCACCTCGTCGCCCAGCTTCATCGCCTTCAGGTGCAGGGCGGCGGCGTTGTTGCGCACCCCGTCCCAGACGGTCTTGCCGTCCCGTTGCAGGTCGCCGAAGGCGTATTTGTTGGGCTCTGATTTCACCAGCCAGTACGCCATCGGATCTCCCCGCCGGTCTTGGTTCGAGGCGCGACAGGATCATGCGGCCGCGCGGCTTGGCAAGGTCGAATGCCCCTTCCGTTTGTCGCGATCGCCCCGTTGACGAAGCTCGCGACGACACCCCATGTCCCGCGCCTGGAGGGACTCCCCAAATGACGACTGGGCCGACGAAGACACCTGAACGCGCCGCCCTGACGCGGGCCGCCGAGCACGCCTTCGCCTGGCTCGATGGCCTGGACGCGCGGTCGGTCGCCACCACCGCCACTCTGGAGGAGATGCGCGCGCGGCTGGGTCGGCCGCTGGCCGCGCAGGGCGTCGCGCCGGTGCAGGTGATCGACGACCTGGTGGCCGACGTCGAGGGCGGCATCCTCGGCTCGCAGAGCGGGCGGTTCTTCGGCTGGGTGATCGGCGGCGGCCTGCCGGCGGCGATGGCGGCCGACTGGCTGACCACCGCCTGGGACCAGAACGCCGGCATCCACGCCTGCGGACCGGCCGCCTCGGTGGTCGAGGAGGTCGCGGCGGGCTGGCTGAAGGACCTTTTCGGCCTGCCGGATCAGACCAGCGTCGGCTTCGTGACCGGCACCCAGATGGCGCACGCGACCTGCCTGGCGGCCGCGCGCCACGCGGTGCTGCGCGACGGCGGCTGGGACGTGGAGGCCAAGGGCCTGGCCGGGGCGCCGCCGATCCGCATCCTGGCCAACGCCGACCGCCACGGCTCGGTGGACCGCGCGGTGCGGTTCATGGGCCTGGGCTCGGACAACATCGTCCCGCTGCCGATGGACGAGGCCGGCTGCGTGGCGCCCGAGGGGCTGCGCGCGGCCTTGGCTGAGGACGGCGGCCCGACGATCGTGGTGCTGCAGGCCGGCGAGCTGAACCGCGGGGCCTTCGATCCGTTCGGGAAGCTCGCGCCCATGGCCCGCGCGGCCGGCGCCTGGACCCATGTGGACGGCGCCTTTGGCCTCTGGGCGCGCGCGACGCCCACCCATCGCGGCCTCGCCGAGGGGATCGAGCTCTGCGACAGCTGGACGACCGACGCGCACAAGTACCTGAACGTCCCCTACGATTCCGGCCTCGCCTTCGTCCGCGACGCCCAGGCCCACCGGGCGGCCATGACGCTCGCCACCAGCTACCTGCCGGCCGGCGGCGCGGCCCGCGACCAGATCGACTGGAACCCGGAGTTCTCCCGCCGCGCACGGGGGTTCGCCCTCTACGCCGCCCTGCGCGAGCTCGGCCGCGAGGGCGTCGCCGACCTCGTCGACCGCACCTGCCGCTATGCGCAGGCGATCACCGCGGGCATCGGCGCGCTGGCCGGGGCCGAGGTCGTGACCTCGTCGCATCTCAACCAGGGGCTGGTGCGGTTCCTCTCGCCGCAGGCCGGGGCCACCGAGGCCGACCACGACGCGCGCACCGACCAGGTGATCGCGGCGATCAACGCCGGCGGCGAGGCGCTGTTCGGCGGCGTCACCTTCCGCGGGCGGCGCTGCATGCGGGTCAGCGCCTGCAACTGGCGCACGACCGAGGCCGACGTGGCGCGGACCGTCGAGGCGGTGCGGGTGGCGCTCACCGCAAATAGTTGACTCCGTCAAGTAACTGGAGCCTGCTGGCGTTCGGGAGATCGCCATGCTTGCCGACCATCCGCCTGCCGATGCCGCCGATCCGGTCGCCGCGGTCCGTCGCTTCAACCGCTTCTACACCCGCGCCATCGGCCTCTTGGAAAAGGGCTACCTCGGCACCTCCTACACCCTGGCCGAGGGCCGGGTGCTCTACGAGATCGCCAAGGGCGATGGGGTCACGGCGAAGGCGGTGGGCGAGATCACCGGCCTCGACGCCGGCTACCTGAGCCGCATCCTCGCCCGCTTCGAGCGCGACGGCGTGGTCAGCCGCGAACGCTCCGCCACCGACGGCCGCAGCGCGCTGCTGCGGCTGACCGAGCACGGCGCGGCGGTGTTCGCCCCCTTCGACCGGCGCTCCGACGCCCTGGTGGAGGGTATGATGGGCGGGCTCTCGCACGCCGGCCGCGCGCGGTTGACGGAGGCGATGGCGCAGGTGGAGACCCTGCTGGGCGCGAAGGCCGACGGGCCGGTGCGGCTGCGCCGCCACCAGGCGGGCGACATGGGCTGGATCGTCGAGCGCCACGGCGTGACCTACGCCCGCGAATACGGCTGGAACGGCCACATCGAAGCCGAGACGGCGCGGATCTGCGCCGATTTCCTGGACCGCTACGACGCGACGATGGAGCGCTGCTGGATCGCCGAGCGGGAGGGTGAGCGGATCGGCTGCGTTTTCCTGGTGAGGGACGAAGACCCCGGCGTCGCGCGGCTGCGCCTGCTGATGCTGACGCCGGCCGCGCGGGGCCTGGGCCTCGGCAAGCGGCTGGTGGCGCAGTGCGTCGACTTCGCCCGGGCCGCCGGCTACCGCGAGATCGTGCTCTGGACCCACGCGGTGCTCGTCGCCGCGCGCGGCATCTACGCCGCCCAGGGCTTCGAGCTGGAGCGCACCTGGGTGCACGACGACTTCGGCCACGACGAGGTCAGCGAGACCTGGCGGCTGAAGCTGTGACGCCGGCGGGCGTCCAGATCCGGCGCGCGGAGTCGGCGGGCGACCTCGCCGCCGTCGCGGCGCTGTTCGAGGCCTATGCGCAGTCGCTGGGCGTCGACCTGGGCTACCAGGACTTCGCCGCCGAGGTCGCCGACCTGCCGGGCAAGTACGGTCCGCCGGGCGGCGAGCTGCTGATCGCCGCCGGACCGGCGGGCGACGTGCTCGGCTGTGTCGCGCTCCGGCCCGAGCGCGGCGGCGACGCCGAGATGAAGCGGCTCTACGTCGCCCCCGCCGGACGCCGGATGGGCCTGGGCCGGGCGCTGGTCGAGGCGATCGTCTCGCGAGCAAGGTCGATCGGCTATTGCGGGATCAAGCTCGACACCCTGCCGACCATGGCCGAGGCGCTGGCGCTCTATCGGCAGACCGGCTTCGGCCCGACGCCGCGCTACTACGACACCCCGGTGGAGGGCACGGTGTTCCTGCGCCGCGCGCTCTAAAGCTCGGCCAGCACCGCGTCGGCCATCTGCAGGGTGGTGAGGCCGCCGCCCAGATCCGGCGTGCGCGCGCCTTTTTCCAGGGCCTTGCCGACCGCGGCGTAGAGCTTGTCCGCCAGGTCGGCGCGGTCCAGCGACCAGCGCAGCGCCATCTCGAAGGAGAGGATCGCGGCCAGCGGATTGGCGATGCCCTGGCCGGCGATGTCCGGCGCCGAGCCGTGGATCGGCTCGTAGAGGCCGGGCGTCCCGGGCTCGCCGAGCGCGGCGGACGGCAGCATGCCGAGCGACCCGGTGAGCTGGGCCGCCTCGTCCGAGAGGATGTCGCCGAACAGGTTGTCAGTGACCATGACGTCGAACTGCTTGGGGTTCTTGACCAGCTGCATGGCGGCGTTGTCGGCCAGGATGTGCTCCAGCTCGACGTCGGCGTAGTCGCGCTTGTGCAGATCCGTGACGACTTGCCGCCAGAGCAAGCCGGTCTCCATGACATTGGACTTTTCGGCCGAGTGGACCTTGTTCTTGCGCTTGCGGGCCAGCTCGAAGGCGACGCGGGCGATCCGCTCGATCTCGAAGGTGGTGTAGACCTGGGTGTCGACGCCGCGCCGCCCGCCGCCGGGCAGGTCCTCGATGCCGCGCGGCTTGCCGAAATAGACCCCGCCGGTCAGCTCGCGCACGATCATCAGGTCGAGGCCCTCGATCACTTCGCGCTTCAGCGTCGAGGCGCCGGCCAGCGGGCCGAAGCAGATGGCGGGGCGCAGGTTCGCGAACACGCCCATGCCGGCGCGTAAGCCGAGCAGGCCGGCTTCCGGGCGCTTGTCGCGCGGCGCATTGGCCCACTTCGGCCCGCCGACCGCGCCCATCAGCACCGCCTTCGACGCCTTGGCGGTGGCCAGCGTCTCGTCGGTGAGCGGGCTGCCGAGCTCGTCGAAGCTCTGCCCGCCGAAGGGGCGCTCGTCGATCTTCAGGTCGTTGGCGAGGCGGGTCGCCACGCGGCGCACCTGCGCGGTCACCTCGGGCCCGATCCCGTCGCCGGGCAGGAGCAGCAGGTCGGTCATGGGTGGGCCTTCAGGCTAGAGCGCGTTCCGAGGCCGTCTCGTAGGCGAAGAGCTTGCGGTCGGAAACCCCATGCTCGGCGCAGGCGGCCCGCCAGACGGCCATGTGCGGCGCCTTGAAATGGGCGTCGATGGCGGCCTGGTCGCGCCAGACCTCGAAGACGCGGATCAGGCCGGGCTCGGCGACGTCCTCGCCATAGCTGTAGGTCAGGCAGCCGTCCTCGGCGCGGCTGGCCGCCAGCATCCGCAGCTGGTGCGGTCTGAGGCCGGCCAGTTGGTCGGGCGGCACGCGGACCGTGCCGGCGATGATGATGCTCATGGTCAGTCCTTCAGGCGTCTTCGAGCCAGGGCCGGTCCAGCGCCCGCTTCATCTCGTAGGTGTCGATCTCGGAGGCCGCCAGCAGGGTCTCGCCGATGGCGTCCAGGCCTTTGAGCATCTTTTCCTTGCGCTGCGGATCGATCTCAAAGGCGAACTGGCGGCCGGAAGGGCTGACCACGGTCTGGGCCTCCAGGTCGACGGTGACCAGGTGGTTGCCGCCCTTGGCCTCCTCCATAAGCGCCTGCACCTCGTCGGCCTTCAGGACCACGGGCAAGAGGCCGTTCTGGAAGCAGTTGTTGTAGAAGATGTCGGCGAAGCTGGTGGAGACCACGCAGCGGATGCCGAAGTCCATCAGCGCCCAGGGCGCGTGCTCCCTGGACGAGCCGCAGCCGAAATTGTCGCCGGCCACCAGCACGCCCGCGCCCTTGTACTCGGGGCGATTCAGCACGAAGTCCGGCTTGACCTTGCCCTCGCCGTCGAAGCGCAGGTCGTAGAACAGGCCCTTGGCCAGGCCCTCTCGCTCCACCGTCTTGAGGAACTGCTTGGGGATGATCTGGTCGGTGTCGATGTTGGCCAGCGGCAGCGGCGCGATCTTGGCGTCCAGGCGGGTGAAGGCGTCCATCAGGCGGTTTCCAGCTCGGGTGACGGCATCAGCATGAGCGTCGGCGCGCCGCCCGGCGCGTCGCGCACGGTGAACACCTTGGTGCCGGGCTTGCGGCCGGGGCGGACCTCGGAGACGTCGAAGCCGGCGGCGGCGATGCGGGCCTGGGCGGCGTCGGGATCGCTGACCCGCCAGGCCAGGCCGCCGAAACGGTCGGCCTCGTCGGTGACAGGCCCTTTGAGGCTCGCGCCCACCTCGAACACCGCGCCGCCGCAGCGGAAGAACAGCTGGCGCGCGCCCCACCGCTCGTTGGCCCGGTCCAACCGCAGGTCGAGGCCGAACTTGGCCCCATAGAGGCCCAGCGCCCGGTCGGGATTGGGGGTGTGGACGACGATGTGGTCGAGCGCCGGCACGCTCGCGTCCTCGGGCCCGATGGCGGGCGAGGGCGCCGCGCCGATCCGGCCCGGCGTCAGCACGAAGTCGAGGCCGGCGGCCTTCACCCGGGCGACTTGGGCGTAGGGCTCGACGTCGAGGCCGCGGCGGCTCAGCAGACGGCCGGCGGCGGCCACGTCGTCCACCTGGAAGGCGGCGATCCACAGCCCCTCGCCGGCGAAGTCCAAGCGTGCGTTGACCCGGTCGCCCGCCGCGCCCTCGCCGCTTGGCGCGATCACCTCCAGCGCCATGTTGCCCAGGTGGAACCAGGCGCGGTTGGCCCCGTCGCGCGGCTCCAGCTCCGGCTCGCGGCCCAAGAGGCGGCGATAGCCGTCGACCGCGGCGTCGAAGTCGCGGACCGCGATGGCCACGTGGTCCAGGCCCCTGATCAGAGGGGGGATCAGGGGCGGGCTCACAGGTAGTCCCTGACGTCGGCGATGTGGCCCGCGATGGCGGCGGCGGCGGCCATCACCGGGCTCATCAGGTGGGTGCGCCCGGCGCGGCCCTGGCGGCCCTCGAAGTTGCGGTTGGAGGTGGAGGCGCAGCGCTGGCCGGGGCCGACCTTGTCGGGGTTCATGGCCAGGCACATGGAGCAGCCGGGCTCGCGCCATTCGAAGCCGGCGGCCAGGAAGATCTCGTCGAGGCCCTCCTCTTCCGCCTGGGCGCGGACCAGGCCCGAGCCCGGGACGACCATGGCGCGCACGTGGCTGGCCACCGTTCGGCCCTCCACGATCTTCGCCGCGGCGCGCAGGTCCTCGATCCGGCTGTTGGTGCAGGAGCCGATGAACACCACGTCGACCTTGGCCTGGCTGATCGGCTGGCCGGCGGTGAGCCCCATGTACGCGAGCGCGCGCTCGGCCGAGGCGCGCTTGTCGGGCGTCTCGAAGCTGGCCGGGTCGGGCACGCGGTCGGTGACGGCGATCACGTCCTCGGGGCTGGTGCCCCAGGTGACCAGGGGCGCGATCTTGGCCGCATCCAGCACGATCTCGCGGTCCCAATGCGCGTCGTCGTCGGAGAAGAAGCTCTTCCAGTAGGAAAGCGCCATTTCCCAGGCCGCGCCCTTGGGCGTTGCGGGCCGCCCACGCAGATAGTCGAAGGTGGTCTCGTCCGGCGCCACCAGGCCCGCCCTGGCGCCCGCCTCGATGGTCAGGTTGCAGAGGGTCATGCGCCCTTCCATCGAGAGCGCCCGGATCGCCGAGCCGGCGTATTCGATGACATAGCCCGTGCCGCCGGCGGTGCCGATCTCGCCGATCACCGCCAGCGCATAGTCCTTGGCGCCGACGCCCGGGATCGGCTCGCCGTCGATGGTGACCCGCAGGTTCTTCGACTTCTTCTGGCGCAGGGTCTGGGTGGCCAGCACATGCTCGACCTCCGAGGTGCCGATGCCCTGGGCCAGCGCCCCAAAGGCGCCGTGCGTCGAGGTGTGGGAATCGCCGCAGACGATGGTCATGCCGGGCTGGGTCCGGCCCTGCTCGGGGCCCACCACATGGACGATGCCGTTGCGGATGTCGCCCATCGGGAAGAACTCGATCCCGTAGTCGCGCACGTTGCGCTCCAGCGTCTGGAGCTGCAGCCGCGCCTCTTCGTCCGCCACGGCGGCGACGCCCAGCGCCTGGCCCTCGGTCGGCACATTGTGGTCGGCGACCGCCAGCGTGCGGTCAGGCCGGCGCACGCCGCGCTTGGCGGCGCGCAGGCCCGCGAAGGCCTGCGGCGTGGTCACCTCATGGATCAGGTGCAGGTCGATGTAGAAGATCGACTCGCCGTCCTGGTCAGCCACCAAGTGGCTGTCCCAGATCTTGTCGTAGAGCGTCTTGCCGGAAGATTTTGCAGCGGGGGGCATGAGCGGCATGTAGGTCCGCGACCCCACGCACGTCTAGTGCTGCGGCGCCGCATTTCTACGGTGTGCGGCGCAATTTCCTGCCCTCACGCCGCCAATTGCGCGACGGGCTGCGGCAGGACGCCCAGGCCGGCAAGCGCCGCGCGCAGGGCGTCGTCCAGCGGCGTGTGCGGCTCGGCGCCCAGGCGGGCGGCGAGCTTGGCGTTGTCCAGCAGCACCGGCTCGTCCCAGAGGTAGCGCATCTCCAGCATCTCCCGCATCGTCTCGTTGAACGGCGCGATGGCGTGCAGCGCGAGCCAGGGCAGGCGGCTCACGGCCAACTTGCGCCCGGCGACCCGCGCCATGGCCGCGACCAGCTCGTCGCCGGTGACGGTGTGGCCGGCCATGTGGAAGACCTCGAAGGCGGCCAGGTCGTCGCGCTCGGCCAGCGTGACCATGGTCTCCGCGACATCGGGCAGATAGGCCCAGCCGTGGGCGACGCCGAGCGGGCCCGGGTACATCACCGAGGTCAGCGGCTTGCCAGGCTTGATGAGGCCCGACGCCATCCAGCTGTTGGCGGTGGTCCTCGGCCCGAAGAAGTCGCCGGCGCGCACGATGATCACCCGCAGACCCGCCTCGTCGGACGCCGCCTTCAGGGCCGCTTCCATCCGCACCCGGATCGCGCCCTTGCGGGTCAGCGGGTGCTGCGGCGAGGCCTCTGTGAGCTTGGGGAAGGCGTCGGGGCCATAGTTGTAGACGGTGCCCGGGAAGAGCAGCTTCGCGCCCGCCGCCTTGGCCGCGGCGATCGACGCGTTCAGCATCGGCAGCTGCAGGCCCGCCCAGTTCCTGTAGCCGGCCGGATTGGCGCCGTGGACGATCAGGCTCGCGCCCTGCGCGGCGGCGGCCACATCGGCCTCGGCCATGGCGTCGCCCTTCACCCAGTCCAGGCCCGCGCGGCCGTGGGTCTGGCGGGCGCGGTCCGGATCGCGGTTCAGCGCCCGCACGCGCCAGCCGCCGGCCAGCAGGCGCTCGGTGACCGCGCCGCCGACGCCGCCCGTCGCGCCGATCACCAGCGCCAGCCTTTGGTCTTTCGAGATCATCGTTATCTCCCTGCCTTGTGGGCGGCAGAGATGCGCCCCATCTCTCCCAAACAGAATTGCCGATTCCTCTGGAACAGGTATTCATCTGCGCATGCCCGGACCGAACGACTGGGACCTGTTCCAAAGCCTGCACGCGGTGCTGGAGGCCGGCACCCTGTCGGCCGCCGCGCGCCTGCGGGGCCTGACCCAGCCGACGCTCGGCCGCCACATCGAGACGCTGGAGCAGCGGCTGGGCTCGCCCTTGTTCCTGCGCAGCCCGCGCGGGCTGCAGCCCACCGACCTGGCGCTGGAGCTGAAGCCGCACCTGCACGACATGTCGGCGGCCGCCTCGGCCGCCGTGCGCGACGCGTCGGGCGCGGCCAACTCCCTGGTCGGCTCGATCCGCGTCTCGGCCAGCGAGATGGTCGGGGTCGAGGTGCTGCCGCCGATGCTCACCAGCTTCCGCGAGGAGCATCCGGGCGTGGTCATCGAGCTCAAGCTCTCCAACATCAATGACGACCTGTCGCGCCGCGAGGCGGACATCGCCGTGCGCATGACGCCGCCCAGCCAGAGCTCGCTGGTCGCCAAGAAGGTGGGCGAGGTGGTCCTGGGCTTCTACGCCGCCCCCGAATACCTGGAGCGGCATGGGACGCCCCAGATGATGGAGGACTTCAAGGGCCACACCATCGTCGGCTTCGACAGCGCCGCCAGCATCCGCGACGTGCCCGGCATCAACATGCCGGTCAGCCGCGAGCTCTTCACCTTCCGCTCGGACAGCGACCTGGCCCAGACCGCCGCCGTGCGCGCGGGCTTCGGCATCGGCGTCGTCCAGACCGGCCTCGCCCGCCGCTGGGGCCTGGTACGGGTGCTGCCGAACTTCGACTTCTTCCAGATGGGCTGCTGGATCGTCATGCACGAGAACCTGCGCGGCAGCCGGCGCATGCGCCTGATGTTCGACCACCTGGTCGAGGGCTGCACCGCCTATGTCCGCGAGAGCCGCGAGCCCCGGTGAGCGCCGCGCGTTATGAGGGCGGCTGCCTCTGCGGGCAGGTGCGCTGGCGGGCCACGGCCGAGCCGATCAATGTGCGCCTCTGCCACTGCCGCAACTGCCAGCGCGCCACCGGCGGCCCCTATTTCGCCCGGGCGCTGTTCAACGCCCCCGACGTGACCCGCGCCGGCGAGACCACCCGCTGGGCGTCCTCGGCCCGGCTGCATCGCCTGTCGTGCGCCAACTGCGGGACGCCGGTCTTCGCCGAGCCGCAGGACGGGCCTTGGCTGGCGGTGGCGGTGACGACGCTGGACGACCCGCAGGCGCTTAGGCCCGGCAGCCACATCTGGGTCAGCCGCAAGCTCGACTGGACGGTGATCGACGACGGTCTGCCGCAGTATCCGGAAGGGAATTGAGCTTCAGATCCTCCCCCAGCGCAGCGGCGGGAGGGGGACCATCGGCCGAAGAGCCGATGGTGGAGGGGGCAAGCCTCACACGCGGCGGGTCGACCGGGCTATCTTGAATTCAGTTGAGGTGGCTCGCCCCCTCCACCACTCGCTCTTCGGCGAGCGGTCCCCCTCCCGCCGTTTCACGGGGGAGATACGAAAACGGCGGCCGCATCGCTGCGGCCGCCGTCTCGAATTCGTTGAACCGTTGGAAGCCTAGGCTTCCTCGGTCTCCGGGGTCTCGTCCACCGCGCGGGCGCCCATGGCGCGTTCGGCGATGCGGGCCGACTTCCCGCGGCGGTCGCGCAGGTAATAGAGCTTGGCGCGGCGGACGACGCCGCGGCGCTTCACTTCGATGGATTCGATGTTGGGGCTCATCACCGGGAACAAGCGCTCGACGCCTTCGCCGAAGCTGATCTTGCGCACCGTGAAGCTCTCGTTGATGCCCTGGCCGCCGCGGGCGATGCAGACGCCCTCATAGGCCTGGACGCGTTCGCGCTCGCCTTCCTTGATCTTCACGTTCACGCGCACGGTGTCGCCCGGCTGGAACTCGGGGATCTTGCGGACGGCGAGGAGGCGGTCGGCCTCTTCCTTCTCGAGGGTCTCGATCACGTTCATGGTCTTCATCCTTTGTGGGGCTTTGAGCGCCCTTTGGTTGTCAGTTGGCGGGACGCCGCGCCCATAAGTCCGGCCGCTGCTCCCGCGTGGTCTTCTCCCGCTGCGCCTGCCGCCACTTCCGAACCTCGGCGTGGTTGCCGCCCAGCAGCACCTCGGGGATGTCGAGCCCTTCGAACGTCCGCGGCCTGGTGTACTGCGGATGCTCGAGGAGCCCGTCCTCGAAGCTTTCTTCGGCCAAACTCTCCGCCTGCCCCAGAACGCCAGGGACCAGCCGAACGCAGGCCTCGATCGCCACCAACGCCGCCGCCTCGCCACCGGCCAGGACCGCGTCGCCCACGGCGACCTCCTCGAACCCGCGGGCCTCGATGACCCGTTGATCCACCCCTTCGAACCGACCGCACAGCACGATCAATCCAGGCCCTAGGGCCCACTCACGCACGCGCGCCTGGGTCAGGGGCCGGCCCCGGGCGCTCATGTACAAAAACGGCCGGCCGCGCCGCTCCACGCTGTCCAGCGCAGAGGCGATCACGTCCGCCCGCATCACCTGTCCAGGGCCGCCACCCGCGGGGGTGTCGTCGAGGAAGCCGCGCTTATCTTTGGAAAAGCCGCGAATGTCCACTGTTTCCAACGACCAAAGCCCCTGTTCGCGCCAGGCGGTCCCGATCAGCGAGACGCCGAGCGGGCCCGGAAAGGCCTCGGGAAACATGGTCAGCACGGTGGCGTCGAAGGACATGGCGGGTCCTAAGGGCGCGGGATGGGCGCGAGGTCAAGCCTTGCCGCGACGGTACGCCGCGCGTAATCCAGCCGCCTTCGCACCCGCAGCATGAGCCCGTCGATCCCCATGAGCACCGCCAAGGTGGAAACCGAGAACCTGTCGCAGACGCTCCAGCTGGAGCGGATCGAGGTGAACCTGTTCCGCGGGACCACGGCGGACAACTCGCCCGGCCGCATCTTCGGCGGCCAGGTGATCGGCCAGTCGCTGCTGGCGGCCTACGAGACGGTGCCCGACCGCATCTGCCACTCGCTGCACTGCTATTTCATCCGCCCCGGCGACCCCACCGTGCCCATCGTCTTCGAGGTCGACCGCAGCCGGGACGGCGGCAGCTTCACCACGCGGCGGGTGATCGCGATCCAGCACGGCCAGCAGATCTTCAACCTCGCCGCCTCCTTCATGGAGGAGCAGGACGGCTTCGAGCATCAGGCCGAGATGCCCAAGGTGAAGCGCTGGGACGAGCTGCCGGACGAGGCCGAGATGCAGCGCGAGGCCATGGCGCGGATGAAGGACCTGCCGGAAGAGGCGAAGCGCTGGATGTCGCGCCCGCGGCCGATCGAGATGCGCTCGTCGGACGCCCGCAGCTATTTCCAGGGCGGCGAGGCCAAGGACCCGGAGAGCAACGTCTGGTTCCGCTGCCGGGAGCCGATCGGCGACGACCAGCACATGCATCAGGTGATCATGGCCTACGCCTCGGACATGAACCTGTTGTCCACCGCCATGCGGCCGCACAAGGTCCACTGGCAGACGCCGGGCTTCCAGTCGGCCAGCCTCGACCACGCCATGTGGTTCCACAAGAAGACCAACTTCAACGACTGGCACCTCTATTCGCAGGACAGCCCGTCGGCCTCCGGCGGCCGCGGCTTCATCCGCGGCTCAATCTACGCGGCGGACGGGACCCTAGTGGCCAGCGTGGCCCAGGAAGGCCTGATGCGGATGCGCAAGCCGAAGGGCTAGCAAAAGACAGATGCTCCCCCACAGGGGGAGCTGTCAGCGAAGACTGACTGAGGGGGTTTCCTCTCCGGCGCTCAGGATGTCGGCGTTCGCAGACGTGGCGGGTGAAACCCCCTCCGTCTCGCGGCTGCGCCGCGAGCCACCTCCCCCTGTCGCGCGCGGAGCGCGCTGGTGGAGGATTTAAGTCTATTCCACCTCGTCCGGCCGCACCGCCACGATGCGGCCCGCCTCGACCTGCACTTCCGGCACGGCCTCTTTGGTGAAGGGCAGCCACCAGCTTTCGCCGGCGATGGGGGCGACTTCCAGCAGGTCGCCGGCGCCGAAGTCGCGGACGGACCGCACCTTGCCCAGGAGGTCGCCCTCCAGGCTCACCACATCCATGCCGATCAGATCGGCGACGTAGAACTCATCCTCGTCGTCGGGCTCGGGCAGGCGCGCGCGGGGGATGAACAGCTTCAGCCCCCGGGCGGCCTCGGCCTGTTCGCGGGTCTCGATTTCCTGGGCGCGGGCGACCACGCCGCCCTTGGCGACGCGGCCCGCCGTGAGCGTGAGGGCGGGCGAGCCGTCCTCATGCAGCAGGGTCTTGTAGTCCACCAGCGCCATCGGCTCGGCGGTGAAGCTGGTGATGCGGACCTCGCCGCGGACGCCAAAAGCGCCCGCCACGCGGCCCACCATGATCAGGTCGGAAGGGTTATCGACCACGACATTCCCCCAATCCGCTCACCCCGGCGAAAGCCGGGGCCCAAGCTGAATCGCCGTATGGGTCCCGGCTTTCGCCGGGATGAGCGGAGTCGGTGTTAGCCTTCGGCGGTTTCTTCACCGGCGGCTTCGGCGGCCGGAGCCTCCTCAGCCGGAGCCTCAGCGGCGGGGGCTTCCTCAGCAGCGGCCTCGGCGGCGGGAGCTTCCTCGGCGGGCGCGGCTTCAGCAGCCGGTTCTTCCGCGGCGGCTTCGGCGGCGGGCGCCTCCTCAGCGGCGGGAGCTTCCTCGGCCACGGCCTCAGCAGCAGGGGCTTCTTCCACCACCGGTTCCGGCTCGGGGGCCGGCGGCGGGTTGTTCTTGGCCTCTTCGATGGCGGCAAGACGATCGGTCTCGCGCTGGGTCTTTTCCGCGGCGCGTTCGACGGCCTTGGTTCCGGGCTTGCCCTTGTTGGGGTTGTTGCCGTGTTCCCACTTCACCAGGTCCAGCTTGCCGAGCTCGCGGGCGACGCGGTCGGTGGGCTGGGCGCCCTTCTTCATCCACTCCTGGATGCGCTCGACCTTCAGGACGACGCGGTTGGGGTCATCCTTCTTCAGGAGAGGATTGTAGCTCCCCACCTTTTCGATGAAGCGGCCATCGCGGGGCGAGTGGCTGTCGGCGACGACGATCGAATAGTAGGGGCGCTTCTTGGCGCCGCCACGGGCGAGACGGATCTTCAGCATTTGTCTTAGTCCTTGGTTTTCTAAGCTATTTCTTGAAGGGGTTGAAGCCGGGGGGCAGGCCGCCGCCCAGGCCGGGGAGTTTGAAGCCGCCGTCGCCCGCCTGGAGCTTGGCCGCCATCTCTTCGATCTCTTTTTCGCTGGGCATCGGCATCTTGCCGCCGCCCAGGTTCTTCAGCCGGTCATTGCCGCCGGGCCCACCCATGCCGCCCAGCATCTGGGCCATCTGGGCGAAGCCCTTGCCGCCGCCCTTGCTCATCATCTTGAAGGCGTCGGCCATCTGGCGGTGCTGTTTCAGCAGCCGGTTGACCTCGGCTACGTCGACGCCGGCGCCGGCCGCGATGCGGCGCTTGCGCGAGGCGGCCAGGATGTCGGGCTTCTTGCGCTCCAGCTTGGTCATCGAGGAGATGATCGCGCTCTGCCGGTCGACCATCTTGTCGTTGATGTTGGCTTCGGCGATCTGCTTCTTGATCTTCTGGACCCCGGGCAGCATGCCCATCAGGCCTTCCATGCCGCCCATGCGCTTCATCTGCTGAAGCTGCTCGGCCATCATGTCCAGGTCGAACTGGCCCTTGGCCAGCCGCTTGGCCATGGCCTCGGCCTTGGCGACGTCCAGCTCCTCGGTGGCCTTTTCGACGAGCGCGACGATATCGCCCTGGCCCAGGATGCGCCCCGCCACGCGGGCGGCGTCGAACACCTCCAGGCCGTCGATCTTCTCGGAGACGCCGAGGAACTTGATCGGCAGGCCGGTGACCGCGCGCATGGAGAGCGCCGCGCCGCCGCGCCCGTCGCCGTCGGCGCGGGTCAGGACCAGGCCGGTCAGCGGCAGGCGTTCGTGGAAGGCTTTCGCGGTGCGCACCGCGTCCTGGCCGGTCAGCGCATCGGCGACCAGCAGGGTCTCGGACGGCTTGGCGATCTTGGCGATCTCCGCCGCCTCGCTCATCATCGCCTCGTCGAGCGTGGTGCGCCCGGCGGTGTCGAGGATGACGACGTCGAAGCCCTGCAGCTTCGCCGACTGCAGCGCGCGCCGCGCGATGTCCGGCGCGGCCTGGCCCGCGACGATCGGCAGGCTGTCGACGCCGGCCAGCTTGGCGAGCGTCGCCAGCTGCTCCATGGCGGCGGGACGGCGCGTGTCCAGCGAGGCCAGCAGGACCTTCTTGCGGTCCTTGGCGAGCTTCAGCGCCAGCTTGCCGGCGGTGGTGGTCTTACCCGAGCCCTGCAGGCCGGCCATCATGATGACCGTCGGCGGGTTCATGGCGATGTTGAGCCCCTCGGGCTCACCCTCGCCGCCCAGCATCTCGACCAGGCCGTCGTAGGTGATCTTGACCACCTGGTCGGCGGGGCGGACGGAGCGGATCACCGCCTCGCCGGTGGCGGCCTCGGTCGCCTTGGCGATGAAGTCGCGGACCACCGGCAGCGCCACGTCAGCCTCGAGCAGCGCGACGCGGATCTCGCGCATCACCTCGGCCACGTCCTTCTCGGACAGCACGCCGCGGCCGCTCAGGCGGTCGAAAACGGAGGACAGACGATCGGTCAGCGCGTCAAACAAACTCGACTCCTGAAGCCCAAACGCAGTCGACCCCCGTGCACGATTGCGTGGACGGGGGGCCTCGCCGCCCTCGTCCCAGATGATACCTGGGGGTCGTGGCGGTAGAGGGCGCTGACCGAGGTTGCGCCGGAAGGGCGCGCTTATGCGCCTAAGAGGGGCGGGAGGTCAAGGAAGGGGGCGGCGACGCGGCAGCACCAGAACAGCCAGCCCACCCAGAATCAAGGTCGCGCCGATCCCTGTGACGAGGTAAATCGCGACAGCGACGGGCGGGGTGACCGCGGCCAAGGTTGTCGTGCCGGCCAAGATGGCGGCCACGTGCAGTCCGATGATCGGAAGCAGGAGCGAGCCTCCGAGCGCGAATAGAATGATCGGAAGAGATCGTTTCATGTCAGTCGCATCGGCATCGTCAGATGCCTCCCGTCCTTAAACCTCATGGTCAGATGCGAGCCTGCCGGTCCAGGCGTGTCAAGGACCGGCCGCTGGCCGGTCGCTTCGCGGCGCGCGTTCCGCGCGTCCTTGAGACGCCTGGACCGGCAGGCAGAATGGCCGCCATGAGATTTAAGCCGGGGCTTGGCCGCGCCGCCCCCAGAACTCACCCCTTCCACCGCTCATCCCGGCGAAAGCCGGGACCCAAGCCGAGGTAGGACAAGGTCCGCGGGGAGGACGATCTTGCGGTGATTGCCTTTCCTGAGATTCAGCTTGGGTCCCGGCTTTCGCCGGGATGAGCGCTGTTGGGGGCTCAGGTTACCCCAACACCCGCGCCAGCTCCGCCCGGAGCGCTTCCACGTTCCGCCGCACCTTGGCTTTGTAGGCGACCACTGCGCCCCGATCGACGGGCCACATCTGCTTCTCGGGTTTGTCGACGCCGAAGATGTCGAGGAACATCGAGCGGAACTTGCCGGAGACCTGGGCCGGATCGTCCATCTCCCGCTGCTCCTGGTAGCCGACCTCATCGGCGGCGGTGAGCGCGCAGAGCAGCGGATGCATGCGCGGCGAGGCGAACTGGCGGTAGCTCTGATAGCGCTCGATCAGCCGGTCCAGCGGGCTGTCGTCGAGCACCTCGTCGCCGACCCGGAACAGCTCGTCGCGGGTCCAGGCGCTCATCGGGCAGGCGTCGATCATCCAGTCGCCGAGGTGATGGATGTTGGCCCGGCCGCCGCCATAGAGCCCGACGTCCTCCTCGTGCCGCGCCCACCAGCTCTCCATTCGGTCCAGCAGGCTCGCCAGCCGCGAGGCGTCGATCGTCTCGCGGTACTGGGTCCCGAAGATGCCGACCGTGCGCCCGGCCCGGTCGACGAGCCCGAGCAGTTCGTCGGTCAGCATCGGCTGGAAGACGCTGTTGCCGACGCCCAGGATCAACAGGTCCGGCGCGCCCTCCGCTGGCGCGTCCCAGGGATAGTGATGGACGTGGCGGACCTGGGCGTTGGGCGGCAGGACCTGGCTCAGCACCTGGCCGCCCAGCCGGTCGCCGAAGTTGCCGATCGAGTTGTAGGAGAGCACCCAGACCGTGCGCTCGGGCGCCGCCTGCCCCGCGCCGGGTTCAAGGCGCAGCAGGAACTGGCCGGGCGTCACCTCCGCGCCGGTCACCCGGCCAAAGCCGGCGGCGGCCAGCAGGCCGTTGAGCTCGTCCTTGGTGAAGTCGTTGACCCAGCCCAGCGCGCGGCGGTCGGTGGGGCCGCGGTCGCCGGCGAGGCAGTAGCTCATCACCACCGGGACGTTGAGCGCGCGGAGCTTCGCCAGGAACGCCGGCGCGTCGTAGATATACTCCAGCACGCCCAGGACCGTGACGATGTCGCAGGCCTGGCCGGTCGGGAACTCGCCGGCGTTGAAGTCTTTGACCAGGGTGCGTGCGTCGCGGGCCGTCAGGTCGCAAGGCTGGTAGCGGCAGCCCATCGGCAGGAACCGCTCCAGCGCCATCGCCCCGCAACCGAGGTCCAGCACCGCCGCGCCGCGCGGGATGTAGGCGGCGGCGCGGGCGGCGCGCTGGTCCCAGGCGGGCTCAAGCTGGGCCGGGTCCTCCCAGCGCGGGCGGTCGGTGGCCCGCGCGGCGATCACCGCCCTGCGGCGGGCGAATTCCTGCTCGGCGTTCGGCGGGTCGGACTCGGTTCCCATGCGCCCGCCTTAGCACGGGTCCGGCGCAGGGCCGAACGGTGCGCGATTGATGTCCGAAAGCCGCCAGCGGCGCGCGGCGAACGGGCCTATATTCCGCGCATGATCAGCTATGCCCTCTTCGAAACCGTCATCGGCTGGGCCGGGGTGGCCTGGGCCGACCGCCAACGCCTCGTCGGCGTCTATCTGCCCGAGGCAGATCGCGAGAACGCCCGGCGCAGCTTCCTGCGGCGCTTTCCGGACGCCGCCGAGGCGGAGCCTTCGCCGATGGCCGCGCACGCCATCGCCGGCATCCGCAGGCTGATGGCTGGGGAAAAGGTCGACCTGCTGGACATCCCCATCGATATCGAGCGCGTCCCTGAGTTCAACGCAAAGGTCTACGAGATCGCCCGCGCCATTCCGCCCGGCGAAACCCTGACCTACGGCGAGATCGCGGTGAAGCTCGGCGACAAGCTGCTGGCCCGCGACGTGGGCGCGGCGCTCGGCAAGAATCCCTGGCCGATCGTGGTGCCCTGCCATCGGGTGACCGCGGCGGGCGGCAAGCTCGGCGGCTTCTCGGCGCGCGGCGGGGTCAACACCAAGGTCAGGCTCCTGGCCATCGAGGGCGCCAAGGTGCTGGAGCCCGCCCCGCCGCCGCCGAAGAAGGCCGCCGCCTCGGCCCAGCCGTCGCTGTTCGAATAGGCCGGCCTAGCCCTTCATGCGCCCGTAGAGTTCGGCGATGGTCCTCACCGCCCGCTCCGCCTCGGCCCGGTCGATGACTTCCTGGTCGTTGCCGTAGCCGAACATGTCGCCGCCCCAAAGCGCCTGGACGACGATGCCGTCGCGCCGCGAGAGCAGGCTGACGTCCTTGTAGAAGACCCCGTAGTTCACCTCCGGCTGCGGGATCAGCCAGGCGATCTGGCCGCGCACCGGGGTGATGCTTTCGTCGCGGCACAGCGCGCGGGCGCCGTAGCCGGGGCAGTTGATCACCACCTTCTCCTTGAGCGTGGCGAGGTCGCCCAGGCTCTGGAACTCCCGGTGCTCGACGCGGCCGCCCATGGCCAGGAAGTCGGCCATCAGGGTGTGGCCGTAGTCGGCGACGTTGAACTGCATCTGCGAGGTGCGCCGCACGTCGGCGCCCGGGAACGGCGAGGCGCCGGGCGCCAGCACCTCGGCGCGGGGTGTCAGGTCGCGGATGCGGTCGCGGAAGTCGACGAACTGCAGCTCCGGGCCGGTCCTGGCCCCCTCTGGCTTAACGGGCGCCGGCTCGGTGGGCGGATCGGACAGGAAATAGCGGTCGCTCCATTCCACCGGGCTGTCGGCGAGGCCCAGGTAGCGGCGGAAGCGCTTGAAGGAGATGCGGGTCATCTCCTCCCACTGCGCCGCGAACTGCGGTCCGGCCTTGTCGGCCAGCGCGATGCGGCTGTCCGGCGTCCAGCTGCCGGTGGCCCGCGCCGAGCGGGCGTCGGGCAGCAGGTCCCTGGCGTAGATGGTCACCTTGGCGCCGGCCTCCTGGGCGAGGATCGCCGACGACAGGCCGATGGCGCCGCAGCCGACGACGGCCACCTCGCGCGGGCTGTTCGCCATGGCCTTGCGCACCGCCAGCGTCCCGGAGCCCCAGGAGAGCGACCAGCCGGAGCCGCCATGGCCGTAGTTGTGCACCACCAGCGCATCGCCCACTTGCTCGGCCTCGATCCGCGGGCCCTGGGCGCGGAACGGGCGCAGGCAGACGGTGATGTCGAACACCCGGTCCATCCGCGCATGCACCGGCCAGATCGGCGTGCTGCGCTCGGCGAAGGGCAGAGTCGAGATCGGGCCGCCGGCCGGCCCGCCCGCGCCGGCGGTGGCGCAGCCGCCAAGGCTGAGGAGCCCCGCGCCGGCCGAGCCGAGCAGCAGTTGGCGGCGGTCCAGGGCGGTGAGGCGCGGCGGCATGGCGAATCCGGGACGTAGAGATGAGCGCAGGCCGCTGAGCTTAAGGGCGCCGGATGCGCCGGTCACCTGGCGCCGTTCACCTGCGCCGGGCGTCAGCCGCCGCGCGCGGCCACCGCTTCCGCGCGGCTGATCTTCTCGGCCTCGTCGTAGGGCACCCCGAAGGCGGTCAGGATCAGGGCGATGACCTGCGTCGTATGGACCTCGGAGGCTTCGCCGGCGACGAGGTCGCGCTGGATCATCCGCATCGCGCCGAAGGCCAGGGTCAGGGCCGAGGTCATCTCGATGGGACGGAACTGTCCCAGGCGCATGCCTTCGCGGTAGAGCCGCGCGAACAGCGCCTCGAAGGACGCCACCCGGGGGTTGCGCGAGCCGGCCAGCTGCAGGGCGACCCAGCCGCGGACCGGGTCGGCCACGTGGGCGGCGAGCACCGTGTGCAGGCTGCAGGCGAGCAGGGTCGCCGGATCGCGCCGCTGGCGCACCACCGCGTCCAACAGGGCGTCGAGGTCGACGGCCACCCGCTGGGTGAGCGCCCCCACCAGGTCCGCGGTCGCCGGGAAGTAGTTGTAGAAGGTGCCGCGCGAGACGCCGGCCGCGCGGACGAAGTCCTCGATGGAGACGCTGGCCAGGCCCTTCTCGGCGATCACCGCCTCGGCGGCGGTCAGCAGGCGTTCGCGGGTCTGGGCGCGGCGCTGTTCGGCGGCGGCGGCGCGGGCCTCGAGATTGACCCGCATGGGCCGCCGTTCGCTCATCTACCGTCGCCGACTCACTTCAGTTGGTCGAGATGACCTCTTATCAGGGCGGCGACCAGTTCGGCCACCGGCCCGCCCTGGATCTCGTGAGCCGCGGCCTCGACGCCGAGCGCGTCCATCATGGCGCGGTGCGCCTTGGGCGAGATGGCGATCACCGCGCGGGACGTGGCGCGCGAAAGGGCCAGCGCGGTCTGGACGTCGATCTCCAGGGCCTGGGTAGGCACAGAGGCGAACTCGCCGGCCGAATCTGGGGCCGAATCTGGGGCGGAATCTGGGGCGGGATGGGCGGGCATGCGGCGGGTTCCGTAAGGGAACGAGGCGGTCGCGCCCGGGCCTCGCAGGGCCTCGCGCTGTCCAGTCTCGTTGAGCGTGTTCAATCGGGGAGCGTGTTCAGTCGGGCGCCGCATATGGGTGGCGCTGACAGTTGTGTCAACTTGAAAGGCCCGCGATTTGGGTAATCCAGATTCAGCCCGCGCGATCGGCGTGGACGCGCCGGTGGGCGGCGGCTAACGAAAGGCCATGGCCATCGGCGTATTCGATTCCGGCGTGGGAGGCTTGAGCGTCCACCGCACGCTGGTGGCGCGGTTCCCCGAGGCCGACTTCATCTACCTGGCCGACCAGGCCAACACCCCCTATGGCGGCCGCTCCGGCGAGGAGATCGTGGCGCTGACCCGCGCCGGCTGCGAGCGGCTGTTCGCGGAAGGCGCGAGCCTGGTGGTCCTGGCCTGCAACACCGCGTCGGGCATCGCGCTGCGGCGCCTGCAGCAGACCTGGCTGCCGGGCTACCGCCGCGAGCTTGGGCGGCCGGTGAACGTGCTGGGGATCATCGTCCCGACCATCGAGGCGGCGACGGGTCTGCCCTGGGAGCACGAGGCCGAGCGGCGCGGCGACAAGGTCGAGAAGCTGGACGTGCTGGCGGTGTTCTCCACGCCCCAGACGACCGCCTCGCGGGTCTATGAGATCGAGATCGACAAGCGCCGCCAGGACGTCGCGGTGTTCTCGCAGCCCTGCCCGGAGCTGGCCGGCATGATCGAGGCCGGCGCGCCGCGCGAAGCCCTGGCCGGCGCCATCGCCGAGCACGTGAAGGCGGTCAGCCAGTGGATCGGCCGGGCGCCCGACCGGGCGATCCTGGGCTGCACCCATTTCGAGATCGTCGCCGACCTGTTCCGCGTGGCGCTCCCGCCAGGCACGCCGCTCATCCACCAGCCGCAGGCCACGGCCGACGCGCTCGCGCGCTATTTCGAGCGGCATCCGGAGTACGATGTGGGGACCGGCGCGCTTCGGCGGTTCCTGACCACCGGCCGGCCCGGCGTGCAGTCGGGGCTGGTGGAAGCGTTCTGGGGAGCGCCGCTGAGGTTCGAGGGGACCTGAGCGGCCGGATCTTAAGAGGGATGGCGATGAACAAGACGGTCTTGAGCGCGGGCCCCGCGGCCCTTCTGTTGGCCCCGCTTCTGCTGGTCGGCGCGGCGCGCGCGGAGGTCGCCGACAAGTCCACCGCCGGGTTCGAGGTGACGGAAAAGGCGACCATCGCCGCCGCGCCGGGCAAGGTCTGGGACACGCTGATGCGACCCAGCCGCTGGTGGTCGCCGCAGCACACCTACACGCACGACGCCAAGAACCTGTCGTTCGACGGCTCGGGGTGCTTTTGCGAGATCCTCAAGAAGGGCGCGGTCCGGCACATGACGATCGTCTACGCCGACGGCGGGACGCAGCTGCGCCTCGCCGGCGCGCTCGGGCCCCTGCAGGCCACCGGCGCCGACGGCCACCTGAGCGTCACCCTGACGCCGGCCGGCGCCGCGACCGATGTCGTCATGACCTACGACGTCGGCGGCTACGCCAAGGGCGGGCTTTCCGAGATCTACGCCGCCCCGGTCGACCGGGTGCTGGGCGAGCAGCTGGCCCGGCTGAAGAAGGCGGTGGAGACGGGCAAGCCGGAGTAAGGCTCGCTCAATCTTGGCGGGGAAAATCAGTAGCTAAAATTCTCGTCATCCCGGACGGCCTGCAAGGCCGAGCCGGGACCCAGGAGCCACCGCATTGCAGAACCCCTGGGTCCCGGCTCTCCGCTTCGCTACGGCCGGGATGACGGGTTGGGGTTGCTAACCCGGCCGATCTCTCAATCATTTTTGGTGCGCCCATAGAGCAGGTCTATATCTGGCCCATGCTCCCCACCCTGCGCCAACTGCACTACCTCAAGCTGCTCGCCGAACAGGGCAGTTTCGGCCGCGCCGCCGAGGCGGCTCACGTCACCCAGCCGACGCTGTCGTCCGGCATCCAGGAGCTGGAGCGCACGCTGGGCGCCCCGGTGGTCGACCGGGCGCGGTCCGGGGTGATCCTGACGGCGGTGGGCGAGGAGGCGCTGCGCCGCGCCACCGTGATCCTCAACGAGGCCGAGGAGCTGGTGGAGGCGGCCAAGAACGCCGGCCAGCCGCTGACCGGGCGCTTCCGGCTTGGCGTGATCCCGACGGTGGCGCCGTTCCTGCTGCCGCGCGTGCTGCCGCTGCTCAGGACCCGGTTCCCGAAACTGCGGCTGTTCCTGCGCGAGGACCTGACGCAGCGGCTGATCGCGTCGCTGAAGGCGGGCCAGCTGGACGCGGCCCTGATCGCGCTCCCCTTCGACATGCAGGGCCTGAACTGGGCGCACGTCGCCGACGACGAGCTGCTGGCCGCCATGCCGGCCGGCCACCCGCTGGCCAGGCTCAAGTCCACCGACCCCGCCGCCCTGGAGGCCGAGGACCTGATCCTGCTGGAGGACGGCCACTGCCTGCGCGACCACGCGCTCGCCGCCTGCGGACTGAAGCCGCCGAAGACCGCCGCCGGCGAGGAGGGTTTCGCGGCGACCTCGCTGCCGACCCTGGTGCAGATGGTCAGCTCGGGCCTCGGCGTCACCTTCCTGCCGGCCATGGCGGTGAACGCCGGCCTGACCGACAGCGCGTCCGTCGCCACCCGGCCCATCGCGCCGGCCGGCCTTGATGGCGGGGGGGCCAGCCGGGAGATCGTCGTCGCCTGGCGCGCCGGCTCCAATCGCGCCGCCGAGGGCCGCCTGCTGGCCGAGGTGCTGCGGGAGTAGGCCTTTCGATAGACCAATTTAGACATATCGAAATACGCTTGCGTCTTCGATCCGGTTTAGATATATCGATAAGCACCCCGCCAAAGGAGGGGGCTTCGATATGCACAGACACCATCACTTTTTCGGCGGCCGGGATGAACACCGCGGCCGCGGACCCTGGGGCGGCCACATGCGCGGCATGGGTCATCACGGACATCATCACCGCGGCGGCCGCGTGGGCCGGTTCCTGGAGCACGGCGACCTTCGCTTCGTGGTCCTGGCGCTGATCGCCGAGCAGCCGCGTCACGGCTACGAGCTGATCAAGGAACTGGAAGACCGCACCGGCGGCGCCTATCGCCCGTCGCCCGGCGTGATCTATCCGACGCTCGCGCTCCTGGAAGACGAGGGCTTCATCCGCCCCGTGACCGGCGAGGCCGGCCGCAAGCTCTTCGAGGCGACCGACGAGGGCCGCGAGGCGCTCAAGGCCAACCAGGCCGGCGTCGACGCCGTCTTCGGGCGCATGGCCGAGGCCGCCGAAGGCTCCGACACCACCCGTCCCCGGGTCGGCCGGGCGATGAAGAACCTCGGCATGGCGCTGGCCGGCCGCCTGGCGCGCCGTCCGATCACGCCCGAAGAGATCGACCGCATCGTCGCCATGATCGACGACATGGCCGTGGCGATCGAGAAGAGCTGAGGCCCATGCCGATGCGCTCCAGCTCGACGGTCGTCACCGACGCCGGCCACCGCTACATGGCCCAGCTCTGCAAGCACTTCGCCCATCGGGTCCCCGCGACGCTCGGCGAACGCGAGAGCCACATCGCCTTCGAGGCCGGCCAGGTCTATCTCCGCGCCTCGCCGGCGACCCTGATGATCCTGGCCGAGGCCGGCGCGGCCGACGCCCTGACCCAGATCGAGGGCGTGGTGGAGCGCCACCTGAAGCGCTTCGCCTTCCGCGAGCCGAACCTCGCGGTCGAATGGCGCCGCGCGCCGGCCAGCTAGGGAGACTCCCGTCGTGTCCGACACCGAACCCGCCGCACGGCCCTCCCGGCTCGACCCCGACAAGGTCAGCCGCGCAAGCCTCAGTCCGCGGCGGGTGGGCGAGCGTTGCGGGGCCGCCCCCGGCGCCTGGCGGCCGCGTGTCGACCCGGGACGTTGCGAGGGCAAAGCCGACTGCGTCGCGGTCTGTCCGCACGACGTCTTCGAGGTCGGGCCGATCGCAGACAGCGTCTACCGGGCGCTCCCGCTGCGCGCCCGGATCAAGGTCTGGGCGCACGGCAAGAAGACCGCCCACATCCCCAACGCTGACGCCTGTCAGGCCTGCGGCCTCTGCGTCGCGGCCTGCCCGGAGCAGGCGATCAAGCTGGTTCAGGGCTGACGGATCTTCCCCCGGTCCGCCGTGGATTCAGGGATTCAGGAGCTTCCGCGTCGCTACGTTCGGCACATAGCTGCAGGGCAGGTTGGGGCTCCGATAGTTACCTTGAAATGTGACGTGATCGCCGACAGCTAGCGCCATTTTAGGAGGAAGCACCACTACGGTCCGCCGTCCGTCAGGCATCTGAACCACGGCCCGCTGGTTGTTCAGGTAGGCTGGATCGATAGGCGCCCCGATGGTCGCCTCGGTCCTCGCCAGCGCTGCCATAGCGGCTTGATTGTCCATCAGGAGGACGACAATCCCTTCGCCGCCAGTAGAGGGCGATTGCAGCATCTTGATCGGACATGCCGGGGTCGGCTGATCGTCCGCCGCAGCAGCTGACCAAGCTGACATCAGCGACAGGCCGGCAAGGGCCCCGTAAAATATCTTCGTCGTCATTTTGAGCACACCCACGGTTGCATCGAACGATGGATCGCTGCTGGGTTCAAGCACGACGACCCGTACCGCCCACTCAGTCCATCAGCTTCTGGCTCAGGTACACATAGTGCCGGGCCCACCGCCGGGCGTTCAGCTCCGGGTCGGCGTCGTTGGCGTGACCGCCGAAGGTCTGCTCGTAGTAGAGGTAGGGCAGGCCCATCTTCTCCATCATCGCGGCGAACTTGCGCGGATGGCCCGGGTGCACCCGGTCGTCGCGGGTGTTGGTGGTGATGTAGGGCTCCGGGTATTTCACCCCGGCCTTGAGGTTCTGATAGCCGGAATATTTGGCGATGAACTCACGGTCGGCGGGGACGTCGGGGTCGCCATATTCCGCCACCCACGACGCGCCGGCCGACAGGTGGTTGTAGCGCAGCATGTCGATCAGCGGGCTCTCGATGACGATGGCGTTGAACAGCTCCGGATGCTGGGTCATCGAGACCGTGGTCAGGATGCCGCCGTTCGACCGGGCGTAGATGCCCAGATGGCGTGGCGAGGTGATCTTGCGCGCCTCCAGGTCCTTGGCGACCGAGGCGAAGTCGTCGAAGGCCCGCTGGCGGTGCTCGCGCAGCGCCGCCTCGTGCCAGGCCGGCCCGAACTCGCCGCCGCCGCGGATGTTGGCGATCACATAGGCGCCGCCGCGCTCCAGCCAGAGCTTGCCCATCTGCGGGATGTAGACGGGCGGTTCCGAGAGCTCGAAGCCGCCGTAGCCGAACATCTGGGTCGGCGTGGAGCCGTCGAGCTTCATGTCCTTCCGGTGGACCACGAAGTAGGGGACCTTGGTCCCGTCGTTCGAGGTCGCGAAGTGCTGCTCGACCACGTCCTTGCTGGCGTCGAACTGGGCCGGCAGCTGCTTGACCTTGGCGACCGCGCCGTCGGCCTCGGCCAGCCACAGGGACGTCGGGTCGAGGAAGCCTTCGACGGTGAAGAACAGCTGGTTGTCGTCGTCGCTCGCCGCGACCAGCTTGATGTTGGCGTTCCCCGGCAGCTTCAGCCGGCGCGGCAACCATACGCCGGCCTTGTGGTCGTAGGTGTCGACCGCGCCCTTCACGTCCTGCAGCAGGTCGATGACCAGCCGGTCCTTGGACGAGGCCACCTGGTCGACGGCGTCGTGCGATCCGGGCATGAACACCAGCTGGGCCTTGGCCGCGGCGGGGTTCTTCTTCAATTCGGTGAGGTCGTAGCTGATGACAGCGCCGGCTTTGAAGGCTTTCCAGTCCTCCTTGATGGTGAAGACCAGCTGGCCGTCGACATAGGTGTCGCCCTCGACCTTCTTCGGGAGCGGGATATCGGTCAGGCCGCCCTTGTCGTCGAGCAGCTTGTATTCGCGTTCGTAGAAGGTGAGGCCGCGGTCGACCATCACGCCATCGACCTGGCCGTCCCTGCCTTCCAGCACCCGCGCGCCGGCCTGGACGTCGCTCTTTGCGCCGCGGAACACCTCGCGGGGCTCAGCCCCGCCGCGCTTCACGATCTTCACCACATAGGCGTAGCCGGACTTGGTCACCTCGTCCGGCGTCCAGGGGCGCGAGACGATCAGCGTGTCGCGGTCGATCCAGGCGGCGTTCTGCTTGGCGTTCGGGAAGTGGAAGCCGCCGTCCACGAACTTGCCGGTCGCAGTGTCGAACTCGCGGTCCTCGACGGCGTCGGAGCCGCCGTTGGAGAGGTGCACGAGGCAGAGCGTCTGGGCGGGCTTGAGGCAATTGGCCCCCTTCCAGATCCAGTTCTTGCCCTCGGCTTTCGACAGCGCGTCGAGGTCGAGCAGGGTCTCCCACTTCGGATCGGCGGTCTTGTAGGAGGCCAGCGTCGTGTGGCGCCAGATGCCGTGGATATGGGTCCCATCCTGCCAGAAGTTGTCGACCCCGCCGGCCCTGAAGCGTGGGAGCGCGATGCGGTCCTTGGCGGTGAAGATCGCCAGGGCTTCCTTGCGGAACACCTCGTAGCGCGGGTCCTCCTCCAGCCGCACGTGGCTCTTGGCGTTCTGCCCCTCCACCCAGGCCAGCGCGCGCGGGCTTTCGATGTCCTCCAGCCATAGGAAGGGATCGACCGCGCCGACCTCCTTGGGGCCCTGGGCGTGGGCGGCGGTGAGCGAGACGCCGGCGATGGCGCCAGCGAGAACAAACGGGGCGACAGCGGCGAGCGCGAGCGGCAGAGCTTTCATGCCGCTTTTCTAGCCGGGCCCGAACGGGCCTGTCTCGCGCCGAGTGGTTTCGGGCCAGAAACGTGCGCGCGGCGGCGTTGGGATGACCGCCAAGACGCCAAGATCACCAAGGGTTCCGAGCTGAAGGAGGACACGAAGACCACGAAGACCACGAAGAGGCCGCGTCGCCCGCGAGCGCAGCGAGCCGTCTTTCCAATCCCCTGGAGGACTCGGCGTGCGGCCGGCCAGGTGGCGGAGCGTCTTCGTGATCTTCGTGTCCTTCGTGGTCTTCGTGTTCGATCGGGGCGTAGCGGCCTAGCTCGGTCTCTTGGCGAACTTGGCGTCTTGGCGGTTCCAAAAAGCCCGCGTCTGCGCCGGCGCGTGCGTCGCGAGCCCTCTTCGCCTATATGTCCGCCGCCATGAGCCGTCCGTTCCTGAAGATGAACGGGCTCGGCAACGACTTCGTCGTGGTCGAGGCCCGCAGCGCGCCGTTCGAGCCGAGCGCCGAAGAGGTGCGCGCGCTGGGCGACCGCGCCCGCGGCATCGGCTTCGACCAGCTCATCGTCCTGGAGCCGCCGGCCCCCGGCGAGGGCGTCGATGCGCGGGTGCGGTTCTGGAACTCGGACGGCGAGGAGATTTCCGCCTGCGGCAACGGCACGCGCTGCGTCGGCTGGCTCCTGATGCAGGCCTCCGGCGCCGACCGGGCGGTGATCGAGAGCAAGGCCGGGCGCCTCATCGCCACCCGCGCCGGCGAGCGGCTGGTCAGCGTCGACATGGGCAAGCCCGGCCTGGACTGGCGCGATATCCCGCTCGCCCGCGAGCAGGACACGCGCGCCCTGGACGTGGCGCTGTATCCGGACGCACGGCTCTCGACCGCGCCGGGATGCGTCTCCATGGGCAATCCGCACGTGGTGTTCTTCACCCCCGACCTGGACGCGGCGCCGGTGACCACCGCCGGGCCGATGGTCGAGCATCATCCGCTGTTCCCGCAAGCCGTGAACGTCGGCTTCGCCCAGGTCATCGACCGTGGCCGCATCCGGCTGCGCGTCTGGGAGCGCGGCGCGGGCCTCACCAAGGCCTGCGGCACCGGCGCCTGCGCCGCCCTGGTGGCGGCCGCGCGGCGCGACCTCACCGACCGCACCGCCGTGGTCGTCACCGACGGCGGCGAGCTCCTGATCGAGTGGCGCGCCGACGACGACCACGTGATCATGACCGGCCCGGCCGCCGTCGACTTCGCGGGCGAGCTGCCATGACCGCCCGCGCCCACCAAGACGTCGACGTGGTGACCTTCGGCTGCCGGCTGAACGCCTACGAGAGTGAGATCATCCGCAAGCAGGCCGCCGCCGACGGCCTCTCCGACGCCGTGGTCTTCAACACCTGCGCGGTGACCGGCGAGGCCGTGCGCCAGGCCCGCCAGGCGATCCGCAAGGCGCGGCGCGAGCGGCCGGGCGCGACGCTGATCGTCACCGGCTGCGCCGCCCAGATCGACCCCGCCGCCTTCGCCGGCATGCCTGAGGTCGACCTGGTGCTCGGCAACGCCGAGAAGGCCGCGCCCGGCGCCTATCTGCCGTTTTCGCGAGAGTCTGGGCCGGAGCTCGGCCGCGTGCGGGTCAACGACATCATGAGCGTGCGCGAGACCGCCGGTCACCTGATCGACGGCCTGAAGGATCGCGCCCGCGCCTACGTCGAGGTGCAGAACGGCTGCGACCACCGCTGCACCTTCTGCATCATCCCGTTCGGGCGCGGCAATTCGCGCTCCGCCGCCGCCGGCGAGGTGGTGGCGCAGGTCAAGCGCCTGGCCGCCCAGGGCTACCGCGAGGTCGTGCTGACCGGCGTCGACGTGACCAGCTGGGGCGCCGACCTGCCGGGCGCCCCGACGCTGGGCCAACTGGTCGCGCGGATCCTCAAGCTGGTCCCGGAGCTGCCCCGCCTGCGGCTCTCCTCCATCGACGCCGCCGAGATCGATCCGGACCTCATGCGCTGCCTCGCCGAGGAGCCGCGGCTGATGCCCTATCTCCACCTGTCCCTACAGGCCGGCGACGACATGATCCTCAAGCGCATGAAGCGCCGCCACAGCCGCGCCGATGCTCTGCAACTCATTGAAAACGTTCGTGCTGTCCGCCCCGACACCGCCTTCGGCGCCGACCTGATCGCCGGCTTCCCCACCGAGACGGACGCCATGTTCGACAACACCCTTTCCATGGTCGAGGAGGCGGGCCTGTCGTTCCTGCACGTCTTCCCCTACAGCGCCCGGCCCGGCACGCCGGCCGCGCGGATGCCGGCGGTGAAGGGCGGCGTCGTGAAGGCCCGCGCCGCGCGGCTGCGGGCCGCCGGCGAGGCGGCCCTGGCGCGGCATCTGCAGCGACAGGTGGGGCGGACGCTGATGGGCCTGGTGGAGCGGGACGGCCTGGCGCGGGCCGACGACTTCACCGAGATCGCCTTCACCGGCGAGGCGACCGTGGGCGAGATCGTATCCCTGGTGGTCACCGGCCACGACGGGAGGCGGGCGCTCGCCCGGACCCGGGTGCTGGAGGCCGCCGAATGAGCCTGAGCGGCGGATGCCAGTGCGGCGCGATCCGCTTCCGGGTGGATGGCGAACTCGGCGAGGCGTCGATCTGCCATTGCCGCATGTGCCAGAAGGCCATGGGCGCCTTCTTCGGCCCGTTCGTCGAGGTGGGGCCCGCCGGCCTCGCCTGGACCCGCGGCGCGCGCAAGCGGTTCCAGAGCTCGAACAAGATCCATCGCGGCTTTTGCGGCGACTGCGGGACGCCGCTGACCTTCGAATACGGCGAAACCCACCTGTCGCTCGCCATCGCCGCCTTCGACCGGCCGGGCGAGATCAGGATCAGCGAGCAGCTTGCCTCGAGCGCCCGCCTGGCCGATTTCGCCGAGCTGGCGGCGCTTCCGACCCATCCGGAGGACGAGCCCAGGGCCGCAGCCCACATCGCGAGCATCGTCTCCTACCAGCACCCCGACCACGACACCGAGACCTGGCCGCCGAAGGCCTGATCAGCTCTCGGGGTCGACCGGCCCGCCAAATCCCGGCAGGGACCACTTCCACAGGATCGCCCCGGCGCGGATCGTCAGCGCCACGATGAACCCCAGGACGCCGGCCGGAATGGCCGGCGTGCCCACCAGCTCCAGCGCCACGAAGGTCGCCGCGCCGGCGAGCGCCGGGGTGACATAGAGCTCGCGCTGCAGCAGCACCGAAGGCTCGTGGGCGAGCACGTCGCGGATCACCCCGCCGAAGGTGGCGGTGAGCACGCCCATCAGCACCGCCGAGAACGGCGGGACGCCCAGCGAGATCGCCTTCAGGGCGCCGACCACGGCGTAGGCGGCCATGCCCAGGGCGTCGAGCCAGGTCAGGATGCTGCCCCGAAACCGCCGGGGGCCGACAATCCAGACGGCGAGCGCGGCGGCGAGACAGACGACGATGTAGGCAGGCCTCCCCACCCAGAACACCGGCGCTCCGATCAACAGGTCGCGAAGCGTGCCGCCGCCGACCCCGGTCACCGCGGCGAAGAAGCCGAAGGTGACGATATCATGCTTGCGCCGCGCCGCCGCCAGCGCCCCGGTCGCGCCGAACACCGCCACGGCGGCGTAGTCCAGCACGGTCAGGGTGGCGCTCAGGCGATCCATGGGGCCTAGCGTCCTGATTCCGAAGTTCGCATGCGCATGTGGCGGGCTCCGACGAACTTCGGAATCAAGAAGGACGCTAGCAAGTATAGGCTTTTCGCGTGCTTCTTGGATTTGAAGTTCGCTCTGCGCACGACCCAGAACGAGGCGAACTTCAAATCCCGCACGTGAGCCTGCAAGGGTGCGTGACGTGGTGCAAGCGCCCAGCTAGAAGCGCCTCCATGACCGAACCCAAACGCGGCTGGTTCGCGCGGCTCACCGAAGGCCTGACGCGCTCGTCGAAACAGATCGGCGAACAGATCACCCAGGTCTTTGTGGCCAAGGAGCCGCTCGACCAGGCCAAGCTCGACGAGCTGGAGGAGATGCTGATCGAGGCCGACCTCGGCCCGCATTCCGCCGCCCGCATCACCCAGCGCTTCGCCGACGAGAAATTCGGCAAGGATGTCGACGAGGCCGACATCAAGGAGGCGCTGGCCGCGGCGATCGGCGACGAGCTGGCCACCCACCAGGCGGATTTCGACGCGCTCTCGGGACCCAAGCCCTATGTCGTGCTTTTCATCGGGGTGAACGGATCGGGCAAGACCACCACGCTGGGCAAGATCGCGTCGGACCTGGTCGGCCGCGGCGCCAAGGTGCTGGTGGTGGCCGGCGATACCTTCCGCGCCGCCGCCGTCGAGCAGCTGAAGATCTGGGCCGAGCGCGCCGGCGCCGACTTCATCTCGCGGCCGATGAACTCCGACGCCGCGGGGTTGGTGTTCGAAGCGGTCGAGCGGGCCCATGCTCAGAACTACGATGTCGTGCTGGTCGACACCGCCGGGCGCCTGCAGAACAAGCAGGGGCTGATGGACGAGCTGCACAAGATCATCCGCGTGGTGAAGAAGATCGATCCGGACGCGCCGCACGAGACCCTGCTGGTGCTGGACGCCACGGTGGGGCGCAATGCGCTCGCCCAGGAGAACATCTTCGGCAACCAGATCGGCGTTTCCGGCATCGTCATGACCAAGCTCGACGGCACCGCCCGCGGCGGGGTGCTGGTGCCGGTCGCTCAGGCCTCGGACAGTCCGATCAAGCTGATCGGCGTGGGCGAGGGGATCGACGATCTGCAGCCGTTCAACGCCCACGCCTTCGCGCGGTCTCTGGTCGGGCTGGCGGAGCCGATACGATGAGTTGGGCGCGCGCGTGAGTGAGGGCCGATGAGTGAAATGACGCCGCAGGCCCGCGCCCTGCCCGCCTGGGTGCGCTACACGATCGACTACGGCGGTCTCGCCGCCTGGGTGCTGACGATCGCGATCACCCGCAACGGCGTGACCTCGAGCTGGGTGATCGTCGCCGCCTCGCTCATCGCCCTGGTGGTGGGCGTGGCGGTGGAAAAGCGGGTCCCGCCGATGCCGTTGGCCACCGCCGTGCTCGGCATCATCTTCGGCGGGCTGACGCTGTTCTTCCACGACGAACGGTTCATCAAGGTCAAGCCGACCATTCTCTACACGGCCTTCGGCCTCTTCCTGGTCACCGGCGCGCTGCGCGGCAAGAACCCGCTGAAGGTGTTGATGGGCGACGCCTTCCATCTGCCGGAGACGGTGATCCGCACCCTCACGGTGCGCTACGCCCTGTTCTTCTTCGCGCTCGCCGCCGCCAACGAGGTGGTTTGGCGCACGCAGAGCACGGTCTTCTGGGCCTTCTTCAAGTTCCCCGGCGTGCCGATCCTCATCTTCCTGTTCGCCATGAGCCAGGCGCCCCTGATGATGAAGCATATGCCCGACGAAGAGCCGAAACCGCCGCCCGAGGGCTCCTGACAGCGAGCTGATCGCCGCTGGGGGCTTGCTGCGCCGCCCACGGAAGGTCTGTAATCAAATCGACGTAATCCTCCTTTAGTGACGGCGGCGAGCCTCGCGGGGGACGACCGATGGCCAAGACCAAGTCAGGCGCTAAGGGCGGTATCGCCGCCTTGGATCAATCGGCGAGTCATCTCCTGCACCGCGCCCTGCAGCGCGCGCTGGACATCTATGTGGAGGAGTTCGGCGAGAGCGGCGTGACCCAGCGTCAGTTCGCGGTCATGGCCGCCGCCGACGAGCGCGAGGGGGCGACCCAGGCCGACCTGGTGCGGATCACCGGCATCGACCGCTCGACGCTGGCCGACATGGCCAGGCGGATGATCGCCAAGGGCCTGTTGGAACGCGAGCGCTCCAACGTCGACGCCCGCGCCAACGCCGTGCGTCTGACCGACGCCGGCCGCGCGGCGCTGGCCGACGCCCGCCCGAAGATGGCGTCCGCCGACGGCAAGCTCCTGAAGCTGATCTCCGGGGGCGGCCGGCGTGCGACCTTCCTGGCCTTGCTGCGCGACCTCACCAAGTCCGCGGCCCCCGCCGATCCCGCCAAGCCCAAGGCCGCAAAGGTGAAGGCGCCCAAGCCCGCCAAGGCCGTGAAGAGCGGCAAGCCGCACAAGGGCGGCAAGAAGGCGAAGAAGAAGGCGGCTTAAGCGGCCTACGCCGCCTGGCTCTCGTCCCGCGGCTGGCCCGGGCCGGCGATGGTCGAGGGGCGCAGGTGGGGCGAGCGCAGGCGGTCGTAGGAAACCTCGCTCAGGTCGCTCGTGATGATCTCCAGCAACCGAGGCCCGCCCACGCGAACCGGCGGCGGCTTGCCGAAGACTTCGCGCCAGAGCGCGGCGGCCTCGTCGTAAATGCGCTGGTCCCGATCTTCCATGACTCGGAAAACACGGAATCGCCTACGGCGTTCCACCCTTCCGAAAGTTAATTATTTTAACAGCTTAAGCGGTCAGTGGCTTCGCTTCAGACGCGAATGTCGAGAAGCGAGCCGGGGCGCAGGACTTTGGTCGGCGGCTCGGCGTTGGGGGCGGGGCGAATCTCGGCCCGCTGAACCGGCGCGGTGGAGGGCGTGAACACAGCCGTCTGCGCCGCGGCGACCGGAGCCGCCTGAGACGCCGGCGCGGCCGAGCGGCCCATGGCGGCGTCGAAGAAGGCCCGCTGCGCCGCGGCGCGCGCTGCATCGGCCGGCGCTCCGGCCCCTTGGGGCTGGCTGGCGGGCGTCGGAAAGGCGTCGGGGCGGATCGGCGTCACGGGCAGGCGAGCTCGGGTTTATGGTTAACGCCCGCTCAATCTGGCCCCCAGCCGATCAACGCGCGGTTAACATCCGTGCGGTGAGCGCGCGCGCGTCGCCTTGCGTGAGGTTTGTGTATTTCGCCAGCACCTTGCCGTCGGCGGCCACGAGATAGGTCTCCGGCACGCCGGAAAGACCAAAGTCGATGCCTGCGCGGCCGTCCGGATCGGCGACCTTGGCCATGTAGGGATCGCCGAGCTTGGCGAGGAACGCCTGGGCGGCCTGGGCGGAGCCGCGCGGCGCCACGTCCTCGTAGTTGACGCCGATGATCCGCACGCCCTGCGACTTCAGCTGCATCAGAACCGGCTGCTCGATGGCGCAGGGGCCGCACCAGGAGGCGAAGAAATTGACCAGCACCGGACCCTGCTTGAGCGCGTCGCGCAGGCGCACCTCGGCGCCGGAGTCGAAGCTTGGCAAGGTGACGTCGGGCATCTGTTTGCCGACCATGGCCTGCGGCACCACCTGCGGATTGCGGTGCAGGGCGTAGCCGGCGAAGAACACGCCGAGCGCGACGATGGCGATCAGCGGCAGGGCGGCGAACCAGCGGGTCATTTGCGCGCCATTACTTGCGGGTGAGGGCTTCGGCGCGCCGGCGCCAGCGGCGCGCGTGCAGGAGGGTGCTGACGATCAACAGCACCCACATGGCCGCGCTGATCCCGTAGGCGGTCCAGATGAAGAAGCCGTACTTGCCGGTCTCGAGATGAATCATGGCCTAGCCCCTAGCGGCCCGCAGCGCGGCGGCGTCGGCGCGGCGGCGCCAGATCTCGCCGCGGATCCGCACCAGCCAGAGCGAGCCGAACGCCGACATGTAGCTCAACGCCACCAGGATCGCCGGCCAGTAGAACACCGGCGCCAGCGCCGAGCCGCCGGACCGGAACACCGAGGCGCCCTGATGCAGGGTGTTCCACCAGGTGACGCTGTAGTGGATGATCGGCAGGTTGACCGCGCCCACCAGGGCCAGGATCGCCGCGGCGCGGCCCCCCTTGGTCTCGTCGTCCATCGAGGCCCGAAGCGCGATGTAGGCGAGATAGATCAGCAGCAAGGCCAGCACCGAGGTCAGGCGCGCGTCCCACACCCAGTAGGTTCCCCACATGGGCCGGCCCCAGAGCGAGCCGGTGACCAAAGCCAGCACGGTGAAGCCGGCGCCGAGCGGGGCTGCGGCCTGCGCGGCGGCGTCGGCCAGCATCTGGCGCCAGACCAGGGCCAGCAGGCTCGCCACCGCCAGGCAGGCGTAAACGAACTCGCTCATCCAGGCTGAGGCGATGTGAATGAAGAGGATGCGGACGGTCGCGCCCTGCTGGTAGTCGGGCGGCGCGCTCCAGCCGAGGTAGAGGCCCAGGACGCCGGCGGCCACGGCGAGAGCGCCGAACAGCGGCGCGGCCCAGCGCGACCAGGCCATGAACCGCTCGGGATTGGCGAACAGCAGGACGAACGCATGCCACGAGAGGCGCGGGCCCATCGACGGCGAAGGCGGAGCGGTCATGCAGCGGGCTTAGACCGCGGACAGGGGGTCCGGCAAGCGGGCCCCCTTTCGATCGCCACTACAGATGCGGCGGAGCGGCCGGCCGCGGCGGCATAGGGGGCAGCGGCGGCAGGGGCGGGACGCCTTCCATGTTCACCATCACCCGCATGTTGCCCATGTTCATCATCGGACCCATCGGGCCGATCATCAGCATCGGCAGCTCGTCGAACACCTTCTTCTGCGAGGGCTCGAGCTGGTCGTAGAACTTGCGGGTGGCTTCGATGCGGGCCTTGCCCTGGGCGGTCTGCTCGGCGAGGCGGGTTTCCATGTCGGCCAGCCGCTGGGGCGTGGTCTTGGGCGCGTCGCCATGGGCCCCATCGCCGTGATTGGACATCTCGACGATGGTCTCGTGGCGATGGTCGGGCTTCACGGCGGCGAGGTAGGCGGTGAGCGCGGCTTCCTGGCTGGGCTTCAGCTGCAGCATGGTGCGCAGATGCTCGGCCTGGTCCATGTGATGGCCTTCGCCGCCGTCGCGCATGATCACCCGGCGCTCGATGCGCTGGCCGTGTTCGTGATCGCTGGCGGCGGGCGTGGCCGGAGCCGCGGGGGCGGCGGCCTGGGCGAAGGCGGTGGTGGCGGCCAGGGCGAAGGCCGCCCCCGCGAGGTATCCCAGAACAGGGCGTGACATGGGCATGTCTCCAGATTGGAAGGGCGAGCTTCACCGTTGTCCGGGATATTGGCGAAACGGCGCCATGCGAAATGAAGCTTTGGTAATGCTCGCCAGGGGTTGGCGCCCTAGGACAGGGCGTTGCGGCAGGCTGCGGCCATGAACAGCGGGCCCAAGGCCACGAAGGCCGCCGCATAGGCGCAGAGGTAGGCGAAGCCCGCGGTCCACGGCAGGCCGGTCTGATAGGCCGCCAGCGCGCCGCCGCCGAAGATCACCGGGGCGATGAACAGCGGCAGCACGATCACCGCGGTCAGCAGGCCGCCGCGGCGCGCGCCCAGGCTGAGCGCTGCGCCGATCCCACCGGTGAAGGTGAAGGCGAGGCCTCCCACCAGCGCGCAGACGAAGATCAGCGGCGCGAGCGCCACCGGCGCGCCCAGGCTCATGGCGGCGATGGGGGCGGCTGCCGCCAGGGGCGCGCCGGTCGCCAGCCACTGGCCGAAGCACTTGACCGCGCAGATAAGCTCCAGGGGCGTGGGCGAGAGGGCCAGGTGATCGAGCGCGCCGTCCTCGAAGTCGCGCTCGAACAGCCGGTCGAGCGAGAGCAGCGAGGCCAGCGCCAGCGCCACCCAGGCCGCGCCCGGCGCGATGGCCGCCAGCCGCTGCGGCTCGGGCCCGATGGCCAGCGGCAGCAGGGTGGCGACCCCGGCGTAGAAGCCGACGCTGACCATCGGCCCGCCGCCACGGCCCCAGGCCAGCGCCGTCTCGCGGGCGAGCAGGGCGGAAAGCCTGCTCATCCTACTTCGCTCCCTTCAGGAGCTTCGAAGGATCAAAGTCAGCCCTCCGAAGCCTTGGCGTAGGAGGGCTCATGATCCGATCTCCAGCGCCTTGGCGGCGATCGGCAGGGGGTCATGCACCGCGGCCAGGATCAGGCCGCCGCCGGTCAGGTGCGCGGCCATCATCTCGCCGAAGCGGATGCGCCAGCGGGCGTCCAGCGGGCTCAGCGGCTCGTCCAGCAGCCAGAGGGGCCGAGGCGCCGCCAGCAGGCGCGAGAGCACCAACCTGCGCCGCTGGCCGGCCGAGAGGCGCCTGACCTCCAGGTCGAGCAGGCCGGTGAGCTCCAAGGTCTCGGCGGCGGCGAGCGCGCTCGCCGTCGTCCCGCCGCTCCAGACGCTCCAGAAATCCAATTCCTCACGGGTCGTGCGGGCGGGCTTCAGCCCATCCTGGTGGCCGACCAGGTGCAGGCCGCCGGCCCGCGCGTCGCCGGCGTCGATGGCCCCAAAGCCGATCTCGCCCTCTTCGATGGGGACCAGCCCCGCCACCGCCCGCAAAAGGCTGGTCTTGCCCGCGCCGTTGGCGCCGGTCAGCGCGCAGGCCTCGCCGGCCTGCAGGCTCAGCGACAGGCCGCCGAACAGCTTGCGCCCGCCCCGGCGCACGGCCAGGCCGCTCAAGGTCAAGGCATCGATCATGGCGCCGCCAAGCTCAACCGTGGCCGTGCATGGACGCGTAACACTGCGCGGTCTATGAAGCCCGCGGCCGCCGTCGCCTCGGGGGACCCTCGCCGCGCAGGTTCGGACGCTGTGTGTCCGTTCATCAAAGCGCGCGATCTCCGGGGTGGGCGTGGTGCGGCCGGGACAGAGAGAGGATCTCCCCAAATGGCGTCAATCGACAGCTTGAAGACCCGCCGTGAACTCACGGTGGGCAAGCAAACCTACGCTTACTACAGCCTTCGCGCCGCCGAGGAAGCCGGACTTTCCGGCATCTCGAACCTTCCGATCTCCATGAAGGTGCTGCTCGAGAACCTGCTGCGCAACGAAGACGGCACATCGGTGGGCCGTGACGACCTGCAGGCGATCGCCGCATGGCTCACGAACAAGGGCTCGGTGGAGCACGAGATCAGCTTCCGCCCGGCGCGGGTGCTGATGCAGGACTTCACCGGCGTGCCGGCGGTGGTCGACCTGGCCGCCATGCGGGACGCGATGACCCACCTGGGGGCCAATCCGGAGAAGATCAATCCGCTGAACCCGGTCGACCTGGTGATCGACCACTCGGTGATGGTCGACTATTTCGGCACCGCCAAGGCCTTCGGCGAGAACGTCGACCGCGAATATGAGCGCAACATGGAGCGCTACCGCTTCCTGCGCTGGGGTTCTTCGGCCTTCAACAACTTCCGGGTCGTGCCGCCCGGCACCGGCATCTGCCACCAGGTGAATCTTGAGTACCTCGCCCAGACCGTCTGGGTGAACGAGGACGCGGGTCACGCCGTGGCCTATCCCGACACCGTCGTCGGCACCGACAGCCACACCACCATGGTCAATGGCCTCTCGGTCCTGGGCTGGGGCGTCGGCGGCATCGAGGCCGAGGCCGCCATGCTCGGCCAGCCGATCCCGATGCTGATCCCCGAGGTCATCGGCTTCAAGCTGGAGGGCGCGATGCCCGAAGGCGCGACGGCCACCGACCTGGTGCTGACCGTCACGCAAATGCTGCGCAAGAAGGGCGTGGTCGGCAAGTTCGTGGAGTTCTACGGCCCGGGTCTGGCGAAGATGACCATCGAGGACCAGGCGACCATCGCCAACATGGCCCCGGAATATGGCGCGACCTGCGGCTTCTTCCCGGTCACCCGCTCGACCATCGACTACCTGACCGCCACCGGCCGCGACGCCCAGCGCGTGGCGCTGGTCGAGGCCTACGCCAAGGAACAGGGCATCTGGCGCGAGCCGAGCGACCCCGATCCGGTGTTCACCGACACCCTGGAGCTGGACCTGAGCTCCGTGCTGCCCTCGCTCGCTGGCCCCAAGCGTCCGCAGGACCGCGTGGTGCTGACCAACGCCGCGGTCGAGTTCAAGGCGGCGCTGGCCGGTGACTTCGGCAAGGCCGAGGACATGGCGAGCCGCGTTCAGGTGGAGGGCGCCAACTTCGACGTCGGCCACGGCGACGTGGTGATCGCCGCCATCACCTCCTGCACCAACACCTCCAACCCCAGCGTGCTAATCGCCGCGGGCCTGGTCGCCAAGAAGGCCGTCGAGCTTGGCCTCAAGGTGAAGCCGTGGGTCAAGACCTCGCTGGCCCCCGGAAGCCAGGTGGTCACCGACTATCTGAAGGCCGCGAAGTTGGACAAGAGCCTGGATGCGCTCGGCTTCAACCTGGTCGGCTACGGCTGCACCACCTGCATCGGCAACTCCGGCCCGCTGGCCGAGCCGATCTCGGACGCGGTGCAGAAGGGCGATCTGGTGGCGGTCTCGGTGCTGTCGGGCAACCGCAACTTCGAAGGCCGGGTGAACCCCGACGTGCGCGCCAACTACCTGGCCTCGCCGCCGCTGGTGGTGGCCTATGCGCTGGCCGGTTCCATGTCGATCGACATCACCACCGAGCCGCTGGGCGAGGGCAAGGGCGGCAAGCCGGTCTATCTGAAGGACATCTGGCCCACGACCGAGGAAGTGGCCGCCCTGCAGCGCAAGTTCGTGACGCAGAAGATGTTCGCCACCCGCTACGCCGACGTCTTCAAGGGCGACAAGGCCTGGCAGGGCATCAAGATCGAGGGCGGCCAGACCTACGGCTGGGACATGGGTTCGACCTACGTCCAGAACCCACCCTACTTCCAGGACATGTCGATGGAGCCGACGCCGGTCACCGACCTGGTGGAGGCCCGCGTGCTGGCGGTGTTCGGCGACTCGATCACCACCGACCACATCTCCCCGGCCGGTTCGATCAAGGCCACCTCGCCGGCCGGCGTCTATCTGCGCGACCGCCAGGTGCCCTCGACCGAGTTCAACTCCTACGGCGCGCGCCGCGGCAACCACGAAGTGATGATGCGCGGCACCTTCGCCAACATCCGCATCCGCAACCGCATCACGCCGGAAATCGAAGGCGGCATGACCAAGCACTTCCCCTCGGGCGATGTGATGTCGATCTATGACGCGGCCATGCGCTACCAGTCCGAGGGCCGCCACCTGGTGGTGTTCGCGGGCAAGGAATACGGCACCGGCTCGTCCCGCGACTGGGCGGCCAAGGGCACCAAGCTCTTGGGCGTCCGCGCCGTGGTGGCCGAGAGCTTCGAGCGCATCCACCGCTCGAATCTGGTCGGCATGGGCGTGCTGCCGCTGCAGTTCCTTCAGGAAGGCTGGCACAAGCTGGCGCTCACCGGCGAGGAGATCGTCACCATCCGCGGCCTGACCGAGCTCTCGCCGCGCCGCCAGCTGACCGTCGAGATGTACCGCCCTTCGGACGGCCGCATCGCGCGCTTCCCGGTTCGCTGCCGGATCGATACGCCCACCGAGCTTGAGTATTACAAGAACGGCGGCGTCCTGAACTACGTGCTGCGCAACCTCGCGCGCACCGCCTGAATGTGCTGGGCGGGCGGCCCGGCAGGGTCGTCCGTCCACCGCTCACGCCTTGTTGTAATTTACTTGGCGCAGATGCCCCTTTAAGCCCGAGGCGATGCGGAAAGCGGCGCTTTTCAGCCTGACCTTGCTCGCCCTGCCCCTGTCCGCCGTTTCGGGGACGGCGGCGGCCAAGCCGCCCGTGGTGGTCGAGCTTTATACGGCGCAGGGTTGCGCCTCGTGCGGCGAGGCCAACGGCCACGTGGCCAAGCTGGCCGAGAAGCCGGGCCTGCTCGCCCTCACCTTCTCGGTCGGATACTGGGACTACCTCGGCTGGGCCGACACCTTCGCCAAGCCCGAGTTCGCCGAGCGCCAGAAAGCCTATGCGGCGAAGCTGGCGCTCCGCGAGCCCTACACGCCGCAGGTGGTGGTCGATGGGGCGGCCCAGGCCACCGGTTCGAAAACCGCCAAGGTCGACAAGCTGGTCGCCGACGCGGCCAAGGCGCGGCGCGCAACCCCGCCGGACGTGCATTTCGTCGGCGAGCGGCGGGTCTATGTGGGCTCGGCCCGCGCGCCCAAGGGCGGCGGCGACGTCTGGCTGGTGCGCTACGACCCGCGCCAGCAGGACATCGCGGTCAAGTCCGGCGACAACAAGGGCCAGACACTCCCCGAAAGGAACGTGGTCCGCGACCTCACCCGCCTGGGCGCCTGGCGCGGCCAGCCGGTGTCGTTCAGGCTGCCCGCGCCCAGCGACGACGGGCTGAAGACCGTGATCCTCGTCCAGGCCGGAAAGGGCGGCCGCATCCTCGCGGTGGGTCAGCCCAAGGGCTGAAGCCAACCCCGCAAAAGAAAACCCCCGCGGCTGGAGAGCACCCGCGGGGGTTCTTGACGTTAAGAAGGCGTCGGCTGGCCAGTCCGCCGATCCAGGGGGGCTGGGGGGGCTGTTCAGGATCCGGGACCGCCGTCTCTGACCAACCGACAACTGCAATATCGGAACCCCATCGGGCGCTCGCGGGTCAGCAATAAGGTCATTTCGCGGCAGGGCCTTAAGCGCCTGCACGCCCCTCTGGCCCGAACCGGCGATTCCGGTCTAGGCTCGGGGCAATGGCTTTCGACTCGTCCCACGCGTCGCCGCGTCAGGCGACCGTCTTCTTCGAACGGCGCGAGCTGACCCGCCTGCTATCCCTCTATGGCCGCATGGTTTCCGCCGGCGAGTGGCGCGACTACGCCATCGATGGCCTGAGCGAATCGGCGGTGTTCTCGGTCTACAAGCGCAGTTCCGAGGCGCCGCTCTACCGCATCGAAAAGCGCCCCAACCTGGCGCGGCGGCAGGGCGCCTGGGCCGTTCTGGGTCAGGGCGGCATGGTCCTGCGCCGCGGCCACGAGCTGGAGCAGGTGCTGCGGTTCTTCGACCGCGGCCGCTTTAAGGTCGTCGACTAGATCCCCACAAGAAAAAGCCCCGGAGGTTTCCCGCCGGGGCTTTCGTCTTAAGTCTCTTCCGCGAGGGCCTAGCGGCGGTTGCCGAACAGGGCCAGCAGGAACTGGAAGAGGTTGATGAAGTCGAGGTAGAGGCTGAGCGCGCCGTAGCTGGTGGCCACGCTCATGCCCGCATCGTCGCCCTGCAGCTGGTAATAGGTCATCTTCAGCTTCTGGGTGTCGTAGGCGATGAGGCCGGCGAAGATCAGCACGCCGATCACGTCGACGATCAGCGCCATCATCGAGTTCTGCAGGAAGACGTTGATCAGCATGGCGCCGATCAGGCCCCACAGGCCCATGATCAGGAAGCTGCCGAAGGCGGTCAGGTCGCGCTTGGTGGTGTAGCCCACCAGGCTGAGCGCGCCGAACGAGGTCGCGGTCAGCAGGAAGGTCTCGCCGATCGAGGCGCCGGTGTAGCGCAGCACCACGACGCCCAGCGAGGCGCCGATGAGGGCGACCACCGTCCAGTAGGTGATGTTCGCCGACTTGGGCGTCACGCGGCGCGCGAAGCCCGAGAACAGCAGCACCGCCAGCGGCGCGAAGGCGACGACGAGCCCCAGGATCGAATAGCCCACCCGGCCGTTGGCCACGGTGAACATTAGGTCGCGCACGGGCGCGAAGGAGCCGGTGAGGTAGGCCAGCGCGGCGGAGAGCACGAGGCCCAGCGCCACCTTGTTGTAGACCCCGAGCATGAAACCCCGGAGGCCCACGTCAACCGACATATCGGCCGAACCCACCTGGGTCGGGCGCGCATAGCCGCGGTTGAAGTCGCTCATTTGAGCAAAACCCTTGATTTGAACGTCCCGATTGGACGCGCGCTAAATATCGGGTCCGCGTGAGGCGGAAGCAAGGCCTTGTTGGTCAAGGTCCCGTTAAGGTTTTCACCAAGGATTTCGGGGTCTTTTGCAGGGCGGCGCGGGCGGAGATAGTTAGGCGCATGATCCGGCTCTTCGCCGCTGTCGCGCTTCCCGAGGAGATCGGCCAGGCGCTCGCCCGCCGCCAGGCCGGCGTCGAGGGCGCGCGCTGGCGGCCGCTGGCGAGCCTGCACGTCACGCTGCGGTTCTTCGGCGACATCCGCGAGGACATCGCCCGCGACCTGGATTCCGAGCTGGTGGGCCTGCACGGCCAGGCCTTCGACCTGGAACTGGCCGGCGTCGGCGCCTTCGGCGAAGGCCCGGACCTGCATGTGCTGTGGGCCGGGGTGGCGGAGAACGAGGCCCTGCGGCGCCTCGCCAAGGCCTGCGAGAGCGCCGCGCGCCGCGTGGGCCTGAAGCCGGAAACGCGGGTCTACCGGCCGCACCTGACGCTCGCCTATCTGCGCCGCCCCGACCCGGCCGAGGTCGCCGCCTGGATCCAGGCCAACAACCTGCTCAGGTCGCCGCCGATCCGCGTCGCAAGCTTCGGCCTCTATTCCAGCTTCCTCGGCAGCGAGCAGGCGCACTACCGCTTGGAGGCCGAATATCCGCTGACCTAGGCCCCCGCCCTCGCCGCGCAGCGGCGAGAGGCTAGGCGGCGTGGTCCTTGAGCACGCCCAGCGGCACGATGGCCAGCGTCTCCTCGTGGGTGGCGTCCAGCACCACCTGCGGCGCGGCGCCGGCGTCCAGCGCCTCCTTCCAGCGGGGCGCGCAGAGGCACCAGCGGTCGCCGGGCTTCAAGCCCGGGAACTGCGCTTCGGGGACCGGCGTCGAGAGGTCGTTTCCCGCCGCGCGGCTGAAGGCCAGGAAATCGGCGGTCATCACCGCGCAGACGGTGTGCAGGCCGACGTCCTCGTGGCTGGTCTCGCAGCAGCCGTTGCGGAAGAAGCCGGTGACCGGATCGACCGAGCAGGGCTTGAGTTCACCGCCCAGGACGTTGCGGGCCTCCGGATCGTAGCGGGTGGTGATTGGGCGTGTGGCCATGGGCTCACCCTAGCCGCTAAGATCGGGCCATGTCTTCCCGTCACCATAAGCCGCGCCGCAGCGTCCTCTACCTGCCCGGCTCCAACCTCCGCGCCATCGAGAAGGCGCGCACGCTTCCCTGCGACGTGGTGATCCTCGACCTGGAGGACTCCGTCGCGCCGGAGGCCAAGCTCGCCGCCCGGGCGCTGGCCTGCGAGGCGGTGCGGCTGGGCGGCTTCGGCCCGCGCGAGCTGGTGGTCCGCGTGAACGGGCTGGACACGCCCTGGGGCGCCGAGGACCTCGCCGCCGCGGGCGAGGCGGGGCCTGACGCGGTGCTGGTTCCCAAGGTCGCCTCGCCGGCGGACCTGGCGGCCTATCGCGCCGCCGTGGGGCCCAAGGCGACCCTCTGGGCGATGATCGAGACCTGCCAGGCGGTCTTCGCGCTGGACGCGCTCGGCCGCGCCTCGGCCGCCGAAGGCGTCGAAGCCTGGGTGGTCGGGGTCAACGACCTGATCAAGGAGATGCGCTGCCGGCCGGGCGCGGACCGCGCGCCGCTGCTGCCGGCGCTGGCCTTGAGCGTCATGGCCGCCCGCGCGCACGGCCTCGCCATCGTCGACGGGGTCTACAATGACATCCCCGACCTGGAGGGGCTTGAGCGCGAGAGCGCGCAGGGGGCGGACCTCGGCTTCGACGGCAAGAGCCTGATCCATCCGACCCACCTGGAGATCGCCAACCGCATCTTCGCCCCGGAAGCGCAGGCGGTGGCCTGGGCGCGGACCGTCGCGGCGGCCTTCGATTCGCCGGAAAATTCCGGGAAAGGAGTTCTCAAGGTGGACGGGCGTATGGTGGAGCGGTTGCACCTGGACGAGGCGCGCAGGCTGATCGCGGTGGCGGAGGCCATCGCCGCGGCCGCCCAGGCGCCGAACGAGGTTTGAACGGTCGATGCGAGGATCGTTTCTAGCGCTGTTGGCCCTCGCGGCCCTGGCGGGACCGGCCCGGTCCCAGCCCGCTGGACTGCCGGCCCCGGGGGCTGGCCCGGCGCCCGCCACGCCCAGCCGCGATCCCATCGGCGACCTCCTCAACCGCGGCGCGCCCGGCGACGAGGACGAGCCCGACACCGCCGGCCAGCCGCGCACCGGCCCCGACATCCCGCCCGCGCTCCTGCCCACCGGCCCGCAGCCGCACAGCTACACGCCCGCGCCGCGCACCCAGCAGGACGCCCCGGTCGGCATCGATGAGACCGGCAAGACGCCGGACGCCCCGCCGACCATCCGCGACCTTGCCTATGACGCGCGCATCCGCTCCTCGTTCGCCTCGGCGCAGAGCTTCCAGGGCCCGCTGGACGGCGGCTGGACGCTGGCCGACCAATTTGGCGACCGCTATGTGCTGCAGATCGTCGACCGCCGCGACCGGCTGGAGGCGGTGTGGCGCGACCTGCGCCGGCCGGGCTCCATCGAGGGCTCGGGCCTGGTGGATCAGATCCAACGCAACGGCGGCGACCTGACGCTGAAGTTCACCGAGACCAAGACGCCGGACCTGACGCTGACCCTGCGCGAGGCCGGCGACGGCCGCTGGAGCGGCAAGCTGGTGCGCGGCGACGCGAGCTTCCAGGTGACGATGCGGCGGACGGGGCCCTAGGCGGTCGGTCTGCGCGGCGAGAGTATCAGCCCCGATCGACGGTCTCGGACGGACTGCGCCTTAAGTCCATGGCGGCCAGATTTGCTTGGGCCTCTCGGCAACTCAAGGACGCGCCAGAGGCGCGCCGCCATGCGGGCGGCCAAGGGCCGCTCCTTGACTTGCCGAGAGGCCCAAGCTCGCAATCAACCATGGAGTTCAGGGCTATCCAGCATCCTGAAGGATGCAGGCAGCCTAGGTGTGACTAGGGGTCCTTCGGATAGAACGGGATATCTGGCAGCCCGACCGCGCGGCGCTGGTCCACAATGTATTTTATGTACCGATCGGCGTGTTCATAGAGGTACGGGCCTTCATACTGGTACTCGCCGGATCGGGTCCGCGTTGAGAGCGTGGTTTGAATTCCGCGCCAATAGGTCTCCCATGTCTGTAGTCCGGGACCCGGGCGCCCCGCCTTCTCGGCCCGAATTGCGGAGTCGATCCCATCTTTCCAAAGGCCCCAGCTTGCGGGGGTGTCCTTGAAGGCCGAGTTCGGGTCCGCCGTCATGCAGCCTGCGAGAAACGCACACAGGACCAGGGTTCGAAGGAGGTCCGAACGCGCGACCATCGCTTAAAACCCCAACGCCAGCCGCGCCGCGGCCATGGCCGCTTCCAGCGCTTGCGGTTCGTAGGCCTCGGCCGCGCCGAACCCCCAGACGGGCGCGGGCCAGGCGGCGTCTTCGGGGCGCCTGGCGATCACATGCACATGCAGCTGGGCGGTGATGTTGCCGAGCTGGCCGACGTTGAGCTTGGGCGCCGGCCGGCCCAGCGCATCGGCGACGGCGCGCACGGCGCCGCCGGCCTGCAGGATCTCGTCCATCAGCACGTCGCGCTCGCCGGCCGCCAGGTCCTCCAGCTCGCGGGCCCCTTCGCGGCGCGGGATCAGCACGAGCCAGGGAAAGCGCGCGTCGGCCTGCAGGCGCACATGGCTGAGCGCCAGGTCGCCGAGCGCGTGCGAGGTGGCGAGGAAGGCGGGGTCGATCTCGAACATGCCGGCGAGCTTGGGCGCCGGACGCCCGCCTGCCAAGCCGTTTCCCCGCAGCGCAGCATTGCGGGCCGCCCCTCGGTGGGCTACGGACCCGCCGCAACAGCCCTCCCAAAGACGCACTTCACAGGAGCACCAGCATGGCCAAGTCCCCGATCCGTGTGGCGGTTACCGGCGCGGCCGGCAACATCGGCTACGCGCTGCTGTTCCGCATCGCGTCTGGCCAGATGTTCGGCGCCGATCAGCCGCTGATCCTGCAACTGCTGGAAATCCCGGTCGAAGGCCCGCAGAAGGCGCTGAAGGGCGTGGCCATGGAGATCGACGACTGCGCTTTCCCGCTGGTCCACGACATGGTGCTGACCGGCGAGGCGGACGTCGCCTTTAAGGACGTGAACTGGGCGCTTCTGGTCGGCTCCAAGCCGCGCGGCCCGGGCATGGAACGCGCCGACCTCCTGAAGGACAACGGCAAGATCTTCATCGCCCAGGGCCAGTCGATCGACCGCGTGGCCGCCGACGACTGTCGGGTCGCGGTGGTCGGCAACCCCTGCAACACCAATGTGATGATCGCCGCCAACCAGGCCAGGCGCCTGCCGAAGGACCGCTTCACCGCCATGGTGCGCCTGGACGAGAACCGCGCCCGCGCCCAGCTGGCCAAGAAGGCCGGGGTCTCGATCGACGCGGTCACCGACACCTTCATCTACGGCAATCACTCGCCGACGATGTTCGCCGACTTCACCCACGCCAAGATCAACGGCAAGGACGCCGCCAGCGTGATCGGCGACGAGGCCTGGCTGAAGACCGATTTCCTGCCCGCCGTCGGCAAGCGCGGCGCGGCGATCATCGAGGCGCGCGGCGTCTCTTCGGCGGCCTCGGCGGCCAATGCGCTGGTCGACCACGTCCGCGACCTGGTCACGCCCGGCAAGATCCACTCGGTCGCCGTCGAGAGCAAAGGCCGCTACGGCTTCGCCGACGGCGTCTGGGCCGGCATGCCGGTGAAGACCACCGCCACGGGCTATGACGTCATCGACAGCTACCAGATGGACGACTTCGCCAAGTCCAAGATCGCCATCACCAATGACGAACTGGTCGGCGAGCGCGACACGGTGAAGGAGATGCTGGCCTAGTCGCCAGGCCCGTCGTCGGCGAGCTGGTTCAGCTCGTCGATCCGCTGGTCGTAGGCCCGCGCCAGCGCGCGGGGCGACCGGCGCGCGGCGTCCTCGCGGAACGCCAGCCAATCCTGCTGGTCGGCGCGAAGTTCGTCAGGCGGAATGGCGCCGGAGCGCATGGCGCGGCGATAGGCTTGGTTCAGCGCCCGGTCGGCGGCGCTGAGGTCCGGATCGGCGCAGACCATCTGCGCAGCAGCCCCACCGGCGCACGCGCCCTCGGCGGCGGCGAACCTTGGATAGGGCGGGTCGGCCCGTCGAGCGGGCGGCGGCGCCGAAGCGGGCTCCCGCACCACATCAGAGACGTCGCGAACGGCGGTGGGGGCTGCGGCGGACGGCGCCGCGGCGGGGACGGTGCGGGCCGCGGCGGCCATATCTGGCGGCAGCACCTGCAGCTTTCCCGATGGCTTGACCGAGGCGACGGCCTGCGGCGCGCCGGGCTGGATCGTCAGCCCTTGCTGTGCGCCAGGCGCGGCGGGCGCCATCGGCTTGGCGGGACTATCCGACGCCATGTCCAGCTCGGGCCGCGCCAGGAATCCAACGGCGAGCCCCAGGGCAAGCGCGATGGCTATGCCGCCGGCCACGACGACGCCGCGTATCGGCCGGTGTGAGACGCTGGCCGCGGGCGGAGCGGCGAGGGTGGCCGAAGGCGCGGCATAGCCCGGATAGAGCCCATCGTCCGCCGGGTCTGCAAGCGACCTGAAGGCGGGGTAACTGGTCATCTGCCGATACTCACTGCTTGTGTCCCACGCGGCCTAACCCGTGGCGTGACTCAGCGGTTGCAACGGCAGAGCCGGCTATTCGTATCCGTCGCCGTGCGCCTCGCGCGCCTGGCCGTTCAGCTCCGCGATGCGCGCCATGTAGACGTCGTGCACCGCCCAGGGAGCCTCCCGGGCGGCGGCGGTGCGGGCGGCGAGCCAGCGTTGCTGCTGGCGCAGGAGCTGGGAGTCGGGGACGCCGGCGGCGCGGGCGCCCTGGTAGGCGCGGGCGAGCTGGCGGTCGGCGGCGCCCAGGTTCGGGTCGGCGCAGACCAGGGCTTCGCCGGGATCGCGCTGGCCGCAGCGCGGCGCCGAGACCCTCATCAGGCCCGAGGGCCGCGGCGGCGGGATCGCCGGGGCGGCGTGGGCGCGGATCGGCGGCTCGGCGGCGTGCGGGGTCCTGTGGCCTTTCAGCGAGGCGCGCTCGATCATCGCCTCGCGGCGTTGCGCCTTCTTGCCGTGCTTGCGGTCGAGCTTGGCGGTCTGGACCGGGGCGGGCTGCGGCCGGGTCTCGTGCGGCAGGACGCGCTTCAGCGTGCGCACCAGGCTCGCCAGGCGGATCTGTTTCTGGGCCTCCTCCTTCGCCACCTCCAGGGCTTCGGTCCGGGCTTCGGCGCGCGCCTCGGCGCGGCCCTTGGCTTCGGCCTTGGCGAGCCGGATCGACTCGGTCTTGTCGGCCTTCGCCTTGATCAGGGCCTGGGCCCGGCTCTCGGCCCGGCTCTGCGCCTGCGCGAGTTGCGCCAGATGCTCCGCCCTGGCGGCTTTCGCAGCCTCGGCCCTGGCGAGCTGCACCTGCGCAGCCTTGGCCTTGGCGTCCCTCGCCTTGGCTTCCTTGGCCTGCGCCACCTTGATCTGCGCCGCCTTCTGCTCGGCGAGGCGGGTCTCGGCGGCTTGCTCGCGGGCCGCATCGGCCCTGTCGGCCTTCGCCTGGGCGGCCTTCTCGTCGGCGATCTTGGCGAGCGCCGCCTTGTGCGCCGCGGCCTTCGCCGCCGCTTGGTCGGGCTCGGCCTTGGCCAGCAGGATCGGCGGCGGCTTGGGCGCCTCCAGCCGGGTGATCAGCATCCTCGGCGCGGCGACGGCGGCGGCGATCATCGGCGCGAGCCTGGCCACCGCGAAGGGCTTCGGCGCGGGCGTCTGGGCGGCGGCCAGCTGCACGGGCGGCGACGCGACGGGCGCGCGGACCACGGGGTCCGGCGTCCGTGCGGGGCCGGTGAAGACCGGCAAGGCCATCGGCGCCGCCGGCTTGGCGTCCGTCGTCGGCAGCACCTGCATCGGGGCGCCGAGCGGCGCCGGGCGGTCGTCGACCACCACCTGCAGAGTGCGGACCGGGCCGACCGGCGCGGGCGGCGCCGGCGGCGTCAGCGCCAGCTGGCGCTCGCTCATCCCCGGCCGCGCCCAAAGGCCAAGGCCCGCGCCCAGCACGCAGGCGCCGGCGACGCCCGCGAACAGCACGCCGCGTCCGCGTCGGCGTGGCCTTTGCGGCGCGCTGAAATCTTCGGCGTCCGGCAAGGCCAGCAGCGCGTCTTCCGGTGGTGTGGCGTCAGGTGTCATGCGAGATCCAGCCCCTAGCGGATCCCTCGACGAAGGTAGTGCTGGCCCGCCCGCCGCGCCCACGGCTAAGCTAAGGACCCCCACCACGATCTCTCTCCCGGTCACATTAGAGCCTCAAAACCGATGTTTGCGCCAGCGCCAATTCTTGAGACAGATCGCCTCATCCTTCGCGCGCCGGCCGCCGAAGACCTTGAACCGTGGGTCAAATTCGCCGCCGACGAAGAGACCATGCGCTATCTCGGCGGCGTGCAGGCCCGCTCGGTGGCCTGGCGGGGCCTGTGCACGGTCACCGGGTCCTGGACCATCCGCGGCTTTGGCATGTTCTCGGTGATCGAAAAGGCGAGCGGCCGCTGGGTCGGGCGCCTTGGGCCCTGGCAGCCGGAGGACTGGCCGGGCACGGAGGTCGGTTGGGGCCTGGCGCGCGAATGCTGGGGCAAGGGCTACGCCACCGAAGGGGCGAGCGCCTGCATGGACTTCGCCTTCGACAAGCTGGGCTGGAGCGAAGCCATCCACACCATCGAGCCCGGCAACCTCGCGTCTCAGGCGGTGGCCAAGCGGCTGGGCGCGACGCTCTGGGGCCCCTCCAAGATGCCGCCCCCCTACGAGCACGAGGTGGTCGAGACCTGGGGCCAGACCCGCGAGCAGTGGCTGGCGCGGCGGCGCTAGATCCAACCACTCTGGCGCAGCAGGCGCGCGTAGGTGCGGCTGACCGGGACCTCCGCGCCGTCCCTGAGCGTCAGCGTCGCGCGGCCGTCGCCGCGCACGGCCTCGGCGATCGCGCTGCGCGCCACCCACCAGGACCGGTGCACCTGGGCCCCCTCGATCCCCTGCAGCTCGGCGACGGCGTCGGAGAGGCGCATCAGGATCAGGTCCTGCCCCTGCGAGGTATGCAGGCGCAGGTAGTGATCCTCGGCCTCCACTGCCCAGACCTCCGCGCCATTCAGCTTGGCGGGCAGGCGTTCGAGGAACTTGGGCGGCTGGGCCGAGGCGGAGGTGACGCCGCCGGCCTGGCGGGCGACCAGCACGTTGAGGAGGATCATCACCGCCGAGATCAGCAGCGTCGTGAACAGGATCTCGGCCATGCCGGCGGCGCTGACGTAGTAGGCCGACGAGCCTCGGGTCAGCGAAGAGGCGACGCCGACCACCACCGAATAGGGGATCGAGATCACCAGCGAAGAGATCAGGATCCGCAACCACAGGCGCTGCGGCCGGCGGATTTTGCCGAAGAAGAAATTGGCGACGCTCACGCCCCAGAGCCAGCCGACGAACATAAGCCCGAACCAATAAGCGTAGCGGACGGGTATCGAGAGCCGGGCGGATCCGAAGGCCTCGGCGTAGGCCAGGAAGGCGGCGCCCACCAGGGTGATGCCCAGGCCGCGCAGCCATTCCTGCCAGCTGTCGTAGGGCCCCCAGCGCAGGAACTTTGGCGTGGACGCCATGGTTGGCGGACTCCCGAGCACAGCCTCCGGCCGGGGATAGCCGATGCCGCCGGTTTCGCAAATGTCACACGCCTAGCTTCGGCTGCCGGAGCGGGGCATAACATCGGCCGATTCACCATGGCGCCCGCCCGCTCTTAAATGGCCGACCTCGTCTTCCACGATCCGACCGGACGCAGGGCCAGGCGCGTGCGCTTCATGGGCGGGCTGGTGGCCTCGTTCCTGGCGCTGCTGGTGGCCGCCTTCTTCGCGACGCTGGCGTTCGCGCCGCGCCTGCCCACGGTCAGCCTGAAGGACCCGGGGACCCTGCCCCAGGCCCTGCACCAGGAGACGGCGCACAAGCTGAGGGGCCGCGGGCAGTGGAACCGCATCCCGCATCCGCGCAGCCCGGCGGCGGCCGGCGGCCCGGCCCGGCCGTTGGCGGTGGGCATCTATGTGTCCTGGGACGAAGACTCGCGGGAGTCGCTGGCCGACCACATCGACCAGCTGGACGTGGTTTCGCCCCAGTGGATCGAGCTGACCACGGCGACGGGCGGGCTCGCCTACACCTCCGACCCGCAGGCCCGCGCGATCATCGCCGCGGCCAAGCATCCGCCTTCGATCCTGCCGCAAATCTACAACAAGCCCACGGGCGGCGACTGGAACGGCCCCATGGCCAGCGCCTTCCTGCTCAACCCGCAGGCGCGCGCGACGATGATCGCCGACCTTGTCACCCAGGCCCAGAAGCGGGGTTACGCCGGCTACGTCTTTGATTTCGAGGCCCTGAGCGAGGCCGGCGTGCGGGCCTATCCCGGCTTCATCGCCCAGGCGCGGACGGCGCTGAAGGCCATCGGCCGCGAGGTCTGGGTGACCACCCCCTTCGCGGACGACGACTATCCCTACAAGGCGCTGCAGGACGCCGCGGACGCGGTGATGCTGATGGCCTACGACCAGCACTATGGCGGCGGCGAGCCCGGGCCGGTGGCGGCGCAGGATTGGTTCGAGTCCAACATCGCCAAGCGGATGGAGCATCTCGACCCGGCCAAGACGATCGTTGCGCTCGACAACGTCGGCTACGACTGGACGCTGCCGGACCCGAAGAACAAGGCCGTCGCCGACAAGGCCTGCTACCCGGCCTGCGCCATCCTGTTCGCCGACGCGACCCAGAAGGCGCATGACGCCGAGGCCCAGGTCGAGATGGAGGAGAACTCCCTCAACCCGACCTTCGGCTATCAGGACGACGCCGGCCGCAAGCACGTGGTGTGGTTCCTGGATGCGCCAACGCTGTTCAACCAGATCAAGGTCGCCGACGGCTTCCGGCCGCTCGGCTATGCGCTCTGGCGGATGGGGGCCGAGGATGGGCTCGACTACCAGGTGCTGCGCCACGAGTACGGCCACGCCAAGCCGGACGGTCTGGAGATGCTGCGGCCCGGCGGCGGCGTCGAATTCGACGGCCAGGGCGAGGTGCTGCACGTCCAGTCGATCCCGGCGCCAGGGCGCCGCTCGCTGGAGATCGATTCCGACACCGGCCTGGTCTCCGGCGAGAACTACGAGGTGATGCCGAGCTCCTATGTGATTCAGCGCTACGGCTATCACCCGGGCTGGGCGGCGATCACCTTCGACGACGGGCCCGACGGGCGCTGGACGCCCAAGATCCTCGACATCCTCAAAGCCAAGCACGCGCCGGCCACCTTCTTCGTGATCGGCAAGAACATGGCCAACAAGCCGGGCCTGGTGGCGCGCGAGGTTCGCGAGGGCCACGACGTCGGCAACCACACCTGGACCCATCCCGACATCTCCAAGGTCTCGGCGGCGCAGGCCGCGGTGGAGTTGTCGGCCACACAGAGGCTGTTCGAGACGATCACCGGGCGGTCCATGCGCCTCTTCCGGCCGCCCTATTTCGGCGACGCCGAGCCGTCGACGCCGCGCGAGGTGGCGCCGCTTTTGACCGGTCAGACCCAGGGCTATCTCGCCGTCGGCCTGCGCATCGACCCCGACGACTGGGATCACCCCGACTCGACGACGGCGGCCCGGGTCGTCAATGTTGCGCTCACCCGCCTGGCGGAAAAGACCTCGAGCGGCGGCCGGCCGCCCGGCCAGGTGATCCTGCTGCACGACTCCGGCGGCGACCGCAGCCGCACCGTCGAGGCCCTGCCCGGGCTGATCGATGCGATCCGCGCGCATGGCTACAAGCTGGTGACCATCGGCGACCTGGCGGGCATGACCAACGCCGAGGCCATGCCGCCCACCAGCCGCAATTCCTTCGAGCTGCTGCTCGACCGGATCGGCTTCGGCTTCTTCCACGGGGTGAACATCGCGCTCACGACGCTGTTCATCACCGCCATCGTGCTGGGCGTGGCCCGGCTGCTGCTGCTGGGGATCCTGGCGCTGGTCCACCGCTTCACGATCACCCGGCGCACGCCGCCGATGCCGGACCCGGCGACCGGACCGCTGATCAGCGTGCTGATCCCCTGCTTCAACGAGGAGAAGGTGATCGAGAGCTCGGTGCGCCGGATCCTGGCGTCCAACTGGGCGAAGCTGGAGGTCCTGGTGCTGGACGACGGCTCGTCCGACCACACCGCCGAGGTGGTGCGCAAGGCCTTCTCGGAAGAGCCGCGCGTGACCCTGATGAGCTTCGAGAACGGCGGCAAGGCGCGCGCGCTCAACCGGGGCCTCGCCAAGGCGCACGGCGAGGTGGTTGTGGCCCTGGACGCCGACACCCTGTTCCCGTCCGACACCCTGGCCAAGCTCGCCCGCTGGTTCGGCGATCCGCGCGTCGGCGCGGTGGCCGGCAACGCGCTGGTCGGCAACCGGCGCAACCTGATCACCCGCTGGCAGGCGCTGGAATATGTCACCGCCCAGAACCTGGAGCGCCGCGCGCTCGCCGCCCTGGGCGCGGTGACCGTGGTGCCGGGCGCGGTCGGGGCCTGGCGCAAGGCCGCGCTCGATGCGATGGGCGGCTACCCCGATGACACCCTGGCCGAAGACCAGGACCTGACCATGGCCCTGCAGATCGCCGGCTGGCGGGTGGAGTTCGATCCGGAGGCGCGCGCCTACACCGAGGCGCCGGAGACGGTGGGCGGCCTGCTGAAGCAGCGGTTCCGCTGGTCGTTCGGCACCCTGCAATGCATCTACAAGCACCGCTCGGCGCTGTTCAATCCCAAGCGCCCGGTGCTGGGCTTCGTCGCCCTGCCGCAGATCTGGCTGTTCCAGATCATCCTGACGGCGGTCGCGCCGCTGATCGACCTGGCGGTGGTCTGGAGCCTGATCTCGGCGCTCTACGGCTTCACCAACCATGCGACGGAGTGGTCGCCCGACGACCTGGCCCGGCCGCTGTTCTACTGGGCCGCCTTCATCTTCCTGGACCTGTCGGCCGGCGCGCTCGGCATGGCGCTGGAGCGCCGCGCGCCCTGGGGCGACCTCGTCTGGATGCCGATCCAGCGCTTCGGCTACCGGCAGCTGATGTACTATGTGGTGGTCAAGTCGATCGACGCGGCCCTGCACGGCGCGCGCGTCGGCTGGGGCAAGCTCGAACGCCGCGCCAGCGCCGCCTTCGAAGGCGCGGGCTAGAGAACCTGGATTTACGACCGTCCCGCGGTTGTCTTCCCTCGGAGCGGCGCCTATAACGCCGCCCACTCGCCGAGCCGGCGGGCCCCCTTCGCCAGCGCGTTCCTGCGAGCCTCATGAACATCCACGAACACCAAGCCAAGGCCGTCCTCGCCGAGTTCGGCGTGGCGGTCCCGAAAGGCTTCGCGGCCTTCACCGTCGCCGAGGCCACCGCCGCCGCCGAGAAGCTGGGGGGTCCGGTCTTCGTGGTGAAATCGCAGATCCACGCCGGCGGGCGCGGCAAGGGCCGCTTCGAGGGCCTCGGCCCCGACGCCAAGGGCGGGGTCCGGGTGGTCAAGTCGGTGGCCGACGTCACCGCCAACGCCGCCGAGATGCTGGGCCGGGTGCTGGTGACCCACCAGACCGGGCCCAAGGGCAAACAGGTCAACCGCCTCTACATCGAGGAAGGCGCCGCCATCGCCCGCGAGCTCTACCTCTCGCTGCTGGTCGACCGCGAGACGAGCCGGGTCTCGGTCGTGGCCTCCACCGAAGGCGGCATGGACATCGAGGAGGTCGCGCAATCGACTCCCGAGAAAATCGTGAGTTTCTCCATCGACCCGGTGACCGGGGTGCGCGGCTTCCATGGCCTGAAGCTGGCCGCGGCGCTGGGCCTGACCGGCGACCTGACCAAGCAGGCCGGCAAGCTCCTCGGCCAGCTCTACGAAGCCTTCGTCGCCAAGGACATGGCGATGCTGGAAGTGAACCCGCTGATCGTCACCGCCGATGACCAGCTCCGCGTCCTCGACGCCAAGGTCTCCTTCGACGACAACGCGCTGTTCCGCCACCCGGATATCAAGGCGCTGCGCGACGAGAGCGAGGAGGACCCCAAGGAGATCGAGGCCTCGAAGTACGACCTCTCCTACATCGCGCTCGACGGCGAGATCGGCTGCATGGTCAACGGCGCGGGCCTGGCCATGGCGACCATGGACATCATCAAGCTCTATGGCGCCGAGCCCGCCAACTTCCTCGACGTCGGCGGCGGCGCCGACGAGGCCAAGGTCACCGCGGCCTTCAAGATCATCATCGCCGACCCGAACGTGAAGGGCATCCTGGTCAACATCTTCGGCGGCATCGCCCGCTGCGATATCCTGGCCATGGGCGTCGTCGCGGCCGTGAAGCAGGTGGGGCTGAAGGTCCCGCTGGTGGTGCGCCTGGAAGGCACCAACGCCGAGCTCGGCAAGAAGATCATCAACGAGAGCGGCCTGAACGTCATCGCCGCCAACGACCTCTCGGACGGCGCCGAGAAGATCGTCAAGGCCGTGCGGGGCGCTGCGTGAAGCTGAGCCTCGCCGCCCTGGCAGTCTTGGTCGTGATCGCGCCTGCAGCTGCGCGGGCAGAGACCGGCTTTGAGACTTTCAAGGCCGTTTGCCTGGATACTGCTGGTTCCAAAGCCGGCGTCCTGGCCGCAGCGGACTCTCGTAAGTGGAGCGCCATTCCGAGGGAGAAGCTCGCCACGTTTCCGACTTTTGTCGGCCAGCCTTCGGACGTTGATGGTTGGGTCGATGGCGATCTGAATTCCCCCGCCTCTATCAAGGCCGCGGTCGTCGTTGGACATGCCGCAAAGATCGCTGAAGGCTTCCCTTTCGGCGCGGATTTTTGTGCCACTATCGTCCAAGGCGACGCGCAGAGTGTCAAAACTGACGCGTCGACCTATGCCGCGGTCCCCGAAACCTCCGGCCTTGTTCCTGGCGCGACGGCTTACGCATGGCGAGACGGGCGAGGTGGCCGCAAGGCTTTGTCGTCGGACGAGCTTCAAACGTCTTCAGCCGAGGGAGCGAAGGTCCTGTTTACACAAGGCCTCGGTCCGTTTGTGGCGATTGGCATGATCGCGACCACCAAAATGAGCCCGAACTGAATGTCGATCCTGATCAACAAAGACACCCGGGTCATCTGCCAGGGCTTCACCGGCGCGCAGGGCACGTTCCACTCGGAGCAGGCCATCGCCTACGGCACCAAGATGCTGGGCGGGGTGACCCCGGGCAAGGGCGGCACGACCCACATCGGCCTGCCGGTGTTCAACACCGTCGCCGAGATCGTGAAGAACGAGCGGGTGGACGCCTCGGCGATCTACGTCCCGCCGGCCTTCGCCGCGGACTCCATCCTGGAAGCCATCGACGCGGAGATCCCGCTGATCATCTGCATCACCGAGGGCATCCCGGTGTCGGACATGGTCAAGGTGCGCCGCGCCCTGGACGGCTCGAAATCCAGGCTGATCGGACCCAATTGCCCGGGCGTGCTGACCCCCAATGAATGCAAAATAGGCATCATGCCGGGCAACATCTTCAAGAAGGGCTCGGTGGGGGTGGTTTCCCGCTCCGGCACCCTTACCTATGAGGCCGTGTTCCAGACCACTCAGGTGGGCCTCGGCCAGACGACGGCCGTGGGCATCGGCGGCGACCCGGTGAAGGGCACCGAGTTCATCGCCATGCTCGACCTGTTCCTGAAGGACCCGGAGACCGAGTCGATCATCATGATCGGC
>Ga0070730_10000017_pt1 | contig 217651 bp, 190 predicted proteins | sample Coa_R1_3_FD_66447 | JGI IMG/M metagenome (GOLD analysis project Ga0070730, IMG submission 66447) | Surface soil microbial communities from Centralia Pennsylvania, which are recovering from an underground coalmine fire - Coalmine... | ecosystem: Environmental > Terrestrial > Soil >... | reverse complement strand
CACGCCGCGCGAGTTCTGCACCATCACGGTCACCGACGGCATCGCCATGGGCCATGAGGGCATGCGCTCCTCGCTGGTCAGCCGCGACCTGATCGCCGATTCCGTGGAGCTGACCATCCGCGGCCATGGCTACGACGCCCTGGTCGGCATCGCCGGCTGCGACAAGTCGCTGCCCGGCATGATGATGGCCATGCTGCGGCTGAACGTGCCCAGCGTCTTCCTCTACGGCGGCTCGATCCTGCCGGGCTCCTGGCAGGGCAGGGACGTGACCGTCGTCGACGTCTTCGAGGGCGTCGGCATGCACTCGGCCGGGCGGCTCAGCCTGGACGACCTCTGCAGCCTGGAACAGGCGGCCTGCCCGTCCGACGGCGCGTGCGGCGGGATGTTCACCGCCAACACCATGGCCTGCGTCTCCGAAGCCATCGGCCTGGCGCTGCCGCTCTCGGCCTCGCTGCCCGCGCCCTATCTCAGCCGCGACGCCTATGCGGTGGCCTCGGGCGAGGCGGTGGTCCGGCTGATCGCCACGGGCCTCAGGCCCCGCGACATCGTCACCCGCAAGTCCTTCGAGAACGCCGCGGCGGTGGTGGCGGCCACCGGCGGGTCGACCAACGGCGGCCTGCACCTGCCGGCCATGGCGCATGAGTGCGGCATCAGCTTCACCCTGCGCGACTTCGCCGAGATCGCGGCCCGCACGCCGCATATCGCCGACATGAAGCCCGGCGGCCGCTTCGTCGCCAAGGACATGGGCGAGGCCGGCGGCATGCCGATGCTGCTGAAGACCATGCTGGAGGGCGGCTACATCCACGGCGACTGCATGACGGTCACCGGCAAGACCATCGCCGAGAACCTGAAGGACGTGGTCTGGCGCGACGACCAGGAGGTGATCCGCCCGATCACCAATCCCCTGTCGCCGACCGGCGGCGTGGTGGGCCTGTGGGGCTCGCTCGCCCCCGACGGCGCCATCGTCAAGGTCGCCGGGATGACCAGCCACCGCAGCCATCGCGGCCCGGCCCGCTGCTTCGACGGCGAGCAGGCCTGTTTCGACGCGGTCGAGGCGGGGAACTACCAGGACGGCGACGTCCTGGTGATCCGCTACGAAGGCGCGCGCGGCGGGCCCGGCATGCGCGAGATGCTGTCGACCACAGCGGCGCTCTCCGGCCAGGGCCGCGGCGACAAGGTGGCCCTGATCACCGACGGGCGCTTCTCCGGCGGCACGCGCGGCCTCTGCGTCGGCCACATCGGGCCCGAGGCCCAGCTCGGCGGTCCCATCGCCCTGGTCAAGGACGGCGACATCATCGCCATCGACGCTGACAAGGGCACGATCGAGCTGGAGGTCGATCCCATCGAGCTGGAGAACCGCCAGCGGCACTGGGAGCCGAAGAAGACCAACTACGGCTCCGGCGCGATCTGGAAGTTCGCCCAGCTCGTCGGCCCCGCGCATCTGGGGGCGGTGACCCATCCGGGGATGGACGGCGAGACCCACGTCTACGCCGACCTCTAGGTGATGACCCCATGAAGACCATCGGCCTGATCGGCGGGATGAGCGCCGAGAGCACCACCGTCTACTACCAGCTGATCAACCGGCTGGTGCGCGAGCGGCTGGGCGGGCTGCACTCGGCGCAGATCGCCCTGTGGTCGCTGGACTTCGCCCCCGTCGCCGAACTGCAGGCCAAGGACGACTGGGACGCCACCGGCGCGATCCTGGCCGACACGGCGGTGAGGCTGGAGGGCGCGGGCGCCGACTGCCTGCTGATCTGCGCCAACACCATGCATCTGAACTACGATGAGGTGGCCGGCGCGACCGCCGTCCCGGTGATCCATATCGCCGACGCCACCGGCGCGGCGCTGAAGGCCGCGGGCGTCAAAAAAGCCCTGCTGCTCGCCACCCGCTTCACCATGGAAAAGCCGTTCTACGCCGAGCGGCTGAGCGCCCAGGGGATCGAGACCCTGACGCCCGACAAGGCCGACCGCGACGCGCTGCACGCCATCATCTACGACGAACTGGTGGTCGGCGTGATCACCGAAGCCTCCAAGGCCGCCGTGCTGGCTATGATCGACAAGGGCAGGGCCGCCGGCTGCGACGGGATCGTCTTCGCCTGCACCGAGATCGGTCTCCTGCTGGACGTCAACGCAATGCCGCTGCCCACCGTCGACAGCGCCGTCGCTCATTGCGAGGCGGCGGTCAGCTTCGCGCTGGCCTAGGTCCTAGAGCCCCATCCGCAGGGGGCGGTCCAGATCGTCCTCGTCGTCCTCGTCCGCCGCGACATGTTCCGCCTGGGCGGGATCGTCCTCCCACGGCGCCGCGTCGCGCGCCGCGTCGGCGGCGAAGGCGAACAGCGGGGGTGGCGGAGGCTCCGGGTCAGGCGCCGGCGCCGCTGGCGGAGCGGGCGCGGCCTGGGCCGGCGCCGGTGCGACTGCGACGCTCGCCGCCCGCCGCGTGGTGACCGGGCGCCGCAGCAGGGCCTCGATGCGGGCGAGCCAGCGGTTGGCCTCGGCGATCGCCTCGGCGGGCGGCAGCTCGTCGGCGCGGCCCTCGTCCTCGGCCAGCCACAGGTCGAGCACGAAATCGGGGTGCGCCAGGTCGTCGAACACCAGGCGCAGCGCCACCCGCTCGGCGGCGTCGAAGGCGTCCAGCGCGCGGCGCGTCTCGCCCCGGTGCGCGCGGCCGACCACCAGGCCGTCGACGATCACCTCGGCGCCCATCAGCTCGTCCAGCGCATAGACCAGGCCCCAGGCGCCGGCGTCCCAGACCACGGCCACTTGGTTGCTGGTGAAGTTGAAGCCCATGCCCCGCCCGCGGCCCAGCGCCGCCAGGAAGCCGTGCGGCGGGCCCTTCAGGACCACCTTCAGGCCGCGGCGGATCCTGCGGCCCTCGTTGTTGGTCCAGCGTGCGATCCCGGCCGCCAGAGTGACCGCGATGCCGGCGACGCCGAGCAGAGCCAGAAGCCGGGTGACCTCGTCCATGGGGGGCGAAGCTAAGCCGGTTCGCTGAGTCTCCCCAAATGGGGCGCCTTTAGAGGTCGAGTTCGATCACGAAAGGGACGTGGTCGGAGGGCTTGTCCCAGCTCCGCACGTCGCGGTGGATGCTAACCCCCGCCAGCAGGTCCGCCGCCTGCGGCGAGAGCAGAGCGTGGTCGATGCGGATGCCGTTGTTCCGCTGCCACGCGCCGGCCTGGTAGTCCCAGAAGGTGTAGGCGCCGGGCGCACCGTCGGCGGCCAGGTAGGCGTCGGTCAGCCCCAGGTATTTCAGCGCCCGGAACGCCTCGCGGGTCTGCGGGCGGAAGAGGGCGTCGCCCTCCCAGTTGGCCGGGAACTCGGCGTCGCGGGCTTCGGGGATGACGTTGTAGTCGCCGGTCAGCACCAGCGGCTCTTCCAGCTTCAGCAAATCCTGCGCATGGCGGTTCAGCCGGTCCATCCAGGCGAGCTTGTAGGGGTATTTCTCGGTATCGACCGGATTGCCGTTGGGCAGGTAGATCGAGGCCACGCGGACCGGCGTCGGGCCGGAGATCACCGCCTCCAGGTAGCGCGACTGCTCCTCCTCGCCAGGGTCGGGCAGACCGCGGCGCACATCCTCCATCGGCGACTTCGAGAGCAGCGCCACGCCATTGTAGGATTTCTGGCCGTGGACGGCGACGTTGTAGCCAAGCCGTTCAAAGGCTTCGGCGGGGAATTTCTCGTCGACGCACTTGATCTCCTGCAAGCAGGCGACGTCCGGCTGCGCGGCTTCGAACCACTTCAGCACCGTCTCCAGCCGCGCGTTGACCGAGTTCACGTTCCAGGTGGCGATGCGCATCGGCGATAAGGTTTCCGGCCGCTATTTCTTGGTCATGGTCAGCGGAACCGAGCCGCCCTGGGTGAAGCTGCCGGCCAGGCTCTTGCCGTCCGCCGACAGCTTGGCGGTGTACTCGGCGCCGACCGACAGGAACAGCAGCGAAAGCTGGCCGCCGTCGGTCTTCACCGCGGACGCCGGGATGGTGGCGCCCTGGTCGAGGCTGTTCATCTCGGCGGTCGTTTCGCCATTGGCGGTCTTGACCGTGAGTTCGAGATGCAGGGTCTGGCCGCCGGCCGAGATCGCGCCGGCCCAGACGCCATCGTAAGCCTGGGGCGCCTGCGCGGACGCTGAACCGCAAAGGAGCGCCGCCGCGGCCACCCCCAGCGCCATGCGGCGCGTGATCGAAGCGATGCTCATTCTGACGCCCTCCCGAAGGTTGTGCTGAAGACTTGGGGAGTCTGCCGTTGAGCGCAAGGCGAACCTCGTTGGCCCTTGCCGGGTGTCAGGGCTTGCTGAACTGTGGCAGCATCCGCGCAATTGGGGAGGCGGCATGGATTGGGAGCTTAAGCGCTCGGCGACGCGCCTGGTGGGCGAACCGCGCGGGCGGGTCGACGAGACCACCTGGGAAGCCTTTTCCCAGGCGCTGACCGGCGCCGTGCGCGAAGCCGCCGCGGCCGGCGGCCTGCCGCTGATCGTCGACCTCTCCGGACTCGACTACATGTCGTCGCGGGGCCTGCGGGCGCTGACCATGGCCAAGCGCGAGGCGGGCGAGACGGTGCCTATCACGCTCGCCGCCCCCAACGACCGGATGCGCGAGATCCTGGCGATCAGCCGCTACGACAAGCTGTTCAACGTGACCGACGCCGTCGAACCGGAAACGTGATCAAAGGAGGCATGATGCAGGTCGCTTTCCGATGCGCGTAAGGTTCTGGGGCACGCGCGGGTCGCTGCCGGTCGCGCAGAAGGCCGGCGCCATCCAGGCCAAGATCGCCCGGGCCCTGGTGGCGGCAAGCGGCCAGGCGTTCGCCGATGAGGCGCAGGCCGCGGCCTTCGCCCAGGCCAACCTGGATTTCGCCACCTACGGCGCCTACGGCGGGGCCACCTCCTGCGTGGAGATCGAGGGCGCCGACGACGCCTACTTCGTCTGCGACATGGGCTCGGGCCTGCGCGAGTTCGGGATCGACGCGTTCCGGCGGTGCGCCGCGGGCCACCCGCGGGTCTTCCATATCTTCCTGTCCCATCTGCACTGGGACCACATCATGGGCTTCCCGTTCTTCGGGCCGGCCTTCGACCCCGGCGCGACCATCGTCTTTCACACCGGCCACCCCGACGCCGAGGAGGCGCTGCGCCGCCAGCAGGAGGAGATCTCCTTCCCGGTGCCGTTCGACTGGCTGAAGGCCAGGATGTCGTTCAAGGTGCATCGGGTCGCGGCGCCCTTCGAGGTCGCCGGCGTGACCGTGACCCTGATCCAGCAGCACCACAGCCACGAGTCCTTCGGCTATCAGTTCGTCCGCGACGGTCGCTCGGTGATCTATTCCACCGACAGCGAGCACAAGCTGGACAACATGGAGTCGGAGGCCGCCTTCGAGGCCTTCTTCGCCGACGCCGATCTGGTGATCTGCGACACCATGTATTCGCTGGGCGACACCGTCAGCCTGAAGCAGGACTGGGGCCATTCCTCGAACATCGTGGCGGTCGACCTGTGCCACGCGGCCGGCGCCAAGCGCCTGGCGCTGTTCCACCACGAGCCGACCTATGCCGACGAGGACATCCAGCGGATGCACGCCGAGACGGTCCGCTACGAGGAGCTGGTCCGCGCCGACCGGCCGGAGCTCGAGGTGATCTGCGCCTACGACGGCCTTGAGGTCGAGGTCTGAACGAGCTCGATCCCGGCGCCCGCCTGCGGGTCCTATTGGGCGGGATCGCCGCGGCGATCCTGGCGGCGCTGACGCTGCTGACCGCGGGCGACGCGATCCGCCAGCCGCTGTTCGACACCTGGCAGCGGCTGGCCGCGCCCGTTCCGCCGCCGCCGTCCGCCGCGGCGGTGGTGCTGATCGATGGGCCGAGCCTCAAGGCCGTCGGCGGCTGGCCCTGGTCGCGCTATGTCATGGCCCGGTTGACCGAGGCCATCGCGTCGCGCGGCGCCAAGGCGATCGGCTTCGACATCCTGTTCCCGGAGGCGGACCGCACGACGCCGGGGCTGTTCGCCGACCTCTATCCGGAACTCCCTAAGCCGACGGCGGACGAGATCCGCAAGCTGCCGTCCATGGATGCGATCTTCGCCCGGGTGATCGGCCGCAGCCCCGTGGTCCTGGGCCGGGCGGGCATCGACAAGGACTCGCTGGATCTGGTGGGCGGGGCGGCGCCGGCGCCGCCCGAGGCGCAGTTCACTGGCGCGGCGCCAAGCGGGATTTTCGCCTATCCCGAGGTGGGTGCGAGCCTGACCATCCTCGACGGCGCCGCGCTCGGCCACGCCCTCTACAACGGGCCCAAGGACCCGGACGGCGTCACCCGGCGGGTGCCCCTGGTGGCGCGGGCCGCCGGAACGCTCACGCCCGGCTTCGCCCTCGAACTGGTGCGGGTGGCCGAGGGCGAGGACGGCGCGAAGCTGATCTCCAACGGCGGGCGGCTGCGGGCCGTGCAGCTGGGCCGCCACACCCTTCCGGTCGACGCGCAGGGGCGGATGGCGCTGCGGTTCCGCGGCCTGAAGGGCGCCGACACCATCTCGGCGGTGGAGCTGCTGCGGACCGGGGTGCGGCCCGACATCTTCAAGAACAAGATCGTCCTGGTCGGCCTGGCGGCGGCCGGAACCTCCGACATCGTCACCACGCCCACCGGCGTCCAGACCTACGGCGTGCTGGTGCAGGCCGAGGCGGTGAACAACATCGTCGGCTCCAGCGCCAAAGGGAGCGGCGGCCTCTATCGCCCTGACTGGGCGATGATCGCCGAATGGAGCCTGGGCCTGCTGGCGGCGGCGGCGGCCTGGTGGTTCACGCCGCGGCTGGGGCTCCTGGCCCTGGTGACGGCGGCCGTGGCGCTGACCGGCCTGGCGGTGGGGACGAGCTATGGCGGATTCCTGCAGCAGGGCTGGCTCCTCGACCCGGCGCCGGTGCTGGCGCCGGGCGTGGCGACCGCGGCGGCGATGATCGCGCTCTTGTTCGTCGAAGGCCGCCGCGTGCAGGCGCGCCTGCGAGGCGCGCTGGACGAGGAGCGGGTGTCGGCCGCCAAGATCGCCGGCGAGCTGTCGGCGGCGGCCGAGATCCAGTCGGGCATGCTGCTGCCGCGCGAAGCGCTGCGCCGCGTCTCAAGCGCCGTCGAGATCGACGCGGTGCTGCAGCCGGCCAAGAGCGTCGGCGGCGACCTCTACGACGCCTTCATGATCGACAAGACCCGGCTCTGCTTCCTGGTTGGCGACGTGACCGGCAAGGGCGTTCCGGCCTCGCTGTTCATGGCGCTGTCCAAGGCGCTCTCGCGCAGCTTCCTGATGCGGCCGGAGATCGGGCTGGATATGGCGCTCGACGGCATCAACGCCGAGCTGTCGCGCGACAACGGCCAGGCGATGGCGGTCTCCCTGCTGGTCGGCGTGCTGGACCTCGCCGACGGGACCCTGGACCTCTGCAACGCCGGCCACGAGAATCCGCTGGTGGTCGATTCCGCGGGCGCGGTGCGCGAGCTGCGCCTGGAGGGCGGCCCGGCGCTCTGCGTGGCCGAGGACTTCCCCTATCCGGTGGAGCGCCACCGCCTGGAGCCCAGCGAGACCCTGATCGTCTACACCGACGGCGTCACCGAGGCGCAGAACCCGACCGGCGACCTCTTCGACCGCGAGGGCGCGATGGCTGTGCTGAGCGCAAAGGCGGCCCAGCCGCTGGCCGAGATGATCGACGCGCTGATCAGCGCCGTCCGCGCCTTCGAGGCCGGCGAGGACCCCAGCGACGACCTGACCGTCCTGGCGGTGCGCCGGCCCGCCTAGCTAGCGGACCGTGATCTCCACCCGCCGGTTGCGCGGCTCAGCCGTGTTGAGCGGCGTCGGCACCAGCAGTTCGCGCTCGCCCCGGCCGACGGCGCGGCTGATCGTCGGGTTGAGCCCCTGGGCGATCAGCGCCTCGCGGATATCGCGGGCGCGTTTGAGCGACAGCATGTCGTTGTCGCCCTCCTTGCCGACCGTGTCGGTGTGGCCGGTGATCTGCACCTCGGCGCCCGGCCGCTTGGCGATCTCGGCGAACACCTTCTTCAGCTCGGGCTCTGAGTCCGGCGTCAGCTTGGTGGTGCCCTCCAGGAAGTAGAGGGTGAACCTGGCCGGCGGCGGCGGCAGAGTGTCCGTGAGCGCGGCGTAGAGCTTGGGATCGGCCGGTTTGGCGGCGAACTTGCCGCCCAGCGCGGCTTGGGTGTTTTCCGCGGTCAGCGAGCCGGTCTCGGCGCCGGTCTTGCCGTCGAACAGCGCAACCGCGCCGACGTTGGCGCCGGGCTCGCCGGGCAAGAGGGTGACCGAGCCGGCGGGCGTCGTCGCGCAGGCCGCCAGCAGCAGGAGCAGCGGCAGGACCAGAAGCGCCCTCACGGCCAAACCTTTCATGGCACGTCGACCACGAAGCGGGTGCCGCGCGCCGCCAAAAGTGAGGTCGGCGTCTTCACCTTCATCTGGTCCTTGTTTTCCTTGGCGATCTGGCCCGAGACGATGGCCAGGGAGCCGCGGTCGACCTGGGTCAGCGAACTCCCCTTGTGGGTCGTGTCATCGAACTCGAACTCGGCCAGCGAGACGTGCGCGTTGGGCCCGACGGCGAAGCGGCTGTTGTCGATGAAGGTGACGCCGATCCGCCCGTCCTTGCCGGTGGTCAGCACGTCCTTGACGCTCAGCGTCGCGCCCGGTGTGGCGGGCAGCGTCTGGGCGCCGCGCACGATGTTCGCCTGTCCGACGACCGTCTTGATGCGTCCGATGTCCGCCGCCAGCGCCTGCGTCGACACAGCCGCCGCGATCAGCAATCCTGCTGCGAAGAGTTTCACGATGCATAGCCCCCAAACCCCTAAGGCTTAACCATAGCTCAGCGGCCGACCCATTCCGACTCCCATCCCGTCGCAGGCGAAAAGGCCGCGGCCGCGCGCCTGGCGGTGGGCGACCGGGCCGTGGCGCGGACGATCGCGTTTGCGCGGCGGTTCGCCGAGACCGCGCGCCTGTCGCAGGACGCCGCGGACCAACTGGTGGTGATCGTCGAGGAGTGGGCGGCCAATATCGTCGAGCACGGCGGCGCCGCGCCGACCAGCCTGATCGTCCTGCGCCTGCAAAGGGAAGGGGCCGCCACGCGCATCACCTTCACCGACGCCGGCGTCGCCTTCGATCCGCGGACCGCACAGGACCAGGGGCCGAACCTGGAGCGCGGCGGCGGGGCCGGGATCGCGCTGATCCGCTCCTGGTGCGACATCGAGGCCTATGAGCGCCGCGCCGGGCGCAACCGCCTCGTGCTCAGATCGAGAAGCTGACGCCGCAGCCGCAGCTGGACCTGGCGTTGGGATTGCGGACGCGGAACTCGGCGCCGGCCAGTTCGTCCACGAAGTCGATCTCCGAACCCTTCAGGAGCACGAACGACATCTCGTCGACCAGGGCCGCGGCCCCGTCGCGCTCGACCCGGAAGTCGTCGGGGTTTTCGTCTTCCACCAGATCGAACTGGTATTGGAAGCCCGAGCAGCCGCCGCCCTCCACCGCCACCCGCAGCATCAGCGCCCTGCCTTCAGCCTTGCCGATGGCGTGGATGCGCTGGGCGGCCGATGGGGAAAGGGTGAGTTCTGCTGAAGTCATGTGAGTTAGGAGAATGAAACGCCTGGACTATATGAGGACGCCAACGGCTTCGACCAAGAGGCTGCCTTATAGATGGATTTGATGGCCGCCACGATCCCTCCCCATTCTTCCCTCGTAGAACGGGCCGCCTATGCCGAGGACCCGTCGAAGTCCCGGGGGCGCAAGGTCGCCGAGCCCGAGAGCCTGACGCGCACGCCCTTCGCCCGCGACCGCGACCGGATCATCCACGCCACGGCTTTCCGAAGGCTGAAGGAGAAGACCCAGGTCTTCGTGGCCCACGAGGGCGACCACTTCCGCACCCGCCTGACCCACAGCCTGGAGGTGGCGCAGATCGCGCGGTCGCTCGCCACCGCGCTCGGCCTCGACGCCGACCTCGCCGAGACCATCGCGCTGGCCCACGATCTCGGCCATCCGCCGTTCGGCCACGCCGGCGAGGACGAGCTGCAGGTGCAGATGGCGAACCACGGCGGCTTCGACCACAATGTGCAGACCTTCCGGGTGGTCACCAAGCTGGAGCGCCGCTATCCGCGCTTCGAAGGCCTGAACCTGACCTGGGAGACCCTGGAAGGGATCATCAAGCACAACGGCCCAGTGACCGATAAGCTCGAGAAGCCGTCCTGGAGCGCCATCGCCGAGTTCGACGCCGACTACGGCCTGCGGCTCGACGGCTGGGCCTCGGCCGAGGCGCAGGTGGCCGCGCTCGCCGACGACATCGCCTACAACAACCACGACGTGGACGACGGGGTGCAGGCCGGGCTCTTCAACCTGGACGAACTGCGCGCGATCCCGCTGATCGGGCCGCATGTGAAGAGCGCCGTGGCCGACTATCCGGACGTGGATGTCGGCATCCTGCGCCTGGAGGCCGTGCGCCGGATGATCGGGGCCATGGTCGCCGACGTGCTGGCCGAAACCCGCCGCCGCGCCGCCGCCGACAAGGTGGGCTCAGCCGAGGACGTGCGCGTCCTGGGCCATGCGCTGGTTGCCTTTTCCCGCGACATGGCTGAGGACCTCTCGGTCCTGCGCGGCTTCCTGATGGACCGCATGTACCGCCACTGGAAGGTCAACCGCACCCGCAGCCAGGCGCGCCGCATGCTGGGCGAGATGTTCCAGCTGTTCCTGGCGCAGCCCGACGTGCTCCCCGCCGAATGGTACGCCCGCACCCAGGGCCGCGGCGAGGCCGGCAAGGCCCGCGTGGTCTGCGACTACATCGCCGGCATGACCGACCGCTACGCCATCCAGGAACACCGCAACCTGTTCAACCTGGACGCCCTGCACTAGCGATCGCTGCGGCCATATCCTCGGCCGGCCCTCGTGCGGGCGCCTCAATTCCAGCCATCGGAGTCCGTGGCGGTGAAAGACGATCTTGGGTCTTTCCAGGCCGCGTGTCGGGTGGCATGAGTCGTAGTCACGGTTGGGTAGAGTAGAGTGTTGGGGGGTAGAGTATGTTTTCGAGGACCTTCGCCGGCGTTGCGGCGAGTTGCTTGTTTCTGGCCTGCGTGGCCTTGGCTCAACCCGCGGCGGCGCAAGCGCATGGCGGGATCCGCATCGATAACCTTGATCCCGCGACGGGCGGAACGGCGACGGCGCGGGACGCTGTGGTCTGCACCTTTGGCCAAGCCTGCGACACGCCCGAGACCCTGAGCTATTCCTATACCCTGCCGGACGGCACGAGCAGCAACCAGCTCTATGTCTACGCCCAGGGCGTGATCGGGCTGGGATCGGCGGTTCACGTGGTGGATGGCCAGATCGTCAGCCCGGGCTACTATCTGGCGCCCGGTCTCGACCTGTCCCTGAACGCCTTCGTCCAGGAACAGACGATGCACACGCCGGAATCCATCGGGTTCAACTTCTACGTCGGCGATCCGGGCACGGGCGGCGTCTTCCAGGTTCTGTTCACCGACGGCCGCGATCCGCTCATCGGCGAACAGGAGATGTTGATCCACTTCGGGGCCGGCGACGACACCTCGGGCCAGGATCCCCGGGGCTCGTTCCCGGGCCTGGGCATCTCGCCGACAGCCTTCATCGGCTCGACCGGCATTGTGGACCTCAGCACCGGCCTTGGCGCGCTGGCGATCTGCGGGGACGGCGTTGGCGCGGACTGCGGCGATGCGCCGGCCTTCGACGACGGCGCCGGCCCCTATTCGTCAGGCGGCGGCGTGCCGGAGCCGGCGACCTGGGCGATGTTGCTGAGCGGTTTCGCACTGCTGGGCGGCGCGCTGCGCCGACGTCGCGGCGCCCTGGCCTGACGCGGCCGGCTCGGCGTACCTGGCGTGCGCTACTCGGCCTTCATCAGCTACAATCATCGGGATCGGAAAGCAGCCTCCTGGCTTCATCGGGCGTTGGAAACCTACCGCATTCCCAAGCGTCTGCAGGGACGCGAGGGCGCGCTCGGGGTGATCGGCTCGCGCCTGCCGCCGATCTTCCAGGACCGCGAGGAACTGGCCGCGTCGAGCGACCTGGCCGCCTCGGTGCGCGAGGCGCTCGAAAACGCCGCGACGCTCATTGTGATCTGCTCGCCCAATGCGGTGGCGTCGCGGTGGGTCAACGAGGAGATCCGCGCCTTCACGGCGCTGGGCCGGCGCGACCGCATTCAGTGCCTGATCGTCGGCGGCGAACCGCACGCGGCCAGCCGTCCCGGCGTCGATCCGGCGCTGGAATGCCTGCCGCCGGTCTTGTTCGAGGGCGGCGCGGGCGAGCCGCTTGCGTGCGACATCCGCCCCGGCCAGGACGACCGCTCATCGGCCAGGCTCAAGCTGCTGGCCGGCATATTGGGGGTCGGCTACGACGAATTGCGCCAGCGCGAACAGGCCCGCCGGCAGCGCCAGATGTTCGCCGCGGCCTCGGTGTCTTCCGTGGGCTTCCTGGTGATGTCGGGCCTGACGGCGTTCGCCCTGGTTTCGCGCAACGAGGCGATCCACCAGCGCGACATCGCCCGGCAGAAGACCTTGACCGCGGAGCGGACGGTCGGGTTCGTGAAGTCGCTCTTCGAGGTGGCCGACCCGTCGGAAGCGCGGGGCGACACCATCACCGCGCGAGAGATTCTCGATCGCGGGGCCCATGACCTCGACCAGGGGCTGGAGGGCGAGCCGACGGTGAAAGCCGAGCTCACGACCACGCTTGGGGAAGTCTACAACAAGCTGGGCCTGTTCCATGAGGGGGAGGCCACGGTGCGCAAGGCGCTGGCGCTCAAGGGCGTCGATCCGAGCACGGCGGCGCGCCAGTACACGATCCTGGGGGAGATCGAGGCCCGGCTCGGGGACTATCCGGCCGCGGCGAAGACCCAGGAACGGGCCCTGGCCCTGCTGAAAGGCCGCGGTCCCGAAGCCGCGGCGCTGATGCCGCGCGCCTGGAATGGCCTGGGCGCCGCCCAGGGGCGTCTGGGCGACTACGCCTCGGCCGAGAAGAACCTGCGGCGCGCTCTGCAGGCCGATATCCAACGGCTCGGCGACAGCCACGACGACGTCGCCCTGGATCTCGAAGGCCTGGGAGAAATCGAATTCTACAAGGGTGATCTGGCGGGCGCGCGCCGCGACGTCGAGCGGGCCATCGCCATCCGGTCGAAGACGCACGGCCCCCGCTACTGGGTTATTTCGGACGACCTGAACACCCTCGCCTCGATCGCCTACATGGCGCAGGACCGCGCCACGGCGGAGCTGGACTTCAGCCGCGCCTTGGCCGGCTATGAAGCGGTGCTGGGTCCCGACCATCCGCAGGTGGCCGGCGCGCTCAACAATCTCGCGCGCGTCGAGCTGGAGCAGCAATCCTTCGCCAAGGCCGAACCGCTGCTTCGGCGCGCCGTTGGCATCGATCTGGCAAAACGCGCCGACAGCGACGACCTGGCCTTCGAATATGCCAACCTGGCCATCGCCGAGCGTGGACTGGGAAGGCTGCAGGACGCCGACGACCTGTTCGCCAAGGCCGAGCGGGTGGCGCGGATCCACAAGCACCGCAATCTCGCGCCGATCCTGGTGGAGCGCGCGGAGATAGCTTGCGAGCGCGGCGCCTCGGCCCAGGGGTTCAGATTCCTCGGCGAGGCCGGGCCGATCATGAAGGCTGTGTACCCTGACGACGCCTGGCGGACGGCGTGGGTCGAGGCCGTGCGGGGAGACTGCCTGACGCGGGCCGGGCGTGTCCGCGAGGGCGCGCCGCTGCTCCGCGCCAACGCGGCGGTCATCAGCGCCCGCTGGGGCAAGACCACCCTATACGGCGGCCGCCTGCTGGCGATGCAGAAGAGAGCCGGCATGACCGACGGCTCCGGCGTCTCGCGGCCCTGACCGACCCGTCGCGGCGGTCCGTCACAGATACGACGGCAGCTCCCCGTAGAACTGCTCGACCCCGGTGGTGAGCGCGCTGACCATCTCGCGCTCGGCCTCGGTGGTGTAGGGGTTCCAGATGTCGAAGATCAGCACGGCGCGGGTGTCGTCGCTGTTGTTCCAGGCTTCGTGCTCGATGGTGTCGTCGAAGACGAAGGCCTTGCCGGGCTCCCACTCGCGGGTCTCCGCGCCGACCCTAAAGCCGCAGCCGGGCGGCACGATCAGCGGCAGGTGGCAGATCAGGCGGGCGTTGTTGACGCCGGTGTGCGGCGGGATGCGGGTCTTGGGCTCCAGGATCGAGAACACCGCCGTCGGCGCCGAGCCCGGCAGTTCGCACTTCGGCCAGGCCGAGAGCGCCGCCACGGTCTTGGGACAGCGGGCCATGTTGGCCTCGATCGCCTCGCCGGCCTTCCACAGGTAGAAGACGCCCCAGTCGCGGGAATTGTTCAGCGCCCGCCAGCGCGCGTCCGGCGTCTCCTGCCGCGCGATATAGGGCTCCAGCTGTTCGCGGCCCTGCGCCAGCACGCCGATCAGCTCTTCGCGGATGTCGCCGGTGGCCGCTTCGATGCTGTCCAGCCAGGGGAAGTCGCCGCGCTCGTAGAACTCGATGGCCGGCAGTTCAGGCAGGTAGAGGAAGGTCGGCTGCGGGCGATAGACGCGGCGCTTCTGCAGCAGCGTCGCCAGCGACTTGTCGAACCGGCTCAGCGACTGGTCGGCGTGGCGCGCGCGCAGGGCCTCCAGATGGCCGGCGAGGAAGGCTTCCAGTTCGCGGTTGTTGGCGTCCACCGCGGCCTTGGCCTGGGCCAGGATCGGGCGCATGTCCATGGGGATCTGCAGGTTCCGCGGGATCAGCTGCAGCGCCTTGCGGTAGGTCGCCGCCGCGGTGCGCGAGTCGCCGCGGCGCTCCTGCAAGGCGGCGGACTGCAGGAGCGCGCGCATGTTGGTCGGCTCCAGCAGCAGGGCCTTGGTGAGCGCCGCGTCCTCGTCCTCCGGGCGGCCGAGGTCGCGCAGCGCGGTCGCGTAGTTGAGCCACAGCGCACCCTCGTTGGGGCGCTCCTTCAGCGCCTGCTCCAGCACCGCGAGCGCGCCGGCCTTGTCGCCGGACATCAGCTTGCGCTTGCCGACCTCGTTAAGGACCATCGGGTGGTTGGGGTATTTCGTCTCCGCCTCGCGGGTCAGCCGCTCGGCGTCGTAGTGGCGGCCGGCCGACATCGCTTGCGACGCCGCATCGATAAGCTTGCGGACGTCCTTGTCTTCACTGGAAAGCATACTGCGGACGCCTCGCTTCTTCGGACGTTTGGCCGGCGGGGCCGACTGAGGATTGCGTGGCATGGGGTCCTAGTGAATTTTTATGGAATTCTTATGTCGCCGCTGACATGAACAGTTTCCGCAGCTTGGGCGTAGGCCAGGCCGGGACGGGAGGCAACGCCGGCGGCGGGACCCAGGCGCCGGCAGCGAGGTCCGCGGCCCCAATTCCGGCCCATCTCCCCCGAAGAGAAGCGACGGCCGCCCACAGAAATCGCCGCCCATGGGGTTGGTGGGCGGTTTTGGGGGCGCGCGCTCGGCTAGACTGTCGCCTCTAGCGCGCGATTCGGTCCGCCGACGCGCCTGTCTGCGGAGCCTTCGATGTCCGATCATGAGCGCGGCGCCTACACGCCTCCCACCGATGCGCCGTTGAGCTTCGACGCCCGCCAGCCGGTGCGCGGCGCGCGGCCGATGCCCTTCACCCTGATCATTTCGGTGCTGGTGCTGCTGGGCGTGGCGGCGGCGATCTTCGTCTTCTACCGCTCCGGCGTGCGCCAGGCGGGCCAGCCGCCGCAGGCCGTCGGCGCGCCGGTCAGCGCCATGAAGGCCCCGCCGCCCGCCGAGGCCCAGCCGCAGGATCCCGCCGCCGGCCTGCAGATCTACAAGACCGAGGGCGGCAAGGCCGCGTCCGGTCCCGCCGCCCCGACCTTCACGCCCGGCCCGGAACAGCCGCAGGCCCGCCCCGAGCCGGCCCAGCCCAAGGTCGTCGCCGCGCCGATCACGCCGGCCGCCCCGCCGCCCGCCGCCCCTTCCGCGGCCGGGACGCCGGCTCAGCCCGCGCCGACCCTCCGCCCGTCGATCCCGGCCCAGCCGCCGGCCGCCGCGACGCCGGCGCCTGCCGCCAAGGTCGAGCCGCCCGCGCCCAAGCCGGCGCCGAAGGCCGACAAAGCCCCCGCGCCGGCGCCTGCGAAACCCGCGCCGGCCAAGGCCGAACCCGCGAAGCCCGCCAAGGCCGAGGCCAAGCCCGAGCCCAAGGCCGTGACGCCCGCGCCCGCGAAGGCCGGCGCCGCCTTCGTCCAGATCGGTGCGGTGTCCTCAACGGCCCTGGCCGACAAGGCCTGGACGGACGCGGCGGCCATCGCGCCCGGCCTCGCGGCCGGCAAGGGCAAGAACGTCGAGAAGGTCGATGTGAACGGCAAGACCCTGTACCGCGTCCAGGTCACCGGCTTTGGCGACCGGGCCTCGGCCACCGCCTTCTGCGACAAGCTGAAGGCCGCCGGGAAAGCCTGCTTCGTCAAGTGAGCCCGCTTTTCAAATGAGTATTGGTGCGGCCATCCTGGGCTGTTCGGGCCCCGTCCTGACGCCGGAAGAGCGCACCTTCTTCCGGCGGGTGAAGCCCTGGGGCTTCGTCCTGTTCAAGCGCAATGTGGAAACGCCGGATCAGGTGCGGGCGCTGGTGGATGCGCTGCGCGACACGGTGGGCCGCGCCGACGCCCCGGTGCTGATCGACCAGGAGGGCGGCCGCGTACAGCGGTTAGGGCCCCCGCACTGGGGCCTCTATCCGCCCGGCCGCGCGTTTGGGACGCTCGGCGGCAACGACCCGCTGGTGCGCCGCGAGGTGACCAGGCTTGGCGCGCGGCTGATGGCACACGACCTGGCGGCGCTGGGCATCAACGTCGACTGCGTGCCGGTGCTCGACGTGCCCGACCCCAGCGGCCATGAGATCATCGGCGACCGGGCCTATGGCCTGACGCCGGACGAGGTGGCGACGCTCGGCCGCGCCGCCGCCGAGGGGCTGATCGCCGGCGGCGTCCTGCCGGTCATCAAGCACATCCCCGGCCACGGCCGCGCCATGGCTGACAGCCATCTGGAGCTGCCGGTGGTCGACGCAGGCTTCGACGACCTCGACGCCCGAGACTTCGCCCCGTTCCGCGTGCTCTCCGACATGCCCATGGCGATGACCGCCCATGTGATCTACACCGCCGTCGACCGCAAACGCCCGGCGACCACCTCCAAAAAGGTCATGCGCCGCGTCGTGCGCGGCGTGATCGGCTTCGACGGCCTGGTGATGAGCGACGACCTCTCCATGAAGGCGCTCTCCGGCGACTTCACCGAACGGGCCGAGATGAGCCGCGCGGCGGGCTGTGACGTCGTCCTGCACTGCAACGGATCGATGGCCGAGATGAAGGCGGTTGTGAAGGGCGCGGGCGAGCTGAAGGGGAAGGCCGCGGCGCGCGCCAAGGCGGCGCTCGCCAGGCTGGCGCGGGCGCCGGAACCGTTCGACGCGGGTGAGGCCCGGGCGCGGTTCGACGCCGCCTTCGACGGGAAGTTCGCCGCATGACCCTGCTTCGCCAAGGCTACGCAGGACTTGTCCTTCGAAGCTCCGTCAGGAGCGAAGTAGGATGAGCGAAGGCTTCCAGCCCAACCTTGACTTCAACGCCGTCGCCAATGCGGTCGAGGACGGCGAGGCGCTGATCGTCGACATCGATGGCTACGAAGGCCCGCTGCATGTGCTGCTGGCGCTGGCCCGCAGCCAGAAGGTCGACCTCCTGCAGCTGTCGATCCTGAAGCTGGCGGAGCAATACCTGGCCTTTGTGCAGCAGGCGCGGCGCGCGCAGTTCTCGCTGGCCGCCGACTATCTGGTGATGGCCTCCTGGCTCGCCTACCTGAAATCCCGCCTGCTGCTCCCCAAGCCCGAGCAGCCCCAGGCCGACGAGGCGCCGGCCGAGGAGATCGCCGCGCGGCTGGCCTTCCGGCTCGCCAAGCTCGACGCCATGCGCAACGCCGCCGAGGCGCTGCGCACCCGCCCGCAGTTCAAGCGCGACGTCTTCGGACGCGGCGATCCGGAAGCGATCAGGGTGATCCCGTCCGGCCGCATCGAGGGCGATCTCTACGGCCTGATGAGCGCCTACATCGCGCAACGCACCAAGGAAGCCAGCCGCACCTACACCCCGGCGCTCCCCAAGGCCTATCCGCTGGAGGAGGCGCGCGACCGCCTCCGCCGCCTGCTGCCCGAGCTCGACCGCTGGACGCCGCTCACCGGCGTCGCGCCGTTTGGACCCGAAGGGCAGGGACCGAGCCGCGCCTCCTATGTCGCTTCGACCCTTTCGGCGGGCCTGGAGCTGGTCAAGGAAGGCGCGCTGGAGGCCCGCCAGCTGGAGGCCTTCGCCGACATCTATCTGCGGACCAGGAAGGTGAAAGCGGCATGATGGGTCCGCGCTTGCAGATCGTCCGGGCAGAGTGTCCCTCCTCCCCTTGTGGGAGGAGGTGGCCTGCGGAGCAGGTCGGAGGTGGGGTTTCTCAGACTCGCCGAGCTAGCCGCGGCTCCCTCTCGCGCGGAGGGCGGAGCAAAACCCCACCTCCGTCAGCCCTCCGGCTGACACCTCCTCCCACAAGGGGAGGAGGGCCCCTGAAGGGAAGCATCCAACCATGAGCGACGCGGCCTACACCGAGCGCGAGGTCGAGGCCCTGCTGTTCGCCGCCGCCGGCCCCCTGAGCGACGCCGACCTCGCCAAGCGGCTGCCGGAGGGCGCGGACGTGGCGGGCGCCATCGCGGCCCTGCAGGCGCGCTATGCCGGCCGCGGCGTCGAGTTGGTGGCGGTGGCCGGGCGCTGGCGCTTCCAGACCGCCGCCGACCTTGCCTGGCTCATGACCGACGAACGGGAGGAACCGCGCAGGCTTTCCCGCGCAGCGCAGGAGACGCTGGCTATCATCGCCTACCACCAGCCGGTCACCCGCGCGGAGATCGAAGCGGTGCGCGGCGTGCAGGCCAGCAAGGGCACGCTGGACGTCCTGCTGGAGTTGGGCCTGGTGCGCATGCGCGGCCGCCGGCGCACGCCCGGCCGGCCGATCACCTACGGCACCACCGACGCCTTCCTGGAGCACTACGGCCTGGCCAGCGTCGGCGACCTGCCGGGCGCGGCCGAGATGCGCGCCGCGGGCCTCCTGTCGCTGGACCTCCCCGCCGACTTCGCGGTGCCGGACCCCAATGCGCTCGCCGCCGACGAGGACCCGCTGGACGACGGCGACGCCCCGCAGTTCCACACCGATTTCCTGGGCGAAGAGACCGCCTGATTGTCGCGTGGCGTGTTGCGCCGAGACCGATTATATAGCCGGTTGAACATCGCGGAGTCGGGGTCGGATCGGGCCGCGCGCGCTTCCAGGAGTTAGACTTTGGGCTCTTTCAGTATCTGGCATTGGCTGATCCTGCTGGCGATCGTCGCGCTGCTGTTCGGCGGCCGCGGCAAGCTCTCGGGCATCATGGGCGACGCCGCCAAGGGCATCCGGGCGTTCCGCGAGGGCCTGAAGGGCGAAGAGGAACAGGCTAAGGAGAAGGAAGAAGAACCTTCCAAGCCGCTGCCGAAGCCGGCCGCCAAGCCCGCGGCCCGCGCCAGCGCGCCCCGAACCGCAAAAGCGGGGACGACGAAGGCCAAGACGGCGGCGAAGCCGGCCGCCAAGCCCCGCGCCAAGACCAAGGCCTGAGCCGATCCGTCGGCCCGCTCGCGGTCTCCGTTTCCAACGCGCCTGAAACCGCGCTAAGCCCACGGCCATGTTTCCCGAAGGACGCCTGTTCGAGTTCCTGATCGCCGCCACCGTGGCGCTCATCGTTGTGGGTCCCAAGGACCTGCCGATCCTGCTGCGCAAGTTCGGGCAGTTCATGGCCAAGGTGCGCGCCATGGCCGCCGAGTTCCGCGCCAGCTTCGACGAGATGGCCCGCCAGTCGGAGCTCGACGAGTTGCGCAAGGAGGTCGAGGCCATGCGCAAGGGCCAGCTGGACGACATCGCCACCCATGCGCCCGAGATGAACCAGGCCTTCGACGAGATCAGCCAGGGCCTGTCGGACGTGGGCGTGTCGTTCAATTCGCCGGTCTACACGCCGGCGCAGACGGCCCACATCGAAGAGGCTCCCGCGCGCACGCCCCGGGTCCGCAAGACCGCGGCCAAGAAGGCGCCCGCCCAAAAGGCGCCGGCCAAGGCTGCCGCGGCGAAGAAGGCTGCGGCCCCAAAGGCCGTCGCCAAGGCCGCCGCCCCGAAAGCGCCCGCCAAGCCTGAGGCCGCGGCGCTCAAGCCGGCCGCCAAGCCCAAGGCGCCCGCCGCGAAGGCCGCGCCGGCCAAGCCCCGCGCCCGCAAGGCGGCCGTCTCGTGAGCGGCGCCCCGGACGAGGACGAAATCGAGGCGTCGCGCGCGCCGCTCCTGACCCATCTGGTGGAGCTGCGATCGCGGCTGATCGTCTGCGTGATCGCGCTCTTCGTGGCCTTCATCTTCTGCTTCGCCTTCTCGCAGCAGATTCTGATCATCATCGTGCACCCCTACACGGTGGCTCAGGGCCTGGCGGCGGTCCGCGCCAAGGCGCCGGCCGGCGGTTCGCACGGCTTCTTCGGCCCGATCGTCAGCGCCTGGACCGGCACCCGGGACATGTTCCTGGTGCTGGCCGGACAGATGGCGGAGCCGACGGCCAAGGCCGCGACCACCCTGATCTCGACCGCGCCCCTCGAGCTGTTCTTCACCAAGGTGAAGCTGGCGGCGGTCGGCGCGGTCGCGCTGAGCTTCCCGGTGCTGGGCGGCCAGATCTACGCCTTCGTGGCGCCGGGCCTCTACAAGCGCGAGCGCCGCGCCTTCCTGCCGTTCCTGATCGCCTCGCCGGTGCTGTTCGTGATCGGCGGGGCCATGGTCTACTACATGGTGCTGCCGTTCCTGATGTGGTTCGCGCTCAACCAGCAGATCAGCGCCGGGCCGATCTCCGTGCAGCTGATGTCGAAGATCTCCGAGTATTTCGACATGGTGACGACGCTGCTGCTGGCGTTCGGGCTCTGCTTCCAGCTGCCGGTGATCCTGACCCTGCTCGGCATGGCCGGCATCGTCAGCTCCAAGATGCTGATGGCCGGCTGGCGCTATGCGGTGGTCGGCGTCTTCCTGGTGGCCGCGATCATCACCCCGCCGGACCCGATCAGCCAGACCCTGCTGTCGATCCCGATCATCGGCCTCTATTTCATCTCCATGGGCTGCGTCTGGCTGATCGAGCGCCGCCGCAAGAAGGACGACGAGGCGGCGGCTTAATCCCCTGGGGGTTGGCCCGTCTGGCGGCGCGCTCTAGAGAAGGCCGCTTCCACTAGGTTTTTGCGGCCGCCATGCACGATATCCGAGCCATTCGCGAAACGCCCGAGCCCTACATCAAAGGCTGGGACGCGAAAGGCCTGCCCGGGGCCGAGCTGGTCATCGAGATCACCGGCTACGACACCCTGGTGCGCAAGGCCAAGAGCGTGGGCGAGGTCGCACAGGCGCGGCGCAACGAGCTCTCCAAGCTGATCGGCCAGGCCAAGGCGAAGAAGGATGAGGCCGAGGCGACGCGTCTGATGGCCGAGGTCGAGAGCCTGAAGGCCACCGTCGCCACCGAGGCGGCGAGCGAGCGCGACGCCGCGGCCAGCCTGCAGAACCTCCTGGCCGGCCTGCCTAACATCCCCGCGCCCGATGTCCCCGCCGGGGCGGACGAGCATGAGAACGTCGAGGTCCGCCGCTGGGGGACGCCGTTCGCCATCGCCAACCCGAAGGACCACACCGACCTGGGCGAGCAGTCGGGCCTGCTGGACTTCGAGGCCGCCGCGCGGATGAGCGGCTCGCGGTTCGTCGTGCTGAAGGGTCAGCTGGCGCGGCTGGAGCGCGCGCTTGGCCAGTTCATGATCGACATCCAGACGCAGGAGCACGGCTATACCGAGGTTTCGCCGCCGCTGCTGGTCAATGATGCTGCGGCCTATGGCACCGACAAGCTGCCCAAGTTCGCCGACGACCTGTTCCGCACCACCGACGGCCGCTGGCTGATCCCCACCGCGGAGGTTCCACTCACCAGCCTGGTCATGGACCAGATCGTCGCCGCCGAGGATCTGCCGCTCCGCTACACCGCGCTAACCCCTTGTTTTCGCTCGGAAGCCGGCGCATCCGGCCGCGACACCCGCGGCATGATTCGACAGCACCAGTTCTACAAGTGCGAACTGGTTTCCATAGTCGAGCCGGACAAGTCCGACGAAGAGCACGAGCGCATGGTCGGCTGCGCCGAGGCGATCCTGAAACGGCTGGAACTGCCGTTCCGCACCATGCTGCTCTGCACCGGCGACATGGGCTTCGGCGCCCGCAAGACCTACGACCTGGAGGTCTGGCTGCCGAGCGAGGATCGCTACCGCGAGATCAGCTCCTGCTCCAACACCGGCGACTTCCAGGCCCGCCGCATGAATGCGCGCGCCAAGGCCGCCGGCGAGAAGGGCACGCGGTTCGTGCACACTCTGAACGGCTCGGGCCTGGCTGTCGGCCGCACCCTGGTGGCGCTGATGGAGAACTATCAGGACACCGACGGCCGGATCGCCATTCCGCAGGCCCTGCATAGCTACCTGCCGGGCCTCACCCACATCGGGGGCAAGCCCGCTTGAGGATCCTGCTCACCAACGACGACGGGATCCACGCCGAGGGCCTGGCCGCGCTGGAGCGGATCGCGGCCAAGCTCAGCGACGACGTCTGGGTCTGCGCGCCGGAGGCCGAACGCTCCGGGGCCAGCCGGGCGCTGACGCTCACCGACCCGATCCGGGTGAAGCAATATGGTCCCCAGCGGTTCTCGACGACCGGCACGCCCACCGACTGCGTGATGCTGGGGATCAGCGAAGTCGTGAAGGGCGCCAGGCCCGACCTGGTGCTCTCCGGCGTCAACCGCGGCGTGAACCTGGCAGAGGACGTGACCATGTCCGGCACCGTAGCCGGCGCCATCGAGGCCATGGCCATGGGCGTGCCGGGGATCGCGCTCTCGCAAGGCGGCTTCTACGACGGCCAGACCGGCTATGCCTGCGCCGAGGTCTATGCGCCCGGGATCGTCAGACGTCTGCTGGAGGTGGGCTGGCCCGACGGGGTGATCATGAACCTGAACTTCCCGGCCGGCGGCCCGGACAAGGTCAAAGAGGTCGAGGTGACCCGCCAGGGCTTCCGCGACGCCCACGTGCGGATGGCCGAGAAGCGCACCGACCTGCGTGGCCGCGAGTATTTCTGGGTCGGCTACCGGCAGGAGCGCTCGAAGCCGGACGAAGGCACTGACCTGCGGGCCTTCTATGACGGGAAAATCTCCGTCACGCCGCTGCATATCGACCTCACGCACGCCGAGTCAGTGCACAAGCTTCGTGGCGTGCTGGGTGGCGCGCCACCGAAAGCCTGAAGATGATGGTGGCGAAGAAAGACGACGACACGGCTGAGACGCGGCTCGCCCGCCTGATCCTGGCCCTGCGCTCGCAGGGTGTCAGCGAGCCCGCTGTGCTGAGCGCCATCGAGACGACGCCGCGCGAGGCCTTCACGCCGGACCTGTTCAAGGAACGCGCCTTCGAGGACTCGGCGCTGCCGATCGCCTGCGGCCAGACGATCAGCCAGCCGTTCATCGTCGGCCTGATGACCCAGGCGCTAAAAGTCGACAAGCGCGACCGGGTGCTCGAGATCGGCACCGGCAGCGGCTATCAGACCACCATCCTCTCCAAGCTCTCGCGGCTGGTCTACACGGTGGAGCGCTACCGCACCCTGATGCGGGAGGCCGAGGCGCGCTTCAAGACGCTGGGCCTGACCAATGTGATCACCCGCTTCGGCGATGGGGGCGAGGGCTGGCCCGAACAGGCGCCGTTCGACCGCATTATGGTCACAGCCGCAGCGTCTGATGAACCCAAGGCTTTGCTTTCCCAGCTCAAACCGAACGGCATCCTGGTGGCGCCGATCGGCAAGGGGCCGGTGCAGAGCCTGCGGCGCTATGCCGGCGACGGCAAGGGAGGCTTCGAGGTGGAGGCGCTGACCGACGTGCGGTTCGTGCCACTGCTCGACGGGGTGGCGAAAGAATTGTGACGAAGACTTGTGGGGCCTGCGGTCGTTTGCAGGTTGGCGGGATGGGTCCGGTTAACCCATCATCAACCCTGACGCCCCGACTGATTCCAAATTCCAAACCGGAGCGCAGATGACGCACTTCTTCCAGCGATCGGCCCTGATCCTCCTGGCCACGACGGCGCTTGCCACGGGTCCGGCGCTCGCGGCGACCCATCACGCGCGCAAGGCCGAAGCCCCGCCGACCGCGGCCAACGGCAAGATCGTCACCGAGAAGGGCGAACGCGCCTCCTATGTGGTGAAGAAGGGCGACACCCTCGAGAAGATCGCGGATCAGCTCGACACCACGGTCGACGAGCTGATGAAGACCAACAAGCTGAAGAAGACCAGCGTGCTGCAGCCGGGCGACGTGCTGAAGGGCCCGGTGGTGACCAAGAAGGCCTATGTGGTCACCAAGGGCGACACCGTCTTCTCGATCGCCAAGCGCTTCCACGTGACGGTCGAACAGCTGCGTGAAGAGAACGACCTCTCGCCCAAGACCCCGATCCGGCCCGGCCAGCAGATTCGCCTTCCGTCCGACTATCGCGCGCCGGCCGTCGAGGCGGCGGTCGACGAGGCCGATAAGGGCGACAAGGCGGACGCCGAGGCGGCCAAGCCGGCGAAGGGCCACAAGGGCAAGGCGCCGCCCGCCACGGCCTCCGACGAAAGCCCGCCGACTGGCGGCGGCACCGTCATGACCCGCGAGGCCAAGGGCGAGAGCTACAAGGCCCGGAAGGGTGACACGCTCGCCAAGATCGCCGACCACCTGGACACCGACATCGGCCAGCTGAAGCGCCTCAACCACATCAAGGGCTCCGCCGTCCACGTGGGGCAGGTCTACCGCGGCCCGAGCTTCGCCGAGCATATCTACACCGCCCAGCCGGGCGACACGCTGGCCAGCATCGCCGGGCGGTTCGGCGTCAGCGTCGCGAGCCTCAGGGCCGAGAACGAGCTTTCCAAGCGCGTGCTGAGCGTCCGCTCCGGCCAGAAGATCTTCCTGCCGGACGGCTACCACGACCGCGAGGCGCCGGCGCCGGAGCGGTCGGACCGCGGCGACCGCTCGGAACACTACCCGACCGTCTACCCGCCGGGCCGCGGCGCGCCCGCCCTGCCGGCGCACCCGATCCCCTATGCGGTGACGCCGGGAGCGGAAGCCGCGCCGTCGACGCCGGGGCTCACCGACGCTCAGATCCAGCAGCTGTCCAAGGGCCGCTTCCAGTGGCCGCTGACGGGCATGATCCTCTCCGAGTTCGGGCCCAAGCCCGGCGGCCAGAGCAACGACGGCATCAACATCCAGGCCGACGCCGGCGCCGCGGTGCGCGCGGCGGCCGATGGCGAGGTGATCTACGCCGGCGACATCGTTCCGGGCTTCGGCAACCTGGTGCTGCTGCGCCACGCCGACGGCTGGGCCACGGTCTACGGCAACCTCGGCCGCATCGACGTGAAGATGCAGCAGAAGGTCACCCAGGGGCAGCAGATCGGCCAGGCCGGCATGTCCGGCGGCGTGTCGGAGCCGCAGCTGCACTTCGAGGCCCGCTATCAGCCCAACGCCTCCGAACGGGCGCGGTCGGTGAACCCGAGGCTGGTGCTGCCGGCGCGCTAGGCGCTAGAGCGGCAGGCTCTTCCCCAGCTCACCCGCCAGATCGCGGATGAACTGCCAGGCGACGCGGCCGGAGCGGGCGCCGCGCAGCTGCGCCCACTGCAGCGCGCGGCGGTCGAGGGCATCCGCCTTCAGGCCGTAGCGCTTGGCGTAGGCCTTCACCGCGGCCAGGTAGGTCGGCTGGTCCATGGGCGGGAAGCCGATCCACAGGCCGAAGCGGTCGGACACGCTGACCTCCTCCTCGGCGTCCTCGGCGCTGGCGATCAGGCCGCGGTCCTCTTGATGGCCGCGCGGCATCAGGTGGCGGCGGTTCGAGGTGGCGGTGAACAGCACATTGGCCGGCGGGCCCGAGACGCCGCCCTCCAGGGCCGACTTCAGCGCCTTGGCGGCGGCCGCGCCTTCCTCGAACGACAGGTCGTCGCAGAGCACCAGGAAGCGCTCGCCTCGGCTGCGCAGGATGTCGAAGAGGTCGGGGAGGGCGGTGACGTGGTCGCGGTCGACTTCCACGAGCCTGAGGTTCTTGGCCGAGTTGGCGACATCCATGAAGGCCGCCTTGGCGAGCGAGCTCTTGCCGGCGCCGCGCACGCCCCAGAGCAGGGCGTGGTTGCTGGGCAGGCCCTTGGCGAACCGTTGCAGATTCTCGACGAAGCGTTCCTTCTGGCGGTCGACGCCGACCAGGGCGGCCAGCGGCAGGGGATAGTCCGGCGCCGGATGGAAGGCGCCGCTCGCCGGATCGTGGCGGAACAGCCGCGCGGCCTCGAACGCCGGCTGCGGCGCGCGGGCCGGCGCCAGCCGCTCCAGGGCGTCGGCGATCCGCGAAAGCACAGGTTCCAGGTCATGCGTCATCGCGCGACACCTAACCCGGCCCGCTTCCATTGCAAAACAGGGTCGCAGCGCATAGCTTCCGCCGACTTCGAGCGGGGCCTCCCAAAAGGCCGCCGCCGCACTGCTTTCCGGAGAGGCCATGCCCGCCGCCAATGACATGCAGACCATGCTAGTCCAGTTCCTGCCGCTGATCGGCCTGGTCGTGCTGTTCTACTTCCTGATGATCCGCCCGCAGCAGAACCGGATGAAGGCGCACCAGGCGATGCTGGCCAGCATCAAGCGCGGCGACAACGTCGTCCTGTCCTCGGGCGTGCACGGCAAGATCGTCCGCGTGGAGGACGCCGACGTAGGCGTCGAGATCGCCACCGGCGTCACCGTCAAGGTGCGCAAGGGGATGATTTCCGAGGTCCAGGCCCGCGGCGCGCCGGCGCCGGCCAACGACGCCAAGACTTAAAAAGCGCTTCTCCCGCCATGATGAATCTTGCCCGCTGGAAGGTCATCCTCGTCGTTCTGGCGACGGTGCTCGGCCTGCTCTTCACCCTGCCCAACCTGTTGCCGGCCAAGGTCCGCGACGGGCTGCCGGGCTTCATGCCCAGCTCGACCCTGCACCTGGGCCTCGACCTGCAGGGCGGCTCGCGCCTGCTCTATTCGGTGGACACCGCGGCCTTGCGCACCGAGCGGCTCACCAACATGGCCGAGGACATCCGCACCGGCTTGCACGGCAAGAACATCGCCTTCACCGATCTGGCCGTGACCAACGGCGCGATCGGCCTGCGGATCACCGACCCCGCGCAGTTGAACGATGCGGTGACGCTGCTGCGCCGCACGCTGGGCTCGTCGCTCCCCGGCGCCGCCAACGCCCGCGACGTCACCGTCTCCGAGGCCGCCAACCAGCGCATCGTCGTGGCCTTCGTGGCCGAAGCCTTCGACGCCGAAGCCTCCAGCGCGGTCGAGCAGAACATCGAGGTCATCCGCCGGCGGATCGACCAGATGGGCACCAAGGAACCGGAGATCAATCGCCAGGGCAAGGACCGCATCGTCATCGAGGCGGCCGGCGAAAGCGACCCTGAGCGCCTGAAAGCGGTCATCGGCCAGACCGCCAAACTGACCTTCCAGATGGTCGACGAGCAGGCCAGTCCCGAGGATATCGCCGCCGGCCGTATCCCGCCGGGCGACGAGATGCTCGTCTCCACCGACGGCATCGCGCCGCAGTATCTGGTCAAGAAGCGCGCGCCGATCAGCGGCGAGATGCTGACCGACGCCCGGCCGGGCTTCGATCAGCAGGGCGGCGGCGGCGCGCTGGTGCAGTTCCGCATGAACAGCCTGGGCGCCACCCGCTTCGCCGACATCACCCGCCAGAACGTCGGCAAGCGCTTCGCCATCGTGCTCGACAAGAAGGTGATCTCGGCGCCCAACATCCTGAACCCGATCACCGGCGGCTCCGGCCAGATCACCGGCCACTTCACGACCGAGAGCGCCACCGATCTCGCCGTGCTGCTCCGCGCCGGCGCCCTGCCCGCGCCAATGAAGGTCGAGGAGCAGCGGACCGTGGGCGCCGAACTGGGCGCCGACGCGGTGAAGGCCGGCACGACGTCGGCTATCGTCGGCCTGATCGCCACCATGGTCTTCATGCTGCTGATCTACGGCGGGCTGTTCGGCGGCATCTCGCTGATCGCGCTGGCGGTCAACGCGGTGATGATCATCGGGGTGATGAGCTTCACCCAGGCGACGCTCACGCTCCCGGGCATCGCCGGCCTGATCCTGACGCTCGCTGTCGCCGTCGACGCCAACGTGCTGATCTATGAGCGGATGCGCGACGAACTGCGCTCCGGCAAGAACCTGATCTCCTCGATGGAGGCCGGGTTCGCGCGCGCCTGGGGCACCATCTTCGACGCCAACATGACCCACATCTTCTCGGCGCTGATCATGTTCAACCTGGGCTCCGGTCCGGTGAAGGGCTTCGCCTGGACGCTGGCGATCGGCGTCTTCACCACCGTGTTCTCGGCGGTTCTCGTCACCCAAGTGCTTCTGGCCTGGTGGTTCAAAGCCGCCCGCCCGAAGACCCTGCCGATCGCGTAAGGACCAGCCGAATGAAATTCTGGCCCCTCATCAAGGTCCTGCCGGTCCGCACCCACTTCCGGTTCGTGCGGCTCTCGCGGCTGTTCGCCTCGCTTTCGGTCATCGCCATCATCGGCTCGCTGTTCCTGACCCTCTATCCGTTCAAGCCGCCCTGCGGGGGCCTGGCCTGCGGCATCGATTTCCAGGGCGGCACGGTCATGGACATCTCGACCGCGCCGCAGGCGGCCGATCCGGTGAAGATTCACGCGGCGCTGCGCGGCCTGAACCTCAACGAGACGGTGCAGACCGCCGGCGCGCCGGGCGCGGCGATCCTGCGCTTCGAGGCGCCCAAGGGCGCCGACATCAGCGCCACGGTCAGCCACGTCGAGGCCGCGCTCAACCAAGCCTTCGGCAAGGTGAAGTTCGCCAGCACCGACGTGGTCGGCCCAACGGTCTCCGGCGAGCTGCTCGGCAAGGGCCTGTTGGGCCTCGGCCTCGCGATCCTGGCCATGCTGCTCTACATCTGGTTCCGCTTCGAGCTGCAGTTCGGCCTGGGCGCGGTCGCCGCCCTGTTCCACGACGTCTTCCTGACCTTCGGCCTGATCGCCATCATGGGCCGCTTCGGCAAGATGGAATTCGACCTGAAGTCGGTGGCCGCGATCCTGACGATCATCGGCTATTCGATGAACGACACGGTGGTGGTGTTCGATCGGTTCCGCGAGAACCTGCGCAAATACAAGCGCATGCCGCTCGGCGAAGTGATCGACATGTCGATCAACGAGATGCTGACGCGGACCATCATCACCTCGATGACCGCGGTGCTGGCGCTGCTGGCGCTCGCCTTCTTCGGCGGGCCGACGCTCTACAGCCTCTCGGTGATCATGCTGTTCGGCATCGCCATCGGCACCTATTCCTCGATCTATATCGCGGCCCCGGTGATCCTGCTCTGGGGCGTCAAGCGTGGCGGCGAGGACGAGGTCGCCGAGCCGCTGACGCCGATCAACGTCCGCTAGGCGGAAGGGCAGGGCCTTGGCCCGCGACGCGCCGTCCATCGACGCCTATGGCGACGGCGGTTTCCGCCTGTCGGGGGAATGGCATGCCGGCTCGCTGCTGATCGTCGCCGACCAGGCGCAGGCGTGGCCGGTGGCGGCCTTCGCCGATCTGACGCTTGAGAGCCTTGGTCCCGTGTTCGCGGCCGGCCGCGCCGAGGTGGAGTTCCTGCTGCTGGGCGTGGGCGCCCGCAACGCCCAGCCGCCCAGAGCCATCCGCGAGGCCCTGCTGGGCGCCGGCCTGGGCCTGGAGTTCATGGACACGCCCTCGGCGGCCAAGCTCTACAACGTCCTGACATCGGAGGGCCGCCGGCTGGCCTGCGCCCTGATCGCCGTCTGACCAAGTCGCGTTAGGGCCGTTTCCGCCTGCGTCAAAACGCCCTATACCTGAGCCCCAGGGTAGGAATCACGAGGGCGCTCAGATGGCCGGACTTCTTTCAAATCTCCGCAACACGTTGATCGTCAGCTTCATCCTGGCGTTGATCGTTGTCGGTGGGTACGACGTACACAATCAGAGCGGGATGGACATCTTCCTGCAGGCGCTGTTCCGCTGGATGCACGTGCTGTTCGGCATCATGTGGATCGGTTTGCTCTGGTATTTCAACTTCGTGCAGATCCGGAAGATGCCGGAGATCCCTGCCGAGCTGAAGCCGGCGGTCTCCAAATTCATCGCACCTGAGGCGCTGTTCTGGTTCCGCTGGGCGGCGTTGTTCACGGTGCTGATGGGCCTGATCCTGGCCTGGAACCGCGGCTATCTGGTGCAGGCGCTGACGTTCGGCTTCACCGAAACGCCTGTCGGCATCGGCCACGCCTTCATTGGCCTGGGCATGTGGCTGGGCATGATCATGATGGTCAACGTCTGGGCCTTCATCTGGCCGGCGCAGAAGATCGCGCTCGGCATCGTCGACGGTGACGCCGACGCCAAGGCCGCCGCCGGGCGCAAGGCGATGATCTTCTCGCGCATCAACACCCTGCTGTCGGTGCCGATGCTGGCCTGCATGACCATGAACCAGACCATCTTCGGCTGATCGCGGACCTGGATCTTGATATCGGGAAGGCCCGCCTTAACCGGCGGGCCTTTTCATAGGCGACGATGAGCGAGCCTGACGCCCCAAGCGCCGACCAGGGCGACCTGGACGGCCTGATCCGCCGGATCGACCCGGACCGCTGGCTCTCCAGCCGGTTCATCGGGGCGGGCGAGGCGCGCGCCGACGTGGTGGCGATCTACGCCTTCGACAACGAACTCGCCCGCGCCCCCCGCGTGGCCTCCAATTCGCTGCTCGGCGAGGTGCGCCTGACCTGGTGGCGCGAGGCGCTGGACGAGATGTTCGAGGGCCGCCCGGTGCGCCAGCATCCGACCGCCCAGGCCTTGCTGCGCGTGGTCGAGCGGCGCGGTCTGAAGCGCGAGCCCTTGGAGGGGATGATCGACGCCCGCTACCGCGAGCTCGACCCCGCGCCGATGGGCGAGGGCGAGGTCCTGGATTGGGCGCGGGACACCGGCGGGCTTTCGGCGCAGCTGGCGGCCGAGGTCCTGGACCCCGCGACCGACGCCAAGATGGCCCTGGCCGGCGGCTCGGCCTGGGCGCTGGGCAAACGGCTCGCCGAGACACCGGACCTGCGACCCACCTTCCTGAAGGTGATCCATGCGGCGCGTAGCGCCTCGCGCAACCTCAGCGTCGCGGCCTTTCCGGCGGTGGCGCACGCGGCGCTGGCGGGGCGCCCGGCCAGCAACGACTTCGCGCGGCGGCTGCGCCTGACCATCGCGGTGGCGCGCGGCAGGATCTGAGCGCCTGCTATCTGGGGCGCGCGAGATGCCGCTTGCCAATCGGCCGGCGTGCGCCAAGCTCCGCCGATGAGGCGGCTGAGCCAGCGGTCGCCCAATGGGATGGGGGCGTCCGGTGTTCAAACAGCTTCTGACGCCGGTCGCCGACAGCCTGCCGCTGTCGTTCTTGGTGGCGGCGCTCCCGATCGCAACCGTGCTCCTGCTGCTGGGCGTGCTGCGGCGGCCGGCCTGGCAGGCGTCGCTGGGCGGCCTCGCCGTGGCCCTGGCGACGGCGGTCATGGTCTGGAAACTGCCAATGACCCTGGCGCTGAGCGCGGTCGCCAACGGGGCGGTGTTCGCGCTCTGGCCGGTGATGTGGATCGTTCTGGCCGCCTTGCTGGTCTACAATATCGCCGTGGTCTCGGGCCGCTTTGAGGCCTTCCGGTCCTGGGTGCTGGCCAATGTGCCCAACGACCGGCGGGTCGTGCTGATCGTCATCGGCTTCTGCTTCGGCGCGCTGCTGGAGGGCGTGGCGGGCTTCGGGACGCCTGTGGCGATTACCGGCTCGCTGCTGATCATGGTCGGATTTCCGCCCATGGAGGCCCTGGTCCTGGTGCTGATCTTCGACACCGCGCCGGTGGCGTTCGGAGCGCTCGGCGCGCCGGTGACTGTGCTGGGCTCGGTGACCGGCCTGCCGGCCCATGTGCTGGCGGCGATGATCGGGCGGCAACTGCCGGTGATGGCGGCGATCCTGCCATTCTACGTCATGGCGCTCTACGGCGGCTGGCGCTCGGTGCGGGCCCTGTGGCCGGTGCTGGTGGTGGCGGGCCTGAGCTTCGCGGCCGGCCAGTTCGCGGCCTCCAACTACATCGATTACACGCTCACTGACGTCTTGGCCGCGCTGGTTTCACTGCTGGTGACGCTCGCCTTCCTGAAGGTCTGGCGCCCGGCGCCGGACCCGGCCTTCGCGATCCGGGACGAGGCGGCGCTGGAAGCCCCGCCGGCCGGCGCGCCGGCGGCCTGGCAGGGCTGGCTACCGTGGGCGATCCTCTCGGCGACGGTGGTGCTGTGGACCGCTTTCAAGGTCGCCAACATCGGCCAGCAGGCCATCCATTGGCCGCTGCTCGACAAGGCGATCTCGATCACCCTCTACCACGACAAGCCCTATGCCGCGGTCTGGGCCTTTCAGCCGCTGGCCACCGGCACCGCGATCCTGCTGGCCGCGGTGATCACCGCCGTAGCTGTCAGGATTTCCCCGGCCGCCTTCGTCGGCTGCGCCGTGCAGACGGTGCGCCAGGCCTGGAAGGCGGTCGTGACGGTCATGCTGATCGTCGGCCTGGCCTATCTGATGAACTATTCCGGCCTGGCCTACACGCTGGGTCTCGGCGCGGCGTCGACCGGCCACGCCTTCGTGCTGATCTCGCCGTTCCTGGGCTGGATGGCGGTGATGCTCTCGGGCAGCGACACCTCCGGCAACGCGCTCTTCGGCAACCTGCAGGTGGTGGCGGCCAACCAGCTGAATCTCAGCCCGGTGCTGTTCGCCGCGACCAATTCCTCCGGCGGGGTGATGGGCAAGATGATCTCGCCGCAGAACATCGCCACCGGCGTCTCGGTGACCGGCATGACCGGCCGGGAGGGCGAGATCTTCGCCCGCACCTTCCCGCACAGTATCGTGCTGACCGTGATCCTGGGGGCGCTGGTCGCCGCTCAGCAGTTCCTGATCCCCTGGATCATCCCGGCGAACTAGCCGTCCAGGCGTCGAGGTCGGCGAGCGCGCGCTCGCCCATCAGCCGCTTCTTGGCGCGGCCGCGTTCCTTGTGCGGCAGCCGCTTGCCGTCCTCGCCGTGGCGCGGGCCCTCGATCGGTGGCAACAGGCCGTAGTTGATGTTCATCGGCTGGAACGAGCCCTTGCCGCCGTCCAGGTGCCCGCCGGTGATGTGGCCGATCAGAGCCCCCAGCGCCGTCGTGGCCGGCGGCGGCGTGGCGGGGCGCCCCAGGCGCTCGGTGGCGGCGAACCGGCCGGCCAGCAGGCCGATGGCGGCGCTCTCCACATAGCCCTCGACGCCGGTCACCTGGCCCGCGAACCGCATCCGGGGATCGGCCTTCAGCCGCAGCGACCCGTCCAGCAGGGCGGGCGAGTTCAGGAAGGTGTTGCGGTGCAGGCCGCCGAGCCTGGCGAACACCGCCTTTTCCAGCCCCGGGATCATCCGGAAGATGTCGGTCTGGGCGCCGTGCTTCAGCTTGGTCTGGAAGCCCACCATGTTCCACAGCGTGCCCAGCGCATTGTCCTGGCGCAGCTGGACGACGGCCCAGGCCTTGGTCTGCGGGTCGTGTTCGTTGGTCAGGCCGACCGGCTTCATCGGCCCGTGGCGCAGGGTTTCGCGGCCGCGCTCGGCCATCACCTCGATGGGCAGGCAGCCGTCGAAATAGGGCACATGCTCCCAGTCCTTGAACTCCGATTTGGGCCCGGCCAGCAGGGCGTCGATGAAGGCCTCGTACTGCTCGCGATCCATCGGGCAGTTGATGTAGGCGGCCGCGTCCCCGCCCGGGCCTTCCTTGTCGTAGCGCGACTGGCGCCAAGCCTTGCCCATGTCGACGCTTTCCAGATGCACGATCGGCGCGATGGCGTCGAAGAACGACAGCTCGCCCTCGCCGGTCAGCTCCAGGATCGCCTGCGACAGGGCCGGCGAGGTGAGGGGCCCGGTGGCGACCACCACGCTGTCCCACTCGGCGGGCGGCAGGCCGGCCACCTCCTCGCGGGCGATGGTGACCAGCGGATGCGCCTCCAGCCGCTCGGTGACCGCCTGGGCAAAGCCGTCGCGGTCGACCGCCAGCGCGCCGCCGGCCGGGACCTGATGGGCGTCGCCGCAGGAAAGGATGATCGAGCCCAGCTTGCGCATCTCGGCATGCAGCAGACCCACGGCGTTGCCGGTCCAGTCGTCGGCGCGGAAGGAGTTGGAGCAGACCAACTCGGCCAGCTTGTCGGTCTGGTGGGCGTCGGTGCCGCGCACGGGCCGCATCTCGTGCAGCACCACCGGAACCCCGGCCTGGGCGATCTGCCAGGCCGCCTCGGAGCCGGCCAGGCCGCCGCCCACCACATGTACAGGACCAGAGAGTTTTCCGCTCGTCATGCGTGGCTAACTAGCAACGATCGTGTCAGATCGCGAGCAGGGCCTTGCACGCGGCACGGCCGAGCCCCACCCTTGCATCCAAAGGGGAGGCCGACTCGTTTCCCATGGCGTAGACCTACGTCGCGGGTCGGGCCTTGAAGGACGAGGATGGCGGGGTTTTCACCCTCTGATGCGGCGCTTGAGGGCTTTCGGCTTACCCGTGAGAATCCCAAGGCTTTTGGCATCTGGGCGGCGGCGTCGCTGCTGGTCAATGTGCTGAGCGGGGTGATCGACGCCTTCATGCCCGCCAGCGTCAAGCACGGGCTCGAGACCATCAGCGCCAGCGATGTGATGACCGGGCCACAGCTGCTGGACGCGCTCATCCTGACCGCGCCGGTGATCCTGTTGGGCCTGGCGGTGCTGAACGTGATGGCCGCGGCGGTCTATCGGCTGATCTTCCGGCACGACGACACCCGCTTCGGCTATCTGCGGCTGGGCGCGGACGAGTTGCGCCTCATGGGCCTGACGCTGATCTACATCGTGCTGTTCATCGCGCTCGTGGTCGGCGTCGGCATGGTCTCGGGCATCGTTGTCGCGCTCGCGGGCCTGGCGGGCCCTACGGTCCAGAACTTCCTGGGCTGGTTGTCGATCCCGGTGTCCTTCGGGGTGATCGTTTACGTCCTGGTGCGGCTGTCGTTGGCGCCGGTGGCGACCTTCGCCGAGCGGCGCCTGGCGATCTTCGAGTCCTGGGGGCTGACGCGGGGCCAGTTCTGGCGGCTGTTCGGAGCCTATGTCCTGGCGCTGGCCTGCGTGGTGGTGGTGGGTTTCCTGGCGCTCGTGGTGTTCACCGGCGCGGCTGGCGTGGTGGTGCTGCTGACCGGCGGCAAGCTGGCCGACCTGGGGTCGATCCTGAACCCCAAGGACGTGACGCTGAGCAGCTATCTCAGCATCGGGCTGATCGCTTCGATGATCCTTTCCAGCGTGTTCAGCGCGCTCTGGAACGCCGTGATGGCCGCGCCCGGCGCGGTGGCCTATCAGCAGCTGCATGGCGACCCGCCGCCACGGCCGCTGAGCGTCCAGCCCGAGGCGGGCTGAGTAGCGCCCCCGGAGATTTTGGCGAGAATGGCCGCCTTTTCCGCCAGCGACGCGGCCCTGGAAGGCTTCCAGGTCATCCGCCGACATTGGCGCGTGATCGTCGGCTGGGCCGGCTTCAACCTGGTGGCCCCGGTCGCCGCGGTCGCGGTCATCGTCATCACCGGGGTGTTCTATGCCGCCACCGCCGGCGGTGACGCCTCGCAGTTCGGCGCGGTGGTTGTCGGTCCGCTGCTCTCACTGGCGACTCTGGCCATCCAGCTGGTGATCGGCATGGCGCTCTACCGGCTGATGTTTCAGCCGCAAGAGCGCGGTTGGCTCTACCTGCGGTTCGGGCCGGACGAGCTGCGCGGGATCGGCGTCAGCCTGGTCCTGGCCGCGGGTGTCGGCGCCTTGGCCTTGCTGGCGGTCGGCGTGGCCCGGGCGGCGCCGCCCGTCGCCAGCGGCGCTGTGGCTTTGGGCGCCATCGTCGTCGGCTTCTGGCTGCTCATGCGCTTGAGTTTCGCAGCGCCGATCTGTGTCGCCGAGCGGCGGATCGACTTTGGCCGCTCCTGGCGCCTCAGCCGCGGCCACACCTGGTCGCTGGTCGGGATGACGTTGCTGGCCGGCTGCCTGGGCCTGTTGATGAGCGTTCTGGTCTGGGGCGCGTTCTTCCTGCTGACCCTGTCGGTGGTCGGCTTTCAGGAACTCGGCAACCTCGCAGGCCCCGAAGGCTTCCGCGACCACCCGGGCCTCTTCCTGCTGCAGGCCATCGCGCCCTTCCTGTTCGGGCCTTTCGTCATCGTGGTCTTCTGCGCCCCCTGGGCGGCGGCCTATCAGGCCCTGACCGCGCCGGATGAGGCCCCCGAAGACGCTCCTGACGGGGGCTAGGCGCTGGCGCTGGGCCGCGCCGTGGCGCGGTCGTGCCAGGCCTTCAGCTGCTCATACTCGGGCTCCAGCGGCAGGCCGATCCAGTCGGCGAAATCGACGGTGGTCAGCAGGCAGATGTCGGCCATGGAATAGCGGTCGCCGGCCAGCCAGGTCTTTCCCTCCAGCTCGCGGTCCAGATAGCGCTGGGCCCCCTGGTAGGTTTGCTTGTTGCTCTCTCCGAAGTCCTTGAACTGGGTGAGCAGGGCGGCGGTGCGCGGGTGCGCGTGGCGCCAGAACATGCCCACGGGTGTCATCACCGTGAACTCGGTGCGCCGCACCCACATGTCGACCAGCGCCTTTTCCACCGGCGTCACGCCGAACATCGGCGGGTCGGGTTGGGTCTCGTCGAAGTAGCGGCAGATGGCGACCGTCTCGGCGATGCAGGTCCCATCGTCGAGCTCGAGCGCCGGCAACTGGCCCATGGAGTTCTTGGCGCGGAACTCCGGAGACTTGTGTTCGCGCTTCATCATATCGACGCGGGTCTCGGGCAGGTCGATGCCCTTCTCGGCCAGGAAGATGCGCACCCGGCGCGGATTGGGAGCGGGGTTCGGCGCGCCATAGAGGATCATGCGTTCATTCCTGGGGTTCGTTCTGACGACGATTGCTCCCAGGCTTACGGACCCGTCGGCGCCCCGACTAGTCCCAATCCGTCAGGCGCTGACCTTGGCCTTCTTGGGAGCGGCCTTGGCCGCCTGGGCGCGCTGGCGGCCGGCCTGGCGCTCGAGGAGCTCGGCGAGGTAGCGGCCGGTCCAGCTGTTGGCGCTGCGGGCGACCTGTTCCGGCGTGCCGACGGCGACGATCTCGCCGCCGCCGTCGCCGCCCTCGGGGCCGAAATCGACGATCCAGTCGGCGGTCTTCACGACGTCGAGGTTGTGCTCGATGACCACCACGGTGTTGCCCTGGTCGACCAGCTCGTGGAGCACCTCCAGCAGCTTCTTGGTGTCCTCGAAGTGCAGGCCGGTGGTCGGTTCGTCGAGGATGTAGAGGGTCTTGCCGGTAGCGCGGCGGCTGAGCTCTTTCGACAGCTTGACCCGCTGGGCCTCGCCGCCGGACAGCGTGGTCGAGGACTGGCCGACCTTGACGTAGCCCAGGCCCACGCGATTGAGCGTCTGCATCTTCTCGCGCAGCACCGGCACGGCCTTGAAGAAGTCGGCGGCCTCGTCGACCGTCATGTCAAGAACGTCGGATATGCTCTTGCCTTTGAAAAGGATTTCCAGCGTCTCGCGATTGTAGCGCTTCCCGTGGCAGACGTCGCAGGTGACATAGACGTCGGGCAGGAAGTGCATCTCGATCTTGATCAGCCCGTCGCCCTGGCAGGCCTCGCAGCGGCCGCCCTTGACGTTGAAGCTGAACCGACCCGGCCCATAGCCGCGCGCCTTCGCCTCCGGCAGGCCGGCGAACCAGTCGCGGATCGGCTGGAAGGCGCCGGTGTAGGTCGCCGGGTTGGAGCGCGGCGTTCGCCCGATCGGCGACTGGTCGATGTCGATGACCTTGTCGAACAGCTCCAGCCCTTCGATCCGCTCGTAGGGCGCCGGCGCGTCGGACGCATTGTGTAGCCGCCGTGCGGCGGCCTTGTAGAGGGTCTCGATCGTGAAGGTCGACTTGCCGCCGCCGGAGACGCCGGTGATGCAGGTGAAGGTCCCCTGCGGGATCTCGGCGGTGACGTTCTTCAGGTTGTTGCCGGTGGCGCCGATCACGCGCAGCACGTTCTTCTTCGAGATCGGCCGCCGCTTGGCCGGGACCTCGATCTCGCGGGCGCCGGAGAGGTATTGGCCGGTGAGGCTCCTGGGCTCGGCCATGATGTCGTCGGCCGTGCCGGTGGCGATGATCTCGCCCCCGTGGACGCCGGCGCGGGGGCCCATGTCGATGACGTAGTCGGCGGTGAGGATCGCTTCTTCGTCATGCTCGACCACCAGCACCGAGTTGCCGAGGTCCCGCAGGCCTTTCAGGCTGACCAGCAGGCGGGCGTTGTCACGCTGGTGCAGGCCGATGGAGGGTTCGTCCAGGACGTAAAGCACGCCGGTGAGGCCCGAGCCGATCTGGCTGGCCAGCCGGATGCGCTGGCTCTCGCCGCCGCTCAGCGTGCCGGAGGAGCGCGACAGGTCGAGGTAGTCCAGGCCGACGTTGACCAGGAACCGCAACCGGTCGGTGATCTCCTTCAGGATGCGGCGCGCGATCTCCATCTGCTTGGCGGTGAGCTGGCTCTCCAGCCCCTCGAACCAGGCGGCGGCGTGCTTGATCGACAGGTGGCTGATCTGGCCCACGTGCTGGCCGGCGATCTTCACCGCCAGCGCCTCGGGCTTCAGGCGATAGCCTTCACAGGCCTCGCAGGGGGTTTCCGACTGGTAGCGCGCCAGCTCCTCGCGGACCCAGGAGGAGTCCGTCTCGCGCCAGCGGCGCTCCAGGTTCGGCAGCACGCCTTCGAAGGTCTTGTTGACCTCATATTTGCGGGCGTTGTCGTCATAGACGAAGCGGATCTTCTCGCCGTCCGAGCCGTGCAGGATCACCTGCTTGGCCTGGTCCGGCAGCTTCCAGAACGGCGTGTCCATCGAGAAGTCGTAGTGCCGCGCCAGCGCCTGCAGGGTCTGGGTGTAGAGCGGCGAGGGTCCCTTGGCCCAGGGCGACACCGCGCCCTTGTGCAGGGTCTTGTCCTTGTCCGGAACGATCAGGTCGGCGTCGAAGGCGAGCTTCATGCCCAGGCCGTCGCAGACCGGGCAGGCGCCGTAGGGATTGTTGAATGAGAACAGCCGGGGCTCGATCTCGCTGATCGTGAAGCCGGAAACCGGGCAGGCGAACTTCTCGGAGAACAGGATGCGCTTCGGCTCGTTCTCGGTCGGGTCCTTGTCGGCCCATTCGGCGACGGCGATGCCGTCGGCCAGGCGCAGGGCCTGTTCGATCGAGTCGGCGTAGCGGGTCTCCAACCCCGCCTTGGTGACCAGCCGGTCCACCACCACGTCGATGTCGTGCTTGAACTTCTTGTCCAGCGTCGGCGCGTCCTCGATGGGGAAGTACTCGCCGTTGACCTTCAGGCGCTGGAAGCCCGCCTTCTGCCACTCGGCGATCTCCTTGCGGAACTCGCCCTTTCGCCCGCGCACCACGGGCGCGAGCAGGTAGATGCGCTCGCCGTCCGGCAGGGCGGTCAGCTTGTCGACCATCTGGCTGACGGTCTGGCTCTCGATGGGCAGGCCGGTGGCCGGCGAATAGGGCACGCCGACCCGCGCCCAGAGCAGGCGCATGTAGTCGTGGATCTCTGTCACCGTGCCGACGGTGGAGCGCGGATTGCGGCTGGTGGTCTTCTGCTCGATGGAGATGGCGGGCGAGAGGCCCTCGATCAGGTCCACGTCCGGCTTGCTCATCAGCTCCAGGAACTGGCGCGCATAGGACGACAGGCTCTCGACATAGCGGCGCTGGCCCTCGGCGTAGATGGTGTCGAAGGCGAGCGAGCTCTTGCCCGAGCCCGAGAGCCCGGTCAGCACCACCAGCTCGCCGCGCGGGATGTCGACGCTGACGTTCTTCAGATTGTGCTCACGTGCGCCGCGCACGCGGATGAAGTTGAGTTGTTCGGCCATCTTGTCCCGGAAACACAAAAGCGCAGTGGCAGGGTTTGTTGATAAGGGTCCTGTCGGGCGATCGCTCAATGTAATGCGCCGACTCGCAGATTACATAGGAACATAACCTGAACAGCGCCCCTGCGGCGACAGCGCGCGGCCGTTCTGCTGACATGACGGTGGCAGCAGGACGCGCGGCCTGCGCTATGCTCCGCGCCATGACCGACGCCTCGATCCGCTGGCCCGACCGTTTCTCACCCGACCGGGCGCCGGTGCACGTGGTCAATGCGATCACCGTGGCCGCCTCGCCGGAGGCGGTGTGGCGGGTGCTGATCCGGGCGGCGGAATGGCCGGACTACTACGCCAACGCCTCGAAGGTGGTTGTCGAAGGCGGCGGCCCCGACCTTTCGGCCGGCGCACGCTTCACCTGGAAGACCTTCGGCGTCGACCTGCAGACGCAGGTCACCGAGTTCGAGCCCTTCGAGCGCATCGCCTGGCTCGCCACCGCGCCGCTGATCGAGGCCTACCACGCCTGGCTGATCCTGCCCGCGGCGGGTGGCTGCCATGTGGTCACCGAGGAGACCCAGCACGGCCTCGCCGCCCGCGCCGGCCGCCTGATCTTCCCCGGCCGCATGGAGCGCTGGCACCAGCGGTGGCTGGAGGGGTTGGCCGCGCGGGCTTCGACATAGCCGCCGACGACGCATCGGCGCTTTCGCCTGGTGGAACCCGTGCCCTAAGGTGGCGCCTCAATCAGGAGGAGCGTTCATGGTCGGCGACGACGCGGCGGTGCGCGGAGCCCGGATCTGGGGTGGGATCGTGGGGATGATCGCGCTCGCCGTAGTGGGTCTGACGTGGCCCGGCGTCGCGGCGCATGCCCAGGCGCCTGAGTTTCCCGCGACCAAGTACCCGATCTTCGCCTCGCTCGAGCGCAAGCCGGACAGTCAGGCGACGCCGCCGGGCGCCCGCTACGTGGGCTCCAAGGCCTGCGCCAGCTGCCACGCAGACCAGTTCGCCCGCTGGTCCAAGACCCGCATGGCCAACGTCGTGACCGATCCGAAGAGCCATCCTGAGGTCGTGGTCGGCGATTTCAAGACGCCGAACCCGCTGGTGACTTTCCAGGTCAAGGACGTGGACTTCGTCTACGGCACGGTCTGGAAGCAACGCTACTTCCACAAGGTCGGCCGGACCTACGTGCCCTATCCCGCGCAGTGGGACATCACGAACAAGAAGTGGCTGCCCTACCATGTCGCCGACACCGCCGATTGGTGGGCGGCGCACTATCCGGACCCCAAGGGCGACAACTCGGGCCGCCCGACCGGGCCGACCTGCGACGGCTGTCATTCGGTCGCCTACGACCCCAAGACCGAGACGCCGGCCGAATGGAACGTCGGCTGCGAGATGTGCCATGGGGCTGGCTCGGCGCATGCGGCGCATCCGGCGAAGGACAACATCCTCAACCCGGCGCGAATGGACTATGTGCGGGCCAACGACACCTGCATCCAATGCCATTCGCAGGGCCAGCCGATCGCCGGCAAGCCGGCGGCGGACGGCAAGTACTACGACTGGCCGGTCGGCTTCCACGTCGGGCTGAACCTGCGCGACTACTGGGAGCTGGAGCCGCACAAGCTGGGCGAACTGACCTTCACCCACTTCCCCGACGGGACCGCGCACAAGAACCGCATGCAGGGCAACGATTTCACCCAGAGCCTGATGTACGCCCGCGGCGTCACCTGCTTCTCCTGCCACGATGCGCACGGCACGCCGAACCAGGCCATGCTGCGCGCGCCGCCGGCCACGATCTGCCTGACCTGCCACAGCCCCAACGGCCGGAACGGCCCGCACGCCGCGACCATCGAGACCCACACCCACCACGCGGCCGGCAGCCCCGGCGGGCAGTGCGTCGCCTGCCACATGCCGCTGATCGCGCAGACCGTGGCCAACGTGAACGTCGCCAGCCACACCTTCCATTTCGTGACGCCGACCCAGACCGATGCGCTGAAGATCCCCAACGCCTGCAACCAGTGCCACAAGGACAAGACGACCGCCTGGGCGACGGACGCGCTGAAGCACTGGGACGACCGCTCGCCCTGGCGGATGACACAGTAGCCGCGTCGTCCGGATCGGCTAGGCGCGGTCGATGCGCGCCAGGTAGCAGCCCCAGCCGACGGTGTGGGCGTGCAGGTAGGCGACCTGCGGCTGGCCGAAGAAGCGGCCGATGGCGCGCTCCACCTCGCCCTTTGGCGCGAAGCCGGCGTCGATCATCATGCCGTCCTCGCGGAACGCGCGCAGCGAGACCGCGTCGCGGACCGCCAGGGCGCCGGGAAGCTCGTTGACGGCGCGGCGGGTCGCGCGCGCCTTCTCGTTGACGAAGATGGCGTGGCGGGCGCGGAAGGGCGTATCGGCGGGCTGATGCTCGTAGTTGAGCAGCAGGACCGTATCGCCGACCTGGGCGTCCTCCAGCTCGACGCGGCTGGGAAAGCCCGTGGGGCTGTCGACGACGCGGCGGATCACGCCGCGGTCGGCCAGATCCGCGTCGGAAAGGCCGAATAGCGGGGCGAACGGCTCCAGGGGAAGGCCGGAAACGACGTAGGATTGGGTGGCGGACATGCGGGTCTCCTTTGCGGCCGGAACATCGGGGCGGGAGGCCTTGGAGCCAATCTGGCGAAATCAACACATGTCCGAAAGCCGCCACTCGGCGGGTGGGCTTGGCGCCTGGCGCCGGGTCTGAGAGGCTAGCGCCGAGCCCCCAATGCGAAGCCAGAGGAGCCTCGTCATGTACGTCTGCGGTCTGGTGATCCCAGTGCCTGAGGACAGAATCGAGGCCTATCGCCAATGGGCGCAGAACGGCGCGCAGGTCTTCAAGGACTACGGCTGCCTGGAGATCGTCGAGAGCTGGGAGGACTTCGTCCCCGACGGCAAGCAGACCGACTTCCGCAAGGCCGTGGCCGCCAAGCCTGGCGAAAAAATCGTCTTCACCTGGCAGGTTTGGCCCGACAAGGCGAGCTTCGAGGCCGCCGAGGCGAAGATGCACGAGGAGGGGCGCCTGGACACCGGCGGCGAGCCGCCGTTCGACCCCGGCCGTCTGATCCTGGGCTGTTTCCAGCCGGTCTTCGCCATGGGGCGGACCGAGGCCTAAGGGCTAGGCGTCGGCGGCAGCCAGCATCGGCGGGGCCGGTGCGGTGGCGGCTTCCTCGATCAGCCACTCGCGGAAGGCCTTCAGGCCGCGCTTAGGCGGCTGGCCCGGCAGGATCAGGTGGAACCTGGCCGGCGTGCGGGTGAAGCCAAAGGGCGCGACGAGGCGGCCCGCGGCGATGTCGTTGGCGACGTAGATCCAGGGCGAGATGCCGACGCCCAGGCCGGCGACGGCGGCCTCCTGCAGATAGAACAGGTGCTCGTATTCGCGGCTCTCCGGCTCCGGCGGGACCGGGATGCCCGAATGGGCCGACCACTCGTCCCAGGCCTGGCGGTGCGAGCGGGTGTAGAGCCTGGGCGTATGCGCCAGGTCCAGGCCGCCGCGCGCCAGCTCCGGGGCGACGATGGGGCCGTGGAAGTTGTCCAGGAAGGCCGTCGACGTCAGGCCGTCGCCGACCACGCTCTCAGTCAGGCGGATGGCGGCGTCGAAGGGTTCGCGGGTGAAGTCGACCGGGCCATAGGCCTCGGTGACCCGGATCGAGAGCTCGGGATGGCGCGCGTGGAAGCCCGACAGGCGCGGGATCAGCCACTTCATCGCGAGCGTGCCGACGCAGGAGACGTGCAGCTCGCGGTCGGCCGCGGCGCGCACCTCGCGGAACGACTGCTCCAGCTCGTCGAAGATGTGCCCGAGCGACCGGGACATGCGCTCGCCGGCGTCGGTGAGCTTCAGGGCGTTGCGGGGGCCCTGCGTGAGCTTGGCGCCGCAGAGCGCCTCGAGGCTTCGGACCTGGCGGCTGACCGCGCCGTGGGTGACGCAGAGCTCGTCGGCCGCGAGGCTCATCTTGCCGAGCCGCGCGAACGCCTCGAAGGCGCGAAGGGCTGTCAGGGGGAGTTGGCTGCGCTTGGCCATGTGACCTCAGCTCACGAACGTCAGCCTGGATATAACCGCAGTCGCCGAACCGCCCAAACGACATCTGGGCGCCCCGTCCGTGATCTCAGCTCACAGATCGGCCAGCCAGTTCACCAGGGGCGCCAGGGTGGTGAAGGCGGCTATGGTTTCGGCGAACAGCGCCTCGCTCTCGACCGTCTTGCGGTCGGTGATATCGCGCCAGGCGTTGAGGCCCTTGCGGCGCAGGAGGGCGGCGCGCGGATGGTCCCGGGCGTAGGGCTGCGGTACCCGTTTCAGCTCGGCGCCTTCGATGCGCAGCCCGGCCTTTTCCAGCCCGGCCAGGATCGCTTCCAGGGCGGGGCCCTTCTTCGCGTCGGCCGCCGCCGCGCGGTAGGCGTCAAGCACGGGCCCCGAAAAGTCGAAGCCGCCGGCGCCAACCAGGACACGCTCCGGCTCCAGGCCGAAGAAATAGCCGCAGGCGGTCATCTCGCCGCTTCGGGCCGGGAAGGCGATGTGCAGGTGGGCGTTGTAGGGCCGCTTGTCCTTGGAGAAGCGGACGTCGCGGTGAATGCGGAAGATCTTGCCGGTGACGGGGCGGCCGGTGAGATCGGCGAGCGCCGGTTCGAGGGCCGCCAGCAGGTGCTCGGCCGGGCCTTTGATCGCCTGGTCGTAGGTCTTGCGGTGGGCGGCGAACCATTCGCGGTCGTTGTTGTCGCGCAGGTTCGCGAGGAAGCCCATCGCCTCGGGTGGAAAGCCGGGAAAGCTGGCGTCGGTCATGGGCGGCCGATCATCGCGGGGCCGGTCACGCGCGCGTCAGAACGGCGTCTTGACCTGCACGCCTTCGCCGCCTGGGCCGAGCTTGTCGTCCGCCAGCCACTCCGCCTTGGGCTGGGCCGGCGGCACCTTGGCGGCGGCGGGCGGGGCTGCCTTGTCGGCGGCCCGCTGGCCGGCGGACGGGGCGGCGAAGATGGCGGTGGCGAGTTTGCGGGCCTCGCGCTGCTCGGCCTCGGTCGGCTCGGTGGCCGACGTGCTCGAGGTGGCGTTCCGGGGCTTGCCGGGAGGCGGCTCGGGCCCGCGCCAGGGCTCGACCCGCTCATCGGTGCGCGGGTCGGTCACCTGGGCCAGCGCTGGTCCCGCCGCGGCAGCCATGACCGCCACGGCCAAGGCCAACGCGAGCGGGCGAAGCGGAACGCGGGGAACTTGGGTCATGCTAGCAAAACCCCGGGTGCGAGGGTTGGTTTCTCAGGCTTCAACCTAGTGTGGCGCCCCACGATCCGCCAGGGCCAAGCTCGCGGACCTGCGCGAATTCAGCCGGTCCGCCGCATCTCGCCTCCGACCACCTTGAAAACCGCGTTGGCCCGCGCGCAGGGCTGGCCGTCGGCGGTGACGAAGGCCTGGGCGAAGCAGAGGGTGCGGCCCGGCTTCACGAACACCGTGTCGAACTCCAGCCACTGGCCCTCCAGCGCGCTCGCTAGGAAGTCGACGTTGAGGTTGACGGTGACCAGGCCGCCCGTGTGCCCCAGCATGGCGCCGCAGGAGAGGCCCATGGCGTTATCGGCCAGCGCCCCGATCAGGCCGCCGTGCACGAAGCCGCGGCTGTTGGCGTGGGCCGGACTGGCGCGCAGGCCCAGCACCACCGCGCGATCGGTCTTGCGGCTGTAGAGCGGCTCCCAGGGCTCGGTGAGCGCGCTCTTGCGGTCGTGGGGTTCGAACCCGGCCGGCGGGCCGTCGGTGACGATGTTCATGGCCGCCCCCTCACGCCGCCGCCAGCTGGGCGAGGCTCGTCAGCGTCCCGACACAGGCGCGCGCGGCCTCCTGGCCCTTCACCCGGAAGTGGTCGTGGAAGAACCGCTGGTGGACCTCGTGCTCGTGGAAATGATGCGGCGTGAGCACGACGGAGAAGATCGGCGTCTCGGTGGCGAGCTGCACCTGCATCAGCGCCGTCACGACGGTCTGCGCGACGAACTCATGGCGGTAGATGCCGCCGTCGACCACAAAGGCCGCGCCGACGATGGCGGCGTAGCGGCCGCTGCGGGCCAGCGTCTGGGCGTGCAGCGGGATCTCGAAGGCGCCGGGGGTTTCGAAGCGCTCGACGGTCTCGGGCCCGAGGCCAAGGGCGGCCATCTCCTCGAGGAAGCCGGCGTAGGACTGCTCGACGATCTCGCGGTGCCACTGGGCGTGGACAAAGGCGATCCGCGCGGCGCGGAAGGCGCCGTTGGCGGTTGGGAATTCCAGGGTCTGGGCCTTGGTGGTTGGGGTGGTTTGGGTAGCTTGGGTCATGGTCATCTCCCGGATGGGTTCGAGGAACCACGACTCAGGGAGACGCCGCCCACGCGCGATCGGCCGAGGCCAGGCGCACGCGTTCAGCGGTTCTCATAACCGGACTCTAACCGTCGGCCCCGGGATCGCACCGGTGTCTGCTTGTCCCTGAAGTCCCGAAAGACCCCAGGCGCCCGCGGGCTCGTCCCTCCATCGCTGGAAGACATTACCGCCGGTGGGGACTTCCACCCCGCCCTGAGAACGTAGATCGCCGGAAACGCTCCGACGACGCGAGCAGGTTAGGACCGGGCAAGCCAGAAAGTCAAACGGGCGTTTGAATTCTGGTCCCCGCGCGAGGAAATGGAGGCGTCTAGGCGCGCTTGTTGAGCGTGATGGCGGTGGCGGCGGTCGCCTGGTTCTGCGTGCCCGAGGCGCCGTAGCTGACGCCTTTCTGCCGCTGGCCGGCGATCTCCTCGGCGATGGCCCGGACCAGGCCCTCAGTGACTTCCTTCACCGCTCCGACCGCGCGGGCTTGGCGGGCGAGGACGGCGTCGAAGGCCTCAGTGGCGCGGCGCAGGCGCAGGCGCAGCGGCGCAGGCGAAGCCGAGATCAGGCCGGGATTGGCGCGCACCCGGGCCGATTCATGGCGGTAGAGGTTGGCGAGCCGGCTGGTTTCCTCGACATGCACCGCGGCGTCCTGCGGACGGCGGTTTTCGAAGGCCTTGGCCTGCTCGGCGACCAGCGCGGTCAGCCGGTCGGTGAGCATGATGAGCTGTTCGACGCGCTCGGCGGCTTCTTCCGGGGTCATGACCATCAGTGCAGCCCCTGCATCTTGAGCATCTCGCGCTGGACCGAGGCGGCGAGACCGATGCCGCCGGTCTTGACCATCTTATCGGCCATGGATTCAGCGAGCATCGACTGGAACATCTTGGCGCCCGATCCGCCGGTGAAGGCCTTGTCGACGTTGTCGTCGTCCTTGCTGAACATCTCGTTGAGCATCACCGACAGGAACGAGGCCTCGAACTTCTGGGCGGTCTGATGGATCTGGGCGCGCTTGGCAGTCTCGGCGGCGCTCATCGGCGGATTGGCGCCGCCGCCGGCCGCGGGCGTCGGGGTCAAGAGGTTCGCGGGCGCGCTGGCGGCGGTCAGGTCGCTCATCACTGCACCTCGATCTCGGCCTGCAGCGCGCCGGCGCTCTTGATGGTCTGCAGGATGGAGATCATGTCGCGGGGCGTGACGCCCAGCGCGTTCAGGCCGGCGACCAGGGACCCCAGAGACGCTCCGTTCTTCAGCGTCAGGAACTGCTTGCCCTTCTCCTCGTCCACCGAGACGTCGCTCTGCGGCACGATGGCGGTGGTCCCGCCCTTGGAGAAGGCGGTGGGCTGGCTGACCTGCGAGCTCTCCTTGACCGTGATGGTCAGGTTGCCCTGCTGGATCGCCACGGTGGAGATGCGCACCGCGTCGGTCATGGTCACGACGCCGGCGATCTCGTCGATGATCACCTTGGCCGGGGTGTCGGTCTCGACGGAGAGGTTCTCCACCTGACCGACGAAGCTCACCATGTCCTGGCCGGGCGGCGGGCGGATGGCCACGATCGTGGGGTTCTGCAACTGGGCGCAGCCGGGGAAGCGGGCGTTGATCGCGTCGGCGACCCGCTGCGCGGTGCTGAAATCAGGATTGTGCAGGGTGAGGCGCATGACCGTCATGCTGGCCAGCTGGAAGCCGGTGCCCTCGCCCTCGACGGTGGCGCCGCCGGCGATGCGGCCGGCGGTGGGGACGCCCTTGGAGACCGTCGAGCCCGAAGCGCCCGAGGCGCTGATCGCGCCGGTCTGCACCGTGCCCTGCGCCTCGGCGTGGCCGTTGCCGTCGATGCCCATCAAGGGCGTCATCACCAGGGTGCCGCCCTGCAGGCTCTTGGCGTCGCCGATCGCCGACACCGTCACGTCGAACCGCGAGCCCGGCGCGGCGAAGGCCGGCAGGTTGGCGGTGACCATCACCGCGGCCACGTCCTTGGTGTTGGGCGAGGCGGCGCGGGTGTTGATGCCCAGGCGCTCGAGCGCGGACTGGATGCTCTGCTGGGTGAAGGGCGCGTTGCGCAGCGCGTCCCCCGTGCCGTTCAGGCCCACGACGATGCCGTAACCGATCAGCTGGTTGTCGCGGACGCCCTCGAAGGAGACGATATCCTTGATGCGCGATTTGGCGGCGGCGGGCGCGGCGCAGGCGCCGAACATCAGGCCGGTGGCCAGCAGGAGGACGGAAAAGGCGCGGAAGGTCGGACGCATGGAAACCCGATGAAGCTGCTTCGCGGTTTCCTATGCGAGCGGCGTGCCAGTCGGGCAGCCCCGGAAAATGCAGGAAAATCAGTGGGACGCGGCGGGCTGACGCGGGCAACGCGGCGCCTCGCGGCAGTTTTTGCCCGGCATTAACCATGCTGCAAGCTTGCGGGCCGACAAGAGGGATCAGAGTACGAGCCATAGGGATTGAGCGCGCAGCATGAAGGTCACCGGCCCAGGCGGGATCGGATCGTCCTCAGGCGCACGCCCAGCGCGCGGCGCCGACGGCGAAGGCTTCCGCATCATCACCCCCGAAAGCGCCGGCGGCGCCGGTCAGGTCTCCAACGTCTCGGCAACGCGCGGCGTCATGGGCGTCGAGGCGCTGATCGCCCTGCAGGACGTCGGCGGGCCGCTGGAGCGCAAGCGCCGGGCCGTGCGCCGCGCCGGCCGCATCCTCGATGTCCTGGGCGAGATCAAGGTCGGCCTCCTGGAAGGCGAGCTTTCCAGCGCCGAGTTGGACCGCCTGCGCCGGGCCATTCGCGACGAACGTGACGCTACGGAAGACCCCGGTCTCGAGGCGGTTCTGGACGAGATCGAACTGCGCGCCGCCGTCGAGATGGCCAAGCTCGAGCGATCGGCGCGTGCGGCGTAAAGGCACGCGATTGCAAGCATGGATTGAAACCACTGTTTTGTTTGCTATAAGCCCCCCGCGTGTCTCGGGGTGTTTTGGGGGCTCGGAGTGTCCATGAAGGCATCAGCCGTATTGGCCGATCGACCTGGTTACCGTCCTTCTGAGGACGAAGAGTTCATGAATGAGCGTCAGCTTGAGTATTTCAGGCAGAAGCTCATCGACTGGAAAGAGGATATTCTCCGCGAATCTGGAGAGACCCTCAAACATCTACAGAGCGAAACCGAGAATCATCCCGACCTTGCCGACCGCGCATCGTCGGAGACCGACCGGTCTCTTGAGCTGCGGACGCGAGACCGGCAACGCAAGCTGATCTCCAAGATCGACGAGGCGCTGCGGCGAATCGAAGACGGCTCTTATGGGTATTGCGAGGAGACCGGCGAGCCGATCGGCGTGGCCCGTCTCGACGCCCGCCCGATCGCCACGCTCAGCCTGGAAGCCCAGGAGCGCCACGAGCGCCGCGAGCGGGTCCACCGCGACGACTAGGCAAATCATCCCTCCTCTTTAGGGGAGGGACAGGCCGCGTAAGCGGGCAGGGTGGGGGATTCGCGTTCAAGCGCCGGCCCTGCACGCTGCCCCACTCTTCCCCACCCGTCTCCCCCGGATCAAGTCCGGGGTCGCCACCCTCCCCGGAACGGGGAGGGATGATTTTTGATTTCTCAACGCTCCGCCTATATATGCTCAAAGTGAGCATTTCTCCCCGGCGGCAAATCAGTCGCTAGTGGCGGGAGGATGAGGGGCGGACCGCCTGTGACGAAATCCCCGAAGAACCCGTTCTACGCCATGCGCCGTCACGGCTTTGTGCGCGTGGCCGCCTGCACGCCGGCGGTGGCGGTGGGCGACCCCGGGTTCAACGCGGCGGAAACCCTGGCGCTTGCCAAGGAAGGGCATGCGCGCGGCTGCGACCTGATGCTGTTTCCGGAACTGGGGCTCTCGGCCTACGCCATCGACGATCTCTTCCTGCAGGACGCCCTGCTGGCCCGCGTGGAGGCCGAGATCGCCGGCCTGGTCGAGGCCAGCAAGACGCTCAGCCCCGTGCTGATCGTCGGCGCGCCGGTGGCCCATTGCGGCGCGCTCTACAACTGCGCGGTGGTGATTTCGCGGGGCAAGATCCTTGGAGTCACGCCCAAAAGTTTCCTGCCCAACTATCGGGAATTCTACGAGAATCGCTGGTTCGCGCCGGGCGCCGGCGTCACCGGCCTGACGATGCGGCTGGCCGGGCAGGACGCGCCCTTCGGGACCGACCTGGTGTTCGCCGCCGGCGACCTGGCCGACTTCAGCTTCGCCGCCGAGATCTGCGAGGACTTCTGGTCGCCAACCCCGCCCTCGACCCAGGCGGCGCTGGCCGGCGCCCTGATCCTCTGCAACCTCTCGGCCTCGAACATCGTGGTCGGCAAGGCCGATGAGCGGGAGCTGCTCTGCGCCTCGCAGTCCATGCGCTGCATGGCCGCCTACCTCTATTCGGCCGCGGGGCCGGGCGAGAGCACCACCGACCTGGCCTGGGACGGGCAGGCGACCATTCATGAGCTCGGCAAGCTGATGGCCAAGACGGACCGCTTCCCGGTCCGGGCGCAGATGGCGGTGGCCGACATCGACGTGGAGCGGCTGCGCCTGGAGCGGATGCGGACGCCCACCTTCAACAACGCGGCCGTGGCCGCCGGCCGGCCCGAGCGGTCGTTCCGCAGGATCGCCTTCGAACACAAACCGGTCTTCGAGGACATCGGCCTGCTGCGGCCGCTGGACCGCTTCCCCTTTGTGCCGGACGACCCGGCGCGCCTCGACCAGGACTGCTACGAGGCCTTCAATATCCAGGTGCAGGGCCTGACCCAGCGGCTCCGCGCGACGAAATCGAAGCATCTGGTGATCGGCATCTCCGGCGGGCTGGATTCCACCCACGCCCTGCTGGTGGCCTGCAAGGCCTTGGACGCCCTGGGAAAGCCCCGCGCCGACATCCTGGGCTTCACCATGCCGGGCTTCGCCACCAGCGAGGGCACCAAGTCCAACGCCTGGGCGCTGATGAAGGCGCTCGGCGTCACCGGCCAGGAGATCGACATCAAGCCCGCGGCGCGCCAGTTGCTCGCCGACCTTGGCCATCCCTTCGCCAAGGGCGAGCCGGTCTACGACATCACCTTCGAGAACGTGCAGGCGGGCCTGCGCACCGACTACCTGTTCCGGCTGGCCAACCAGCATTCCGGCTTCGTGCTGGGCACCGGCGACCTCTCGGAATTGGCGCTCGGCTGGTGCACCTACGGCGTCGGCGACCAGATGAGCCACTACAACGTCAACGGCTCGCTGGCGAAGACCCTGATCCAGCACCTGATCCGCTGGACCATGAAGACCGGGCAGTGCCCCGGCGCCGCCGAGGTCCTGAACGCCATCCTGGAGACCGAAATCTCGCCGGAGCTGGTGCCGGCCGACGCCAAGGGCGCCATCCAGTCGACCCAGGCCAAGGTCGGGCCCTACGAGCTGCAGGACTTCAGCCTGTTCCACATCACCCGCTATGGCTTGCGGCCGTCGAAGGTGGCGTTCCTGGCCTGGCACGCCTGGCGCGACGCCAAGCTTGGCGCCTGGCCGCCGAACTTCCCGGAAGAAACCCGCAACGCCTACGATCTGGCGGCCATCAAGAAGTGGCTGGGCGTCTTCCTGTTCCGCTTCTTCGAGATCAGCCAGTTCAAGCGCTCGGCCATGCCCAACGGCCCCAAGGTGATCTCCGGCGGCGCGCTATCGCCCCGCGGCGACTGGCGCGCGCCGTCGGACGGCACGGCCAAGGTCTGGCTGGACGAGCTGGAAGCCAACGTTCCCTAGGCGGCCATTTCCCTCCCGCCCTCGATGCACCTAAGCTCACGGCCGAGGGGGACCCATGGACATCCACACTCCGAAGCCGTGGCGCGGCTTGCGGGAATTCCTGAAGGAATACGCGATCATCGTCGTGGGCGTACTCACCGCGCTCGCCGCGGAGCAGTCCGTGGAATGGCTGCACTGGCGGCATCTCGTCGACGAAGGGCGGCGTGATCTGGCGGTGAGCTACGCCAAGATTGAGTGGATCGCGTCGGAGCGTGAGCTCCGGTCACCTTGCTTCGGCGCGCGGCTGAACGAGATCGCCGGCGCGCTGGATCAGGCCACGAAAACCGGTCACTTGCCGCCCGTCGGCGACATCGGGGCTCCGCCCCTGCGGCTTTGGTCGGAGACGGAATGGCCTGCCCTGGTCGCCGCCCAAACGGCCGTGCATTTCCCACGCGAGGAAGCCCGACGATACTCGGCGATAGCTGACTATCTCCGGGAGATCGACTCCGAGAACAATCAGGAGATGGCCGATTGGGTGACCCTCTACACGATCGTGGGTCCGGGCCGGGCGACGGGCGAGGGGGAGCTGTCGAAACTGCGATCCTCCTTCGCCTCGGCGCTGTTCCACGCGCGAGACCTTCGCCTGGAGGCGTCTGAGATCACCGACAGAATCAGCGAGACCCACCTGCGGGCTGATGAGGCGACGATGAAGGCGACGGCCGCACGTATCGCGAAAACCAGGGACACAGTCCGGACCTGTCCGCCGATGGGGCCCGCGCCAGCCGCGTACAATCACGCCCCGCTTGAGCGCCTCGGGCTCGACGGGCCTCTGCACAAGTGAGGCCGCGCTTCGCGGATAGCCCTAGGTCACGCTCGTGAGCATCGACGACGCGCCCGCCTTCGGGCCGGCGAACAGCGACGGCACAATGTCCTCGACCCTGTCGACCACCGTCCAGGCGTCCATGAAGGACGGCGGGGTCAGCTTGGCGTCGACGGTGTGCTGGAAGAGGGCGAAGAGCGGCTCCCAGAAGCCGTCCGGATTGTAGAACACCACCGGCATGGTGTGCAGATCGAGGCGGCGCCAGGACAAGAGCTCGACGATCTCCTCCAGGGTGCCGATGCCGCCCGGCAGGATCACGAAGCCGTCGGATTCCTCGAAGAAGCGCTGCTTGCGCTCGTGCATCGAACCCACGACCTCATGCTGGACGCTCTCGAGCGCGCGTTCCTTGCCGACCAGGAAGTTGGGGATGACGCCCAGCACCTCGCCGCCGGCCGCGTGGGCGGCGCGCGCGCAGGCGCCCATCAGGCCGACGCCGCCGCCGCCGTAGACCAGCCGCAGCTTCGCCGCCGCCAGCGCCCGGCCCAGATCGCCCGCCGCGCGCAGATAGGCGGGGTCGGCCGCGTCGGACGAACCGCAGAACACGCAGACGGACTTCAGGCTATTGGGCGAGCGGCCCATAGGACAGTACTCCAGGGGAAGGCCGTGCTTGTGGCGGCGCGGCGAAAGCCCGATTAGCTAGGCTCTGGGTTAAGGAGTTTCAACCAAGCCGTGATTTCCGCGAAGCGCCACATCGCCGCGTTGGCGGCCGCAATGCTCGGCGTGCTGGCGCTGGCGGCGTGTAGCGCCAAGCCGCCTTCGGCGGCGGCCGACGGCGCGGAGGCGGCGGCGCAGGACTATCTGAGTCCGCCGAAGGTCGACACCGTCCGCGCGGGTGAAGGCGGCGTGACCCTGGCCGGAACCGCGCCCGTCGGCGGCAAGGTGCGCCTGGCGACACCGACCGGCCAGGCGATGTTCTCCACCGTCGACGCCCAGGGGCGCTGGGCGATCGCGCTTCCGCCCGCCGCGGAGCCGCGGATTTTCGGCGTCTCGGCCAGCGCCGGCGGGCGCCAGACCCAGGCCGAGGGCTATCTGCTGGTGACCCCGGCCGGCCAGGCGGCGCTGCTGCGGGCCGGCGCCAGCGCGATGCGCCTCGACCCCGTCGCGCGGCCGGGCCTGCGAAGCGTCGACTTCGACCGCGGCGGCGGTGTGGAGGTCGCCGCCCAGGTGTCGCCGGGCGCGACGGTCATCCTGCATCTCGACGGCCGCCAGGCCGACGAACGCCGCGCCGACGCCAACGGGCGCTATGAGGTGAGCCTGGGCTCGCCGACCCCGATCCGGCCCGGGCCCCACCAGATCGAGGTGCGGGGCGACGGCTTCGCCGACCAGGTCTCGGTCAAGGTCGCGCCGGCCCAGCCCCTTGCGCAGGGGCCATTGCGTAGCCAGTTGACCCCTGCCGGCCCCAGGGTCGACTGGATGACGCCGGGCGGCGGCGTGCAATCCACGCTTCTGATTCATTAGGGACGAACGGTTGGCCTTCGCGCACCCCGGAATGATGCGCCGCTCGGGCGGGGACAGCCCGCTGGTGGAGACGAGGTTCAGCTTCTGGGGCTCGCTCGCCGATCTGTGGCGGCTGGTCATGCGCTCCGGCGCGCCGCAACTGCGCCTGCGAATCGCTGCGGCCCTGATCCTGGTGTTTGTCGGCAAGGGCGCGGGCGTGATCGCACCGGTGGCCATGGGCGCGGCGATCGATACCCTGCGCCCTGTCGTGGGCGGAGGCCAGGCGCTCGGCGTGACCTTCTTCGCGCTCGTCACCGGCTTTGCGGCGTTGCGGCTGCTAGCCGCCTGCGCGCCCTATGCCCGCGACGCGATCTTCACCAGGGTCTCCCAGTCGACTATGGCCAAGGCGGCGGTGGAGACCTTCGCCCACGCGCTCGGCCTTTCGATGGATTTCCATCAGAGCAAGCAGACCGGGACGCTGACGCGGATCATCGACCGCGGTTCGCGCTCCACCGACTTCCTGATCCGCAGCCTGATCTTCAATCTCGGCCCGACGATGGTCGAGCTGGTCATGGCCATGGTGGTGATGGTGGTGCGCCTGAACTGGGCGTTCGCGGCCACGGCGCTGGCGACCATGGTGCTCTACGTCGTGGTGACGTTCCGGATCACCAACTGGCGGCTTTCGCACCGGCGGGAGCTCAACGACACCGACAACCGGGTGGCCGGCCTCTCGGGCGACGCGCTCATCAACTACGAGACGCTCAAGACCTTCGGCGCCGAGGCGCGCATCGTCGAGACCTATGAGGCGGCGATGGAGGACTACGTCAACGCCAGCGCGCGCGCGAACGCCTCGCTCAATCTGCTGAACGCCTCGCAGTCGGTGATCCTGAACGTCGGCCTGGGCGCCATGACCGCCATGGCCGGCTATCTGGTGGCCAACGGGACGCTGAAGATCGGCGACATCACCATGGCGATCCTGCTGCTGAGCGGCCTCTACGCGCCGCTGGGCATGCTGGGCTTCCAGTACCGCGAGATCCGCCAGGCCTTCATCGACATGGAGCAGATGACCTCGCTCAGGGACGTCGAGCCCAACATTGTCGATGCGCCCGACGCGCGCGAACTGCCGCCGGCCAGCGGGCAGGGGGCCTCGATCGCCTTCGACCACGTGACCTTCAAGCACGACGCCCGCTCGGTCGGCCTCAACGACGTGAGCTTCGTCGCCCCGCCGGGAACAACGACGGCCCTGGTTGGCCCGTCCGGCGCTGGCAAGACCACCGCCGTGCGCCTGGCCATGCGGCTGCTCGATCCGAACCAGGGCAGCGTGCTGATCGACGGCCTGGACATGACCCGGGTGAAGCAGGCGGCGCTGCGCCAGGCCGTCGCCCTGGTGCCGCAGGACGTGGCGCTGTTCAACGAGAGCCTCTACGCCAACATCGCCTTCGCCAGGCCCGGCGCCGCCACCGGCGAGGTCCGCGCCGCCGCCGAGGCCGCCGAGCTCGGCCCATTCATCGACAGCCTGCCCAACGGCATGTCGACCATGGTCGGCGAGCGCGGCCTGAAGCTCTCCGGCGGCGAGCGCCAGCGGGTGGGGATCGCCCGCGCCCTGCTGGCCAATCCCCGGGTGCTAATCCTCGACGAGGCGACCAGCGCGCTCGACGGCCCCACCGAGGCGGCGATCCAGGAGACCCTGCGGCGCGTGAAGGAAGGGCGCACCACGCTGGTCGTGGCCCATCGCCTGTCGACCATCGTCGACGCCGACCAGATCCTGGTCCTGCGGCGTGGCAAGATCGTCGAACGCGGCACGCACAACGAACTGCTCGAAAAGCGCGGCGAGTACGCGGCGCTCTGGAAGCGGCAGACGCGGGAAATCTAGCGCCCGCTGCGCGCCTTTCGAGGCGACGGCCTGTCAAACGGATTCTGCAAAATCATGCCTGCATTTTTGTGCACAGGTGACTCTTTGCGCAAACCCTCTCCCATTTCGCCGCAATCCGCCCATATATCGTGCGCCGCCGAGGTCTCGCGCCCCTGCGGCGTCACCTGGCTCACGCGAAGCCGGGGTCACGGAAAGTTTCGGAGGAAGATCATGAACAGCAGAATTATCGCCGCGTTCGGATGCGCCCTCGCGCTGACCGGCGCGATGTCGGCCCAGGCGGCGCCGCACCCGGCGTCCAGCGAGGCCGAGGCCGCCCGCGAGGTCGAGAACATGCCGGCGCAGGTGGCGATCAAGTTCGGCGACCTGGATCTGGCCAGCCAGCAGGGTTCGGCGACCATGCTGCATCGGATCAGCGACGCGGCCCTGGAGGCCTGTGGCGCGTTCGGCGCCAGCCTTCCCGACTATCGCTGGGCGGTCCGGAAATCGACCTGCTACCGCGGCAGCATGGATCGCGCGGTCGCCAGCCTGGCCGCGCCGGCCGTGACGCGGCTCTACGAGCAACGCCGCGACTACGCGTTCAACGGGGACTGACGATCAGCCGGCGATCGTCTTGCCCATGCGGGTGAGCGGCACGGGCTCGCCGCCGCGGGCGTCGACGATCTCCTCGATCGCCTGGAAGCCGTAGCTCTCGTAGAGGGGACGGCCGGACATGGTGCCCATCAGCTCCAGGCGCTTGAAGCCTTCGGCGCGGGCGGCGTCCTCGCAGAGCTGCAGGATCAGGCGCCCGACGCCGCGGCGGGCGAAGTCCGGGTGGGTGTACATCGCCCGCACGCGGGCGGCGTCCCTGGCCGGGTCGAGCAGTTCGGGATCGCGGCCCGGCGTGTGGTCGCCGCCGTAGAGAGTAGCGCGCCGGCTCCAGCCGCCGCAGCCGGCGACGCGGTCGCCATCCTCGACGACGAAATAGGTGCGGTCGGCGACCAGCTGGCGGTCGAGGCCCATGATCGTCCGGCTGGCGGCGATCTGGGCGGGGCTCAGGAAGCCCTTCTGCAGCTCGGCGATGGACGCGGCCATCACCGCCTCCAGGGCGGGCAGGTCGTCCTCTGTCGCGACGCGGGACGTGAGACCGGCCACGGGCCTATTCGGCCGCGCGGGGGATATCGTAGGGTTCCACCGGCGCCGGCTTTGGCGTCACCCCGACCAGACGCTGGCCGAAGCGCCAGTAGCTGGCGAACCGCGCCGAGGCGACCTTGGGCGCGGCCAGCAGCACCGGCGTCAGCACTAGCGTCAGCAGGGTCGCGAACGATAGGCCCCAGACCACGGTCCCGGAGAGCTCCACCCACCATTCCGACCCCGGCGCCTTCAGCTCGATGTGGCCCGTGTGGAAGTTGGGGTGGATCTGGAACATCATCGGCAGCAGGCCGACGATGGTCACGATGGTGGTCAGCATCACCGGCCGGAAGCGCTGGGCGGCGGCGCGGACGGCGGCCTCGTCGGCGGGGAAGCCCTGGCGCCGCAGCTGATAGAAGGTGTCCACCAGCACGATGTTGTGGCCGACCACCACGCCCGCCAGCGACACCACGCCGGTGCCCACCAGGATCACCGAGATATAGTCGAAGGTGTGCAAGAGGTTGATCTGGATGCCGAGCAGCACCCCGATGGTCGACAGCGCCACCGCCGAGAGCGTCACCAGCACCCCATAGAAGCTGTTGAACTGCCACAGCAGGATCACGCTCATCAGGAACAGCGAAACGCTCATGGCCACTATGAAGAAGGTGGTCGCGTTGGCGCCCTCTTCGTCGGCCCCGACGAACTTGACGTGCACCTCGGGATCGATGGCGGCCTTGGCGAGCCAGGGCTTCAGCTGCGCGATCTTCTGGTTGGCTGCGATGCCCTTGATCGTATTGGCCTGGATCAGCACCAGGCGCTGGCCTTCACGGCGCTGAATCAGGCTGACCTGCTGGGTCGGCAGGCGCTTGACGAAATAGCTGGCCGGCACCGGTCCGGAGGGCGTGGTGATCTTCAGCTGGTCGAAGGCCGCGATGGTCCGCGCATCGCTGGGGAAACGCATGCGGATGTCGAGCTCTTCTTGCACGTCGTCGGGGCGGAAGCGGCCGACCAGCACGCCATCGGTGAGGAACTGGATCGCCTGGCCTACCGCCAGCACGTCGACGCCGTAGCGGCCGGCGGCCACCCGGTCGACGGTCATGTTGTACTGGATGCCGGGCGAGGTTCGGCTGTCCTCCAGGTCGATCAGCTGCGGATCGGCCGACAGCTTGGCCTTCACCAGGTCCGCGGCCTTGTCGAGCACCAGCGGGTCGTGGCTGTTCAGCTGCACCTGCACCGACTTGCCGATCGGTGGGCCGCTCTCCGGCTCGCGCACTTCCACCGACATGCCGGGCAGGTCGGCGACGCGCTCGCGGATCTCATTGGCGACGTCTTCGCCGCGGATGCCCAGCGCCTTGCGCTGCTCGTACTTCACGAACTGCACCTGGATGCGGCCGACGGTGTCGTTGGGCGGCGAGTTGGGGCCGCCGAAGGAGACCACGCTGCCGGAGCGGACATACATGGACTCGACGCCCTTGATGTTCCCCATCCGCGTCTCGACCTGGCGGGTCAGCGCGTCCTGCGCCTCGGGCGACAGATTGCCCCGCGCCTTCAGATAGACGGTCACCGACTCCGGGTCCTGGTTGAGGAAGAACTCGGTGCGGTGCGGGGTGGCGGCGAACCAGAAGACGATCAGGAAGACGATTCCCATGGTCCCGGCGACGGTGCGTCCCGGATGCTCGCCCAGGTAGGAGAGCGTGTGCGCGTACCAGCCCATGAACCCGGTCATCTCGCGCGGATCGCCGTGCTCGGACTTCTCGATCTCGGCCAGGTGGGCGGCGTCGACGGCGGTCGCGCGGCCGAAGATCGAGCCGATGGCCGGTGTGAAGATCAGGGCCACGAAGATCGAGGCGCCTAGGACGAAGAACAGGGTGAGCGGCAGGAAGCTCATGAACTTGCCGCTGATCGAGTTCCAGAACATGAACGGCAGGAAGGCGCAGAGCGTGGTCAGGGTGCCGTTGACCACCGGCCAGAACATGCGCTTCGCCGCCGCCGCGAAGGCCTGCTCCCTGGGCATGCCCTCGGCCATCTTCCGGTCGGCGTACTCCACCACCACGATGCCGCCGTCGACCAAAATGCCGACCGCCAGCAGCATGCCGAACATGACCATCTGGTTGAGCGTCACGCCCATGCCGTGGATCATCATGAAGGCGATCAGGAAGCACACGGGGATCGCCAGGCCCACGATGATGCCCTGGCGGATTCCGAGGCTCGCCACCACGATCATCATGACGAGCAGGCTGGCCATGAGGATGCCGCTTTCCAGCACCGTCAGCGTGCGGCCGATAAACTCGGAGTTGTCGTAGGTGTAGTCGACCTGCACGGTCGCGGGCCAATGCTTGGACTCCTCGGCGACCACCTTGCGGATGGTCTTGACGGTGTCGAGCACGTTGGCGCCGCTGCGCCGCGAGACGTCGAGCGCCACGGCCGGCTGGCCGTTGAAGCGGGTGACGAAGGAAGCTTCCTTGAAGGTGCGCCGCACGCTGCCGATGTCGGCGACGGTGACCACCCGGTCGCCGTTCTTCTTGACCGGCAGCGCCAGGATGTCGGCGGGGTTCTGCACCACGCCCGGGATCTTCATGGCGAAGAGGCCGGCGCCGGAGCGCAGGTTGCCGGCGGGCACCAGCTGGTTGTTGCGTGCGATCACCGCCGAGAGGTCGGACGCGGTGACGTTGTAGGCCTCCATCCGCAGGGGATCGATGTCGACCTCCAGCACCTGGTCGCGGGCGCCGCTCTCGAAGGCCTGCTGCACGCCCGGCGCGGCCTCGAGGCGTTCCTTCAGGTCGCGGGAGATGCGCGCCAGCTCCCGTTCCGGCGCCTGGCCGTGCAGGATGACGCCGATGATCGGCTGGTCGGCGAAGTTCTGCTCCTCGATGTCCGGCGGCTCGGCGTCGGGCGGGAAGCGGCCGCGCGCCAGGTCGACCTTGGAGCGCACGTCGTCCAGCGCCTTCTGCTTGGAGAAGTCCGGCTCGAACTCAAGGGTGACCACCGCGGCGCTTTCCTCGGCCACAGCGTTCATGTGCTTGATGCCCTGGATGGTCTGCAGCTGGACCTCCAGCGGCTTGACCAGCAGGCGCTCGGCGTCCTCTGGGCTGACGCCCGGGAACGGCACCACGATGGTGATGTAGGGCAGGTCGATGTCGGGGTTCGATTCCCGCGGCATCGAGCTATAGGCGAGGATGCCGAACAGGCAGGCCACCAGGGTGACGCCCAGCACCACCTTCTTCCGCTTGATGGCTCCGTCGATCAGCGCACCGATCATCGCTCTTCTCCCGTGGCCCTGGCGCTGCTAGCGCACCAGGGCGACACGAACCTTCTGGCCGTCGGCGACATAGGACTGGCCGACGGTGATCAATTGCACGGGGCCGGTGAGCCCGGTCACCCAGACGCCCTCCTTCGTTTCTTCCAGCACGGTCACCGGCGCGAAGGCCACGCGGCCGTCGCCCACGACATAGCGGACGCCCTGGCGGCCCGCGGCGTCCAGCACCAGCGACGAGACCGGCACAAGATGCGCCGGACCGGAGCCCGCGCCCACGTGCATCTCCGCCGACAGGCCCGAACGCACGTCCAGCTTCGGGTTCGGCAGGGTCATTTCCAGGTGGTAGGTCCGCGTCTGCGGATCGGCGTCATGACTGACGTAGCGGATGTGGCCGCGGAGCGTCTGGCCCGAGACCAGCCGCGCGGTGGCCGGCGCGCCGACCTTCATGCTGGCGGCCTGGGTCTCCGGCACGTCGCCGACGACCAGCAGGGGATTAATCTCGATCATGGTGCCGCACGGCTGGCCTGGGCCCAGATAGGTCCCGACCTCGGCGTCGCGGTGGTCGAAGACGCCGGCGAAGGGGGCCTTGATGTTGACCTGGGCGAGCGCGATCTCGGCGGCGCGCACCGCGGCGCTGGCGGCGTCCAGATTGGCCTGGCCCTGCAGCACCTGGGTCGGCGAGCGGAAGCCCTTCTTGGCCAGTTCCTCGTTCTGCTGCTGGGTCAGCTGGTTCGATTTCAGCGCGGCGCGGGCCTGGTCGAGCGCGGCCTGGCGGGCGTCCACCGAGACGCGGCAGAGCACCTGGCCGGCCTTCACATAGGTGCCCTGCAGCACCGGGGCCGCGGCCACCACGCCGGCGGTCTCGGAGCGGATGATCACGGTGCGGGTGGCCTGGGTGCGGCCGCGAACTACCACGTCGTAGGGCCGCACGATCTCGGGGATCATCGTCGCCTGGACGCTGGGCGGGCCGGAGGTCGGCGCGGCGGTCTTGGCCTGCGCCGGATGCGGGGCCACCGCGCCGAACAGGCTGCGCACGATGAAGTAGAGCGCGACCACGACGGCGATGGCGATGACGAAGACGTACTGGGATTTCATCCGGATCAAGCTGTTCCTGAGCCCCCTACAGCTCTGCGCGAATCACCTGCGCCGTAGCACGCGTCCCTCATTTAGAGGTTTTCCGCGCTTGTGATGCCACCGTTACGCGACCGCAAATGAAATCGCGGACATGATGGCCCCACAGCGTTTATGACTGGTTCCTGCCACTCCACTGCAACACAAGGTTGCGACCTTGGCCGCGTGACCCGGTGTCGCACAAACTTACGATGTAAGGAATAACTACAGGTGAAATATCTGCACACCATGGTCCGGGTCACCGACCTCGACGCCAGCCTCGAATTCTATTGCGACAAGCTGGGCCTGGTGGAGGCCTCTCGGGTCGAGAACGAACGCGGGCGGTTCACGCTCGTCTTCCTCTGCGCCCCCGGCGACGAGGCCCAGGCCAAGGCGGCCAAGGCCCCGATGGTCGAGCTCACCTTCAACTGGGATCCGGAGGCCTATGAGGGCGGCCGCAACTTCGGCCACCTGGCCTATGCGGTGGACGACATCTACGCCACCTGCCAGCGGCTGAAGGACAAGGGCGTGACCATCAACCGCCCGCCGCGCGACGGCCACATGGCCTTCGTGCGCTCGCCCGACAACATCTCGATCGAGCTGCTGCAGGCCGGGCCCGCGCTGGCGCCGGCCGAGCCTTGGGCTTCGATGCCCAACGTCGGGGTGTGGTAGGCCTGCGACCGCAAGCGTTCGAGTCGTCGGAGCGAGGCATGGCCCAAATTCCGCAGGGCAAGATTCCGCAGGTGGGCGAGCCCGCGCCGTTCTTCGCCGCCGCCACCGACGGCGTCGAGCGCTACAGCCTGGATGTGGTGGCCGGCCGCTGGATCGTCTTGATGTTCTTCGGCACGGCGGGGCGGCAGGAGAGCGCCGAGGGCCTGGCCCGCGCGCTCGAGCGCCGCGAGCTGTTCGATGGCCCGAACGCCGCTTTCTTCGGCGTCAGCATCGACCCGGCGGATAGGGCTGAGCGGGGCCTCGCCAACTCCGACCCCGGCGTGCGCTTCTTCTGGGACTTCGACCTGGCCGTGACCCGGCTCTGGGGCGTCGCCGACGAGGCCAATCTGCACCCCTCGCTGTTCCTCATCGACCCGGCCTTCCGCATCGCCATGAGCGCGCCGATCGAGGCGGTGGACGCGGTGCTGGACCGCTTGGCGCAGGAGTTGGCCGACGCGCCCGCCACGACCGCGGACCAGTATGCCCCGGTCCTGACGCTGCCGCGCATCTTCGAGCCGGAGCTCTGCGAGGCGCTGATCGCCTTCTACCGGGCCGGCGGCGCGACCCAGTCGGGCTTCACCCGCGATGTGGGCGGCGAGACCGTGCAACAGCTCGACACCTTCATCAAACGCCGCCACGACGTCTTTATCGAAGACGAGGCGATGATCGAGGCTCTGGCCACGCGGCTGCGCGCCCGGCTGTTCCCGATGGTGAAGCGGGCGCTGGGATGGCAGGCGCAGCACATCGAACGCTACCTGGTCAGCCGCTACGGCGCCGAGGACCAGGGCTTCTTTTCGCGCCACCGCGACGACGTCACCGCCGGCACCGCGCACCGCAAGTTCGCCGTCAGCCTGAACCTCAACGACGGCTACGAAGGCGGCGACCTGATCTTCCCCGAATTCGGCCCGCGGACCTATCGGCCGCCGCTCGGCGGGGCGACGGTGTTCTGCTGCAGCCTGCTGCACGAGGCGACGCCGGTGACCCGCGGCGAGCGTTTCGTCTTCGTGCCGTTCCTCTATGACGAGGAGGGCGCCGCCATCCGGGCCCAGAACCTCGGCAAGCTCTCCGCCGACCTGCGCGGCGAGGGCTAAGCGCGGCGGCTCAGGCGGCCTTGCGCCAGGCGCCGGGCGCGGCGCCGAAGGTCCGCCGGAAGGTCGCGTTGAAGTGGCTGATGTCGTTGAAGCCGACATCCAGCGCGATGGCGGTGATCGGCTCGGCTGTGTCCAGCAGGCGGTTGGCGGCGGCGCGCAGGCGGGCGCCGATCAGATACTGGTGCGGGCTGTCGCCGACGACGGCGCGGAACACGCGGACGAAGTGATAGCGGGAAAGGCCCGCCGCGGCGGCCAGTTCGTCCAGCGACAGGGGCTCGTCGAAGGCGCTGTCCAGCAGGCGGGCGACCGCGAGGACCCGGGCGCGTTCCGGCGGCGTCACCGGCAGAGGCGCGGCGCCGCGGGCGACGCGCAGCGCCATGCCGACCAGCTCCAGCACCTCGTCTTCGCGGAGCGCGCCGGCGGCGGCGCGGCGCAGCGCGCCATAGAGCGGAGCCGCCCGCCGTGACGGCGGCAGGACCGCGAGCCCAAAGGTCGGGGCGTCATAGCCGCAGTCGCTGGCCACCTCGGCCATCAGCGCGGCGCTCAGCGCCACGACCGCGCGCCGGTTGCCGGCCCCGTCCAGGTGGCGGCACTGGAAGGCCTCGCCCGCATTGCCGAAGACGATGGCCCCCGGACCGCCGGCCCCGGCGCCGGTCTGCGAGCGGTAGTCGAAGACGCCCGAAATCACCGCCCCGATGGCTGGGCTCGCGTAGCGCATCTCCATCGGCGGCGCATCGGGCTCGGCACGGCAGCAGGCCTCGCCCAGGCCATAGAAGTCGGTGCTGACCGCCAGGGGCGGACCGCAGGTCTGCACCTTGAACTCGGTCTTTGGCGTGGCGGCGACGCGCATCCGCCCTGAGAGATCACGGCCTTCCGGGGCGCGCAAGAAACCCCAGGCCCGACGCGCGACCAACGGAAGGGATGCGGCGACGGTTGGATGCGGCGGCCCTATCCGGCGCGGCTCGCCAGCTCCCGCTTCACTCTGTCGATCGCCGAGCGCCAGTCGCCGGGGGCCGGTTGCCGCGCCAGCCGCACGCTCGGATACCAAGGGCTGTCCGCCCGCCCGCGCAGCCACCGCCAGTCGGGATTGCGGTAGGGCAGCAGGATCCAGGTCGGCTTGCCGAGCGAGCCGGCCAGGTGGGCGACCGCGGTGTCGACGCTGACCACGGCGTCCAGGCCCGCGACGATCTCGGCGGTCGCCTGGAAATCGGCGGCGCCGGTGTCCTGCGGATCCAGGCTGACCGCGCCGGGCAGCGCCATCAGCTCCGCGGCGGCCTCGTCGCTCAGCGAGCGGTTGGCGTCGTTGAAGTGGTTGGGATCGCCCTTGGCGACGACGCCGAGACCCGAGCCTTGGCGCGGCGACGACGTCAGCGCCGAGGGCGGGATCGTCTCCAGCGTGGTCCCAAAGATCAGCGGCAGCGAGCCGATCAGACACCAGGCGTCCTGCGCCGGCAGCGCCATGCCGTTTTGCAGCGCCTCGACCCGGTCGGCCAGCGGGCTGAGCAGCCGCACGAGCGGCGCCTTGCAGACCAGGGTCACGCAAATCCCCCGCGCCCGCAGCAGCGGCAGGTAGCGGGAAAACTGGATCACGTCGCCGAACCCCTGCTCCGGCCAGACCAGCAGCGAGCCGACCGCCTCGCCGCGCCATTCCGGAAACGGCAGGGGCGGGACGGGCACCCGGCCGCGGGTGATCCCGCGCCGCGCCTCGAACAGCGGCCAGCCTTCAGCGAAGTCGCCGTCTGCGAGCCGCGAGCAGCCCAGGCGGAAGCGCCAGTCGTTATCCGTCGGCCGCACCGAGAGCGCGTCGCGCATCACGCCTTCAGCCTCGCCCCAGCGGTGCTGGTCGCGGTAGAGGCCGACCAGATTGTTGCGGGCGTCCATGGCCTCGTCGCCGGCCGCCTCGACGATAGCGCGGTAGCGGGCCTCGGCGGCGGCCAGGTCGCCGCGCATGTGCAGCGTGTAGGCGATGTCGATGGGCCGCGGCGGCGACGTCATGGCGGCTAGGCCAACAGCCGCGCGAGATCGGCGCGCAGTCCGCTGAGGTTGGCGGCGACCTTGGCCTTGTAGCCGATCACCGCGGTGCGATCGACGCGCCACATATGGTCCGACGACCAGGCCATGCCGAAGACGTCCAGCAGCATGGAGCGGAACTTGCCCGAGCTATGACCGCCGGCCCAGGCGTCCTTGGCCCACTGTTCCTCATAGCCCACCGTGTCCGCCGAGGTGAGCGCGCAGAGCAGGGGATGCAGCCTCGCCGACATCACCGAGCGGTGGCGCTGGATTTCGGCGATGGTGCGGTCGAGCGGCCCGCCCAGGTCGAAGTCCGCGTCGACGATCAGCAGTTCGTCGTCGCTCGGCCGGCTCATGGGAAAGGCGTCGATCAGCCAGTCGCCGAGGTGGCGGACGTTGCCGCGCCCCTGGCCGTAGATCAGCGCGTCCTCCTCATAGCGGGCGTACCAGGTGTGCAGGCGCTCGATGACGCCGCCGAGGCGCTCGCGGTCCAGGGTCTCGCGGTACTGGGTCCCGAAGACGCCGATGCTGACCGGGGCGCGTTCGATGAGCGCCGCCAGTTCGTCGGTGAGCAGCGGCGCGTAGAGGCTGTTGCCGAGGCCCAGGATCAGCAGGTCCGGCGCGCCTTCGGTCGGTGCGTCGAACGGCTTGTGCTGCAGGTGGCGCACCACGGCGTGGGCCGGCAGCACCTGGCTCAGCAGATGCACGCCCAGCCGGTCTCCGAAATTGCTGACGTTGCTTTGCGAGACGACCCAGACGGTCTTCTCCGCGGCCTGCGGCGGCGCCGTCGGGTCGAGCCGCATCAGCACCTGGCCGTTCTCGATGCCGCGCGCCGCGGCCCGGTTGAAGCCGGCGGCCTTCAGCAGCGCCCCCAGCTCGGCGCGGGTGTAGTCGTTCATCCAGCCCAGCGCGCGGCGATCGGCGGGGCCTTCGCCGGCCAGGCTGTAGCTGAGGACGACCGGCTTTCCGAGCGCGCGCAGTTTCCGCAGGAAGGCCGGGACGTCGGCCAGGTATTCCAGCACGCCCAGCGCCACGGCGATGTCGCACGGGGCGTCGGGGAATTCGCCGGCGTTGAAATCGCAGATCAGGGTCCGCTCGTCGCGGGCGGCGAGATCGCAGGGCTGGTAGGCGCAGTCCGACGGCAGGAACCGCTCCAGCGCCATCGCCCCGCAGCCAAGGTCGAGCACCCGCGCGCCGCGCGGGATGAAGTCGGCGGCGATCTTCGCGCGCCCGTCCCAGGCCGCCATCAGGGCGTCCGGATTGCCCCATCGCTCAAGGTCTGTCTCGGCTCGCTCCGCCAGCGCCCTGCGCCGTTCGGCGTCTGTCTCATCCGTCATGGGCGTTGCTTATAGGCGCCCCGTCGGCCCGCCAAGCGGGAGCCCCATTGCCAGCTCCGACGGAAATGAGCCATCACTGCTCATAAAGGGGAGGAGCTTCGACATGAAACTCAGGATGTTTGCGGTCGCCGCCATGGCCGCGCTGGCGCTGGGCGCCGCCGCGCCGGGCTACGCCGCGCCGAAGGGCGTCGCCGATCCGAACGTCTCTTCACTCGTCAAGGGTGATCCGGTCGCGCTCGGCTTCGATCCGGCCAAGCTCAAGGTCGCCGAGGATGGGCTGAAGGCGGACGTGGCGGCGGGCAAGCTAGCCGGCGCCTATCTGCTGATCGGCCGCCACGGCAAGGTCGCCTTCCAGGAAGGCTTCGGCGTCCAGGGCCCCGGCCAGACGGCGGTCCCTAACGACAAGACCATCTTCCGCGTCTTCTCCATGACCAAGCCGATCGTCACCGTGACGGCCATGACGCTGGTGGAGGAGGGCAAGCTCGACCTCGACGCGCCGGTCTCGAAATACCTGCCCGAGTACGCCAACCTGGTGGTCTGGCAGAACGACGGCACGACCAAGCCGACCACCCGGCCGATGCTGGTCCGCAACCTGATGAGCCACACGTCCGGCCTGATCTACGGCTTCATCCAGCCGACCAGCCCGCTCGCCAAGGCCTGGGACGCCGGCGGTGAGAACCGTGACGACGTCAAGCTGCGCGACTACGCCAGGATCGTCGCCAAGCTGCCGCTGCGCACGGAGCCCGGCACAGCCTGGTACTACGGCCGCTCCATCGACATCCTGGGCGCGGTGGTCGAGGTCGCCAGCGGCAAGACCCTGGACGTGGCGGTCAAGGAACGCGTCACCGGCCCGCTCGGCATGACCGACACCGGCTTCTGGCAGCCGGCCTCGCAAAAGGCCCGCTTCGCCGAACCCCTGGCCGCGAGCAACCTGCCGGGCATCGGCAACCCCTACTACGACTACGCCAAGAAGCCGGTGCTGTTCTCCGGCGGCGGCGGCATCTCGTCCACCGCCGAGGATTACCTGCGCTTCGCCCTGATGCTGCAGAACAACGGCGAGTACAAAGGCGTGCGCATCCTGAAGCCCGAGAGCGTCGCCAAGATGCGCGAGGACCAGACCACGCCCGCCATCCGGCAGGCCGGCCTGTTCTTTCCCGGCCCCGGCATGGGCTTCGGCCTGGGCGGTTCGGTGGTCATCGACGACAAGGTCGCCCGGCCGGGGAACGGCACCTACAGCTGGTGGGGCATCGCCGGCACCGAGTTCTGGGTCGACCCGAAGAACGACCTCTTCATGGTCTTCATGATCCAAAACCGCGAGCGCGCCATGGAATACCAGCGCAAGAACCGCGCCTGGATCTACGACGCCCTGGTCAAGCCCTAGGCCGATGCGCGGGCGGCTGATCGCGGCGGCGGGCGTGGCGGCGGCGCTGGCGGCGTCCGTCGCCCTGGCCGCCCAATCACCGCCGAGCCAGGCGCCCGCCCAGCCGCAAGCTCCGCCGCCGCTCGACCCGGTGGCGATACTGAAGGACGCCTGCGCCATGTGCCACGGCGTCGACTTCATCGCCGAGCACCGCAAGGACCGCGACGATTGGGACTTCACCGTTCGCCGGATGATCGACAAGGGCGCCGACCTCAATCCCGATGAGGCGGCCGCGCTGATCGACTACCTGGCCAAGACCTACCCCAAGCCGGCGGCCGCGTCGGCTGGCGGCGCGCATGGCGTTCAGTAGGTCACCGCGGCGCGAACGCCGACATAGCGAAAGCTGTCCCGCGCCGGCTTCCAATTGATCGCATCGGTGGGCGGTATGGCGGTCTGGTTGATATTCCACTGGGTGTCGCGGCCGCGGGTGAGCGCGTAGCGCTGGTCGAACAGGTTGTCGACGAAGGCGGTCAGCTTCCAGCGGTCGTTGCGGACGCCGGCCGAGACGTTGGCGACGCCATAGGCGTTCTGGATGGAGTCAGGATCCTGCAGCAGGTTGAAGATCACCTTCGACTGCCAACGGTAGCCGGCTGTCGCAAACCCCACGTACCCGCCGCCCGCCCAGGCCAACGGCGCCTCATATTGGGCGTTGAGGTTGATGTTCCACTTCGGCGCGTTGGACAGCGGCTTGCCGGAAAGGTCCTGCACGGCGTTGATGCAGCCCTGGGCCGCGGTCTGCGCCGGGAAGCAGCCGGCATTGGGGAAACTGTTCATGACCGCGTCTGTGTAGGCGGCCGATCCCGTGACGCTCAGTCGTTCGTTCAGCCGCGCGGCCAGCTCGGTCTCGACCCCCTTGGAGGTCACCTTGCCGATGCTGTTGAGGACGTTCTGATTGGTGATCTGATCCCGGCTCTGCGCCTGGAAGCCATGGAAGATCATGTCGAAGGCGGTGGCGTTCCAGGTCAGCCTGCGGTCGAAGAAGGTGCTCTTGAAGCCCATCTCGAAGCTGTCGACCGTCTCCGGCGGGATCGGCTGCCTGGCGGCGACGGCGTCGGCGGTCGGCACGCCCTTGAGCGGTCCCGCCGCCAAGAGGGCGCGGATCGTGAGCGTGCTGCTGAGGTCGTAGGCCATCCCCTTCTCGCCGCGCGAATAGGTCGCGAACGTCATCAGGGCCGGTGTGACGTAGTACTGGCCGCCCACGCGCCCGGTGACGGAGGTGTTGCTGTTGCAGGTCTGGATCGGCAGCGTCGGGCTGGCCGTGGAGCACCTTGGATCGCCGTAGGTGACCTTGTCTGCGTAGTCGACGAAGCTGTAGCGGATGTCCTCCCGGTTGATCCGAAGGCCGGCCAGGAGGTTGAGCTCATCGGTCAGGCGGTACGAACCCTGGCCGAAGACCGCGTAGTTGGTGGCCTCGGCCCGGGACAGGTAGGCCGAATAGGCGGTGCTGTTGGTCGTCGGCAGTGAGGCCAGGCCGTTGAAGGTCCCGAGATCGTTCGAGCCGCGCACGAAGAACCGCGCCGATCCCGTCCGGCTGTAGAACAGGCCGCCGACGTAGCGCAGCGGGCCGGAGTCCGCGGAGGTGAGGCGGAGCTCCTGGGTCACGGAATTGATCTTGAAGTCGCCGCCGTTCGCGGACCCGCCCTTGGGCGCCGTCGGCGCGAACTGCGAGAAGTCGATGTCGGTCGAGTCGGTGTCCTGCCGGTCGTACAGGTAGTAGTGATCGTAGGACGAGATCGACGTCAGGGTGAGGCCGCCGAGCTCACGCACGATCCGCAGGCCTGAGCCATAGTCCAGCGCGTTGCCCCGCGCGTCCACGTCGTAGCGGGCGTTCTGATTGTCCGGTCCGGGGGTGATCCCGGCCAGGACCACCGGCTGGGGGACGTTGTTCCTGCCGACCGTGACGCCCGGACTGACGAACAACTCCGCGCCGGTGCAGCAGGAGGCGACCGTGCGGGTGATGTAGGGCGAGAGCGTCACCGTCCAGTCGGCGTCAGGCGTCCATACCAGCTTTCCGCGCAGCGTGGTGTCCGACTGGCCGTTCAGCCAATGGCCGTCCGTCAGGTTGAAGACGTTGCCCCGGTAGTCGCTGTAGTTGGCGGCGAGGCGAAATTTCAGGACCTCGTTGAGGGGCCCCGAGATGGTCGCCTGATAGCGCTGCTCGTGGTCGTCGGTGAACATCGCTTCGCCGTGGGCGGTGAAGTGGTCGGTGGCCGGCTGGGTGGTGATGCTGATCACCCCGGCCGAGGCGGCCTTGCCGAACAGGGTGTTCTGCGGCCCGCGCAGGACCTCGACCTGCTGGACGTCCACCAAGGCTGAGAAGGCCGCCGCCTGGAAGGCCTGGGGCACATCGTCGACCACCACCGCCACGCTGGACTCGGTGGCGATCGAGAAGGCGTAGGTGCCGATGCCGCGGATGTTGATCGAGTTGTTCCCAGGCTGGCTGGTCTTGGTGATGGTCACCGACGGCGCGATCTTCACCAGGTCGTCGAAGTCGCGGACGTTGCTCCGCTCCATGGCTGCGGGGGTGGCCACCAGCACCGAGCCCGGCACGTCCTGCACGTTCTCTGTCCGCTTCTCCCCAGTGACCAGGACCTCGTCGATCACCGCATGTGGGTCGGCGGCCGGCTCGGGGGCGGCTGTGGGGTGCGACCGCTGGGTGATCTTCTCCGCCACCGGCGAGGGGCCGGCGTCGGTCGCCTCGGTCACCAGGATCACGTTGGCGGAGGTGCGGCGGAAGGTCAGGTTGGAGTGGGACAGCAGGATCTTGAGCGCGTCGTCCTGCGACATCCGCCCCCGGAGGGCGGGGCTGCGGCGGCCGCTGACCAGGGCCTGGGAGAAGAGGATCTGGGTGTTCGACCGCTCGCCGAAGGCGCGCAGGGCGCCGCCGAGATCCCGCGCGGGAATGTCGAACTGGTAGGCCACCGGTTGCGCCTCGGCGGGCGTCGCCGTGAGGGCGCAGGGGGCGATGACGGCCAGGGCGGCCACGGCAAGCAGCACGCCGCCGCCCGGCCCACTCGCGGACCTCATCACTTCCTCCCCCGGCGTTCGCCGTGTCGTTACGCCCGTCTCGCCCAAGAGCGGCGGGCTGTTGGTTTCGACGCGAGCCGCGGCGGCTTCCTCAAGTCGAACTCTACAGTCGTCGGACGTTTTCACGCAGGCGAATAGTGATCACGCTGTCGCTGCGCTGCACGGTCACGGGGAAATAGGATTGAACGGCGTCCACGAAGGCGTCGGTGTCGCCGGCCCGGAAGACGCCCGAGACGCGCAAGGCGCCGGCGGGGCCCTCGACCACCAGCTCGGGCGCGCCGTAGTTGTTCATCCGCGCCGCCGCGCCGGCCAAGGGTTCGTCGTCGAAGACCAGCTTGCCTTCGCGCCAGGCCAAGGCGTCCTCCGCGTCGATCTCGCGCAGCCTGGCGTCACCCGTGTCGGGCACGGTCAGTTGCTGGTGCGACGACATCTCGACGGGAATGGCGCCGCGCCCTGTCACGGCCACCCGGCCCTCGAGCAGGGTTACCACCACGGCATGCGGCTGCTGTTCGACTGAGAACACCGTGCCGAGCGCCGTCACCGTGCGGGCTCCGGCGCGCACCTTCATCGGCCGGGCGAGGTCCTTGGCGACCTCGAAATTCGCCCGGCCGGCCAGGAGTTCGACGCTGCGGAGGTCGCGGGTGAAGGTGACCTTGACCGTCGTCCGCGCGTCCAACGACAGGCGCGAGCCGTCCGACAGGACGATCGTGCGCTGCTCGCCGTGACCGGTCCGGAAGAAGGTCGGCGCCGGCGAACGCACGCGCAGCCACCCGACGGCGGCGATCGGCGCGGCGATCAGGCCGACGAGCCCGGCGGCCAGGGCGCGCCGGTTCGGCGAACCCGCCCAGCGCCGCCGGCCCGTGCGCCGCGCGCGGTCCAGGGCGTCGCGCCGGCGCGTCAGCAATTCCGGAGCGGCGGCATGTTGACCCAGCAGGTCCCAGCTCGCCTGGGCGTCGCTGAACGCCTGGGCGTGCGCCGGGTCCTCATCGCGCCACGCCTCGAATGCCGCGCGCAGGCCGGGATCCGCCTCGCCTTCGGCCAGCCGCAGCACCCAGGCTGCGGCCTCCTCATAGACGTCGTTGAACGGTTCTGGTCTGACCACGGTCCCGCGCTCTTAAGGAGGCCCCGCACGCATCGCGACGTGCGCAAGGGCCTTCATGATGTACTTTTCGATGGAGCTGACCGACACCCCGTACAGGGCTGCGAGTTCAGCGTGTTTCATGCCTTCCAGCCGATGGAGGATGAAAACGTCCCGGGTTCGCTCGTCGAGCTCATCCAGGGCGCGCAGCACCGTTTCCAGGGACTGCCTGCTATCCAAGACGCGCTCGGGCGAGATGTCCTCAAGGGCCGGCTGGTGCTGCGTGAGCTCGGCGAGATGGCTCGTGGAGGTCTTGCCGCGGCGCGAGCGGTCGCGCAGCAGGTTGATGGCCGTGCGGAAGACGAAGGCTTCGGGGTTGTCGATGGTCTCGACATCGAGCCGGCGCACCAGGCGTAGGAACACCTCCTGGGTGAGGTCTTCGGCCTCGTCGCGCGATCCGACCCGCCGCTGGAAGTAGGCGATCAGCGGCTGGCGATAGTGCGCCGACAAGCGCTCCAGGAACGCTTCCCGGTCCGCCGTCGCCGTTGCCCGCCCACTCATTCGCCGTTCCCGCCCCTGGCCAGCATGGTCCCCGCGGACCGGTGCGACAAGCGGCCCGCTCCTGATGTTCCGACGCGCCAGCCGCGGTTTTCCTCACAAGGCCGGCGCCGGTCCGCAGGAGGCGCGGACGATGAGACGCGGAGTTTCGGCGTCCGGCGGAGGCGACCAGGCCGGGGTTCGCCCGGCTGCGGAGCTCAGCTTCCAACCCGGCAGCCGGCCGAGCTGACGCGTCGGCATCCGCACACTGGTCAGCGGCGGCCAGAGGCTGCGCGCGATATCCAGATCGTCGAAGCCCACCACGTTCCCACACCCTGCAGGACGCCGCCCGTTGAGGAATTCTGTCCGTCGCGCGTCGAAAGGTTAGGCGGCAGACCGAAGATCAGAATGACACCGGTGTCATCGGGTCGGGCGTCGAGCCAGCAAAACGGTCCTGAGTGACCGAAAAAAGGGGGAAGTGTCCATGAGCCTTAAAACACAACTGTGGTTGTCCGTCGCCGTAGGGACCATTTCGATGGGCCTTGGCGGGGCGGCGATGGCCCAGTCCGCCGCGCCGTCGGGATCCTCGAGCGCCACGGTCGAAGAGGTGATCGTCACCTCCGACAAGCGGCCAGAGAACGTCCAGACGGTGCCGCAATCGGTCTTCGTCGCCACCAAGTTGGTGCTTGACCGGGCCAACGTCCGGGACTTCGACGACATCACCTCGGTGGCCCCGGACCTGACGATCACCAAGACCACCCAGCCGTTCAACAACAGCATCAATATCCGCGGGGTCGGCACCTACGCCTTCTCGATCGCCACCGAGGCCAGCACCGCCGTCGTGGTCGACGACGTGCCGCAGGCCTTCCAGGCCCAGGCGTTCAATGCGCTGACCGACGCCAGCCAGGTGGAAGTGCTGCGGGGGCCGCAGAACACCCTGTTCGGACGGTCGGCCTCGGCCGGGGTGATCAGCATCACCACCCAGGCGCCGACCACTACGCTGCAGGAGGGCCTGCGGCTGATGGGGACCGACGACCACGAGCGGCGCGTCAACGCCTTCATCTCGGGCCCGCTCACCGACACCTTCAAGTTCCGCCTGGCGCTGGGCGCGGACGACTATAAGGGGAGCCTCTACAACGTATTCACCCAGCGGCAGATCGACGGCCACAACGACGTCAACGCCAGGGCCAAGTTCGTCTGGGACGTCGCCCCGACCTGGACCGTGTCGCTGCTGCCCTACTGGTCCAACACCCACGCGAACTGCTGCACCATGACCCCGTACTTCCTGAGCCCGGTCGACGGGGGCCTGACCTACGGCAAGTTCAACGCCGCCAAGTTCGCCGCGCCCCAGGCGCTGATCCTCAACGGCATCGTTCCGGGGCCGGACAACCGGCAGGTTTCTGAGGACGTCAATCCGGAGGGCAACGCGGTCGACTACGGCTCGGGGTTCAAGATCGAGCACAGCCTAGGCGGCTTCGACCTGCTGTCGGTGACTTCCTACGATCGCTACGACCTGCATGACGACCAGGACACCGACCTGACCGCCTACAACTGGGGTCCCGGCGGTCCTAATCCGGTGCCCGGTGCAGTCGTCGGCGGCTCGGCCAATGGCGGGGTCTTCAAGATCAGCTCGGTCACCCAGGAGCTGCGGGTGACGTCGCCGAGCATGGGGCGGTTCCGTTATGTGGGCGGCTTCTTCTTCAGCCAGACGAAGGGCGAGGCGACCTTCGTCCGCGGATCCAACACCCTGACCCAGGACGGAAACCTTCTCACCGTGCCGCCCACGACGTCGGCCTACGCCGCCTACATCTCCCACTCAACGGACACCAACTACGCGCTCTACGGGCAGTCGACTTTCGACGTGACCGACCAGCTCAGCCTGGTGACCGGGCTGCGGCTCAACCGGGACAAGCTGCACTACAATTTCACCGACGAGTTCAACAACGTCACCTTCGGCGCCCCGCAGTGCTCGACCAAGACGCCCAGCGGCCTCGTGGCCCCGACCTGCAGCACCTATGACTCTGTGACCGGCAAGGTCGCGCTGCAGTATCGGGTCACGCCGACGATCATGGTGTTCGGCGGCTACGACCGCGGCAACAAGGGGCCGGCGTTCGACCTGACCAGCACGCTGACCACCCGCACCCCGCTCGCCGCGGGCGTGCCCCTGGCCGGCTTCCCGACCGCCGACGCGATCGCCTCGCGGCAACCCGTGCCGCCGGAGACCGTCGACGCCTACCAGCTCGGGTTCAAGAGCTCGTTCTTCGACCGCCGGGTGATCGTGAACGTCACCGCCTTCGACGCGATCTATCACAACTTCCAGGCCCAGAGCCGCGACGACATCACCCAGCAGAACGAGCTGAACAGCATCGGCCAGGTGACCACCAAGGGGGTGGAGTTCGAAATCTTCACCCAACTGACCCACGACCTCACCTTCAATCTGGCCGGGGCCTACGACAAGGCGACCATCGACAGCTTCCCCGCCGCGGCCTGTTTCTCCGGCCAGACGGCGGCCCTGGGCTGCGTGAACAGCCAGCAGGACCTGTCCGGCACGACCCTGTTCAACGCGCCCAAGTTCAGCATCAGCGGCAACGCCGAGTACGACCATCCGGTGGCGGACAACCTGACGGGGTTCATCACCCTGACATTCAAGGCGCAGTCGTCCGTCTACTACAGCCTGCTGCACGACCCGGACTCCAAGCAAAGCGCCTACGGCCTGGTGAACCTCGGCGCCGGGGTGAAGTCGGGGCCCTGGAAGGCGCGGATCTTCGTCAACAACCTGCTCGACCAGAGCTATGCGACCTTCCTGGGCCGCGCCGGCAACTGGAACATCAATCCCTATGGCGCGACCAAGGGCGCCCCGATCAGCGACGCGATCAACTGGACCCCGGGGCGCGACAGCAAGCGCTATTTCGGCGTCGAGCTGAACTACAACTACTGACCGGACCGGCGGACCGAGCCGAGAGCGTGACAGCATGAACTCAGGCCAGGCTCACGGTTGCGGGACGGCGGTCATCGCATTCCTGATGGGTCTGGCGGCCGCGGGCCACGCCGCGGCCGCCGACTGTCCGGCCGCCCCGCCGGCGGTCCGCGATATCAAGGCGATGGGTTACTATTCCGACGCCGCGAAGTCGGTGATCGATCCCGCGAAGTTCAAGGCGAACCGGGCGCTGACCGCGCCGCTCGACGACTACGCCAAGCGCCTTGCCGCCCTGTCCGACGCCTACCTGGCCCCGGGCGACGCCGCGGCCGGCGCCTGCGCGCTGGCCTGGTTGGACGGCTGGGCGCAGGGCGCAGCCCTGCTCGGCCGGATGGAGCGGGTGAACAACGACCAGCCCGACTACCTGCGCCAGTGGACCCACGCCGGCGCGGCGATCGCCTATCTGAAAGTCCGGCCCGCCGCGTCCGCCGCCCAGCGCGCGCGGATCGAAGCTTGGCTCAAGGCCGTGGCCGCCAGCAGCCTCGCCTACTGGGACGATCCCCGGAAGTCCCGCAACAACCACTACAGCTGGACCGGCGTCGGGGTGATGGCGACCGCGTTGGCCAGCGGAGACGCCGCACTCCTCGATCGGGCGCGGGCGATCTATCGGCATGGCGTCGACGAGATCCAGGACGACGGCGCCTTGCCCCTGGAGATGGCCCGCGGCGCGCGGGCGTTCCACTATCACAACTACGCCCTCGACCCCCTGGTGCTGATGGCCGAGATGGCGCGCCGGCGCGGGGAGGACTGGTACGGCTACCGTGAGGGGCAGATCGACCGGCTCGCCGCCCGCGTGGCGGACGGCTATGCCGATCCAAGCTGGTTCGCGGCCCACGCCCGGACGCCCCAGGCGCCCGAGGACTCCAAGCCCACCGGCGAGACCGGCTGGGTGGAGTTCTACCGCCTGCGCGCACCTCATCCCGAACGGTTCGCGGCCCTGCACGCCGCGGGCCCCTTCGACGATCCGCGCGCCGGCGGCGACCTGACCCTGATGGCGGACCGTGGCCTGTTCGATGCGAAATAGGTCCGCCCGGCTCTTGGCTGTGGCGCTCGCCGCAGCCGTCGCCGCCCGTGCCACAGCCGCCGAGGCGCCGGCCGGACGCCCGCCCGCCTACGCGGCGGTCGCGCCCATGGACGAGACGGTCACCCGGGTCATCCTGCCGCGGCTCGAAGCCCAGCTGCAGGCCCTGGCCGCCCGGAAGGGCAATATGACGCTCGACGGGGTGCGGGTGTTCGACGGTGGGGACAAGTTCCTTCCTGGGAAGATCGCCGTGGGCATGGCCTATGTGCTGCTGGCCACGCCGCGCTCCGACCCTCGGTTCGCCGCCGACCTTGCGGACTTCCGGACCCTGGCCGATCTGACCGTCGACCAGCCCAACGAGACCTGGGGCGTCTACTACTACGTCGAGGCCCTCTGGCTGCTGAAGAAGGCCGGTCTGCTGGACCAGGCGGTCTCGCCAGAGACCCTCGCCAAGCTCAGGATCAAGCTCGACTGGCGGACCTTCGTGCGCCCCGACCTGACCCTGATCGACCTGCCCAACAATTACTATGGGGTCGCCTTCAGCGTGGCGCGGTTGCGCAACCTGCTCGGCTGGGAGGACGGGCGCGGCGGCGACCAGCTGCTGGCCAGGATGCTCGACCACTATCGGAAATACTCGGGGCGCTTCGGCTTTGCCGACGAGACGGACGGGGAGGGCCGGTTCGACCGCTATAGCGTCCTGTTGATCGGCGAGATCGCCCAGCGCTTCATCGAGACCGACACCCCGCCGCCGCCAGAGTTGAAACTCTGGCTGCGCAAGTCCGTCGACCTGATGCTGCCGCGGTTCAACCTGCGCGGCGAAGGCTTCGAATACGGCCGCAGCCTCGGGCCCTATGGCGAGACCTGCTTCCTGGAGGTGATGACCGCAGCCGCCAAATACGGGGTGCTGACCCCTCGCGAGCAGACGATGGCCTACGCCTTCTCGTCGCGCATCGCCGCCCGCTACGCCGACTTCTGGTGGGATCCGCAGATGGGGTCGGTCAACCTCTGGCGGCATGGCCGGCGGGCGGACGGCTACCGCGGCCTCAACCGGAACCTCGGCGAGAACCTCAGCCTTGGCCGCCAGTTCATCTACACCGACGCCCTGTGGAATAGCCTGGGCTTCAAGGCCAAGGCGCCGGACCCAGGCTACGCCGCCTGGCTTCGCACCCTGCCCAAGCGGACCGTCACCTGGTTCGCGAGAGGTCGCTACGACCGGGCCCTGGTCACCCTGCGCGACGGCGACCGGGTGATCGGCCTGCCGCTGATCAACGGCGGCGCCGGCGAGCACATGACCAACCCTTACTTCCCGGCGCCCTTCTCGCCGGGCCTGCTGTCCGGCGTCGCCGACAGCCCCGCGCCAAACCTCGTTCCGCGCCTGACCCTGGCCGACGGTTCATCCGTCGCGCCGCTCGCCTTCTTCCGGCGCGTCGAGGTCAAGGGGCGGGGCGGCGCCACCCGGGTGACCTGGCGCCAGACGGAGCTCGACCGGCTCGGTCAGTCAGGGCCGGTCGCCGACGGCCGCCTCACGGTCAGGACGACCTACGCCTTTGCGCCAGGCCGCATCGTCCGGACCGATGTCTTCAGTCCCGCCTCGGGTGCGGTCGATCTGCAGGCCATCGATCTGGAGTTCGGGTCCTATTCCAGCGGCGCGGCCGTCACGGGCGGCTTGGCCAGTTTCGCCCGGGGCGATGTCACCAGCTTCAAGGTCGAGGGCCTGGACGGCTGCGTCAGCGCTCCGTTCGCCGCCCCGCAGGACGGCGACACCCCCGTCGGCCCGTTCGCCAGCCGCATCGTCTGCGCCTCCGGACCCAGGCGCCTGACCGGCCCCTTCCTGATCCGCTGGACCCTGACCTACCGCTGACCGGCGCCGGTCGCGCGCGCACGGAAGACAAAGGCTTAATTGGTCAGTCCAGTGTGGACAAACCAATTATTAGGCCGTAGCAGAGAAGACGACGCGGGTCAGGGGTGGCAACCTGGGTTTGGAGGGGTTGTCCGGCCTCCATAGGCGGACGAGCTTCAGGGCCGAACGGAAGAGATCTTACGCGACATGCAGATCGCAGACGTCAGGGTCATCACCTCCTGCCCGGGCAGGAATTTCGTCACGCTGAAGATCGTCACGGATGAAGGCGTCTATGGGATCGGCGACGCCACCCTCAACGGGCGGGAACGGGCGGTCGCGGCCTACCTGGAAGAACATGTCGCCCCTCTGCTGATCGGCCGCGATGCGCGGCGGATCGAGGATGCGTGGCAACTGCTCTATCGCGGCGCCTACTGGCGGCGAGGGCCCGTCACCATGCGGGCCATCGCCGCCGTGGACGTGGCGCTCTGGGACATCAAGGCCAAGGCGGCGGGGATGCCGCTCTACGATCTGCTGGGCGGCAAGAGCCGCGAAGGCGTGCTGGTCTACGGTCACGCCAACGGCGCCGACATCGAAGAAACCTGCGATGAGGTCGAGCGCTACATCGGGCTGGGCTACAAGGCCGTGCGCGCCCAAAGCGGCGTGCCGGGCCTCGACAAGCCCTACGGCGTCGGCCGCGGCCAGATGTTCTATGAGCCGGCCGATGCGGCGCTTCCCACAGAGACCATCTGGTCGACGTCGAAATACCTGGATCACACGCCAAAGCTCTTCGAGGCGCTGCGGGACCGGGTCGGCTTCGGCGTGGAACTCCTGCACGACGCCCACCACCGGCTCACGCCGTTGGAGGCCGCGCGCCTCGGCAAGTCGCTGGAACCCTACCGGCTGTTCTGGCTGGAGGACGTGACGCCGGCGGAGAACCAGGAGGCCTTCCGCCTGGTGCGCCAGCACACGGTGACGCCGTTGGCGGTCGGCGAGATTTTCAACACCCTGTGGGACTGCAAGGACCTGATCCAGGAGCAGCTGATCGACTTCATCCGCACCACCGTGGTGGGGGCAGGCGGGATCACCCACCTGCGCCGGATCGCCGACTTCGCCGCCGTCTGGCAAGTGCGCACCGGCTGCCATGGCGCCACCGACCTGTCGCCCGTGACCATGGGCGCGGCCCTGCATTTCGACACCTGGGTCCCGAACTTCGGCATCCAGGAATACATGCGCCACACGGCGGAGACAGACGCCGTCTTCCCGCACGCCTATCGCTTCGAAGCGGGTCTGCTGTTCCCCGGCGATACGCCCGGGCACGGCGTCGACATCGACGAGACGCTGGCCGCCAAATATCCCTACGACCCCAAACAGCTGCCGATCGCCCGTCTCGAGGATGGCACCATGTGGAACTGGTGATCATCCGCCCGACGGCGACCCTCAAGCGGCTGCGCTGGTGGATCGTCGTCCTCGTCTGCGCGGGGACCGTTCTCAACTATCTGGCCCGCAACTCGCTGGGCGTGCTGGCGCCGCAGCTGACCAGGGACCTGGGCTTCACGACGCAGCAGTATTCGTGGGTCGTGGCCGCCTTCCAGGTGACCTACACCGCCATGCAGCCGGTGTGCGGCGCGATCATCGATTCCCTCGGCCTGAAGCTCGCCTTCGCCCTCTTCGCGGTCGCCTGGTCGCTCGCCAACATGGCGCATGGCTTCGCCGGCGGCTGGATGTCGCTGGCCTTCTTCCGCGGGCTCCTGGGCCTGAGCGAATCCGCGGCGATCCCGGCCGGCGTGAAGGCGGTCAGCGAGTGGTTTCCGGCGCGCGATCGCTCGGTGGCCATCGGCTTCTTCAACGCCGGGACCTCGCTCGGCGCCGCGATCGCCCCGCCGATCGTGATCTTCCTGTCGCTGGCCTACGGCTGGCGCTCGGCCTTCGTGGTGACGGGGGCGGTCGGCCTGGTCTGGGCGGCCGCCTGGTATCTGTTCTATGACGACCCCGCGCGGCACCCGGCGCTGAGCCCCGCGGAGCGCGTGCTGGCGCCTTCGATTGTCGAGCCCTCCACCCAGCCGCTGCTCACCTTCCGCACCCTGGTCATCCAGCGCAACTTCTGGGGTCTGGCGATCCCGCGGTTCCTCATCGAGCCGGCCTGGCAGACCTTCAGCTTCTGGATTCCGCTCTATCTGGCGCGTGAGCGAGGCATGGATCTGAAATCCATCGCGCTCTTCGCCTGGCTGCCGTTCCTGGCCTCCGACGCCGGCGGTATCCTCGGCGGCTATCTCTCGCCGTTCCTCATGAAGCATCTGCGGCTGGGCCTGCTCACCTCGCGCGCCACCGCCTTCGCCTTTGGCGCGGTGATGATGATCGCGCCGGCCAGCGTCGGCCTGGCGCTCAGCCCCTACACGGCGATCGCGCTGTTCTGCGTCGGCGGCTTCGCCCACCAGATGCTTTTCGTCTCGCTGAACGCCCTAACCACCGACGTCTTCCCGCGCGAGAGCGTGGCGCGGGCCAACGGCTTCGTCGGCATGTGCGGCTGGATCGGCGGTCTCATCTTTTCCCTGACCGTGGGCGCGCTCGCCGACACCGTCGGCTATGCGCCGCTCTTCCGGCTGCTGGCGGTGTTCGACATCGCCGGCGCGATCGTCCTGTTCGCGGTGCTGCGGCCTGTCCGGCTCGACGCGCGGCGGCCATCCACGGCTGGCCGCTAGGGTCTGAGGGCCCCCGACCGCCGGACCGCCCGGGGGAGCGGACGATCCGGCGGGGGCGCACGACGTCCGGCGTCAGAGACCCTCGGATGTCATCGGGCCTTGCCCGAAAGCCAAGCCAGGCTAGCCGCCCTTGAACGCCAGGCGGAAGCCGTAGAACCGATTGTAATCGCGGGCGATTTCGTGGGTGTAGGCCTCGACCTGGGTCCCGGCGGGCTGGCCCGGCCAGGTGAAGTTGCCGGCGACGTTCCCGATGTTCGCGTCGTAGTGGGTGTCGAACAGATTGTTGACGAAGAGGGACAGGCTGAGCCCCGGGCGGTCCCTCAAGCCGAAGGTGAAGCTCAGGTTGGTGATGTCATAGGCCTTCTGGACCGTTCCCGGATCCTCGTTGAGGCCAAAGTTCACCGCGCTTTGCCAGACCGTGGTCGCGTTCACCTTCATACTTACGGGGCCGTCCAGCGGCACGTCCCAATTCAGGCTGGCGGTGATCTTGTTCTTCGGCGCGTTGGGCAGCGTCTGGCCCGTCAGGCTCTGGAACTTCGCCGGATTGACCGGCGCGGGGGCCGCAACGGAGCAGCTTGCCGGCGCCGAGGCGAGCATCGTCTCGTTCGGGTAGCACTGGCCATACGGGAAGTCGGTCGCGGTGGCCTCGGTGTAGATGTAGTTGAAGTTGAGGCTCAGGCCGTAGGCAAGGGCCGCGGTGCTGGAGAGTTCCACCCCGCGCGTGCGCACCGCCGGAATGTTCGTCAGGATGAAGGTGTTCGGCGGGTTCGGCGGCGAGGCGGCGAGCGACGAAACCTGGAAGTTCTTGTAATCCATCCAGAACGCCGTCGCGTTCAGCACCAGGTGACGGTCGAACCACATGCTCCGCGCGCCAACCTCGTAGTCCACCGACGTCTCGCGCTTGACCGGGAAGGTTCCGGCTTCGGTCGGGCTGAGATTGGACGTCAGGTCGTAGCCGACGCCCTTGTAGCCGCGCGCCACCGTGGCGAAGGTCATGAGGTCGTCGGTGACCTGCTGCTGCAGGCCGATCTTGCCAGTCCACACGTCGTCGGTGTGATCGGCCGGGAACGGCGCGTTGAGCGGCGGGCTGGTGATCGCGGGATTGGTGTTGATGGTCGGGAACGTCACCACACGATAGTAGTCGACGTAGCTGTATGAGCTGTCTTCCCGGTTCAGGCGCAGTCCGGTGATCAGCGTCGTATCCGGCGCGAACTTCCATTCGGACTGACCGAAGAGCGCATAGTTCCGATACTGCGCCTCACCACGCCACGACGTGTCGGCCTTGGAGTTGGGCACCAGCACGAGGGGCATCGAGTAGTTCTGGAATCCGCGGCCGAAGGTGCGGATGTCGTCTTCGCTGTCCACGTAGAGCCCGGCGACCCAATTGAACCTGGCGTTGCCCTGGCTGGACAGGCGGAGCTCCTGCGCGAAGGTGGTGACGTCGAACTGGCCGCCCTGCAGGATGTCGCCGTGGACCACGTTCGGGTTCACCGCGATGGCGGTGTTGTTCACGTTGGCGTTGTTGCAGTTGGTTCCCGGACTGCCGAAGGCGGTGCACGGCGTGAAGAACTGCATCATGTCGACGTCGGTGCCGTCGTAGTCCGTCAGATCGTGCAGCCTGTATTTGTCGAACGACGTGATGGAGAGCAGGCTCATATGGTCGCCGACGTCGTACCTCACGTGGGATGAGAAGCCGTACTCCTTGCTGTCGGCGATCGGCGAGACCGTGAGCGCGATATCCCGATTGTGGGGGCCGACGGGGACGCCGGCGAACACCGTGGCCTCAGGCACCTTGCCGAAGAAGGTCGGCGGCGCGCCGGCGCCCAGGTCGATCCGCGTATAGGGCTGGCCGCAGCACACGGAATCGTCGTGCGCATAGTGCGCCGCGAAAACGGCGTCCAAGCGGTCGTTCGGCTTCCACTCCACCTTGGCCGTGCCGGTATAGCTTTCGTCGCTGTTGATCTTCTGGTGGGTGAAGATGTTGTTCACGTTCCCATCGTAGTTCCGATAGGAGCCGCTCAGGCGGAAGTTGACGGTGTCAGAGAGCGGCCCGGACACGCTGAGCGTGGTGCGCTGCTCGTGGTCGTTGGTGACCTTCACATCGCCGAAATAGGTGAAGGTGTCGGTCGGGGCCTTGGTCTTGATGACGATCAAGCCGGCCGCGGCCGACTTGCCGTAGAGCGTGCTCTGCGGCCCTTCCAGCACTTCCACACTGTCGAGATCGACGATGTCGGCGAAGGCCTGCGCCTGGTAGCCGGCGGCCACATCGTCGACCACCACCAGGACGCTGGGGTTGACGGCGACGGAGAAGGCGAAGGTGCCGATGCCGCGAATGACCGCGGCGCTGTTGCCCGGCTGATCGCCCTTGGTCATCGTCAGCGCCGGCGCGAACTTCGCCAGGTCGGAGAAGTCGGAGACGTTCGCGGCGGCCATGGCGTTGGCGCTCACCACCGTCACGGCGAGGGGCGCTGTCTGAAGGGTCTCGGTCTGCTTCTGGCCGGTGACAATCACCTCGCTCACCTGCGCAAGAGCGTCAGCGGCATGGGCCGCGCCCGCGCCGCCCGCGGTCACCAGACCGGTGAGCAGCCAGCCGGACAGCGACGTGCTGGAAAACAAGCGCCTCATAGTTTCCTCCCCTGGTCCCGATGAGCGTTATGGCCGCCCCTTCAAACTGGTCCTACCATATTGGTAAGGCCGCCTGCAATGACTGGTATAACAGAATTATGAAGAGCGGTGGCCGCCTCAGGGGGAGGGGCTCCGAGCCGCATTCGCCGGCTTGTCGGAATTGGCCTGACCAGATATGGGTTGCGAATGAGCGCAAAGCCCGAAACCGGCCGGCTGTATGAGCGGGTCGCCGAGGATCTCTCCGGCCGGATCGCCGCGGGCGAGTACGAGGTCGGCCGGCGCCTCCCGTCCGAGCGCGACTTGGCCCAGGCCTATTCGGTTTCCCGTCCGACGATCCGCGAGGCGATCATCGCCCTGGAACTGGACGGACTGGTGGAGGTGCGGCTCGGCTCGGGGGTCTATGTCACCGCGCGCGTGCCGCGCGGCGGCGAGGCCAGCGCGATGGATGTCGGCCCCTTCGAACTGCTGGAGGCCCGCCGCGCGATCGAGGGCGAGAGCGCCGCGCTCGCCGCCGCCTTGATCTCCGACGAACAACTGCAGGAACTGCAGGAGCTTGTCGCCGAGATGCAGGCGGAGAACGCGCGCGACGTGGTGATGTCGGAGGACGCGGACCGCCGCTTTCACATGCTGATCGCCACCTCAACCCAGAACAGCGCCATGGCCGCGGCGGTCCAGATGCTGTGGGACGCGCGCGCCCGCTCGCCGCAGACCCAGCTGCTCAGCGCCAAGGCCCACGCCGCCGGGGTGACGCCGCGGATCGACGAGCACGCCGCCATCCTCGACGCCCTGCGCCGGCGTTCGCCGGAGGCCGCCCGCCAGGCCATGCGCGAACACCTGACCCGGGTCCTGGACTCGCTTCTGGCCGCCACCGAGGTCCACGAGCTTGAACAGGCCCGCGCGCGGATCGCGGCCGAGCGCAAACGCTACGGCGCGCTCCGCTAAGGCGAACCGTCAAAAAGACCGCCCGTTCACGACGGCGGATTGTTCCTGGGGAGGCCCGCATGGCTGACGAACGGACGCCCGGACCGGGGCCTCGCGCGGTGACGCGCCGTCAGGCGGTCGGCGCACTGGGCCTCGCCGCCGCCGCCGCGGGGGCGGCGACCGACGCCGCCGCCCAGGCCCGTCCGCGCGTTCAACGCGGCGAGGCGAGTCTGCTCTATCCGCATGAGAGCCCGACCCGCGCGATCCGCGACCTGTCCGGCCTCTGGCGCTTCCAACTCGATCCGGGCGATCGAGGCGAAGCCGACCGCTGGTTCGAGACCAGCCTGCCAAAGCCGCGCCACATCCCGGTGCCTTGCAGCTGGAACGATCTGTTCGACGACGCCCGCGACTACTTCGGGACGGCCTGGTACGAGACCGACTTCCACCTCGACCCCGCCTGGCGAGGCCGCCGGGTCTGCCTGCGCTTTGGCTCGGCGGTCTACCGCGCCCGCGTCTGGCTCAACGGCGAATACCTCGGCGAGCACGCCGGCGGCCACCTGCCGTTCGCCTTCGATGTCACCGGCCTTGCGCGGGATGGGGCGGCGAACCGGCTCACCGTCAGCGTCGAGAACCGCCTTGCGCTCGACCGGGTGCCGGCGACGCCCGACCCGAAGACCTCGCACTTCTACCTGCAGGACTATCCTCAGACGGCCTACGACTTCTTCCCCTACTGCGGCCTGCACCGGCCGGTGGTGCTGGTCGCCACGCCCGACATCGCGGTCCAGGACCTGACGGTGACGACCGGCTTCGCCGGGGCTGCGGGCGTTGTCGATGTGACCTTCGCCGTGAACGGCGGCTGGTCGGGGCCCGCGAGCCTGGTCCTGAGCGGCGGCCCGACGCCGATCAGCGCGCCGGTCGAGGTGAAGGCCGGCCGTGGCGTGGGTCAGATCCGCGTGCCCGCCGTGCGGGCCTGGTCGCCGGAGGATCCCCACCTCTATCGGCTGAGCGTCCGGCTGGGCGGCGGCGAGGCGCCGATCGACGAGTACGGCCTGAAAATCGGCGTGCGCACGGTGGAGGTGCGCGGCAGCGAGATCCGGCTGAACGGCAAGCCGGTGTTCCTGACCGGCTTCGGCAAGCACGAGGACTTCCCGATGCACGGCAAGGGCCTCGACCTGCCCGTGCTGGTGCGGGATTTCGAGCTGCTGAAATGGATCGGCGCCAACAGCTTCCGGACCTCGCACTATCCCTATTCGGAAGAGGCGATGATGCTCGCCGACGAGTACGGTTTCCTGGTGATCGCCGAGACGCCTGGCGTCAGCCTGGTGTTCTCCGATCCGCCAGACGTCATCGAGGCGCGCTACCGGCAGCTTGAGCGGGCGTTGGGGGAGCTCGTGCGGCGGGACCGGAACCACCCGTGCGTGATCTTCTGGTCGCTGGCCAACGAGCCGATCCCCAAACCCTTCCACACCACCGATGAGGCGCCGGTGGGCGCGGTGGAGGCGGGGACCCAGTTCTTCAAGCGCCTGTTCGCCCGGGCTCGCGACCTGGACCACACGCGCCCGGTTGCGCTGGTGAGCGTCCAGAACGGCCCGCCCGAATGGGTCGGACAGGGCGACGTGATCTGCACCAACTCCTACAACGGCTGGTACGCGGTCTCGGGCCAGATCGACGAGGGCGTCGCCACCCTGGAGCGGGAGATCGCCGCCCTGCGCGCGCATCACGGCGACAAGCCGGTGGTGTTCACAGAGTTCGGCGCCGACGCCGTCGCCGGCGTCCACGCCCACCCCTCCGAGATGTGGAGCGAGGAATACCAGGCCGACCTGATCGAGGCCTATTGGAAGACGCTGCGCCGGCATGCGTTCATCGTCGGCGCCCATCCGTGGGCGTTCGCGGACTTCAAAACCGCGCAGAGCATCATGCGGGTCGGATCGCTGAACCAGAAAGGCGTCTTCACGCGAGACCGCCGTCCGAAGCTCGCGGCCACGAGATTGCGTGCGCTCTGGGGCTCATCTGGACGCTAGGTCCAGGCCGATCCGGTCGTCGCGCGCCGCGGCGTCTTTAGCGCGGGGCCGCAGCGAAGTCCGTAGACGCGCTCAGCGTGCGCGACCTGCGATCGGCCGCGGCCTTCCGGGCGTCGGCCGCCTGGACGACCTTGAGGATCAGCCCAGGATCGCCTTGACCTCCAGGTGGGCTTCCAGCCCGTAGCGGCCGTATTCGCGGCCGATACCGGACTGCTTGAACCCGCCGAACGGCGCCAGGGGCGCGTGCGGCGCGCCATTGATCGTCACGCGGCCGCAGTCCAGCCGCTCGGCCACCCGACGCGCGTGCGCCACGTCAACGCTCTCGACATAGGCTTGCAGGCCGTAGGGGCTGTCGTTGGCGATCGCGATCGCCTCCTCCTCGTCGTCGTAAGGAATGACGCACAGCACCGGGCCGAAGATTTCCTCGCGGGCGATACGCATGTCGTTGTTGACGCCGGCGAAGACGGTGGGCTGCACGAACCAACCCCGCTCGAGGCCAGCCGGCCGGCCTTCGCCGCCGATCTGGAGTTCGCCGCCTTCTTCGAGGCCCAGACGAATGTAGCTTTGCACCCGATCCCACTGCTTTTGGCTGACCATTGGCCCGATCTTGACGGCGGGATCGGCGGACTCGCCGACCGCGAGCGCCGCGACCGCCGTCTTGAGGCGCTCGAGGAACTCGGGCAGGCGCGATCTCGGCGCCAAGACCCGGGTGCCGGCGATGCAGGCCTGACCGCTGTTGAGGAACCCGACCGCGACCACGGTCGAGACCGCGGCCTCCATATCCGCGTCGGGCAGGATGATGTTCGGACCCTTGCCGCCCAGCTCCAGCGTGACGCGCTTCATCGTCTCGGCCCCGGCGCGCATGATGGAACGCCCCACCGCCGTCGAACCGGTGAAGGTCACCTTGGCGACGTCCGGGTGCGACGACAGTTCGGCGCCTACCACGTCGCCCCGGCCGTTGACGATGTTGAACACGCCGGGCGGCACGCCGGCCTCGTGAAGGGCCTCGGTGAGGACCTGGGTTTGAGTGGCGCTCATCTCGCTGGGCTTGATGACGACGGTGCAGCCGGCGGCCAGCGCGGTCGCAAGCTTGCTGCAGATCGAGCCGATATTGCTGTTCCACGGGCTGATGGCCGCCACGACGCCGACCGGCTGCAGGGTGACCTGCGCGCCGCCGACAGTTTGGGTAAATGCGAACGCTTCCAGCGTCTGGGCCATGTCGAGGAAGAGATTGGCCGCGTGCGCGACGGAGAAGCCTACGAAGGCCTGGGGCGCGCCGTACTCTTCGATCATCGCCGCGGCGAGGGCATCGGCCCGCGCGGCGACGGCGTCATGCAGCCGGCGGAGCAGCGCGATCCGCTCGGTCTTCGTCGTTTGGGAATAGGTCGGGAAAGCCCGCTTGGCGGCCGCGACGGCGGCCTGGGTGTCCACCGCATCGCCCAGGCGCACCGCGCCGATCTTCTCTTCCGTGGCGGGGTTGAACAGGTCGAACAGCTCCTCCCCGTGCGGGGTGACGAATTGGCCGTCGATGTAGACCGTGTCGATGGTGCGCATGGCGCTCCTCCTCTGGGTTGCTGGAGGCAGATGTGACACCCGGCGACTGATCTGATAAGTCGATCAGAATGGCACAGGTTGATGCAAAAAATCGCGCAATGCGGGCAAGTCAGCTGGAGCTCGAAGCCGTGGTGGCGGTGGCGCGTCACGGTGGCTTCCGGGTTGCGGCGCGCGAACTGGACATGTCGTCCTCGGCGCTCAGCCACGCGGTGGCGGCGCTGGAGGCGCGTCTGGGCGTTCGCCTGTTCAACCGGACCACACGCAGCGTCGCGCTGTCCGCTGAGGGCGAGCAGTTCGTCGGCGAGATCGCCCCCGCCCTGGCCGCGATCCGCACCGCCATGGAACGCATCGATGAGCATCGCGCCGAACCTGTCGGCGCCTTGCGCTTGAATTTGCCGCTGGGCGCGGGCCGGATGATCCTGTCGCCGCTGATCTACGAATACATGCGCCGCTATCCGCGCGTGACGGTCGACATGGTCAGCGAAGGGGCGATGGTCGACATCGTCAGCCAAGGCTTCGACGCCGGCGTCCGGCTGGAGGAGTTTGTGCCGCCGGACATGATCGCCGTGCCGATCACGCGCCCGATACGCTCGATCGTGGTGGGCTCGCCCGCCTACTTCGCGGGGCGGAAGCCGCCGAGAACGCCGGCCGACCTGGCGGAGCATCGCTGCATTCGCCGGCGCCTGGGGAGCGGCGCGATCTACCGCTGGGAATTCGAGAAGCGCGGCGAGGAGATCGCAATCGATGTCCCGGGCCAGCTGATCCTCGACGATATCGACCTGATGCTGGAGGCCGCCCTGGCCGGCGAGGGCCTGGCCTTTGTCTCCGACATCGCCGCCGCCCAGTCGATCGAGGCTGGCCTGTTGCTGCCGGTGCTGGAGGACTGGTCGCCGGAATTTCCGGGCCTTTGTCTCTACTATCCGAGCCGCCGCAATATTCCGGCCAGGCTGCGCGCGTTCATCGATTTGATCCGCCAGCAGGCGAGGTGAACTTCCCGCTCGACGCCGAAAGCGCCCGCCTGGACCGATCCGGACTCTTCGGTGAGGTTTTGGAGCTTCCGTTCGCCGCGGCCCGGTCGGCTCTTCAGGCCTGCCTCGAGCGTCGCCAGTCCGATCGGCGAGTCCGCAGATAGCTTATCATTTGGTTTTTCGATGGCTCCCGTGGTCGGCGAACTCCCGAACTATGTCCATGTCGCAGCCCTGTTTCGCGATGACCGGCGACGGCGATCCGGGAAGACGGCCCGAAGCGGCGCGCCGGGCCGCCACCTATCAAACCGCCATCGATCCGAGAGCGCGCCGTTCAGTTTGTGCGGGGAAAGGGAACTGTGACCACCGCCGAGTTTCAGGCGATCGGCGTGCACAGGTGTTACCTGACGCCAATGTGTGAGGAGGGACTACTGAGGCGCGTGGCCTACGGCCGCTACCGATTGGCCGCTGGCGAGCGGGACGCAGCCTAAGGGCGGCCTGTCTGCTTAGCGTCCTTCAGCGCGCGCGTAGCTTTCCCGATTTCCGCCAAGAGCGATGTAGAGCGTTACGCTGTTCTGCAGCGCCGCAGATTTCAATTGGATCAGAGACTGTTGCGCCGAAAACAAGTTTCGACGCGCATCGAGCACCTCAAGGTATGTGGATACGCCATTCTGATACCTGATCTCGGTCGTTTCAGATAGATTTGTATCGCTCTTGACGGTCTCTTCGTTGGCGAGAATCTCGTCTTCATAGCGGCGGCGGGCCACGAGGGCGTCCGAGACCTCGCGGAACGCCGTCTGAACCGTCTTCTGGTAGTTGGCGATCAGCTCCCGCTGTCGCGCCTTGGAGAGGTCCAGCCTGGCCTGGCGGCGACCCCAGTCGAATATGGGGAGGTCGACAGACCCGCCGAAGAGCCAAGCCTGGGACGCGCTCTTGAACAGGTTGGCGAGCGCCGGCGACTCGTACCCGTAGCTCCCGGTCAGACTGATCGTCGGGAAGAACGCCGCACGCGCCGCGCCAATATCGGCGTTGGCGCCCCGCAGGTTCTGCTCCGCCTGCCGGATATCCGGCCGGTTGGCCAGCAGATCGGACGGCAGGCCCGGGTCGATCGGACCCAATAGGTTCTGGTCGGCGATTGAACGACCCGCCGGCAACGCTGCGTCGGTCGGGCCACCGACCAGCACCATCAGCGCGTTACGCGCCTGTTCCGTCGTGCGCTGGAGATCCGCCAGCTGGGCTCGCGCTTGCGAGACGAGGAGCGCCGATTGGTCATAGTCGACGCTCGAGGTCACGCCGGCGTCGAGCCGAACCTTGGCGATGTTGTAGCCTTCCAGGCGGGCGTCGAGCGTCCGCTGGGCTAAGGCGATGCCCTCTTCGCCGGCGACAATGGACAGATAGGTCGAGGCGACGTCGCTGATCAGGGCCGACCGGAACGCGTCGGCGCCCTCGACGCTGGCCAGGTACTGCCGGCGCTGAGCTTCGCTCAGGTTGCGGACGCGACCCCAGAAGTCGAGCTCGAACGCGGTGACGGCCACCTGTGCGCCATAGAGGTTGGAGGTGATGCTGGTCTTGGGGCCTGGCGCGCCCGCCGCGCCCGCCTGGGATTCAAGCACGCTGATGGGGGTCTGGGTGCGTGTTCCGGATCCGCCCAGGTCCAGCTCCGGCAACCGCTGGGCGTTCTGTATACGGAAGTTCGCATGCGCCTCCTCGATGCGCGCCACCGCCGCAGCGAGGTCCCGGTTGCTGGCGAGGGCGGCGGCGATATAGGCCCGCAACCGCGGATCGCCGAAATAGTCCCGCCATTCGATGGAGCTTGCCACTCGCGCCCCCCGGGCCTCGTCGGCCGCGAAGGTCGTGGGGATCGGGACGGGAGGCTGGCGATAGGGGGGCGCCAGCGCGCACGCCGACGTCAACCCGGCGACCAGCGCCAGCGGGGCCAACGCCTTACGCACGGGATGTCTCCGGCGCATTCGGGGGCGCTGAGGCGCGTTCCTCCAGCGCGTCTTCGGCGGCGAAGTCGTTGTCGCGGCTCAGCCAGCGGCGGGCCGAATAGTAGAAGACGGGCGTGAAGAAGATGCCGAGACCGGTGACGAAGATCATGCCGCCCATCACCCCGGTGCCCATGACCTGGCGGCTCGCCGCGCCGGCGCCCGAGGCGATCACCAACGGCGCCATCCCGAAGATGAACGCGAGGCTGGTCATCAGGATCGGCCGCAAGCGCTGCCGGGCGGCGGCCTTGACGCCCTCCAGGGCGGATCGGCCGGCCCGTTCCTCGTCGAGCGCGAACTCCACGATAAGGATCGCGTTCTTCGCGGACAGCCCGATCACGGTGATCAGACCGATGTTGAAATAGATGTCGGCCGACAGTCCGCGCGCCATGGCGAAGACCGCCGCGCCCAGGACCCCGAACGGGATGGCCATCAGGGCGGCGAGCGGCACCGGCCAACTGCCGTAGAGCGCCGCCAGAAGCAGATAGACGACCAGCAGCGAAAGGCCGAGGAGTGCCCCGACCTGGCCGCTCGACTGCTTCTCCTCATAGGCGGTTCCCGTCCATTCGTAGCCGAGCCCGTTTTGCAGGACCGGCGCGGAAATCCGCTCCATCTCGGCCAGGGCCTCGCCGCTCGCATGGCCGGGCGCGGCGACGCCGGAGATGGTTTGTGAGGGATAGCCGTTGTAGCGCTCGACCTGCTGCGGCCCGGACGCCCATTTCACGGTGGTGAAGCTGGCGAAGGGCACCATCTCATTGCGCGAATTCGGGACCTTCAGGGCCAGGAGATCCGCCGGCGTCATGCGCTGGCTGGCGTCGGCTTGGAGGTAGACCCGAAGCACGTCTCCCAGGTAGGTGAAGTCGTTGGCGTAGAAGGAGCCGAACGTGATCGCGAGCGTCTGGTTGACGTCGGCGATCTGCACCCCGAGCGCCCGCGCCTTCGTCCGGTCGATGTCGACGTAAAGCTCGGGCGTCGGCGGCAGGCCTTCGGGCCGCACCCCCACAAGCAGCTTGCTCTTGCTCGCCTGTGCGAGGATCGCATCCCGCGCTTCGAGCAGTTTCGCGGCGCCCGCGCCGCCGCGGTCCTCGATCTTGAACGTGAAACCGGTGGCGTTGCCGAGGGCCTGGATCGGCGGCGGATCGAGCGCGAAGATCTGCGCCTGGGGGATGCCCGCCAGCGCCGCGTTGGCCTTGGCGACCAGGGCAGATGCGCCATTGGCCTTACCCGGCCGCGCCTCCCATGGCTTGAGCGTGACAAAGCTCATGGCCGTCGACTGGCCTTGACCGAAGAAACTGAAGCCGACGACCGAGACGACCGAGCGAACCTGAGGTTGCTTCCTGAAGAAGGCCTCGGCCTGTTGCACCGACACGGAGGTCCGACCCATCGTCGCGCCCGGGGCGGCCGTATAGACCACGAAGATGTAGCCTTGATCCTCCGTCGGGAGGAAACCGCCCGGCAATCGGGTGAACAGGAACCCGGTGAGCGCCACCGCGGCGGCGAAGACACCCAGCCAGCGGATCGGCTTGGCCAGGATGGCGTCGACGCCTCGGCCATAGCGGTCACGCGTGTCCGCGAAGCCTCGATTGAACGCGCTGAAGAAGCGATCCAGCCAACCTGCGAGCCCTCGCCGCGGCCGCGGCGCTTGCGTCGCCGTCGCCCCATCCTTTGCCGGTTCCTTGAGGATCATCGCGCACAGCGCCGGCGTGAGGGTCAGCGCGAGCGTCGCGGAGATGAAGACCGAGACGGCCAGCGTCACCGAGAACTGGCGATAGATGCCGCCCGTCGACCCCGGAAAGAACGCCATGGGCAGGAAGACGGCGACCAGGACCAGGGTGATGCCCACGATCGCGCCGGTGATCTGCCCCATGGCCTTGACGGTGGCGCGCCGGCGGTTGAGGCCTTCCTCCTTCATGATCCGGTCGACGTTCTCGACCACGACGATCGCATCGTCGACGAGGATGCCGATCGCCACCACCATGGCCAAGAGCGACAGGATGTTGATCGACATGCCGAAGAGGGCGAGCCCGACACAGGCCCCGCCCAGCGAGATCGGCACGACGATCGCAGCGATGAGGGTCGGCCGCCAGTCCTGGAGAAAGACGAACATGACGAGGAAGACAAGGGCCATCGCGATCACCAGCGTGGTCTCGACGTCGCGCACCGACGCCGAAATGAACGGCGTGGTGTCATAGGGGATCGACCACTTGATATCGGGAGGGAAGGTCGGTTCCAGCTCTTTCAGCCGCGCTTCGATGGCCTTCTCGGTGGCCAGGGCGTTGGCGCCGCTGGCCAGCTGGATGCCCAGGCCGGCGATGCGATTGCCGTCGACGGTTGCGGCCAGGTTGAAGCTTTCCGCGCCCAGTTCCACCCGCGCGACGTCGCCCAGCCGGATGACCGATCCGTCCGGGTTTTCGCGCACGATGATCTGGCGAAACTGCTCTGGTGTTGAAAACCGGTTCTGGGTGACGATCTTGGCGTTGAAGTCCGACTGAGGGGTGACGGGCTGCTCACCCAGCCCGCCGCCGGCCGTCTGGCTGTTCTGCTCCTGGACCGCTCTCAGGGTTTCGGCGGCGGAGAGGCCGTAGCCGGCGAGTTTCTCCGGATCCAGCCAGATACGCATGGCGTATTGCGACCCGAACTGGATGACGTCGCCGACGCCGGGGATGCGCTTGATCTCATCGCTGAGCCGGTTGGATGCGAAGTTGCCAAGCGCGGTGGGGGTGGTTCGGCCCGAGCGGGATTCCAGCGCGACCACGCCCAGGAACCCCTGCGCCGCCTTGGTGACCGTGACGCCGACCTGGCGCACCTCCTCGGGCAGACGCGGCGTGACCCGGCTGAGCCGATCCTGCACCTGGGTGCGGGCGATATCGAGGTTCGTGCCGGGCTTGAAGGTGACGGTGATTGTGGCGGTGCCGTTCGCCCGGCTGGTCGCGGACATGTAGAGGAAATTGTCGACCCCGTTCATCTCCTTGGCGATGATCGAGGTGACGTTCCGATCCAGGGTGTCGGCGTCAGCGCCGTTGTAGGCCACGGCCAGGTTGAGCGCGGGCGGCGCCACCGCCGGGTACTGCTCCACCGGCAGAGACCGCAGGGCGAGCAGCCCGAACAAGGCGATGAACAGGGCGACGACCCAGGCGAAGACCGGATGATAGACGAAAAAGCGGTTCATCGGCCCGCCTGCCCCGGCGTCTTGGGAGAGGGTCGGGCGGACGCGTCGAGCGCTCTGATCCGGACCTTCTGGCCTGGCTGAACCTTCTGCCAGCCGTCGACGACGACCATGTCGCCGGGGCCAAGCCCCGAGTTGATCACCCAAGCCGCCGCTTCGAGGTCGCCGAGTTCAACCTCGCGGCTTGAGACCGTCCCATCGCGATTGACCACGGTGACACGCGCTTGCCCGTTGCTCAGCTGGACGGCCCGCTGGGGGATGCGAACCCCGTTGCGCACGACGCCGGCGTATATGCGGCCGCGCACGAACTGCCCCGGCAGGAGAACCTGGTCGGGGTTGGGAAATAGAGCCCGGATGGTCTGGCCGCCCGTGGCGGGATCGACGGTCCTGTCGGCAAAATCAAGATGACCGGTCGGCCCGTAAGCGGCGCCGTTCTCAAGGATGAGATGAACCTCGACGTCGTTGAGTTGCGGAATCTTGAGATTGCCGGCGCGCACGCGGGCGTTGATGTCGAGGATCGACGAGCTTGAGGGCGCGAAGGTCACATAGATGGGCGCGAGCTGCTCTACGGTCGTCATCAGCGTCGCGCCGGCGGCGCTGACCAGTGCGCCCTCGGTCACCTGCGCGCGGCCCGCCTGTCCGGCTATCGGAGCATCGACCGCGGTATAGCTCAGCTGCAGTTGCGCGCGATCCACGGACGCGCGGGCCTGAGCGGCCTGCGCCTCCGCCTGACGGAGCGCTGATACGGCGGCGTCATATTCCTGGGCGCTGATCGCCTTGCGGGTGACGAGCGGCTCGTAGCGACCCACCACCTGCGCCGCATTGACCCGCGCTGCCTCGACCCGGCGGAAGTCCGCCTGCGCCGCTTCCAGCGCGGCGCGCAGGTCGCGCGGATCGATCTGAAACAGCGGCCCGCCGGCGCGAACGTCGCTGCCTTCCTGGTACAGCCGTCGTTGCACGATGCCATCGACGCGCGCGCGCACCTCGGCCGTGCGCACCGCCACGACCCGCCCCGGCAGCTCGATCACATTCGGAACGTCGCTCGCCTGGACGGTTATGGCGGTGACTTCCGGAGCGGGTGGCGGGCTAGGTGGCGATTTGGCGCTGCAAGCCGCAAGGACGCCCGCGACTCCAAGAGCGAGGGCGATGCGCAACGGCCGGGAGGGCCCGCGGGCGCGCCCGGTCCCCGCCAGAGCGCAATTCGCCGGATCGACCGTTCTGGATATCCGGGCGGTCCTCACAAGGTCCGCTCCTCGATCCAGTCGACGTAGAGTTTGCGTTCGGAGAACAGCCAGGCGCCGTCGGTCTTGGCGAAGCTGTCGCCATAGCGGAGCGTCGCGATCATCAGCTTCCGCTGGCCGTCCTTGACCGTCAGGTGGTGGGCCAGCGTGTAGGCGACGCCTTCGGCCCGGTCGGCGGAGAGCGCGGTGATCGTGCTCTGGCCGACGAAGTGCATGGTCGCGTCGTACTGATTCAGCGCGTCGAAGACCGGCGCCAGGGCCGCGCGGGAGTGCAACTCCTGGGAGGGCGTCGGGTCCTTGGCGTCCATGAAGACGACGAAGTGGGTGTCGGCGGTGAACAGGGCCATCTGGCCGGCGGCGTCCCGACGATCGGCGCAGTAGGCATAGGCCTCGACGAGTTCGCGGATGGCGAGCCGGTCGGCGGCTTCGGTGGGCGTGATTTCGGTGTGGCGGGTCATGGGGATTCTCCTGGGCGGCGGGATCAGCCCGCCACTTCCAGGATGGCGCGCGGTTCGAGGAAGGCTTCAATCCCGAAAGCGCCGTATTCGCGCCCGACGCCCGAGTGCTTGAAGCCGCCCCAGGGCGCCTGGGGATCGTCGGCCATGCCGTTGATCACCACCCGTCCGGCTTCGATCTGCTCGGCCAGCCGGCGCGCGCGGGCGCGGTCGGTCCCGTTCACATAGGCGTGGAGCCCGTAGTCGGAGTCGTTGGCGAGGCGGATGGCGTCCGCATCGTCGTCATAGGGGATCACGGTCAGCACCGGCCCGAAGATCTCCTCCCGGGCGATGGCCATGTCGTTGGTCCCGAGGAACACGGTCGGCTTGACGAAGAAGCCGTCCGGAAAGCCGTCCGGGCGGCCCGGGCCCCCGGCCAGGACCTCGGCGCCTTCCTCGATGCCCTTGCGGATGTAGGACTGCACGCGGTCCCACTGCTTTTGCGAGACCATCGGGCCCACGGCAGTGGAAGGATCCGCCGGATCGCCCACCACAAACTCGCCCATGGCCTGGCGGATGGCGGCCTTCACCGCCTCGAGGTTCTTCCGTGGAACCAGCAGCCGCGTGCCGGCCGCGCAGGCCTGGCCGCTATTCAGGAAGGCGATCCAGAGCGAGGTCGGGATCGCCACGGCCAGGTTGGCGTCGTCCATCAGGATGTTGGGCGACTTGCCGCCCAGTTCGAGGGTCACCCGCTTCATGGTCGCCGCGCCATCGCGCATGATGCTCTGGCCAACCGGCCCTGAGCCGGTGAAGGAGATCTTCGCCACGTCGGGGTTGCGGACCATCTCGGCTCCGACCGTGGCGCCCAACCCGTTCACCACATTGATGACCCCGGGCGGCACGCCGGCGGCATCGAAGGCCTCGATCATCACGCGGGTCTGCAAGGCGCTCATTTCGCTCGGCTTGAGCACCACCGTGCAGCCGGCGGCGAGCGCCGAGGCGGTCTTCAGGCAGATGAACAGGGAATTGGCGTTCCAGGCGGTGATCAGGCCCGTCACCCCGATCGGTCCCCAGGTGACGTTGGTCTGGCCCCAGCTCTTCTCGAGCGGGACATCATCCTCCAGCGCCTTCGCGGCCGCCGCGTAGAACACCGCGCCGGACTCCACGATCAGGGCGGCGAAACGGGTCACCCCGCCATATTCCTGGGTCCAGATCGACGTCAGCTTGTCCGTGCGCGCCAGCACCGCCTCGTGCAGGCGGTTCAGCAGCGCGATGCGTTCGGTTTTTGAGGTCTTGCCGTAGCTGGCGAAGGCGCGCTTGGCGGCGGCGATAGCGGCGCGGGCGTCCTCTTCGTCGCCCAAGGTCACCTTCGCCAGCACCTCGCCCGTGGTCGGGTTGATGCTGTCCATGACCTCACGGCCGTGGGACTCAGCGAAGCGCCCGTCGATGTAGTGGGTGGTGAGGTTGATCATGGGCTGCTCCCGGATCGCGTTGGCCGAGCCCACGCAGGGCGCAGGACACGCGCCATCTTCGGCATTCGCCCGGGTGCGCGGCTGGTAGGATTCCAACGGCGGCGGTCATTTCTTGTTTTGAAATAGTCGCCCGCGCCGAACGCCGGAACATCGATTGGCGTGAAAAACTCTGCCGAGTTGCGGGGCGAATAGAGTTCAATTCGCCAAAATCCCTGCGTCCAATCCAAGAAGCCGCGGACCGACCGAATAGATTTGGACGGTCGATGGACCGAACCCCAGGTCTGAAGCTCGAAAGCTCCCCACCGCGCTTCTTCTGTCGACGCCGGCGCGACGCCAAGCCCGACCACATCGCGCCCTCCGGGGCTGGCGGCCGTCCCCCCAGGTCGCCAGCCCCGACTTTTACGGCCGGGGGGTGAGATCGAGCAGAAGGAAGCTCAGGAATGAGTTCGTCGTCCATCCGCCGGGTAACGGCTGCTGACGCGGGCGTCCTTGGCGCCCAGATCGCGTTCCAAGCCGCCGTCCAAATCCCCACGCGCTCTTGACACTTTCGAATCGAGGAAGGCCGCGAGATGCAAGCAATTACAACGCACTACATTGACGGCGAGGCCGTCGATTCGCACGGACGCGAGGTGATGGACATCGTCAATCCGGCCAACGAGAGGATCATCGGCCAGGTGACGCTCGGCGACGACGAAGATGCGCGCCGCGCCATCGCCGCCGCCAAGCGGGCGTTCGCGACCTTCAGTCAGACGACGCGGGAAGAGCGCATCGAGCTCCTGCGGCGGCTGCACAAGGCGGTCTTGGCGCGGGCCGATGACCTGACGAACATCATGGTCGAGGAGTACGGCGGTGTCGTCCAGTTCGTCGCGCCCATCGTGCAGGCGGCCGCCGACGTGTTCCTCGCCGCGGAGCAGGCCCTCCAGGGCCTGCCTCTTGTGCGAACCTGGGGCAGTACGACCGTTACGCTGGAGCCGGTGGGCGTCGCCGGCCTGATCACGCCGTGGAACGCGAACGCGATGTTCCTCTGCATGAAGCTGTCGTCGGCCATCGCCGCCGGCTGCACGGCCGTCGTCAAGCCGAGCGAGCTGAGTTCGTTGCAGACGCAGGTGTGGCTGGAGTGCCTACGCGCGGCGAACCTGCCCAAGGGCGTCTGCAACGTGGTCATAGGGCGAGGTGAGGTGGTCGGGGCCGAGATGGTGCGGAGCCCGGACGTCGCGAAGATCTCGTTCACCGGGTCCGCGGCGGTCGGCAGGACGATCATGCGCGACGGCGCGGCGACCATGAAGCGCGTCACGCTCGAACTGGGTGGAAAGTCGCCCAACATCATTCTGGACGACGCTGACCTGGCCCGGGCGATCCCGCTCGCGCTCTCGATCGGGTTCATGAACAGCGGTCAGGCGTGCCTCGCCGGCACGAGGCTGCTGGCGCCGAAGAGCCGCCTGGATGACGTCAGGCGGGCGCTCGCGGACTTCATGCCGGCGTTTGCGGCTGGAAATCCGGCCGACCCGAAGACGGGCGTGGGGCCCATGGTCAACCTGAAACAGTGGGACCGCGTGCAGGCCTATATCCGCAAGGGCATCGAGGAAGGCGCCGAGGTCCTGGCCGGCGGCGAAGGGCATCCGCCTGGCCTTGAGACGGGCTTCTTCGTGAAGCCGACCGTGTTCCTCGGGACCAACGACATGGCCATCGCCCGGGAGGAGATCTTCGGACCGGTGCTGACCGTGATCCCCTATGAGGACGACGAGGATGCGATCCGGATCGCCAACGATACGGAATACGGCCTCCACGGCTATGTCAGTGGGGCGGATATCGAGCGGGCGCGCCGTGTCGCCTCGCGAATCCGGGCCGGACGGGTGGCGATCAACGGCCTGCTCGACGATCCGCTGGCGCCCTTTGGAGGCTTCAAATCCTCGGGTATTGGCCGCGAGTTCGGCGCCTACGGCATCGAGGCGTTTCTCGAGCCCCGCGCCATTCTCGAGTAATGGCGCAAAGGGGGCGTCGCCTGTGGGATATTCCGGTGGGCGCGTGACTGATAGCGATCTCCGAGATTTTCACCTAGACTACGTCATGATTGTCGCGGCCGGCCTCGTCCGCTTCGCCCAAGCGTCTGAGGTCGGTCCGCGGCAGACTCGGATGACGGACCAGGGGCGTCTTGAATGTGCAGACGGCGGAGGTCTGCTCCGGCGCCAGGTCGTCAGCATCGGGAGCGTGTAAGCGGGGTCAAACACGCATGACGGACAGCGCTGGTCTTTCGGCGGAAGCGCAGCGGCGAGCCTACGGCAAGGAGTTGGCCTCGAACTTCGGCGCCGACGAAGCGCCGCACATGGTCACGCGCGTCTTGCAGCGCGCTGAACTTGCGGTCACCGAACTCGTGGTCGACAGCCCGCCAAGGCGGGTCAGCGACCTCATTCCGCGCCAGGACGCCTACATGGTGTGCCACCATTTCCGGGGCAGGCCGGGCTTCGAATACTGGGAGGAGGGAAAGGCGTTCCCGGTTCCGTACCTTCGAGCCGGCGACACCTGTATTCACCATTTGCAGCTTGATCCGGCGGCGATGATCGACTGCCCGCTTCACTCGATGATGTGGCTCGTGCCCCAACAGGCGCTGAACGCGCTGGCCGAGGAGGCCAATGTCGCCCACATCGACGAACTCCGATTTGACCCGTGTGTCGGCGTCGATGACGACATCATCCGGCAGCTCAGCGCGGCGATGTTGCCGGCGCTGAGGTCGCCCGAACAGATCAGCAGGTTGTTTGCGGACCATGTCGCGCTCGCCCTCACCGCCCATATGGCCCACGCCTACGGCGGCATGCCGGACGGGCCGCAGCTGGTGCAGGGCGGCTTGGCGCCCTGGCAGGAGCGGCGCGCGACGGAGATGCTGGCCGCCAATCTCGCCGGCGATATCCCGCTGGCGGAGGTCGCCCGGGCCTGCGGTCTGTCGGTCGGCCATTTCTCGCGGGCCTTCCGCAAGTCCACAGGCCTGGCGCCCCACACGTGGCTGCTGCAGGCGCGGGTGGAACACGCCATGACCCTGCTTCGCCAGCCCAATGAAGCGCTCTCAGAGATCGCCCTGGCCTGCGGATTCGTCGATCAGAGCCATTTCACGCGCGTATTCGTGCAGCGCGTGGGATTGACCCCAGGGGCGTGGCGAAGGGTCACCATGAGCTGACACCGCTAAGGACGGCCGCCGACGGTGAGCGGCCGCGGGGGATTTGGTCAAACATCGATCGGCCTCAGCGGGGCCCGAGACCGCGGATTGGCGCCGCCAATCGCCAAGGACTGTGCGCAACCTACAAGCCGGGCGGTTTGGAGGCCTGTAGCCTTCCTTGATGCCGCGCGCCGATCCCGCTCTCATCACCGGCGTCACGGCCGTTGTCGGCACGCTCATGGGCGGCATGACGTCCTTCGCCACCAGCTACCTCACGCAAGGCCGGCAGACCCGGACGGATCGCGTTCTCCGGGAGCTCGACCGGCGAGAGGACATCTACGCCCGTTTCATCGAACTCTCGTCCGAATTGGCGCTCGACGCCCTGGAGCACCCGCTCGACAATCCCAACAAGCTGATCGGCCTGTCGGCGCTGGTCGGCCGTATCCGACTGGCGAGTTCGCTGCGGGTCCTGGAAGCCGCCGAAGCCGTCGTCGACTTTCTCCTCGAAACCTACCAACAGCCGGCGCAGGATGCCCGCGAGCTGATCCGGCGCGCGCCCCGCGAGTTCATGGCGCCTCTGACGGCGTTCACGGCGGCGTGCCGGGGTGAGCGCGACATGATGCTGCGACGGCTCTAGCCGACGGAGGGTTGCCCAAAGACCGTCGGATTGTTCGCCGCCATGGGACGATTGCAACCTGCTTTGTACATTTCGGCGCAAATGCGCCGGGCGGTTTGAGGACAGGCTTGAGACCGGCCGGCCTTCGCCCGAGGCTTCGGTCATGGCGCAGAATGCTTCCCTCAAGAGACGCTGGGGCTGCCCGGTCGGCGCGCTTATGGCTCATCGCGGCTAGCGCCATGAGCGCCAATCCACGATCGCATGTCGAACCGAGCGCCTACGGCCGCGAACTCGCCAAGAACTTCGGCGCGGCTGACGCGCGCTCGATCGTCACCCGCTCGCTCCAGCACACCGCGTTCGCGGCGACCGAAATCCGGGTCGATCGGCCGACCGGCCAGCTGTCGGAGCCCATCCCGCCGCAGGACGCCTACATCATCTGCCTGGTCCTTCGCGACCTTCCCGACAATTCCTACTGGGAGGAGGGGCGTGAGTACGGGCGGTACTTCTTCCGCGCCGGCGAGACGACGATCGCCGATCTGAGGCGGCAGCCGTTGGGCGGGATCGACAAGCCGATCCATTCCCTGCTCATGTACCTGCCCCGCACGACGATGAACGCCCTGGCCGAGGAGGACAGACATCCTCGCGTGGAGAACCTCCGGTTCGCGCCGGGCGCCGGTTTCCGCGACGAGACCGTCAGGAATCTCGGCCTGTCCCTGCTGCCGGCGCTGCGGGCCCCGGAGCGCGCCAACCGGCTGTTTACCGACCACGTCGCGCTCGCCTTGGCCGCCCACGCCATGCACGCCTACGGTGGCCAGCCTTGCGCGCGGCGGATCCGGGGCGGGCTCGCGCCCTGGCAGGAGAAGCGGGCCAAGGACATGATCCTCGGCGATCTCGCCGGCGGGACGTCGCTGGAGGCGATCGCCGCGGCCTGCGGATTGTCGGTCAGCCACTTCGCCCGGTCGTTCCGGCAAGTGACCGGCCTTGCGCCCCATGCCTGGCTGCTCAAGGCCCGCGTCCAGCGGGCGATGGCTCTGCTCCGCCGCCCAGACGAAACGCTGACCGAGGTCGCGCTCGCCAGCGGTTTCGCGGACCACAGCCACTTCACCAAGGTCTTCACCCGCCACACCGGCGTGAGCCCCAGCGTCTGGCGGCGATTGTCGATCCGCTAGAGACCGCCGGTCCGCTGTCGCCCGGCAAACCTGACCCGCCCAAGGCCTTTCGACCGCCTTGCGCCGGAAACGCCCAGCCTCGACGGTTGCCTACAAGGCGAACGCGCGCGGCTACCCCAGACTTGCCGTTTGCGAGCCAAGTCGGCTCGCCGATGCATTGGGGGACAACCATGCCCACAGCCCACGTCTGGACAGGCCAGGAGGTTCTCCGCCTGGCCCGATTTCGGAACATCCTGCGCGCCGCGAGCCGGTTGGTTGGCCGTGACGACTTCCTGGCCAACTTGCTGCTGGAGGACGCCCTCGAGGAACTGCACGGCGTTATCGGCGAACACGCCAGGCCGATCGCCGAGGGGCGTGTCGCAGCGCGCGGCGGCTCCCCTCGATTTGGAATGGACTAAGCCCAAGCGATACCGGAATCATTCCTGAACCCCGTGACACTCCCCTGCGGAGAGGTGGATGGACCGGCTCGAAGGCATCAAGATATTCGTGCGCGTCGTCGAGAGCGGGAGCTTTTCGGCGGTCGCCCGCGAGCTTGGCACGGGGCAGCCGGCGATCAGCAAGCAGGTCGCCGCGCTGGAGGAACGCCTCGGCGCGCAGCTGCTCATGCGCACCTCCCGCAGCCTGAGCCTGACCGAGGCCGGGCGGGATTTCTACGAGTCCGCCGTACCGCTGATCAGCGATCTCGAGGCCGCAGAATCCCGCGTCGGCTCAGGCCAGGCCTCGCCGTCCGGCGTGTTGCGCGTCACCGCCGCGCCCGGCTTCTCCCGCCGCTATGTGGTGCCGAAACTGCCTGCGTTCCGCGCGCGCTATCCCAGGGTCGTCGTCGAGATGCTGGTCTCCGAGCGGACGCGCAATCTCGTCGAAGACGGCATCGACCTGGCCATCCGCAACGGCGCCCTTTCGGACTCCAGCCTTGTGGCGCGCAAGATCGGCGAGTCGGCCGTCGTCGCCGTCGCATCGGCCGAGTATCTGGACCGCAGGGGAGAGCCCATGCGCCCCGGCGACTTCGACCACCACGACGGCGTGATTTTCGTCTCGCAGGATGGGCCGCGACCCTGGACCTTCGCCAGCCGCGCCGGGGTGATTTCCTATCAGCCGGCGGCGGCGTTTCGCAGCAACGATGGCGAAGAGCTCCGCGCCGCGGTGCTTGCCGGCTTGGGTATCACCCAGGCGCCTTACTGGCTTTTCGCGGCCGACATCCGCGCCGGAACGGTGCGGCGAATCCTGCGCGATCGCGAACCGCCCGGAATTCCGATCAGCGTCGTGCGGCCCGCGTCCCGCCGCCAGCCCGGCAAGGTCGCCGTGTTCGTCGATTTCCTGGCTGAGCTGCTTGCCGAAACGGACGACTGATCCATTCCCCAAAGGGATCGATGCTATCCGAACTGAACGCCTAATCCCCGTTTGGCCGAATTCATAGGTCTGCATCACCGACGACAAGGGATCAGATCATGAAACGCCTGGACGAGAAGGTTGCGATAGTGACCGGCGCCTCAAAGGGAATCGGCGCGGCCATCGCCAAAGCTTTCGGCGCAGAAGGCGCGGCGGTGGTGGTGAACTACGCGCGCGACCATGAAGCCGCGGAACGGGTGGTGCGCGAGATCACCGGCAAAGGCGGACGCGCCATGGCCCTGCAAGGCGACGTGGCGCAGAGGGCCGACGCGCAACGCCTGGTCGCGGAGGCGAAAGAAGCCTTCGGCCGCCTGGACGTGCTGGTGAACAACGCGGGCGTCTTCTCGTTTGCGCCCTTCGAGCAGTTCAGCGAGCAGGAATTTCACCGTCAGTTCGACACGAACGTGCTGGGCGCGTGCCTCATGATCGAAGCCGCCTTGCCGGCCTTCGGGGCGGAAGGCGGCAGCATCATCAACATCGGATCGACGGAGAGTGTCGCCGCCGACCCGACCCTTTCGATCTACGTCGCGTCAAAGAGCGCCGTCGATGGCTTGACGCGCGTGCTCGCAAAAGAGTTCGGGCCCAGAAAAATCCGCGTCAACGCCCTCAATCCCGGTGGAACCGAAACGGAGGGCGCCCACGCGGCGGGCGTCATGGGAACGGAGTTCAAGAAGCAGATCATCGCGAGCACGCCGCTGGGCCGCGTCGGCCAGCCCGAGGACATCGCGCGCGTGGCCGTATTTCTGGCCTCGGATGATGCGGGCTGGCTCACGGGTGAAGCCATCTTCGCGAACGGCGGCAACAAGTAAGGAGAACTTTCATGTCCGCTTACGTTGTCTTCACGAGAATGAAAACCACCGATCAAGAAGAGCTCGAAAAATATCGGACTGGAATCAAAGCAACAATGAAAGATCGTCCGATCGAAGTGCTCGTAGCCGATGGAAAGCATGAAATCCTTGAAGGTGATCCGATCGAGGGAATGGTCATTGTGAAGTTCCCGAGCGTAAAAGCCGCAAAGGATTGGATTGACAGCGAGGCCTACCAAGACATCGCCAGGCGCCGCAAACACGGGGCGATCTATCACGGGCTCATTGCTGAGGGTGTCAGCTAGCGGAGAAGAAGTCCGCGACGGCTTCGCCAAGGTGCGTTGAGCATGGACGCGCCGGGCGCGGATCCGAACAACCTATTCGCCTGAAGGTCCGGTTGGGCCGCCTGCCGACGGCGTGCATCGCCGCGATGACGGTCCTGCCGCCAAACGAAAGCAGAAAGCCATGATCGATCATATCTATCTCCCCGTCTCCGACCTGGAACGGTCGAGCGACTTTTACAGGAAGCTGCTTGAGCCGCTTGGCATCGACATGCCCTACAAGTTCGATCAACCGCCCATTCGCGGTTTCGCCACCCATGGCGAGCCGGGTTTCTGGCTGAAGCCTGGCGACGTCGCCAAAGACCTCTACGTCGCCTTCACCGCCCAGAGCGCGGACGCTGTCAGGGCTTGCTACAAGGCGGCGATCGACGCCGGAGCCGCCTCAAAGAAGGAACCGAGCCTTAGGCCCGAATGGCGCGCCGACTACTTCGCGGCAAACGTCGGCGACCCGGACGGATACAACATCGAGATCGCCTATAAGCCTTGGCTCTACGAATAGAAGGTGAGGGCCATCTATTCCCCAATGGGATCGATACTATCCGATCTGTCCGTCTGACACCTCCTCCGTGGAACCGATAGTTTTCGCGCTGGCGCAAACAACCATCGGGAGCCAGCCGTGCCCAAGGACATAACCAACGATCTACCGCATGTGGTCGCTCGCCACCTCGCGGCCTGCAACGGCCACGACATCGATGCCTGGATGGCGACGTTCGACCCGGATGCTTTGGTCAATGATGTCGGACGAGAATTCGCCGGAGCCGAGGCGATCCGCGCCTTCGCGGCGAAGGAGATCTTCGGGGACCGCGTCACCTTCACCCCCGTGCAGGCCGTGGATCGCCACGGCGACATCACCATCCACGCACGCACCGACGGGACCTACGACAAGACCGGCCTGCCCGACCCGCTGATCCTGAGCCTCTACTTCAGCGTCCGGGACGGGCGGATCACTCAGCTGATCATCATCCACAACAAGGCGAGGGCCTGAGCATGACCGCGCCCTATCCCTTCGCCACCTTTGCGGACGAGTTCGCGGGCCGGCGCGTGCTGGTGACGGGCGGCACGCGCGGCATCGGCGCGGCGGTCGTCCGCCGCTTCCAGCTCGCCGGCGCCCGTGTCGCCGCGACCGCGCGGTCGGCGCCGTCCCAGGCGATGGACGGCGTCCTGTTCATCCCGGCCGATGTCGGAACCGCCGCGGGCGTCGAGACCGTCGCCGCTCGGCTGGCGGCCGACTGGGGCGGGCTCGACATCCTGATCAGCAACGCCGGGGGCGTGGAAACCAAGCCCGGTGGATTCGAGTCGCTGTCCGACGCCGACTGGCAGGCGATCCTTGACCTCAATCTGATGGGTCCGGCGCGGCTGGACCGCGGCTTCGTCCCCGGCATGATCGAACGGGGATCGGGCGTGGTGATCCACATCGGTTCGGTCGCGGCCCGCCTGCCGCTGGCCGCCAACAGCACGCTCGTCTATGCCGCGGCCAAGGCGGGGCTCGCCACCTACAGCAAAGGCCTGGCCAAGGCCGTCGCGCCCCACGGCGTGCGCGTGACCATGATCTCGCCAGGCTTCATCGAGACGTCCGGCGCCCAGGGCATGATCGCCGATATCGTCCGCAACACGGGCGCCAGCGAAGCGGCGGCGCGCCAGCAGATCGTCGACATGCTGGGCGGCATCCCGGTCGGTCGGCCCGGCCGGCCGGAGGAGGTCGCCGAGCTGGTCGCGTTCCTGGCGTCCGACCGCGGCGCCTTCGTCAGCGGCGCCAACTATGTTCTGGATGGCGGGACTATCCCAACCGTCTGATCGCGGTGAGCCGCAACGCAGCGCCGCTCGGCGAGGTGGGATTTCGCAAGCCAGGGCGCGCTGGCGCGCTCTGGCGTGGAAAAAGGCTGGCTCCCGGAGCAGGACTCGAACCTGCGACAAGTCGGTTAACAGCCGACTGCTCTACCAACTGAGCTATCCGGGATCAGGGCCGTCGAGAGCCGGGGGGTATAAGTTACAGTTCGCCGCCATGCAAGCCGGGTTGGCCGCCGCCGGCTGACGCATTCAAAAAAGAGCCCGGCGCGAGCGCCGGGCTATTAAAGTCGGTGATGGTGGGGTGTCTTCAGAGAAGACGCTCGCAGGTTGGACTCGCGTGGTTAAGTCGGGGTTAACAGGCTCAGCCATGAGTCAGGACTCCGTAACGGAGCACCTGACCGCAGCCGGATTGGAGCCGCGCGGGCCATCGGCTAAGTCGTGGCCGATGGGGCTGATCGAATCGAAAGGAAGCGCCTTGCGCATCCACTTCACCGGCCTGGCCGGCGCCGGCATGAGCGCCGCGGCGCTGATGATGCGCGAGGCGGGGCATCGGGTGTCGGGCTCCGACCAGGACGTCTTCCCGCCGATGTCGACCTATGTGGCGGGCCTGGGCTTTCCGTTCCATCAGCGCTTCGACGCGGCCAACCTGCCGGCCGATCTCGACCTGCTGGTGCTGGGGGCCAGCGCCAAGCTGGGCGGCGAGGGCAATCCGGAGGTCGCCGAGGCAAGACGGCGCGGCGTGCGGGTCACCAGCTTCCCGGCGCTGGTGGGTGAGGCGACGCAAGGCCGCGCCAACACCGTGGTCGCGGGCTCGTTCGGCAAGTCGACCTGCTCGGCGCTGATGGCGCATGCGCTGCGCGAGGCGGGACGCGACGCCGGCTGGATGGTCGGCGCGATCTCGCCCTCGCTGCCGGACACCGGCCACTGGGGCGCCGCGCCGGAGATGGTGCTGGAGGGCGATGAGTACATCGCGGGCCCCGACGACCGGCGGTCCAAGTTCGTGCTCTACCACCCGCGCGACGTGCTCTTGACCTCGCTGGTCCACGACCACGTCAACGTCTTTCCCGCATTCGCCGACTACGAGGCGCCGTTCCGCGAGCTGCTGCGGCTGATCCCGGCGGACGGCCTGTTGGTCGCCCGCGAAAGCGCGCCCATCCGCGCGATCGCCGGCGAGGCCCGTTGCCGGATCGTCTGGTACGACACCGCGCGCTGCGAGGGCTGGTGGGCCGACGACATCGTCTACGGCGAGACGACCCGCTTTTCCCTGGTGCGGCCGGACGGCGGGCGCGTGGCGCTCGCCACCAGCCTGCTGGGCGCCCACAACATCGAGAACATCGTCGGCGTCAGCGCCTACCTGCTGGAGCGCGGCCTGGTGAGCCAACAGGCCCTGGCCTCGGCGGTGGCGAGCTTCGCCGGCATCCGCCGCCGGCTCGACCGCCTGACCACCCGCTCGGCCGTGCCGGTCATCGAGGGCTTCGGTTCGTCCTACGAAAAGGCCCGCTCGGCCATCGAGGCGCTCTTGCTGCACTATCCGCGCCGGCCGCTGACCGTGGTCTTCGAGCCGCACACCTTCTCCTGGCGCAGCACTGATGCGCTCAGCTGGTACGACACGGTGTTCGCGGGCGCGGCCAGGGTGCTGATCGCGCCGCCGCCGACCCACGGCGCCGCCAGCCACCACCAGTCGAGCTTCGAGGAGATCCTCGCCCGCACCGCGGCCACAGGCGTCGCCGTCGAAGGCGCACGGACCGCCGAAGAGGCCACCCGCGCCCTCTCGCACCTCAAGGGCGACGAGGTGGTCCTGCTGCTCTCCTCCGGCCCCTTGCTGGGCCTGCCGGACAGCCTGCCGCCCGTGTTCGACCGGCTCTACGGCGGCGTCGCGGCCGCCTAGGCTTCGACGGCGTAGATGTAGGCTTCCAGCGGCCCGTCCGGCGTCGCGACCTCGATAAGCACGCGGCGGTAGTCGGCGCCTTCGAAGGCGTCCAGGCGGTCCCAATGGGCCGGCAGGTCCGGCGATACGAAGACCTGGACCTGAACCTCCGGCCCGGCCAGGTCCGGGGTCAGACCCGGAAAGCCCTGGCCGCTGCCCCAGCCTTGGTTCCTCAGCTGGCCGCGCACTACGCCGGGCCGCCACTCGCCGGAAAGGCCGGCGAGCTGGTGGTGGTTCGACTTGCCGGGCGCGAGCGAGCCGTAGACCACCAGGCGCTGATCGGCGCTCAAGGGCGGGCCGGAACAGGCTGGACGTAGTCGCCCTTGGGCGTGCCGATGCCCAAGGCCTCGAACTCGCGGCGCTTGGGCCCCGCGTAGCCGAACAGGTAGGCGGCCACCTTGCGGATCTGGATCTCCTCGGAGCCTTCGGTGATCCGGTAGCGGCGGTGGTGGCGGTAGATGTGCTCGAAGGGCTTGTGGCGCGAATAGCCCATGCCGCCGTGCACCTGCATGGCTCTATCGGCCGCCTCGCAGACCAGGCGGTTGCCCCAATAGTTACACATCGAGACCTTGTCGGAGATGGTGCGCTCGATCTCCTTGTGCTCCATCCGGTCCATCTGCCAGGCGGTCTTGCGGATCAGGAGGCGCAGCATCTCGCACTGGGTCTGCAGCTCCACCAAGGGCCACTGGATGGCCTGGTTCTCGGCCAGCGCCTTGCCGAACGGCTTGCGCTCGCGGGCGTATTTCACGCTCTCGTCGACGCAGAACTGCGCCGCGCCCAGGGACGACGCCGCCTGGCGGATGCGGTTCTGGTGCACGAAGCTTTGGCCCAGCCCCAGGCCCCGGTCGATCTGGCCCCAGTAGCTGTCCTCGGGGATCCACACGTCGGTGAAGCTCACCCGCGGGTGGTCCGTCGGCATGTTGAAGGTCCACATATATTCTTCGATCTTCACGCCCGGCGCATCGGCCGGGACGATGAAGCAGGTGATGCCGGCGGCGTCGCCGTCCTTGCCCGAGGTGCGGGCGAAGACCATCACGTGGGTCGCCACGTGCATGCCCGTGGTCCACATCTTTTCGCCGCGGATCAGCCAGCCGGGCTGGCCGTCCTTGTCCTGACGGACCGCGGTGGTCTCCATGAAGGTGGCGTCGGAGCCGTGGTTGGGCTCGGTCAGGCCAAAGCCCGTGCGCATCTTGCCGCCGAGCAGCTTGTCGGCGTCGCGCTCGTACTGGGCGTTGGTGGCGAACTCCTTGAACATCAGGATGAAGGGGTTGTTGCCGACGATGGAGTGCTCGGTCTGCAGGTCGTTGAACAGGCCAAGGCCCTTGGCCGCCAGGTGCTCGCGGATCACCGCCATGGCGAGCTGGGTGCCGCCCTTGCCGCCCATCTCCGGCGGCCACGCGTAGCGCAGATGTCCGGCGTCATCGGCCAGCTTGCGGGCCTTGGCCAGCAGCTCCTCCCACTCTTTGCGGGGCAGGCCGTTGTTGTCCCAGTCGGTGCGGGCGTGCTCGCGGCGGTGGTCGAAGAAGCGTTCGTTGTCGTCCTGCGCCTGCAGCGGCTTGATCTTGGCCTCGATGAAGGCGTCGAGTTCGGCCAGATAGGCGACGAGGTCGGCGGGCAGATCGAAGTCCATGGCGTTTGGTCCCTGATGTTCTTTGCGGCGAGCTTAGTGCATCGCGGCCATTTACAAGCCGCCGGAACACCCGCCTGATCGGATAAATTGCATCACACGGGGAGTTCCCCAAGGTCATGAGGCGCGGGGCGTGAATTGGGGGGCGACATGACGGTCGACGTGCTCGCCGCCCTGCCGAAGCTTGCCCAGCGCCTGGGCGGCGAGGGCGCCGTGCTGGCGGCCGCCGAGCGGCTGTCGGGCGGCGCCAGCATGGAGACCTGGGCGTTCGCCGTGGAGACGCTGAAGGGCGAGCGGCGGGACCTGATCCTGCGCCGCCGCTCCGCGCCCTTCGACCCGGACACCTCGCGGTCGGTCAGCCTGGCGGCCGAGGCGGCGCTGATCGAGGCGGTGCGGGCGCGCGGCGCGCCGGCCGCGCCGCTGGTCCATCTCTGCGACGCGCAGGACGGGCTCGGCGAGGCCCACGTCACCGCGCGGGTCTCCGGCGAGACCCTTGGACGGAAGATCGTCTCGGATCCACGGTTCGAGGCCGTGCGGCCGAAGCTGGCGCGGCAGTGCGGGGAAATCCTGGCGCAGATCCACGCGACGCCGGTCCCCGACGCCGCGGTGCTGAAGAGCGCCGACTTCCTGGGCGAACTGGCGCGCTATGAGGAGATCTACCGCGCCTCGGGCGCCGAGCGGCCGGTGTTGGAACTGGCCTTCCAGCATCTGAAGAAGCATGCGCCGGAGCCCGCGCCGCTGACCCTGCTGCACGGCGATTTCCGCAACGGGAACCTGATGATCGACCCGCAGATCGGGGTCGCCGCGGTGCTGGACTGGGAGCTGTCGCACATCGGCGACCCGGCCGAGGACCTGGGCTGGATCTGCGTCAACAGCTGGCGGTTCGGCCGGCCCGACCGTCCGGTGGGCGGCTTTGGCGACTACGCCGACCTCTTGGCGGGCTACGAGGCGGCGGGCGGGCGTCCCGTGACGCTGAGCCGCCTGCGCGCCTGGCAGGCGCTGGGCTCGCTCAAGTGGGGCGTCATGTGCCTGATGATGTACCAGAGCTGGGCCGGCGGCCTGGAGGCCTCGGTGGAGCGGCCTATGATCGGGCGGCGGGTTTCGGAGACCGAGGTCGACCTGGTCTTCTTGCTGGAGGCGGGGCTTTGATCACCCATCCCAGGGCCGAGGAGCTGACCGAAGCGGTCTCGCGCTGGATCGACGCGGTGCGTCCGAGCCTCGACCCCCGAAACGCCTTCCTGGCCCGCGTCGCCGCCAATATCCTGGGCGTCGTCGCCCGCCAGCAGCAGCTCGGCCCCGCCGCCGAAGCCGCAGCCGTCGAGCGGTTCACCGTTCTGCTGGATCACCGCGGCGACTATGCCGGCCTGAACAGCGAGCTCTGTGACCGCCTGCGGGCCGGCGACATGGACGTGACCACGCCCGGCCTGATCGCGACGCTGAAGGCCAACGTCCTCGACCAGCTCGCCATCGACCAGCCGAACTACCGGCACGAGGGGCTGGCGCAGCCCTAGGCCGCCTCCAGCACCCGGATGATCTGGCTCTCGTCCTCGTTCCAGAGGACCGCGACCCCGGCCGCGCGGGCGGCGAGCTTGCCCAGCGCCTTCTTCACCTCCTTGTTGCGCAGGCGCTTCTCGGAGAGGCGCAGCAGGGTGGCGCCGCCGCCCTGGTCTTGCACTTCGTCGTGATAGCGCAGCACGGCGTCGACGACGGAGCCGGGCAGGGCGGGGCGCTCGAAGGCGGCCGTCTCGATCGGACGGGGCGCCTGGCGGGGACGGAAGCGGCGGTAGGCGGACATCGTTCTGAACTCCGTTGCGGGTTTCAACGCGTTCAGGTCTGATCGGCTGCGACGACAGAATCGGACGCAGCTCCAAATGCGACACGAAAAGGCCGGCCGGCTGCTGGAACTGGCGAGGATGCTGGCCGGCACCGCGGAGGGGCTGACCCTCGACGAGATGGCGCGGCGGCTGGGCGTCGGGCGGCGCACCGCCGAGCGGATGCGCGACGCCGTGCGCGACGTCTTTCCCCAGCTGGAGGAGGTGGACGATCCGCCGACGCGGCGTTTCCGCATCCCCGCGGGCCTGGATGGCCTCTTCCAGGCGCCCACGGCCGAGGAGCTGGCGGCGCTGGCGGCGGCGGCCGAGGTCTTCGCCCAGCAGGGGGCGGGCGCGCGGGCCGGCGCGCTGAAGTCGCTGGAGCAGAAGGTGCTGTCGGCCACCCGGGCGGCGGCCCGGCGCAAGCTCGCGCCGGATCTGGAGGCCCTGCTGCAGGCCGAGACCATCGCCGTGCAGGCCGGGCCCAGGCCCTTCGAGGACGAGACGGTGCTGGCCGCGGTGCGCGAGGCGCTGCTGTCCATGCGGAGTCTGCGCTTCCGCTACGAAGGCGGCGCAACCCCCGGCCGGGTCCGCGAGGTGACGCCGTTCGGGGTGCTGTTCGGGCGGTCGAACTATCTGGTGGCCAATGAGGGGAACGGCGCGCGCAACTGGCGGCTCGACCGCGTGCGCGACGTGGAGGTCACCGATCGGCCGGCGGCGCGGCCCGAGGGTTTTTCACTGCAGGACTATGCCGACGAGAGCTTCGGCATCTTCCACGACGACACCGAGGACGTGGTGCTGCGCGCGACGCCGGCCGGGGCCGAGGACGCGCTGCGCTGGCGGTTCCACGCCAATCAGACTCTGGAGGCCCGCGCGGACGGCTCGGTCATCGTGCGCTTCCGGGCCAGCGGCATGCTGGAGCTCGCCTGGCACCTCTTCACCTGGGGCGACAAGATCGAGATTCTGGCGCCGGACGTGCTCAAGACGACGCTCGCAGCGCAGATCGAGATCGCCCGAAACGCCCATGCGTCCGGAACTGTCGTAGCCGGTTCCTAGCCTCTCCTCACCGAACGAGGAGACCGCCATGAGCGTCATCGCAGACTACGCCCAGTTGTACGAGACCGAAATCCGCCCGAAGCGTCGTGGATTTCGCTACCTGGGCGTGCTGTGCGTCTGGGCCGGATTATTCCTTATCCGTCCGAGGCTTGCGATTTCGATCTGGCGCGAGCGCGACTGACAAAACCGACAAATTCTACCCAGGCGGGCGAACATCGGTCTCCCAGCCAGGGGTAGGGGTTTCTACCTACTCTACCGGTACGGGAAATCCCGTAGGTAGTCGCCTCAGGGTGATTCGTTCGAATCAGCGTGGTTAAAAACATTAACCATAAGTCAAGCCGCTGAGTTCACCCGATGCCCGCCCTTCGCCTCGTCCAGCCGGAGACCGAAAGCCGCGCCAGCGGCCGGGTCCTGCTCATCGACGATGACGCGGCGCTGCTGGGTCTGATGGCCCACGCCTTCAACGCCGCCGGCTACACCATCTTCACCGCCGAGAACGGCCGCAAGGGCCTGCTCGCTGTCGACACCTTCAAGCCCGACCTGGTCGTCACCGACATCGTCATGCCGGAGATGGAAGGGATCGGGGCGATCCTGCAGATCAAGCGCAAGCCCAAGCCCCCGAAGATCATCGCGATCAGCGGCGCGGGTCCCGGCGGGCGCCGTGACTACCTGAGCTGGGCCAAGCACCTGGGGGCCGACGAGGTCCTCGCCAAGCCCTTCCGCATGTCGCAGATCCTGACCCTCGCGGGTCGGCTGATCGATAATCATTCCAATCACTTAATGAAGCGTGGGAGCTGACAATGCATATCCTTCTGGTGGAAGATAATCCGGTCGCGGCCAAGAGCATCGAGCTGAAGCTCATCGCCGAGGGCCACAACGTCTTCGTGACCGACCTGGGCGAGGACGCGATCGAGCTGACCGCGGTCTACGACTACGACCTGATGCTGCTCGACCTGGACCTCAGCGATATGGAAGGCCTCGACGTGCTGCGCGCGGTCCGCGCCAAGAAGATCCGCACCCCGGTGATCATCCTCACCGCCTCCAGCGACATCGAGACCAAGGTGAAGGCGCTCTCCGCCGGGGCCGACGACTTCATCTCCAAGCCGTTCCACAAGGCCGAGCTCGCCGCGCGCATCAACGCGGTGGTGCGCCGCTCGCGCGGTCATTCGGAATCGATCATCCGCACCGGCAACATCGCGCTCAACATCGACACCCGCACCGCCGAGGTCTGCGGCGTGCCGGTGCACCTGACGCCCAGCGAGTACAAGGTGCTGGAACTGCTCTCGCTCAGGAAAAACTCGGTCCTGACCAAGGAGATGTGCCTCAACCACCTCTACAACGGCCTCAAGGAGCCGGAGGTGAAGATCATCGACGTGTTCATCTGCAAGCTGCGCAAGAAGCTCGCCCAGGCCTCGCAGGGCGAGAACCAGATCGAGACCGTCTGGGGCGGCGGCTACATGCTGCGCGACGGCCCCGAGACCCGCCGCATCGACGCCGAGCCGCAGCCGCTCGCCGCCTGACCGGCCGGAACATCCCCTGCGCAAGGGGCCGGACGCCGAGAGGGTGTCCGGTCCTTTTGCGTTTTGGGGGTCGGAAAAAGCCGTTCTTCCGCGTGAGAAACGGGGTTTTCGTGGGCCTGGCCGCGGGGAGGCCCGCTCCCCGTCAGTTGCTCACAACGCTTGCCGCCCAACAGTGGACTCTCCGAGGGTCCGCTATGGGTCGAAAGCGGTCATCGGCTCGGCGCCCGAAAGCGAAGGGGGGCGGCTCTTCTCAAATCGTCTTCAAAAACCCAAGCAGGTGCTCGAAATAGTATGCCTGGTCGTCCCACATGCACATGTGGCTGCCGTTCGGACAGATGACTGACGTCCCGCCGGGAATGAGCGTGGCCATGCGTTGCATGTCGGCGGGGTCCATTTCGTCGTGGGCGGCGCCGATGGTGAGGGTCTTCACCTTGATCTCGTGCAGCCGGTCCCAACGCTCCCAGTCCTTCAGGTTGCCGGTCACCAGGAATTCGCTCTTGCCCTGCATCTGGTTGTAGATGGTCTGGTTCAGGGTTCGGAAACCCCGGACGACAGGCTCCGGCCAGGGCTGTATCCGGCAGATCATCTTGGGGTAGAGGTCCTCCATCATGATCTTCGCATAGGCGGGCGAGTCGTAGGCCTGCTTGGCCTCCAGAGCCTCGAGTTCGGCGAGCTTGTCCGCCGGCAGCATCTTCTTCAGGGCGGCGGTGCGTTTCAGATAGGCCTGCATCCCGGCCGCCATGTCGGAGATCACCAGACCACGCAGATGGCTTTGATATTTCAGGGCGTATTCCAGGGCGAGCAGGCCGCCCCAGGAATGGCCGTAGAGCACGAACTGCTCCAACCCCAGGCCTTTGCGGACCTCCTCCACCTCCTCGACATAACGCGGCAGGGTCCAGAGCGAGGGATCGTTCGGCTGGTCGGAATTGCCGGTGCCGAGTTGATCGTAATAGATCATTTCGATCCCGGCCTGGGGCAGGAAGGATTCCATGGCCTCGAGATATTCGTGGCTGCAGCCCGGACCGCCGGCCAGGAGCAGCACCTTGACCGGGCCCTGACCTATCTGCTTGGTCCAGACCTTGTGCTTGCCGCCCACCACCGGAAGCATGCGGATGCCCGCGGTGCGGATTCCGACCGGGTTGAGGCCGTCTGGCTTGGCGGTGGTGATGGCTTCCACGGCGGACGTGGCGGCGGACGTTGACGCGGAGGGCGCGGGCGTCTTGGCGCAGGCGGCGACCCCGCCCGCGGCTACGGATATGGCGGCGGTGGTCAGGAAGCCTCGACGATCCATGGTTGCAATTCTCTCCCTAAGATCGAATCCCGCTAGAGAGTCGCCGCTGCGTCGTCAACGGTGGCGGTTGCGATCCGGCTGCAGGCCGGGAAGCGAAGCTCGCCCTACGCCGGACGACCTAAGGGGACACGCGCACGACTTTCAGATGCGGTTTGACCCTGGACCTGCTCGCATTGACGCCGGGCGCGCGGTTTAAGTCATCGAGATGAGGCGGCGCCGCACGCGCCGCGACCCCCGGCACAATGGCGCGGAGCTACTTCGTCAATTCGGCGCTGGCGCCTCAGGCCGCCACGGCGACCGCAGGGGCTGCCGGCGCGTACAGCGTCGCCGTCGTGCCGTGGCCTTCGCGGGACCATAGGGAGAGCGCCCCGCCACAGCTCGCGGCGAAGTCGCGGACGGAGCTCAGGCCCAGGCCCGTGCCGGTCGCCTTGGTGGTGAACAGCGGCTCGGTGGCGCGCGCCAGGGTCTCGGGCGACATGCCGGCCCCGGTGTCGCGCACGGTGAAGCCGACGTAGTCGCCGGGGGTGAGACCCATGCGCCGGGCGTCGAAGCCGCTGATGCGGGTTTCCCGCGCGCTGAGGAACAGGGCGCCGCCGGAGGGCATGGCCTGGCCGGCGTTCAGGCAGAGATTCAAGAGCGCCATCTCCAGGCCCGTGCGGTCGGCCAGGCAGCTGAGCGGCTCGGCGGCGTTGGTGGCGCGCAGGCGCACGCTGGCCGGGATCGCCTGGCGCGCCATGCGGCGCACCGTGGCGATCGAGGCGGCGGCGTCGAGGGTCTCGGCGGCCGCCGCGGTGTCGTGGCCCAGCGAAAGCGTGCGGCGCAGCAGCTCCGCGCCGCGCTCGGCGGCTTCGAGCGCCAGAAGCGCGAGCTTCTGCTGCTCGCCGCCGGCGGTCAGTTCCCCGGCCAGCCGTTCGCTGGCGCTCAGGATCACGCCCAGCAGGTTGTTGAAGTCGTGGGTCAGCGCGCCGGACGCCCGGTGCAGGGCGCCAAGCCGCTCCGCCGCAGACGCGGAGCCCTCGCCCCCAAAACCTTCATTGGCGGGGAGGGCGGCCGAAAGCGGCGGGGACTGGGTGGCTACGCTGCGCATCGAGGGCGAATCAACCACAATCCCGCCACGATTTCACTTCGGCGTGACTACCTAGGTACATGCCCTTAGTGCGTGGCGCGCGCTTAGGCGGCGCCGGCGGCGAGCGTCATGCGGATCAGGTCGGACAGGCTGTCGGCGCGCATTTTCGACATGACGTTGGCGCGGTAGATCTCGACGGTGCGCGGGCTGATATCCAGGCTGGACGCGATCAGCTTGTTGCTGGCGCCCTCCATGATCAGGCCGAGCACCTGATGCTCGCGGGCGGTCAGGCTCTCGATGCGGCGCAGGACCCGCAGGCGGCGCGAGCTGGCGTCGACGGCGTCGTCGTTCTCCTCGAGGCAGGCGCGGACCAGGCGCAGGATCAGTTCGCTCTCGAAGGGCTTCTGCACGAACTCCGCCGCGCCGGCCTTCATGGCCTGGACCGCGACGGTCACGTCGGCGTGGCCGGTGATCAGGATCACCGGCATCAGGCAGTGGCGTTCCTTGAGCGCGCGGACCAGTTCGACCCCGTCCATGCCGGGCATGCGCACGTCGCTGATGATACAGCCGCGGGCGTCGGGGCGCAGGACGTCGAGAAACTCTATGGCCGAAGAAAACCCGCTAGGGTTGAGTCCATCCGACCTTAGCAGCATGACAAGCGAATCGAGGGCTGCGGCGTCGTCATCGACGACGAACACGGTCCTGTCGGCCGCTTGCGCCATCACCAATCACACCTGTCCGCGCTAGTACAAAACAGAAAGCAGCGCCTCCCAGCGGACTGGATTCAACCCAAATCCGTCCGCCGTGGTTCTCGACTATAGCGCGACAAATCGAAAGGCCTAGCCCCATTCCTGCGGGTTTCGTGCTGGCGAGGGGTTGAAAGACTCGCCCCATAACCGCGATATCGACGCCGGGTCCACTGTCCTCGACTGTGGTCAGAATCTTACCGTCAGCATCCGGCCGCGTTGAAATTTTAATTTCACGGTCCGGGAACTTGGCGACTGCATCGATGGCGTTGCGCACCAAGTTAACCACAAGCTGTTGGATTTGGATACGGTCGGCGAGGACAGTATCCGGCCCTTGATGTAGGTCGTAAAATACCCGGGCGCCGGCGTCGCGGACCATTAACCCTATGATGAATTCGATCTCGGCCAAGATGCCGGACAAGCTTTCGCTCTTTTGCTCAGTGCCGCCGCGCGTCGCCAAATCCCTCATTGTACGGATGATTTCACCGGCCCGCACGGCCTGGTCTCCGGCCCGCGAAACCGCATCGATCAGGTCGTCGTTATCGACCTCCAGATGGGCGATCAGGGTGCGCGCGGCGCGCAGGTAGTTGGCCACCGCGGACAATGGCTGGTTGAGTTCGTGCGCCAGGACCGAGGCCATCTCGCCCATGGAATTGAGGCTCCAGACCTGGGTCAGCTGGGCGTGCAGCTCGTCGGACCGGCGCTCGGCCTCGCGCATGGTCGAAAGGTCGCGCAGCACGCCGGTGAAGTAGCGGCGCTTGCCGATCTTCACCTCGCCGATGCGCAGCTCCAGGGGGAACTCCGCGCCGTCGCGGCGCTGGCCGCTCACCTGCCGCGAGGAGCCGATCACCCGGCGCTCGCCGGTCTCGACGTAGCGGCGGACGTGACGGTAGTGCGCCTCGGCGTGGGCCGCCGGCATCAGCACCTTGGCGTTCTGGCCGATGACCTCGGCGGCGCTCCAGCCGAACAGCTGCTCGGCGGCGTGGCTGAAGCCGACGATGCCGCCTTCCTCGTCGATGACGATGGTGGCCTCGGCGACGGCGTCGAGGCTGGCGCGCAGCAGGGCCTCGCGTTCGGCCAGCTCGTCCAGCGCGCGGCCCTGGCGGGCGAGCGTGCGCCGCAGCTGGCCGCCGACCAGCGCGATCACCGAGCCCGCGAACAGGAAGAGCGCCGCCCGCGCGAACTGCTCGGAGGGCGGGATCGCGGCATAGGCGTCGGCCAGGAAGCCGCCCACGGTCATCAGCACGGTGGCGCTCATCGCCGCGGGGAAGCCGGCGAAGGCCGCGCAGATCAGCACCGCCGGCAGGCAGAACAGATAGACCGAGTGGCTGAACAGCGGCCCGACCAGCAGATGCAGCGCCAAGGCGCCGACCGCGGCCAGCAGGGCGATCGCCTGGCCCAGGAAGAAGCCACGCAGCGAAATCGCGCCATCAGCCGCGCCGGCCCCAAAACCAGCCTCGGGGAGCGTCGGGGGAATCGTCACCGAGGGCGCCTCGGAAGCCGCCTTGCGGGCCGCCTCCGGAGGAGACCACATTTTATTCATAGGCTTGCCTTCGCGCCGGCCTGCCGCACGCCCGGTATTCTGCGCCCGCCGCCGCCCACGGATCAATTCAGGGCAAACACCTAAGGGCGCCCGCCGGTTTCGGCGAAACAGGCCTTGAGCTTCCGCCGCGCATCACTCTCTATCGGGCGCAGGCAGTCGGGGAGTTCCTTAGACGATGATCGTGCGCGCGATGGCCGCCCTCTTGGCAGGAGCATTTCTCATGGGCGCCGCCCCGTCCCCCAATTCGGCCCCAAACGCCGCGAACGACCCCTATGCCTACATGGAGGAGGCGGAGGGCGCGAAGGCGCTGGACTTCGCCAGGGCCGAGAACGCGCGCTCGCTGCCGCAGCTGCAGAACGATCCGCGCTACGCCGGCTTCTACGCCGACGCGCTGAAGATCGTCACCGCCAAGGACCGCATCCCGAACGTGGCGATCGCCGGCGACGGCACGCTGCGCGACTTCTGGCAGGACGCCGACCACGTGCGCGGCGTCTGGCGCTCGACGACGCTGGCCAGCTACCGCGGCAAGGCGCCGGTCTGGAAGACCATCCTCGACCTCGATGCGCTCTCCAAGGCGGAGGGCAAGAACTGGGTGTTCAAGGGCGCCCAGTGCCTGCGCCCCGACTCGCGGCTCTGCCTGGTGTCGCTCTCCAACGGCGGCAAGGACGCCGTCGAGGTGCGCGAGTTCGACGTTTCGGCCGGCCAGTTCGTCGCCGGCGGCTTCCACCTGCCGGAAGCCAAGGCCAATTTCAGCTGGATCGACAAGGACACGCTGGCCGTCGCCACCGAATGGGCGCCCGGCGACCTGACGCAGTCGAGCTATCCCTACATCCTCAAGACCCTGAAACGCGGCCAACCCTTGAGCGCCGCCCAGGAGGTTTACCGCGGCGAAAAGACCGACGTGTCGGTCAATCCGCTGGTGCTGCGCGAGCCGGACGGCAAGGTCGCCGCGGTTATGGCCCAGCGCGGCCTCGATTTCTTCAACACCGAGCACCGGCTGATCGGGCCTTCAGGAACGGCGAAGATCGAGCTTCCGACCAAGGCGACGGTCCAGGCCTATGTCGGCGGGCAGCTGGTGGTGACGCTGGAGCAGGACTGGCCCCAAAAGGGCTTCAAGGAGGGCGACCTGATCGCCTTCAGCCTGGCGGCGGTGAAGGCCCATCCGGGCGATCTCAAAGGGACGCTGATCCTGCGCCCGAGCCTCAGCCAGGCGGTGGACGAGGTGAGCTCGACCAAGGGCCGCCTGAACGTCGTGCTCTACGACAACGTCAAGGCGAAGCTCGTGACCTACCGGCACGGGCCGAAGGGCTGGACCTCGTCCGCCGTGGCCCTGCCGAAGGATTCCACCATCAGCGTCGCCTCCACGTCGGAATCCAGCGACCAGATGATCGTCACCGTGACCAGCTTCCTGACCCCCTCCAGCCAGTGGCTGGCCGACGGCGCCACCGGCAAGGCGGCGATGCTGAAGACCTCGCCCGCGCGCTTCGACGCCTCGAAGGACACCGTCCAGCAGCTCTGGGCGACCTCGAAGGACGGGACCAAGATCCCCTACTGGGTGGTGGCGCCCAAGGGACTGAAGCTGGACGGGACCGCGCCCACCCTGCTCACCGCCTACGGCGGCTTCCAGCTCAGCCAGACGCCGACCTATTCCGGCACGACCGGCAAGCTCTGGCTGGAGAAGGGCGGGGTGCTGGTGGTCGCCAACATCCGCGGCGGCGGCGAGTTCGGCCCCCGCTGGCACAACGCCGGCCTCAAGCTCACCCGCATGCGGGTCTACGAGGACTTCTTCGCCGTCAGCCAGGACCTGATCGCGCGCAAGATCACTTCGCCCAAGAAACTCGGCATCCGCGGCGGCTCGAACGGCGGCCTCTTGATGGGCGTGGCGCTCACCCAGCACCCGGAACTCTACAACGCCATCGTCATCCAGGTGCCGCTGTTCGACATGATCGGCTACACCCACATCGGCGCCGGCGCCTCCTGGGTCGGCGAGTATGGCGACCCCGCGGTCCCGGCCGAGCGCGCGGTGCTCGACACCTACTCGCCCTATCAGCTGCTGGCGCCCGGCAAGCCCTATCCGAAGGTGTTCTTCGAGACCTCCACCAAGGACGACCGGGTGCATCCGGCCCACGCCCGCAAGGCTGCAGCGCGGATGAAGGAGTACGGCTACGACTACCTCTATTACGAGAACGTCGATGGCGGCCACGCGGCCAGCGCCAACCTCAACGAGCAGGCGATGCGGGTGGCGCTGGAATACACCTACCTCGCCCAAAGACTTATGGGTCCGGGGCTGATGAACTAGAAGACGGCGTCATGTTCCTGGAGATTCCCGACCTTCTGACCGCCGCCGAGGTCGCCCAGCTGCGCGAGTTCGGCGCCACGCTGAACTTCGTCGACGGCCGGGCGACCAACCCGGACTCGAAGGTGAAGAACAACCTGCACGCCGACCAGCAGGACCCGCGGCAGAAGGCCTCGTCGGAGATCCTCGGCCGCGCCCTTGGCCGCAGCGCCCGGTTCGTCGCCTACGCCTTCCCCAAGCGCATGGCGCCGCCGGTGCTGACCAAGTACCGGCCGGGGATGAACTACGGGGCGCATGCCGACAACGCCTTCCTGCCGATCGGCGCGCGCCCGCTGCGCTCCGACCTCAGCTGCACGGTCTTCCTGAACGAGATCGCCGACTATGACGGGGGCGAGCTGTCGGTGCGGCTCGGCAGCCGCGAGGTCGATTTCAAGCTCGCGCCGGGCGCCGCCGTCATCTACCCGTCCACCACCATCCACCAGGTGAAGCCGGTGACCCGCGGCGAGCGCCTGTGCGGCATCACCTTCATCGAGAGCGAGATCGTCGACCGCGTCAGCCGCGAACTCTTGTTCGAGCTCAACGACGTGATCGCCCAGGAAGGTGAGAAGCTCTCCTGGGAGGCCCGCACGCGGCTAAGCCACGTCACGGCGTCGCTACACCGCCAATGGGGCGACGCGGGGTAGGGCAGGGTACTTCGAAAGATTTGGAGGCCTGACCGGGAATCGAACCCGGGTTCACGGATTTGCAGGCCCTCGTGTCTCCCAATGATTCAATCGGTTGTCGGAAAACCAGGCCTTTTTGTAGTTCAACGAATTCAGATATTTAGTGACGGCCTTGCAAACCAATTGTCCCTCGCGTGGCGGTGGCTTTTGTTGGCATCGATCGACGATGGACGCTTAGCGTTCGGGTGCCCGCTTCCTTGTCCAAGCTCCGAAATCAAATGCGCTCAGCCGCTCTCGGCCCGCTGACAACAGGTCCAGGGCATAGAGACAGGCCATTCGTTCTTCTGGATCTCGGGCACACACAAGTTCAGCGCGCAGGGTGGCGTTGACGTCGAGGACGGCCCTGTCTGTGAGCCACGGTACAATCGCCATCAGCATCTTGTCGGCGCCGGCAAGCCGCAGTTCTTCTTCTGTTATCATCGTCTGTTTCGGCGTGGCGGGAAGGCCATCTTCGGTCGAGAAAGCAAGCTCAATGGACCATTGTTCGCCCACCGATGATAGGCTAACAATCAACCATAACGTGTCAATATGTCTGATGCACGCAACTGATATGGCGACCCTGACACCGTGTCGAATCTCATCGATCAAACACGCGGAAGATCGAGGCCAGCATGGCAGCGCGGCGCAACGACCAGGGTCGCCAGTAGGAGAAGACCATGCCAGGATTTGCCGGGGTTGATACGTCAAGCTTTCCAGGCGCAGATGTGCTCGCTTGGCTTAAAGCGAACAGCAATCTCAGTTGGTGCGGCTACTACCTTGCTCCGGCCCCAAGCCATCACGACATCGGATGGATGGGCAATCGCGAAGCCCTGCAGGCTGCGGGATGGGGTTTGGCTCCCACTTACCTGGGGCAGCAACTCGGCGGATTGGGCAGCCATCAGGTCTCCGGCGCCCAGGGCACGATCGATGGCGCAGATGCGGCCGAGATGATGGCCAATGAAGGCTTCGTCCAAGGCAGCTTCGTCTACCTCGACCTCGAAGACGGCCCACCGTTCGTCTCGCCGCGAACTGACTATGTCGCGGCATGGGTCGCCAGCGTGCAGTCCGCCGGCTACCGGGCTGGTGTCTACTGCTCCCACACGTTCGCCGCGGACGTGCATGTGGCGCTGCCCGCCGTGCGGATCTGGGCGTACCGAGTGGAGACGGCAGCACCACACCCGTTTCCCGGGACAAATTTCCCGGACTCAGCACCCGCGGGATGCGGCTATCCCGGCGCCTACATGTGGCAGTTGGGACAGAACTGCCAAATCGCTGTACCGGGAGCGCCATCGGGCGTCCTTCTTGTCGATCTGAGTAGCTCGGTCGCCACGGACCCTAGCGCCCCCTGATTTCAGGCCTCCCCGCGTCTGAATTCCTCTCCCAGCGCCGTCACATGCCGGGAGCATCGAGCCCAGGCAGGCCTTCGGATTCAAGTAACGCCCAACAGGCATTCTGGTGGGCCTTCACCGCTTCCACGAAGCGGAACCAGTCGCTCTGGCTATAAGTAGCTGGATCGCGCCACGCGCAGGGGAGGGCGTCAGATTGGTCCACATAGTCGGCCATCATGCCCAACAGCCGGTCGGCGCGTTGGCGCAGCGTCGCGTCGCGCTCTAAGACTGCAGAGTTGAACCAAGCATCTTCGTCATAGTCGGGGAGCGCTGCGCCTCCATAGGCTGGCTGCAATGCGCGGGCCTGATAACGGGCTATGCGGGCAGCCCTGAGAGTGTCGTCGGTTGTCGGATCGGACGGTCCAATATCGGCATCGAGATGTTGGCGCAGGATGGCGGCCTCTGAGGTCAGGAAGGCATCGTCGGCGGCGTTGTTGATGTGCCGCGCCAGGCGCCTGAAGAGGGCTTCTGCGGCATCGAGGAAGCGCAGACGATTATCCACGTCGGGCGCGCTCAGCCGACGATCCTGCCAAACCAGCGCCGGGTGGTCGGGCTGGTGGCCGGCCGCCCCGTGTCCAACGCTCAAGAACGCGCCCACCAGACCCCCGTCGGGCATGTCGTTGAACGCGGCGCGGCGGCCGACGAAGTTCTGATGCGCCCAGGTGTCGACGTATCCGTGCGCTGCGACGCCGATCCGGTAGAGATCGTCTGATGCAAGGGCCTCGTCGATCATTTGGCGAGCGACCGCGCTGTCTGGCGTCGTCACCCAGAGGTCTTGCTGGCCGTCAGATCGTTGCGCGCTCGGGGCGTCCGGATCCCCAGGAATGAAATGGAAGATCGGATAGATCCGAAGCAGTTGCGTCGTCGGCTTCAGAATGTTCATCGATTGGCTGATGTAGTTGTTGTACCCGCCATTTGGGGCGCCAGTGATCTGGTACTTGATGTGATTGTCGTCGACGCTCTGCGCCGCATGCGCCAGGGTCTCGGCTTGCCCTGCGCTGAAGCCGGCCCGCGCCGCGATCAGGTAGGTCATGTAGTAGTGGAACTCGATATCCATCTCAGCTCCGACGGTGGGGCGCAGGCCAGCGCCGGATCAGTCCAAAGGGCGAGACTCGCCGCGACTAGGTCGGCCGAGGGCTGCAGTCTCGGCAGTTACGGTGCTTTCGCGGGGCCCTGTGCCGCGGCCGGAGCCGCCGGCGGTGCGACTGGAGCCGGCGCGGGAGGCGGCGCGCCGGGCGGTGTCGCGGCCGGCGCGGAGAGCGTCGGTTGGCCCCAAGTGAAGGGGTCTTCCAATCGATCGGTCACCACGTCGCGATAGGTCAGACCCTTCAGCAGGATCGTGACTTCATTGGCGAGTTCCGCGTAGCGAGTGGCGGCGTTCGGGGCGAATTTCTGGGCGTCAGCCATCGAGGCCACGACGTTGAGCCCGGCGCCCGGGCTAGGGACGCCCAGCGGCTTGCCGTTCGAGTCCACATCGACGCCCGTCGTTGCGGCGACCTTTAAGTCGCCCGCTCGTTTGCGGAGTTCGGTGACCAGGCTGTCCGCGTCGCCGACGCTGGTGGGCTGTGTCAGCCGGCCGCCCACGAAGACCACCTGGGACAGGCCGAGGATCTGCAGCAAGGTGTCGGGGACTTTGAAGCTCTCAAGGTTAGTGAATCCCGAGTAGATCATCGCCACGCCGACGATGATGCTGAACGTGAAGGCCTGAAGCTTGTAAAGATCGACCTTTGATCCGGTCGTCAGGACGTCGCGCCACTTCGGCTTGTCGGTCCCCGGATCGTCGACGGTGAGGACATGATGGCTGACCAGCCAAGCCCAGTTGTCGGCGGTGAATCGATCGCGCGTGGTGTTGACCGCTGTATTGCCCAGGGCCCCCGCTGCGGGAATTCCAAGGAGGAAAACGATCGAGGGCGAGAGTTCGCTCAGCGTGCCCGTCCGCAGCAGCGAATAGCTGACGCCATAGCCCACGAGCATTAGGAAGATCAGGACCTGCAGCTGGGAGAGGCTGGCTCGGCTGAAGATGTCGGCGCTCAAAACCACCGGATCGAAGCACTGCCACCATGGGATTTGGACCCCCTGGTTGCTCACGCGGACCGGCCGAGCGCCCGCACCCGAAAACCGCTCCGATAATTGAGCTTTCGCGGCGCGAGTCGTTTGTCCCGCCAAGAACCGGAGCAGCGCGGCGATGCAATAGACGACGACCATGATGCCAAATGCCGTCAATCCCGCACCGGTCTTGTCGCTTACGCGCACGGGCAGGGCGGCGAACGACACCAGGCGGTTGGTCGCTGTGGCGCCTGCGCTTGTCGCCGGGAGCTTCTGGCACGCCACGACGAACAGCCAATGATGGTCGATCAGCTTGAGGGAGTCGCCATCGTTGATCTTCACCTTAAGCCCGTAGGCGTTGTCGGCCGTCGCCCCGGCGCCCTTCGCATCATCGCTCGGATCAGCCACTGGGTGGACGACCTGTAGGAGGGGAATTTCCGAGGACTTCGCGTTCTTTTCGCCTTGCGGCGCTAGGAAGGCGCGGAATTCAAGATGGTCGGAAGCGGCGTCCTTTGGGTGCAGGTAGGTGAACATGGTCGCCGCCTGCGACGGCAGAATTCCAGACGCCGGCACCACGAAGCCCTTGGCCACGGCCGTCGTCTGGCCCAGCAGGTCATTATAAGATGCTGAACTGCAATCTGGCGTCGCCGCAGACGGCTTCGACTTGTCGCCTTCACCCTGTTTTGGCGTCACGACACCGGGGTCTTGCGCGGCGGCGAGCTTCGCCGCTGGGGTGGCTGGCGTCTGAGCCATGCTGGAGGCGGCGCCGGTCAAAACGGCGGCGGTCACGACCGCCATTGCGACAAGAAGCCAGCGCCGCGCGCCCAGTCCGTGTCGGAGCTTACGCAGCATGGCGAGCCCTCCCAAAGCTTCCATAGACGGTCATCCGAGCGCCTTGCACGCGTTCCACGCGGCCCACGCCCCGCTGAAGGTGCGGTAGCCAAGTTCGGGGCTGAGGGTGTCCGTCTGCATCCGCATCGGCTGGTTGTAGACCTTGTCCGCCAACCACCAGGCGGTGAAGGATGAGATGTAGTCCACGTCTGGCTGAGGGAGAGCCGCCATGCTGATGTTGGTGAGGTAGACGAATTGATCCATCGTCCAATCCCCCGGCGGCGACCAATTCTGGTTTGCGTCAAGCGTGGGACTGATCATCGGATTCATGCGGACGATGCGGCTGTCGGCGGGCGCGGGACCGCCGCCGCCGGTCATGACATGGGCGAGGAATGACGCGATGTCGGGAGGATCGTCGGTGATGCAGCCGGCGAGCTTCGCGACGTCGATGGGGAAACCCTGCTCACTTCGCGCCGCGAAGAGCCCGGAGGCCGGTTGCTGAGCAGGCGGTCCCGGCAGATGGGTGATGCCGGTCCCAATGCTGAGAGCGACGATGTCGGCCGGCGAAACCCCAAGGGTGATCGCCTCGGTGACCCCGGCCAGGACCGGATTGTTGCAGCCGGCGACTGCGCCATCCCAATACCGGCCGTCGCCGATATAGGCGGGCTCGTCAAAGTAGTTCACCGGCGCATTGGAAGAGGCGTGGATGGCCTGCGCCAGCGGCACGTCGCTCGCCGCCCCGACGCCCCAAGCCGCGCTTCCCGCCTGCGCGGAACGGAAAAAACAGGCGCCGTTGCGGTCGAAGTCGAAAGAGGTGATGAGCACATGCAGGTCGTTGGCCGCGCCGGCCCGGCGCAGCCCAGACGCCACCAGACTGAGCGGCTGTGCGCCCGTCTTCGGCATCAGCGCCTGGAGCGCGGACAGCTTGGCTTTCGCGCTGAACTTCGGCCCGAAGCTGGTCAGCCCGCTAATGAGGCCGATCAGCGCTTTTGTGGTGGGCTGGAAGATCGAGCGGCGAAGGGCCTCGGTTTCGAAGTAGCCCAGCACCGTGGAAAGCGGGAGGTCCTCCAAGAGGCCTCCAAGTGTGATCGAGCCTCCTGAGTTGGCCGTCGCCAGATCGAAATCGGCGAGGACCTCATGGCCTGTCGTTGCGGGGGAATAGAGCTGAATGAGCGCGCGGACCTGGATCAGCGCCCACACACCGCCGCCGTCGAGCGAGAGAATCCGGAACGCCACTTGCACCCCCGTGCGCAGTTGCGAGCGAACCTTCGCAGCAAAGTAGGGAGGTTGCAATATGTCTGACCGCAACCTGGAAGGCTGACCGTCGACGCTGGCCGCGGGAGGGGCGGCCCGCAGCCAACGGGATGGGGTTCGGGCGGCTCAGAACAGTGGAAAAGCGCTAGTCTGCACTGAAGGGCCCGGCGGGCCGCGGACCTGCGGCGATCCCGTCGTCGGTCTCGCGTTCGCGCCAGCCGACGGCGCGACGGGCGATGACGGTGGGGTAGGGCAAGGCGTCCGGCTTCGCCAGGGCGTCGACATCGAGGCGGTTACAGTCCGCCGCCGCCGAGAATCTCGGGGGAGTCTGGGGCGCTCTTGGGCGGGGTGAGATTTTGATCCATGTCCCGGCGCTTGAATTAGCGATGTTGCGGTGGACGCACGTTTTGCATCCTGGGCTCGCGAGTCGTCGCCTTGCAGAAGGCGATCATCGCGTCCGCGCTGAATCGCGGAATCGAAGTGGTCCATTTCGCGCGTGCCGATGTTCAGCACTGCTTTTCCGAGGTCGGCGCGCGCACGCGTCTTGAGATCGCTGCGGCGGTGGCGCGCCAGATACCTGCGCTTGCCCATCGCCTCCCGCGACGTCGGGGCGCATGGCTGCCGGAGGATCGGTGGATGGCGTTGTTCAGCGCCGCCGCGCTCGTGCTGACGCACTACCGCCTGGGCGCGGCACAGATCTTTGAAGATCTTTCCGCCGCATAGCGGCCCGCGGACCGGAAGCACGCTCCAAACAGGGGGCGTGCTTTCTTTGGCTGTGATCGGCGGGCCGGCGATAGCACCAAAGCACACTGGAGCGGGCGGGGCGCTGCCGCCAGCGCGCGAATCCCCGACGCGCCCGAGATCAGGTCCAGATAGGCTTGGTAGTCGTCATCGCCGAAGAAGGCCGCTTCACGGTGGTTGCCCCGCTGGGTCGCGTCGTGCGGCGGACCGGGGATGACGACGCGGGCAAGATGGGCCATCGGATATCTTGGGACCGAAGACCTCCGAACGATTCAGGATGCCTGCCATTTCATACAGTGTCACCGTAATCCCCGGTAGAGGATCGTCCGCTTGACGCCCACCTCCAGCGCCAGCGCACTGCGGCTCTCACCGGCCTTCAGCGGGCTCACCGCCGAGAGCCTGAACTCGCGGCTGAACCTTTGTCGTTCCTGCTTGGACATCCGTTCTCCAAAAGAGAACTGTCCCTTATTTCCCTGTCTCGCTACAGGGGGTCACTCCAAATCCGGTTTGTCCGTTACCGATCATTGTTCTTAGGAGTTCGCGGGACGCGACCTGCAAATTGCGTATCAACTCCTCGCCGGGCTCGCCTAGACGTGAGCGTGTGCAGGCCTCGTTGAGCAGAGCCATAAACGCTGCAAATTGCTCTACTTCGTCGAGAAAAATGACAAGACCCACCATTGATTCGTAGGGCGGATCAAACGCCAAGTCGTCTCGAAAGAAATCGCACGTATCATAAGAATCGCTCTGATCCATAGATGCATCGGGAAGAGAAACAACATCCCTCAATCGACATGCGATCTCTCTTCTCGTCTCAACTGCTTTCAGTATCATGGCTTATGACCCAAACAGCTTCTGCTTGATCCAGTCAATCGCAGGAATGTGCGCCTCCGGTGCATGTGAGGGTCGATCTCCCTGCACGGGATTCCCCTTGGCATCGCGAACAGTTCCACCCCGCGTCTCCTTCACTTCTGGACCTCCTCCTTCAGCTCCTTTTCTTTCGACTCGAATCTGATTGCCTTTGCCGTCACCGACTTTGACTCCGCCCGAATCGCTCTTTTTGGGAGGAGCCCACCCCTCCCTTTTGGCCACTTCCTTCGCAATTTGCCGCGCCGCAGCGAAAACAACTCGTCCCGTTATGGCCTCACAGCCACCAGCAGCGCAGCCACCCGCCCCACCAAAGACGACTCCTGTCGCGATGAGCTCTGTGCGAGCTCGCTGTGGATCGGGATGCTCTCGCTGGTCAGCATCGATTGAGGCAAGGGTTTGAAGTGTTGTCTGAGCGGACTCAGTTCCGCTTGGATCAGTCCGATTCGTCGGGTCGTCCTTCACATAGGTATACAGGTTCGGATCGTCCTGCTGGCCGATGGGGTCGGTTTGCAGGAACCGACCCATCATCGGGTCATAGACGCGGGCTTTGTCGTGGTAGAGCTGGGCCTCAGGCAGGGCGATCTGGCCCGTGTAGGCAAACCGCATCGGGCCCCAGGAGCTCGTCTCTCCGTAGGGGCCGAAGCTGTAGGTCGTGACAGCACCGGTGGCGTTCGAGGTCGCGATGATCGAGCCCTGTCGGTCGGCGTGCAGCCAGGACTTCGGCGAAGTCTCGTCCAATCCCTCGTACCAAACGAGGGGTTCGTCGATTCCGCCTCCGTGGACATAGTGGCGTACCGCATGGTTGAGGTTGTCATATTCGCCCAGCAACCGGTCGCCGTCGTAGAGGAAGTTCGTGACGGTGCTTGAGCTGCCGGTGGTCGCTGTGGTCTGCGAGAGTCGTCCCAGCGGGTCGTAGGTGAGCGCCATCGACACGCCACTTTGGCCTGGCGCTGGACCAACGCTGATGAGGCGGTTTTCGAGATCATAGGTCAGCGCGCGAGCCCCATCGCCCGTCAAGTTGCCATTCGCGCTGTATCCGCTGAGGACCGTATAGGTGGCGTCCCTGTTCAAGCCGTCGAACGTGCGACTGGGCAACATGGGTGGGCGGCCAACCCAGGTGTAGGCGTCGCTTTGCTGGACCAACGAGGTCGCTTGGGAGGCGGGACTGAAGCTGACGGTCTGCAGCGACACCTTCTGGGTATCGGTGCCAGCTTGTGTCAGCGCGCTCAGCCGTCCGGCGCCATCATAGGCGTAGTCCGCGTAGCCGCCGTTGCCGCGGTCCATGTGAGCACGGCGTCCCAGCGGATCGTAGAAGATGCACACGAGGCCCACCGCCCCACCGCCGGACGTCGCCGGGCAGGCGGCCTGAGCCGGCTCACGCAGCCCGACGAGGCGGTTGGCGGCGTCGTAGTCGTAGAGCGTCGAAAAGCCGTCGAAGAGCGTTACCGCGATCCTATTCCCGGCGGGGTCTAGAGTTGAGGTCACGCTGCGGCCGAAGGTCTGGTCCTGGGTCAAGCGGCCCGCGAGATCGTAGGTCAGGATCGTGCCCAAGCCCGCAGGGCCCGCGAAACGCGCAGAGGTCATCCGCCCGGCAAGGTCGTAGTCGTAGTAGACGTCATGAGGCGCATCGGCTTCGAGATGCTTCTCGATCACGCGGTTCAGGTTGTCGAAGACGTAGGTCAGGCTCTGGCCATTGCGGCGGCGGAACGAGAGTCTGTTGCCGTTGCCGTCGTAGCTGAAGTCCTCATGATCGGCGGCGTTTGAGGCGCGAGCTCCCCGGGCGAGCACGGGATAGATCTGACTCGCGAGGCGGTCGAAGCCGTCATATTGCAGCGTGGTCAGATTGCCGTTGGCGTCGGTGATTTGGGTGCGCTGACCGTTCGGCGAATATCCGAAGGACTCAATGGCCAGCGCTTTGAGGTTAGTCGCGGCCTGCCCAAAATATCCCCGATCTGTTTCGGTGAGCTCGCCGCGGAAGTTGTAACCGTTGAAGGTGACCCGGTCCTGGAGCGGCGTGTTGATGTTCGCCGCGACGGGCGTGCAGGCGTCTGACGGTGGGGCGCCGAAGGTCGTGGGGTCCATGCGGACCGCCGTGCAGGCCAGGTTGTCCGTGGGGTCGTAGGACAACTGGGTGAGTGCGATGATGGAGCCGCTGCCTAGATCGCGGACAGCTTCCTGAACACGGTTGCCGACCGCGTCGTGGGCGAATTCGGTCCGCAGAAGCGCCGTGTAGCCGGCCGCCAGGGCGGAGGTGGACGTGCCCTTCTCCTCAGCGGTGAACAGCCCGTCGTCGTCGTAGGTCCAGTGCTGCGTGGTGCGAGCCGCCGGCCCAGCGCCATCTGGATCAGGCGAGATAAGGTATGTCAGGCGGCGGTCGGAATCCCACACTAGGTTGGTGGTGTCGGTCCGCGGGTCGGTGATCTGGAGAACATTGCCTATGGAGTCGAAGCCAAGCGTGGTGGTCAGATTGAGACCGGTCGGGTCGATCGTGGCCGAGCCCAACACAAACTTGTTCGCGGAATTGTAGGCGTAGGTGGTCGTGACGCTTTGGGACGAGGAGATTTTCTTCGTCGCGGCGGTCAGCAGCTGGACCGTGTCCGAGCCCATGGTTGTGGCGGTGTAGGTAAAGTCCCGCTCCGGCCGCACCCCGTGGATATCGGCAGGCTGAAGGATTTGGGTGAGTTCGCCGGATCCTGCGTCCCAGGTGTAGTCGCTCACGGCGCCTATAGCGTCGGTGATCCTGGTCGGCTTGTTGCACGTCTTGGGATTGGTGCAGGTGATCACACCTATCCCTTCCGAAAGGGTGGTCGTCGTTCTCAGGGGCATCAGTGGCGAACCCGGCTTTGGGGTCCGCAATGTCGAAACGACATTGGAGCGGACGTCATACGCCTGCTCGGCGGTGTCGAGTTCAGGATTGATGGTCTTGGTGAGGCGGCGCATCGGGTCATAGTATTTTTGCGTCACCGCGTTGGTCGGATCGACGGACTGGAATTCGCTGTTGTTTTCGTCGTAGAGGCTGAGCCAGCTGTTGCCGCGGGCGTCGATCTTCACGGCCCGCTTCCAGATTTCCTCGGCGATGCCCCCCGATAGGTGGGTGGTGACCCTGTTGAGGGCGTCCATCTCGGTCGCAACCCGAAGGAGGTCGTCGTAGGCGATGAACAGCAGAGGGTAGGTCTGAATGTTGGCAGGATCGCCGGCCGAATAGATGCGCCGAAGCTTGTAGTTCGGGCGCACGATGACCGAGGGGTCAGGGGAGTAGCTGTCGGCGGCATATTCGTACTTGCTGACCAACGTCATCGGATCGGTGGCAGTGAAAGTATTGCAAGCCAGCGCCTTCACCGCGGAAGCATCGAAGGGGCCAGGTGACACTTGGGGGCATCCGGCCAGCGCGAACTGGACAGAACGCCCACTGTCGTCCGTCACCGCGGTGATGCGGTGTCCCACGTTGTAACCTTCGAGGCTGCCGGTGAAGAGCGAGTTGGAGAACGCACCGCCCGTCAGCACATTGGTGAAGGTCAGGGTTCGCCCAAGGGAGTTGGAGACGCTGGTCAGATAGTAGTGCTGGTAGGTTGGACCCAGGCCGCCCGCATCTGCCACAAGACCGGCGGCGTCAAGCCAGCTCACCGACTCGGGCTGGTAGTTGAAGTTGATCGTAAGGCCATTTGGAAACGCCCAGGTATCGGCCTTGAAGACCGGATCCCCGATCCATTTGGTGGGCTGGCTTGGAATCAGCAGGGCAGAGAGCGAGCCGATGCTAAAGTTGATCCGCGCGCCGTCCTTGTCCGTGCGCGTGAATGTGATCAGCGAATAGTCCCACGAAGACCCGCTTCCGGAGTTGAGCCCCGAATAGGGTCCCGCGCGCCCATTGGTCTGGACGAGTGACGCGGCCGACCCCGGCGGCGCGTTGAAGCGGCCGTCAGGGAGTTTTAGAAACACTTCCTGCGTCGGCGGCAGGGAGACTACGACCGCGTTGTCCGGAAGCTGATCGCTGAGCCAGGATGCGGCGAACATGGCCGCCATCCGATGCTGAAGATCGGGGGTCTTGAAGAGGTCGTTGAGCACATAGGCCACAGCGATCGCGGCCGAGGCGTCCAGGGCGGAGTCGCGACCGAAGGTCTTTTGAGGGTTGCTGACGATGCTGGCCGTGATCTGGAAATTGTGGGTCCATCCCCCGCCGAGGTGCGAATTGCTGTCCTCGTCGGCCCCCGAGTAGCGCCAGACGCCGATACGGCCTTGCGGCCAGATGCCTGCGCCCTGCGGACCCGCAAGAGTTTCGAGCGTGCCGTTGTCGGAGCTGTAGAAGCGCTTGAACGGTAGACTGAACGGAAAGTCGCCCACGCCCGTGACAATGTCCGCTGGCGGAGCCACGGCAAGCCCACCCGTCGCTTCGTTCACCGACGCTTCGGCGGACCTGCGGCCGGCCTCGGTCGCATGCGCTGATTTGATGATGTCGGCCTCGGGGTCGGCACCGGTCGGCGCCGGAGTCGTTGCGCCCTTCGAAAGTCCAAAACCGTCAAGGAGGATGTAGGCGTTCGCATCCGATCTAAGGGCAATTTTGAAGCTGGCCGCCAAAAATGGCTGACCCCAAACGTAGAGGACCGGGTCTGTCGCTGTCATGTAGTCGTACCGGCCATTTGACAGCATCTGATAGAAGGACGGATCGCCGCCTTGAGCCTGACCGAAGCTGACAACTGATGCACTCGGCACCAGCACAAACGGCGAGTGCTGTCGATTCTGGTCAACGAAGGCGGCGATCGCGGAGACCGTCACTGGGGCATGGCGTGCCTGCTGGCTGACCGACCCTTCGATCGCGACCTGGACCAGGGATGATGTCTCGAAGGCCGCGGAAGCCGCTGCGGTGGAATAGGTCGCCGGCGTCACACTCACGGTGCTGATCGCCGTCATGTCGTAGTTGGGATCGAGAGAGGAGGTCGCAGGGAGGGTTTCCGGCGGGAGCTGCGCTGTGACCATGCCAATGGTGTTATGGGTTCCGATCGTAGATCCGCTGACCTGCGCCGCCAGCCGATTGAACATGCTCCTCTGCACGAGAAAATTCACCGCGAACGGAACCTCGTCCCGTCCCTGGCTGGTGGGGCTGCTGTCCACAGCCTGCAGATCGCTGAAGAACTTCTGGGTCTGTGGCGAGCCGTCGCCCCAGCCTTGGATGACCGTGACCAGGTCGCCCATGGGGCCGGTGATGCTGTTGCTGGCGAATGCTCCGTGCTGGTAGGCGTAGGGATGGCTCGCGGTCAGAGTGATCTGGAGCGTCAACAATCCGTGCGGGTATGTGATGCAGCCGGTGCCGCAGGACTGGACCAGACTGTCGTCAGCGTACAGCGTGCCCGCTGCCAGCCGCACGATCCGAGTCGAGATCTCGTCGCTGAAGAAGGTCTGATTGATAGATCCGGCCACTACGTTGAGGACCGAGCGGTACTTGTCCGGGATCCCGTTGACATCGCTCCAGTTGATCTGTTCGAGTGCCGGATAGGGCAGGCTCGCCGACACCGCCGGCGCGTAGCTGGCGTCGATCCGTTTGCCGCCGATGACATCGTCCAGTCCCTGCCCGGGATTGTTGGTTTCAAGCCTGTGTTGCAGGTTTGCAGCCCACGTCTGCACGGCGCCGACAGCCAGCGCCTGGTTGGCGTCCTTCACGCCCACGAAGCCATTTACCGTTGGCTGGGTGGCGTTGACCATCATCTGCGCCAAGACGCCCGCTCCGCAGGTCGAGGCCGACGAAGGACCACATCCCATCAGGCTCGCGATGTCTTGACCGGGCTTCAGGGTGTGGCGCTTGAATGATGGATCATAGAGGTTGCCGTTCGCCGCGACCCAGATGTGGGCGAGCGTCACGGTGGAGAGTGTGCCGGTCACCGCAGCGCAGGTTGTTTGGTTGTTGACGATGGCAGGGATCCCGCCGTCGGCGAGAAGCTGGCAGGCCGCGCGGGCATCGACAGCGAGTGCGGCGGGTGCCGCGCCCGGGTTGGTGACGAGGCCCGTCCACTGGCCGAATTGCAAGCCGGTTAAGGTGATCGTACCGACCTTGTAGGCGACGTTCGGAACGCCGGCTTGGTCCAGCAGTTTAACCATCAGATCCGCTTGGTCGAACGGCGTACCGGACTGGTCGATCAGAGCCCCGCGGGCACCCTTGGCGAGGCCGAAGCGGAACTCAACCTCGATATTGTTGCGCACATAGTCGAATACATTCTGGGTGTAGCTGTCCTTGCCATTGCCGCTCGCGCCGAGGCTGCGGGAAACAGCACGGATTTCGGGCCCGGGGTCCGCGGCGAGCGCCAAACCCAGGGTATGCGTCGTGGCCGATCCATAGAATGACCACGCCTGGCTCGGAGACACCAAGTCGGCCGCGACCAGTTTCATTGCCGGCAACTGGGCCTGCGCAGTCGAGAAGCCAAAACCTAGCCACAGCGCCGTTGCCAGGGCGCAAAGGCCCTGCCGAATCCCCCACATCGAACGGCCCCCCGGTTGCGCGACGCTTCTCGCTCAGGCGGTTCCCGTCGAGGGCCACCCGCGCACAAACCCTAAGGCCAAGCTTGCGCAACCGTCAATTGCGCCTGCGATAACTTCGCGCGTTTCGTGGGGTCTAGTTGAGAGCCGATGAGCCAAGCTGGCTGACGCCGGAGAGCACGCTGCCCATCAGGGCGCCGAGCAAGAGACCGAGGACGACGATCAACACGGGCCCGGCTATGCGGCCGAAGCTCTCGATCCGCCGCATGGCGGCGTCCTCCTCCAACTTGCCGCCCCGCAGCAGCATTGGGCCAAGCGCGTTCGAGGCTTCGCCGACCGCCGCCAGGCGGACAATGGAGGGTGGAAAGCCCTTGGCGGTCTCCAGTGCGGCCGACAGGGGTTGGCCTTGGCGCACAGCCTGCAGCATCGGCTCGATGCGCCGGCGCGCCGCTTTCGTCATGGTCGCGCGGTTGGCGAGGCGCAGGGCGTCGGTCACGGGCGCGCCGGCGCTCAGCATGGTTCCGAGCGAAATGGCGAACCCCCCGAACACCAGGCCACGGACCGTGCGCCGGGCCGGTCCGTCCAGCACCGCGGCCTCCAGCGGGCCATTGAGCAGGCCCAGCCGGCCGGCCATCGCCAGCAGCACCACCGAAGCGAGGGTCAACACCTCCAGCGCCGTGAGATTGGCTTTGAGGAAATTGCTGGCCGCGATCAGCATGGCGAGCGCCGGCGGCGGCGTGGTGCCGGAGTCGAGCGCCAGAGGCGCGATGGTCGGCACGATGAACAGCAGGATGACGAAGACGGCGGCGATGGCGCTCACTAGGACGAAGGCCGGATAGGAGAGGACCGAGATCAGCTGATCGCGCAGCTTGATGCGCGCGTAGAAGATCTCTGCGGCACGCTGAAGGCCGCCGGGCAGGTCGCCGGAGGCTTCACCGGCCGCGATCATCGAAGCCACGAAGCTTTGCGAGCCCTTGAAGCTTTGGGCGAAGGCGCGGTCGAGAGCCTCACCGCTGGAGATCGCATCGCTCAGCGCTTTCGACAGAGGCTTGACCGGCGAGCGATCGGAGCGGCCGCCGAGGATGTTGAGCGCGGTGCGGATGTCGGCTCCGGCGCGCAACAGGTCCGCCAGGCTCGCCAGGAAGTCGGCGCTTTCGCGGGCTGGCGCAGAGCGGACCTTGGCCGGCGCGGCAGGTCGCGAGGCGCGCCGCAAGGAGAGCGGCGCGAGGCCGCGGGAGCGCAGCGTCTCGAACGCCACGCCTTCGTCCCCGGCGTCGAGGGCGCCGCGGATCCGTCGGCCTGTCGCGTCGACGGCCAAGTAGCGGAACTGCGAACTCTCAGCCATGCAGAGTGGTGGCCACCTCCTCGAGGGTCGTGAGGCCGGCCAATGCCTTGTCGTAGCCATCCTCAGCCATGCTCTTCATGCCTGCGCGGCCGGCAATCTCCTGGATGCCGAGCGGTGAGACATGGTCAGCCAGCGCGCGCAGCAAGACGTCGTCGGCCTGAAACGCCTCACCGATCGGGATGCGCCCCTTGAAGCCCGTGCCCTTGCAGGCCGGGCATCCCTTGGGCTGCTTAAGCTGCGCCGGCACGCCGACACCAAGTGACTCTGCAAACAGCCGTTCGGTGTCAGAGGGCGCTGCCGCCTCAGCGCACCGCTTGCAGAGCCGGCGCACCAGACGCTGCGCGACAGCGCCCTTGAAGCCGGCCACCAGCTGATACGGCTCCACGCCCATATCGCGCAGTCGCGCAATGACGCCGACCGCATCGTTGGCGTGGACCGAGGCCAGCACGAAGTGGCCGGTCATCGCGGCTTGAACCGCGACGGCCGCCGTCTCCGGATCGCGGATCTCACCCACCAAGATCACGTCGGGATCCTGCCGCAGAAAGGAGCGCAGGGCGGCCGCAAAGGTAAGGCCGACATGCGGCGCCACCTGCGTCTGAGAGACGTGCTCGAAATGGTATTCGACGGGATCTTCGATGCTCAGCACCTTCTTGCCGCTATCGCGGAAGGTCTCCAGCAAAGCATAGAGCGTGGTGGTCTTGCCGCTGCCCGTCGGGCCCGTCACTAGGAATAGGCCGTGTGCGGCCTTGGCCGCTTGGCGCAAGACCTGCGACACGTGCGGGCTAAGCCCTAGTGCATCCAGGTCAAGTGGCACGCTTGACCGGTCGAGGATTCGCAAGACCGCAGATTCGCCGAACACGGTAGGCGAGGTCGCGACGCGCACATCGATCTGCTTACCCTGGACGATGAAGGTCGTGCGGCCGTCTTGCGGCATGCGCCGCTCGCCGAGGTTCAGGTTGGCGATGACCTTGACCCGGGACACAGCCGGCGCCGCGAGGTCAATCGACACCACCTGGTGCTCGAACAAGCGTCCGTCGACCCGCAGCCGCACGCGCAGATCGTTGCGGGTCGGCTCGAAATGGATGTCCGAAGCGCCCAGCGCGATCGCAGCCTCGAAGGCCGAGGCCACCAGCCGCGCCCCGCTGCCGTCCGCCGAACTGTCGGTGACGAGGTCGAGTTCGCGCTCAAGGCGCCTCTGATCGGGCGCGATCTTTAGGTCGCGCGGCGCCGCGAACGCCTTCTCGAACTCCCTCTTCCACTCTGCAGGACGCGCCGCCAGGATGGTCAGATTGCAGCCGGTGGCGAACACCAGTCCGGCAAACGCCTCATCGTCGAGCGGGTCGCAGGCTGCGCAGGTGAGATCGCCACCGTCGCGGCGTAGGGGCAGCACCCTCGCCCGTCGCAGGAATTCCGCCGAGACGCCAACCAAGGTCAGATCGCGTTCGACCGGCGCCTGCAGCGGCTCCCAAACTTGGCAACCGGTGGCGTCGGCGTAGGCGATCACCAGATCGTCGTCCGAAAGGCTGCCCATCTGGTTGAGCACCTGCTCGACCGGCTGCTTGGTCTGGGCGGCGATCAACTCGGCGCGGGCGATGGCGGAGGCGTCGACGACAGCCTCGTCTTGCAGCTTCTGCAACACCGCGTCGCGACGCGGGCGGACTGCGGCTCCAAAGCCGGTCTCTAAACCGCCCACGGCCGCCATCCCTGTTCAAGCGCCACGCCAAGGGCCCAACCTGAGGCCGCGATCATCGGCCCGAAGGGCGTTCGCTGGCGGGCCGGGCGAACCAACAGCGATGCGGCCAAGCCCAACACCGCAGCGCCCAACACCATGAGCGGGGTCGCAACGCCAAGCCACAGCGCCAGCGCCGAGATCAGCTTGACGTCGCCCAGCCCCAGGCCTGGATCACCGCGCCGGCGTGCGAAGCTTCGGCGGAGCTGCAGCAATATGGCGCCGCTGGCGAGGGCGGCGAGCAGCCCCATGCCGAGCGCCATCCACCCAGAGAGCGCCGAAAGCGTCGCGCCGCCGAGCGCCACCGCCAACGTCAGGCGGTTGGGCAGACGTTGGACCTTGGCGTCCACCGCCACCTCGGCCACCAGGCATAGGCCGATGATCGCCATGAGCGCTGCGCGCAGCGGCGCGCCTGTCGCAATCGCCGTAACGAGCACTGTGGCGCCCGCGAGCTCGCCCGCCAGATGAATCGGATCGATCCGCGCGCCGCAAACCGCGCAAATGCCGCCGGCGCGCAGGTAGGAAATCACCGGAACGGTCTGCAGGTAGCTCAGCGGCGCATCGCAGTAATCACAGTGGGAGCGTCCAGCGTGGGAGGTTTCGGCTCGGCTCAGGCGCACGCCGGCGGTGACGGCATAGCTGCCCAAGGCGAGACCGCTGACGGCGGCCAAGGCAAGCAGGCCGCCGTTCGCGGTCATTGGCTGGCCGGGGCTGTGAGATCCTTATCGAGCCCGGTCCCGCCCGGGGCGCCGTCACGTCCAAGGCTGGTGACTGTGAACGATTGGCCGTCGGGCGAGACCGTGTACTGCACGGGACGGCCCCAGGGGTCATTCAGAAGCTGAGTGCTTTTGAGATAGGGTCCAGTCCAGCCGTCGGCGCCGGCCGGTTGAGCGAGAAGACTCTGCAAACCTTCACCGGAACTTGGATAACGCCCGACGTCAGAATGGAACATCTCGACGGACGAGGCGACGGAATCGAGCTGCATTTGAGCTGTCTTCGCGCGGGCACGCCCGAGCTGTCCGATGATGCCAGGCGTGAGCACCGCGACCAAGAGCGCGATGATGGCCAGCACGACCATCATTTCGGTGAGGGTATAGCCTTCGTCCTTTTTCAGGCGCTTGGAAGCGCCGCCAGCAGGCCGTCGCATATCTGAAGTCCCCCCCGGGATAGCCGTCGCGTGACCACCGCGGCGGGATGCCGCGCGTCACCTGTAAATCTCACGATCCTGTCGTCTCGCCAACCCGCATCGGTTGTAGCGGTGATCCTCCACGCCTCTCCGATGTGCCAGGCCGGCGTCCCGCCGTCCTGCGGCGCCTGGCGCGAAACGTAGGCAAACTGCGCTTCTTGCCCGAGCGGCGAGGTCAGGCTCGGGCCACAGGTCCGCCAGAGGGGCGCAGGGTCGAGATCGCCGACCGCGGTCGCGCCCGAGGCCACGTCGGGCCGGGCAAGAGCCGCGGCGAGGGTCGCCGGCGCAGCCACGCCAAACTGCGCGAGCGTGGTCGCTGGCAGGGCCGCGGCGGCGCTCAAGGTCAGCTTGTCGACCTCGGGCTCAGCGGTGATCTGCATCCAACCGAAGTCGGTGCTTAGGCTCCAGGCGAAAGGCCCCGGCGCGCCGCTCCGAATAATGGCAGCGACGGCCTGGAGATGGGCCCCGTCGAGGGCGTATTCCTGGCGCGAGCGCTCGAGTTCGGCCTTGGTCAGCGTCAGCTGATCGAGGCTGCGCAGCACCAGGGCCGACCCCAACAGAGTGAGCGCCAGGCAAAAGACCAGAGCCGCCGGCGTGGCGAACCCTGCCTCGCTACTTTCGGGTGGGGATGAGACCACGGCTCTGCAGCTCATGCATGTCACCTTCCAAGTCGGCCATGGCTTTGTCGCTGGCCGGCGCGTCGCGGAGGATGCGGGCCGTGAGCAAGACGATCAGCTCGCTTCGGTCCTGGGTGTGGGACTGTGACTTGAAGAGTGACCCCACGAGCGGAACATCCTTCAAGTAGGGGATACCGCTGTCCCCATCGTTGCGCGTCGAGCTGATGAGGCCGCCCAATGCGACAACGCTGCCCTCGTGCATCACTAAAGCACTTTCGAAGCGGCGCTGCTGGATGGTTGGAGAATCGATTCCGGAACTGGTGGTCTGGGCGACTGAGCTGACTTCCTGGCTGACCTCCAGGGTCAGCTGCCCATCACCGCTGACCCGCGGCGTGACCGTCAGGATGACACCGGTGCTGCGGTAATCGACCGAACTTACCACCGGCGCCCCGGCCGCCGAGGTCGACTGCGACGCTTGGGTGACGACCGGCACCTGATCGCCGACCTCCAGGTGCGCGGTACGCCCATCGAGGGCGATGATCTTCGGCGCCGAGACCACCTCGACGGCGGTGCGCGATCCCAGGGCGTGGACGGCGGCGTTGATGTTGTTGTTGAGGAAGGTCACCGAAATCCCGGGTGAGCTCGGGCCGATGGTTCCGTTGGCGTTGTTGATCGAGCTTACCTTGGTGTCGTTGGACAGCACCGACCAGTCGACGCCGAACTCGAAGTCCTTGCTCAGCGTGACTTCCAGAATTGAAGCTTCGATCAGAATCTGAGCCGGCGTGCGGTCGATCTCGGTGAGGATCCGCTGAATCTGCAGCCATCGTCCGGACGACGCGAAGATGATCAGGGTGTTGGTGTCCCTATCGACGCCAATGCGCGCGGGATCGTCGCCCGCGCCCCCAGCGCCGCTAGACACAGCGGGAGTCGACGGCGCCGGCGGCGGAGCCTGGGCGGCCTCCCTGGGCGGCGCGCCTTGCAGACCTGAATTGAAGTTGAAGCCACCTTGAAAGTTGGATGTCGTCGCGCCGGACTGACCTCGACTTGAGCCTGTATCGACGGCGCCTTGCAGGCCGAGGACGCTGTTGAGGGTCTTGGCGAGGGCGTCGGCCGAAGTGGCCTTCGGCCGGTAGATCCACATGGCTGTCGCCGACTCTTTGCCCGGCGTGTCCAGGCGCGCCACCCACTTCGCCATCTCCGTGAGAGCTTCTCCGGAGCGGCTGAAGATGATCAGGCCATTCAGCCTGCGCAGAGGCACGACGCTCACGCCCACGAGCCCGGCGCCTTGAATGATATGCTCGAGTTCCGGGGCGACCGTCATCGCCTGCGTCTGCGTCAGCTCGAACCAGCGGATCTTGCTGTCTTCGAAAGCGCTCTGATCGAAGATCTTCAGCGTCTCCATGGTCGTCTTCAGCTGGCCACCAGTGCCGCCCAAGAGCAACAGGCCGAGCTTGTCGCTCGTGTAGACCACGCCGTTGGCGTTGGAGATCGCCTCTAGAGCCTTGGCGACCTCACTCGGCTGCGCGTAGGCCAGAGGAACAGCCACGATCTCATAGCCCGCCGAGGTCGCCGCCTGATCGCGACGGCGGATCACCGCGGCGGATTTAGCTTTGGCCTGGGGGGTGACGAGGAGCACGTCGCCGTTGTGCACCAGGGCAATGCCGTTGGTCTCAAGCACGGCTTCGAACGCGGCCAACAGTTGCTCGCGCGTCAGCGTCTGCTCGATGCGGAACGACATCCGCCCGCTGACCGCCGGGTCGATGGAGAACGCCGTGCCTGTGGCGCCAAGGACTTCCTGCACCACCTGGGTGATCTCTGCGTCTTGGAACGCAAAGGTGTAGGCATCCGCGGCCCCTACCTTGCCGCCGTGCCTGGGTTCGGCGATCGGAGCTTCGCGATGCGGCGGCGCCGCCGACGCGGCTCCGGCGAGCATGAGGACGGCCGCAGCCCCGGCTGCGAATCCTGAGAGGCATGAGCGGGGCGCGCCGCGGTCCCCGCGACGCGACGGTCGCATCATGGCCGCCTCGGGGCGCTGGCCGGCGGCGGCGGCCGGCGAAATCCGGGCGGAATACCGTCCAGTTGCGGCGCAGGGGTGAGCGGCGGATTTGGCGCCGATAGGGCCGCGGAAGGCGGCGTGGGAGAGGCCGGCGGAGTCGGCCCCGACGTGGGGCTAGCTGGGTCATTGCCCAATCGCTGGCCGAGGCCAATCTCGACCGGGCCGTAGATGGTGTCGACCACGACCTTCGAGTTCCCCACCGCCTGTAAAGTGATGCCATCCCGCGTTTCGCCCAGCATCATCCACTCGGCCGGGTGATCGTTGATCGACAGCAAGCCCGCGATGCGCGTGCGGGAGCGGACCAGGCCGTCCAGCCGCAAGGCGGGCGGCGGGACCGCGCCGGGTCCGGTGGTCAGGAAGAAGATCGGTTCGGCGGTCAGGGCGGCCACGTCCACGGCACGGGCCGGGGCGACCGTCATTGAGGGGGCGCGAAGCGCTGCGACCTGATCCTCGATCGGACCGAGCCGCGCGTCGGCGGCCGACGGACCGCCGCCGGCGAGCCAGGCGAGGAACCCGGCGACGAGACCGCCGACGATGGCGATGGGCGTTAGCGAGAGGCGGAGCAAAACACACGACCTGAGATGCTGAAGGTGACGAAGGAGGTCTTTGACGAGAGGTCGACCGAGTCGATGAACACCAGCGGGCGCACCGCCCCCAATCGCCCCAAAGCTGTCAGTGCTGCCTCGTAAGACCCAGCGCCGGAAAGGCGCAGGCGAAGCGGCGCCAACACCCCGAGCCGCGCCTGTGGCTCCTGGGTAACCTCGATGCTGACATTCTGCAGCGGAAAGACAGAGGCCAAGGCGAAGAGCTGGGCGCGCAACCGTTCGGCCTCCGCCGGCAAGGCCGACGAACAGGTTGCATCGGCCGTCAGGCCTTGCGTCGGGGTACGTTGGCGAAGCAGTTTGGCGGCGAGCCCAGCATCGCGTTCCACCGCCGCCATTCGCGTGTCGAAGTGGCCCGGCTTGGCCAAGCTCATGAGCGCGACGGCGCCGGTGAGCGCGCAGACGAGCGCAATGGCCGCGCCGCCCGCGAGCTCAAGGGCCGAAAGCGGGCGCACGCTCATCGGCGATTCTCGGAGCGCTGAGTTGCAAGGGGAAGCTGCGGCCGGCCAACGCCCCACAAGGTCAGCCCGGGCCGCGGGTGGGGCCCCCGCGTGATCGGTCGGTCGCCTGAGGTCAGGGGCGGGGTGTCCCCCCGCGCCTCAATTGCGATCAGGCCGCGGTCCCAATGAAGCGCCACGATCCGAGCGTCGGGAGCCTTGGCCTGCGCCACCCAGGCGATGTCATCCACCACCTCCTGTGGGATCGCTGCGTCGGGATGACTTTGGGTCAGCGCCAGAAGCCGCAGATGGTCAGCCTCCAGCCGGCGCCCGGCTCGCAACTTGGCCGCAACATTGTGTTCCAGGAGGTCGAGCCGCTGCGCCGCCTGGTTCCGCGTGTTGATGACCTCGCCGGTGGCGTAACCTACCGCCAGCAGGAGAGCGATGGCGCCGAGACCGAGAAATACGAGGCGCTGGAGGCGCGGAAGCGTGTCACTCGATGTGCGCGCCCCCCCCCCGAACGCCACCCGCACGGATTGACCGTCGACCTCCTCGACGGTCTCGAAGGGGCCAGTGTAGTCCCGCCGTCGCACATAGAACACCGCATAGCGGCCCGGCCGACCCGGCCCCCAGGTCTCGAGCCGTCGCAGCCGATGCATCACCTCGGGGATTGGCAGGGGTGCGCCGTGGCGCGCCTCAAGCTGAGCCGCGCGGGCTTGATCCCATGGAAGACCGGCAGGCACGGCGATGGTGCGCACGAACACCATCGGCGCCACCGGCTCTGGACCTTCTGTTTCGGGGAATTCCTTGAATGCGGCACTGGCCATCAGCGGCAATCCCCGGACACAACATCGAAGACGCAGGTGACGGGTTCTTCCTGCCACAGGCGCGCCCGCACCAAGCTCGCAGGCGCCCCGTCGCCATCGCGGATGATCGCGATTGTCCGAAGGTGCTGGCGCACGTTGCCGGGCGGCGGCCAGGTCGTGCTGACGCCGAGCTCGCTCTCGTAACTGAAGTGGGCTGGGCCTGTGGTGTTGAGCGCGAGCTGTCGAACCTGTCCGTTGTCGCTCAGCTGCAACGCCAGGCTCGCTGGCGCGGCCGGCGCGATAAGCTGGGCTTGGCACGGCTGCCCCCCACCACAGTTGAACTGCAGACTGGTCTCGGAACCCGCCAGCTGGGTCGGCTGGTCAGAGCGATCGGGGCCCTGCGTCGCAAGAAGCCGCTCGAGACTCGCCTGGACTGATCGCAGCGCCTGGGTGTCGCTGACCTGACGGGCTACCCGCTGCTGCTGGCGTTCGAAGACGCTAAGGCCGGAGGTCACGCCACCCACGGCAAGCGCGAGGATGGCGAGCGCCACCAGGGTCTCGACCAAGGTGTAGCCATCATCGTTCATGTCGCGTCCGCCGTCGGGCAGGTCTCAAGCGTGGAGGCCCAGTAGTGGCGCGCCGACGCCGTCGAGGTTAGCTGGACATACCGTCGACAGACCGAGATGGGTTGCTCGGCGCCGGTGAGCTGCGTCTGCAGACTCCAAGTGAAGGTCCCGGTGGTCCCTGTCGTCGTCTCAAGGCGCCGCGGACCTGAGACCAGAAGATCGCGCATCAGCGCGTCAGCTTGCCGGATGTCTCTCGCTTGCTTCGCGGCCTGGGCGGCCTGCTGCGCCGCCGCCAAGGTCAAGCTCACCGTCAAGGTGATGACGACCAAGGCGACCAGGGCGTCCACGACAATGTAACCCGCCTCCGCCACCTTGCCGCCGGCCCTCGAACGCCGCCATGGAGCGGGACCGAACAGGGCAATGGGGAACTGGGTTCGAAGCAGATGTCCTAAAAGCCTTGGGTGTGGATACAAAAGCGCCGCCCCCCAGCGTTGCGCCTGAATAGGTATCATATAGAGAGGGGCCTGCAACTTGCAGTTTCCAGCTGGCTACACGCTCGCATGACGTTATCGCCGACCAGTGTTCCGGGACCTCGGTTCGCGCCTCTCGGATCTGATCGACGGCGCGCTATGCTGGCCGGCTCGATTTCGGTGGTGTTGCATCTGTTGGCGGCAGTCGCCCTGTTGGGAACAGCGTCCGGTCAGTTGCTCGCCGATGAGGGCGCGCCGGCTGCGGCCGGCGGCTTGCCGCCGATGGCCGTCAGCGTGGTGTCGGCGTCGAGTCTGCGCGCGCCGTCGACGACGCGTGACGGCCTGCGACCCCTGTTCGCGAAATATGGCGCCGACCAGCCGCCGGTGCAGATCGCCGACGACCCGCATCGTTCCGCCATGAGCCGACTGCTTGGGCAACTACAGGGCGCCGAGGCTGGGCAATCGGCCACGTCATCGACCGCGGGCGCCGGAAAAGCGCCGTCGATCGCCCCCGTCGAAAATCGGTCGGCGAGCGCCCGAGGTCGAGGCCATGGATCGGACGCTGGCGCCCCCGGCTCGACGGGAGGTCTCTGGGGCGCGGTGGAGCCCTGTTGGACGCGTTTGGCCGGGGCCAGTTCTGTGCCCGTCACGCTGGAGGTCACCCTGGACGCGCGCGGAAGACTATCTACGCCGCCGCGCATTTTGCGGGAGGCTGGTCCCGCGAATGAGGCGCGGTTGCGAGCCGAGGCCAACGCCTTGGCCGCGCTAGCCGCTTGTCTACCAGAAGGCGATGTACGCTTCAGCGGACGGCTCTATCGCCTAGAATTCCAGTCGCCCCAAAACGCAGCTGGATAGAGCGCGTTGAGGGCCGGGCTCCCCAGGCCGTCGATCGCGCCCGCAACTATTACGAGACTCACGCCAAAGATGAGCCTTGCGTTTTCACCACCATTGCGGATTGTAGCGCGAGTACAAGCTTAGCCATGAAGCTGGGGGGCGCTGAGTGGGGGTGATCGCGTCCCGTGTTGGACGATGGCTGCGGCTCGCTGCCGTGCTGCTGGTGCTGACGCCCTCCGGCGCGGTAGCTCAGACCAGCACGTCCTACGCCTACGACGCCCTAGGTCGGCTCGTCAAAAAACAGGACACGACCGAGCAGATCACCCAGCGGTCGATCTACTACAGCTACGATCCGGCCGGAAACCGGACCGACATCGCCAACAGCCTGGACGGTGTCCGTGAGCTGGCCGTCAGCAGCTTCACGCCCTCCTCCGACAGCGGCCTCGGGACAGGGCTGACGCCGACCGGTATGGCGGACGGTCGCGTGGCGGCGGCGAACACCGTCTTTGTCACGCAATCGGAGACAGCGGCCTGGATCAAGGCCGATCTGGGGTCCGCCCAGCCGGTCGGCTCCATCGACATCGCTGCCGCGAGTCTCACGGCCTCGGGCATTGGCGCGGATAACACCAACAGTTCGGTGATCGAGTATTTCGACGGCACCAACTGGGTCTACGCGGCAACCATCAGCACTGTGCAGGCCAACGCCTACCTGACCATCAACATCGGCGGTATCACGGCGCAGTACTGGCGAATCCGCCGCACCGCGTCCGGCCAATTGGGGCTTGGGGAGTTCCGCTTCTTCAGTGGACCCCGTCCGCCGAGAGCGCCCAGCGGCGGGCCGATGACCGCCTCCGCCGTCGGTTTCACACTCGCTCCCGGTGGATTGGTGACCTTCCATCCCCTCGACAATGTGGTCGGCGGCTCCGCACCCCTGAGCCTCTTACCGCTCGCGACGTCGACCGCCGGCGGCGGCGTCGTCTACATGCCGGACGCGGTGACCGTGAACTACACCGCCCCTGCTAGCGGGGTCAGCTCAGACCAGCTCACCTACACGGCCCAAGACGCCACCGGCGCCACGGTCATGGGCACGGTGAATTTCGCGATCAATCCCGGCTCTACCGAGTCGGGGACCGACTATCCTTTTGCGGTCGCAATGGAAGAGAAGACCGCGCCTGGACACACCATCACCTTCAACCCGCTCAACTTCGCTCTAGATACTTACGGGCAGCCGCTGCAGATCATCAGCCTCGATCAACCAGCCGTACCCCAGAACACGATTTCGAAAGACCCTGTCACTGGCGCGATCACCTACACGCCCTGGCAGTACTGGGCGGGTGACGAATACCTGAAATATACCGTGCAGAATCCAAGCGGCAGGACGTCGAGCGCGGTCATCCACATCGCGGTCGCCTCGGATATTCCGCCAGTCGCCAACCCTGACGCCATCTCGGCCCGGCCCGGCCTACCGGTGACATTCGATCCGAGGACCAATGACAGCGACGCCAACGGCGATCCGCTGACGATTGTTGCGGTGGGGCCCGCGGGCCACGGGACCGTGACCATCAATGGTGGAACGAGCGTCACCTATACCGACCAGGCTGGGTATCTCGGCCCTGACAGTTTCAGCTACACGATCTCCGACGGCCAAGGCGGCTCAGCGACCGCCACCGTCTCGGTTACCGATCGGCTCAACCTGCCGCCCGTCGCGGTGGACGACGTCGTCACTGTGCCAGCAGGCGGACCCTTCACCTTCGATCCTCGGGTCAATGACAGTGATCCAGACAACGACCCGCTGACCATCATCGCGATCGGGACGCCAAGCCATGGCACCGCTGCGCTCCAGGCGGGCTTGGCGATCATCTACACGCCGGCCGCCGGCTACACAGGGCCGGACAGCCTCACCTACGAGATCAGCGACGGACAGGGTGGGACCGCTCAGGCCACGGTCACCATCACGGTCTCCCCTGACGCTGTCGAGTATCTGGTCGTCGCCGGCGGCGGCGCTGGCGGCGTCTACAATCCCTATGGAACCAACGTGCTGACCGGCGGCGGCGGCGGCGGCGGCGGCGTGCGGAGCGGGGTCATGCTGTTGCCGCCAGCGACCTACACCATGACCGTGGGCGCCGGCGGCGCCGGCGGGACCAATGGCGGCAATTCCTCAGTCGGCACGTTGATCACCGCAATCGGCGGCGGGGCCGGTGGCCAGGCGGGTGGGTCGGGCGCGGGCGGCCCGGGCGGCCCCGGAGGCGCGGGCACGCCCGGACAAGGTTATCCCGGCGGCGCGGGTACGGCCAATAGCCTGACCGCCCAAGGCTCATATGGCGGCGGCGGCGGGGCCGGTGGTCCGGGCCGCGCGAGTATCCCGGAGGCGCCCGGAAACCAAGCCACGGCGCCGGGCCAAGGCGGAGGCGGCGGGCCCGGAATCAGCAGCAGCATTTCGGGGACCACCACGACCTACGCCGCGGGCGGCGGCGCCGGCGCCTTCTCCTATACGGACGTGACGGGCTACCACGCTGAATACGCCGGGGCCGCCGGCGACTCGAGCGCCCAAGCGGGCGGATCGGCGCCGACTTACGACGTTCCGAGCGCGCCGCCGAACCGCGGTGGCGGCGGCGGGTCGCCCGGCTACGATGCAGGCGCCGGAATCCAGGGAGAAGGCGGCGCCGGCGGCTCGGGCGTGATCATCCTTCGCTACCAAGGACCGGCGCGGCCCTACGGCGGGACGGTTACTCAAGTCGGCGGCTATACCATTCACACCTTCACCGCCACCACCGCTGTGACGGTGCCGACCAATCGTGCGCCGTTCGCGGCCAACGATGTGATCAACGTCCGGCCCGGCTTCTCGCGAACCTTCGATCCGCGCGTCAACGACTCCGATCCGGACGGCGATCCGCTATTTGTCCTTTCGGTCAGCGCTCCAGCCAATGGTGTCGCCTCCGCGGCGGCTGATGGAACCAGCGTGACCTACACGCCCAACGCCGGGTACCTGGGCGCGGACAGCTTCACCTACATCGTCAGCGACGGTCGCGGCGGAACCGCGATCGGGACCGTCTCAGTGACGGTTCGCAGCAATTCCGCTCCAACGGCTGTCGATGACGCTATCTCCGCGTCTGCAGGCTGGCCGTTGACCTTCGATCCGCGGCTCAACGATACCGACCCCGAAGGCGATGCGCTCAGCATCACGTTTTTGGGGACCTCGCCCAACAGTCTGACCCATCTGAATCCGGATGGGACGGTCACTTACACCGCCAATCCCGGCTTCACCGGGGCAGACAGCTTCACCTACACGATCAGCGATGGTCAGGACGGAACGGCCACAGCCACAGTCCATGTCACCGTCGCGCCCGAGGTGCGCGTCTTCACGATCAGTCCCGCCGTCAACGGCAAGACCACCTGGAATCTAGACATCGACGGAACGCTGAGCCTGCCGACCGCCGGGACCTGGACCTTGACGCCGCAGGCGAATTTCGTGGCGCAGGCCAAGGCTTGGGGCGCCGGCGGCGCGGGTTGGACGAATTCGGCCGGTGGCGGGGGCGGATACGCCGGCGGCCTAGTGCAGTTCCAGGCCAATGTGGCCTATCGCCTGGATGTCGGGATTGGCGGCGGCGTGGCGACAATCCAATCAGGGGGTGCGCCTGGCGGCGGCTCCGGCGGAGTCTACCAAAATCAATCCTTCGGCGGCGGGGGTGGCGGCTTCTCCGGCCTCCGCAAGAGTCTCTCCAACGCTGCAGTTCTGATCGCAGGCGGCGGCGGCGGCGGCGGGAGCGCTGGCGGTGGCGCGGGTGGCGGATTGAGCGGGCAGCCCGGTGGGAGCTTGGGTCTCATCAACAACCCGAATTTCCCCTACTACGCCGGTGGGACGGCAGGGACGCAGACGAGCGGCGGAAGCCCTTTCATGGCCGGCAACGGCGGCGGGGCGGCGGGTGGTGGCGGCGGCGGCTACTACGGCGGCGGCGGTGGTGGTGGCGATGGGCAGGGAGATGGCACCGGAGGCGGCGGTGGGTCGGGCTATGCGCTCTCGTCCGACGTGACGTCAGCTGTGTTGGCGGCGGGCAATGCGTCGGCGCCCGCAAATGGCGCCGATCCGGACCGTGGTGGGGCAGCAAGCGGCGGCGCCGCCAGCTCCGGAGCCGCGGGGGCGCCGGGTGAGGTGATCCTTGTGGGCGTCAGCAACTCGAACACGGCCCCGGTCGCCTACAATGACTCAGTGAGTACGACTTGGCTGGCGGCCAAAACCTTCGATCCTCGGGAGAACGACTACGATCCGAACGGCGACACACTGACAATCACAACAATCGGGCCTGCGGCCCACGGGACGGCGACGCTGAATGGCGGCGCCTCGGTGACCTACACCCCGACGCCGAACTATGTGGGCACAGACAGCTTCACCTACGCGATCAGCGACGGACGCGGCGGGACCGCCAGCGCCACCATCACGGTCGCCGTGACGGCGCCCACCAACACCGCACCCACGGCGGCCAATGCCAACGAATCTGTCCGGGTGAACCACGCGGTGACCTTCGATCCGCGGACTGCCGATAGCGACATCGAGCTCAATCCACTCACCATCAGCGCCATCACGGCGCCGGCGAACGGCGTCGCAACGATTGCAAGCGGCGGAACGTCGATCACCTATACGCCGACCGGCGGCTACATCGGCCCCGACACCTTCACCTACACGGTGAGCGATGGCCACGGTGGCGCAACGACCGCCGGCGTTTTCGTCACCGTCTATCCGAACACCGCCCCCGTCGCGGTGGATGACACAGTGGCGGCCACTGCCGCCGTGTCCTTCGACCCCCGCACCAACGACAGCGACGTCGACGGCGATCCGCTGACGGTGATCTCTGTCACGCAGCCGACGCACGGCACAGCTTCGGTAGTCACCGGCGGCGCGGCGGTCTCCTACACGCCAATCTCCGGCTACGTTGGGCAGGATAGTTTCACCTACACCATCTCAGATGGTCAGGGCGGCACGGGCACTGCGACGATCCGCGTCAATTCGGCGATCGACTATCTCATGGTCGGCGGCGGCGGCGGCGGCGGCGGCGATGCCGCCACAGGGGTCGTCAATCAAGCCGCCGGCGGCGGCGGGGCCGGTGGTATGAAGACCGGGTCCTTCACCCTGACGGACGGTGTCACGTCGTTCTCCGTTGTGGTTGGCGCCGGCGGCACCATCGACAGCGGAAACGGCGGGAGTTCGTCGCTCGGCGGATCATTGGCTGTCTCAGGCGGGGGTGGCGGCGGCAGCTATGGAGGCAGCGGACTCGATGGCGGATCCGGCGGCGGTGCCGGTGCCAGATCGTCTGTGGGACAGGTCACGTTGGCAGGTCGCGGAATCCCGGGCCAAGGGAACGATGGCGGTGCCGGCTCTGGAGCTGGCGTTACCGGCGCCGGCGGCGGCGCGGGCTCGGCGGGCACGACAAACAACGCTGGGTCTGGGCTGGCGAGCGGCATCACTGGGACCTCCGCCTACTACGCGGGCCTAAGCGTCGGCAGCGCGTCCAATAGCGGGTTCGGGATAGGAGGGCATGGGGCCAGCTACTATGTCGCATCTAGTGCGGGCACTGGCGGCGTTGTGATTATCCGCTACCCGACCGGGACGATGACGGCCGTCGGCGGCACGATCACCCAGGCGGGTGGCTATACAATCCACACCTTCACCGCCAACGGGACCTTCACGCGCAATAGCATGCCGGTCGCCGTCAACGACGTTATCGTCGCTCGCGGCAGTGCTGTCACCTTCGACCCGAGGATCAACGATAGCGATCCAGATGGCGACGCACTGACCGTATATTCGGTAACTTCGCCGACCCACGGCACTGCTGTCATCGGCGGCGGTGGGACGCAGATCACCTACACCCCGTTAGCCGGCTATATCGGGCCGGACGGCTTCAACTACACAGTGCGCGATGCACGCGGGGGCATGGCTGGGGCGGCGGTAAGCGTCATCACCAACCATGCGCCTGTCGCAGCCAATGACAACATCACCGCGGTCGCCGGCGTTGCATTCACCTTCGACCCGCGCACCAATGATATGGACGCCGATGGCGATCCTCTGACGGTCGCAACCGTGACCGTGCCCCCGCACGGGACGGCCGCGATCACCGGCGCGGGCGCTTCAATCACGTATACCCCCAGCGCCGGCTACAGTGGGTCAGACACCTTCAACTATTCGATTTCCGATGGCCAAGGCGGAAGTGCTTCGGCAAGCGTCAACGTAACCGTCACGCCCGCCCGAACCTTCACGATCAGCCCCGCAGTCGGCGGCGTCACTACTTGGAACATTGACGTGAACGGCCCCTTGAATCTGGGGACTTCCGGGACCTGGACGATCACGCCGCAAAACACCTTTTCGGTACAAGCCAAGGCTTGGGGCGCGGGCGGCGGCGCCGCCTCCAATGCCGGAGCTGGCGGCGGTGGCGGCTATGCGGCCGGTACGATCCAGCTTCAAGCGGGGGTCGCCTATCGGATCGATGTTGGCGCGGGCGGCACCAACGGCGCCGGAGGCGGCGCGGGCGGCGCGCCGGGCGGCGGCGGCGGCAGCAGTGGCAGCTGGGAATTCCCGGGGTATGGCGGCGGCGGCGGGGGCTTCACGGGCCTTCGTAAGAGCTCTGGCGCCGCCGTCTTGATCGCCGGCGCGGGTGGGGGTGGCGACGGCAGCTACGCCGGAGTGGGCGGCGGGGGCGCCGGCGGCGGCGCCTCGGGGAGCGCCGGCGCAAGCCCGCCCGATGGCCATACGACCGGTGGCGCTGGTGGTACGCAAACGACGGGCGCAGCGCAGTTTGCGGGTTCTGCCGCATCTACTAGCACTATAGGCCAAGCGGGCGGCGGCGGCGGCGGCTACTATGGCGGCTTTGGTGGCGCGAACGTCGCCTATTGGGACGACGACATCAGCTTCACCGTAACGAGCTCGAGCGCCGGAGGCGGCGGTTCCGGCTACGTTTCGTCGAGTGACGTCACGTCCGGCGTGTTGACCGCCGCCTCGGGCGCGACTCCGGGAAACTCGGGGGACTCGGATCGCGGCGGAGCCGGCTCCGCCAGCACCACAGCCTCAGGCAGTGCGGGCCGCATCATCCTGAAAGGAAGTTAGGCCCTTGCCGCTTCGTCGGATTGCTGAGACGCAAGGCGCGCAGGGTTGGCAATGCCGGTGAGGACGTGTGAGCGGCGCAGATCTGGAAGCCGTCTTTGAAAAGGCAGCACAACGCCACAGGGCAAAGGATCTGTCCGAGGCAGAGAGGCTCTATGTCGCCGTCCTGACGGCCGAGCCCGAGCACGATCGCGCAGCTTTCAATCTCGGCGTCCTTCTTCTTGATAGCCAAAGGGCGGCCGAGGCCCTGCCTTATCTCGCCTTGGCCGCCCGCTTGAACCAGTCCCGCGCCCTCAACTGGCTGGCCTATATTCGTGCTCTGGCCGAGACTGGCCAGGCGTCGGCCGCGCTGCAAGTCCTTGACCGTGTGCGCCAACAGGGGCTGCAAGGGCCGGTGGCCGATCAGGCGGAAGCCACTGTCCGCCACCGCCGGGGCGCTGAGCTCTTGGGCTCGGGAGATGCGAGTGAGGCTGCAGCCGAATTGGCGCGGGCCGCGGCGCTCGTTCCCAACGCGCCACAGGTCCACGAAGACCTGGGCGTGGCGCTGAATCAGCTTGGGAGGATGGCAGAGGCGGAGGCCGCCTACCGCGATGCGCTCTCGCTCGATCCTGCGAGGCCCGATAGCTGGGCCAATCTAGGCGCGACGCTCGTCCGTCTGGGCAGGGACGACGAGGCAGAGGCTAGCCTGCGCTCGGCCTTGAAGCTGAAATCGTCGCATCCCGGCGCTCTACAGAATCTTGCGACGCTCCTACGCAACCAAGGACGGTCGGCGGAAGCCAGAGCCACGGCGAAAGAGTTGACCTGGGGCGATCGGACCATTGCGGGCGCAATGCAGCGCCTAGTGCTGCCGCCGATCTGCGATTCCCAAGACCAGATTGAGCAGGCTCGAGAGCACTATGGCGCTGACCTCCACGAGCTCGAGGGCGCGGGGCCCCTGGAGGATGACGGTAGGGATTTTTCACTGGCCTCGTTCTATCTCGCCTACCACGGCGCGGGCGATCGAGCGCTGATGGAACACCAGAGCGCCGCTCTGCGCATAGCTGCGCCGGACCTCAACCATGTCGCCGAGCACGCTCGCCGTTGGACAGCGCCGACCGGTCCGCGGATCAGGGTCGGTTTCATCTCAAACCTGTTTCGCGATCACACGATCGGGCGTCTGTACCGAGGTCACATCGAGCATCTCGATCGAAGCCGCTTCGAGGTGTTCGTTATCCACGGCGCCTGCTCGATCCGCGACGAATTTCGCGATCGAATCGACGGCAGCGCCGATGCGGCCGTGGTGCTGCCCGGCGATCTCGCGGGTAAGCGCAGCATGATCGAGGACCTCCGTCTGGACGTGCTCTTTTACCCCGATATCGGCATGGAATCGGAGACCTATCTACTGGCCTTCAGCCGGCTGGCGCCTGTGCAGGCTACCGCTTGGGGACACCCTGACACGACGGGGCTCGCGACCATCGACTACTTCCTTTCGGCCGACCGATTTGAACCGCTGCACGCTGAGGCGGAATATACGGAGCGGCTGATCCGGATGCGGCGCATCCCTTGCCTCTTGGGGTGGCCCTTCGAGGGACAGAAGGTCCAAAGGCCGGAGCGCGCGGCCGTCGGGCTTCCGGAGCGGGGCGCCCTCTACGGCTGTCCGCAAACTCTGTTCAAGTTCCATCCTGACTTCGATGAGGTGCTGGCCGCCATAGCTGCGGCGGATCGGACCGGCCGCATTGTTGTGCCGGCGGCCGAACAGGCTCGATGGACCGATCGGCTGCGGACGCGTTGGCAGGAGCGTCACCCGATCCTGCTCGAAAGCGTGGTATTCCTCCCTCGCAGCCCTCGCGAGGTCTTCCTGGGCCAACTCGCAAATTTCGACGTACTGCTCGATCCCTTGTACTTCGGCAGCGGGCACACGTTCTATCTTTCCGCCGCCGTCGGCGTGGCGACGGTCACGCTTCCGGGCGCGTTCGCGCGGGGCCGGGTGGTCGCGGGGGCCTATACTCAGATGTCGTTGGAAGGGGCACCCGTCGCCTCGGACCGCCAGGCCTATGTCGAACTGGCCAAGTCGATCGCCGGCGGTGCGCTGCCGGATCTACGCGATCGACTGCGCGAGGCCGCGCACCGTGAGCTGTTCGGTGACCATCGCGCGATCGATGAATTTGAGCGGTTCCTCGTCGAGGCGGTCGAAGCTGCGCGACGGGGTGAATGTCTCCCGAGCGGGTGGCCAGCCTAGCGCCAGATTGCTCGCCGAAGCCGGCTACCGAACCAATTTGACGGGCGATTTCCAGTTTCCTGGATCGATGCGTTCAAGGCCGCGCACATTGGTGCCAAGCTCTGACGGCGTGCAGAACATGTTCAGGCTCCCCACCGTTCCGAAGGCGTTTTCTGCGATTGCGTTGAAGTTGCTTTGGCTGAAGAGCCGCGGGGCGTGCCAGTAAAGGTCGTAGCCATATTCCGTGATGAGATCGATCAACGCCTGCTGGCGGCCCACTCGATCATTTTCCACATATAGCGCCGGACGGCATCGCCGGATTGTCCTTTCCGCGCCGCGCAGCACCTGCTCCTCAAGGCCCTCCACGTCGGCCTTGATCAGATGGCAGTGGGCGAGCTCAAGACCATCGATAGTGCGAAGCCTCGTAGCAATCCCGACATCGCCGGCCTCAGCCGCCTTGACGGAGACGCCGCCGAAATTTCCAGAAGCCGCGTAGTCGATGGGTGGGACCAGCGCGACGCCATCTGCCTCGCCGCACGCGTCGGGGTAGGCGAAAGCGTTGGTAACGCCATTGAGCGCAAGGTTCGCGCAAAGGATTTGGAAGATTCGCTGCTGCGGCTCGAACAGATAGATCGGACCGGGCGCGCAGGCCCTCGCCAAGGCGATGGAGTGTGCGCCGATGTTCGCGCCAACCTCGACGATGGTCATACCTGGCTTCGCCAACAGCGCCAGCGCCGCCCATTCCTCGGGGCAATATTCGCCATAGAGCTCAAGCGAGCGGGTGACGTACTGGTCGCCCGGCAGGGCGAGCATCGGGCCATGCCGAGTGGGAATCGGCGTGAGAAAAGCGTCGGTCATAGGACGGCAGCCTAATGGCGCCGCATGGCGAGAGCCATTCAAGACGACAGCTGATGGGCTCAGCATGTTGATTTTGAAAAATGAGATTGGCGCGAGGTTTCCAGTCGGCGCGCCGCGCCGCGGCTGGGTGGAGTTCCTTCGAGCTCAGAGATCGCTAACATCGGCTGCGGGGCGAGCCCATCAACAGCGATCCGCTGAGGACTACCTCCGCTTTGATCGCGTCGCGTTGAACTGGGCGATGACCGGCGGCGGCACATTCGTCACCTATGGCGACACACGCAGCCGCAACGGGACCGACAGTTTCAGCTAACCCTTCTACCTCCACTGGGACATCGAACTTGGCGACGGCCGGCCCAACGCGGGCTGGAACAAGTTCCTTAGCGCGTCGCCACCTCAGTTCCAAAGACTGAGCAGGTAGTCTCGCAAATCGGCTGGCCACGCCGCGCTCAGCTGATCAACGGCTTTGCCATCCCCACCAAATAGTGCGCGAATGGCTTCCTCATAGCCTGGTTGGTCGCCGCAAAGCGTGGTCATCGCCCGGTAGATTCGATCTTGTGCGGCGCGGAGCTCTGAGCCGTCGTCCGCGGTGCGCCGCGCCTGTTCGACTAAGCGGCGCAGCGCTGCCGAGGCGCCCCCGGGCTGCCCTGAGAGCCAGTCCCAATGTCGCGGCAGCAGTGTCACTTCACGGCTGGTCACGCCGAGCTTAGGTCGGCCACGTGGCGCCTTTGGCACCTCCGGAAGGAACGAGAATCTGGACTCGATGTCGACGGTCGAACCCTGAAGATTGAGGTCAACCGTCCGGCCCGTCGCGTCGTCGAGAATGGTCGGCTGCTCAGAAAGGTGGGCGTGGGCCGCGCGGGCCACCGTCTTGAGATCGCCGTGGGCAATCATTCGCTGACCTACGAACGCGGCGAACCTGTTGGGCGGCGGTGGTGCCATCGCCTGACTCTACATGAATATCGACCGGGTAGAAATCTAGGATGCGCTGGGCGGCCTTCGCCTTCTGCGCAACTTCGCGTCCCTGGCGCGATCTAGGAACTTTCCATCGGCGCCTCGCTCACGCGATGCGATCTGACGGGGCTGATACCCTACGCCGAGGTAGAAATAGAGGTCCTTGATACTGCCGAACCGACGCTGGTAGTTGCTGTAGCAAGGAATGGCGGGGTCGGCGTTGATCAGGCGCAGGCTCAGGTAGTTGTGGCGCTCATAGAGCGCTCTAAGGCCTTCCATCATCCCCGCATCGCTGTACTTCCACGCGAGCCGCCGCCGGGACTCGGACGGGTAGGGCGGAAAGTGGCCGATGAGCCGGAATGCAGCGTAAAGGCTGCCGAACCGTTCGGCATAGGTGATAGACGCGGGCACCCTTGTCTCTCCATCGACGATCCGGTGGGAGAGCTTTCCGCGTTCGGCCAGTAGCCACGCCAGGCGCTCAAGCATTTCCTGATCGGTGAGCCCGCGGTGGCGAGCCTGGAGTGCGAGCTTGTGATCGTAGCCGATCAGGCGATAGGTCGCGCTGAGGCTTCCAAACCGTTTGATGTAGGTGTTGGCGTTCGGGATCGTCTTGCAGTCACCGATGATCTTGCGACTGAGCATCCCTGTCCGCTGCCACAGCGCCCGCAGTCGCTTCAGCAACTCGTCATCGGTCAGGAGCAGTTTCGGCGGCGGGATGAGCCGCCGCGCCTGCATGAACAGCTTGCGATCGACGATCGGCGGAAACGCCTCGTCGAACCGGACCCAGGTCTCAGGTGGTTGAGGTATCGCCTTTCCGCCCAATCGCTTGTTCAGATATCCGAAGATATTGTTTCCAATGTATTTTTCGTTCGTGAGGACCGTCTTGACAGCCTTCTCACCCCAGGGGCGCCCAAATTCGTTCTGGACGCCATTGGCGTTCAGCTGATCTGCGATGGCGACCATGCTCAGCTTGCATACGACCCTCAGATGGAAGATTTGGCGCACAACGGCGACCTCTTCTGGCGGCCCCGGCACGAGCATTATGCGGTGGCCTTGGACGGCCTTGCGCTGGCCTTGTTCCAGGGTGACCAGCGGGTAGTCGCACTCGTCGAGCACCAGCCGTCGGATGCCGAACCCTGGCGAGCCTGACATTCGATATCCCTTCGATGCCAGTAGTCGCATGGCTCTCGCGACCTTGGCGCTGAGCTCGCGGCTATACTCCGCGGCCATCACCCGCTTCAGCTGCTTGACGATGGACGAGTAGATGCTTCCGTCGTTATCGAAGGGCTCCGCACAATATCTGACAGCGACGCCTGACGAGCGGCAGATGAACTCGTAGTGGGCGGACTCATCCAGGTCCTGGAATCGGCCCCAGCGGCTGATGTCCTGCACCAGGATGGTCGAATAGGGCAGGTCACCGGCGACCACATCGGCCAGCAGTTGCGAGAGCGCTGGGCGGCCTCTGAGTGTCAGTCCGCTCCGCGCATCATCGGTATAGGTCTGGACGACTTCATAGCCCCTCGAGACGGCGTATTCCCCGATGACCCGCGTCTGGTTCTCGATCGAGTAGCGCTGGTGATCTGTCGACATGCGGACGTATTGAGCCGCTGGCGTCAGGGCGGGGCGCGGATCCATATATCAACTCCGGGCTCGCGCCATTCTGCCTGAAGATGTGTCCACCCCCACGCTGAAATCCACGAAACCTTGATCCCGCCCAAGGTGGCGACCGAGCGTTCGCAGTCCGCATTAACGCGGCTTTGGCGAAGCCTCGGGCAATCTGCGCGACCGATCCTCCGAGGCGAGAATGCTGCGCGACTGGTTCGACGAGCGGTTCAGGGCGGCCGGCGCGAGGAGCTTCTTCTTCTCGCCGGTGCGGCTGGCCATGGCGGCCGTGCTGTGGGCGGTGCTGGGCCTGGGCGCGGGCTGGCCGGCGGCGGGGTTCTGGGTCGCAGCCGTGCTGCTGATCGAGTGGCCGATGCGCGAGCTGACGCGGCCCATGGCGCGGGGGCTGGACCTGAGCCGCTCCGAGGCTTTCGTCTGCATGGCGGTCTATGGGGTCGCGGTCTGCGCCTGGAGTTCGGCCGGCGCGATCCTGTGGTCGTCGAGCCATGTGGCCTGCCAGATCGCCGCGGTGGGGTTCTTCGGCGCGCACCTGCTCTACCTGAACACCTTGCATGGACGCTCGATGGGCGCGCTGGTTCCAGCCTTGCCGGGCCTGGCCGCGCCGGCGGTCGCGCCGCTGGTCGTTCCGCACTTTCACGGGACCGATCAGATCCTGGTCGAAGCCACCCTGCTGGCCGCGGTCGCGCAGGCGGCGATCAGCATCGCGGTGAACCTGCGCGCGGGGCGCAGGCCGGCGGCCGGCGAGGCGGCGACGCCGGACGTCCAGGCCACGCGCGGCGCGGGGAGCGCCGTCCTGCCGGTCTTCAACCGGCCGCTGCGGGTGCTGGCGGCGGAGGACAATGCGGTCAACCAGCTGGTGCTGAAGACTCTGCTGGCGCAGGTGGGCCTCGAGCCGGAGCTGGTGTCGGACGGGCAGGCGGCGGTGGACGCCTGGGCGCGCGAGCCCTGGGACCTGATCCTGATGGATGTACAGATGCCGCTGATGGATGGGCCGACCGCGGCCCGCGCGATCCGCGCGGCGGAAACCCAGAGCGGCCGGGCGCGGACCCCGATCGTGGCGCTGACCGCCAACGCCATGTTCCACCAGGTGGCCGACTATGCCGCCGCCGGCATGGACACCCATGTGGCCAAGCCGATCGAGGCCGCGGCGCTGTTCGAAGCTCTCAGCATCGTGGACGCACCGGCCGGGCGCGAGGGGCTGGGCGCGGCGGTCGCCTAGAAGCAAGAGGGGTCGGTTTGGTTGCGGTCGTTGCTACCCTCCCGCCTTCACCACCCTCAGTGTGATCTTCAACTCGCGGACGACGTTCCATTGGCTGGCGATCAGGCGGTCGAGGGCTTCGCGGCTCAGGTCGCCGCGCTGGAATTCGGAGTAGTAGGGCTCATCGATCACGCTGCTGGTCTGTACCAGCCGGAAGTCGACGCCGAGATAGTGGGCCAAGGGGGTGTTGGCGGCGCCGGCTTTCTGGGCGCGGTCGCAGCATTCGCGGTCGAAGAGCTGCAGCATCTGCGGGGTGATCGGGCGCACGTGCGTCGGGTCGCCGATGAAGTTGTCGTGGCGCGGGTGGGGCACGTTGATCTGGACGCGGCAGCCGTCGGCGGCGATGCGCCAGGTCTCGGCCATGATCGCCAGGAAGACCTTGGGGTCCGCGCCCATATGTTCGAGCGAATGGATGAATTGGATCTCTTCGGCCACATCGGAGGACCAGGGCCAGGGCGTCGTCTCAAGATCGAAGACCACGTCGGGCGAGCAGGCGGCCACGGCGTCGACGTTGACGAACCCGGGCAGCCTGCGCGCGCCGCAGCCCATGTTGAACTTCATGGCGCCTCGGCCTCCGCAGCGCTCAATTCCACGACGCCCATCTTCGCCATTGCGCCGATCACCGAGATGCCCCAACCGAGCGAGAGGGTGGCGGCGGCCGATAGGACGTCGACGGTCGACGGACCGTGCTCAAGAATCTCCCACATCGGCCGCGACAGGGACTCCGGCGCGCCGGCCCGAGGGAACAGCGGATCGGCGCTGCGCGCCAGATAGTCGTCGAAGGTCACACCCGGCCGCAGCGCGACCCTTGTCCTGGCGCCGATGAGGTGCGTCGGATAGTGGCCGAACTGGTCGAAGGGATCGAGGCGCGAGGACGGAATCTTCGGCGCAGCCCGCACCCAGGCGGTTTCGTCCTCGTTGCTCGCGGCGGCGACGCGGCGGCCGTTCAGTTCTCCCCACAGCGCCTGGTACTGCTTGTAGACCAGGGGCCAGTCATAGAGCTCGCGGGCGCGGGCGTAGCCGGCCTCGCCCATGCGCCGGCGCAGGTCCGGCTCCGCGACCAGGTCGGTCAGGCGATCGCTAAGCTGCTTGATGTCGACCGAGGTCGCCGCCGCAACCGCCCAGGTGTAGTTGTCGAAGTCGAGGATCTTGATCTCCTGGCGAAGCGCATAGGCGACGCCGGCGGCATTCGCCTCGGGCGCCCAGGTGTCGATGCGGAAGCCATCGACCCCATCGCGCACCGTGTCCTTGTAGCCGTTCCAGTCGGTGACCACGACCGGGAGACCCGCCGCCATGGCCTCGACCGGCGTCAGGCCGAAGGTTTCCTGGATGCCGTCGGAGAGTGAGATGAAGATGTCGCCCGCCGCCCAGGCGTTGCGGCGGGTTTCGTCCGCGCGGCTGTCGACGTGGAGGACGCGAACGTCGGGACCATAGCTGGCGGCGCCCTCCAGGTAAGCCTGTTCAAGGGCGTCGTTCGGCGCGCGGCCGCACAGGATCCCGACCACCTTCTTGCCGGTGCGCTCGGCGGCGGCCTGCAGGGCGGTGAACGCCGGATAGGGGTGCGACTTGCCGGCGAACAGCAGGCGGCCGACATAGAGGACGGCGACCTCGTCCTCGGCGATGCCAAGGGCCCGGCGGGCGGCGGCCTTGTCGTCGGCGGTGAAGGTGAAATCGCAGCAGTGGACCCCGAGCGGGATCACCGGCAGCTGCGGAAAGCACAGCCTCGCCTGAGGCCCAAACCGCCAGCGCAGGAAATCGGCCCGAGCTCCCAAGGTCCCATGGACCACCTGCAGGGCGGCCGTCGAGGTGCAGACGAGCGCATCCCAGGGCATGACCGCCTCGGTCAGCATTTCGGAGATTCCCTCGAGCGTGCCAGCAGTGGCGAGCGTGTGGGTGACGCCGCAAAGGGAATGTTTCGCGGGCCCGATGCGCTGGCGCAGCCGGGCATAGATCGCGAGCGTCGGGTCGGCGAGATAGATGACGCCGCGGCGCACCCCGATCAGATCCATCTTTTCGCCCGGAATCCAGACGGGCTCCGCCGCCCGGTCAAACTCCTTGACCATGGCAGTGAACCGCTTGGCGGAGTGTTCCATGGCCGTGTAGCCATAAACCCGCTCGTCGAGGCGGCCCTGGACGGCGGCGCGCAGGAAGCCGTTGCCCGCCGATTGGCGGCCCATGAGCCTGGGCCCGGTCAAGGAGAAGCCGTCGGGTTCGAAGCGGATGACCGCGTCGCTGGGTGGGTGCGCCATGCCGCTCTCCTAGCGGCCCTGGCTGGCCACGCAAGACCTGGCGCAGGGCGCCAGGACCGGGCGCGTTGACCCCAAGGCCGAGCTTTCAGGGCGCCCGCGGCGGCATGGCGGCTCACTCGCCCTCTGGGGGTAGGGAATTGCGGCGCTCCTGGAACCCAATAAGATTTCAATATGCGCGCTCAGCGCGAGTAGGGGGAGTTCTCATGAAGACCTATTTCGGCGCGCTCGCCGCGCTCGCCGTCGTCGCGTCAGGCGCGCCGGCGCTGGCGGACACGCTCTTCAATTCTGGAGCCGCGATCCCAGGCTCAGGCGGTCCGGACTTGGCCGAGTTCAACGCGGCTGATCAATTCACGCTGGTGAAAGCCTCGACGATCACCGGCGGGACCTTCGATTTCAGCGACAGCAGCGGAACGCTGCCGGCGAACCTGACGTACACGTTCTACGCCAATGGCGGCGTGGCGCCGCACGGCCCGCCGGGGACGGCGCTGGCCACCGGTGCGCTGATCATCGACGACAGCTTCTATATCGGCGACCCGGGTCAGACGCCGCACTACAAGGCGATCTTCACCCTGGCGTCGGCCTTCGTGGCCGATGCGGCGACGCAATACTTTTTCGGCATCCATTCGCCCTCGTTCGCCGACGATGTCAGTTGGGTTGAGTCCAACTTCCGCCCGGCGGTCGGCTTCTACGAGGCGAGCAAGTTCGATGACCCCAGCGAGCCGACGCACTGGCGCAGCGAGGACCAGACGCTGGCTTTCAGCCTCACTGGCGCTGCGCTCCCAGAACCGGCGTCCTGGTCGCTGATGATTATCGGATTTTCCAGCCTGGGTGCGATGCTGCGGCGATCACGCCGGCGACCAGCAACAGGATGAGCGGCGTCACGGCGACCGCCCAGCCGGTGGCTTGAACTTCCAGCCAGCGGCCCACCTTTAGGGTGAGGGTTGTCCGAGTGGGATTGCGGCGAGGCATGGCGGCAGAATACCTCCGCTGCGCCCAATCACCGAAGAAAATCGTAGAAAATATACGAGTCGTCGCCCGGCTATTGGCGCATGGAGCGATCGCCATTGCGGGCGCGGCGGTTCAAGAGGTCGGCGGTGTGCTGCGCGTCTTCCTCGCTCAGGCCCGTTTGCGGGACCATGGCGATAACGGCGGGCTCGCCCGTCCAGACCTCGTAGACGGTCCAGTCGGTGCGGTCGCGACGCAGCGCGAAGCGTTGGGTTTTGCGCTCTTCGGCCATGGGTTGAAGCCTGCCACAGCCGCGGTTCCCGGCAAGTTAAGGCGTCGGTCGGGCGTCCTCGCCGAGGCGGTCTTATGCGAAACATCTTGAGAACCCCGGAACAAGAAGAGTTTGAGTTCGAGGGCGTCCCGAGATCCACAGAGTTCGACGCTAGTGGCTCTTACTGAATGAGCATTATCCGCCAACATTCTGGCCGGAGCTCCAAGTCGTCTTCGGGACGAATGCGCGTCTGTCAAATCCGCTGAAAAGCGATCCGCAACGATCGGTCAATGCGGACGATCCAAGCGTCAAACACGGAGGTTGGCGGCCCGAATACCTTTTTTCTCCGGGACGCGCGATCCAGACGCCAACTCTCAATTTGTTGCATCAGTTCGACAACTTCGAACAGCTGATGCGCGAGACCCCATGCGAAAACGTCTCAATCCAACTCGGCTGTTTTCGAGTTCCGTGGAGGCGCTCCCAAATCTCCGAAAGGTGCTGAAACACGCCGCGAAAATGCGCGCCAACAACGTGCGCGATCCCGAGATTGTCGAAACTCTGGTGCGAGCCGCCGTCGAGATCACCCTGGCGGGAGACCCGAAGTTCGAGAACGCTTGCCACTTCTTCGATGCGATCCAAGTGCTGCTCGGGGCGTATCACGACTTCGGCCGATATGATCCGCGCGCGGGAGGCATGTCGAACTTGGGGGTTCGTTGGCGAGCGATGCTGGAAGCCGACGAATAGATTGTACTGAGGGCGACAGCGGGCTGTTGTTCCAAGATCGCGCCGTCGTGGGTTCAGGATGTGGTCCGGACGCCCTAGGCGAATTCGAGCTCGACTCTTCCCGCGGCCTCTGGAGCCGGATGGTGCTCGACTCGAATGGTGATGTGAGCTCCGAGACTAGCGATGGCGTGCAGCAGCTTGTCAGTGGAAATGTCTGCAATCTTGCCCTTGAAGAGCTGCGAAAGGCGCGGCTGCGGTATGTCCACGAGCCGGCTCAACTCGCTCTGGGTTAGAGCTCGTTCTTTCTGAAATCGATAAATCAATCCGACCAACTCGGCCTTGTGACTTAGCTCTTTGGCCGTCCCTGCGTCGAAGCCGATGTCTTCAAAGACATTCCCGCCGCCGACTTCGAACTCGATAGTTTCATCGGCGCTCATGGCGTCTTCCCTTGCTGTTGGCGATGAAGCGCCCTGGCGTCTTTCAAGCGCTTCGCAATCAGATCTAGATCCGGCTTCGGCGTCGCTCTCCCGCTCTTCGACTTCTTCTGGAAGCAATGCAGGACGTAGACGAAACCCTGCATTTCGACCGTGTAGACCGCTCGGAAGGTGTCGCCATCGTGATCCTCCGAGAGCTGGACCGCTCCCTTAGCAGCGCCCTTCAGAGCCTTGGCGCCGGGGTCCCGACCTTCCTGGACCGCATGGAGAGCTCCACCGAAGTCCTTCCTTACGGACTCCGGCATGCCGGCCAGATCATCGCGACTGCCCCCCATCCAGACAATTTGCTTCCTAGTGATCGTCATTGTCTATACCAGTTCTGGAATAGGGGCAATGCGCACCGACTTGGATCGCTCAAGCTCGCCCAAATTGAGCCCAATCCCCTACCGCCCATCGATCTGCAAATTCTGCGAGTTCCTTGGTCAGAGACCGCGCGATCGCATCTTTCATAGAACGCTGATCGCCAGAGCCATGAGATTCTGCACGTCATCGATTTGGACATGATTTGTGGACGGGCCCTATCGTGATTGGTCCCGCGTGAGCCTCCTCATCAATCGCCGACTAACGGTCTGAAAGACGTTGTTTCGAAGCTCGCGATAAATTGCGATCTCGCGAAGTTCGCCATTCAGTAGACGAGCACCAGGTCGAACGATTGGACTGAGCACAGGGCCTTAGTGACGTACTTGGCGACGGCCTCCGGGTCGCGGATGATCTGGGCGTCAAATTGCCCCGACGGCCGCATCTTGCCCCAGATTGCACGGCCTTGATTGAGCGCGGCGACCAGCAAATCGTCCGGCCCGGCGATCGGAATGTGCCAATGCAGGTTCGACGCTAGATGCTCGACGAAACCGTAGGCCCGTAGCCGCTCATGAGGCGGCCATTTCGCCCATCTACTCCCATGACCCACCCGTTCCACACGCTTGAGGAACTCCTTGCACCGCTCAAGTGCCGTCTCCGGCCTCATCTCGAGGCCGAGGACGAGTGTGACGAAGACGCGCGGTTCGAGATTCAGGACGGCCTCGATGTACGCTTCTCTGCGCTGGACGATATCGGAATGGCTGGTGAGGGCGTTTCCCATGGTTCTCCTTTCGGTCTATAATGTCAGTTGAACATACACATTGGATAGGTGGATCATGGCAAGAAAAGTCTCTGGGCCTCTAAAGCGTCTCACCCCAGGTGAGCAGAAGGCGCTGAGGCGGAAGTCCAAGTCTCGGGCCGAAATTGCGGGCCGCAGTTTCTTCCACGGTCTCGACGTGAGCCTTCGCCCCGATGGCGGCGATCGGGTGAGTGAAGCGCAGTTCCAAAAGATCGTCGCGCAGTTGGAAACCTATCGCGAGGAAATCACCTACGCGCACGTCAGAGCGTCGAACGAGAACTACTACAAGGCGCTGTCGAGACTTTACGCTTTTGCTCGCGAGGTCGATCGCTGGCCTGTGAGCGATCGAGAGCGATTGATTGTGGCGATTCAGAAGGGTCGGATGCATTCCAAGCAGACGCTGTTCCATGTTCTGCTGCGAAGCTTCATCAAGTACCCCGATGCAAGCGCTCGATCGGCCTTGAGCCGCGATGCGCGCGCCCTGTTGCGCGCAGCCAAGCTTGGTCTCACCGCGAAGGATTTTCAGAAAGGTTCTGGGGGCGGCTTCTCGGGCCTGGACCGGATGGCGCGGGAATATTCGGCGAGCCAACGGAAGGGCGAGTCGGGTCCTCGGCGGGCACCGTCGGGTAAGCCCCGTCGCCAGGAAAAGCCGGCCCAGCTCGTTCGGATTCCGCTACGGGGCAAGATCACCGATCAACTGACGCAAATGGGCGAGTACGTATTGGTTGTGACCTCGATGGGCGATGGCGGCCCGCCCTATTTGGAAGGATGGGGAAAAGTGAGTGACATGCCCTGTCTCGATCGGGATCGCGCGACGCGTCACGCGGCTTTGGCTATCGCCAGGATCCGGCGGGAATTGTCCGATTCCGACGAAGAATGAGCAACGAAGTGTAGTTGGTGACTTTCACCCGATCCGGGGTGGGGTAGGGGGCCGGTCAGCGGCCGAGGATGTCCGCAGGCGCCGTGAGCGGGGCGTTGTCCAGGGTGTCGTCGGGCAGGGCCGCATAGCCGAACCGGGCGGCGAAAGCCGGCGCGTCGTTCCCCGGCTCGCGGACGCCGTGACAGGTCTGGGCGTAAAGCGCGAAATCGCTCTCCAGCACCCCGGGAAGGTCGCCATCGGCCCGCAGCGGCAAAAGCGTGGTCTCCAGCCGATGATGGCCGTCTTCGGTCATCACTGTCGGAAGCGACGTCGAACAGAAGACCCACACGGCGTGCGGTGAGGCGGCCCATTTGATCGGTTGGTTCTTCGCGGACTCGCCGCCCAGCAGGCTCAGCTGGTAGAGCGTCCCGCGCGCACTGCGGCCGAGCACCTTGCGTCCGACCTCACGGCTCCACGAGCAGCGGTCCATGTGGCAGCCGCCCGGCTGGCTGCTGGCATCGGCAAGAGGTCTTGCGGAATCCGAAGGGAAGCCCCCTGGAATCGGTTGCGCGGTCGGCGATGTCGCTGGCGCGTCTCCCGCGCCGCCGGTCATGCCGTCGCGGAGCAGACTCGTATGGGCGAGGTAGCCCGCTGCGCCGGCGGCGAGCGCCGTGGCGAGCAGAAGACCGGCCAGGGCCATCGGTGAGGTTGTTTGCGCAGCCATCACTGCCCCCCGCCGACGAGTGCGGTCACCAGGGTGGCCGACTGCGAGCATTCGCTGGCGTCCGGACCGAGCAGACCCTGCAGCATGGCGCTCTTGAAGAGTTCGGGGTCGAGGGCGTTCATTTGCCGGGCCAGCTGGTACTGGTGATCCAGGCTGCGGCGGTCGTGGTTTGCGTCTAGGGCCTTCATTTGGGCGCAGAGCGATCGGTATTGGCTCGCCACGGCTTCGACGGCCCGGTCGTGCGCCGCGAGGGGATCGGTTGGGATTGACGCGGTCACATGTTCGCCCACCGCAGCACTCGCGCCGCTCGCCGGATGGGGCGGCGCCCAGGGGCCGGCGGCCCGCCAGCCGACCGCACCGCTCGCGCCCGCGACCAGCAGCAACGCGACAATGGGAGTCTTCATGGACTTTCCTTGAGCTGGAGGTTCATGGGGTGTCAGCCAAGCTTAAGCGAAAAAGTGCCAAAGTCGCACCTTTGGCGATGCGTGCCATCGAAAGCAGATGGCGAGGGCGGCCCGACCGAGCACAGAGTCGTTCCACTCCGCGGAGTACGAGCGCTTCGCCAAGCGACTGCGCACGGCCCGCGAAAACGCCGGCCTCACTCAGGCTCAGGTCGCCGAGGCGATCGGCAAAGACCGCACCTATGTCGTGAAATACGAGGGGCGAAATCGGCGGCTCGACGTAATCGAATTTCTGCGGATCGCGCAGGCCCTCGGTCTGGACGTCGCGCAATTCCTCGCAGACCTGCAGGCCGGTCGGGAGGGCTTGTGAGGGCCTAGTATTCTTCGGCCAACATGACGGTCAGCAGGCGCCCGCACACGGTCTCGTCCGCGGGGTCTTCGGCGGCCTGGGTGAACGAGGGGTCGTAGTAGTCGATCTTCCAGAACAACCGGATGCCGCAAACGTCGACCGAGCCGAAGTCGTGCTCCTGGTAAGGGTCGTCGCCGTCGTCAAAGCTGTCGACCGAACGGATCTTCTCGATGGTTTGGTAGACGAACAGGGGGCCGAGTTCGGCGACACCCGCCGTGATCATCCGGCGACCGCCGACGTCATCTCGACGCAAGCGATCGTTGAGCGCGCGGATGCGCGCCGTCCTCTCGTCATCTGTCATGGGAAAGCCTCTGAAGATGGGCGCACCTGCCGCGGGTCAGGCCGCGGCGTCGAGTTGCTGCACGGTCAGCACCAGCACGAGGCCGGCGGCGAGCAGATTGTCGCCGCAAGGCGAAGCAGGCTGTACGGCGTGCCGTTCGAAGGTGATCCGCACGAAGGCGCCGGTATCGAGATCGACCCCTGAGAAGGCCGGGTCCGGGGTCATCTCGATGCGGTCGAGCGCGATGGCGATCGGGTCGATGTTGGGCAGTCGCTTGAGCATTGAGGATCTCCGTCAGAGGAAGCGCACGAGGCGCTGTTGGGCGAGGGAGTCGCCGTCGATGTAGCCCTGGGTGGTTTCGATGGAGCGGTGGCCGGCGAGCAGCTGCACGTCGCGCAGGCTAGCTCCTGCGCGATGCGCCGATCGGGCGGCCTGGGTAATGAAGGTCCGTCGACCGCTATGCGACGAACATCCCGCGGCGCCGACGCGGGCGTAAAGCGTCACGAAGTAGTTGACGACGCTGTTGGCGCGCAGGCGCCCGCCGCGGGCCGACGCGATGACGTGCTGGGATCGTGGGGCGGCCCCTCGCAGTTGGCGCAGCGCGGTCCGCAGTTCCGGGTGAAGCGGGATGCGGCGTCCAGAGCCTCGCTTGGCGATGGCATCGCGAAGCTCGATGGTCCGGCCAATGCGGCCGCACGCGTCCAGCACCATCGACCATTCGAGCCCGGCGATCTCGCAGGCCCGCAGACCGGCCCTGACCGAGAGCAGCACCATCGCGCGGTCGCGCTCGGGAGTGGTCGAGCGGCCGGCGGCCGAGAGCGCGCGCTTCAGAATGTGGGCCGACAGCGTCTTCGCCTGGCGTCCAGGCATGGCAGATCTCCTTTTCATGGGCTGAGGTTCAGAACTCGCGCGGCGGGGAAGCGCCGCAGTGACGCCGTTAATCGACGGCGAACAGACGAACGAGCGCGGCGATCGCCCCGCCCGCCAAGCTCACGTGGAAGCCCGCCATCGGCCGAAGCGTCTCGGCGCGACGGTGCGGGCCCAGAGTCAGGTGGCGGGCGCCTACGCGCCACGACGCCAAAGAGTGGTTGAACGGGTCTGCGGGCAGACCGTGGGCGAAATGGGCCGCCCCGACCGTCAGCGCTCCGCCAAGGGCTGCGCTCGCTCCGGCGATGCCGTGCCGTTGCCAGCGCAGTTCTCTGCCCGGCCGCTCGAAGCCGTGGATAGCCACGAATTGCACGTTGGGCTGGCTGCGGAACAGCAGCCTGTCGAACCCGCTCAGGTAGGCGTTGCGAGCCTTCCGCCCGAATGGCCGCCAGCGGTCACTCTCGTCGCTCACGTAGCGCATCGTGCGCCGCTTCCCAGTCGGGCCGAGCTTGAGTTCGGCGAGCAGGAAGGCGTCGTAGCAGACGCTCAGCAAACCGTTGCGGCCGTAGGGCAGGGCGACAACACGGCCCGGGTCGGCGGCGTCGCGCTCAAACAGCAGATAGGGGGCGCGGCCCCAGCCGTGTGTGTCGCCGTCCGACGGGAAGATCTTGCGGGCGAGGCCCGCGACGCCCAGTGGGCCGAACGCCACCAGCAACTGGTCGCCGCGGAAGCCCCAGTTGGGGTTGCGGCTATCGACGCCGACCACCACGAGGCAGCCCGGGGAGGGGCCGTGGAGACGAGAGGCGGCCGTTCGGCAGGTGCTGGCGAAGTCTTCGTCGTCGAGCCGTCGCGCTCGCTCGCTCGCGTCGAGCGGGCCGTACCATTCGTCGGAGCGGAAATAGCCGGCCGGGAGCAGAACGGCGTCGAGATCGCGCCAGCGTCGCCGACGGATCTCACGCGCCACGAGCGCAAGCAGTTCTTCTCGAAGGCGGTTTTGTCGGAGTTGCGCGCAGGGGCGCCCGGTCACGCAGACGGCCACGACCCGAGCCCCACGCGCAGGGTGGGTCTTGGGCATGATTTTCCACGCGCTGTTTGTGTCTAGCTTAAGTTACTGGAATCGTTGCAGAAAGTCAACTAGGTCCTTGAAAATATTGACGTAGTTTGAATTTCGTAGCGCGAGGACTTTCTTCGGTCGGGCTCCACCCAGAGGTCATTGCTGACCGGAACTTGAAGCGGTCGGCGCTGGTAAAAAAGGGCGAGTCCCAGCGCTCTGCTGGGTGAGTAGGCTGCACAGTCGGACTGCCGATGGCAACGGATTGCGCGCCGATCAAGATCGCCCTGGGCGGCTCGTCGACAGGTTAGTCCCCACGCTCGTCTTGGTTGCAGCCGACAGCTGAGCGCGACACACTCCCCCGCGACGCACGGGGGGAAGTATGGCCGCACCACGAAGGCCAGGAGCCAGCGAGGCGGATGCGCACGAAGCGCTTCGCTCGATGGTGCGCAAGGTTGAGCGGGCCGCGAAGCCCGCTTCAGCCGGGTACGACGTGACGCTGTCTAGTGGCGGGGCGGGGGAAAAGGCGGCGGCCTTCGAGGGCGCGGGAGGTGGAAGTGCGGCCGCCCCGTTGGTTGATGCCGCAATGGCAGTACCGATGCCGAGCGCGGTGCGAGCGCGGAAAAAGCCAATTCGATCGAGTGAAAAGACGCGGCCGGCCGGATGGATCTTCTATGCGACGCCGGCGCGGTCGCACGGCGATTGGATGCGGGAGATTCAGCCGGGCCGCTTGATGTTCTGGCAGCACGGGCTCGCAAAATACACGACCGGCGGGGCGACATACAGCAAGACGATACGCCGCGGTGACACCGTAGTCGTGGTGACGGGCGAAGACATTGTCGCCACAGCGATCGTTGCGGCGGCAGGAGATAAGAAGTTCATCGGCCGCGAGAACACCCGCTGGTGGCCGATTCTGTTTGTGGATGTCTTCAAACAGCCGCTTCCCCGCAAGTTGGTCGAGAACCTTCTTGGCCGAAACCTAGTCTCCAACCAGGGTTCGGTTCACGCGCTTGATGCTCCGTCGCTGCAGCTAATCTCGGGGGAAATCCAGACCTGGTCCGATGGATCTTTGGCACTACCGATTTCGACCCAGGTAGTGCGCCGCCGACTGATCGACGGGGAACGACTTCAGGATGCGTTGGCGCGTACACCAGACATCCAGCCCGACGCTGCAACGCGGGCGGGGCTGGGTATGTCGCCGGCTGCCGTAGTTCAACCAGATGCGCTCCCGAAGGTCTTTAACGATCGGCATGACGTGCCGGACCTGCTGAGGATCGATCCGGAGGTTACCGCATTTGCGAGGCTCGCCATCAGTCGCGGAATCGATCCGCCGCTCGCGGTGGGCGTGTTTGGCGACTGGGGTTCCGGCAAATCCTTCTTCATGGAGAAGGTTAAGGCGAAGATTGACGCGATGACCGCGATCGCCGCGGACCCGTCGCACGCTAGCCACGCAGCACTTCATCACGACGTGCCTCAGATCCGCTTCAACGCCTGGCACTACATCGAGACCAACCTTTGGGCGAGCCTGGTCGAATTCATCTTCGTCGAGCTCGACCGTTGGCTGAAGCAGCGGAACGTGCCGGCCGCCGACGTGGATGCCCTATTCGACAGGCTGGCCACTTCCCGACAGTTGAAACTTGATGCCTACCGGCAACTCGTCCAGGCGCAGAAGACTGCAGCCGAAGCACGGTCGGCCCTTGAGTTCGCTCGAGCCGAGCTCCGCCAAGCATTGCACACGCCGCTGAGCGCGGAGGAAGTGTGGTCCGCTGCGGCAGGCAGCTTTATCGCAAATTTGACGGGGGAGGATCGCGCCGGGCTCGCCGCCGTCGCGGGCGCCGTTGGGGCGGCGGACCTCGAGGCCTCTGGCGAGGCGGCGGCGAAACTCGTCCGAGATGCCGCGCAGCGGGCGGTCCGCGGGCGAATGATCCTGGATTCGATTGTCGCGCAGGCTGGCACGGCCCGAGGCGCTGCTGCGATCGTCCTGGTTCTCCTGGGACCCGCGACCCTGATGCTAGGGGTGGGCTGGCTGTCACATGCTCACGCCGCCGAAGCGCTACATGAGACGCTGGTTGGATTGGCGGGCACGCTGAGCGGCCTGGTGCTGTTGGGCCGTCGTGCGCTCAACGCGGCTCAGCGCCGGCTTGCTGTGTTGGACGGACTTCGAAATCGCCTCAATGCGGCTGTGCTCTTGGCGACGCAGAAAGAACACGAAGAGGCGTTGGCCGCGGAAGCTGTCGCGACTGCGGCAGGGCAAGCCGTCGCTGAAGCTGAGCGACGCGCGACGGAGGCCACAGATCGCGTGGCCGAAATCCTCCGTGAACAGGATGAGCTGTCGTCCAGCGGTCGGCTGAACCGCTTCATCCGCGAGAAGGTAACCAATGGCGACTACGCGAAGCATCTCGGCATTGTCGCCAGCATCCACAAGGATTTCGGTCAGCTTAGCGCTCTCCTGCAGGCACAGAGCGCTGGCGACACCGACGCGAGCAAGGGTGCGATGGAAATTGCCGCCGCAGCTTATCTGAAGTCGGCCGAAGCTCTTATCCAAGATGCAGAGCAGGCCGGGGCGCCGCTCAGCGCGGCACAACGGGCTGAACTTCTGGATGCCGACGCCGAAAAGCATCCCACGCCGAACATAGGGCGCATTGTGCTCTACATTGACGACCTTGATCGGTGTCCACCGGAGAAGGTGGTGGACGTCCTTCAAGCGATCCACATGCTGCTGTTCTTCCCGCTATTTGTTGTGTTTGTCGCTGTCGATGCGCGATGGCTGAAGCGATCACTGGGTATCCGCTTCCCGGACTTGATCGCGACGGGCGCGCCTCCGGTGGACGACGAGGGTAGCGGGCCGGGCGACTCTGCCGCGAAGGCGCCGGATGCTCAGGATTATCTGGAGAAAATCTTCCAGATTCCGTTCTGGGTGACGCCCATGAGCGAGCAGCAGAGTGGCCGCTTCGTGTCCCGCCTTACGCAGGACTTGGTCGTGGCCTTACCCCTTAGGCCATCTGGCCGCGCTGACGTCGGGGCCGGTCCGGTGGGTGCCGCACCAGTCGAAAACCCCAGGGTCGATGAGACGTCGAAGTTGGAATCTGATGAAGTGGACTTCGTGCTGGACGAGCCCCTGCAGGCCGAACCCGAGGACTTGGACGGGGAGTTGACGGCGATCACCCTGACCTCTGAAGAGCAGCGGGCCCTCGGCGCTTTCGGGGCGCTGCTTGGCGGCTCCCCGCGGCGCACGAAGCGGTTTGTGAATACCTACCTGTTGATCAAAATAGCCATGCGCGAGGATGCACGGAATAAGAATCCCGAAGACGTTGCTTGGCCCGTCGCCGCAATGCTGGCTGTCGTAGTTGGCGCCCGCGGAGCGGCTCGCCCCTTCTTCGCTGCAATTGACGCATTGGCGGACGAGAGGCTTCCGATCACGAAATTTCGCGCGGCGGTTGAGGCGTCGACCGCCGGCCCTGATGGCACGCGCCTCCGCGCGATCCTTCAAGGAATGTCCGCGCACTCAGAAAGCTACCAGCCTGACGATCTCTTATCGCTCTCCCCGATTGTACGTCGGTACGCATTCTAACGCCCTGGTCAGAGGCGTGCTGAACCCTCGGCTCATGCATGGAGCCGCCGCTCACTAGTCGAAACGAGCAAGTCCCAAATTCACTCATCTCAGACCTTCCGAGAGTCCGCTTTCGGGACTGACGCAAATGTCCGCTCCCGGCGCAACTCGGACGTGACCGTCATCCTCCGAGCAGGCTTGTGCCGCGCGATAGTGCGAACCTACAAAAGCGCACTGAGCCAGCGCACCTTTCTGAGAGCGGCTCTATCACCGATAGCCGCTTCTGACCCTATTCTCAGACGCGTTAGGTTTTGAATCGAGCCGCGTCTACCAATTCCACGACTCGGGCAACGCGCATTCGCCTACCAACACGGCGCTCCAGCTACAAGCCGACCCGGCGAGTGAAAGGCGCGATAACCCTTCTGATCGAACTCAATGCGCCAAGCGGGGACCCTGGCGATTGACCTTAGGGTGGCGGACCCTAAGGATCGGCGAAATGGGAGATATCGATGTTCGGTTGTCCCGGCCGGCTCATGTAGGAGCCGAAACGCTGTGTCAGGTTCGGCAGGAAGGCGGGGGCGACGGAGCCCACACGTGTGGCCAAGCCGGCCTCTGAGTTCAGGTCCGCCAGAGGTTTGGTCATCAATTTCTTGAAGTCGACGTACAAGGGTCCGCCCGGACCGAGCGGTGGTAGGAAATGCTTCGACGGTTCTGTCTGGTTCACCAGGCCGGTGAAATACTTAGCCAGACTGCTTGAGAGCGCCTGGCCAGGCGGCACTGCGCTCAGAGCCGCGACCTTTTCGGTCCAGTTCTGCAATCCAGCCCTATCGCAGTAGGCCAATAGGACATCATCTATCTTTCCGACGGTCATGTCGCATTGCGGCGAGAGAACGACCCAGAGTTGTTCGCCGAACGTGAAGATATCGCCCGTGTGGGCGCGATGCTCGAGCAGAGCTGGGCTGATGAAATTCTCGAAGGGATGCCAGGCGGGATTGGCGTCGCCATCCATGCCGAGGAGTTCGGCGATATGGGTCGCGTATTGGCGGGTGACCACCGCGGTCAGCTGGTCCTCCGTCCCGAGCTTCCGCTTGTAGTCCTGCCAGGAGGGCCAGATGCGGCGCACGAACGTTTCGGCCCCCGACACGCGCATGCGGCCTCGCACCGACGCCAGCGTGTCCATGAGGTCCCATTGGTCCGCGAACCAGGACAGGGCATCGGCGTAGGGCGTTCCAGCCCCCTTGTAGAACGCCTCCAACAGGCCATGCCCAGGGCGATCGCGATCCACATCATCGACCGTCGCGGTGATGATCGCGACGGGAACTCCACTGTCCTGAAGGCCGGCCTGCGCCAAATCATTGCCGCCGGCAGGTAGTGGTTTGCCGCCCCCGATGCTGGGTAGACGTAGATCGAACAATGCGCAGTCGAAGCGAGTGAGCTTCAATTTGGCCTGCGCATCTTCGACCGTTGAGGCGTAGTCGGCCACGAACTGGCGAGGCTGGTTGGCCTCATTCCACTCGTTCACGGCGTCCCGGAACAGGTCGCGCGGGGCCTCGTCGTCGTCGGCGAACAATATATGTTTGGTGTCCACAGAGCCCCCGCTCTCAAAGTTTGAAACGGATCTCGAACCGCGCGCCCGGCCTGTGGTCCAGATGACTGAGTAAGGTCGCACCTGACCTATGCAGCGCCTCAAGGGCGATGTTCAGGCCAAGCCCGGTGCCTCCATCCTTCAGCGTGAATCCGACGTCGAAGATCTGCTCTCCGAATTCCTTGCGGATACCCGGCCCGTTGTCGTCGACGAAGATCGACAGGACTTCCCCATGTGCTTCGAACCACACGTCGATCCGCGGGTCTTCGGTCTGGGCTTGGCCGAGCCAATAGATGGAGTTGTTGAACAGATTGACGACAGCAGTGCTCAAGTCGCCTGGATAGCCGAGCACCGCGGGTGCGTTGAATCCGTCGTGAATGGTGATCACCGCGTCGCGGACACTAAAGAGGTCGGCCGCCTTGGAGATCACGTCGGCGGGTCTGAATCTCACGGCCTTACCGCGCTTGCCGCCCGCCAGCGGTCGGAGGCTGCTGAAGAGATCGACGAGCTTTCCGCCGTTGGTCTCCATGATGTGAAGCTTCTTCGGGAAGTCCGCGCGCGCGGTGTCGCCGCGCTCCCCTTCTTGGCGGACGAAGGGATAGAGCGTCTGAAGACGTTGGCTGGTCGTGTGGATGTAGTGGGCCGGAGTCGCGCCCTCGTGCAGCACCTCGCCGATGATCGCGCCGAGCGATGAATTCGCCTCTAAGATGCGTTGGCGTTCCTGAAGCGCTTCGATCTTCTTCGAGAGTTCGTCGGACTCTCGCGCGATCATCATCGCAGCAGCAGCACGCTTCTCCTCAGGAAGATCATTGACGAGAGATTGCAGCTTCTTCAGTTGCGAGAGTTCTCGGACCTCGTCGAAGGTCGTGGTTCGGCGGCGAGATATCCCAGCCTTGTCGCGGAAGGTTTGGCGGCGCGGTTCGACGACTTCGGCCAACAAGGTCGTGACCAGTCGTTTCAAGCGTTCGAAGGCTGCGTTCTCCTCGAAGCCTTCGCGGCTGCTTCGCTCGACCAGCCGGGTCACGCTGTCACTTTCGAGCGTGATGTACCCAGCGATCTGGTTGTGGCCGATCCGAAGCGACGGGGTTTGGACGCGGCGACTGTCCAGGGTCAGCCAGTCGTTGGTTGGGTCCCCGTAGGGCCGGATTCGGAAGCCGTCCCGGTAGATCGCGATGCCCGCGATATCGTCCAGCATCTGACGCGCTTCGCTCGCAGTGACAGCTCCTGCGCCGGCTCGGGCGAAGTTGGATCTGAGCGTCTCGACCTCCCGGTCGAAGATGTAGAGATGGACGCCGACCGGCCCGCAGTCCTCCGCCGCCCGTTCCTCGGCCTTTTCCTTCGGTGGAACTGCGACATCGATCGATGCCGGCGCCTGGCCACCGCGTCGGATCTCCATCGTGCCAATGAAGCGGCCTTCGTCGTCGAAAGCGCCTTCCACCTCGTAGTCGCAGTTGGTAAGCAGCGGTAACGGGCGGACCCGGTAGGACGCGCGCGGGTCCGTCACTACATCGTCGGCATCGGCGACTTGGCCGATGGTCGCGCCGTCAAATCCAGCCGTCTCGCGTGTGAGTTCCGAGAGATCTAGGTAGATTCGGAAGCCGCTATCCTCGTCCCCCGATTTCAGCGGCGGGATCAGTCTGCGCAGCTCAACATGGAGCTTCCGAAGTTTGGCTTCGGGCCAGGGTTCGTTCAGCTCCCTGACCTCGATCTCTGTCCCGCTCGCGACCTCGGTCTTCTGCTTGAAGAAATCGATCGCGACCTTGTCTAAGTAGGCTTCGCTGGAGAAGATCGACCAATCGATCTCCGGGATAAGGACCTCATCGCGGGGCGCGACGTCGCCACTTACCGACGAGAGGCCCATCTTTCCGCCAAGTTTCGCCGCGGCGAACCGACCGATGCCTTTGGAGCCCATCATCACCCGATCCTTCTTGGGTGATCTGCGGCCGACGACCTTCGCGGCCGTCGCCGGCTCCATCCATTTCTCCTCGATGTCGGAGAGTGTCATGCCGTGGCCGTCGTCGGTGATGACGATCCGTCCGGCACCGACGGTCAGCGGCGGGAAGAATTTGACCGAGACCTCGGAAGCGTCGGCATCGTAGGCGTTCTTCACCAGCTCGATGACCGCAGCTTCTGGGCCACTGATCAGCTGGTCGCCGATCGTGCGTATGATCCTCGCACGCGGACGGAAGCGTAGTTGTGGCGCGTCGTCCTCGGACATCTATTCGCGCACCTCCTCAACCACGCCGAAACTACATGGCGGCGGAGATTCTTGTCGAATCCCCTAACTCGAAGCTTCCGCGGCCAACCGGAGAGTCCGGCGCGATGAAACCAGCGCCGCCCATGGCCGGATCCAGACGGTCAGCACCTTCGTCAGGCTTTTCGTCGCGATCTCACGGTTTCGCGGCGGCTCAAAACGTGCGCGACCTTCGCCGCGATCGCATGGCTGAGCATCGGCGGGACCGCATTGCCGATCATTTTGAACGCATCGGTCAACGCCGCATCACCGAACGCAAACCAGTCCGGGAAGCTTTGAATGCGCGCGGCCTCTCGAACCGAGATCGTCCTTGGCGCGGACGGATGGACGTAGGCGTATGTGTCCTTCCCCATGTGGCTGACCATCGTCTTCGCTGGACGGGTTCCGTCCATGCGGGAGACCCAATCGCCGTGGTTTCCTTCCCGCTTCGCCAGATATTTCGGGCTGAGAAGATGGTGGCGCGCGCCGAGTTTTTCGCCGGCATGTTCAAGAAGGAGCCGCAACGGCAACGCACCATCGATGCGACTCTCGAGGTCCCGGAGCGCCGCGAGACTAAGGAAGGAATCCCCGTCCCGCTGCGCTATGGCCGCTACCTGCTCGTATTCGCGCGGCGATAACGAAGCCAGTGAGCGGACTAAGCGGCGCATCTGATGTGCCGTTTCCGACGCGTCGGCTCGGTAGTCCATCCACCGCCTCCCAGGCCCCAAGAGGCCGAAGAATGCAGCGTCGTCGGCCCGGGCAGCTCGTGCTGCATGAGCGTCCACAGCGGCAGGCACGTTGTCCGTCCCGTGTCGGGGCTGGCGAACCCACTTTGCGAAGGGGTGTTCGCCCAGAACGGAGTCATCCACCAAGGTGTGCGCCGACATCACCGCGCTGGCCTTGATCCCGCCTCCGACGACGCCCGGCGCCGGCAATCCAGCGAGCGCCAGCGACAGGGCCGCTTCGCGGTCGCGACGCAGCGTCAAGCAGCCCGCGGCGTCCCGAGAGGCCGCCTCCTCACTCGCCCGCACACGAACGCCCACCATGAAGTAGCGCTGCCGGCTTTGCGGGACGCCATATTTCGAAGCGTCCAACACGTCCGAGGCGACTTGGTACGCCACCTCCCCGTCGGATACGTTGGCGATGGCCTCGGCCAAGACCTCGGTGGCCTGGAACTCGACGCCGTCCGCTTTCACGACCGATTGGAAGTGTTGGACGTTCTCGAACAGGAATACGTCGGGACGCAGAGCGCCCAAGACCATCACATACTGCTGGAAAAGGAGATTCCGGGCGTCGCCTGCCTCTGCGCTTCCGTGCGCATGCACTCGGGCATCCCGAAGGCTCCGTATCTTGCCGCGCCCGATGCGACTGAATCCCTGACATGGCGGCCCGCCAACAAGGACCGACACCTTGGACGTATCCCGATAGAGATTTCTCAGACCAGCAGCGAACGCCTCTTCCAAGAAGAGGTCGCTGCGCAGTGCCATCCGTCTTGCTCGCCATCGAACCCAGACTTCGCGCACGGCCTTCATCCCAGGACTATCGAGGAAGGTGACGAAGGATGAGACCCGACGCGCCGACGCCGTCAGCTGACCGCATCCATCAGCCTCCTGTTTGAGTACGAGACTGGCAACCTCCTGATCCCACTCCCATTGTGCATCCTCAATTCGGGACGCCCGCAACTTTGGTTGGCGAGTCCCGATGCGTCCAAGGTCGCCGCATCGCTCGCTCCAGAGGAGTGAAGGCAAGCCTGCGACCTTTGAAGACGGGCGCGGCAGGCGGAGCTTCTCGTGGAAGCCGACGACCGATGTTTGGCTCAACGCCTGGTGGTCGATGCGATCATAGGAGGCCCGCCATTCGGAGCCGGATCGCACTTCATTGAGCTCATCCAAGAAGGTTCGATCGGCATGAGCGATCGCATCTAGGAAACCAGGAAAGGCTCCGCTCCGCAGGCTGTGCAATGCGACGCTGAGGCTTCCCTCACCCAAGACGCGAGCCGAATGCTGGAGATAGAAAGCCAGGAACTCTGCTTCATTGATGAACTCAGTCAGGTCGATCGTTCGACCCACTGGATGATCGCCATGGCCCAGCAGGGCCGCGTTGCGATTGAGGGTCGCGATCGGAGCGGCCGCGATATCCAGGGCCAAGACTGTGCGGAAGTGCTTGCCGCTGCCCAGCATTTCGAAGCCGAGGCTCAATCCGCCGCACCCCGAGAAGATATCCACGACGAGGCGAGGATTTGCGGGTGGATCTGGAAGCGACTCCAGCGCGTCTTCCGGTTCAATATCGGGTTCAACGGCCTGCAACACGAACACGTTCGAAGTGTCGCGCCGCCCCGCCAGCCAATTCTCATACTTTTGTGCGGAGTCGCTGCGAACGTGCTCGCCGGCCAGATGGATCTGCAACGTGGAGAGTCCGACGCCAATCTCAGCTGCGGCGACCCTTTCAGATGTACCCCGTGATTGGATCGTCGCTTTGATGCGAGCCATGAGCGAACCGGCGGCCGGACGCGTCGGCATATGATCTCTATGCATCGCTATTCACTAATCCCAACGCCGTGTCACCATCACCGCGCCCATGCGCTCGATCCCTGCGCAGACCAAGGTTCAAATCTCATAGGGCGAGATATCGAATTCTTTGCCGCCAGCTGTGATCACGCAGCGAGTGCCCACGAGCTTGCTGAGAATATGCGAATACGTCTGGCCATTGGCGCGTTTCGTGCGGTTCATCAAGGGTGCCATCCGTTCGACTTCGGTCGCCGGCACAGCCCAGACCCGACCAGTGTCGATGGCGCCGAGCAGCAAATAGTTCGAAGGCTGCCCAAGCAGGTATTCCCTCTGCACATCGTAGAAACAATACCAATAGGATTGGTAGGAGCGATTGTAGCGTCGCGACGTCGAGATCACGACCCGCAGGTCACCATCGTCTGCCTCGTACAGCGATCCGCGCCGCCGCTTCAGTGTCAGCCCCAGCTTCGCCGACATCTTCTCCGCGGCAGCTTGCCGAAGCCCAGCAGACGCGGCAGGTCCGAAAGAGGCAGGATGTGGGCCACGGGACTTCGAGGGCGACGACGCTGGGTTCTTGTCCGGGCGGTTGGCTTCTTTCCTGCGTCGCTGCGAGTAGACCCGCCGCCTTCGGGACGTTTCTGTCGGTTCGATCGACGTCAGAGAAAGGCCACCTGGCGAGACGAGCATCGCGAGTTTGGATGCCATGGCCAAGGCAGGGGCCGCTCGGACGTTCGCTCCATCGAAGAGATCCGCGAGGAGCGGCGGAAGGTGCGCCACGATGTCCGTGGTGGAGACCTCGATGGACATTTCATCAAGTGCGGCTTCCAGCTTGGCCCGGCCGGCAACCGTTGTGGCGGCTTGCAATGCGCCGCGTTGTATTCGCGGGAACACAACGGCGTTTGCGAACCAAATCGACGCTTCGCGCTTGCTCGACCGCGTCGCTTTGTCTTTTAGAGCGGCGTCAGCCGCCGCGACGATCGCTCGTTCGTCGCCTACGAAATCAGCGAAGGCCAGGCGCGTCACGGGCCACGGGATTTCTGGAACCCAACCTGAAACGGTCGCAGTCAGGTCTATGCGCGTGCCGACATGGATCTCGCCAGCGAGGCCCACGACCGCGTGCAGCGCGGGACCGTCCAGTTGAACACCATTGGCGGGCGTGTCCGCAGGCGCCAGAGAAGCGCTCGGCGCGTCGAACGGCGAGAAGCCGACAATCCGGTCGTGGGCGTCGATGACTTGGACATAACGGGTGTTCGACCCGGAACCGAAACTCACGACCGGGATGGCGAACGCGGGGCGCAGCCAGCTTGGGACGGCGACCGAAAGCACCTCGCCCTCGAAGGGGAAATCCAGCCCCCCTGGATCATTGTTTGTCAGAGCCACTTGAGATCTTCGAAGACACCGTAGGCGATCTTACGAATCGTCCGGTGGTATTCCGAAGGCCGCGACGCGCCGGACCACTCGTAGTCCTTCACTTGCACGCCCATGCCCTCGATCCGGCCCCCGATCTCCGGGTCGGCCGCCAAGGCATCCGGCAGGATTGCGGCTCTGACGCAATCCTCGATTGGAATTTCGTCGAAGATCAGTTCGGGCGTCGAGACCCGATCATCGAGTTGGTTGGCGCCACGGCCGTTCGCAGACACCATCTTGCTGAAACTGACGGCTTCAAAGTTCCCGGCGGGGACCGACACGCTGGTGGTCGGATTGTTGTTCAGGAAGTCGCGGGGCGTGCGGAAGAAGGTTTGCGCTAGGCGTGCGGCCGATTGGACGTTGGGCTCGAGATGGAAGTCAAAGAGCGGCATGTAAGGGTCGAGATAGTCATCCATGAGCCCGGCGATAAAGGCGCCGCTGTCGAAACCGAACACGTGTCTTGGTCTGGGGACCTTGTCTGGGTCGAGGATCAGCACCGCAGGGAACAGAAAAGGCAGGTCGCTGGGTGTATCAGCATGCTTGGTTCGATACGCCGGACGGCCATAGAAGGCATAAACCAAGGGTCTGCCCAAGACGGGACAGTCCGACATCGCGGTGATCTTCTTGGCGTCAAGGATGTCGCGGAGAAAGTAGCCCGTGGTGACGTGCGTCAGGCCTAGACGGAAGTTGGAGGGCGGTAGGGCGGCGACGTACCGCGCAAAGTCTGTGCGGTCGGGACGACCCTTGAGCCCCAGGGTCCTGGCCATGGCCTCTCCGGGTACACCTGGCGCTGACGACGATGTCGTGTGTCCAAGTCGGACAGTGAGTTCAGCTTGCGTCGTGGACGCAAGTCAAGCCGAGCTTCACCCTCCGTCGGTCAACAAGCCCTGCCGGAGTCCCAGCGCGTTGGCCCCAAGAATCGGACCAGGCGAGTACCCAATGTGGCAATGTCTTCCGTCTCGCACTCCCAGATCACGATGAAGGACCATCCCTGAGCCTCGGCGGCCGCTTGCAGCCGCGCATCGCGCTCGATGTTCTTTTCAAACTTGGCCCTCCAGAAGTCACGCCGCGTCGCGGGAAGCCGAGCTCGGTGGCATCCTTGATGTTGATGCCAAAAGCACCCGTGGACCAAGATCGCCATTTGTCGCCTCGGGAAAGCCACATCGGGGCGGCTCGGTACGCCCTTCAGCTGGATGCGATAGCGATAGCCCAGGCGATGCAGCAGAGAACGGACGTCGCGTTCCGGTTTCGTGTGCGCGCGGCGGATACGCGACATCAGGCGGCTACGGACCGGGGCGACGGCGGGATCCATGACTTCCTTGTGCCAGATTTCCAAGGGTCCCCGTAAGGTGGTTTCGGACCACGCCAACGATCGCCAAGGGTGTGGGGTGAATCTAGGCCGCGGTGTTGCGAAGAGATCTGTCGAGCACACCGCGAGCACCTGCCGGGGGCCTTTGAGGACGTCCGGGCGAACCTAGAATTCCACCATGAAGAGAAGGCCGCTGGGGCGAACTTCGGCTCATGACTCGTAGAGGTCTGCTCCATCGTCCCGCGCTCAAGGCGCACCACGACGGGCAGAGTCTTGCTACAGATTGAGATGTGCGAATACCGCCCCTGCGACGAAGGCGGGGGATTGCACGGCGTCAACTTCGATTGTGTCTGGTGTAAACGGCTCGAAGCGCGCCGCGACCTCCTCGACGAGCGCGGCATTCCGATCGCCAATGAGTGAGGTGGATCGATCGGCTTCAACGCGCTCCTGGGCGATCGAGATCGGCACCTTCAAGTGGACCAGATGGAAGGTCGCGCCGTTTGCCTCAGTAATGGTCCTGAGTTGGTCGCGGTCGCGCTGATGCGAAAACGCGACGCCGTCGACAACGCTACGGCGACCACCTCTGAGGTTTGCGGCGACCGCCTGCAATGTTGCTTCGAACGCGGCGTCCTTCTCCCAGCTAGTGAAGTCGCAGGGCTGGAACATCGCCGCGCGGATGTCGTCCCGCGAGACAAACCAAAAACCTGCTCGCGCTTGGAGCGTCCGGGCCAGCGTTGTTTTTCCGGCGCCGGGCAAACCCGCGAGCGCAACCACGATCAGATTTCCGCCTTGCTGTGAGCGCATGGACTAGTCTCTGGCGTTCCACAGCGTAATCGCGCGGCGCCCGCGTACCTGTGCGACTACTGAGATCGACCCGGTGTCGAGGAGCAGCGGACGGCCGAATTCGGGTGACAGCTTCAGCGCTACAGCGGTGAGGACCCGCAGCAGATAGCCGTGCGAAAATACCACCGTTGTGTCGTCCGACGCCAATTCGGCCAAGAACATTGCCGCGCGGGTCGCGACGTCCGAAAGGCGTTCTCCCTTGGGGCAGCCATCGCGCCAGATGTCCCACCCAGGCCGCTCGCGCTTAACCATTTCCGAAGAGACGCCTTCGAACTCTCCATAGTCAAACTCGCGAAGGTGACTGGAGATGGCGCATTTGGCTTGGGGTAGCGCCAATGCGGCGGTCTGCTGCGCGCGCAAGAGGGGACTCGTGAAGACACGGAAGTCAGACTTGGCGAGCAGCTGTACGAGCCGGGGGTGAAGGTTCGTCGCTTCTTGTTCGCCCCTTGGCGTCAGGGGCAGATCAGTGCTTCCGACGAAGCGTCCCAGCGCATTCCACTCCGTCTCTCCATGCCTGACCAAGATCAGTTGCAAGGCGTGTGACCCACCGCGGCGGTGCCGTAGAGGCGCACAAGTTGTGCACGTCCTGGCTCACCGCAGGCCAGCAATTCCTTTTCGATCGCGTTGAGCAGCGTTGCGTCCTCCGATTTGTCCTCCAGGCAAAGCTTGAAGCACGTTTTCGCGGTCGCGCAGTCGCCGGCCAACAGGTGCCACTCGCCGATCGCCATCTGGGTCTCGCGTTGACCGTTCTTGTATCCAATCTCTTCGTGCAGTCTCAGGGCCTCATTCAGTTCCACCTTTGCGGCCGCCAGCAGGCTCTGATCAGGTTGCCGTCGATCCAAAGAGGACGCGGCTCCAAGCAACAGCGCTATGCCCTTGTGCTGCCGCGCGATGGCTTCTGAGCGGACAGCTCCGACCTGGCGCGCCCAGTCGAGCACACGGTCGATGACCTGCGCAGCCTGTTGCGGCCGACCCGCCAACCGCAGGGTCTTGGCGTAGGAGATCAGGACCCGATGTGGCGAAGAGCCGGGCGGTTCATAGGCAAGGGCCTGCTCGTAAGTGCGGATGGCGCCTTCCAAGTCGCCCTGCATCCTCAACCTCTTCGCCGCATTGCGCAGGGCGCGAGCTCGGGCTGGTCGATCAGGACTCTCCGCCGCAAGCCGGACCTCTTCGTCGAGATACTTCTCAAATCGGCGCTTCATTGCCGCGGCGCGGTCGGCGTCGATGCCCGCGGCGTGTTCAAACTCACGGCAGCTGAGTTCGGCGACGTCCGCCACGGCCTCTAGCAGCAGATTCCCGCGGTCAAGAGTACGACCGATCGCCTCGGATTTTTCGTAGGCATTCAGCGCATCATCGATCCGCCCAAGGATCATCAGCACATCGCCAACGAGATCGTAGGCCCAACCTTGAGTCTCGACGTCACCGCCGGGCGCCGAAATGAGCCATTCGCCCCGCTCAAGGGCCGCGCTGTAGTCGTGCGCCTGCTTCAGCGCCTCAGCTTCCTCGAGAGCTACTCGCAGCTGAGCCTCGCCTGCGGGAAATCCTCCGACACGACCGGCCTCTTCCGCCTTCCGGAAGAGGCCTACGGCCTCCATGGGTGAGAAGGCTGACATCGCATCCCGTGCAGCGGTCAATAGCAATGGACAAGCCTCGCGGTGCCGGCCCGCAGCGTAGAGGTGGTCGGCAATCATGGCGTTCCAGTTGTCGGCAATCAGGACTTCGCAGGCCAGCATCCAGTCCGCGACGGCCTCATGCATGAGCCGCCGGCGTGATCGGCTCATGCTGCCGTAGAGAACCTCCCTGATCTTTCCATGACTGAAAGCGAAGGCGTCGCCTCCGGCTTGCACCTCGCGGATGAGGTCGAAGCTAATGAGTTTCTCCAGGGTCGACAGCAGCGGCGCTGCGGGCATGTCTGACAGTTGGCGGATCATTTCGAATGAGAAGCGTGGGCCGATGACTGCGGCGCGCTCAAGCTCGGTGCGCTGATCGGGATCGAGCATCTCAAATCGACACTGGATCGCGGCCTCAATCGACGCGGGAATTCGCCACTCCGCCCGCGGCCTAAGCAAGCGCCAAGCTCCGTCCCGAATGGCGATGGTTGCAGGTTCACCCGAAATCTCCGCCGCTAGCGTGTGGAGTACTTCTCGGACGAAGAGGGGGTTGCCTTCGGTTTCACGATGAAGCCGCTCGAAAAACCGGGGTGTGAATTCATTCGGGCCCTGGAGCACCGAACTCACCAGATCTGGCAACCGATCGAGCGGAATATTCGTGAGCCTGACGTGCTTGAAACCGTCCCGCGCACGACTTCCAGCGGCGAGGAGCCTCGCCAAGGCCTTGGAGCTGGTCTTGGCGTCGCCGAGCAAATCGGTCCGGTACGCGCCGACAAAAGCGACTCGCCCCTCGGCGCGTCGAGCAAGTAGGCAAAGGAGCGCGTCGGCTGTTCCAGTGTCTACGCATTCAAGGTCGTCAAGGTTGATGACAAGGGGGCGGGGCACCCCCGACCTGTCTTGGCCGAGACCGTAGATCAGGTTCGCGAACGTGCCGATTGTCGCGTCCCGACGAGTCTCAGGGTCCGCGGACGGGTCCATTGAAAGCTGGGCGAGTCCTGCCTCGACGGAGCCGGCGCCGTAGAGCTCCGCTACGACGTCACCTGGCCGCCGTCCGTTGCACGCCTGTCTCAGCAGCTCTCGAATCGGGAAGAGGGCCATGCCTTCGTGGAAGGGTTCGCAGGCCGTCGCAAACACCCGGTAGCCGTTGTCTCTGGCCATTTCGCAGATGGCTGCGGCCAGCGAACTTTTGCCGGCGCCAGCCTCGCCACCAATGAGGATGAACTTGGCTGATGAGCCGTCATCGCGCAGACCGCTCAAGACACTCGACGCGAAGGCCAATTCGTCATCACGCCCGATAAGAGCCTCGACGGATTCGTTCTTCGCCCCGCGGGAGCCGCGAACCTGTCCTACGACCTGCGGCGCATCGGTGATTGCGGGTTCGGTCGCCCGTGGGCGAGCGAGCGCCGCGCGTATCATCCGGGCCACATCGAGCATCGCCTCATCACGGTCGGCGGACGTGGAGATCGGTTTGCCATCTGTCGGAGCCGCGAGCAGCTTGCCGAATGGAGAGGTGTGCCAATCGCAGGGGCGGACGATGACCGGGATGATCCGTGTGAGACCCTGGTTCTCGCGCCGCAGTGCGGCCTCCATCTCAACGTCCATGCAATACGGCGAAGCGAGGAAGTCTGAGCTGATCAGCAGCAGCACCACGTCGGAATTCGCAAGGTGGCCGGAAATTGAGCCATCGATTTCATCGCCCGCGCCAAGCAGTCGGTCGTGCCACACCTCGATAAGGCGGTCGCGCCGCAAGCCGCTGAGGTGACCTTCCAACGCCTTGCGGTACTCCTCATCCGCATGGGCGTAGGAGATGAAAACCTTCTTCGCAGTTGGCGCTTCCACACCGCCCCCTGGGTGGCTCCGCCTGAGATCGGCGAACAACGATACTATGGGTTTGATCCTACTCAACCCCAAGGCGCTTTCTCAGTTGCCTCGCCCGCGGGCGTAGGCCGACGCATCCGCTTTCGAGAGCGTCTAGCGCTCTTCCTTACATCGGGACGCACGGAGGCGGACTGGATACCTCAAAGCTGGTACCGGGAAGGAACGATTCAGAACGGCGAAGTGAGAACACACCAGCGGCTGTTGAATCTCTAAAGCTCAGATGAAACGCTGGCGGTGGGCTTCAGGATGCGAGTGCATGATCTCGAAATTCCAGCACCGGGTTCAGCTCTGCGGGACTGCACTGAGGCGTGGCACGTGATTGCGGCGATCAAGCCTGAAAAGCCGGAGCCTTCGATCTGCTTCGAGCTAACCCCGGCGCTACTGACATTCCGGCGGGCAGCCGGCAACGCCAATCGCCACCTTAACACCCTGCTGGTTGGACTAGAGACCCTCAAGCCCGCCACGCCCATCAAACCGCCCGATCTTGTGGTTTCCTGGAGCAAGCCGGCGGTGCCGACGGAGTGGATGGAGACCCGCAACTTCGCACTGGGCGCGACCATGGTGGCCGTGGTCGATGGACTCGATAGATACATGAAGATCGCCAGCCAAGTCCCCGGTCTGACCGATCGTGCCCTCGACGACGCGCTCAATGGCCGCCAACCTGGCGCAGGCAGGCCGCGCCCGAACATCTTTGAGCGACTAGAGGCCCTCTGTGACTTTTATCGTGGCGTTGTCCGGTCTGAACATTTGGCGGGAATGCGACTGTTGATTAGCTGGCGCAACCAATTTGTCCACGGCCAAGACAAGAAGCCCCTGGGCCTTGCCGAGCGTCGGGCGCTCGCCAATTCGGCAGCTTTCTTCCAGGCGCAGCACGGCGGCGTGTCCATCGTCGACACCCTGGACCGTTATGTTCAGCGTGAGCCCCCGACGCTCACCGACTTGTCGACTTTGATCTCTGCAGCCCAGCGGCTCACCAAGGCCCTCGACGAACACCTGCTCCAGCTTCAGGAGGGTGAGGTGTACGCCCTCGCCCTGACTAGCTACATCATTCACGCCGATCCCGACCCAACTGCGTGCATGGAGCGGCTGTTCCGGCGGGGCGGAAGTCAGGCCGCAGGCCGCGTCAACGCTGAGTTACTCGAATATGGCGGGAATCATGACCTCAAGCGGCGGGCCAACGCGCCCGCGCTGACGCGGAAGCGGCTCGATGCAATCCTTGGCATGGGTCGCAACCGCGCGGCGCGGGAGTTCGGGATCAAGCGCTAGAGCTGCATGCGCGAAGTGAGTGTCTCAACCACAGTAGTGACAAAGGCAACGGAAGGCGACAACACCGCCGTCTGTTTACCGGCCGGTCCTCAGTGTCCGTCCCTGGCCAACGCCGTCATCGACTAGCCAGTTCTCAGTGCAGACTATGGCTTTCGCACTATTGAGCGAACATGGTTTCGCCGGCCCTGGGCAGATCGCGGGGAACGTGTATCTTTCTCACCTTCGCTTAGGGGAGGGGTGCGATGCGAAAGCTGACGTTGGTCTGCGCCTTGGGCTTTGCGGCCTGCGCGACGGGGGCGCTGGCCTGGCACAATCAGGGGCACATGATGACCGCCGAGGTCGCGTGGCAACACATGACCCCGGGCGCGCGCTGCCGGGCGGTGAGCCTCTTGAAGAGCGAGCCGGAATACGCGCGCGGGCTGCAGAACCCGACGGGGATCGATGCGGGGCAAGCCCTGTTCGTCAATGCCGCGACCTGGCCCGACCGCATCAAGGCCCAAGGCGTCAAGGTCAACAACGCCCCGATGAAGAACGACGGCGATGACGCGGCCGCAGCCGGCGTCCAGAAGCAGGTCGCGAACAACATTGGCCTGGACGGCTGGCTGCATAAGTACTGGCACTTCGCCGACGAGGCGGTGCCCGCGGTCGCCGGCCAGAAGCCGCCGCCGATCAACGCAATCGAGCGGATCGGGACATTCTCGAAGGCTCTGGCGGCGCCCGCCACGCCGACCAACATCAAGGCCTACGACCTGGTCTGGCTGATCCATCTGGTCGGCGACGTTCACCAGCCGCTGCATATCGCCGTGCAGTTCGGTCCGAACTTCACGACGCCCGCCAAGGGCAACGACGCCGGCGGCAACGACGTGGTGGTCACCGGCGCCCCGGGCTTCAAGGAGCTGCATGGCTTCTGGGACGGCGCCCCCGGCGACAGCAAGGTCGAGGCGAAGGAACTCAGCATTTCTGTGGCGGCCGCGGATGCACTTCCCGCGCCGTTGGCGGCGAAGACCTCGATCAAGGACGCGGGGGTCTGGGCCTCGGAGAGCCACGACTATGCGGACAAGGCCGCGTATGTGACGCCGATCGTGAGAGGATCCCAAGGACCCTTCGCGCTGACGCCGGCCTACGTCGCGAACGCGCAGAAGATCGCGACTGCGCAGGTCGCGCTTGGCGGGGTGCGCCTCGGCAATCTGCTGAACGCGGCGCTGACCTGGCCAAGCTCCGAGTGTGCCCAAGCGCACTAGGAGGCATGGGGCGGCGCGGGCCTGCTCAAGGGTTCGACGCAGATCAGCGGTCGCATGGCCGATCGACTCCGTGGCCTGATCTCACTGCGACCGGGAATGCGCCGACGAACTGCGCACGTACCGACTAAGAAACCGGCTAACCGGCACTCGCAAAAGAGCCATTCACTCCCAGCGCGATGAAATTTGACATTCGCGCTTAACGAGAACCATCATCTTAACCATGGGCAAGGGGGAAGAAGTGATGGGGGCAGAGTTCCTCATTGGGCTGGCGGCCCTCACCGGCAGCGCCGCACAGACCTGACCACGTCTTTTGAACGAGAGGTCGGGGGTCGCAAATGGCGCTGGATTGGTGGACGAGCTACATCGCCGAGCTTCGCACGCCAAAGGGATGGTCTCTTGCGGCGAAGGGAATGGGCGGCCTGCTGACCGTGGCGGCGACAGGCATTGCCCTACTGTCGTTTTGGTCGGCGCAACGGACCGATCAGATAAACGCGCTTGCAGCCCGTATCAACGGGATACAAGCCAATCTGCTTTCCGGCAACAGCACGGCGCGTGTCGTCGGCCTGCGAGCCCTGCAGTCTCTGGATTCTGATGCTCAGGCCAGCCTTATCGGCGACGGCGAAGCCCGAGTTCGGGTTCTGCAATTTGTCCGGGCATCGCTGATCGACGGCTTCGAAGGTGTGAATCTTCCGGCGATGCGGGGAGGCGCTAAGGCAACGGGTGAAACACAGGAGGCGGCCAGCGAGCTCGAGCGCTACCAACTACTGCTCACGCTGGACAATATCGGTGGTCTCGAGTGGGACAAGAGCGCCAAATCGCGTCCCGCAAACGTCTCGGCTGACTACAGCTGGCTTCCTACGGCACAAGACGAAAGCGGCGCTTCGTCGGTCTCGAATGTCTTCGACGGGTTCCAATTTCCGAGACGGCAGATCGTGCGGTTCCGGTTCAGCTGCGCCTCTCTTGCCGCGGCGAGCTTCCGGGGCGGCGACGTCAAGGGCTCCCAGTTCCAGTATTCCGGCTTATCGAACTCAGACTTCTCGGGGGCGCTGCTCGAATATGACAGCTTCGTCGGCGCCAACCTGCGCGGCGCCCGGTTCGACGCTGCTCAGCTTGAAGGGGATGTCTTTTCAGCGCCTCGCATGCAGCCGGAGAGCAATCTCGACACATGTTGGCGGCGGACGAAGGGCGCCGTCACCCCAGAAGCTACCCAGTTGGTCGCCGCGTCCTTTGTGGGCGCAAAGCTTGTGGATACAGAGCTCCTGGCCGTCGCCGCGAACGGGGCGAGCTTTCGCAAGGCGATCCTGAGCTCCGTCAAGTTCTACAATGCAGGCCTCGACGGGGCCGGCTTCGACGAGGCCACCCTGAGCGGAGTCTCGTTCGAAGACGCCGCGCTCAGCGGCGCCTCGTTCGACCGTGCGACTCTGACGGGCACGAGGTTCAGGGGTTCCGACCTTCACAACGCGCACTTCATCGGCGCGCGGTTCCTAGACACCGGCGTTGCAGACAGCATGCTTCAGGGCGCCAACCTCCGTGGCGCGAATTTCGGCGGCGCCCAAGGCTTGAGCCCAGAACAGGCCTGCCGCATTTCGAAGGCAGGGGCTGTCTTCGTGACGGACGAGAAGGGTTGGCAGGAGGCTGATCGTCAGGTTTCCGATGCGGCCAGATTCCAATCGGCGGCCGACCAACTGGCGCTTTCGGGGTGCCAGCGATGACGCCCCCCGCGAAGGCCGCCTGCCTGCTGAGCTTGGCGGGCGAGGCGTATGACGCGGCGGCACTACGGCAGCTCGCGGACTGGCAGGCGCGCCGCCTCTGCGAGATCACCTTTGTCGCCTTGGATGATCTCGAGAAGATCAACGACGAGACACTCGGCCTGCCTTCGCGCACCGTCGACGAATTCCGGGGCTTGATCGAGGATGTCCAATGGCCCGGACCGGTGAGGCTGGTGAGCTTCAGTCGCCTCGCAGAGTGTCGAAGCTATGTTGAAAGCTACCAGCGCGTCGCGGGCCTCTTGGAGCACAACGCCGGGCTCCGCGGCCTGCTGCACGCGCAGACCTATCGCAATCTTCAGCCGGTGCTTCGGGGCTACGATATTCGCAATCAGCGGCACCCGGCTGTGCAGATTCTATCGGAATACCTGGTCCAGGAGATCTCGCTCCTCTCGGCGCTGGCCGTCCTCGGTTATGAAGCCGAGATCGGCTTTCATCGACGGGGTCAGATCCACAAGGAACTCTGCCGGCTGGGGTTGGTACTGCCGCCGGCAGAGCTGGTCACCAAGGCGGCCCCGGCGGCGGCAGTCGAGCTGTCAAGCCTCTCCATGAGAGTCGGCGGCAGCGGTCGGACCGTAGGGCCGTTCTCCTTTAAGCTAGAATACGGTGAAGTGCTTGGCGTCATCGGGCCCAACGGATCAGGCAAGACAACGCTTCTGCGTGCGATGGCCGGCCATATTCCCGCGTGCGCGGGGACCCTCAGCGTCCAAGGTCGCTGCGTCGACCGGCTGTCGCCGGGAGAACGGGGGGTTGCGACGCTTTTCCAAGACGGTGGACTGCTCCAGGCGATTTCGGCGCGCGCCAACCTGGAGATCGCCGTCAATGCAGCCCGACGGCGCGGGCATGACACCTCCAATGCCGCTCCGCTGCTGGAGGCGCTCGATCTCGACGGGGAGATGGAGACGCAAGCCTCGTCGCTGAGCGGTGGCCAGCAACAGCTTGTCGGTTTCGCGCGAGCGCTTTCGGCAGCGCCACAGGTCCTGCTCCTGGACGAACCGACAGCGTCGCTGGACACCTCACGGAAGAACGCCCTCGCGTCGGTGCTGAAGGCGCGCATGGCGCGAAAGGACAGCGTCGCGGTTGTGGTGTCCCACGACATCGCCTTCCTCTTCTCGGTCGCAGACAGGATTCTCGTCCTGGACGCCGCGGGCCAGGAGCATGCGATCGGCGCCGCGTCGGATTTCTACAACGGCGGCCTGTCGTTCCTCGCTGCAAGCCTGGTGGGTGCCCAGAACGTCTTCCGCATCACCGGACGGACGCCCTCCGAGCTGGTCCTCGACAATTGGCTGAAGCTGGCGGTCGGCCGACACCCGCCGGACGCGGCGATAGCGGGGGTGCGGATTCCATTTGCCGCCCTTGAGGTCCGAAAGACGCGGGCTCTGGCCCGGGTCCAGGAATCCCAAGTCATCCAGGTGGTGCCGGGCGTCATCAGGTCAAGGCGGCTAACGCCGGAGGCCGATTTCATTCTTTTCGAGCCGGACGCTGACCGCCGCGCGTCGGGGAAATTCGCCGCGGCGCGAGGTCTCTACCTTGCACGCGGTTCGACCGCCAACTTGAACAGTATGAGAGTCGATCTCGTCATCAACGGCCGCGATTTGGTCTGGCTGAATTAGCGCAGGGAGGAAATCTCGCATGACGCGGGGCACTCGTCGGGAGTTGTTGATTTCCTTGGGGTTGATGCCCGCCCTTTCCTTGGCGGCGTGCCAAGGGACCGGTGACCGACCCGTTGATCTACATTTCTGGGGAACCGGAACTTTGGACATCGGGCCGAGCAATTGGGCGAGGGCGCAGCGCGAGGCGAACGTCCGTATCCAGTTTACGGACAACGGGAATGACCTAGGTCCCGTGCTGGCGAAGATGGTCAGCGGCACCGCGGCTCGGACGTTCGACCTCGGCGGGGTCCAGGGTGGGGCGGAGCCGGAAATGTACCGCGCCGGCGCGATCGTCCCTTGGGACCTTTCAAAGATTCCGCAATGGGATGGCATCTGGGACTGGGTGAAATCCGTGCCCTATCTCAAGGTCAACGGCGCGCAGATCGGCATTCCGGTCGTCGTGAACGCGGATTCCATCATCTACCGCAAGTCCGTCACCGGCGTCGTGGACAGCTACGCCGCGGTGTTCGATCCGAAGTTCCGGGGACGCGCCTCCATGGAGGACTCCTGGATGAACAGCGTCATATTCACAGCGATCTTCATGAAGGAGAACAACCTCGAGGGCCTATCCCGAATTCGCGATCCCGGCGACCTCGAAGCGGACGAACTGCAGGCCGTCATGGAGTTCCTGAAGCGGAAGAAAAGAGCCGGCCAGTTCTACAAGTTCTGGAGCGGCTGGGAGGAGGGCGTCGATCTCATCACCTCGGGCAAGGTCGTGGTGATGACGGGTTGGGAGCCTATCGTCTACGCGGCGCGCAATCGCGGGGCAGCCGACGTGACCTATGCGCAGCCGCGTGAGGGCTATGAAGGCTGGTCGAACAACCTCGTCCTCCACGCCGGGGTTCGCGATCGCGGCGCCGGGGTGGAAGACGCCGCGCATCGATTTGTGAACTGGCAGCTCAGCGGGGAGTACGGCTGCATCCTGGGCGCAATGCGTGGGTATATGGTGCCGACCGAAGGCTGCGTCACGGACCTTCGTCGAGGGCCCATGTCGTTCTTCGACCTGACGAGCAGCCGGACCAACCAAGTCAGGTTACCGGACGCCCAGCAGCTGGATGATCATGTCCGGTCCAAGTTCCTGCAGATGAAGGGGCGTGTGTACTGGCAAAACGCCCGTCCGAGAAACTACGCGCTCTACGAGGCTCTATGGGCCGAGCTGCGGACGATATGAAGGGGCGTCGAGCATCTGCGGTCGTGCTCTGGTCCGGACGAACGGCGATCGTTTTCGCCTTCCTGCCGCCGCTCGCTGGATGGCTTCATCCCATCGCGCGGCTGGCGATCGGCGCGAGCCCGAGATCCGGGCGAGTCGTGCCTTCGCCGGAATTGACACTTATCCTGCAGACAACGGGCTGGGCGCTTCTCATGAGCGTCGTCACGACGCTGATCTGCACAGCCCTGGCGCCCGTTTTCCTGACCCGCCGCAGCCTTGCGCCGCTTGCGCGGCTTTGCGCCCTGCTGACCGCCGCCTTCTTCATTCCAGCCGTGTTGCGGGCCTACGCGTTCTATTGGTTCTGGGATTTCCTCTCTGTCGCGGGCCTTCTCAAGAACGCCATCGTTCTCCTTTGGTCGTTCACCTATCTTTCGGTGTTCTTCTGGGGCTGCCTGTACTCTTTCTCAGCTGCTCCGGTGAATCGCGCGGCGCTCGACAGCCTGGCAGAACTGGAGACGCTCCCTGCCACCGCCCCCCTGCTGCTGCGAATGCTAGGCCCTTCGATCGGCCTGGCTGCGATCTGCATCTTCGCTTTCTCGCTGTTTGGCGGCATTGAATTCGGGCTGCTGACGAACGGCGTGCAGCCTGTGGGCAAGGTGGTGGGAGACCTGCTAGGTGGGCAGGACTTCAGGGCCGCACAGCTCCTGCTGCTGATGGTCGTCGCCTTGAGCAGTCTCATTGCGGCGTTTCACTGGATGGCGCGCTGGTCAGGCTGGACCAGCCGCCTGGTGGAAGGCTGACCGATGTCCATGACCGCCTTCGTCCGATCCAAGGCATGCATTGTGGTGGCGTGGTCCTTTGCCCTCCTCGCCGTGTTGCCACTCGTCTTCACTTTCGTGCGCATAACCGGCTCCGGGAGCGACGTCGGGGAGTGGCGGGCCCTTTTCTTGCCGTACCTCAATTCCCTGATGCTGGCCGTCCTTGTGTCGATGGCCGCCACCGCATTCGGCTTGGCGTTGATCCTCATTCGACATCGCATGGCGGAGGCTGTGCTGATCATCGCAGCGTGCCTGGTCGCACCCGCTGAATTTCAGTTTCTGGGGATGGACCAGTTTGCTGCCTCCCTGCGGCGCTTCGGCCTGATGGGTACGGCGAAATACGCCGGGCTGCTCTGCATAATGCTGACATACATCCTTCCCTTCGTTCTCAGTACGCAGCTCTTCCTCTTCCGAAACATCGGCCGATCGAGGATTGAAGCACTGAGCGAATACGTTTCCGGCGACATCGCCTACGCGAGGAAAATCGTAAGCGCCTATTACGCGGAGCTTTTCGGCAGTTGGTTGGTCGGCATCACCGTGGCGCTGATGGAGGTCCCCAGGTCCCGATACATGGCCGTCGACCTCTTCGGGCTTGGTTCGGAGTATTTCGGCCCTTCGGTCGCGAGCGCCTACACGACCCAGGGCATCGACAAGGTCCACTTCATCTTCACGGTGGCCACCACTGCGATGGTCGCCGGAGGGATCATGCTAGTGAACCGCCGACGCGGTCGGATGAGGCCGGAACATCGGAAGGGTCCGATGGCGGTTGGCGACCGCGTTGGTGTCGTGGATCGCTTCTGACTCATAGCGGCCGTTCAAGCGTCGCTGCCAACCGCTCCTGACACTACGAGTGCCTCGCCCTCGCCGGCCCCCCACCAGAATGTGGGAGTTCTTGGACAGAGCGCTCCCCCGCTTCTTGGTGCGGATCAGGGCTAAACCCACTACATTGAACCTTCAAGCGGAGCCCAGCGAAGGGCCGGCGTTGCAATCAATCTTACTTCTCAAGCACCTCACCTATTGCCCTGAGAGCGTCGCAAGCTCCAGCGAGCCCGGTGTAGGACGAGCCGACGACCCCCAGCACTATCGTCACCGAACTGAGGTTGAGAGACGGCATGGCGTGGAGACCCGCTAAAGCGCCCAGCGCGAGGTTTGCGGTCGCCAAGGCGCCGCCGGCCGCCGCCTTGCCAATCAAGGCTCCGAGTTGGAGGCGCTTGGCGCCCGTCGCTGGGTCGACCTTTCGCCTTTCAGCCCATCGAATGGATTCATGCAGCTCGACCCGGAGTGCTTCAGCCAGCTGGTCGCCGGTTGGCGAAATCGAGAGCGTGATTCCGATGCCCTCATTGGTGAATAAGTTCTTGACCTTTGCTGCTGCGATCATCCCTTCGATAGTCGTCTCTTCGATAACCAATGCGTCGATTGCTGGGATCATATCTTTGGAAAGTGATGTCCGAATTGCGTCGGCGTTAGCTGCAAGCAGAGATGCCAAGCCACTCTCTGTTGTCATTCGGACGACATCTCGCGTTGCCTCGTAAGATTTCACCCAGTCCTGGAGTGACGAAGGCGGGAAGTCCCAGTCGCTGTCCGGATGCACGTGGGGTCGGTTCCTCAAAACTACGCCGAGGCACCGCAGACGATTGTAGTCGAGACGATCGAACACGCCTCCGCTCGCCTCCAGCTGAGATCCTAGGTGAACTTGCAAGTGTTCAAGATCGGTCATTGTCCGTCTCCACGGAGCCGTCCAGGACGCCAGATTGCTCAGGAGACTATCAGTCAGCGATTGGGCACAGAACTGCGATTGGCGCGCAGCCCGGCCGCCGGCGAGAGCAGCCGCTCCTGGATGAGACGCGTGAGGTCCGTGCGTGTCGAAACGCTGTCATCGACCGACAATTCTCGGCGCAGATCAGCGTCTTCGCACTCTGATGACGCGGGCTCCGCTGCGGCGGCGCGGGTGTCAAAGCTAGGCGAAGAAGCCGCTGAGGGTCGTTGCGAGCTTCACCAGATTGTCGACCACAGTCAGCGAGGTTGCGACGTCTTTGAAGTTCGACAGGTCGTTTCGAACAGCCTTCGTCGCCGCATCGAGGCTTCCCTGGGCGCCGGCGACAGCCGGGTCGTTGGCAAGCGCCTTGTCCTCAGCCGACGACCATGCGTTCAGCGCCGCCATCTCCTTGGCGTAGAGTTGACTGAGGTCGGTTCCTGCTGGGGTCGACGTAAGGGCGTTCATGTAGGACTGGCGGGCCGCATCGGCCGCGGACGAGAGGCTTGCCAGGACACTGTCTTGGGTTGGCGGGGCGGGCGCTCCTGACATCGCTTATTTTCCCTTCGCTGGCGACGTGGAGGTCGTTGTCTGCAACGAGGCCGCGATTGTCTGCAGCTGACCGGTGACGCTGGCGATCTGACTGAGGTCGACCGGCGCGCCCTTCTCAAGGCTGTCGTGCATCGGCACCAGCGCTTTCAGCGCGGCCAGGCTCTTGTCGTAGGATGCAGCCAACTGAGCCGATTGTTCGGCGGCCATTTCACCGGCGACCGCAAGCAGACCCGCCCGAGCGTTGTCGTCTTTGGCGATTGCGGCATCGGATCCGCTCGTGGACTTCAGACCCATCGGCGCGCCCAGCTGATCTAGGATGGGGCCATAGGAATAGACACCCTCCTTCAGGAGGACGATGGCGGCCTGATCGACCTGATCGGAGATTTTGCCGGGCACCGGCACTAGCTTGTCGCGCGTCGCGGGCTGATCCAGGGCCCCGATGATCTGCTTCAACACATGCTCGATCTTCGCGCTGCCGTCCTTGACCCGCTGGGCCTGGATGGCGCCGATCGCCAAGCTGCCGACCGTCGAGAGCCCTTGGGTGACGTTGGCCGGCACCGTGATCGGCGAGCCGACCGCCGCTGCGAATTTCGTGGAGTCCCCGACGAGGGTTTGCATGGAGGAATTGAAGGTTCCCGATGCATCGTAGGCGGAGAGGTCTCCGAGCGCCGAGTAACTCGCCGACAAGCTCGCGAGCAGCTTGCTGTACTGGCTGAGCCTGCCCTGGATCGACGTCATGTTGTCCAGGAAGGCCTTGGCGTCGTCGGCGCCCGCGCCCTTGTTGTACCCGGTGTTGAACGCCACGGCGCGCCGGAGCGCCGTCATGCTGTCAGCGGAGATGGTTGCATTCTGCTGCATCTGCTGGGCGGCGGCTTCGCCGGCCTTGGCCAGATTGGTGCCGGACGTCAGGGTCGCGGTCGCGCATCCGCCAAGCCCGAGCGATAGCGTCGCGACGAGGACGGACACCCGCAGGCTTCGGATGGAGCCTATCGGCACTTTGTAGGAAGCCGTCAGATGCGCACGCGCGAACTCCCGAGGTTCTTTCACGATCTGTCCCCCAACCCAATCCTATCGTAGCGACGTGACGAAGGCTGACAGAACGTTGCTATATCGCTGGGTTGAATGTCAACTGGTGGTTGTCAATTGCTCCTAGGTTGGTCGGAGGTTGAAATCGGCCGGCGGGTCGGTTGGCCCACCGCACGGGGTCAGTGGCTTTGCGCCAATCCACACTCTTGGCCATGAAACGCGATAGACGGTTACGCATTGTATGTCTTCGGGCTACCTGGTAAAGCATACCGAACGTAACTCTTTGGTCCGATGCGCCGCGCAGATTTCCTCGCCCTGACAAACCTTGACGCGCTCTCGCTCAACACGATGGCGCACCGCAAGGTCTTGCCGTTCGATCCCAAGCGCAGCGGCGATCGGGGCTGGGCCTACTACACCGGGCAAGACGCGCTACGCACCGAGCTGATGCTGGCCCTGGCCGCCCGCGGGCACACCCAGGTCGGCGCCAGCGGGCTCGTCCGTGTCGAATTTGAGCTGCTGCGTGACGCCGCGGCTGAGATCGGTCCGCGGACGGACCTCTATTTCGGCTTTGCAGAGCGCGGCGGGTGGTCGGTCGATCGGGTCGACGAGGAAGACGCCATCGTCACCGCGACCTCCAACCTGCCGGTCGCGGGCCCGTTGGCCGACATCGGCCGCCAAGCGCAGGTCGACGCCGGCGTGAAGTCGACCGTCGTCGGCGTCGTGCTGGTCAATGTCTCGCACCATCTGCGGCTCTTGCGCGCCCGCGCGGAGTTGCGGCCGGGCGCGAAGGCGTTGCTGGCCGAGCTGGACCAGGTGTGGGCGTCATGAGCCTGCGCCGCCCAACCGCGACGGAAATCGGCCGCGTGATCCGCCGAGCCCGGGAACTCGGTCTGGAGACCACGGGGATCGTGCTGCAGCCAGACGGCGCCGTTGAACTGCGCACGCGACCGAGCGAGGGAGGCGACGCATCTGAGGAAGGGGTCCGAGATGAGATCGCGCGGCACTTCGGCCAGCGGTAGACGCGTTCGACCCTTCCCGAAGGGCGTTTGGTTTGCCTCCAAGCGGCTCGCGAGCGGGAAGGTCGTTCGATACGGCTACTACGGGCGAGGGAAGGGGGCTGTCCCGCTCGGGCGCGAGGGCTCGGTCGAGTTCGCGATCAAGCTTGGCGAGACCCTGCGCAAGGAGCCTGACCAGGGGACCGTCGCCAATCTGATCTGGCGCTACAAGCAGTCTCCGGAACTCGCCAAGGTGAGCCCGCGCACGAAAGACGACTACCGCGGTCTGCTGGACAAGATCCAGGCCCAGTTCGGCCCACTGACGCTGCGGGCGATGGCGGATCGCGCGATCGCGCAGCACATCTACGAGTGGCGCGACAGCATGGCCAAGAGCCCCCGGCGGGCCGACTACGCGGTCCAGGTGCTCAAGGTCTTGCTCTCGTGGGGGAAGAAGCGGGGCCTGATCGAACAAAATCGTGCCGAGGGGATCGGGCGGCTGCACAGCGGCGACCGCCGCAATTCCGTGTGGTCGGATGAGCAGATCGCGGCCTTTCGAGCGGTCGCGTCCGAACCGCTTCGTCGGGCGCTAGTACTGGCCATCGAGACCGGGCAGCGGCAGGGCGATCTGCTGGCGCTGCGTTGGTCAGCGGTCGGGTCCAACATCATTTCGCTCACCCAGAGCAAGACGGGCGCGCGGGTCGCGGTGCCGATCTCGAACGAGCTTCGGGAGACCCTCGACGGCCTCTCCCGAAGCGCCGACGACCATATCCTCTCCACAGCGGCCGGCGCGCCTTGGGACAGCAAGGGGAATGGGTTCCGCTCGGCCTGGCGGGACGCCTGCAAGGCCGCTGGCGTCGTCGGGGTCACGTTCCATGACCTGCGGGGTACTTTCGTCACGAGACGGTTGGCCGCCGGCTGGACCGCCCAGGAAGTTGCCTTGTGCACCGGCCATTCTTTGCGCGATCTGGCGATGTTGGACACCTATGCGGACCGTTCAACCGTCGCCGCGGCATCGGCCGAACGCATCAGCCAGAGGGCCTGAATCGGCTTCAACGGGCGCGGAGAGCGGCTTTCGACGAGAACAGCCATAGAACGACTTTTGCAAACTGAACCCTCAGTTTGCAAACTGCCCACGGCGTCGTGCGCATAGATACTTGAAAAGATTGGAGGCCTGACCGGGAATCGAACCCGGGTTCACGGATTTGCAGTCCGGTGCGTCACCACTCCGCCATCAGGCCGTCGCTAGAGCGGGCGGTGCTAACAGAACGGCCGCGGTGGGGCAACGGGCGCGATTGCCTTGACGCGCGGCGCAGACCTATAAGCCGCACACCTATTCCCTGCGCCGCCAAGGACCTCTCGATGGCCGATTTCGCCGCCGCCCGGCTGAACATGGTGGAAAGCCAGGTGCGTCCCGCCGACGTCACCGACATCCGCCTGCACGATGCGATGCGGGCGCTCGACCGCGAGAGCTTCCTGCCGCCGGGCAAGTCGCATCTCGCCTACGCCGACATCGAGGCCGAGTATGCGCCGGGCCGCAGCCTCTTGAAGCCGCGCGACGTGGCCAAGCTGCTACAAGCGGTGCGCCCGATGCCCGGCGAAACCGCGCTGGCGATCGCCGCGCCCTACGCCGCGGCCATGCTGGAGAAGCTGGGACTGACCGTCACGCGGCTGGACGAGGGTGATCTGTCGCAACCGCCCGGAAGCGCCTACGACGTGATCGTCTGCGAAGGCGCGGTGGGCCGCGCGCCGGCCGGCTGGACCGCCGCGCTGGCGCTTCGGGGCCGCCTTGGCGTCATCGAGCGCGACGGGCCGGTGGGCAAGGCCTGCGTCTATCTGCGGGCCGAAGACGGCGTCGGACGCCGCGAGGTTTTCGACGCGACTCCCCCGATTATGGCAGGCTTCGCGGCGCAACACGGTTTCGCCTTCGAATAGGCCTAGTGTCCGAATACGGACGCTCGCAGCCGCTTGTGGCGGCTATGGGCGCATTTCAGGATCGGCGAGAACACTCGGCAGGTTGTTGTTTGTTATTGTACTTTTTGATTCTGAAGTCCGCCGTCGCGCACGGTCCAAAAAAAGGCGAACCTCAGAGCCAGCACATTACGAGGCGCGCCAACGGGGGTTTGGATGCACGCTTCGGGGTGAAAAAAGCTTAAGGTGACGCGGGCAAGCTGTTGGCCGCAGTAGTCGGCCGAACAAGACCAAATCTCTCTCGCCATAGTCGGGGATAAGGAATGTCGAAGACCCTTCGCGGACGATTGCTCGCCGCGATCTGCACGGCCGGACTGGCCGGCGTCGTGGCGGCGCCGGCGTGCGCCGAGACGCTCGCGGACGCCATCGCGCTCGCCTATGATTCGAACCCCAACCTGCTGGCCCAGCGCTCCGTGCAGCGGGCGCTGGACGAGACCTATGTGCAGGCGCGCGCGGGATTCCGTCCGACGCTCAGCTTCCAGGGCTCGGCGACCTATCTGCAGACCCGCACCCCGCACGCCGCCGGCGGCGGCCTGATCGACACCAATGGCGACGGCATCCCCGACGCCGTCGGCCGCGGCATCAGCGAGAGCAACTCGGCGTTCATTGGCCTGAGCCTCTCGCAGCCGATCTGGAACGGCGGCCGCACCGCTTCGCAGGTCTCGGCGGCGGAAGCCGACATCCTGTCGGGCCGCGAAAGCCTGCGCCGGGTCGAATCGCAGGTCATGATTCAGGTCATCCAGGCCTATGTGGACGTGCGCCGCGACCAGGAAAGCGTGCAGATCCGCCAGCAGAACGTCGACGTGCTCAAGAAGCAGCTTGAGGAGTCCAAGGCGCGCTACGATGTGGGCGAGATCACCCGCACCGATGTCGCCCAGTCCGAATCGCGCGTGGCCGCCGCCCAGGCCCTGTTGCAGAGCACGATCGCCCAACTGGCCATCAGCCGGGCCAACTATGCGCTGGCCGTCGGCCAGAACCCTGGCGAGCTCGCGCCGGAGCCGTCGCTGGCCTTCATGCTGCCCACGACGGCGGACGAGGCGTTCACCGTCGCCGAGCAGTTCAATCCGCAGCTGCGCGCCCAGCAATATACCGAGCAGGCGAGCCGCGCCCGCGTGGCCGCCGCCCGCGCCGAGCGCATGCCCACCGTCGGCCTGCGCGCCCAGTACGGCTTCACCGGCCCCGCCGCGCCGTTCCATCAGGGCCTCTACAGCCGCGACTTCCTGGGGTCCGCCGACGTCACCGTGCCGATCTTCACCGGCGGCCTGACCAGCTCGCGCATCCGCCAGCAGATCGAGCGCAACAACACCGACCGGATCACCGTCGAGATTCAGCGGCGCACGGTGCTGCAGAACATCACCCAGGCCTGGAACCAGCTGATCGCGGCCCGCGCCAACATCGATTCCACCGAGGAGTCGGTCCGCGCCGCCAAGGTGGCCGCCGAAGGCACGCACGAGGAACAGAAGCTGGGCCTGCGCACCACCATCGACACGCTGAACGCCGAGCAGGAGCTCAGCAACAACCAGCTGTCGGCCACCCAGGCCAAGCACGACGAATATCTGGCCGCGGCCAGCGTCCTGCAGGTCATGGGCCGCCTGGAGGGCAAGGACCTGATCCCGGCGGTCACCCAGTACGATCCCAAGCGCAACTTCCGGAAGCTGCGCTTCGCGCTGGGCTATGTGCCGTGGGAAGAGCCGGTGGCCATCGTCGACCGCGCCCTGTCGGTTCCGCCGATCCCGTCGACCACGAACCTGCCGCAGGAAAAGGCTATCGGGCCTGGCCTGCAGCCGGGGCCCACAGTGACGCCGCCGCCCGCCTCGCCCAAGAAGTAGGCCTGAGGCCCAATCGATATTCCACGGCGTAGCCGTCATGGCGCTTCCCTCCTCCGTCGAGGAGGAAGGAGACCTTTGATTTGGCATCGGCGCTGAGGGTCGATCCAGCCTAGAGGAGGTAGGCTGATTTGAAGCGGCTCCCCTTCGGCTGAAAATGGTCTAGGCTGGGCGCTGACGGATTCATTTCTCTTGATCGACGGCCCCCATGTCCGAACAGACGTCCCAAGAACCGACGATGGAGGAAATTCTCGCCTCCATCCGCCGCATCATTTCCGAGGACGACGCGCCTGCCGGCGAAGAGGCGGAGGCCGCGCCGGCCGAGGCCGAGCCGGTGGCGCAAGCCGCGCCGGAACCGATCCCCGAGCCGGAACCTGAACCCATTGCGGCCGCCGAGCCGGAACCCGTCGCCGTCGAACCGGCGCCCGAACCCGAGCCCGTTGAAGAGGAAGCCCTCGAGTTGACCGAGAAGGTGGAGACCCACGGCGATCTCGACGTGTTCACCGCGCCCGCCGCGGAGCCCGCCGCCGCGCCCGCGCCGATCGAGAACCTGGTCAGCGAGCGCGTAGCCTCGGCCGCCGCCTCGTCGTTCGGCGCGCTCTCGGCGGCGATCACCATGCCCAGGGGCGACCGCACCCTGGAGGACGTGGTGCGCGAACTGCTGCGCCCGCTGCTGCAGCAGTGGCTGGACGACAACCTGCCGGGCATCGTCCAGCAGGCCGTCGAGGCCGAAGTCGAACGCATCGCCCGCGGCCGAGTACGCTAGCCCCTTAACTCCGCTCATCCCCGCGCAGGCGGGGACCCGGGTGTTTTTCGTTCCGCCGCAAGATGGAACCACGGAAAACACGGAAAGAGCACGGAAGGCGGGCCACCTGAGGCGCTCGACCCCGTCCCAGTCGCGCGCTTTGCGCGCAATCAGATCACCCCCGTCATCGCGGACCCAATCTCTTTCCGTGCTCTTTCCGTGTTTTCCGTGGTTCAAAATTCTTCCTCTCCGCTTTCGCGGACGTGTAGTTGATCCTGCCCAGCCAGAATTCCGAGATGCTTGAAAAGACCTTCGATCCGAAATCCGTCGAGCCGCGCCTCTATGCCGCCTGGGAGGCGTCGGGCGGTTTTTCGCCTGTCGACGACCCGGCCGCCGAGCCGTTCTCCATCGTCATCCCGCCGCCCAACGTCACCGGCTCGCTGCACATCGGGCATGCGCTCAACAACACCCTGCAGGACGTGCTGATCCGCTTCGAGCGCATGCGGGGCAAGGCCGCGCTGTGGCTCCCCGGCACCGACCATGCCGGCATCGCCACCCAGATGGTGGTGGAGCGCCAGCTGGCCGAGGCCGGCAACCAGGGACGGCGCGACCTCGGCCGCGAGGCCTTCGTCGAGAAGATCTGGGAGTGGAAGGCCAAGTCCGGCGGGACCATCACCAACCAGCTGAAGCGCCTGGGCGCGAGCTGCGACTGGTCGCGCGAACGGTTCACCCTCGACGAGGGCCTGTCGGCGGCGGTTCGTAAGGTCTTTGTGACCCTTTACAAGGAAAAGCTCATCTACCGCGACAAGCGGCTGGTGAACTGGGACCCGCACTTCCAGACCGCGATCAGCGACCTGGAGGTCGAGCAGCGCGAGGTCGACGGCCACTACTGGCACTTCGCCTATCCGCTGGAGGACGGCTCCAGTGAGATCGTGGTCGCCACCACGCGCCCTGAGACCATGCTCGGCGACGTGGCCGTCGCGGTGCATCCCACCGACGAGCGCTACCAGGGGATGATCGGCCGCGCCGTGCGCCTGCCGATCGTGGGCCGCCCGGTGCCGATCATCGCCGACGACTACGCCGACCCGGAGAAGGGCAGCGGCGCGGTGAAGATCACGCCGGCCCACGACTTCAACGACTTCATGGTCGGCAAGCGCAACAACCTGCCGATGATCAACATCTTCGACGACTTCGCGAAGGTGAACGACAACGCGCCGCCGGAATACCGCGGCCTGGACCGTTTCGCCGCCCGCAAGAAGGTGGTGGAGGCGTTCGAGGAACTGGGCCTGCTGCGCGGGATCGAAAAGACCCGCCATATGGTGCCGCACGGCGACCGCTCGGGCGTCGTCGTCGAGCCCTATCTGACCGACCAGTGGTACGTGAACGCCGAGGTTCTGGCCAAGCCCGCCATCAAGGCGATCGAAGAGGGCGACACCGTCTTCGTGCCCAAGGCCTGGGAGAAGACCTATTTCGAGTGGATGCGGAACATCCAGCCCTGGTGCATCTCGCGCCAGCTCTGGTGGGGCCACCGCATCCCGGCCTGGTTCGGACCGGGCGGCAAGATCTTCGTCGCCGAGACGGAAGCCGAGGCGAAAGCCCAGGCCTTGGAGCACTACGGCCGGGACGAGCCGCTGCGCCAGGACGAGGACGTGCTCGACACCTGGTTCTCGTCCGCGCTGTGGCCGTTCTCGACGCTGGGCTGGCCGGAAAAGACGAACGACCTGGCGCGGTTCTACCCGACCCACACGCTGATCACCGGCTTCGACATCATCTTCTTCTGGGTCGCCCGGATGATGATGCAGGGCCTGCACTTCATGGACGAGGTCCCGTTCAAGCGCATCTTCATCAACGCCCTGGTGCGCGACGCCGAGGGCAAGAAGATGAGCAAGTCCAAGGGGAACGTCATGGACCCCCTGGAGCTGGTCGACGACTATGGGGCGGACGCGCTCCGCTTCACGCTCACCGCCATGTCGGGGCAGGCGAGGGACATCAAGCTCTCCCGCGAGCGGATCGAGGGCTACCGCAACTTCGGCACCAAGCTGTGGAACGCGACCCGCTTCACCCAGATGAACGGTGCGGCGCGGGCCGAGGGCTTCGACCCGGCGAAGGTGAAACTGCCGCTGAACCGCTGGATCGTCGGGGAGACCACGCGGACCGCCAAGGCGGTGACCGCGGCGCTCGATACCTGCGGCTTCGACGCCGCCGCCGACGCGCTCTATCGCTTCGTGTGGCGCCAATACTGCGACTGGTACGTCGAGCTCTCCAAGCCGGTGCTCGGCAAGCCGGAGGAGACGGTCGCCGACGAGGCCGCCCGCGACGAGACCCGCGCCACCGCCGCCTGGGTGCTCGACGTGATCCTCAAGCTGCTGCACCCGGTCATGCCGTTCCTCACCGAGGAGCTATGGGGCCAGACCCAAGGGCTCGGCGCCCTGCGGGATCATTCGGGCTTCCTGATGGTGGCGAAGTGGCCGGACCTGCCCGACAGCCTGATCGACCCCGGCGCCGACGCGGAGGTCGGCCTGATCGTCGAGACCATCGCCGAGGGCCGTTCGGTCCGCGCCGAACTGAACGTGCCCAACTCGGCCCGCCCGCCGCTGCTGGTGGTCGGCGCGACCGAGGCGCAGCGCAAGGTCCTGCAGGACGCCGCCCCGCTGATCATGCAGATGCTGCGGGTCGCCGAGGTGAAGGTGGTCGACGCCGCGCCGGCGGGCGCCATTCCCTACGTCGTGGAAGGCGCGACGTTGGCCCTGCCGGTGGCGGAATTCATCGACGTGGCCGCCGAACGCGCGCGGCTCTCCAAGGAGGTGGCCAACCTCGCCGCCGACATCGACCGCACCGCCAAGAAGCTCGCCAACGCCGACTTCGTCGCCCGCGCGCCGGAGGAGGTGGTCGAGGAAAACCGGGAGCGCCTGGCCGACGCGGAGGCCGCCAAGGCCAAGCTGGAAGCCGCGCTGGCGCGTCTCGGCGCGGTGGCCTAACCCAGGCCTGGGTTTCAGATCGTCCCGGCGTCCCGCAGCCGGATGAGCTCGTCCACCGTGAGCTTGTGGCCGAGGGCGGAGGCCTTGCGCAGGGCGTTGGCCGACAGGCCGCGGTCATGTATGCGGGCGATGTCGGCCGGTGACATGGCGCCATAGCCCAGCGCCACAACCTCGTGCACGAAGTCCGGGCTGACCCCGTGATCGCGCAGCAGCAGGATCTCCTCGGGAGAGAGCGTCCGATAGCCCGCCTGGCGGACTCCCTCGAGGAACTCCACGCTCACGCCGCGGTCACGCAGGCCGACGAGCTGGTCGATGGAGAGGTCGCCGTAGCCGGCCCTGCGCACGCCTGAGAGCCAGTCGGGGGAGACGCCGTGGTCGCGCAACTGCGCGACCTGCGCCACGGACAGCCGGTGATAGCCGAGGGTCCCAAGGCCTGCCATGTACTCGGTGGACACGCCCCGCTCGCTGAGGAACACGAGGTCGCTGACCGACAGCTTGTCGTAGCCGGCCTTCCGCAGCCCGGCGAGCCAGGCGGTCGAAACGCCGTGGTCGTGCATCTCGACGACCTGCGCCGTGCTGACGCCCTGCAGGCCCGCCTGGCGCAGGCCCTTCATGAAGTCGGCCGCAACGCCGTGGTCGCGCAGCTGGATCAGGTCCTCGGTCGAGGGCGGCCGGTAGCCCGCCGCGACCAGCGTCGCCACGTAGTGCGGCTCGACGCCGTGGTCATGCGCCAGGATCAGGTGATCCACCCGGTCCGGCGGAAAGCCCGCGGCCGCCATGTCGCGCATATATTTCAGGCCGACGCCGTGCTCGCCGGCGCGGGCCAGCTCGTCCACCGTCGGCGTCGGATAGCGCAGGCTGCGCAGCTCATCGAGGTAGTTCGCCCCGACGTTGTGCACGGTCAGGCGATAGAGTTCGGCCGTGTCGGCCCGCCCCACGCCGCGCGCGGCCAGCACCTGGGCGAACGACTGGCTGCCCTGGAAGCGGCATTCGCCGGACGCATGGCGCGCCTCGGCGAAGCCCTCGCACTGGAACTGGCCGGCGTCGCGGGCGACCCGGAAGCTCACCGGGCGCCTTTGGCTGCTGGCCAGTTGATCGGCGGTCAGGCCTTCGAGCACGTTCAGGGAGGCGGGGCTGGAGATCATCTTGCCCCCGCCGGCGGAGCCGCCGGTGAGGGTGAACTGCACCACGTCGGGGCTGTAGCCGCGGTCCGCGTCCACCTGCCAGTGGATCGTCTCCGGATCGGCGGCCTGCGCGCGGGGCCCGCCAAACGCGATCATGGCTGCGGCCAAGGCGGCGCCGGCCAGCACCGCGGGGCGAAGGCTATTGGCGCGCATCGAACTCTATCTCCGGTCTCGGGAAATCCCGGCCGGAGTCTCCCACAGGCGCGGCGGGCGCGCGCATTAAATTTTCGACAGGCGGCCGCGCGCCTCGCTGGCGTAAACAGCCGCGTCGTCTAGCATTCGCCGCTTCGGCTCAAGGCGCCGGAGAACAGCGGGGCGGAACGATGGTGCGGCGGCTTGTCGGGCGTCTTTGCCGAGCATTTGCCGGCCTATTGGTCTGCGCAGCGCTGGTCGCGCCGGCGACCGCCCAGCCGACCGCGCCGGCGGGCGCCCTGACGAGTCTCTTCCTGCTCTCCGACGCCAAGTCGCGCGAGATCGGGCCGGAGAACCTGACCGGCCAGCCCGGCATGGGCGGCCGCACCGAACTGAAGGACGGCAGCGCCAAATACGCCGCCAAGGACCTGGGGCGCGGTTGGAAGGTCAATCCCTACATCGTCGTGCCGCCCGGCAAGACCATCACGCTCGGCGACGCCAAGGGGCCGGGCGTGATCAACCACATCTGGATGACGCTCGGCGGTGCGGCGGACTACCGCTCGGTGATCCTGCGCATCTATTGGGACGGGGAGGCGACCCCGTCCGTCGAGGTCCCGGCGGGCGATTTCTTCGCCGCCGGCTGGGGCCGCGGCTTCGAGCCGGTGGTCAATTCGGCGACGGTGGCGGTCAATCCCGGGAGCGGCTTCAACAGCTTCTGGCAGATGCCGTTCCGCAAGGCCGCGCGCCTGACGCTCGAGAACCGCAGCGCCACGCGGTCGCTCACCATCTACTACGCCATCGACTATTCGGAGACCGCCGTTCCGGCCAAGGCCGGCTACTTCCACGCCCAGTTCCGGATGGGCAAGGCCGACCCCGCGACCGGCGACTACACCCTGCTCGACGGGGTGAAAGGGCAGGGCCAGTACGTCGGCACCTACCTGCGACACGAGGCGTTCAGCCCCGGCTGGTGGGGCGAGGGCGAGGCCAAGTTCTATATCGACGGCGACAAGGCGTTCCCGACCATCGCCGGCACCGGCGAGGAGGACTACTTCCTGGGCTCCTACTCCTACCAGCGCAAGACCGCCCAGGGCGGCCGCGTGGAGACATCCTATTCGGCGGCCTATTCCGGCTTCCTGTCGGTGCAGGACCAGCCGATCGACGCCGACTACCTGAAGCCCGGCGACCGCCGCTATGGCGAGTACCGTTGGCACATCCTCGATCCGATCCGCTTCCGCCGCGACCTCAAGGTCACGATCCAGAACCTCGGCTGGAAGGGTGTGACGCCGAGCAGGTTCATCGGCGACGGGACCTATCTGCCGCTGCATGACGACCTGTCGTCGGTGGCCTATTGGTACCAGGCCGAGCCGCACGCGCCGTTCCCGGCCCTGCCGAACGACGCGGCCCTCAACGACCTGCCCAAGCCCCCTGCGCAATAACCGCGAGCGCCATGACCGACACGACCTCTCGCCTGCGCCCCGCCGTCCATGGCCAGGCGCTGGACCCGCGGACCCGCTGCGCCCACTGGCATAGCGACCTCGACATCATCGCCATCAAGATGGCCTGCTGCGGGACCTACTACGCCTGCCGCGAGTGCCACGACGAGCTGGCCGACCATCCGGCCGAGGTCTGGCCCGAAGCCCAGTGGGATGAGGCCGCGGTGCTCTGCGGAGCCTGCGGTTGGGAGTTGAGCGTGCGCGAATACCTCGCCTGCGACAGCCGGTGCCCGGCCTGCGGGGCGCGCTTCAATCCCGGCTGCCATAAGCACCGGCATCTCTATTTCGCCACCGCCTAGGAGGCTTTCCATGAAGATCGCCGGGTTCGCCGCCGTGATCCTGCTGACCATGGGCGCGGGCCGCCCCGCACTGGCCGCGGGGCCGCAGATCCTCGCCGAGGACGTCACGCGCTTCTACCGCATCTATGACGCGGCCGGCGGCCACCCCAGCGCCGAGCAGCTCGACCGCGACTACCTGGCGCCCGGCACGGCCGGCCTGCACGAGTTCGCCAAGGCGCGGAACGTCACCGGCGCGAGGATTGCCGACACCATCGCCAAGACGCCCGAGGTCTACGAGCAGGCGCGCGCCTGCATGGCCGTCCTGCCGCGGGTGAAGCGCCGCCTGATCACAGCCTTCAGCAAGCTCGCGCGGGCCTATCCCGAGGCGAAATTCCCGCCGGTCACCCTGGTCGTAGGCCGCGGCCGCCCGGTCGGCATCACCGACGCCTCAGGCGTGCTGATCGGGCTGGAGGCGATGTGCTCGGCGACCTTCATGAACCCCAACCTGGAGGACCGCTTCGTCCACAACATCGCCCACGAGTACGGCCACATCCAGCAGCCGGCCGAGGTTCAGACGCTGGGTCCGGGCGACCCTGGCATGACCGTCCTGTTCGCCTCGCTGATCGAGGGCGCGGCGGAGTTCAACGCCGAGCTGATCTCAGGCGACATCGGCCAGAGCCAGGAACGCGGCTGGGCCAGGGGGCGCGAGCCGCAGATCGACGCCGCCTTCGTCCGCGACGAGGACAAGACCGACTTGAAGGACTGGCTCTACAACGGCCCCGGCGACGCCGCCCACCCAAGCGACCTTGGCTATTGGGTCGGCTACCGGATCGTGAAGACCTACTACGATCGCGCCGCCGACAAGCGCCGGGCGCTGCGCGAGATCTTCGGCATCCGCGACGCCAAGGCCTTCCTGGCGAAGAGCGGCTGGAGGCCGGCCACCTGAAGTCCCGCGCCGGTTGAGGAGACGGGCCCGCCTGGACCGCCGGACCCGCCTCCCCACTGACCGTCCGCGTGTTGGCGCGGACCGTCAGGCGCTGGTGACCGCCCGCCGCGCGCGTCTGCGCCGCGGCAAGCCGCCCATCCCCCCAAACCGCCGAGGCCCTGAAGCCCCAGCGACGTGACCCCCCACGTCAAAAGCCAGAAGGTGCGCGCAGCATCACCGCGATCGGCGAAGGCGAATTGTAAGGAATGGCCAACCGCCTGCGGCCAAATCGCCGCCCCGGGGCTCCGCTGCGGCCGGGCTTCAACTCAGGCCGGCGGCGGCTCCGGCAGGCTGAAGGAGAGCGTGATGCCCACCTGCGCCTGGGCGACCGCCGCGGCGTGCATCAGGGCCCGCGGCGTCTGGGCGTACTGGCGCGCGGTCATGCCCATGAAGTCGCGGAAGTCGCGGTTGAAGTGCGCCTGGTCGTAGTACTGCTCGCCGAGCAGGGCGCTGAACGGGGTGTCGGCGCTGACCCGGATCAGGCCCAGCGTCTCCAGGAACCGCTGGCGGCGCAGCAGCCGCTTGGGCGCGAAGCCGAAGGCCCGCAGGCAGAGGCGGTGCAGGGTGCGCGGCGGCACGCCGACCTCGGCGGCGAACCGCGCCACGTCCGGCGGGCGGCGGCGCAGCACCCGGTCGGCGGCGAGCACCAGCGGATGCGCGGGCGGCCTGCGCGCCAAAAGGTCGAGCAGCACCTTGTCGAGCCGCGCGACGCCGGGCGCGTCGTCGTCGCCGTCGGCGGCGAAGGCCGCCTGCAGGACCTGCGGCGGGACGCCCAGTTCGTCCTCGATGTCGGCCACCCGGTTGGCCATCGCCCCGGCGTCCGTGCCGATCAGCCGGTCCCAGCCGAGCGGCGTGAGACCGAAACCCACGGTCTTGCCGCCCTTGGTGACCACGATGCCGCGCCGGTCGGTGGGGCCATAGAGCGCATATTCGTGCGGCGCGGTCCCGTCGCGCGGGTCGTTGAGCACCGTCCACTCGCCCCGGATGCGCAGCCGCACATTGCCCCACTCCGGATAGAGGAAGTCGGTGAGCGGGGCGAAGGCCTCGACGAAATAGTAGAAGGTGACGTAGCTCTGCAGCCCTGGGTCGGGGAGATAGATCCGGACCGAGACGTCCTGACCGACGCCCTGCGGGCCCTCATCACGCGTACTCATCTGATGCCTGTCGATGCTTCGTCGTCGGAGGCGGCGGCGTCTAGCCGGGGCGACCTTGTTCGGGTTTCGGCGGTCACGCAACGACGTCGCTTAAGTTAAGTCTCCGGATTCATTTGAAACCGGCGCGATCCTCGCCATTGTGCCCGCATAGGTCGGGAGATTCCTGCATGCGTAAACTTATAGTGGCGGCCGCGGCCGCCGTGGTGCTGTCGTTCGGCTTGCCGGCCGCTCAGGCTTCGGCGGCGGACGATCCGCCAAAGGCCGATGCCGCCAAGGGCGGCGACAAGAAGGACGCCGACAAGAAGTCGGACATCGACCTGCCGCCGTTCCCCGCCGACGCCAGCGTCAAGCAGGTGACCCACGTCGCCGGCAAGACGCTGAACTATACCGCCACCGTCGGCTCGCTGCCGGTCCGCGACGAGAAGGGCAAGAAGGTCGCCGAGGTGGTGTTCACCGCCTACACCCTCGACGGCCCCAGGGATCCCAACCGCCCGGTGACCTTCGCTTTCAACGGCGGGCCGGGCGCGGCCAGCGTCTACCTGAACCTCGGCGCCATCGGGCCCAAGCGCGTGCAGTTCGGCGCCCAGGGCGACGCGCCCTCCGACTCCGCGGCCCTGGTGGACAATCCCGGAACCTGGCTCGACTTCACCGACATGGTGTTCATCGACCCGGTCGGCACCGGCTTCTCCCGCAGCCTCGTCGACAAGGACGAGAGCAAGAAGCGGTTCTATTCGATCAAGCCGGACATCGAGTACCTGAGCCGCATCGTCTACGACTGGCTCCTGAAGAACGGCCGCATGGCCTCGCCCAAATACATCACCGGCGAGAGCTACGGCGGCTACCGCGTGCCGCGCATCACCTATTTCCTGCAGACCAGGCTCGGCGTCGGCATCAACGGCATGGTGGCCGTCAGCCCCTATCTCGAACCGCCCATGGACCAGGCGCCGGAGTTCTCGCCGATGCCGTGGATCACCACGCTGCCCTCCATGGCCGCCGCCAACTACGAGCGCCAGGGCAAGACGCTCTCGCCGGCCCAGATGAAGGAGGTCGAGGACTACGCCCGCGGCGAATTCGCCGCCGATCTGCTCCGGGGCCGCCGCGACCCGGCCGCGGTCGACCGCATCGTCGCCAAGGTCACCGCCTACACCGGCCTCAACCCGGCCTTCGTCAAGCGTTCCGGCGGGCGGATCGAGATTGGCGCCTTCCTGCGCGAGCTCTATCGCGACCAGGGCAGGATCGCGTCCGTCTACGACAGCAATGTCACCCAGGAGGACCCGTTCCCCTGGGCGCCGGACGGCCGCCGCAACGACCCCATCCTCGACGCCATCATCGCGCCCACCACCAGCGCCATGGTCGACTTCGACACCCGCGTGGTCGGCTGGAAGGTCGAGGGCCGCTTCAATGCGCTGAGCTACGAGGTCGGCAACGACTGGGAAAAGGGCGTCGAGGCCACCGAGGCCAGCCCGGACCTGCGCCAGGCCATCGCCGCCGACCCCAAGATGAAGGTGCTGATCGTCCACGGCTGGGACGACCTGTCGTGCCCCTATTTCGTCTCCCGCCTGGTCATCGACCAGATGGCGATTCCCGGCGACGCCGGCCGGGTGAAGTTGGCCGTCTATCCGGGCGGCCACATGTTCTACAGCCGCCCCGCCAGCCAGGCGGCGTTCCGGGCCGACGTGATGGCCGTGTTCGGGGCGAAGTAGCGCGGTTCCGCTGCGACCGGCGGGAAGTGGACCGTCGGATGACCCTGGCGAGCTTTGCCTTGGAGGCCTGGGGATGCTGACGGAAGATCCGCTGAAGATCGGGTACTTTTTGATCCTTCCCGAAAGCTCGCTCGCGGACACCTCCCCCTTCCAGGGATTCTCTCCAGGATGGGAGAACCTCGGCCCCTTCATGTCCTTGTTAGCGACGCTTCCCGCCGACACTACTGAACCGACGGCGCCCCTTGACCCTCTGATCTCCCAACGGATGGGGGGCGGCCGGCAGTTGTCATGGACGCCGCTCCATGTCGGCTCGCTCGAACAGATCGGCGTGCGAGACATGGGGTATTTCGTGGTCGTGTTCTCTGCCGACCCGGACGCCGCAGCCCGCATCGAGGCCTGGAAGGCCACCCAGCCCATCAAGCCGCTTCACGTCACCACAGCGACCGTCGATGGCGCGATGTCGGCAGAGCATTTTTCATTCGAGGCCCTGGGGGAGCATCTCCGATCGATCGTCGCCGACCACCCCGACGAGCTTGACGGCCGCCGGCTTGAGCTTGCTCAACGATGTCTTGCAGCCTGGGCGCCGCGGATGCCGGAACCGTCAGGGCTCAAAATGCTAGGGCACAACATCCTGGCACCGAACCAGCTGACGCTCCTGAGGGCCAATCGGAGCTTCGAGGATGGCGAGCGGTTCATGGGCCTGAAGGAGTCCGACTATGACGAGAAGATCCTGGAAATCGTCAAAGCGGTCTTCGATGTGCGCGAACGGGCCGGCATTCGTCCCTTCCATCGCCTGACTTTGATTCATCCCGAAATATGGCTCGTGGAACCCGCGCTGTACCGCGGCGCCTATCACCGATGGGACCGCCGCAACGCGCCAGACCGGGCCACGACCGAGGTTCTGCGGATGCTGCAGACGCAATCGGGGTTTCTTTCAACGGGGCTTTCCTTGGAAGCGTTTCGAGAATCCAGGGCCGCTCAGACTGTGCTTACGGTTCGCCAGGGCGAGCTGTACGTATTCATGAACGCCGTGGGTCTTGCGGCGTCGCAGACAACGTCCGCGGTCATGCGAATGCGGCCCGCCGTCAATCGCATCTTCCCGATGCTGTCCAGCTATGCGCGCAGCGTTCGGTCCGAGAAATCGGAGTTCCAGCGCAAGGCCCGCCGATTGTTCGCCGACATCCAGGGCGCGCTGGCCGAGGCGGTCGGTCCGGAACGTATGGCTTTTCTTGAGGAGGAGGTGACGGGACCGGTCAAGATCGTCGCCGACGCCCCGATCGAATGGCTACCGATCCGCGGCCTGCCGCTCCTGCTTCGTCATCAATGTTCGCGGATCAATGCGACGCCCGGGAACCTGATGGTCGGAGAACTGGCGCGCAATGAGCCGGTCACCATCGACCCGAAGGCATTGGAGGATGTCCTCGTCATCTCAGCCTTCAAACCGGGCGATCCCTTGGAAGGCCTCATGAGGCTGGCGATCGACGCCGGCACCGAGGGCGCGCGCGGGACGCTGCGTGTCCGGTTCGTGTCCGTTCAGACCGTCGAGGCCTTCAAGGAAGCCTTGAACAGCTTCACGGGGAGCGTCCTCGTGTTCGACGGTCACGGCGCCCTTGATGACGGCAAAGGTGTTGGGACGTTGATGATCGCGGACCAACCTCTCGATGTGTGGACCCTTCGCGGCGAAGTGCGCCCGCCGCCAATCGTGCTTTTGAGCGCCTGCGATACCCATGGCATCGATGCGGCTAGCCATGCCACGGCCGGGAACGGTTTCCTCGCCCTTGGGTCGCAGACCGTACTGGCGACCCTTTTGCCGGTTGGTGGCCGAAGCGCGGCGATGTTCATTGCGCGCTTTTTGCTGCGATTGTCGGACTTTATTCCTGCTGCTCTAGCCGCCAATTCCAGGGTCATCAACTGGACGGAGGTCGTCACTGGTATGCAGCGAATGTACTTGGCGTCAGAGTTGCTGGACGTCCTAGTCGGGCCCCTAAAGGCGCTCGATTCACCCCGGATGAGCCTCCAATCGCGGGCGAACCTGCACATCAATACCGGTGCGGTCGACTGGTATGAGCGGATTCTCGCCGACATCGCCGGCCATCGGAACGAGACTGTCATGGCCACCACGTCGCTCGCAGAGCGTATCGTGGCCCGAAGCGAGTCTATCCGCTACATCCAACTGGGGCACCCCGAGAACATCTTGATCGACGATGGGCGGATATGGAAAGCCTTCGTCCCCGCTGGGTTGCTCGATGTTGGAGTGCCCGGACTGGATCCCGCCTATGGCGCGCTGCCGATCGTTGCGTCTGACCCCGGCTAGTGGCGCATCACGTAGGCGGACGCGCATCATCGAATCCCGCGCCTCGCCTTGACACTCCCACCCAGATGTTCTACTTTTGTTCTCATGACCGCCGTCGATCCCCGTTGCGCTAGGCTCTCGGAATTGAGCGAGTGCGCCTACCGGCTGGGCCTCGCCTTTGGCCAGAAGGCCGAGCGGGCGGAGGATACTGCGGGCATGCTGGAATATTTCCGGCTGTTCGATCGCTGCTTCTTCTCCGTGCGGGTGGCCATCGCGCTGGAACTGCGCCTGTCGCGCGCGCCGGCGATGGCGGCGGGCGAGGCGCTGGCCGAGCGCGATGACCTGGACGACCGCGCCGATCCCTCCGAGGACGAGCGCCCCGACAGCGACACGCGCCTCGAGCGCGAACGCCTTGACGCCGACCGGGAGCGCGAGACCGAGCGGGCCAGCCTGCCGGTGCTGCTGCGCACCCTGGAGGACGTCGTCGCCGACGCCGCGGCGCTCCCCGGTCCTGAGCCGGCGGCGCTCCCGACCCTGCGCGAACTTCTGGCGCACATGGCGCCGGGATCGCCCGCAAAGACA